>Ga0068859_100000024_pt1 | contig 217931 bp, 189 predicted proteins | sample KBSSwiS22_FD_66585 | JGI IMG/M metagenome (GOLD analysis project Ga0068859, IMG submission 66585) | Switchgrass rhizosphere microbial communities from Kellogg Biological Station, Michigan, USA - KBS Switchgrass S2-2 | ecosystem: Host-associated > Plants > Roots > Rhizosphere > Soil ...
GCAACCGAATACAGCGGAACCATTGCATTGGCAGCAGGTCAGAAATATGATATTGTAATAGAATACTATGAAGCCGCTGGTGATGCAGTTACCAAATTGTCCTGGTCAAGCGCCAATACGCCAAAGGCCATCGTTCCTGCATCACAGTTATATCCGCCGGTTGCTGCGGCAAGATTGATGGACCAGGCATTACCCGCCTCCGCGTCGACACTGTTAAAAACAAATGAAAGTTCATCACTGCCTGCTATAACCGCAGTTGTCAGTCCAAACCCGGTAACTACCGGACAGCAGGCAAAGCTGCAGATTAACAGCAATAAAGTAGGATGGGTTGTAATTAACGTTGTCGGCAGTAATGGCGCGGTAATATCAACCAAAAAAATAAACCTGGCAAGCGGTCTCAATACCACCTATGTAAATACCCATGGGCTTGCACAGGGTTTCCATGTCGTTAATATTGTTGGATCAGATAAACCGCTTAACCTGAAATTAGTGGTTCAATAAAACAACACCTTCTTTTTTAGCAAAACCGTCTCCATCACGAGACGGTTTTTCATTTTCTACAGGCTGCAAAGAAATAATGCTGCTATTGGAGGAATGGAACCGCGCAGCAGTAACAATTATTTAATGGCAGTTTTTACCTGCATTTTTTATAGCCATAGTATTTGCAAACACTACCTATATGTAAAAAAGTCAACAACACTTGTTATTTTATCTAAAAATATCACACATTTTTAATGTCGCATTTGCGAACTTATAAACTTCTTTCCTTTATATTTATGTACTAAATGATACCCTGGCTCCTTTTTTTGATTGTATTATCCATCCTCCTGTTTAATTCCTGCCGGTTTGGTACTGATTAATAGCACAAACTCCCTTTAAACCTAAATCAGACTCTATTATGAAACATGCTTTTATTGCATTGGTGCTGCTATGCGCTATCACCAGCGCAAGTACACAAATTACCAAGCCCACAATAAGTTTTGACCCCATTTCAGTAACTACTATTGCCGGCACAGGCGAAGCCGGTTTTGCAGACGGACCAGCCAGCACAGCTCAATTCAATTCTCCAAATGCTCTTGCAGCAATAGGCAATGATATATATGTAGCAGACGGAAAGAATCACCGGATTCGCAAAATCAGCGTTAACGGAACTGTTAGCACATTTGCGGGTAGCGGTATTGAAGGTTCGGTTGACGGACCCGCAGCCATCGCTCAATTCACAAACCCCAGCGCCATAGCGGCCGATAGGGAGGGCAATTTATATGTGGTTGAATATGATGCTAATTCTTTCGCAACGGCCCTGAGAAAAATAAGAGCCGATGGCGTTGTAAGTACATTGATAGCCGCTGATACCCATATAATATCTCTCAGTTCTGGTATAGCAGTGGATACAGCGGGCAATGTATACCTGAGCAGCGAGGGGATTATCAAATTAACCCCCGCCGGCCTGCAGACTGAGTTTGTACATAACCCCGGTGTGCAGCCATACTGGGACCTAAGATACATGGCATTTGATCCACCGGGTAATTTGTATGTGCAACAGTCTTCTTTTGCAAGGCCCCTAAAAATTTCTCCTGCCGGGGTAGTTACCAGCATTCCCACTCCTGCTGCCTACTGGGGCAACCTGGCTATAGATAAAAAAGGAAATATCTATGTTACCGACAATGATTATGCCACCAATAATACAATATCATTTTGCAGATTTTCACCCCAGGGGGTTAGAACTGTTTTGGCGGGTAAAACACCTGGTTACAAAGATGATACAGGCACAGCCGCGCAATTCGGTTATTCCGTAGGAGGTATAGCTGCAGACGATGCCGGGAATGTCTATTCGCCTGATCCATTTTATCAGCGCATTCGCAAAATAAGTGTTCCTGATCTGCACTTTACCACAAGTGCCGGGTTGGTATCCGCAACTGCTTATTTTAGTATCAGCGGCATCTCAATTACCGAAGCGGCTACCTTACAAGCGCCTGCGGCATATGAGTTATCATTGAATGAGGCAGGTCCTTTTTCCAATTCATTGAGTGTTTCGCCTGTTGCCGGAGAAATCAACGCTATAAAAGTTTATATACGCCTGCGTGCAAACCTTGCAGCGGGAACATACAATGATGCTATTGTATTGAGTGCCGATGGCGCCACTACCCAGCAGCTGGCAGTTACGGGCATAGTAACACCGCCCGGACAAGGCAGCGGTTTGCAGGGTGTCTATTATAATGGAAGAGCTCTTTCCGGCACGCCACTATTAACGAGAATTGATCCTGTCATAAATTTTGATCTTTCCTGGGCGTCCCCGGCGCCTGGCACAGTTCCGCAGGATAATTATTCCGTAAGATGGAGTGGGCAAGTACAGGCTCAATATTCTGAAACCTACACTTTTTATACCACCAGCGATGATGGCATCAGGCTTTGGGTTAATGGCGTGCAACTGGTAGACAATTGGGTAAACCAGGATGCCACTGAAAAAAGTGGAACGATTGCACTGGTAGCCGGACAGAAATATGATATTGTGGTTGAGTATTACGAAGCAGCGGGTGATGCGGTTACACGACTCTCCTGGTCAAGCCCCGGTACACCGAAAGCAATTGTGCCACCATCTCAATTATACCCTGCACCATATGTTGCTACTTCGGCGCACGGACTAAAAGGGGTATACTATAATGGACCCGATGTAGCGGGAACGCCTTTACTCACACGAATTGATTCTACCATCAATTTCAATCTTGGCTGGATGTCGCCGTCACCTGGTACAGTGCCGCAGGATAACTATTCTGTAAGATGGACCGGACAAGTGCAGGCTCAATATTCTGAAATCTATACCTTTTATACTTCCAGCGATGATGGCATCAGGCTTTGGGTAAATGGTGTGCAACTGGTAGACAATTGGGTAAACCAGGATGCAACAGAAAAAAGCGGAACGATTGCATTGGTAGCCGGCCAAAAATATAATATTGTAATAGAGTATTATGAAGCAGCGGGTGATGCGGTTACGCAACTCTCCTGGTCAAGCCCCAGTACGCCTAAGCAAATTGTGCCACCATCGCAATTGTTTCCGCCAAACTATTTACCGCCGCCAGGAATAGGCTTACAGGGCGCTTATTACAATGGTACCAACCTGTTTGGCACACCATTACTAACAAGAATTGATCCCGTTATAAATTTTGATCTTGCTTACAAATCCCCGGCGCCAGGCATAGTGCCGCAGGATAACTATTCTGTAATATGGACAGGGCAGGTGCAGGCTCAGTACAATGAGACCTATACCTTTTATACTTCTTCTGATGATGGCATCAGGCTTTGGATAAATGGTGTGCAACTGGTAAACGACTGGATGAACCAGGATGCAACTGAATACAGCGGAACGATTGCATTAACAGCCGGTCAGAAATATGATATTGTAATAGAGTATTATGAGGCAGCGGGTGATGCGGTTACGCAACTCTCCTGGTCAAGCCTCAGTACACCTAAGCAAATTGTGCCGCAATCTCAATTGTTTCCGACTTTAGCTGCGGCCGCAGCGCCATGTGTCACCAATATAAGCCCGGCAAACGGCAGCATCCTTGCCACAGCAACAACAGCCAACCTTTCGTGGACAGCTTATTCAACTGCAGTACGGTATGATATCTACTTAAGGCGCGATGACCCCACCCCTTTGGTTACCCACGTCAGCATACCGGCTTCTTCGGGCACGAACTATTTGGCAGATGGTTTAGCGCCTAACACAGCATACTTTTGGTATGTGCTGCCGGCAACAGAGAATCCGGCGGACAACACTTGTAATACCGCCAGTGCAACCAGTTTTACAACTGCAGCATCCGCTGCAAGGGTAATGAACGCACCCGCATCACTATTAAAAACAGCAGAAAACTCATCACTGGCATCCATAACCGCAGTCATCAGTCCAAACCCGGTGCATACGGGCCAGCCAGCAAGACTGCAAATCAACAGTAATAAAAACGGCATGGTAGTTATCAATACCGTTGGCGGCGATGGCAAACTTATTGACGGCAAAAAAGTAAACCTGGTACAAGGTGCAAATACAGTAACACTAAGCACAACCGGATTGGCGCAGGGTTTTCATATCATTACTATTGCCGGAGCAGATAAACCGCTTAACCTGAAATTAGTAGTGCAATAAATAAAATTACTACTTAGAAATCGCAAAGCCGGCTCTGTCAGGAGCCGGCTTTGTATTTTATATGAATGGGTATTTATAAGATGAAGCGCTGCGCTATTGAAAGTATTGGTAACTTTTACAATTCCCGGATTTTAATATTTTTAAACCAGATGCCACCGCCATGGTCCTGCAGGCAGATATTGCCTTTGCTGTTTTCTCCCCATCCTTCGATATCCTTCCATTTGCTTTTTTCTTTCAGCACATGCCATTCAGGAGTACCAATTTCATAATCGGCTACTTTAACGCCATTCAGCCAGTGTTCTATATGTTTACCTTTTGCTTTTATAATACTGTGATTGTATTCGCCTGCTGGTTTGGAGGCAATTTTTGTTGGTGGGTGCATATCGTAATCGGCACCACTGTTTTGCCAGCTTTGCAGTTTTTCCGGATAGCCGGCATCGTCTATCAACTGGTATTCAGACCCCGATTCATGCGCCGCGCCATGCTTTTCATCGATGCGATATACAAGACCGCTGTTCGCTGCTTTGCTTACTTTCCAGTCAAAAGCCAGTTCAAAATCAGCATAGGTCTCTTTGGTAATCATGTCGGCCCGGTGCTTAACATCCTTGTCCTTGCAATGTATTTCGCCGTTTACAATTTCCCATCCGTCAGATTCCGCATTTTTATACGGGCGCCATTGGCTGGTTGCTTTTCCGTCAAATAATAATTTCCAGCCTGCTTTCTTTTCTGCTGCTGTCAGGGTGTTATCCGTTTGTGCAAGCAATGAGCCCGGATTAAAAACAAGCAAACAAAAAACAATTGCCAGAGGTAGATGCCCGTGTAGTCTGTTCTTATTCATATATTTTTTTTAACCGATTAATTTTAATGCTGCAGGATCCCATTTAATCGCCTTCTCCTGGTAATAGCTATCGTTGCAAAGCAATGCCGGTGCTGCAGCCCGGTAGCCAAACAGGGCATCCTCAATAATGGGTTTGCCGGTTCGTATGCCCTGCGCCCAATGATAAAAATGATCGTAATGCGCGCCTTTGTAGCCATCTTCTGCTTTAAATACGGTTACCTCGGGTGCCTTCATTTTTTTACGATCGTAATCCGGTGTATACTGTCTGCCCTTTAGTATTTGCGCATAATTTTCAGGCGGGTAAGAAAAGTTTTTTGTAAGTGTCACTTTATCCCATTCAACGGTCAGTGATCCTTCATTGCCCACCAGCCGCAGCGAAGTGCCCTCTGCCGTACCATCTACAAAATTTACCCGCAGCGATAAGTTAAACGCAGGGTGGGCGGGCGTTTGGGGGTAATCGAACATACCCAACAAAATATCCGGTGCCTCCCGCCCATCTTTCCAGTACCGCAGGCCGCCTGTGGCCATAATTTTATTTGGCCCCATAGAACTGGTGATATAATGCAGGCTGGAAAACAGGTGTACAAACAGATCGCCCGATACACCGGTACCATAATCTTTATAACAACGCCAGCGGAAAAAACGTTTGGGATCAAAAGGCCGGTCCGGATAGTTTTTTAAAAAGCGTTTCCAGTCAACTGTTTTGTCCGATGCATCGGCTGGCATATCATATTGCCAGGCGCCGCCGGGTGTATTTCTTGCCCAGAAACCTTCTGCATAATTAAGTGTACCAATTGCGCCCGCTTCCAGTAATTCCTTTGCTTTTTCATTGCCCAGCGAACTCATTCCCTGGCTGCCCACCTGGAAAATAGCCTTATTTTTTGTTTGCGCTTCCACTACTGCACTGCCTTCCGTAATATCGTGCACCATGGGTTTTTCGCAATACACAGCCTTACCCGCATTCATGGCTGCAATAGATATTTGCTGGTGCCAGTGATCGGGTGTGGCAACAATTACTGCATCAATATCTTTTCTCGACAATATTTCTTCAAATTTTTTTGTTACAAAAATATCATCGCCATACTTCTTTTTGATGTCGTTCAGGCGGCCATCATACAAGTCGCAGGCAGCTACCAATTTAATACCGGGCAATGTTACCGCAGTACTGGTATCTGCATTGCCCATACCACCGGCGCCAATGAGCGCAATCTGAATATTGTCGTTGGCCGTATAAGGTTTTCGCTTTAAAAGCACTTCTTTTCTTTCGGCTGCTTCCGCCACAGACGGCGCAATGGTAACAGCAGCAATGCCCCGGGCCATTTTGGTAATAAAATTTCTGCGTGATGGTTTTGATGGCAGTTTATTGCTCATGGTGGTATAAATGATTTGTGTGATGCTGATAGAAAAAGAAAGGAAGTTACTAAAAAACAACTATCATGATGTGGCAAAAAAATGTGTTTGTACAAGATTGGTTTTCCCGAAGCGGGCAAATGGTATTGATAATTTCCGCCTGAACCGGGGTTGTATACCCAGGGTGGGCGGTAATTGTAAACCAGACTATCGCACAACAGTAACTACCGGCCGGGGCGAATTTAACCGCAACTCCAGCCCTGCCGTGGCATTAGTTTTGAGTAATCAACTTTTGACCTGTAAATTTGTTGCTTAGTAAGGAACAGAAACATTCAAATAAAAATTTAATCACTATGGCATTTACATTACCTGCGTTGCCCTATGCACATGATGCATTAGAGCCGTATATTGACACACTGACCATGCAGATACACCATGGCAAACATCACCAGGCCTATGTTGACAATCTTAATAAAGCTATTGCCGGCACACCCAATGAAGGAAAAACATTGGAAGAATTGGTAAAAGTTGCAGGCACTATTAGTCCCGCTGTGCGTAATAACGGCGGTGGTCACTGGAACCATAGTTTTTTCTGGGAAACACTTTCCCCTTCCGCCCAGGGCGGGACCGGCGGCGCACCCAGTGGTCCGCTGGCAGATGCTATCAATACAACATTTGGCTCTTTTGACGCATTTAAAGAAAAATTTAATACTGCCGGCACAACCCGTTTTGGAAGCGGTTGGGCATGGCTGCTGGTAAAAGATGGTAAGCTGGAAGTGAGCTCCACACCCAACCAGGACAATCCGTTAATGGACGTGGCCGAAGTAAAAGGCACCCCGATTATTGGAGCAGATGTGTGGGAACATGCTTATTACCTAAAGTACCAGAACAAACGCCCTGATTATTTAGCGGCTTTCTGGAATGTGGTAAACTGGAAAAAAGCAGGCGAACGTTTTGCTGCTGCCAAATAAGTAAAAAGAAAAATACTTTTATCTTCAATCCCGGTATATTTACCGGGATTTTTTATTTTAAAACAATATAGCATGAAAAAACTGTCCATCATTACAGCTTATTGCATTTCCGTTTGTTTTATGGCCTGTTCCGGCGGCAGCGGCAATAGTGAAAAGAAAATAGTCATAATGGCAAGCGGTAAAATAACGGTTACTGATAAAAGCATTGAACTGGACCCAAGCCTTACCCACAATGAGCAGGAAGTTGTTTTTAGAGACGATAAACTGACACTTGCCGTGAAAAGCACAGCAGGAGCCAATAAAACATTTGAGCTAACAGACAATGGCACTTACCTGCTAAACCTGCAAACAGATACTTTAATAGGAGGTCTTGTAAACTATGGGACTGTGGGTATGCCTGGCTCAATTACTGCAGAAGCACTGGATCATATTATTGACAGTACGCAACAGTTAATGCAGGGCACCAATACCAATGATGCAAAGGGACCTTATTATGTATTGCCATTCAGCATAAAAAAGATCAGCGCCAAAAACAACACAAAGGTGGTGGGTTCTTTTAAAGGCATCCCCTATAAAAATGAACCAGATGCAGATGGCAACCTGCCGGATGTAATTAAGTTTTTCTCCGTAAAGCAAAAACGCGAGACGCTGAAAGATTTGATGGAACAAAGAGCAAAGATTAAGCAGAACCATTAGAGTTGTAAGTTATAAGTAATAAGTTTTAAGTCCGCCTGGCTGGCGACTTTAAACCTGCGCGTCGAAAACACTTATAACTTATACATTAGAGTTGTAAGTTATAAGTAAAAAGTTTTAAGTCTGCAGGGCTTACGACTTAAAACACTTATAACTTATTACTTACTACTTAAAACTTACTAAGGCACCGGATCATATCCATGACCGCCCCAGGGATGGCAGCGGCCAACTCTTTTTATGGTGAGCCACATACCCTTAAATACACCATATTTTTTAAACGCTTCCAGTGAATATTGCGAACAGGTGGGTGTAAACCTGCACTTGGGCCCCAGCACAGGAGAAATGATCCACTGGTATATTTTTATCAGTGCAATAAAGGGCAAACTAAGTATTTGCAGCAGTATTTTCATTGGCGATTCCTGTCAGTTTTTGTAAAATGAGTGCCATCTTTTCTTTAACAACCGCAAACGCAGGTAGTTCTTTGCCTGTATAAATTAAAAATACAGATAAGCCGCGTGTACCGTCTTTTATCAGCAGATCCAGTTCCGTTTTTTGCAGGCGCCAGGCTTCGCGCGTAACTCTTTTAATACGGTTACGGTCAACTGCTTTTTTAAAATTCTTAACGCTTACTCCAACGCCACATTGCAATCTGCTTTTCGAAACAGCGTTTTCATTTTTTTCAAATAAATAAAATACACGGTAGGGAAACAATCCAAAGCGCTCTCCCTTACTGAACAATTCCTCTATCAGTTTCCGGCTTTTTAACCGCTCGTTTTTACCAAGTGTAAATTGCTTCACTTTTTCTATTTAAACCAGGCATCACTGCAACACAGAGAAACACGGGTGTTTTTTTTATAAAGCCCAAATCTGTCACCGCCTCCTTCATCCGTGGTATACAAACAAAAATAGCCCCGAAAAAATTCCGGGGCTATAACTATTTTCAAAGCCGGCATCAATCCGGCGCGGGCTATCTTATTTTAATCCTTTCTCGTCAGAAACTGTAAGTTTATGACGTCCCTTTGCACGGCGACTGGCCAGTACTTTACGGCCATTGGCAGTTTGCATGCGTTTGCGGAAACCATGTACGGTTTTACGACGGCGCTTATGAGGTTGAAATGTCTGTTTCATTGTTTAAGTTTTTTCACTTTTTTTTGAAATAAGGCCTGTGAGAAGCAGGACCGGTTTCTGTCTCACAACAGGTCACCACACCCGTTGTTTTGTGAAAGGACGGCAAAGGTAAGGTTTTGATCTCACAAGAACGAAGCCCGCATCCGTATTTTTTCAACCGATTCACTAATTTTTTGCCTTATTAATTTTCCAGGCTTCACGACTGCGGGGTCTTTTCAAGATCCAGGTGTTTGGACGAAACCGGCTTGCCAAAAAAAGTAGTGGCATGATTGTCAAAGTCTTCCGTTGAATCGGTGGTAAAAAAAGCCATTTGGCCGTTCTTACTGCATTGTTCTTCTATTTCCGGGTGCCGCTCAAGATAATTAACCAGGCTATCTGCTACTATTTGTCCCTGCGACAGCAATTGTACACCGGCAGGCAAAAACTGCTGAATTTTATTTTTTAGTAAAGGATAGTGCGTGCAGGCAAGCAACAAGGTGTCTATGCAGGCGGATTTTGAAAAAATATGATTGAGGTGCTGTTTTATAAAATAATCAGCTCCCGGTTTGTTGTATTCATTGGCCTCTACCAGGGGCACCCACATAGGACAGGCTTCCTGGTATACTTTTACGTGAGGGAAAAACTTCTCAATTTCTATAAGGTAAGAGCCTGATAATACGGTGCCGCTGGTGGCCAAAACACCTACTTCATTTGTTTTTGTGTAATTGCCTATCATTTCAGTAGTGGGCCTTATTACACCCAGTACGCGCTTACCGGGGGCCAGCACAGGTAAATCATGTTGCTGAATGGTGCGCAATGCTTTTGCAGACGCCGTATTGCAGGCCAGTATTACCAATTGACATCCCTGTCTGAAAAACCACTGTACACATTCCAGCGTGTAGCGGTAGACCGTTTCAAAAGATCTGCTTCCATACGGCGCGCGGGCATTATCACCCAGGTACAGGTAGTCATAAGCGGGAAGCCGGGCTTTCATGTCTTTCAGGACAGTCAGGCCGCCGTAGCCTGAATCAAAAACACCTATGGGTTTTGCCGGTTGCATAAACAAAAATAAAAACGCCAGGCTTAGCAACCCGACGTTTTCTTAATAGTGTGTCAATATTTTATTTTATTTCAACCCTAATTTCTTCCTAACCAGTGGCGCTATATCATCTGATGGAGGAGCAACCAATAGTGCTTCTTTTACAAACACATAGCTGTATCCATTTTCTTTGGCTACAGCAGTTACTGCATCAAGCGCTTTTTTCTGAATGGGTTCGGACATTTCCTGCTGTTTCTTTTGCAATTCCTGCTGAATGCGCTGATCTTCGCCCTGCATGGCCTGCATTTGATCCTGCAATGATTTTCTTTTTACTTCTTTTACAGAAGAAGTCATGGTTGCAGAGTCTTTATAAAACTTTGCTACGGCATCGTCGAAAGCCGCTGATTTGTCCTGTGCGCTCTGTACCAGGGCCTCACGAAACTGTTGCAATGCAGTATCAGCTTTTTTTGCTTCAGGCATTGCCAGAATAATATCGCTCAGCGAAATATGACCAATCTTGTTTTGCGCCTGGGCACGGTTTCCTGCTGCAAATAAAACGATTGCAAGGACCACTAATGTAAAAGCCTTTTTCATTGTTGTGTTTGTTTTTAGTATTCTTATAAAACCTGTTGTTGGGTCTTATTTTTATAGTTGTTTTTATTAAAGAGCCGGTTGTTTGTAAAAAGCTGCTTTCGCTAATATTTAACAGCCTGTAAATCCTCCAATTCCCGTTTATTTGATCCCCAATTCCCTTAGTACATCCTCGCTCTTGTCCAGTTTGGGGTCGGCAAATATAACAGTAATTCCTTCACTTTTATCCAAAATAAAATCGTATTGTTTGGCCACTGCCAGTTTCTGGATGGCGTTGTAAACTTTGTCCTGCACGGGTTTTACCAGTTCCTGCCTTTTTTTAAACAGATCGCCCTCAAAACCAAATCTTTTGCGTTGCAATTCGCGGGTTTCTTTTTCTTTTACAAAAATCTCGTCTTCCCTTTTTTTCTTCAGCACATCGCTCAGCATGATTTGTTCTGCCTCAAAATCTTTGTACATCTTATCCAGTTCTGCCTGTTTTGCTTCAATTTCTTTTTGCCAGACTTCGCTTTGCTGATCAAGTTTTTTTTGCGCGTCTTTATAATCGGGCATTTTATCAAGGATATACTTGGTATCTACAATGGCATAACGCTGGGCATTTGCCGCTACTGCAAGCACTAACAGGCTGCAGGTTATCAGGAGTAGTTTTTTCATACCTTTTATTTTATTAATTAGAGGGTGAACTGCCGAATAACTGTTACTCAGGTTCAAAGCCAAGCAGGAAGGTAAATTTGGCAGCGCCTTTCAGTCCTGTGCCGGGCGTCAACCTGTCTAAACCTATACCATAATCAAAACCAAGCAATCCAAACATGGGTAAAAAGAAACGCATACCTACACCAACGCTTCTGCGCAACTGGAACGGATTGTAATCTTTATAATTATACCATCCGTTGGCAGCTTCAAAAAATGCAAGGCCATATATCGTACTGCTGGGATTGGTACTAAAAGGATACCTTACCTCGGCTACATACTTGTTAAACATAATAAAGAACTGGCTGGTACTGTTCTGGTCTGGGTTAATTTTTGGATCTGAGCTGGTATAGATAGGATAACCACGCTGTGAAATAATATCATACCCAAGAATACCATAGTTGTTTGAAAGACCGGCATCGCCCAACTGAAAGCGTTCAAAAGGTGAATAATCCAGTTTGGGATTGTAGCGGCCCATGAAGCCATATTTGGCAGCCACTTTCAATATAAACTGTTTGTTCCTGTCTTCACCGGTTGCCCTGCTTAAAGGTACATACCACTCGCCGTTAAAACGCCATTTGTGAAACTCAACAAACTTATAGGGATTGGTTGAGGTAACCAGGCTTTTGTCGAATACTGAATAGGGTGGTGTAAACTGACCGCTTAAAGTAAAGGCAGACCCGCTTCTTGGAAACAGGGGCTGATCTACAGACGAACGTGATAAAGATACTTTTATACTGATATTGTTTGACTTGCCATTGCTGAGGTTGGTACCATCGCTGAGCCTGAAAAAACCGGGATAATTTTTTAAGTTATACTGTGTATAATTTAACTGGTACACCAGCGTAAAAAAGTCATCGGGCCAGTGCAGCTGTTTACCCAATGCCACTGAGAAACTTAGTGATTTCAAAAAGGAGGTATCACCTGCGGCCTTGCTGTAGGTACCCGTTCTGTAGTCGTATGAATTGGAGTATTTGGTACTGGCGGCGCTAAACGTAAGAGAATTCCGTTTTTTACCCCCCAGCCATGGTTCGGTAAAAGAGGCGTTGTAAGAGCGGAATGCCCGTCCATTACTCTGCACACGAACGCTCAGTTTTTGGCCATCACCGGTGGGCAATGGATCCCAGGAGGATTTTTTAAAAATATTCCTGATAGAAAAGTTATTAAAAGAAACACCCAGCGTACCGGTCAGTCCGATACCACCACCCCAGCCGGCGCTCAGCTCAAGCTGATCGCTCGATTTTTCTTCTACGCCCCAGTTAATATCTACCGTTCCGTCTTCCTGGTTGGGTACAATATTGGGATTAATTTTTTCCTGGTTGAAATAACCGAGTTGTGCAATCTCGCGGTTGGTTCTTATAACATCGCTGCGGCTGAATTTTTCGCCCGGTATGGTACGCAACTCACGGCGTATTACATACTCCTTGGTTTTTTCGTTGCCGCTGATGGTTACATTTTTGATGGTGGCCTGCGGCCCCTCTACCAGGCGTATTTCATGATCTATGGTATCGTTGTATACCGCCGTTTCTACTGGATCGGCATGGAAAAACAAGTAGCCATCATCCTGGTACAACCCGCTGATATCACCACCTTCCGGTGTTAATTGTTTTCCGATGCGTTTGTTCAGCGTTTCAAGGTTGTATACATCGCCTTTCTTAATGCCTAAAATTACATTCAGTATAGAATCGGGGTACTTGGTATTTCCTTTCCATGTAATATTTCCAAAATAATATTTGTGTCCTTCCTGTACCTTAATGTCTACATTCAGGTTTCCTTTCTTATTATAGTATTGAGTATCGGCTTCAATGGTGGCATCGCGATAGCCCAGTGAGTTATAATAATCCAGCAATTTCTGTTTGTCTTCCGCGTATTTTTTGTCGCTGAATTTGGCTGATGAAAGTTTGAACCTGAAATAAGGATCTATAAAATCAAGTGTTTTGGTGGGTGAAAGAAAACCCCAGTCTGCCAGGTATTCTTTAAAAGTAGTGTGTTTGTTGGTGCCATATACGCTTTTATCATCGCTGGGAAAAATACTCATGCGCATGGCTTCCTTTGTTCCTTTCAACTGGCGTTTCAATTTTCCTTCCGCTACTGTCTCATTGCCAAAAATATTTACCTGGTTAATTCTTACTTTATTGCCCTTGGTAATAAAGAAAACAAGGTTTACAGAATTGGCCACATTGGGATCGGCCCGTTCATCAATTTTTACAGAGGCGCTCTGAAATCCTTTTTCCGTATAGTATTTCTGTATGTTTTCAACCGCCGTTAATTTGGTATTCTCTGTTACTACCCTTCCTTTTACCAGGCCAGATTTTGTTTTCAGATCATCTTCCTGTCCTTTTTTTACCCCCTTGCCTTTAAAAGCAAAAGTGCCCAGACGCGGGCGCTCCACTACATGTATTTCAATATAAATATCCTTTCCATCAATTTTTGTAAAATATATCTGTACGTTGGCAAAAAGATTTTGCTTCCAGAGGTTTTGGATGGCATGGCTAAAATTATCACCACCGGGATATACTACCTTATCACCAACATTAAGACCGGAAATAGAAGTAAGCAGCGACTGGTCATATGCTTTGGTGCCGGTAAAAACAATACCTGCCAGCACATATTCTTTGGGTGTTTTTGACTGGGGTATAGCCAGGAGTTCCGGATCTACCGATACAGGTTTTGACGTATCCGGTTGTTGTGCCAGTACTGAAGCAGAGGAAAAAACACAAAACAATAAGCAGTGTACTAAGCGTAATGATTTTGGCATCCAGTCTTACATTTTAAGAGATCGGCAAATTAAAGGGATTAATTAAAAGTCTTTGTTAAAACCGTCATCTGCCTTCTTACAAATCTGTTTTCTTTTGTTAACCGGCCGCGGTATTAAAGCGGACAGTCGTATCAGGGCATTCTTCACCCGCATTTCCAGTTCTTTTCAAAACGAAGAAGAAATGTAATAAGCGGGTAATTTGAATGGGCAATGCAATTTGTTGGGTAATTTTCATTCAGCCGGTATTTCCTGTTTAACCTGCTGACTGGTTTTTCCGAAGCGGCGCTCTCTTTTTTGAAAGTCCACAAGGGCCTCATACAGCTTCTCTTTTCTGAAATCGGGCCAGCGCACATCTGTAAAATAGAGTTCGGCATAGGCCAGTTGGTAGAGCAGGAAGTTACTGATACGGTATTCACCACTGGTACGTATCATCAATTCCGGGTCAGGAAAATTGCTGGTGGTAAGGTATTGCTGCAGCGTGTCCTGGTTGATGGTAGCGGGGTCTATCTTTCCGTCTTTTACGTCCCTGGCTATATTTTTCACCGCATTTACCAGTTCCCAGCGGCTGCTGTAACTCAGGGCCATTACCAGGTTCAGCCCGGTGTTGGCCGAAGTAAGCGCCAGTGCCTCCTTTAATTCGAGCTGCGCATATTCTGGCAGCATTTGCATATCGCCAATTACGTGCAGTTTGATATTATTTTTGTTCAGGGTCTCTACTTCCTTCCTTATTGTTTCTACCAACAATTCCATTAGCCCGGTTACTTCATAAGCTGGCCTGTCCCAGTTCTCTGTACTAAAAGCATAGAGGGTAAGGTAGCCAATGCCCAGTTCTGCACAGCCTTCTACAATATTCCGCACACTTTCCACGCCATGATAGTGACCATATAACCGATCCTGCCCCTGTTCCTGCGCCCAGCGGCCATTGCCATCCATAATAATGGCAATATGCTTTGGCAGATTATTAAGGTCTAAACTGGCTTTCAGCGATTCCATAACATGCTGTTTGAAGGCGGCAAATCTACAAAAAACAATCCGGACGGAGCAGATTATATTGGGGAAAGAAATAGCCTGACGCTTTGGGCTGTTAGCTTGTAGTTATTAGCTGTTAGCCATTAGCTACAAGCTACTAGCTTTTAGCTTTTAGTTGCCAGCGTTTTGCCGGAGTTTATAAAAATCCACCGGGCCCTGCCTGGATAAGCATTTTATTTATCCACAGTTAGCTTATGACTAACAGCTAAAAGCTTATAGCTAACAGCTTCCTAATTTGCTTTGGGGCAATGATAAGAAGAAAGGTTAAAAGAGAAAGTCAGTTCCGCCATTACATAAGAGTCTTTTTGCTTGGGAAAGCCTCTTTGTCTTCCGGCGCCGTTTACAAAACCAATTTTATCGCTGCCGGTTTCGCCACTGCGGTCGTTTAATATTTCAGCCAGCGATGCCGAACCATCGGGTAATTTGGGGAATATGCTGGGGTCAACATAAGTCTTGCTGACATCGTCTAAATAGTCTGTGCCGGTAAACCGGTACACAATTTCAAAACCTACGTTTACTTTCTCGTTTACATTGTATTTTACACCAACACCCAGCGGCACACAAAGGGCCATGCTGCCATAGGGTTTTCTGTCGGGATAGGCGGCATAGCCCTGCCCTTCGGTGCCAAGGGGTCTCAAAAACACTTTTTGCCCCTGGTAATACGCATAAGGATCATAGCTGAAAGCGCCCACACCAAAAGTTATATAGGGAGTGAAGGAATAATCAAGCGTACCGGGCTCAAACCGCAGAAAATTGAAATCTCCCTGCAGGGCCAGTTCCCATATATTGGTATTAAAGCTAAGATTACGGCGTAACTGGTATTCGTTTTTTGTATTGTATACATCCGAATAGCCCAGTTGCGCATAGTGGCCACTCACCCTCAGGGCTATATAATTACCAAATTGTTTGCGAAAAAAAGCGCCCAGTGCAATCTTGGGCCTGTTCAGTTTGGCATTGGTATTAAGATCGCCAAAATAATGCGCGGCACCTGCACTTATTCCAAACTCACCCTCATGTATAGTGGCCTGCGGCTGTGCCACCACTGCAAATCCGGCTAAAACCGCTATCATAAATGCTGCCCAGTTTTTTCTCATAACTGCAAAATAAAATGTTATATCCTGGTGTTAACGTAATAATTTAATTTTTCTTTTATTCCCAGCCGCACTATTCTAAAATTTAACATTTGAGACCCCTAGTTCCGGCTGTCAAGTCCCCACATTAATTTTGAGCGGAGGGTCTGCAAAAAATTATTTTCGTTTAGACGCACCAAACTCATAGTAAAAGCCTCACGTTTTACCGCCAGTTGCACATTCTTGCTTACTACATGGCGCCTTGAGTCAAGTGCACAGATAAAATCTTCGGCCCTGCCTTCTACTTCAAAAGAAATAACGTTGTTATCTGGTACTACGATCGATCTGACATTCAGGTTGTGTGGCGCCACGGGTGTTATTACAAAACTACTGCTTTCCGGGAAAACAATGGGCCCGTTGCAACTAAGCGAATAGCCGGTAGAACCTGTGGGTGTGGATACGATCAAACCATCTGCCCAATAGGTATTTAAAAACTCTCCATTTACGTAAGTATGAATCTTTATCATGGGCGAAGTATCCTTTTTATGGATAGCAAATTCATTCAGTGCATAAGGTACTTCGCCAAACAATTCTTCACTGGCATCCAGGTGTATCAGGGAGCGTTTATCTACCACAAACCCCCTCTTAACCATGGCTTTAACTGCTGCCACGGCATTTTCTTTACCGATGCTTGCCAGGAATCCCAACCGGCCAAAATTTATACCAAGGACCGGTATGTTTTTGTTGCGCACCAGCGCTACTGTATCCAGCAGCGTACCATCTCCGCCAAGACTAATGAGAAACTCAATGGATTTATCAAGTTCGGATTCATCGCTAAATGTACTCATGGCGGCAGCAAGCTGTATGCCACCCGCTATCTGGTCGAAATAAGACTGGTAAATAACCGGCGTTATTTTTTGTTTTGCCAGTTCATCAAAGAGCTCCTGTACTTCCAAACGGTGATCCCAATCCATTACCCTGCTGTAAATAGCTACTTTCATTCAATTAAATTACGTGAAAAATCTGTAACAAAAAGGTCCAAGGCATCGTGCGAAAGGAGCAGGGTACTTCATTAATGTTTTCTTTCATAAACCTTACATCTTCAACCTTTCACTTTCAGCCTCCTTAAAAATCATTTCTGATATGAAAAAAGAGACCCGGCTGGCCAAGCTGGTTAACACTGTACTCGCACCTGAACACAAAATCATAGGCCGACACCACATCAATGCCCGCGCCGGCGGTATAAAGCATCCTGTTTACCAGCGAATTCTGCGTAAATGTTCTGTTATAGGCGTATCCCATATCGCCAAATACTTTTGCATAAATGGCAAAGGGCACACGGGCCAGGGTGGGCAGCCGGCCACCGCCAATATCAAAACTATATAGTTTTTTACGGAGTGTACTTCGAAACATAGCACCCGCCACCCCATCTACAACGTATTTTTCAAGACCCCTTAAATAGATATCGCCGTAACCAAAAAGCCGCTGGTTAAAAAAAGGCTGTTCCAGGGGCAGCTTCACCGTGCCGTATCCCTGCAGCCCGAAATAATATCGATGGCCCAGGGGCCAACCATTGGTAAACCGGGCAGTCAGCTGAGAAAGATTCATATCGCTGTTAATCCCCCGGTGAACAAGTGTTATATCGCCCATAAACCCTTTTAGTACATAGGCGGTATAATCTACTTTTTGGTATTCCAGTGTATAGGAAAGTTCAGGGTAAAACACTTTTTGGGCGCCATTACTAAAATATTTTGGGTTAACGGCATTTACCGAGCTGTCTGTTTGCAGGTAATTAAAGGAAAGCCTTATCACATGCCTGGTAGTCAGCGCGGGCCGGTAAAAATAATTGAGCGAGGCGGTTGATTGTTTGAAAAGATACCTGCCTGTTTTACTCAGGGTGTCGGCATTTATAAAAGTTTGCTGGTTGTTATTGGTACTGACATTGATTTCTTTTAATGCCGCATACAGGAGACCAAAACCAAATCCGTGTTTTAATGATCTATCCGAAGCAGGCTGGTCGTAATTCAGTTGTACCTGTCTTGTATAACCGGTCAGCAACCACACACGTAACCGATCGTTTCTGCCTGAGAAATTGCTATGCAGGAATTTGATGCCGTAATTAACACGCGACAGGCTGTAATTTTTATCGGCCCACGCGGAAAGATTTCTGTCTACCGGCCTGAAATAGGGAACCGGAAATATATACCACCTCTCCACTACGTCAATTTGTATATCGGCCAGGTAGCCATGAAACCCCTTAAGCGATACAATCACATCATTGAACAACCTGGTATTGATGAGTAATTCCTTGGAACGCTGAAATTTGGCAACCAGTTCGGGCAGGTAAACCGAATCGCCTTTTTTAAAAGGCAGTTCCCTTTCAATGGTGGCAGCCCTTGTTTTCCTGTTTCCCTTTATAAAAATTTCATTGATGATAAAAAAGGACCTTTTATCAGTAGTATTGGCGATCTGACGATAGCTGCTGTCCGGGGATTTGTTTTCTGAGGTTTGGGCCCGGGTTGTAACCCGGCAGCCTGCAATAAGAATAAAAAAAAGATAGTATTTTTTGTGGAATGGCATTGCAATCTTTCTCCGGAACTGGGTTTTAAATATATGGAAGAGAAGGATTGAAATGGTTACATGTTAAGATAGTTCATGAGATGGTCGTAGTTGGTGCGCAGCTCGTTTTCATACAATTCTTCACCAAAATAATATTTCACCACATAGTCGTACCGCTGAAAAGTGGCCACTACATCCGAAACCTCAAACCGGTTCAGCTTTATAGTTACATACATCAGTTGAACCTGGTTATCATAAAAAGTATTTAGTTGTGTTATTTGTGCGTCATTTGTTTCTACCAGCTTGCATATTTCGGAGAATGAAAAATTGGCTTTTTCCAGTTCAAGTACTATCACGCCACCGGGCTCGTCGGTACCCGTCATTCTGCCCAGGTACTTTAATAAGTCCGAAGCCGCAATAGCCCCCACCCATTCCATTTCTTTTTCAATCACAGCAATAACGCTCAGTCCGTAACTATTACACAATTGTACCGCTTCCAGAAAATGTGAGTCTGCTTTTACAGACAGCTTCATTAACTGGGGTTCCAGCTGCTCCAGCAACAGGCTGTCATCTTCAGCATTCATGGCGTCATCTTCACTGATAATGCCCACAAAAATTTCATTGTTTATCACCGGCAAATGCATCAAATGATAATCTGCCATTAACTGCTGGGCATGGTAAACGGTGTCTTGTAAGGACAGTACGGGAAGAGAGGATGATATTAATTGTCTGTTTAACACTTTTACTGCATACTGCTTTTAAATAGTTGAACAACGCTGGCTGGCAATAGTGGCTAAATAACACCCAAATAAAAACGCTGGTCAGGGCCAAATTATTACAATAGACTGTAATTACCTGTTAACCGCTGCCGGGTGATTGAGCTTTGTTAAAAATTGATGCAGGATAACGTTGAATTCATCCGGCACTTCCATCATAGGCGCATGCCCGCATTTGTCTATAAAATGAAGCTCGCTGTTGGGAATCATTTTATTAAATTCTTTGGCAACAAAGGGCGGGGTAATGGTATCGTTATTGCCCCAAATCAATAAAGTGGGCTTTTCTATCTGGCTTAATTCTTCGCCCAGGTTATTGCGGATGGCACTTTTTGCCAGTGCAATAATTTTAATCACCTTCATGCGGCTGTTTACAATATCGTACACCTCATCTACCAGTTCCTTACTGGCCATTTGGGGGTCGTAAAAAGTAAGCTGGGTCTTCTTTTTAATGTATTCGTAGTCACCTCTTTTGGGATAGGTATCACCCATCCCATTTTCAAACAGGCCGGAACTGCCGGAAAGGATAAGCGATTTTATACGTTCGGGATGTTTAAGTACATGTACCAGGCCCACATGCCCGCCCAGCGAATTGCCCAGCAAATGAATATGCTGATAATTACGCGCTTCTATAAATTTATGTACAAATTTCTGCAAACCGCCCACACTGGTATGCAGTATGTCCAAATCAAACAGGGGCAGCATGGGCACCACAACCTTATTGTAGCGGCTAAAATACCCTATCAGGTGCTCAAAATTGCTGAGCGCGCCGAACAAACCGTGCAATAGCACCAATGGTTCTCCTTCGCCTTCCTCAACAAACCTGAACTTATCTACCTGCTTGATTTCGTAATTCATTGTCAAAAATTACAACGATGCTGTAATTGGCCGCTAAAATAATTGATTTGTTACAAATATGCTGTAAAACAAAGTTATAAAACCATTTTTTAAATGCGGCACTACCCTATCGCGCCTGTTTTTATTGCAGCCGCAAACACAATATACATCAATGCTTTACAGGTGTCCGCGGCTATTGACAATGTAGTTCCGCTTGTAACCTGGTTTGAAATGCAGTTATATTTTATGGGAAAGGCCTGCAAAAAAATCTTCCAGCTGATGAAACATGTCTTTAAAAACCGGCACCAGCCATGCAACCGCATCTATTGCCCGGGGGCCCCAGGGTTTAATAAAAACATATGTTTTTGAAGAGGCAATGGTAGCAGCTTCTATAAGATGTATTTTTTCGGCATAAAACAGCAACACACTAAAAATAACCGTATACAAGGCGATGTACAGGATAATGCCTGCCAGTTTGTTTAACCATCCCAGCATCACCAGTTCCGTTGTTTTTTGCAATGCCATGGCGCCAAGCCTTACCAGCAGAACAACTATTATGAAAACCACTGCAAATGCAATTACGGGCAACCATTTTGCCGCAACATGCATGGCATCTTTGAGCAAGCCGGCCGTAACCACTGATAATTTCATGGCAGCCGCAAGCCCGGCAACAATTGCCAGCAATGAAAAAATGGCAACGATAAACCCTTTGGTATATCCTTTAAAAATGGCAATGGCCACCAGTACAATAAATACAATATCAATCAGCATGCAGGTACAATTTCATATTTGGGCGCCCGGGTTTTCGTGGCTGCAAAATAGTTTATTAATACCCCGGCCCTGTTTTTTCATGTTAAACCTGCGCAAAAAATCTTACCCGTAATTTTTGATGGTACTGCATTACCTGGCCAATAATTCCTTTACAGCGGCGCCAATGGCCTTGCCGTCGGCCTGGCCTGCAAGCTGTTTGGTGGCCAGCCCCATTACCTTACCCATGTCTGCCACAGAACTGGCGCCGGTTTCGGCAATTATTTTGGCCAGTATTTCCTTCAATGCCGCTTCATCCAGTTGTTTGGGTAGAAACTTTTCTATAACAGCAATTTCTTCTTCTTCTTTTTTAGCCAGATCTGCACGGTTTTGCTGCTGGTAAATCTGTAAAGAGTCTTTGCGCTGCTTTACCAGTTTCTGCAACAATTTTGGTTCGTCATCTGCTTTCAGCTCGCCATTGGCACCTTCCGCTGTTTTTGCAATAATAATGGCGGCCTTTATAGCCCTTAACCCGCGTAAACCGGCTTCATCTTTGGCTTTCATGGCATCTTTCATTTCTGCCATTACTTTTTGTTCCAGGCTCATAATAAAATTTTATACGGTTTTTATAGTTTGTTTTCCTTTAACTGCTGATCCCTGAATTTTTTGTAAAATTCATTGGCAAAGTTTTTCAAATCGTTCACCAGCTCGGGATTTTTGGTGGCACGGTTATACGCATCGGCCATGCCCAGCATGGTCTGGTGAAAAAACTGCGCCATTTCATCTACCATCATGTCTTTTGTCCATAAATCAATGCGCATGGCAGATTTGTCTGCTCCGTCCCAGAAAGAAAGCATCATGGCTTTTGATTGCTGGGCCAGGTCTGCGGTGCTGTCGGTAGCCTTCCAGCTAATCTGCTGCGGCACTTTGTCGTTGTCCAGAACTACGTCTATTGTTATCGTCGATTGTTTCATTGTTATAAAATATAAATGGTAAAGGTAGCGGATTTGTACTGTCATTGCTCTATACACCGCCAGGCCGCCGCCAGCATTTGGCGGCGGTTGTAACCGCCCCATTGTTCCCTGGCCTGCTGCACCAGTAATTGCTGTTGTTGTTCATCTTTAAATAACAGTATCATTGCTTTTGCAAACCCCTCTGCGGTATCGCTGGGTTCCACCCAAAGCGCAGCTTCGGTTACCTGCCTGTTAACGGCATTTGCTGTAGCAATAACAGCCTTATTGCTTTGCAGCCCCCACAGCAATGCAAATGGAAAAACATCCGTGGCCGACGGGTATACGATGGCATAACAGGCCGCCACCAGTTTGGCAATTTCTGCATTGTTAATGTTTCTCAGTAATACAATATCCTGCCTGTACTTGTAGGTTATTATCTTTTCTTCAAGAACCTTTGTCCATGCCGTACTGCTGCCGGCTATTACCAGTTGCATATTGGATTGCTGCCATTTTTTAAACGCAGAAAAGGCTTTTAAAAGTTCTATTAACTGGTGCTGCCCGGTAATGTCGCCGGTAAATAAAAAAAATGATCTGCCACCCGTATATTGTGTTTTTATACTCTCTGTTTCTGTCCAGGTTAAGGAAGTAATGACTTCACGTAAGGCCGGTGTTATTGTTGTGCTGCCGTCCGCTGATGTGACCGATCCGTAACTACCGGCAATCAACACCTGCTTTTTATTTTGTACCAGCCCGTTTTTATTTTGAACGGCCTTCAAATCGCTGATGGTAAATCCTGCCTGGTGCAGGGTAACCAGTCTTTCTGCCGGCCATGCAGCCAGCGTGTTTTTCAGCCGTATTTGATCTATCCACCCGATATTCAATTTCTTTAACCTGCGTATCTGTACATTTCCGGCTGGTTGTGGCAGCACCTGGTTTTCATTGACCAGGAAAAGAAATTGGTGGCTGGGTTGCGCAATGGCCATATCCTGCCAAAATTCCCTGGTAAACATACGTAATTCCTTATCGTTATTATACGTAATTCTGAAATCTACAGCTACATTCATAAACGTAAAACACCAAATTTACGTTATCAAATCCGGTTGATGCATGCTGATGCTAAACATGTTATAAAAAACTATCACTTTAAATGCGGAAATTACGACCAGGGAAAACAGGTACTAACACTTTGCGCGGGCATAATGTTTGCTATACTTTTGGATAGAATTCGTTATCCAATAATCCAATACCAACTCTATGAAAAACATCTACACAAAGATCACCCTTCTTTTATTTTCCTTTATTTTACAACTATACCTTCCCGCAAGTGTTGATGCGCAATGTTTATGTGGAGGCGGTGTACCGGCAACTGCACTAAGTTATTTGCAGGTGGTACCACCCAGCCAGTCCAGCAATACCATTTTCAGTTTTCCAAAATTTGATCCTGCCGTAGGCACGTTGAGCTGTTTAAGGTTTGATGATACCTTAACCGTTATGGTGACTACTGTAGCCCGGAATACGGACACTACAAAAGGACACAATTATAAATTCTTAACCAGTATTAATGCAGAGGTAAACGGTCCCAGAAGCAGTGGTCCCTATAACTGGACAGCTTCCGCTGCCAGCAATGATACCACCTACGGTCCTTATTTTCTTGATAAAGATACTTTGCCCAGGTTGCCTACGGATTCAATAACCATTGGACCCGACACACTCATCAACAATATGATTGGGTCTGCCAGTCCACCCGATATTGCACCCTTTCTGGGTGGTTCCGGAGTTGTAAATTTCAGTTTGGATCTTAGTGGTGGTGCCCTGGCTTCCTCTGGTGGAACCAACTATACCGCGGGTTTACGATCCAACTCATGGGGTGCTTTCCGCTTAACCTACTACTATTGCCCCAATTCTTTATTGGCAAGCGGACTGCAGAATTTTTCGGCATCAAAGCAAGACAAGAATATTATTTTGAAATGGGAGGCGCAAAATGCCGCAAATATTAACCAGTATGAAATAGAATACAGTGTTGATGGAATAAGCTTCACAACAGTTGCAAAATTAGCCGGCAGCCATACCAATACCGGCGCTTACAGCTATAATTACATGCTGAATGGCAGCAGCAGCGGTTATGTGTATTTCAGAATTAAACAAACCGGCAACGACGATAAATCAGCTTATTCTGCCGTACAGAAAGTGCTGCTGAATGAGAAAACAACAATGGGTGTTAGCATACGTCCCAACCCCGTTGTTACAGGAATGTCGGTAGCGTTTGACCGCCCATTAAACGGTGATTATTCTGTGGACCTGGTTAATCTTTCCGGCCAGGTAATTTTCAATAAAAAGGTAAAGATGATAAACAGCAATATCATCCCGGTAAACTGGAGCAATAAACCGGCACCCGGTATTTATTTTACCCGTATTACCAATACCAGCAGTATGGAGCAGCAAATAGTTAGGGTAATTGTTCAGTAATGAGCAAATGGTGAAGGGCGGCAAAAATGCCCCGTATAAACAATACAATTTCTATGTGTTATATGGTTCAATGCTACCGGTTTTGGCTGGTAGCATTTTTTTTGCCACAACATTTTTGAACAGCTCCCGTTAGTTTATTACTTTTGATGCTGCGGGCCGGCTAAGCATTTTGCATACAAAGACTACCCGGATTACCCGGCAACAGGCACCGGAATTAGCATTTTAAACACAAATACGGACCTCATTAATTACCCTTGTTGCGCTAAAAACAGTAATTTTGAACAATCAGGATTTATTACCGGCAGACCGATACAAGCTTTAAAAAAAATTATATTGGCAAATCTTTCATCGCTCATGGAGTACAATACCACAAGAAACCATCTTGTTATGCGTGAGTACGGGCGGCACATTCAAAAAATGGTTGAATACCTGCTCACCATTGAAGACAAGGAAAAAAGACAGAAGAATGCTCATGCAATGATTGAGCTTATGGGGTTTCTGAACCCGCATTTAAAGAACGTAGAAGACTTCAGGCATAAATTATGGGATCATCTTTTTTTGATTGCAGACTTTAGCCTCGATGTTGAATCTCCCTATCCGATACCCACCAGGGAAACGCTAAAATCGAAACCAAAACCACTGCGTTATCCAAAACGCTATCCCAAATTTTCCCATTTGGGTAAAAACCTTGAAGTGGTTATTAATAAAGCGCTGAAGGAAGAAAATCCTGAAAAGAAACTTGGGTTTGCCAATGCAGTTGCCTACTACATGAAACTGGCATACAACAACTGGCACAAAGAGCAGGTACATGATGATGCTATTCAGAGCGAATTGACCAGTATTACCCACGGACAACTGGAATTTACCAATACGCCTTATGTAAAAGCATATCGTGCCAATGAAGGCAGGGATAGCCGCAGCAGCGGAGGAAATTACGGCGATTACCGCGGTAAGCGGGGTCAGAAATTTCAATCCAGGAGTGGCGGCGGCGGCGGCAGTGAAAGAAGAGACAACCGTGGTGGCAACAATGGCGGCGGTGAAAGAAGAGACAACCGTGGCGGCGGCAGCAATAATCAAAACAGTGGTGGCAAATTTAATAATAACCGCAAGCGGTTTAATTGAGTTGTATTATCAATTGATCAGTTAGCCAATTGATCAGTAAAAAACTTCAGAGGTTGATCAGTTAATTGATCAGCCTTTTTCTTTTACTTTGTGTCCCGCAAACCTAATCAATCAACTGAATGAATGCATTTGAAGTAACAGGTGGAAAAAAATTACAGGGTTCCATTACCCCGCAGGGTGCAAAAAATGAAGCCCTGCAGATCATCAGCGCCGTTTTATTAACGCCTGAAAAAATAACCATTTCCAATATTCCTGATATCGTAGATGTAAACCTGCTGATTGAATTACTGGGCGATATGGGTGTAATAACTGAACGTACGCAACGCGACACTTGTACATTTACAGCAAGCAATGTAAATATTGATTACCTGCACAGCGATTCTTACAAGAAAAAAAGCGGCAAACTAAGAGGCGCTGTAATGCTGGCAGGTCCTATGCTGGCACGTTTTAAAAAAGCATTTATTTCAAAACCCGGCGGCGACAAAATTGGCAGAAGACGCCTTGATACGCATATTATTGGTTTTGAAAAACTGGGCGCTGCATTTAACTACAATGCAGAACAAAACGTTTTTCATTTAGACGGCAGCCATTTAAAAGGCACCTATATTTTGCTGGATGAACCATCTGTAACGGGTACCGCCAATATTGTTATGGCTGCGGTTATGGCAAAGGGCACCACTACTATTTACAATGCCGCATGCGAGCCCTACCTGCAGCAGTTGTGCAGAATGCTAAACCGTATGGGCGCCCGCATCAGCGGCATTGGCAGCAATATGATTGTTATTGAAGGTGTGGATTATTTGGGTGGCACAGAACACCGCATGCTGCCAGACATGATTGAAGTAGGATCTTTTATTGGCCTTGCAGCAATGACACAAAGCGATATTACCATAAAAAATGCCGGCATTGAACATTTGGGCGTTATACCAGATAAATTTAAACAACTGGGCATAGCCATGAATTTTAATGGCGATGATATTCATATACCCGCACAGGAAATTTATGAAATCCAGACCTTCCTCGACGGGTCTGTGCTTACCATTTATGATCATCCCTGGCCCGGCTTTACGCCCGATTTGCTTAGTATTATACTGGTGGTAGCCACCCAGGCAAGAGGTTCGGTGCTGGTACACCAGAAAATGTTTGAAAGCCGTTTGTTTTTTACCGATAAACTCATTGATATGGGCGCGCAAATCATATTATGCGACCCCCACCGGGCCGCGGTAATTGGCCTGGCCAGGGAACAACACCTGCGGGGTATTGCCATGAGCAGCCCGGATATACGCGCCGGTGTGGCCTTGCTGATTGCAGCGCTGAGTGCCGAAGGAAAAAGTGTTATTCAAAATATTGAGCAAATAGACCGCGGGTACCAGTATATAGATGAGCGCCTGAAAAAATTGGGCGCAGATATCAAACGCGTCAACGCTTAGCACTTTTATACGGCAATGAATACACCCAACAGCAACAAAATAATTATTATTACCGCACCTTCCGGTGCGGGTAAAACGTCCATCACACGCCACCTGCTGGAACAATTTCCCCAACTGGCTTTTTCTGTTTCAGCCGCCACCCGCGCCGCAAGGGGGCAGGAAAAAAACGGCGTTGATTATTATTTCATGAGCACACAGTCTTTTCAGCATAAAATCCAGGAAAATGAATTTGTGGAATGGGAAATGGTGTACGAAGGCAAATACTATGGCACCCTGAAAAGCGAACTGGTCCGCATCTGGAACAATCAGCAGGTGCCCGTACTGGATATTGATGTAAAGGGCGCCATTCATGTACAGCAGCAATATCCCGGCAGCTCCATGTCAATTTTCATAGACCCACCTTCTATTGATGAATTGAGGCGCCGCCTCGACAGCCGCGGCACCGAAACACCCGAAAGCCTGCAGGCAAGGGTTAATAAAGCATCGTTTGAAATTTCCTTCAAACAGCACTTCAATCATATTATTGTAAACGACGATCTTGAAAAAGCATGCCGGCTTGCTTCGGGGCTGGTGAGTGCTTTTCTGGCTGTAAAGTCGTAGTTTTCCGGCAGTTACCATCATTTTTTTAGCTACATTCGTGGTATGTACATCAACCTGAGCACAGTTATAGGCATTGTTGTCTCTGTTATACTCATTGGTTTTTTCGCAGGCATACAAGTAGCATTTGTAAACGTGAACCGGCTTACCGTGGAGCTGAAAAAAAAACAGGGTAAGAGCAGCAGTATCCTGCTTTCTACCCTTATCTCGGCACCCACCAAATTTCTTGGCACTACTTTGATTGGTTTTAATATTTGCCTGGTTGTTTATGGATTGCTGGTTGGCGAAATGCTGTTTCCCCTGTGGAACTGGCTGATCATCCGCGCGCATGTACCGGTGGCCTATGTAAGCATATTGAAACTTGTTTTTGAAACCCTTGCATCTACTGTCATCATTCTTATTGTGGGGGAATTTATACCAAGGGCAATCTGGCGCTCCAAAAGCGAATTATTATTAAACCCGTTTATCAGCAAGCTCGTAAATTTTTTCTACCAGCTTTTTCACCCATTGTCTGTTTTTTTTGTGGCATTGTCGGCCTGGATACTCCGGTATCTTTTCAATGTAAGGGTAGATGAAACCAAAGATGCTTTTACCCGTTCTGACCTGGAACATTTTTTTCACCAGAACCATGAACCGGGAGAAGAGTCATCGAAAGATCTGAATACAGAATTGTTTGAAAATGCACTCTCATTGCCCAATATAAAAATCAGGCAGTGCTTAATACCCAGGAAGGAAATTGTGGGTATTGAACTGAACGCAGATATTGAAACTGCCCGTAAAAAATTTGTGAGCACCCAATTGAGCAAGCTGCTGGTCTATGATGGCAATATCGACCATATTGCCGGGTATATTCACCAGCTCGATTTGTTTAAGCAGCCCGACCATATTTCCAGCATTCTTTTATCCATTCCTGCCGTACCGGAAAGTATGAGCGCCACCGATCTTATTAACCAGTTCTCCAAACAGCGCAAAAGTATTGCCTGGGTGGTAGATGAATTTGGGGGCACCGCAGGAATTGTTACCATGGAAGATTTACTGGAGGAAATTTTTGGCGAAATCCGTGATGAATACGACACCGAAGAATTTGAAGAAAAGAAAGTAGCCGACGACGAATTTCTTTTTAGCGGCCGGTTAGAGCTTGACTACCTGAACGAAAAATACAATTTTGAACTGCCCGCCGATGAAGCCGAAACGCTTTCCGGCTACATTATTGCCGGTCATGAAAAAATTCCGCGGATAAAAGAAAGAATCATTATTGGAGATTATGAATTTGACATTATGAGTGTAAGCGATACGAGAATTGAAATGGTAAGAATGAAAATATTGAAATAATAGCCATGCGTTTCAGGCCATGGTTGATGTAAACCCTGTTATGCCGCTGTTTCCCCGGTCTCTCTTCACCCGAAACAGGGCTATTCCCTCTGTAAAGAACCATTAATCCCCTCATTTAAAAGAAAAAAACAAAAAGCTGTTGTTAAATGCCTTTCAGGTTAGGCTTTATCTGCTAAATTTGCAACTCTTTAATATATGGCACTATTCAAAAGAAATACGCAGGCAGAAGACGGGTCGGAAATGTCTTTTATAGATCATCTGGAGGCGCTACGCTGGCATATCCTTCGCTCGGTAGTAGCCGTTGTAATAGGCGCTATTGTTATTTTCATTTATGCAAATGAGGTGGTAGACAAAATTGTTATGGGTCCCGCGCACCCTGGCTTTATTACCTATTCTATACTGTGCGATATAGGTCATAAACTACACATGACCTCGCTTTGCATGAGCAATTTCAAGATTGATTTTCAGAGCAATGCCATGACGGAGCAGTTTATGATGACATTTACCATCGCTTTTGTGGGTGGTTTTATTGCGGCATTTCCTTATGTGTTCTGGGAGCTATGGAGTTTTGTAAAGCCAGCGCTTAGCCAAAAAGAAATTAAAAGAACAAGAGGTATTATTTTCTGGGTATCTATACTTTTTTTTCTTGGGGTGGCTTTTGGCTATTATGTGCTGACGCCGTTTATGGTTAATTTTTATTCTACCTACTCGCTCAGCCCCTTAATAAAATTCATACCCACCTTATCTGATTATATTGAAAATCTTATATGGACCACGGTGGGGATCGGCGTATTATTCCAGATGCCGCTCGTCATTCTTTTTTTGTCGAAAATCGGCATCATATCACCAAAATTTTTAAAAACCTACCGCCGCCATGCATTTGTAGTTATACTAATTGCTGCGGCCATTATTACGCCATCTACTGACCCGTTCAGCCTTACCATAGTAACCATTCCGCTGTATGCACTCTATGAAGCCAGTATCTTTATTTCTGCCAAAGTATTTAAGGAAAGAGAAAAACGCGATGCGGAGGAATGGAGTTAATAATTTGTTTTACCGGAATGATTATTGTAACCGGTTTACAGGTCTTTTTTTAACAGTTAAATATTGACAACGCGGTTATTCCATTTATTTATCCGCGTACATTTGTAACACTAAACTTTAGAAAATGAAAAAGGTATGTCTTCTCGGCTTATTAGCCATCGGTGCCTTAACCATCAGCAATGTTGCCCGGGCACAAAAAAGCAGCAATATCATGGAAGTAGGAACCACCACAGTTAACATAGGTGTAGGTGTTGGAAGAAGTTCCTATGGCAGTTACGGCGTATATGGCAGCGGCTATTATGGCTATGGTACTGGATTTGGCACCAAAGCAGCAGTTGAAAGAGGTATGTGGGAATTAGGTCCCGGTGTACTGACACTGGGTGCAGAAGTTGGTGCTGCTTTTTCCAATGCCAGCTATAATAGTTATAAATCAAATATCATTATTGTTGCAGCCCGCTCTGCCTATCATTTTGGATGGAATGTCGACAATCTTGATACCTATGCCGGCGTTTCCCTGGGACCAGGTTTCCGGAGCTATAATTATGTCAACAACACTGCAAAAGACACAAAACACGATGTAATAGTGGCACCCGGCATTTTTGTAGGTGGCTCTTACTATTTCTCTCCCAATATTGGCGTAAATGTAGAAGCTGGTTATGATATTACCGTTATACAGGGTGGCATTGTATTCAAACTTAATTAATAAACGCATCAAATATATATTACCCATTCCATCAAAACGGAATGGGTTTTTGTTTATAACAGCCCGTTTTATACCGCTGCCTGCCGATCATCCAACTTACCGGCCAATCAATTAATCAACCAGCGGGGTAATCAACTATTTGCCGTATTTTGGACCCCATTAAAACTTATGTATGCCCGTATTCAATAATTCCTTACCCATTGCCGTTGGTTGCGACCATGCCGGCTTTGAATACAAAAGTAAAATTGTACCCTGGCTAAACCAGAAAGGCTGGCAGGTAAATGATTTTGGAACCTATGCACCCGATTCGGTAGATTATCCGGATTTTGTTCATCCTGTAGCAGTAAGTGTAGAAAAAAATGAAAGTGCTTTTGGCATTCTTATCTGTGGCACGGGCAACGGCGTTTGCATGACGGCCAACAAACACCAGGGCATTCGCGCAGGCCTTTGCTGGGCAACCGATGTAGCCAAACTAATCCGCCAGCACAACAATGCCAACATTATTTGTATACCAGCCCGTTTTGCAGCCCTTGCCGTTGCACAAGACATGATAGATGCTTTTATGGCCACCGGATTTGAAGGCGGCCGGCACCAGAACCGCATTAATAAAATGGCCTGCTAATCCTTAATAAAAATTTATGTACAAAAGATTACTTTGTTTGCTGTTAACCGGCAGCAGTACAGTTGCCGCCATTGCGCAGCCAGCAGTACCGGACCAGTTTGCAGCTACAATTACCAGGGAAGACTTAAAAAAACAGTTAACCATTATTGCCGGCCCTGAAATGGAAGGACGCGAAACCGGCACCGAAGGCCAGCGCAAGGCAGCTGCCTATATTGTCAGCCAGTTTAAAGCCTTTGGCCTGCAGCCCGCACCCGGTACAGACAATTACCAGCAATACTATGCCATTGGATACGACACATTGCTGCAATCGCAGTTAACGATTGGCCCGGCAACACTGGTGCAGGGCAAAGATTATGTAGACGAGATTGGCATTAATAACAACGGGGGCATCAATGCAAAAGAGATTGTTTTTGCAGGTTATGGCATCAGCGACGAAAAGTATGACGACTATGCCGGCAAGGATGTAAAAGGAAAAGTAGTGGTGTTTTTTGGCGGCGAACCCAAAACTGAAGGCCGTTATGTTATTTCCGGAACAAAATTATACAGTACCTGGACCTACCCGGGTGGATTGCCGCAAAAAATTGCTCTCGCCAAACAGAAAGGGGCCGTTGCAGCCATTGTTATCAACCCGGTTTTGGATACCATTACCGTCAACTATGCAAGGGTAGCAAAAAGATCCTCTACCCGGCTTATTCAGCCACAGGGCGAAACAATCAATGCCGTTACCATTGCAGGCGGAACTGCCAGGAATATACTGGGCGATGATTTTTTTGCAACCGCATTAATGAAAGTAAAAAATAATGAGCCGGTTAACACCCTTGTTTTCAGCAAAAAAATAAAAATTAAATACGACTATGCCGAACAAAAGATAACCAACAATGCCAGTAATGTTGCAGGCTATATAGAAGGCACCGATAAAAAAGATGAGTACGTAATAATGACCGGGCATTACGACCACCTGGGTACCAGAAATGGCCAGATTTATTATGGCGCCGATGATGATGGCAGCGGTACCTGTGCTGTGCTGGAAATGGCAGAAGCATTTTCTAAAGCCAAAGCCGCAGGCAACGGGCCGCGCAGAACGGTTGTTTTTATGACTGTATCGGGCGAAGAAAAAGGTTTGTGGGGTTCTGAATATTACAGCGACAACCCGCTATTTCCCCTCGACAAAACTTCTGTTGATCTGAATACCGATATGATAGGCAGGATAGATACCGAGAGAAAAACTGCCGATACACTGAATTATGTATATGTGATAGGCCACAATAAATTAAGCAGCGAACTGCAGGGAATCAACGAAGCGGCCAATAACCAATATACCGGACTTACACTGGATTATAAATATGACGATCCTTCAGACCCCAACAGGATTTACTACAGGAGCGACCATTATAATTTTGCGCGCAAAGGCATACCCATTTTATTTTTTTATGATGGTATGCTGCAGGCCGACTACCATAAACCAACAGATACGGTAGATAAAATATACTGGGAGATTTATGAAAAAAGAGCCCGGATGATTTTTAATACCGCCTGGCAAATGGCCAACAGGGACGATATGCTGAAAAGGGATATTCCGTTGAACTAGCAGTTAAAGGTTAAAAGCTATTAGCTGCCAGCTTTTAGCAAACCAGTTATTCATCGGGAACGCAGGCTGCTATCTCATTCACAAAGTTCTAAAGAAGTAGCAAACTGAGCAACGGAAATCAAAACTAACAGCTAACGGCTAAGAGCTAACAGCTATACCTCAAATGCTATACGGCTCCATTTATCAGGCAAATGTGTATCATAAACGCCGTGACAGTTTAATACCATGGCAGGATGGGGCATTATTTCCTGGCCCCCTGCCATTAGTTTCTGGAATCTTCCCAAAAACATATTCCATATATCGCCGCTGGCGGGCGGTATTGAGCGCCCGTTGCTTAGCAAATGCAGGCTGGTCCAGGGAATGGCTATTTCAAGATTCCAGCCTTTGTCTATATCATTATTGTTATTGAGTGTACCTTCTGTAAGTACTGCAGTTTGTAAACCCGGCATATCAAAATTGGTAAATGCCCATCGTATCCCCCGCGGATGCCTGCCTTTCCAGAAACTGTCGCCGGTGCGATCGTAATCGCCTCCAAAAGTATAGGCATGCTGCTGGTGTACATCAAACCGGGGCATGTCGAATTTTCCTCCTTTTAACCAGGCATCCCTCCAGATAAAGAATACTTCATACACCGTGTTGGCAGCATTTACTTCCAGCTCGTAGTAGCAATCGCCGCCGTCTATAAACAGTTCCAGATCATTTTCTAAAAAAACAATGCTGTCTCTTTTGGTAAGTGTTGCTTCTATAAAAGGCTCTTCCGCAGTAAAAGCAATGTACAGAAAGGTATCGTTCCACAACAAAGCAGTTTGTGTATTGTACATACCCGGCTGGCCGCTTACCATGTCCACAAAGCGCCTGCTCCATTGCGCATTTTGCCAAACATCTTTATAAATGTTTCCATCAATAACAATTGGTGAGGCAATTTTTTTTGCGGTGTAATCTGGCATACACTGTTATTTTTTTTGAGCACCCAACATGTCTGATGTGATGATGTCTGATGGCTGATGTCTCTATCCGATAAATAAAATATAGATCATGCTGGCAGCCATGAATGACAGCGAAAACGAAATCAGCCATCCCAAAATCAGCCATCAGACATTTTTACCAGCCCAGTATCCATGCAAAAATCAGCGGCGCAACAATCGTAGCATCGCTTTCCACAATAAATTTAGGCGTATGAATATCCAGTTTGCCCCAGGTTATTTTTTCATTCGGCACGGCACCGCTGTAAGACCCGTAAGAAGTGGTTGAATCTGATATCTGGCAGAAATAACTCCAGAAAGGCACATCATGCCATTCCAGGTCCTGGTACATCATGGGCACTACGCAAATGGGGAAATCTCCTGCTATACCACCGCCAATCTGGAAAAAGCCAACGCCCTTGCCCGAGGAATTATTCCTGTACCAATCGCTTAGCCATACCATGTACTCAATACCGCTTTTCATGGTACTGGCTTTTAACTGTCCTTTTATTATGTAAGAAGCAAAAATATTTCCCATGGTGCTGTCTTCCCAGCCGGGCACTACGATAGGAATGTTCTTTTTCGCGGCTGCCAGCATCCAGCTATCTTTTGGATCAATCTCATAATATTGTTCCAGTACGCCACTCAGCAGCATTTTATACATGTACTCATGCGGAAAGTATCTTTCGCCTTTATCGTCTGCCTCTTTCCATATTTTATGAATATGCTGTTGCAATCTTCTGAAAGCTTCCTCTTCCGGTATGCAGGTATCTGTTACACGATTGTAATGGTTCTCCAGCAAATCCCATTCTTCCTGCGGACTGAGATCACGATAATTGGGCACTCTTTTGTAATGGCTGTGTGCTACCAGGTTCATGATGTCTTCTTCCAGGTTAGCGCCTGTGCAACTGATAATGGCAATTTTGTCCTGGCGTATCATTTCTGCCAGCGATAAGCCTAATTCAGCCGTACTCATGGCACCCGCCAGCGTAACCATCATTTTACCGCCTTCCAGCAGATGGGTTTCGTAGCCTTTTGCAGCATCCATTAATGCAGCGGCATTAAAATGACGATAATGATGCTCAACAAATGAAGAAATGGGACCCTTGCTCATATATGCAAATTTAATTTGCGCAAAAATAATGTAAATAACCAACCATTTTACTTTAGTTATTGATACTGCCAGCCCGAAACGCACACCGCTATTTTCCCGCATTTACCGGCAAAATTTAATAACTATTATTGAGTAAATATGACCACATTATTGCGATTTATCTGATGGTATACACTTTGTATTAAAATCTGTTTAAATAACATTTTGATAAAACCACCCGTGCCTGTAAAACTGATATTTTCAGCAATTGATTTATATTTGTTTTGTAAAACCCGGATGTATGATGTTTGAGAAAATTCGTAATAAAGGACAGGCACGGATATTCAAAAACCAGTACCTTGAAATGCTTACAAAAACCCATCCCTTTGTTATTTGGGGGATGTACATACCTGTTATTTTCTTTTTGCTTTATTACAGTTTTACAAAAGAGGATTTTACCTGGTCTTATATTGTGCTGCTATTTTTTGCGGGTATATTTTCCTGGACACTTTTTGAATACCTGATGCACCGGTTTGTATTTCATTATGTTGCCCACAGCCCGGGGGCGCAACGCCTTATATATATTATACACGCTAACCACCATGAGTACCCCAGGGATAAGGAACGCCTGTTTATGCCCCCTGCACCCAGTTTAATTATGGCATGTATTGTTTTTGCACTGCAGTATTTAACAATGGGTAATAATGTGTTTATGTTTTTCCCGGGTTTTTTACTTGGTTACCTCATATATGGCACGATGCATTATGCCATTCATGCCTGGAACCCGCCTTTTAAATGGATGAAACCACTCTGGCGCAACCACCACCTGCACCACTATAAGGAACAGGAAAAAGGTTTTGGTGTAAGCACTACCATCTGGGACAGGGTTTTTGGAACCATGTTCGATCTGAAAAAGGAAAAAGAAGACAAAGACAAGGTAAAAGATTTGATGTTTAAATAACTGACGCCAATAGCGCCTATTTAAACGAATGAATGCGAATATCCATTACCATTTGTCTTCATCGCTGACCTCATTATTTTGATTATTCTGGCTGAATTTTTTGCGGCTTTCAATCTTTTCAAGCTGCCTTTCAATAATCAAATCAGCAATAATTACGGCAGCATCCTGGCCCACATTTTCCTGCAATAAATATTTTAGTTTTCTTTCGTTTACATCTACCCGGTATAGTATGCCTGCCAGTTTTTGAAAATCATTTGCTATCATGCTGCCGATAGCCATCTGCAGTTTCAGCCGCACCTGTTCAAAAATCAAATCCTCCGGCAATGCAAGCCCCATTTCGTTGTTAATAATTGTTATAAGTGATTGGTTATCCATTCAGAATTTTTCAATAGCACCCAGCCCAAACAGGGCAAAATCATATTTCACAGGGTCATTCTTATCCAAAGTACGCAGATATCCGGTTAGCTCAACTGCGGACTGCCAATCCAGCACATTGCGGTGCAATAAATTAAACCGGCGGGCCACCCTTGCCACATGTACGTCTATCGGGCATATTAACTGTGCCGGATTTATTTTTTTCCAGACACCAAAATCAACCCCCTTTTTATCGTTGCGTACCATCCAGCGCAAAAACATATTCAGGCGTTTACAGGTTGATTTTTTTTGAGGTGATGCAATGTGCTTACGCGTTCTCACCGGTGCATCCTGCAGGGAAAAAAAGTAATGATGAAAACCGTTGAGCGCATGCTCAGTATCTTCATCACCGTGCTGCATCCATTTGGTAAATGCCGTTTCCAGGCTTTTTGCTTCGCTATAATGATGCTTTAAAAACAACATAAAATAAAGCAGATCGGTGGTATTGAAGGTCCGGTGTTTAAAGTGCAGTAGCTTTTTTAGTTCCTGGTCGCTATGGCCAATGCAAAACGCATAGGGCTCATTGTCCATCAAACCCATCAGTTCTTTCGACTTATTAATAATAGTAGTCCGGTTGCCCCAGGCAAACAGGGCTGCAAATAAACCCGCTATCTCTATGTCCTGCCGTTTACTAAAAAGGTGTGGAATGCAAACAGGATCATGTTCAATAAAAGAAGGCTGGTTGTATTCGTCTACCTTCCTGTCAAGAAAATCCTTCAGTTTTTCGTTATCAATTTTCATCAACAATCCGGGGTTTGTATCAGCCTATTGCCTGCTGCAAATCGGCTATTAAATCTTCAGCATCTTCAATACCCACACTAAGGCGAATCAGGGAATCGCTGAGGCCATTTTTTGTCCGCTCTTCACGGGGTATAGACGCATGCGTCATGGATGCCGGGTGGTTGATCAGTGACTCTACCCCGCCCAGGCTTTCCGCCAGTGAAAATATTTTTGTAGACGACAATACTTTCATGGCAGCAGCCGTGTTATCATCCTTTAATTCGAAACTTATCATGCCGCCAAAATCACGCATTTGTTTCCTTGCAATGGCATAGTTGTTACTGTCTTCAAAACCAGGCCAGTATACTTTTTTTACTTTGGCATGGCTGCGCAGCCAATGAGCTACCAGTGCGCCGTTTTCGCAATGCTGCTTCATACGTACGTGCAGGGTTTTGATTCCACGCAATACCAAAAAACAGTCCATAGGGCCGGGTACGGCGCCACAACTTTTCTGGATAAAATATAATTTCTCACGCAAATCCTTGTCGTTCATTACCAGGGCGCCCTGTATCACATCGCTGTGGCCACCCAAATATTTGGTGGAAGAGTGCATTACAATATCTGCACCCATATCCAGCGGGTTTTGCAGGCAGGGAGAGGCAAATGTATTGTCTACACACACTATGATTTTCTGCTTACCGGCAATAGCCGTTACAGCTGCGATATCGGTAATATTCATTAATGGGTTGGTGGGCGTTTCCAGCCATATTAGCTTAGTGCTGGCCGTTATAGCCGCACTGATATTGTCAATACGGGTAGTATCTACATAGATAAACTTAATGCCAAATTTTTCAAACACTTTTGTAAACAAACGGTAGGTGCCGCCATACATGTCATTGGCTGCTATTACTTCATCGCCCGGTTCAAGCAATTTTATTACTGCATCCGTTGCGGCAACCCCGCTGCTGAAAGCAAGGCCATAGGCGCCATTTTCAATAACGGCAAGTGCTTCTTCCAGCGCTTTGCGGGTAGGGTTTTGCGAACGCGCATATTCAAACCCTTTATTCTTACCGGGCGCCTCCTGTACATAAGTAGAGGTTTGATAAATGGGCGTCATAATAGCACCGGTAGAGGGATCGGGTTCTGCACCTGCATGTATGAATCTGGTAGCTGGTTTCATATTTTCTTTTGTTGTTAATATAAGAAGTGCAAAGATGCATAATTATCATGAAGCCAGCACAATTCCACTTTAACACAGGGTTAACGCAGCATTCGCAATTTTGGTGCAACATAATCAAAACAGCCATGGGCCTGCATTTCAACATAAACCATACTACCCGAACCGAAAGTTTCACGATAACTTATTTTCATATCTTATCCAGTTGATACCAGTACTACCAATTGTATTGACTTCCGTTGTTTGCAATACTACTTTTGGTTGGTCATCTTGTCCTTATCACCCAATTAAAAAAACAGCGCCATGAAAAAAGTATTATTGTTTGCCTGCGTTTGCCTGATAGCAGCCAGTTCATTTGCCAATACTCCCATTGTTTCAGAAAAAGCCCTCAAAGCATTTAAATCAACCTTTGCGGATGCTGAAAATGTAGTATGGACAGATGCCGTCAATTCATACACAGTTAAGTTTACCCAACAGGGTATCAACACATTTGTTAAATATGACGAAGAAGGCAATTTTGTTAGTTCGCGCCGGTATTATAGCGCCGAACTATTGCCCATAGACATACAATGCAAACTGAAAAAGAAATTTGCAGACAAGACAGTTTTCGGCGTTACTGAATTTACAGTGGGCGATGAAGTGAATTACTATGTAAAGCTGGAAGATGCCAAAAACTGGACTACTGTAAAAATTGACAATAACCGCAATATGGAAATAACAGAAAAATTTGGAAAGATATAATACCGGCAGTAGTTAAAAAAGTGCAGACGCTGCCAGGTAGCGCCAGTCAAAATTATCAGCCGCATGGGCATCCATCGGCTGTTTTTTTTTGTTCAGGACTTCCTTTTTTAATATGCCTTTTGCCACCAGTTTACTTTTTGCTTCCAGTACGCAGTTCTGCACAACGCGGTGTTGCATCCATTCTTTCTGGGGTGGTTCAAAACCAATCTTATCTTTTCGCCATGCAATTTCAGCGGGAAGCGCCTCATTCATGGCTTTTCTTAAGATCCATTTTGTATACCCATTTTTTATTTTGAAATGGGCAGGCAGTGAGAAGACAAATTCTACCAATTGATGGTTTAAAAACGGCAGGCGTACTTCCCGCCCGTGCGCCATGGAATTAATATCAGCATATCGCAACAGCTCTTCCAATCCATTCATACAAGTATTATAGTATAAAACATTGTTCAGGCTATCTGCATGTGGCAGTTCATAATACGATTCACCATATTGTGCTACAAAATCATTTGCCAAATCAGGATGTTTCATTTGTGCTTTCTTCCTGCTGTTTTGCATATACCTGCTTGCATAAACCGGATACATAGCCGCCAGTTTATTTCTCCATCCCCATTCATCGTTTACCCCCAACCGGCTGGCCGCGCTGGTTTCATTGTGCAGCAACGGCTTGTTTGTCCTGTATAGCTCCTGCCAGTACCAGTGATAGTATTTATGATAGCCGGCCAGTATTTCATCGGCGCCCTGGCCGTCCAATAGTACTTTTACATTGTGCTGCTTTGCCAGTTCAAATACTTTGTATTGTGCAAACACACTGGCAGAACCAATCAATCCTTCATGCTGAAACAGGATTTTTTCAATATCATTTGCCAGTCCTTCTGCTGTTGGCTGCACCAGGCAGCTGTCAAAATCCATTGTTTCCTGTAATATTTTTATATACCGCGATTCATCGTTTTTAAACCCCGGAAAAACTGCGGTGAAAGTTTTGAACTGCTGACCGGTTTTTTTTACCCGGTTTATACCCGCCAGAATGGATGAGCTGTCCAGCCCCCCGCTGAGGCTGGTACCCAGCGGCACATCACTCCGCAGCCTTCTAACCAGTGATTGTTCAAAGAATTCTCCCAGGGTGTGAGCAGCTTCTTTTTCTGTAATAGTATGATTGGTGAACTTACTATCTATATCCCAGTATAAAGCTGGGTGTACTGCTACAACCCCGTTGATATTACATTTCAAAAAGAACCGGGCAGGCAATTTTTTTACTCTAAGAAAGGGTGTTTCAAAACTATCACCGGGGTTCTGGGTATACCCCAGTGTTATAAAATTGAACAGCATTTTCTCATTGGGTTGTTTTTCAATCCCGGCTGCCCACAAGGCTTTTATCTCTGAGGCAAAAACAAATTGCTGTCCGTCGTTGTAATAGTAAAAAGGTTTCTCGCCAAACCTGTCTCTCGCGGCAAATAGGTTTTGTTCATTTTCATCCCAAATGGCAAATGCAAACATGCCATCGAAATACTGCAGGCAGTCTTCTTTCCAGCAATCATAGGCGGCTACCAGCACTTCCGTGTCAGATAATGAGTTGAATACATACCCTTTATCAATCAATTCTTTCCGTAGTTCAGTATAATTATAAATTTCGCCATTGTGCACAATGGAGTAACGGTCCAGGTAATGCATGGGTTGCGCAGCATTTTCAGATAAATCAATGATAGCAAGCCTCCTGTGCCCCAGACCCGCCTTACCTGTTTCATTTATCCAATGTTTTTCTCCATCGGGGCCGCGGTGTGCAATGGCCCCGGTCATTTTTAAAAGCCGATCTTTTGTAACCATTTCCCGGTTGACAGATATAATGCCCGCAATGCCACACATGCTGTAAATATCTGCAATCTGGCCCACAAATAAAAAACCCCGCAAAGCGGGGTATAAGACATAGTAAAGCCACAATTATTTTTTCTTTACCGGCTTTTTTACCGGCTTTTCGTAAACGCTGATGGGCAGCGATACCAGTGCCGTATCCCAGGATGCTATCATAACAAAGCCCGTGGCCGCTTTTTCAAAAAACATGGTAAATGCTTCAAGCGGTTCAGCTTGTTTTTCTACCGCTACATCAGCCCTTACGATATCCTTTCCACTGTCGTATTTAAAGGCTCCCCAGATATCCGTCTCTTTATTTACAATAATGGTCCATTTGTCTTCTGCTGGTATGGCATATAATGTATACCTGCCTTTGGGAACCACCTTGTTATTGATGAGAACATCCTTGTAAAATTCAATTTCAGTAGCTTCGTTGGCCCCCAGTCTCCATACTTTATTATATTCAAGCAACTCGCCGAACACATTTCTGCCATTTCTTTGCGGCCTGCTGTATACCAGGCGGGCTACCAGTGGTTCCGTTGCCTTGTCCTGTATCCGCAAAATTGGGTAATTAACCGGGTAATAACTCATATCCATGGACGACTTGTCCATTAGTGGAAACCTGGACTGCGCCCGCGCAGATGATAAACAAACTAATAATACTATTACTGCTGCAACTTTTTTCATTATACATTTTTATAGGTGCAAATATAATCGTTGCCGCAAATTTTAAAGAATGGACAATTCTTCCGCCGCAAATTTTTTTAATTCGGGAAAAAATCGCCTGTAACAATCCTGTAAATGCCCATAATGCATTTCAAATAATTGAAAAGCGGTAGCTGATTCGGTTAAATAAGCCGATCTTCTTACCACACCAGCCAGACTGCGGCCTATCGCCTGGTTATACTGGTAGTTATTCAGCCAGTTTTGTTGCTGCATATAGGGAAACATTTGCCGGAATTTTTCCGGCAACAAGGGTACGAAAGGTGTTACAGTTTCATAAACCGTTAGTGAAAATTGAAGCAGGCTTTCTGCAGAAAATTCATTCTTATCGGTCGCCAGGAAGTGGTCGTACACTACATCTGTGAACGCGCCCGCATATAAACGGTAGTGCGGCCTGAAAATTTCTTTTGCCTCGCGTGTTACTTCGTGGGTATCGGTAAAATGATCGATCCCGCGATGCAGGGCAATGCCCTTTTGTATACCCGGGGTGTAGTCAAATTTTTTCCTGCCTTTTACGAAATCACTAATTAGGTTACCAACCAGGATCTCCGGCTGGTTGAATGAGAGATATGCATGCGCCAGGTAGTTCAAAAAGAATAATTTATTTATTATTAATGTTTGTTACAAATAACAATACTTCTTTTGTTAATTTTTCATTCAGGGGGGGTAATGTTGCATTGCTGTAAGTGGCTATATTTTCATTCCATTCTAAACTGCTGTTCTTTAATACATGATTCATGCCGCTTATTAGTTTAAAACTTGCGTTGGCATTTTTACCCGCTTGTCTTTCCGCGCCCGATCTATCCATACAATTAAATCCTGCACATAAGTACCAAAACGCAGTTCTTCTTCCGTCACCATTGCGCCCCTGCTGGCAGCTATCCCCCTTTTATCAAAAAGTAATGAGCCTATTTTTTGTTTGCCAATGCAACGGCCATTAATTTATAACTGCCGGCAGTTAGCCAGCCGGGCTATTACCGTTTCTGTCAGCAGGACCCGAGCCGGCAACAATTATAACCAGCGGAAAGCTGGTTGCTCCATCAGGAACAACGGATTCGCCTCTCAACGAGTCATTATTTGTTTTTACAGCAATAGCCTCTTCGGTAAATTGTCCGTTAACGAAAAATGCCGCTGTTACGTATATTATAAACAACAAAAAATATTTCATGGCAAAACAGTTAGGTTATTTAGTCTTCAAAGATAGGTGGCCCAACCACCATTTTAATTTAACGCTTACTTAACCAAGTACTATTGCTTTTTTTAAAAAAGCTTCAATTGGCCGCCCATAAAGGGTTTGCTGCGTTTCTTGTACCCAAAAGCCCCTTACCGCTCATCAGCTTCTTTAACAATTTATAACCTTGTTTACCACCGGTCAAGTATTGCTTCCGGGATATTGTAACATAAATATTTTTGTGCCGTCATATACAGGTAAGTTCTTTAAAAAGATAATGGCAAGAAAACGCAGATTCCACTAACCGGTCGTTTTTAACGGTTCATGACATAAAAACACCGTTTCACCGAACTACAGTTAGTAATCGCTTTAATGCCTAGTAGCTTTACAGAGAAATCAAAAACCATGTATCATTAAACCTTATAAATTTTAATTATGAAAAAGATCATCCTTTCACTTGCCTTTGCAGCAGCAATTCTTAGTTCATCCTTTACATATGCAGCAACAAAAGAACCCGGGTTTAAAGTAAAACAAGCTTTTAGCACTGAATTTACCCAGGCAAAAAATGTAGAATGGACAACAATGAACAAGGAAGGCGTTTACCAGGCAAAATTTATTTTCAACAATGAAACCTTACAGGCTTTCTTCACAGAAGAAGGAGAGTTCCTGGGAACTACCCGCCAGATTTTGGCATCACAGTTACCAATTCTTGTTGCAGCCGGATTAAATAAAGAATATGCCGATGCACGCGTGGTGACCATATTTGAATACAGCAAAAAAGACGGCACTGATTATTATATTACCCTTGTTACAAAAAAAGGTGCCATGATAGTAAAAGCCAATGGTAGCGGAGAATTGACCGTTCATCAAAGGAATGTAAAATAACTGTAACATACGGCAGAAAGCTGCGTCTGATATTACAGAAACCAATTAAACAACCAATAAAAAATATTACAATGAAAAAGTTGATTACTGCAGTTGTGTTAAGTACAGTTCTGCTGGTTAACGCTGCATTTGCAAACAAAACTGAAAACGTAAATTATAAAGTAGAAAACGCTTTCAATACCGAGTTTAACCGGGCTAAAGAAGTGAGCTGGCAGAAAACAGATAATTTTTACAGGGCCTCCTTTAAAATGAATGATGAAGTAATGACAGCCTATTTCACTCCGGATGGCGAATTAATGGGTGTAATACACAATATGTTATCTACCCAGTTGCCCATTAACCTGCAAACATCGCTGAAGAAAGAATATGACGGCTATTGGATCACAGAATTGTTTGAATGTGCAAAATCTGACAGCGATAGTTATTTTGTTACCCTGCACAACGCAGACCAGGTGGTTACACTTCAATCTATCGACGGAACTTCATGGTCTGTATATAATAAAGCAAAGAAGTAATAAGTTCGTTTTCTCTCATGTTTTGTTGAAAGTGGAAAGGCCCCGTAAGCAGACGGGGTCTTTTATTTATTCTGGTAATTCATTTGGAAGGAAGACAAATCAGGTTTGTATTTACGGAACCTTTTTAGTTCGTATTCATAAATAATATTGCCCGCCTCCTTAAAAAAAGGATATCCAATCGTATCATAATCATATTTATCATCATTCAGTATACCATCGCTGTTGGTATAAATACAGGCGCTGATGATATATTCAATATTATTTTTAAAATCTGCTATGTAGGCGGCATCTGTAAGAAACCCGTAGGTCCAGCCGGGTTTGTTAAATATCCTGATATAGGAAGGTATATGCGCCTTGTCTGCTTTAAACATAAAGAACTTGGTATAGCTTTCAAAATATGTTGTGGTATCATAGTAAGGGTAACGGCTTTCATAGGGCAGTTCAGACATATACTGGTAAAGAAAGCGGTAATCTTCAGCCGTTAATGCAAATCTTTTTTTATGCGGCACCGATTGCGGAAATAAGACCGATTGCAGCATTTCCTGCAAATCCTGCAATGGAAAAACATTATGGGTGGTAAAATCCATGGGTTGGTTAATAAGGCTGTCGTACCTGTTATAATAAGCCCTTCCTACCAGGTGCTGCCGGTTAAAATCAAATGATGCATGACTTACCGCGGGCGGTTGTTCATATACCAGTTTGCCATTTTGTATAAAGCGAATGGCATTGGTATGCCTGTTTTCCTCTTCGGTCATTGGCATAAAACGGCGCGTAATCCTGCTGTTGGTATACCCCTTTTGCCATAATTTTTCGTTCAGTGTTTGCTGGCCCACAAATTCATACAGGCGGTTGTACGCATCATTGTCGCTGATAAGAAATATCTCTTTTATATACTGCGCAACAGACGGTAGTCCATTGCCGGCAAGGCTGTCTGTATATACTTTTATTTGTCCGCTGTAGCTGCTATCGGTAAACATGGGGGTATTAATAGTCAGACCGGGCACCTGCAATTCATGCAATTTTTCCAGTGCACATAAAACAACGGGTAATTTTACAGTAGAAGCAGGATTGAAATACTGGTCTTTGTCAGCATGCAGGTAATAATTTTTAAAATGCGGCAGGTTGTGTTTATCCCTGTTTATCTGTGTGTAGATGAGCTGATATCGGAAAGTATCGGGCATATCTAATATATGCTGCAGCAAAGGAGAAGCCTTGCTGCGCAGCAATTGCTCCAGCCATGCGTCCGTTTTAGCCTGGGCGCGCACATGGTGAACAACCATAGCAGATAACAATAAGCAAAACAGCATCTTCATGCTGGTAAGTTACAAATAATCCGCAGGCGCATTGTAAATGCATCCGGGGCACCAATAAAAATATAAATTGCAGTCACAAAAAATATAGCATGAAATTAGTTTCTTACCTCAGAGACGAACACGAACAACTGGCCGTATATATAGACGGGTGGCTGTATGATATGGAATTGTTACACCCGGATTTGCCCAATACCATGAGTATGTTTTTAAATTATTGGGAAGATGCGTTTCCAATGGCACTTGGCGGAGAAATAATGGTGAAGGAGGGGAAGATATCAAAAAATAAAGCCGTACCGTATGAAAGTGTACAGTTGCTTGCCCCTGTTCCGTTCCCTTCTTCCTACAGGGATGGTTATGCATTTAAACAACATGCCATCGCAACAAGAAAAAATCCTTTGGCAGATGCCGTAACCGCCTTTGATCAATATCCCGTTTTCTACTTTGGCAATCACCACAGCATTCAGGGGCCCGGCAATGTACAATGCATGCCCGATCATTTTGACAACCTGGATTTTGAACTGGAAGCAGCCATTGTAATTTGCAAACAGGGCCGTAATATCCGCGCCGCAGAGGCAGACGAATACATTGGCGGTTTAATGATCCTGAACGACCTGAGCGCACGCCGCCTGCAAAAAGAAGAAATGCTGCTGCAGCTGGGACCTGCGAAAGGAAAAGATTTTGCTACCGCAACAGGCCCATGGCTGGTTACTATGGATGAGCTGGAAGCATTTGAAACAAATGCCAAAGAAAATCATACCGGCAAAAACTGGAACCTTCGCATGCAATGCCTTGTAAACAGTGCCCCGGTAAGTGACGGCAATTTGGCCGATATGAACTGGACCTTTGCAGAACTGGTGGAACGGGCATCTTATGGCGCTGATATTTTTCCCGGAGATATTATTGCCAGCGGCACAGTGGGCAGCGGCTGTTTTCTTGAACACAATCTTTCCGGCAAATTCAACGATTCAAATTATACTGAGCAATGGTTACAGGACGGAGATACCGTAGAAATGGACATTGAAGGACTGGGGAAATTAGTTACCACCATTGTAAGGGAAGAAGATGATTTTTCTTTACTGTTGAATAAAAAAAAGAATGGATAAAAGAACCGGTATAGGTAAAACTGCTTTACCCGTTAACATTCTTCAAAGTAAAATACTTAGCAGTAATAATATTGATTTACTGGCCAGCGTACCGGAATTGCCGGTTATTGATCCCACTTATTACGACGACCGGTTAAAAAACATTTTTCAATATTATTCCATTAACCCCGAAGAAATGGAAAAGGAACTGCAGTTGTATGCAAAAGAATTGCTTGATAAAGGAGATGTACCGGCTGCCTGGCAGGTATTGCTGACCATGGGCTAGTTTAGAAAAAAATAAATGCCGGTGGTTTGTAAACATACCGGCATTTATGATAGTAATAGTCGTCATCAATAGAACTTAGCGCCAAAAACTTTTTTCAGTATATCGGTTGTACGTGCCAGCGGATTGGCCCTTATATTGGCTTCTTCTTTTTCTACCTGGTCAAATAAAGCATCGGTTGCTTTGGCAGCTACAAAACCATTGAGATCGGGATTTACTTTGTTAAACGTGGTAGGCAGCTTATTGTAAATGGTTACAATCTCTGAATAATACCTGGTAGCATCCAGCTTATCCAGTGAACGCTGTATGGATGGCGTAAAAGCTTCAATAATTTTCCCGGTTGTTTTCTGACGGAAATAATTGGTAGCTGCATTTTTTTCTCCCTTTACAATATTTAACGCATCGGTAAGCGTCATTTGTTTAATAGCGTCTATAAATACAGGCTTTGCATAACCAACCGCATCTTCTGCCGCCCGGTTTATCTGCAGGATGGCCATGTCTACCTGTTTGCCCATACCCAGCTTACGCAGGGTGCTCTCCACTTTTTGAGCATCTGCCGGCAAAAACACTTTGTATATATCGCTTCCAAAAAAAGCATTCTCTTTATTAAGGTTTAAAACAGCGGTGACGGCGCCCTGTGCCAGTGCTTCTTTTATGCCCTGGCCGGCATCCGCTTCTGTTACCGTAGCGGCGGCATTCATGCCGGGCAGGTTAGAAAGTGTTTCACAGGAACTGAACAGGCAAACAAGAATAAGTAAGGATAGAATTTTTTTCATTTTATGTTTTGATTTATGCTGGCAGAGATGACAGACTTCATGTAGATGTCATATTGCCGGATACAGTTGCATAGTATTTAATTCTGCTGCATTGCAGCCAGCAGGACTATCCTTACTAAACGGTCCGGAAGATATTTTATTTCCCGGCAGGAAAGATTGACGATGATGGCCGGGCATTAAAAAAACCTGTTGTAAAACAGGTTATATGCTTTATTGCCCTCAGCAACAGCCATCAAAAAAAGGGCAATGTTTGCTTATAGGCATTATTACTTAGCAGGATGTAGTACAGACTACCGTCCTGCATTAATTAAAAATAAAATCAGGATACAATAAATCCAGCGCGGCACCCCGGTAAGGATAATTCTCCAGTAAATGGCTCACCAGTCCGGGTGCTGCATCGCCATATTCAATTTTCTTTTGATCGTCCGTCTGCATCCATTCATCAAAAGCCAGTCCAAAAGAATCATCTATTTTGTTCAGCACTTTTACACCCAGGCGCTCCAGTGCCGCGGCATTGCACAACTGCTCGTATTGCCCGCGTATAGGAATTACCATTAACTTTTTTTGAAGGTGCAATGCCTCTGCCGGTGTTTCAAAACCAGCACCTGTAATAATACCGCCACTGTTTATCATGCTTTCTGTAAACAACTGGTTACTTACAGGTATAAAACTAATATTACCACTGGTATACGGCCTGCTCACTTGTTTGGAAAACACTTCAAAATGAAATCCTTTTATTTTACTGAAATATTTTTGCACCATCTCATCGCTGTAAGAAGACAGGTAAACAGTGATATGATTTTTATTAACCGGCCTGGCCATCAGAATATCTTTTTTTATGACCGGGTTAAAAATAAAATCATCGTATTTTTCAAAATGCAGACCCATATAATCGGTTGCCCTGGCAAAATATTTCAGTATAGATTCGCCTATCATCTCTCTCCTTGCCGGCCGGGGCGTTAAAGCCGATTGAAAAGAGGCCTGGTGCCCAAAATTAACTGAGGGTATTTTTTTATACGCACATGCCAGCGAGGTGATGCATTCAAAATCATTGATCACCACATCATACTTTTCTACCGGCAACTCTTTTACCTCATTCCAAACACGCAGGGGGCTTAGTGAACTGATAATCTTTGGGTAATTCAATCCGCCGCCGTTATTATAAAACAGGGTAAGCCCTTTGCTACGGTAGCGAACCGGCAAATCGGCTTTCAACTGGCTGTTGGCGCCGCTTAAAAAAACATCTGTCTGTCCGTACAAATTCAGGCTGGGCAACAACTCCATTGCCCTGCTAATATGCCCGTTGCCCGTTGCCTGTACCGCATATAATATTTTCATGGTTCAAATGTTTAAAAACGTTGTAAAAAATAGACCTATACAGCCAGTGAATTAATGTAAAAATGAATTTCCTCAGACACTACATTTACTACCGGTTTATCATTTGTCGTTTTATCGTATTCTGCCTGGCTGGCATCATACACATGCAGGTGCCAGTCATTATTATGGTATTCAAGCGCGGTTAGGTGTTCAATCCAGTCGCCGCTGTTCAGGTAAACAACACTGCCTTTCTCTGTTGCAACCGTTTTTTTACATGGCTGGTGAATATGTCCGCAGATAACATAATCATATTTCTTTTCAATGGCCAGTTCGGAAGCAATGGTTTCAAGGTCATTTACTTTGGCCACTGCTTTATTTACGCCCGCCATAATATTTTTGGAAAGAGAAATACGTTCATAGCCAAACAAACGGAGGCCGCTGTTAATGAACCTGTTCAGCATGATAAGCATGCCATAACCCGTACTGCCCAGCTTGGCCAATACTTTTGCCCCTCCTTTGGTGGTATTATCAAATACATCGCCATGAAAAATCCAGGTCATTTTGTTGTTGATCTCCACGACCAGTTTATCGGTGAGCTGAAAATTGCCGAGGTCGATACCAGAATAACGGCGCAGGGTTTCATCGTGGTTGCCGGTGATGTAAATAACGCGGGTGCCATTGCTCATCATGTGTATGATTTCTTTTATCACCCCAAAATGCGCTGCAGGAAAATAATGTTTGCTGAACTGCCAGATATCAATAATATCGCCGTTGAGGATCAGCATTTGCGGGGCAATACTGCGCAGGTAATGGGCCACCTCCTTTGCACGGCTGCCATAGGTGCCTAAATGCAGGTCGGATAAAACTACCACGTCAACCGGTCTCTTTTCCATGTGGATATTCGTTTTACAAATTTGTAAAACACATATTACCCCTGCATTGCCCCAGTATTAACGAATTGTAAAGGATTGAAGCTGAATCTTGCACGCGTTTTACCTGAAATAGCGGGCGCTCATTTTTCGGCTTCGTCAACCCGGCGGTTTGCCCTTTTCCCCATCGCTAAATTCCGGTTTCAAACCTGTATTTTTGCAGCCCGTTAATGGCAGGCAGTTCCTGCAATTAATTAAATACAAGCAATCAATGAGTACGCAACATTTGTCAGAACAGGAAATCATCCGCAGAGAGAAACTGGAAACTTTAAAAAAGCTGGGTATTGACCCCTACCCGGCGGCATTATACCCCGTAAACAGCACGGCAGCAGCCATAAAAGCAAATTATAGGGGAGAAGAAAACAAGGCCGATTTTGAAGCGGTATGTCTGGCAGGCCGCATTATGAGTGTACGCGATATGGGAAAGGCCAATTTTGCCGTGTTGCAGGACGCATCGGGCAAAATACAATTCTATATAAAACAGGATGATGTTTGCCCGGGAGAAGATAAGACCCTGTACCAGCAGGTTTGGAAAAAACTGGTTGATATTGGTGATATCATCGGCATTAAAGGATACGTGTTTACTACCAAAACAGGCGAGACCTCTGTGCATGTGAAAGAATTTACCCTTCTTACCAAATCTTTAAAACCTTTGCCCACCGTTAAAGAAAAAGATGGTGAATCTTTTGACGAGGTAACCGACCCGGAATTTAAATACCGCCAGCGTTATGTTGACTTGAATATCAACCCCGAAGTGAAAGAAACCTTTATAAAACGCACCAAACTGATCAATACCATCCGTGAGTTTTTGAATGAAAAAGGTGCGCTGGAAGTAGATACCCCTGTATTGCAGGCGATACCCGGCGGCGCTGCGGCAAGACCGTTTATTACCCACCACAATGCGCTGGATGTGCCATTCTACCTGCGCATTGCCAATGAGCTGTATTTAAAAAGGCTGATTGTAGGCGGGTTCGACTGGGTATATGAGTTCAGCCGGAATTTCCGCAATGAGGGTATGGACCGGACACACAACCCTGAATTTACCGTACTGGAATGGTATACTGCCTACAAAGATTATTTCTGGATGATGGAAATAACAGAGCAGCTGATGGAGCGCATTGCCCTGGCATTGCATGGCACAACAGAGGTACAACTGGGCGAAAATATCATCAGCTACAAAGCGCCGTTCAAACGCGTTTCCATCCTTGATGCCATTAAGGAAAACACGGGTATAGATGTCAGTGAGATGGATGAAGCCGGTCTTCGCGAAGTATGCAGTAAACTTCATATTGGCGTGGCAGGCAATATCGGCAAAGGCAAACTGATTGATGAAATTTTCAGCAATACCAGTGAGCATGCCTATATACAACCTACGTTCATCATTGATTACCCGATAGAGATGAGCCCGCTTACCAAGAAGCACCGCAGCAAAGCCGGACTGGTAGAACGTTTTGAACTGATGATTAATGGCAAGGAAGCCGCCAACGCCTACAGCGAGCTGAACGACCCGATAGAACAACGCGAACGATTTGAAGAACAGGCGCAACTGATGCAGCGGGGCGATGATGAAGCCATGTTTATTGATCATGATTTTTTACGTGCCCTGGAATATGGTATGCCGCCCACGAGTGGTATTGGCATTGGTATAGACAGGCTTTGCATGTTTATGACCAACCAGGCCAGCATACAGGATGTGCTATTGTTTCCGCAAATGCGGCCGGAAAAAACACCGGGCGAATAACCCCGTAATGTAACTATTCCCGCCATTGCTGGTCTTGCAACCAACAATCCAAAGGGGAATTATTAACCCAGGTCTGCTGTTGGTGAAAAACACCAACAGCGGCGTGAACGGCGTGAAAAAATTTTTATAGAATGGCAACAGGATCAGTCTTTAAAGACCGTGCTTGTTGCCATTTTTTTTGATACCAGCATTTGTTTTCATAGCAGCATCGTTGCTACGCTCAGTTCAACGGCAAACCGATAATGATCTTTGCCGCAATTGAATTGTTTAACACTGTTGCCATAATGGTTTTAGAGCACTTCCCGCCATTGGTCTTTTAACCAACAATACCATCAGGCCTACATGGCCCATGTTCTCAATCCAATCCAGCCATTTTGAAATAACAGAAAGGCGATAAAAAAGACCGCCAATGAAGCCAACAGCCAGTAAACAGCAAAAAACCTGTTTGTAAACTGACTGAATTTGCGCATCACCACTACCAAATGCAATACCGCAAATACGCCAAATAACAGGGTGCCGGCAAAAATGATGATGGTTCTGGCGTTGATGGTAGTAAGCTCACTTAAAAGATAACTTTCGGTTTGTACCTGCAGCATGCTTTTTATAGCCCATGCCAGCAATGCCAGCCCGAATACAGGCAATAGCCGAAGCAGCAACTGATCGCGTTTTACGCGGCCGGTATAAAAACCTATTGAGGAAATAATTCCTGCCAGTGCTGCAGACAATGCCAGAAAAATGGTTATCAGCGCCAGCCAGTTTGTAAATTGCACACTAAAAGCAGCGGCTTTTTCATAATACAAACCGTCCATTACCATTACCGGCCGGCCTTCTTCATTTTTCGTAAAGACAATGGTCGGCTTATTACTGTATTCGTGTGCAAATTGACCGGGAGCGGTTTGCCATAGCTTCATTTTACCATCTGTTAAAGATTGTACGAACAGGGAATTGTTTTCAATATACACTTTATGGGTATTCAGCAATTTGTCTTTTAATGCGGCAGTTTGAACACGGGGGCTTTCAAAACGGTATTGCCCTGTAAAAGATGCGGCCAATTTTAGATCAGTAGCTATCGTATCCAATGGTTTATTCTCCGCCTGTTGCTCCAGGTAATCAGCTATTAATTTTTCTATCGCGCCATTTTGCTGGTTACCATTCGAAGACATGATGAATCCCGCACCCAATTGCCGGTTGTAACTGAATGTAGAAAAGCAGGTGCCCATTAAACCGGTATGGCCCCGCCAGTCAGCAGACTTATTATACAAAAACATAGGGGTATTTGCCAATCCATAGCCGCTGCTAAGACCGCTTCTTGCTGCCAGCGAACTATGGGTGGTTTCCATTTCATGAATAATACCGACTGGAAAAACCGGTTGGCCATTTGCAAGAAACAAACGGATAAATTTAACCATGTCACTGGCGCTTGACCATAAGGCGCCTGCAGGTGCCATTAAACAATTCACAGAAGGCACTTCTATTATTTTTCCGCTGTGAACAACGTATTGTTTTGTATCGCTGGCAGGCATTTTGCCCTGCGCGTTAAAATTTGTTTCGTGCATGTTCAGCGGCAACAATATATTTTCAGCAATGTACTGTACGTATGGTTTTCCTGATATTTTTTCAATGATGTATCCCAGGATAACATAACCCGGATTACTGTAAGAGAATCTTTCGCCCGGTTTCCAGCGGCAGATCAGCGAATGCACCTGCATCAGCATCATTTCCCTGGCGCTGTATACGGCAGTATCCTGTGAACACATCCGGTTCAGCTTCATATCATCAAAACCCGCTGTATGCTCCAGCAGATTGATAACCCGCACAGGATGTGTGGACTCCCATTTATTTGTAAAAGGCAGTTCCGGAACCAGTTTTTTTAGTTCATCATTCAAACTCAGTTTACCCTGCTGTACCAATTGTAGAACAGACAAAGACACAAACATTTTAGTAATGGATCCCAGCCTGAATAAGGTATGATCATCCGCCGGTCTTTTTGTCTTTATATCCGCGTAACCAAAGCCTCCCGAAAAAATCAATGAATCTTTTGTTGTTATTCCAATCATCAAACCCGGTACATGATCACGGTTTACAATTGATTGAATGGAGTCTTTTAGTTTTGTAAGATTGAAAGTATTACCGGGTTGCGAAAACGCTGCCGGGCAAATAAACAGCAAGCCTGCCAGGAGCGTTTGTTGCACTGCTATGCAACCCCATTTTTGAAAAGACATTCGTTGATTATTGGAGGTTTGTCAAAATAATGCCCTGTTAGTAGCCGGCAATATAAAAATATTACAACCCTAGTCCCTGTAATTCAATGGCGGTTTTCTGTCTCCCAAAATAGCTTTGTATTTAAAATCTGCTCCGCGGGCTTCATTAAATTCTTTTTTTGCGTTTTCCAGCAGGGCTTTATCGGTCAGCAGATCAAGACCTGTGAGTGCCATTGTTTTTGCTGCCACCATCATTCCTTTAAAACCAATGGCGGTACCGCCGCAGGCAACAGCCTGCCAGCTATGTGGTGGCGTGCCGGGGACCCAGGTAGCGGCCGACATACCAATGGTAGGCACCGTCCAGCTAACATCGCCCACATCTGTTGAGGCATAAAAAACGGTATTGATGTTTTCAAGCAGCAATGGCGCCACCCTGGCGGCAGCTTCTACCGGGGGCACTTTATACCCATACGTTGCCTGTATTTTTTTTGCAAACTCTGTTTCTGCAGGCGTATAGTTTACGCCGCCTGCTTTTTCCAGGTTTTTTTGCAAGGCGATGGCCAGCGCCTTGTTGGGCAGTGTTTCATATTCACCGCTCAATACTTCATAGTCAACTTTTGTCTGCGTGCCCATGGCTGCACCATTGGCAATCTGTACCACCCAGTCAAATATGCGCGTTACTTCATTCCGGTTCCGGTGACGGATGGTATACCAAACTTCTGCAAAATCCGGCACCACATTGGGTGCTTTGCCGCCATTTGAGATTACATAGTGAATACGTGCATCCTGCGGAATATGTTCACGCATCATATTTACCATATTATCCATGGCCTCCACACCATCCAGCGCACTGCGGCCCTTGTCTGGCGCGGCCGCCGCATGCGCCGATAATCCATGAAAACGGAATTTTGCGGTAATATCGGCCAGCGTTGATCCAATGGCCGTTGCATTATCAGAACCCGGATGCCAGTGTACCACGGCGTCCACATCGTTAAACAAGCCTTCCCTTACCATGTATACCTTTCCGCTGCCGCCCTCTTCAGCAGGACAGCCAAATAGTTTAATGGTGCCTGTTAGCTTTCCCTGTTCCATCATTTTTTTCATTTCTATAGCCGCCGCTGCTGAAGCAGTGCCAAACAGATGATGACCACAGGCGTGGCCGGCAATCTTATCAGGAAAAGGTTTTCTTTCCGGTACGGTATCCTGCGATAAACCTGGCAGCGCGTCAAACTCTGCCAATACCCCAATTACCGGTTTGCCGCTACCGTAAGTAGCTACAAATGCAGTAGACAGCCCCGCTACGCCGCTTTCTATGGTAAATCCATTTTCTTTTAACACAGCCTGCAGCAAAGCTGTACTTTTTGTTTCCTTGTATCCTACTTCTGCATAACTCCAGATTGAAAATGCGATGTTTTTATATTTATCGTATTGACTTTGCAGATCTGTAATGGCTTTTTCTTTCAGCCCGGTAATGACATCTTTTTTTTGTGCCTGCAGTTGTGCAAACAGCAGTACAATAAATGCAAAGGTTGCAGTTGGGCGTTTTCTCATGTTGACATGTTGTTTTAGTGATGAAATGCAGGCAAGCTTCTTGTTTTTTTGCCAGTCCTTTCTTAACACGGAGCCACGGGGTCTTATTTTTTCGCGGCCTGGCATTGAGACAATACACAGAGATTGCTACGCAATGCTCATCTCAATAATCCCATTCATCCCATTTATCCCAGTTCAGACAATTAATTAATCACGGTAATTCAGCGCTGGTTTTCTGTCGCCCAGCAATGCTTTGTATTGGTAATCTCCCTTATCTTTTGCAAATTCTGCTTTTGCTTTTTCAATTAATGCGGGTGTGGTATATAAATCAATGGCTGTTAATGCCATGGTTTTGGAGGCAACCATCATCCCCTTGGTACCAATCTCCGTACCGCCGCAGGCAGTTGCCTGCCAGCTGTGAGCAGGAGTACCGGGCACCCAGGTGGCCGCACGCATACCCACGGTTGGAACGGCATAACTAACATCGCCCACGTCTGTTGAACCACCACCGGCATCTTCTTCTGCCTTTATTGGCTTTACAATAGCAGCGGTTTCTATGCCCGGTACTTTATAAGTAAAACTTGATTGTATTTTCTTTGCAAATTCAATTTCCTGCGCTGTATAATTTATCCCACCCACTTTTTCCAAATCTTTTTGCATCACGTCTGCCAGCGTACCATTCAGCAACAGATCGTGCGTGCCTCCAATCACTTCATAATCCATTGTTGTACCGGTGCCCAGGGCAGCCCCTTCTGCAGCTTTTACCACCCGGTCAAAAATGCTTACTACGTCCTCTCTTTTTGGATGGCGCACATAATAATACACTTCTGCAAAATCAGGCACTACATTGGGCGCCTTTCCTCCATTGGTAATTACGTAATGGATACGGGTTTCCTGCGGTATATGTTCGCGCATCATGTTTACCATATAATCCAGCGATTCTACACCGTCCAGCGCGCTGCGGCCTTTATCCGGTGCGGCGGCAGCATGGGCAGACAGACCATGAAAACGAAATTTAGCAGATTTGTTGGCCAGTGCGCTCGTCATGGTAACGCTGTTGTCGGAACCAGGGTGCCAGTGTATTACTACGTCTACGTCATTAAACAAACCTGCACGTACCATATATACTTTCCCGCTGCCACCTTCTTCTGCCGGGCAACCGTATACTTTAACCGTACCGCTGATTTTTTTTTCTTCCATCAATTTTTTTATTTCTATGCCTGCTGCCACTGATGCGGTACCAAACAAATGATGACCACAGCCGTGGCCGGCATTCTTTCCGTCTATTGGTTTTTTTTCGGGTACTGCTTCCTGCGACAGGCCTGGCAATGCATCAAACTCTGCCAGTATGCCAATTACCGGTTTACCGCTACCGTAAGTAGCCACAAATGCAGTGGGTATATCAGCCACGTTTGCCTGTACAGTAAAACCATTATCCTGCAATGTTTTCTGGTGCAGGGCAGAACTTTTTACTTCCTTGTATCCTACTTCTGCATACTCCCATATTTGCAGCGCTATTTTTTTGTAGTCATCGTACTTAGCCTGCAGATCGGCCATGGCAAGCGTTTTAAGGCCGTCATTTGCGGCAGCAGGTTTTTTTTGAGCATAAGCGGGAAAAAATAAAAACAAAGAGATGCCGGCCGTTATTGCGGCGAAATATAATTTTCTCATGTCAGTTTTGTTTATGTCACAATTTAAGGAAAAGCTTCGAGCTATAAGCTGTGATAAAAGAGATAAAATTAATTAACCCGTGAAGGGAAAACTATGGTTGTAAAGGCATCTTTTTCGCTATTTCCCTTTGTTCGCTTAGCCACCGGCCCTGGCTATGAAGCTCACTACTTTTTCTTACGCAATTGCAGATAATCAAGAAAATATAGAATTTTAAAAGAGATACTGTTGTTTTGTGGCGAGGACAGTGTGTTATCTATATTTTTAAAGTAGTTGGTAATTACTATATTATTAAACGTACCGATTGCATTTTTCCATACAATATTAATTTCGCTCCCCGGTGCAAAACGCCAGCTGTACACCATATCTACATTGAAGGCGTTGTAATTCTGGTCAAGATTCCTGTTAAAATTTGCGTTGCTGATAAGTTCGCCTTCCTTACCCAGTGTGAAAAATGCAAGGTTGCTTACCTTACTCCAGTAATGTCTCACGCGCAGGGTTATATACATCCTGGCATTAAAGCTGTATTTAAAACGCAGTATATTTTCTATGGTGTTGCGGTTGCGGCGGGCAAAGATAACCGTATCATCCCGCGGAAGGGCGGCTGTAACAATATCACTAAAGCCTACATTGTTCCAGCGCGGGTTTACACTGATATCATGCCCGAAAGAAATTTTATTATTAACGCGGTACTGGTGACTGAAGTACAAAGAGATTTCCTTCCAACCATCCATGTTGAAAAAATTGACCATATAACTTGCATTCGCAAAATATTTTTTGGCAAAATTACTTTCAAAAAAATTTCCGAATCCAATGTTTACGGGCGTTTTAAAAACCCGTCCTTCATGGCGGGGCTCGTAAAAATCGTTACCCCTGGCAGAATAAATAAAATTTGTACCAACATACCAGAGATTTTTTAGCTGCCCGTTAAAATTATAGTTGATATTGATGTTCTGATAGCCATAAGGTTTGTACCGGTGGGTGTAGCTGAAATTAAAATTGTGGTAGAGCCGTGTAAATATTCGTTGTGGCTTAACAAAATTATAGCCCAGGTAAACAAGCTTTTCCCAGTAATTGGTAAAGGTCATATAGCCAAGATCATTAAAATCAAATTTATCATCGTGCAGGGTAGACTCTGCCTGGAAAGTAAACCTGCCGCTTACCTTAGCCATGCCAAGGTTGTATTTGTAACCAGTAATATTTTTATTTCCTTTATTAAACAGGGTGCTGCTGTAGCCTTTACCGTATACATTCCATTTATTTTTTTTATCGTAAAAATTAAATAAGCCTGCGCTTACATCAGCATCGTAATCACTACCATTGCGCAGTACATTGGTATTTACAAAGCTTACGCTGGAATTGTTTTTTAATGTCTGGTCTAATACAAGTACATTATAATTGGTAAGTGGATCATTTTGAATGGCACGTTGCTTACCTGCATCATCTTCGGCCAGTGCAAACTGTGCTTTTGTTACGGCATTAAAAAAACCAATACCCAGCCCGCTTTTGCTTCTGCCGGAAATTTTTGTTGCATTCAGCAATTTGCTTTCAGTTGGATTTTTTAAAATCCGCTCATTGCTGTTTATATCATTGTAAACATCATAATAATGCAAAGGTGTCCCCCCCACCCTCCTGCTGTAAAAAAGATTACCTTTTGAAAACAACTCGGTGCCCTCAGTAAAAAAACTCCTGTTTTCATTATACTTTACTTCAAAAGGGGTAAGGTTTAATACCTGGTTATCACTTTGCACCTGGCCAAAATCGGGTATCAGGGTCATATCTAACGTATAGGCCTGGCTGATCCCATATTTTACATCCATGCCACCATTAAGGCTGGTGGTAGTATTTTTTATTCCCGGTGTATTGTAGGGGTAGTTATTTATGTATGAAGAAAAATAAGGAGAAAATGAAAGGCGTATGGGAGGCTTAATATTTTCAATACCTGTCCAAAAACCTTCCTGTGTTAAAAATCCGTTTTTCACAGGGTCAATAGGATTCCAGAAAAGTTGCTGGCCGCTTTTCTGTCTCCGGCGGACAACGTTAAGTCCCCAATCCTGTTTGTTTTTTTTACTAAAGCGAATAGCCGAATAGGGAATAAAGAATTCAAATGTCCATCCGTCATTTACAATACTGGTACCGCTTTTCCAAACACTGTTCCATGTAAAATCTTCAGAATCCCCATTACTGCCGGAGGGTGCCTGCTTGGCATCCATTTGTTCATTCAACGGTGTAAGAAAATATTCAAAGCCATTGATCTCATCATTGTAGGTATCAAAAATTACCCCGATAAAATCATTGCCGCCAAAATTATCCCGGCCTATTAGTTCTGTTTGTATGCTGTCTTTTGTTTTTTCGTGACAATAACCGCCAATATAAATTCCCTGATCGTTGTATAAAAAAAATACTTCTGTCCGGTTGGTCTCACTTTCTTTCCTGAAAGCCACCGGCCTCAATTCAACAAAATTGGTAGCTATGGGTGCATCTTTCCAGGCAGCATCATCCAGTTTGCCATCAATTTTTACTGCAGCAGTCGCCCGCCTGGCAGGTATTTGCTTAGGCAATTGAGCTTTTGCAGTTATTACAACTGCCATTGCAAAAATGAATACCGGTAAACAGGATAAGCGCAGCTGCATGTTTTGATATTAAGATGAAAACGATTCAATAACAGGTTCATGTAATATAAACTGCTACCGGCCGTCTTTTTCTGGAAAAGGAAGATACTGTGGCGGGCGGCCCTTTCATATAAGAATTATTTGAAATGTGATATTTGCGTGATAAACTGCGTTAAGAAAAACAAAAATCCCGCCGAAGCGGGATTAATAATAGATTAAAAAAGACTATTAGAATAGTGACTAAATAAATAAATCCATCATCAGTTTCTGTTGTGGATTTACGGCATAATGAGAAAAATCTGAAATACCTTCTGATTTCAAAACATCCTCATCAATAAAAAAATTGCCGGTGCATTCAAAAGACGGACGTTGTAAAATATAAAAAGCAGCGTCTGCTACGATTTCAGCTGTGCGGCTTCTTTGCATCAGGAAATCGCCCCCCAGTAAATTCTGAACGGCTGCCGTGGCAATGGTGGTTTTAGGCCACAGGGCATTGGCTGCGATACGATTGCCCTTTAATTCTTCTGCAAGACCCAGTATAATCATGCTCATACCATATTTACTGATGGTGTAAGCAAGGTGTTTGGCAAACCAGTTGGGATCTAAATTGACGGGCGGCGACAAATTAAGAATATGCGGATTGTGTGCTTTCTTCAGATGCGGGATACAGGCTTTACTGGTGAAAAAAGTGCCCCTTACATTAATGCCCTGCATCAATTCCCAGCGTTTCCATTCTGTTTGTTCTGTTTGTGAAAGGCTGATGGCACTGGCATTGTTAATCAATATATCTATGCCGCCAAATGTGCCGACTGTTTTTTCCACCGCCTCATTGATACTTTCCTCGAAACGGATATCGGCCTGTAATGGCAATACCTTACCGTTTCCGGCTTTGGCAATCTCTTCTGCCGCGGTAAAAATGGTGCCATCTAATTTAGGGTTGGGATCCACTGTTTTAGCGGCAATGGCAATATTGGCGCCTTCTTTGGCAAGCCGCATGGCGATGGCTTTTCCAATACCCCTGCTTCCTCCCGAAATAAAGACTGTCTTGTTTTCAAATTTCATATGATTGGTTTGATTGTTAGTAGGCCCGTTGGCGGTCCCGGTTAACTGTTTCTCTGCATATTAACTCTAAAAGTAAACGATTATGATACAAGAAAACAAATAAGCCCTAATAAAACGGGGCCATAGTAAACTTACGATTTCGCAGGTAAATACCGAAGAAATAAAATGGAGCGTTAATCCGCTTGACCGGGTCTGGTACGGGTTGTATGTTTGTATTGTTGAGTGAATGACATAAATGCAATATCCAAATCCGAAAAAAACCAATTGTCCAAATCCTTGTCAAAACCATTTTTAAAACCAATGTCCTTGCAAACGTCTTTTCGAAATCCAATATCATTCATGAAACAAAAACCAGTCCGTTAAAATCCAATTCCTGCTGAACGAACCATTTAAGTTTTGTACCTATGATGACCTAAAAATTGGTGAGGTTCGTACAAAAAACATTAAGCCCCGGATTAGTCCCCGGGGCTATTTTTTTGAGATTTAGCGACTGCGTGATTTTGATATTTGTTCCTGTGCAGCGCTCTAAGTAATTCTAAACTTTCCAATATTTCCAACTGTTACTGCAAACAAGAGCATTCTTTAAATGCTTCCGGAATTAACTTCAGCCAAATCTCAAAATCCCGAAATCAGCAATTTACCAATACTTATATCCTAATAACCTGGCCAGATCCACTTTTGCCAGGCATAGCTGGTATTCGTACTGCAGCCTGCTGAACAGCGCCCTTGCAACATTGGTACTGGCGTTGGTAATTTCCAGGTTGGTGCCTATCCCGTTTTTAAACCGGCTGGCTGCAAGCGTTTCGGCCGTTTGGGCCTGTTCTATCTGCCCCTTTGTGTTATTAATCCTTTCCTGGTTAGACTGTACATCAATCAGGGCCTGTTGTATATCGCGTTTGTAATTGCTGTTAAGGGTTTCTATGGCCAGTTTGTTTTGGGTTAACACCGTTTCTGATAATTTAACCTGTTGTTTTGTCCGGTTGCCATCATAAATGGGCAGTTTCAGTGATATGCCGGCGGCGTAATTAAATTTCATGGTGTTTACATCGGGCACATAGCCGTTTTTGAACCCTGTACTGGCGCCGATATTAACCGAAGGCCTTGTACCCAGCCTTGCAATAGCAATGTCGTTTTGCGACTGTTTTACCCTGTCATTGGCCAGCAGGTATTCCGGGTTATTAATCTGGGCTTCCCCCAACACCTCTGCCAGGGCCTTTAAAGGAATCTCGAAGTCAAAAGAGGCACCCGCTGTATTATCGTTTCCGGTGGTATATTTCAGCAGGTTTAGTTGTTTTTGCAGGTAGTTTTGCAAATCAATTCTTTTGTTTTCCTCTGCATCTATTTGCGATTGAATGCTCAGCAAATCAAGTTTAATGGCATCTCCGTTCTTTAATTTACTTTCCACCACCCGTTTGTTGTCGTTAAGGTAGGCTATCACACTGTCTTCTATTGCTATACCTTTTTGAAAATAGATGATATTGTAATATACATTGGCTACCTGGTTGGCCAGTTGGTTCTTTGCATAGTCTGTATTGTGTTCTGCGTATTGAATGTCTGATTTGGATTTCTCAATATTGGCTTTTAACCGGCCAAAATCGAACAATGTATAACTGGCGCCCAGGTTGGCATTAAGATTATGCACCGGCGCAAACTGAAAATCCTGCACTTTGCCATTTATTTCAAGCGGCAAAACAATTTTTGGCTGCACAAAATTATAGCTGGCATTGGCATCTACCACGGGCATATTGTTCTTTGCAATTTCCAGCCTTTGCCTGGCGGTTTCTACTGTATTTTCCACTTCTTTAATCTTTGGGAAATATCCGAAAGACTGGTTAATCAGCCCTTTCAGTTCAGTGTTTGCGGTTACCTGTGCCTGCGCGTTAAGAAAAACGGCAAAGCTGATGGCTATAAAAAATATTCTTTTCATCAAAATGGTTTTTAGAATTAATGTGCTTCTGCAATAGCTGCTTTTTTTGCAGCCAGGTCTGCCGGCGCAGTTTTCTTTACACGTAAAAAAACTGCCAGCGGAATAACAACAATAAAAAATAGCGCTACCAGCCTGAATGTATCCAGATAAGCCAGGTAGTGTGCCTGCCTGTCGACTGCATTGCTTATTATAGCATAGGCCCTGGTGGTGGCCGTTCCAATGTCGGCTCCACCGTTGTTAACAAAGTTTTGGACAATATTGCCGGTGCGTTCAGTTACTGCCGCAGCACCCTGCGTAACATTGGCCACCAAATCGGTCCGGTGCTGCGCATACTGGTGCGAGACGTAATTATTTGCCATGGCTATGCCAAAAGCTCCCCCCAATTGCCTTGTCATATTATTCAGCGCAATGCCCGATGCATAATCTTTTGGCTGCAGGCCTGCAACAGCCTGGTTAATCAAAGGCAACTGCACCATGCTCATACCAATTGCACGCAATGCAAAAGGAAAAAAGAAATCAGCCCTGCTCACGTCCATACTAACTTTCGAACTATACCAGGCATATCCTGCAAAAAGTATAAACCCGGTTACCACAAATGGTATTGGTTTTACGCCCTTGCTCATAAGTTTACCAATTACCGGCATCATGACCACCGTAATCATAGTAGGCGCCAGCAGCGTAAGACCGGTTTCAAGCGGTGTATAGCCCAACACACTCTGCGCCAGTACGGGAAAAACAAATACCGATGTATATAAACCCAAACCTACCACAAAGGTGAAAACAGTAGTAAATGCCAGGTTCGTATTATTAAGCACCCGTAGGTTGACGGCTGGTTTTTCTATGCTTAGTTCGTACCAGATAAAGCTAACGATGCCCACAAATGCCAGCCCGCTGCATATTCTTATTGCCTCGCTGCTGAACCAATCATCAGCGTCTCCTCTTTCCAGCACAAATTGCAAACAGCCAATACCTACTGCCAGCAGCAAAATACCGTTGTAGTCAATTTTCATTTGCTTCTTCTTTTTGCCTTCGCCTTCCTTTTTATCAATAAAAGTGTACGCCAGTATGGTGGCAATAATACCGATAGGAATATTAATCATGAAGATCAGCGGCCAGCTATAACTTTCCATTATATACCCGCCTAAAGTGGGGCCCAGCGTTGGACCCAATACGATGCCCATTCCGAACAATCCCGATGCAATGGGCCGGTCTTTTATTTCAAAAGCATCAAATAAAATGGCCTGCGAAGTAGACAGGAGGGCGCCGCCACCCACACCCTGTATAAAACGCCAGATAATAATTTCTACAAGGCTGGTAGATTGCCCGCACATATAGGAGGCAACCGTAAAAATTATCATTGAAACAATATAATAATTCTTTCTTCCGAAATACTCAGCAAGAAAGCCCGTAAGCGGAATGATGATAACATTGGCGATGGCATAGGATGTGATTACCCAGCTAATATCTTCGATGCTTACCCCAAGACTTCCGCTCATATCATTCAAAGCAACGTTTACAATGGAGGTATCAATCAGCTCCATAATTGCAGCAGCGATGGTGGTAATAACAATAATGGTTCTTGTAAATCCTTTTGGCGTGGCCATAACTTCATTATTTATTTTGTTGGCACAACTATGTACGCGCTTAAACCAGCTCTTAAAATATTTTTATACTGGTTAATGTCTGTAATATTGATTTTTACCGGAACACGTTGCGTAACTTTTACAAAATTGCCACTGGAATTGTCGGGGGGTAGTAAAGAAAACTTGGCGCCGGTGGCATCACTAACACTTTCCAGTGTTCCTCTTATTTTCAGATCCGGGTAGGCATCCAGTTCAATGGCAGCTTCCTGGCCCGGATGAAATTTCTTTATCTGCGTTTCTTTGAAATTAGCCACAATCCAGTAAGTGGTATCGCTTACGATAGAAAAAAGCGGGCTGCCTGCCTGTACAAACTGGCCCATGCTGATATTTCTTTTACCAATTTTACCGGCCTGGGGAGCATAAATTTTTGTATAGGAGATTTTTAATTTTTGCTGATCAATAATGGCTTTTTTTACAGCCAGTTGCGCATCTGCTTTCTGAATAGCCGATTGCAAAACAGCAATGCGGCTTTGCGCAGTACCCAAATCGCTCTGGCTGTTGTTTACCTGCTGGCTGGCCTGTTCAAGCACATAACGGCTGTCATCCAGTTGTTTCTTTGTAATGGCCTGGTCGGCAAATAAATTTTTGTTGCGGTTATAATCATCCTGCGCCTGCTGCACTTTTACATCGTTCAGCGTTATGGTACCCTTGTTACCCTTTAATGAAACTACTGCATTGTTAAGGCCTGCTTTGGCATTGATAATATCTGTTTCTGCCACTTTGTAATCCGCTTCCATTTGCGCCAGTTGGGTTTGCAACTCTTCATCATCCAGTTCTACCAGCAACTGGCCGGTTTTTACTGAGTCATAATCGTTTACTGCAATGCTTTTTACATAACCGGCTACCCTTGGCAGTACTGGTGAAATCTGCGTTTCAACCTGAGCATTATCGGTAGTTTCATGATCCAGTGCAAAGGATATCTTTTTAAAACCATAACCGCCTGCTGCTAACAATATTATTCCCAGGATAATAAACCGCAGGGGCGATTTTTTCTTTGTTGTTGGTGTTTCCTGATTTTCCATCTTACTATTTAGTTTTATTTTGTGAATGGTTAAGAAGATGCGCATGCATCATCTGTTTTAAATGGTCGCCCAGTCTTTTGGCAAACTTTGGGTCTTCATATGGTATATAATCCACTTCTTCGTTCAGCAGCCTGATGCACATTCTTTTTGAAAGCAGCACCTGGTTAATGGTGCCTACCATAGATGCAATGACAAGCGGTGCATCCACTTGTCTGAACACCCCTTTCTTTATACCTGCATCAATCAGCGCCTTTATTATAAGGGTATTGGGATATAAAATTTCAACTATTGCTTTCGAAAGATTCTCCCGCTGGTTCAGCATCATTTCCTGGTGCATTACGCGGTGAAATTTGCGGTTGGTAAAAAACTTGCTGATATAGGCGTCAATAACGTGATCTATTTTCTCAATGTCCGAATAAGAAGCATTATTGGTTATTTCATCCAGCAGGCCCCTGGTATAAGAAGCGCGTTCTTCTACCATACTCTCAAATAACTTTTCTTTTGAACCAAAATAATAATTTACCATAGCCACGTTTACCCCGGCCTTTGCGGCCAGGTCGCGGATAGACGTTCCTTCATATCCTTTTTCTGCAAAGAGATCTATCGCGTGGTTTATGATATGCGTTTTCTTATCTGTCATAGTCTTTAGAATAATGAGCAAAGTTAAACGCTTGTTTAATATTAAACAAACGTTTAATTAATTTTTTTTTGATTTTTTCCCCGAAATTGGTAACTAAGCTTGGGGCAGGCTTATCATTTTAAATAGCGTAAAAAAGGAATCTTGCTGAGAAACAGCCAGTTGCAGACGGTGTTCTAATGATTAGTGGTATTTACAAGCGTGTCTTTTGTATGAGACAGTGTGTCGTCTTTGGGTACGGGCAATGTACCGCTGTTGTCGTAAAAAACAAGATTGCTTAAATCCTGTTTTGCTTCCAGCCCGTTTTTGCCATAGTTCACAAAATGATCCCGTGAACTGTATTTTGCGGGTTTATTGGTATAAAATTTTTGCAGGTTCTTGTCCCACCATAGCTCCTGGCAGCGGAGTGTATCGCCTTTCAGTTTATTAATTACAATTACAGAGTCCCTTAAATAAACTTTGTTTTCCCAGGATCGGTCTTTTGCATAACCCGCATCCAGCTGGCTTTCCACTACCATTGAATCGTTATAAAAATCTACATGCAATGATTTTGGAAATTCTGTATAGGCGGAATCGGATGCCTCGGATGGCTGGTAGATATACATCAGCGGGGCTGTTAGCTTGCCCTGTACCTTACCATTGCGGCTCATATAGATCTCGATATTATGCCCTTCATCCAATGCCGCTCTTTTATCTTTTTTGCCGGGCAGGTCTTTTAAATCGTTTTCACAGCCACACAAAGCAAAAATGGCCGCAAAAATGGCCGGCAGTAAGTTCTTATGGTTTCTTAAAAAAGGCATGTTTTGATCTCCCAACAACCAGCTACGCCAGTATGTATGCATACCATTTAATTTTTATTATTGCATTCACTTATGGCGTACAACCCTTTAAACAATAAATCAGGATCTGCAAATATCCCGTTTTTAAGATGGGGCACAAAATAGGCACAATTACCACCGGTTAAAAGCACGTTAAAGTTGCCATATCTTTCACCGTAAGCATTAATAAAGCCATCAATTTCTTTTGCCATACCCAGTATTACACCACTTAAAATATTGGTGCGGGTATCATACCCTATCAGTGGAAAGTTCCAGTCTTCATTAATAACCGGCAGCAGCGCCGTAAATTGGTGCAGCGATTTAAAACGCATATCCATTCCCGGTGAAATGCCGCCTCCGGTAAATTCATGAAACTTATTAATGAAATTGTAGGTGATGCAGGTGCCAAGTGCAATTACCAGGTTGTTTTTCTGCGGAAACAGCCCAATTGCCGCAGCACAAAGTGCCAGCCGGTCGGCACCAATGGTTTCAGGCTTGCCAACAGGCGTAGTAAACGGCAATTTTGTAAGGTGCGATAATTTATGAAACTGCGTGCGCCCGCTTAATAGTGTTTCAATACCCGCATTGTGTTTAATAACAGAAGAGAGAATTGATTTCGACGGCCTGAACCTGTTCAAGACCGCTTCCACGGTATCCTCATTGTCGTTATCCAGCACTTCTGCAACCCTTTGGTTGTTGTCTTCAAATACCGCATATTTTAAACGTGTGTTACCAAAATCGAAACAAATAGTTGTTTGGGCCAAGGGTTGCATTTTATTGATGAACGAAAATATATTTCAATAAACATGCCTGTAACCAGGCATGAAGAGGGCGGCATTATGTGATATCAAAGTCCATAGAAGAAAGGTTTTTAAAATGCCCGTTGAGTTTTATTTTTTCTTTTAATTGATCCATTTCAGCCATTACCGGCAACACTTTTGCCAGGTGCCGTTTAAGGTATTCCTGTCTTTGTACTTCCTGCAGCAATCCCAGCAGTTCATATTCTTCCTCAAGCGAGAGGCCGGCATGGTGTGCAATATCATAACTGGTCAGTTCTTCATCGGCTTTTTTAAATTCCTTTTGTACTTTCAGGTGGCTATGCAGTTCCCGCATTGCTTTTACTACCTTGTTCATTAAGTCTCTTTTGCCGCCGTCCTCCATATTTTCGGGATATTTTACAATGGCGCCGCTGTATAATTTATCCGGTACCTGTTTAATCACTTCCAGCACCCTGAATACCTTTACGCCAACGGTTTTAATGTCCATTTCGCCATTATCGTATACGCTGGTTATTTCAACAATTTCTGCCAGTGTACCCATTTCATTAAGATGGTTATTAATGACTGCGGGTATGCCAAACATCTTTTTTTCTGCAAAACACTCCGTAATCAGTTGCTTGTACCTGGGCTCAAAAATATGCAGGTTGAGGCTTTCTCCGGGGTACACCACTATGCCAAGCGGAAATATGGGAATAAAATTTATCATTATAAATAAACAGCAAATGTAAAAATGATTTACAAAACTGTAAGATACAGCAATAAAAAAAATGGATTTGAAAAAACAGAACCCGATCTTAACAGTAAATACCTGTTTAATAATGAATTAAACCGTTTATTTGATATTCATTCACATAAATAATGCCTGTTCACCCGGTGCAATAAAAAAGGAGCTGATTGGGTTCAGCTCCTTTTCTATTATTTTACTGCGTTGTTCTTAGTACAATGGTGTGCCAATTGTACAACCGATTGCGGCATTTATATTTCTAATACTGTTCCACTTAAAAGAATACTTTGTTCTAACGTTCATTGAAGTTATCCATCGCAGAGCGCTGCCTTCAGCCCAGTACACTTTACCGTCTGCCGTATTATTGAGCAAATCACAATTGTTTTGAATAGGGCTTCCTAACACATGGTTAAAGAAATACCGGGCGAATATATACCACACATTTAACCATATCAACTATTTCGTATTTGTGCAGATAAAACAATTAAATGATCACATGAGTATGCCATGATTGGAGGGGATTTCTGCAAAAAATGCTGTACAGGTGATGTGCAGGGAATTGCATTCGTTTAAACATGAACGGGCCGGCAGGCAGTAGCCGGACACTTATCTGCCTGCAATTATTTTACTTCCTGCATTTCAATCAGGCGTTTGTAAATACCGGATTTCTGCAGCAACTCATCGTGCGTGCCACGTTCGGCAATTTCACCATTCTGCAATACAATAATTTCATCTGCATGCCGCACCGTAGAAAGCCGGTGGGCAATTACCAGCGATGTGCGGTTCTGCATTACATGATTGATGGCATCCTGCACCAGTCTTTCGCTTTCGGTATCAAGCGATGAAGTGGCTTCGTCAAAAATAAGTATGGAAGGATTTTTTAATACCGCTCTTGCTATTGTAAGCCGCTGTCTTTCACCACCACTCAGTTTACCGCCCCGGTCGCCAATATTTGTTTCAAACCCATCTTCTTTACTGGTAATAAACTGGTAGGCATTCGCCACTTTTGCCGCCTGCTCAATGGAAGCTTTATCAGCATCCGGCTTGCCCAATACAATATTGCCTGCAATGGTATCATTAAACAATATAGGTTCCTGTGTAACAATGCCCATCTGGCTGCGCAGGGAATGCAATGTATAGTCTTTGATGTTGATGTTGTCAATCAGTAATTCGCCCGAACTTACATCATGAAAACGCGGAATAAGATCGGCCAGTGTAGATTTTCCCGAGCCGGAAGAACCTACCAGTGCAACTGTTTTTCCTTTCTCAAGGATTAAATTGATATTGCGTAAAATGACAACATCATTGTAAGAAAAGCTGACATTTTTAAACTCAATGCTTTTTGAAAAATGAACCAACTCTTTGGCGTCCTGTTTATCTGTAATAACCACCGGCGTTTTCAATATCTCTTCCATACGCTGTATGGCTGCGCTGCCGCGCTGGGCATTGTAAAAATTGGTTGATAAAGCCTTGGCCGGATTAATTACCGAAGTAAAAATCAATATATAAGTCATAAACACATCGGGTGCCAGCCCTGCCTGGTGCCCCAATACAAGTCTGCCGCCGAACCATAAAACGGCACATAATACCAGCACACCCAATAATTCGGAAAGCGGTGAAGCAAGATCCCTTCTGAAATTCATTCTGTTGCGGATATTGCTTAATGTTTCATTGGTCGAAAAAAAACGGTGCGTCATCAATTTTTCAGCCGTAAATGCTTTTACTACCCGCAGTCCGCCAAGTGTTTCATCCAATATTGACATTAACAGGCCCATTTGTTCCTGCGCCGTGTTTGACTGTGATTTTAAACTTCTGCTTACACGTCCAATTATAAACCCTGATACCGGCAGCAAAACCAGTAAAAAAAGTGTAAGCAGCGGGCTGATAAATATCAACGCTGCCAGAACAATAATAATAGTAAGCGGCTCCCTGATTAATCCTTCCAGCGTACCTATCACACTCCATTCCACTTCATTGGCATCGTTGCTCATACGGCTGATGATATCACCTTTTTTCTGTTCAGTAAAATAGCCTATGGGTAACATGAGCAACTTGGCATACATATCGGCCCTTAACCTGGTCATAATATGGTTACGCATTGGCGACAAAAGCCGCATGCTGAGATAGTAAAACACGTTTCTCAAAAAAACAAAAATGATAATGATAATACAGATAACGGTAAGGCCATATTCTGCGCCATGTGCCTTAATAACAAGGCCCAGCTGATGTTTAAGGACTTCAAGTAGTGAATTGCCCGAGAAAGACAACCGGGGGGCAGCGCCTTCCATAGCCCCCGGATTAAAAAGCAACTGCATGAAAGGGCCTATCATGCCAAATGTTACTACTGAAAACACCACCGACAAAAGGTTGGTAAGAAAATAAAAAAATATATTTCTTTTTTGATCTTTCAGGTAAAAAAGTATAGTAGCGAAACGTTTCATTTATTATAACCAGTATTTAGGGATGCAAAGTAAACAATTTAGAACCAATACAGTACAGGCTGTTGTTTACAGCAAACGATTAACATCCGAAAGGCTGATGAATTTGGTATAACCCGCAACTCACCCTAATTTTAACAATTATATACCGGCCGCCGTTGAACAGCGGGCAACTTTTTTCTATAATAAACATACAATGAAGATCAGTGGTTTCACCATCATCAAAAATGCTATCTTAAACGACTATCCTATTGTTGAAGCCATCCGTTCCATTTTGCCGGTAGTAGACGAGATGGTGGTAAGTGTAGGCAAAAGTGAAGACGACACCGAAGGCCTGATCCGCTCGATTGAATCCGATAAAATTAAAATAGTGCATTCCGTATGGGATACAGACCTGCACAAAGGCGGCGAGGTACTGGCCATTGAAACCAACAAGGCCATGCAAATGGTATCACCCGATGCTGACTGGCTTTTTTATATTCAGGGCGATGAGGTAGTGCATGAAAAATACCATATGGCCATACTGGAAGGCGCAAACAAATACCGGGATGATAAGCGTGTAGAAGGCCTCTTGTTCAAATACCTGCATTTTTATGGCACCTTTGATTATATAGGTGACAGCCGCCAGTGGTATAACCGTGAAGTACGCATTATCCGTAATACCAGGGGAATCAGCTCGTACAAAGACGCACAGGGATTTCGCAAAAACGGCCATAAAATACCAGTAAAGCTGATTGACGCATATATCTATCATTATGGCTGGGTAAAAAGTCCAAAGCAAATGTTCGAAAAACAGAAAAACGTAAGCACTCTCTGGCACGATAGTGAAGAAGAATGGCGTAAATTACAAAAAATGGATTTTTTCGACTTTAACAATCACTATGATTCGCTGGAAAGATTTTCCGGCACACATCCCGCTGTTATGCAGCAGCGGATCAGACGCCAGAACTGGAATATTGAATTGGATACCCAGACAAAAAAATTTTCTGCCAAAGACTTAGTACTGCACTGGATAGAAAAAAAAACAGGCAAAAGGTTGTTTGATTTCAGGAACTACAAAATAATCTGATGCCGCCGCCGTCTCAAAGCAGCCGGTACATTTTCATCCGGCGGAATTAATTTTTATACCTTAGCCCGATATAATAAATTATGGTACATAGTTCAATAGCCCGTTACCAAAACCTTTTCAACCACCTGCAAAACTGGTGGGTTTATTTTACGCGCAAACTAAAAAAAGATTTTCAGCCCGTAATATTTATCACAAAAGGCAATCCGCTGAAATTTCTTGTCCCCTCAAAGGCATTATACCTTGTTTTTAAAGAAATTTTTGTAACAGATTTTTACTCTATTGATGCGCTTACCAAATCGCTGCCTCCCAACCCTGTTATTGTTGATATTGGCGCCAATGCAGGTTATTTCAATATTATTCTGTTCTCAAAATTAAAAGACGCTGTTGTGTACGCGTACGAACCCATCCAGTCCAATTATGAGTTGTTTAAAAAAAACATTGCCATTAACCCTGCCTTGCAAGACAAGATTCACCTGTTCAACAAGGCTGTAACCGGCACTCCCCGGGAGGCTGTTGAACTATTTATGGAAACGGCTTCAGACAATTCAGTTATTGCTTCTGTGTATGCAGATTTTGACACGCAGAACAAGCATACCATAAAAGTGCCGGCCATATCGTTGCGCCAGATTGTTACCGAAAATAACCTCGGGCATATCGATCTTTTGAAAGTAGACTGCGAAGGAAGCGAGTATCCAATTATATATGAAACACCCGATGAAGTTTGGGAAAAGATTGACATGCTTACCATAGAAGTACACAACCTCGACGCCGAAAAAAGAAACGTAGATTTTTTACATAAATTCTTACAACAAAAAGGGTATACAGCAACTATCGAACCCGCACACAGCAATTGCTTTACACTGCTTGCGCAAAAAAAACAAATTCATTAACTCATTATTTACAGTGTGATAAACAGTGTACTATTTGACTGCGAGCGGACAAAATATCCCAATACCGGGCTGTATCATTTTTGCGTTAGCCTGGGTAATTCGCTGATACAGCAAACAGACAAAATGCAGGAGCAGCTTTTTTTTTATGTGCCGCCTTCCAGGCCGGCATTGTTTGGAAAAAATCAGCAATACGTTATTCAGCATCCGCTTCATAAATTTTTTCAGCCTGGCACCGGTAAGTTTGATGTGTGGCATATTACTTCGCAGCATTCTTCCTACAAACCACACAATAAAAAGACCCGGGTAGTGCTCACTGTTCATGACCTCAATTTTTTGATTGAACGGAAGACTGAGCCAGAGAAGCTAAAAAAATACATGCGGCTTACACAGGACAATATTGACCGGGCCGATCACCTTGTTGCTATTTCAGCTTTTACGCGCCAAATGATGCTGGATAACCTTTCCCTGAAAGGAAAACCGGTAGACGTAATTTATAACGGCTGCAACGTTAATGAGTTTCCCGGTTATGATAACCCGGCTTATAAACCTGCAAAGCCTTTTATTTTTGGTCTTGGTACCGTGCTGGCCAAAAAGAATTTTCACGTATTACCCTGTTTGTTAAAAAATAATAATTACGAATTGGTGATCGCAGGTATTATCAAAAAATACTATGAAGAACAAATTTTGGAAGAAGCCAGATTGCACGGTGTTGAAAGCAGGGTTAAACTGACCGGACCGGTTAGCGAGGAAGACAAATACTGGTATTATAAAAACTGTGCTGCATTTACTTTTCCTTCTCTGGCTGAGGGGTTTGGCCTGCCTGTAATAGAAGCCATGTATTATGGCAAGCCTACATTTCTTTCAAGGCTTACATGCCTTCCGGAAATAGGTGGCGATGCCGCTTATTATTTCGAAAGCTTCGATCCTGCGTCTATGCAGGAAACATTTGCAAAGGGCATGCAGCATTACCTTGAAAATAATGCCGCTGAAAAAATAAGAGCCAGGGCATTGCAATTTAACTGGCCGGTTGCTGCAGAAAACTACCTGGCTGCTTACCGAACGCTGTATAATAAATAATTGTATTTAAAGTTTTTCTTTAGATTTGATAAAATGGGGCGTCGGAAAGTTGTGCAATAAAGACGCATTATTAATTCATACAATGGCGGTAAGAAATTTCTTCAAGTACAGCACTGCTGTTTATACCAGTTCTGATCTAAAGGATAAATAATAGAAAAGATATTTATTCCTGATAAAGGGGCCACCGGAATCGCAAACAAAATAAATTTGCTCATACCGGATATCCTTAACCCGGGCAGGAAAAAACGTCTAAAATATAGTTAATGAAGAACATTTTGATTGATTGCGAACGTACAAAATATTCAAATACCGGACTTTTCCAGTTTTGCCTGCAACTGGGCAATGAATTAATAAAGCAACACAACCCCCTGCAGGAGTCGCTTTTTTTTTACCTTCCTGAAAAACAGCATCACCTGTTTGGCAGCAACCAACAGGTTGTTCCCCAGCATCACCTGCATAAGTTTTTCCAGTTTGGCACCGGCAAGTTCAACGTTTGGCACAGCACTTTTCAAAGCTCTAACTATAAACCATACAACAGCAATACCAGGGTTGTACTCACTGTTAATGATCTTAATTTTTTAATAGAATCAAAACACGACAAGGATCGTATAAAACGACAGCTCCGGCATGTACAAAACAATGTTGACCGTGCAGACCATATTGTTTGTATTTCTGAATACACCAGGAAGATTGTGCTTGAAAATCTTTCTGTGAATAATAAACCCGTGGAAGTTATTTATGATGGTTATGATACCAATGAATTCCCGGATTTTGATCAGCCGCCTTACAGGCCCGTACGAAAATTTATCTTCAGCATCGGCACTGTTTTGCCAAAAAAGAATTTTCACGTTTTGCCGGCGCTGTTAAAGAACAATGACTATGAGCTGGTTATTGCAGGTATTATTGATAAGACATACGGTGAAAAAATTATTGAAACAGCAAAATTATATGGCGTGGCAAACAGGGTTACACTTACCGGACCTGTTAATGAAGCAAGCAAGTACTGGTACTTTACCAATTGCATGGCATTTGCCTTTCCGTCATTGGCAGAGGGTTTCGGTTTGCCGGTAGTAGAAGCCATGAATTTTGGCAAACCTGTTTTTATTTCCAGGCTCACCTCATTGCCGGAAATAGGCGGTGAACAAGCGTACTATTTTGATGACTTTGACCCGGCAGCCATGCAGCAGGTATTTGAAAAAGGCATGCAACATTATCGTGAAACCAATCCCACGGCCAGTATACAGCAGCAGGCGCAGCAGTTCAACTGGATAAATACCGCCCGGGCTTATCTTGAAATATACAGAACCCTTTACAATAAATAAGGCTTTTAAAGATCATTCTTTAGATTTGATGAATGAATTGGCAACAACTTCTGCGGCAAATTGGCATGGGTGATGTAAAAGCGCTGGCCCGTACCATTTCACTGGTAGAAAATGATTACAGCGGATCCAAAGAACTGCTGAGCCTGTTGCCTTCTTCGGCAAGCATGAAAATGATTGGGATCACCGGCGCACCGGGTGCTGGTAAAAGCAGCCTTGCAGATGCGCTCATCAGCCTGCTGATAAATGAAGGAAAAAAAATAGCCGTTATTTGCGTTGACCCGTCATCTCCGTTTACCCATGGCGCCCTGCTGGGAGATCGTATACGCATGAGCAAATGGTACAATCATCCCAATGTTTTTATTCGCTCCCTTGCTTCCAGGGGTTCGTTTGGTGGATTGCATCCCAGGATTATTGAGATTTGTGATATTGTAAAATCAGCTCCTTACGATTATGTTATTGTGGAAACCGTTGGGGTAGGGCAAAGTGAAATTGAAATAACGGGCCTGGCCGATACCACGGTGGTTGTACTGGTACCGGAAGCCGGCGACGAAATACAAACCATGAAAGCCGGTCTGATGGAAATTGCAGATGTCTTTGTTGTAAATAAAAGTGACAGACCCGGTGCAGATGCTTTGGTAAAAAATATGAGGACAATGCTGGCGCCGGCTTTCAATAAAAAAGACCCCATTAAAATAATCAAAACAAATGCCCTCGCAAATGAGGGCATTACAGATTTATGGGGCGCAATTTCCCATTGTATGCAGCAGGCAGCCAGCACCGACAAAAAATACTGGCTGCTGGCAGAAAAAGCTTTTTATCTTATCCAGCAGGATCGTCTGCGGAATATCAGTAAAAAAGATCTTAAAGCCGATATTGAACGACTGATAAAAAATGGATACTTCAACCTCTACCAGTACGTAGCTTCCATTATACAATAATAAATAAAGCAACCATTGCTCTTCCGCCACCAAATGCCATTTATCAGTCTTCCATATCGCAACCGATAGGCGCACCGGGCGGCATTTCTTTGTGTTGCACCGTAGGTTTGGCTTTATCAGGCGCTTTCATTCTTTCCAGTGCCAGTGTAAGATGTGCTGAATAAGTTTCATCTTTTGCAGTTTTTTTCTGCTCTTCAATAAATGTTTTCAGATCTGCCAGCGCTTTTTGACCGGCCGCTCTTGCCGCAAAGCTGGCTGCCTCATCAACAGACAATGCCAGCAGGTAGGTAAGCAATATTTGTTCTGTCTGTAACTGCACCAGGGCTTCCAGGCCTGTTTTTCGTTCGGCTTTCCAGGTATTTTCTATTAATAAGCGAATCATTTCATGTATACCTAAACCGCCGCTCGCTTCATACTGGCTCATGCGGCTAAGCCTTTCACTATTGAATAAAAAAGACAATGGAAAATCTGCCGCCGTTTCTGCCGGCGCCAATGCATCAAAAGCAAGCCCGGTTCTTTTTTTAAATAACTCCCTTGTAAAATCGTACCCGGCCGGCCTGGGTGGTATCAGCGATGTAAGGGATGGGGGCAACACCAGTAATTTTGGGTCGATGCAATCAATTACAGCATGCAGCGCCCTTAATTGTTCCTCCTTAGTCAAAGCTCTGGTTATTGTTTGTCCATCGCCCCGCAGCGCATAGGTATAGTACATGCCACCAACCATTTTTGTTACAGCTTCCAATTGATAACGATGCACCAGGTAAGCGGGTACCAGTACATCTTCCAGCATGGCCATGGGCATGCCTGCGCGGATATTTTTCTCGCCAAAATGATCAAGCGCCACGGCACGTACTTTCATTATCTCTTTTAATTCTGTTACTGCATCCGTTCCATTATCCCATAAATGTGCCTGGGGGTGCAGGCCGCCTGCCGGGCGGGCATCCCTGTCGCTGATAAATTGCAGTCCTTTTTTTATTGTTGCATCGGTCAGCGTTTTGTTCAATGCAGCAGATTCGTTCTTTTCTTTTGAATAATCACCGTAGCCCCAGGTAATGGAAACCTTGTCCCAGTCTCCGATGCCTGTTGAATACGCGTCCTTTAAGTCTATCTCTCCTTTTGCATTAACCCTGACTAACGGTGGCGGATAATCCATAACGCTGGCGCGGTTGTTTACGCTGGATGCATAATTGTGCATCAGTCCCAGGGTATGGCCTACTTCATGCGCTGCCAGTTGTTTTAGTCTTTCCAGCGACATTTTCAGCATCTTGTCATCAGCGGCAGCCAGGGGTGTGCCATTCTCAAATGGCGCAAGCAATCCCTGGGCAATTAAATAATCCTGTCTTACACGGAGCGAGCCGAGTGATACCTGGCCCTTAATAATTTCCCCTGTACGGGGATCCACTACGGCGGCCCCATAGCTCCAGCCACGGGTAGAACGGTGTACCCAGTTAATCAGGTTATAACGTATATCCATAGGGTCTGCGCTGTCTGGCAAAAGTTTTACCTGGAAAGCATTTTTATACCCTGCTGCTTCAAAGGCCTGATTCCACCAGGAGGCGCCTTCCATCAGGGCGCTGCGAATTGGTTCAGGAGTGCCATTATCCAGGTAATACACAATGGGTTTCACAGGTTCACTCAATGCCGCGCCGGGATTTTTTTTCTTTAAGCGATGCCGGATTACATAAAACTTCTCAATGGGTTCCGCAACCGGTGTACTGTAATCGAAAAAGTTGATGGGTATAAAACTGGATCGGGCATCAAATAACCGGGGTTGATAATCGCCATCGGGCAACTGCACAAAGGAATGGTGCATTCTTACCGTAATGGCTTCGGTGGATGGTGTAACAGATTGTACAAAAGCACCTGCAATACCGCCTGTATTTACAAAAGTGATGATTGCCTCCAGCTCTGTATTTTGCGGAAAATTTTTGGTGCGGGGCAGGTACACAGCACTGCGGCTTTTTTCGGGTGTGTAAGTACCCTGCTGCGACGCCTTTATTCTGTCGGCTACTTTTATGGCATCGCGCAGCATGAAATCAGTGCCATCTACCAATACTTTGCCATTGCTCTCGGCTTCTGCAGTAAAACCCCATAAGGTAGATTGTGCAAATGATTGTTCTACCGCCCTCCGCTCGGCTGCATCTTTTGTGTTGGCACGGTAATCATAATTTGGTTGTATAAGCAATATCTTTCTGCCTATTTTAGAAAATTTTACGATGCAGGTGCTTCCCAGCAAGCCGCGATCCAGCCCAATATCATTGGAACCAAGCCCTGCCGGCAAGGAGGTCTGGTAAAGAATTTCACTATCCAGCTTATCTATTTCCAGCCAGATTTTCCCGGCATTTTCGTCCCAGTAAAAATTCAGGTACCCTTCAAATTTCTTAAAACCGTTTGTTTTTTCTTCTATAGTGGGAAGCTTTTGCTGCGCATTGGTCATGGCACTTACCAGTAAAAGCAAAAAGATGCAATACTTCATAGCAGTTGTTTTAGATAAACAAGATACTACAATTGATTGCAGCCTATTAAGCAGCAAAAGGAAAATATATTAATTTGAAATTAAACTCACCTGTCAGGCCTCGTGGTTGCTTCTCCACCACCGGTACCCAATATAACTAAAGATGAGAAAAGGCATGGCTGCCAGGTAAAGAATGCCACCATTCAAAGCTTTGGCGGGACGTTCACCCATTTGCTGGGCCGTTTTTGTGCAGATCGAACATTGTGCCTGAACGGACAACGGGACCTGGGTTGCTACAATAAAAACCGCTATCAACACCCACTTTTTCATTTACGTTACAATGTTTACACAAAGTTACTGCACGAAATGGAAACGGAAGAATTTTCAGTGAGACTGGTATGGTTTAGCGTGAGTAGCAAATTTGCACCAGGACCGGCACAGACTTGAAAATGCCCTCCAGGAATAGAATTACCCAAATATAAAACCCATAGCTGTTTACTATGGGTTAAAACTTATTGTAGTGAATGCTAACTAATTGTTTTTTGAATACAAAGATTGTCCGTCTGCGGCAGAATCATACACCCACAAAAGCACAGGTTTTATGCTTTCATTAAGCATAGAGCTAATTTCCTTTAAAAAGCGGCCCGACAGGGAGAAGCTTCCGTTTGTTTTTAACAATGGAAAGTTGATCTCTTCATACGGCACTTCGTCAGAAGCCTGCAGCACTATAGATCTTTTTTCTGCATTGCTATTGCTCTCCTGCAAACCAAATAGCTGATAAGAAAGCGCTGTTTTAGCACGTTTTCCTATTTTATATATCCCCAGCGAACTGGCCATGCTGCCCGGCTCGTTTGAATACCTTTTTTCATAAGCAGCGTAAACGTCTCCGCTGCCTTCTGCCACCACACCGCTTTTTACAATGGTATTGCTTGATAAATCAACCACAAAAAATCTCTTTTTTCCGGACTTAATACCAAGGTTTACAACGATACCGAAATCAGTATTGCCGCCACTGCGTTCTGCAAATTCTCTTAATTGCTCTGTCTCTTCAGACAAAGATGCATATGAATAATTATCAATCCCATTATCCGCCAGGCTAACTGCGGCAAAAGCAGCAGACATATTAGCACCGCTTATTTTTTGATTTACCTTTTCAGCTTTGTTGGTTGACTTAGCGAATGTATTGATATTACCAGCCGGTAATTTAACCGTCGCCATAGCCTGGCTGCCTTCGTATGCGGTGCCCGCCTTTTTTCCGGGCATTGTGTATGCAGGTTCCACTTCAATTTTTTCCGGTTGAATGCTATTATTTTCGGGTTCTGCTTTAGAGCTGTTTATTGTTGCCATACTATTATTCAGGCCTGTTGAATCGGTTGACTGGCCAATTTTCACATTCATGCTGATTGTTGCGGACATTTTTTTTGTCAGCTTTGAAATATCTATCTCCTTCCTTGCAATAGTTTTGTAAGAAGGCAATACTGCATGCGTCAAATAATCAACGGCGTTTGACTCAGCGTTTACTCCATGGTTCATCTTATCTGCACTTGCCTTCACCAGAACAGCCCGGTTTTGACCAGGTTCAACTTCAGCAATAAGCGGTGCAGCTTTTCTTAATTGTTCAGCAGCTTGTGTAAAAACATCTTTCTTGTCTGTACTTGTAGTAGTTGCTTTTGTACCAGTATTGAAAAAAGAATGGATAGAACTGCTTTCATAATATCCGAAGAGCGCGAAGGCTGCAAGGGAGCCTGCAGCCAGGCATTTAACTAAAGGTTTCATGGGGTTTGGATTTAATTTGGTTATTAATGGGTCAGATCAAAATGGATATAATATGTATTTATCTGTGACCGGCTTATTTATTTTTTTTATGCCTTCACGGATCTTTTACTTATTCTAATTACTTATTCTAATTTGACTAATCGTTTACTATTATTTATTTCACGTAAAAATACATTTGAGTTCCGGCTTTTGCAATAGTAACGATACCCAAAAAACTGATGCAGAAAAATATAACTATTAGACAATTGATTAATAGCTAATTACATAATGTGGCGCGAAGGGGTTTTCGACGGATGATAAGGTTTGTTCGATAGGAGGCCCATAAACATCAACCATTAACCAATTTGCCTTTCCCAGAATTGTTTCTATATGGTTTTCAAAGATTTGCAAGTGTTTACCATTATTTACCCTATTTATTTCAATTGTTCTGATGGAAAGAATTCCTTTTATCCCTGGCAAACAACAGGAGTATAAATAAAAATAGAAAAATTACCATCCCGGTTTAATTCATCAAACCCGTGGCACCGGATTAAAACTTAGTGCATTTACCATTTGCATATATGAACTAAAAATAAAAAGCCGCTGGATTTCAGCGGCTTTAAACTATTCATTACTAATGCATTAAGCTGTTTCCATCTTTTTGCTTTGTTTTTTTCTTTCATCTTCATCCAATACCACTTTCCGCATCCGGATGCTTTTGGGCGTTACCTCAATACATTCATCCTGCTGAATGTATTCCATGCATTCCTCCAGTGTCATAAGTGTCTTGGGTGCAATTCTTGAAGCATCGTCACTTCCACTGGCGCGGTGATTGGTTAATTTCTTGGGTTCAGTAGCATTCACTACCAAATCGCCTGGTTTTATATGCTCGGCAATTATCTGGCCGGTGTAAACTTCCTCACCCGGGTCTACAAAAAATGTACCTCTGTCCTGTAATTTATCAATTGAATAACCTGTTGTGCGCTCCTGGTTTTTCGAGAGTAAAACGCCGTTATTTCTTCCGGGTATGGGTCCTTTCCAGGGCCGGTATTCCAAAAAGCGGTGTGCCATAACAGCTTCGCCGGCTGTATTGGTGAGCATATTACTACGCAATCCTATCAGACCCCTGGAAGGTATCTCAAACTCAAGGTGTTGCATTTCGCCCTTGCTTTCCATGATATGCATTTCGCCTTTTTTCTGTGTTACCAGGTCAATTACTTTACCGCTGTAATCGGAGGGCACATCTACTACCAGTACTTCAAAAGGCTCGTTTCTTTTGCCGTCAATTTCTTTTATCAAAACGGTTGGTTGCCCAATAGTCAGCTCAAATCCTTCGCGGCGCATGGTTTCAATCAAAATGCCCAGGTGTAAAATACCACGGCCAAAAACCAGGAAGCTATCTGCGCTATCGGTATCTTCTACGCGTAAGGCCAGGTTTTTTTCTGTTTCCTTCATCAAACGGTCGCGGAGGTGCCGGCTGGTTACAAATTTGCCTTCACGTCCAAAGAACGGAGAGTTGTTAATACCAAACAACATGCTCATGGTTGGTTCATCCACACTAATCACCGGTAAGGCTTCAGGATTTTCAATATCCGCAATCGTATCGCCAATATTAAAGTCTTCCAGGCCCACTACTGCACATATATCTCCTGCAAATACTTCCGTGGCCTTTTTCTTACCCATGCCCATGAAAGTATATAATTCCCTTACTTTCAAACGTTTAATTACGCCTCCTGCCTGCATCAGCGCAATGTTTTGGCCTTCTTTTATTGAACCCCTGGCTACTTTGCCTACGGCTATCCTTCCAAGGAATGAAGAATAATCAAGCGAGGTGATCTGCATTTGCAAAGGGCCTTCTGCCACTTTTGGTTCGGGTACATGTTCCAGGATACCATCCAGCAATGGGGTAATGCCTTCGCACTGCTCATTCTTGTTGTTAAACCAGCCATTCTTTCCTGAACCATAAAAAGTAGGGAAATCCAGCTGTTCTTCGGTAGCATCCAGGTTAAAAAACAGTTCAAAAACAGCATCATGCACTTCGTCGGGGCGGCAGTTCGGTTTATCAACCTTATTGATAACCACTATTGGGCGAAGATTTAACTGCAATGCTTTCTGCAGCACAAACCGGGTTTGTGGCATAGGTCCTTCAAAAGCGTCAACCAATAATAACACCCCGTCTGCCATTTTTAATACGCGTTCCACCTCACCGCCAAAGTCACTGTGGCCTGGCGTATCAATAACATTGATTTTGGTGCCTTTGTATTCAACCGCGGCATTTTTACTAAAAATGGTAATCCCTCTTTCCCTTTCCAGGTCATTACTATCCATTATCAACTCGCCTGTTTCCTGGTTATCACGGAACACTTTGGTGGCATGTAAGATTTTGTCTACCAGGGTAGTCTTACCATGGTCAACGTGTGCTATAATAGCTATGTTTCTAATATTCATAATTGCTTATTTCTCTTCACAGGCAGGTGATAGTAACCGGTGCGGCTGAAACCCCCTGAATTTCAAGCGGCGAAGGTACGTTAATTCGGCGGGCGGGGCAAGAGGAAAATATGATTATTGTGTTACCAGTGGTGGGGAGTTCTGGCAGAACAGTTCCATCCGCCTGTATATCATCAGCGGCAAAAGGAATGCAGCGTATGCAGGGACTGCATCAGCGTATTAGCCGCTTCAGGGCTGGGTGGCAAGGTTGTACTTAACTGGTTGTTGCACCTTTTTTCGGGTACCGCCTTTCAGGTCTTTTACCGTAATGCCCTGAAAAGGCGAATACTCCAGTAACGGGGGTGCTGTCCTTTGCGCCTGGGAGGGCAGTGTATTCAGTCCTGGGTAAAGACGCCTATTCTTTCAGTGCGTTTGCCTGGTTCACATCGCCCGTCAAATTCCGGAATACTTCCTCCAGCCGCTGTTCACCACTTTGTAATGACCCAATATTAAAGTTGCGCTGCAAAGACAATTCGAGCAATGATCTTTTTACATCGTCTGTCTGGGTACAGGTTAACTCCCATTCTGTATCATTTATTTTGGTAACGGCCTGCACGCCCGGCAACGCTTCCAGCAGGGAAGTATCAATTATTTCCTTAAACACCACTTTTACGGTCTGGCTTTTTTCCGACTGGCTGCGCAACGCACTCAACGTATCATTGGCAACCAGCTTACCCTTGTTAATAATTACAACGCGGTCGCAGATAGCTTCCACTTCCTGAAGAATATGAGTAGAGAAAAGAATGGTTTTATTTTGTCCCAACTTTTTTATCACTTCACGTATTTCTATAATCTGATTAGGGTCCAGGCCGGTGGTGGGCTCGTCTAATATTAATACTTCGGGATCGTGTATCAGTGCTGCGGCCAGCCCTACACGTTGTTTGTATCCCTTTGACAACTGGCCTGTTTTCTTCCTGCTTTCGGGAGTAAGCCCCACTACCGCAATCACCTCCTCAATTTTTTTCTTTTTATCTTTTATTTCATGAATGCCGGCTATAAAATCAAGGTATTCCCGGACATACATATCGTAATACAATGGATTTGCTTCGGGCAGGTAACCAATCTTCTTTTTTGTTTCAAGTGGTTGCGCTTTCACATCAATACCACAGACAGTGGCAGCGCCTGCATCTGCCAGCAAATAACCTGTAATAATCTTCATGGTAGTTGATTTTCCTGCACCATTTGGTCCAAGAAAACCTACAATTTCTCCTTTAACGGCACTGAATGAAATATCATCCACCGCTTTTTGCTGGCCATACATTTTGGTAAGGCCTTTTACTTCTATTGACATGCTACAAACCTACAAAAACAATTTTGAGATTGCTGATTTAGAGATCGGGGGTATTTTTTATTGCAAAACCCCAAAACCGGATTCATGTTCCTGCCGGATCAGTAATATGGAGTAAAGGAGTTCACCAATAATTGGTAACATGGTACCAATTGAAATCACAATATTTCAAAATCCCGCAATCAGTAATATTATTGCTTACAACGTTTCGGAGTTTCCTGGCAGCTTATCATACTCGCCCTTAAACGCATACCAGCCAAAAATGACCAGCCCTGCAGCAATGGGTGTAAAAATAGTAATGATAATTATCCATGGCAGTGGCTTATTAATATCCCCTTTGCCATTTGCATTGATATTGTGTACCGCACTTTTTATGAGAATAAAAAAAAGAACGGGGCCAATAACCATCCACAATATACCGAGTACGCGTTTTAGCTGGTTCATAACAATGTTTTTAGCTGTCTGAAGAGCTTGTTTCAGTTTTATTGGATAAGTATAAGCTGCCTATAACAAAACAAAGCGCTGCTACTATTATAGGATACCATAACCCTGACAGATAGGTAGTGCCCGGTAAAGTGGTGATAAGCGTGGCGATAAACGGTACCAGCCCGCCAAACACCCCATTGCCGATATGATAGGGTAACGACATGGATGTGTAACGGATACGTGTAGGAAACAATTCTACCAGGAAGGCTGCAATAGGACCGTATACCATAGTTACAAAAACAACCATCAGGGCTATACAGGTAATCATGTTCAGCCTGCCCGTTTCTCCCAACACCGTTTCCTTGTTTACCTGTGCAGGCGATTTCTCTCCACTGGCAGTAATCTTTTGTTTGCTGACAATTTTTTGGTGTGTGCCATCGGCAAAATAATTGTCAACCGTAGTAGTGTGGATAGAATCCATGGCCGATCCCTTTACCGCTTCCGAACTATATTTTATACTGGTCTGACCGGCAATGATCTCCTTTTTGCTGACATCGGCGGTGTTATACAATTGCTGAAATATGGGCCGGTATAAAACGGCGCCCAGCAGCATGCCTGCCAGCATAATATTTTTTCTGCCCCATTTATCAGACAGGCTGCCGAATATAATAAAAAAAGGAGTGGCAATTACCAATGCCACCAGTATAATGGTGTTGGCCTGCTCATATTCAATAAAACATTTGGTAAGAATAAAGTTTTGTGCATAAAACTGGCTGGTATACCAGATTACGCCCTGGCCCATGGTGGCACCAAACAGGGCCAGCAATACCATTTTAAAATTTACTTTATGCCCAAAACTTTCCTTTAGCGGATTTTTAGATGTCTTTCCTTCCGTTTTCAGTTTTAAAAACAGGGGTGATTCATTCATGCGTAACCGGATGAAGACAGAAACCGCCACCAGTACAATCGATAATAAAAAAGGGTACCGCCATCCATTTCCATTGGCAAAGGCTTCCACCCCGGCAATTCTTCTGATTGTTAAAATAACACCCAGGCTAAGAAACAAACCAAGTGTTGCGGTAGTTTGTATGAAACTGGTATAATAGCCCCGCCGTCCGGCGGGTACGTGTTCTGCTACATACGTGGCTGCTCCTCCATATTCACCGCCCAGTGCAAGCCCCTGCAGCAAACGCAGCAGTAGTACTAACAGCGGCGCCCAACCGCCAATGGTTGCATAGCCAGGCACGCAACCAATCAAAAACGTTGAACCACCCATCAGCACCAGGGTAAGCAGGAAAGTATACTTTCTTCCAATGAGATCGCCCAGGCGGCCAAACACCAATGCGCCAAAAGGACGTACAATAAAGCCAGCCGCAAATGTGGCCAGCGTTGATAGTAAAGCCGCCGTTGGATTGGTGTCGGGGAAAAATTTATGCGCAATAATGGTAGAGAGGCTCCCGAAAATATAAAAATCATACCATTCAATCAATGTACCTGCGGAAGAAGCGGTGATAACTTTCCAGATTCCTTTGGTTGTTGCCATATGGTTAAATAATCTGCAATGAATGTAATTATTTCTGCTTTGTAAAAGAAAAATTTTGTTTTTTTGAGTCCCGGAGGCACGGGAACGCAGCGGGTACAGATATTTTATTTGCGGTGATAGTGCTTTTGAGGCAATACACAGGGATCTTTTTCAGGACGCGTGTTTTCTGTTCTGTTAGCCAATTTGACAATAAAACAATTAAGGATACGCTATAAACTGCAATGGCATTGCGTTTTCGTGGTTCAATGTATGGCTACGGCAATCTTCGAATCTGCCGTACCATACTATAGAAACCACTTATTCTTAAAATACGCCAACCCCTCTATAAAACAAACAAAATTTACCTGGCCTGTTTTCTCATACGCTTTATCAGGGATTAAAAAATACTGGTTCTGTCTTTGAATAATTTTTTTCATATAGCGCTTTTATCAGGTGCTAAAGTAAACAAATAAAAAGCCCCGTTACAAAGAACGGAGCCCTGATTTATTTAAATAACACGATATCTCCATTACACATCATCGTATTCATAAATCTGGTCGATATGAGTACCCGCATTCATTTCAAATACCGGGTTAATAATACCGTCTGTTAATCCATATACCCAGCCATGCAAATGGGGCCGCTGTTCATGTTTCCATGCTCTTTGAACAATGGATGTTTTTGCCAGATTAAATACCTGTTCCTTTACATTCAATTCTGTTAAACGATCAATTTTTTTGTTCTCATCCGTAATGGTATCCAGTTCGGCCCGGTGCAGGCGTATAACGTCTTTGATATTCCGCAGCCACATATTCAGCACCGGTTTAAAATCTGTGTTGGTGGTAGCGGCTTTTATACCACCGCAGCCATAGTGCCCGCAAACGATTACGTGTTTTACTTTAAGATGGTTTACCGCATAATCAAGCACACTTAGCAGGTTTACATCTGTGTTTACCACCATATTGGCCACATTGCGGTGCACAAATATTTCACCGGGCTGTGTGCCGGTAATTTCATTGGCGGGTACGCGGCTGTCGCTGCAACCAATCCATAAGAAATCGGGTGTTTGTAAATGCGCCAGACGGTTAAAATACTCCGGGTCATCCTCTACTTTCCCTGCCGCCCAGGCCTTGTTTTCAAGCAATAACTTTTCGTAAGCTTTCATAAATGCGTTGTTACTATTCGCATATTAGTCAATTTTTACAACATGCAAATAACAAATTGCCGATTTCATGATTTGACAATCTCCGGACTAAACCCACCATCAAACCCTCCGGTATTTATACACGGTATTACAATACCCGGTATTCCTTTTCCACGACAGGTTTTATCACCCTGTAAATCTGTTTCAGCAAACCATCCTTCAAATCATATACCCAGCCATGTATCTGTGGCAGGTGCCCATTACGCCAGGCATTTTGAATGGTGGCCGTTTTTGAAATATTGATTACCTGCTGCCGCACATTGTGCTCCACCAGCAGGTTTACTCTTTGTACCGGATCTGTCACCGCATCTATTTCGGCACGGTTGGCATCGTATACGCTTCTTATATTGGCCAGCCATTGGTCCAGTATGCCAAAGCTTTTATCAGTCATGGCCGCCTTTATGCCGCCGCAACCATAATGACCGCATACGATAACATGTTTTACTTTCAGGTGGGTGACCGCGTACTCGATTACGCTTAAAACATTAATATCGTCCTTTACCACTACGTTGGCAATGTTGCGGTGTACAAAAAGCTCACCCGGATGCGTACCCGTAATTTTATTGGCGGGCACGCGGCTGTCGCTGCAGCCAATCCATAAAAACTCGGGTTCCTGGTTATCGGCCAGGCGTTTAAAATAGTCAGGATCGTCCATCAGTGTTTCATATACCCAGGCTTTATTTTCGAGGAGTAATTTTTCAAATGATTGCATAGCTGTTAATTTTTAGATGAAGCCAGTACTGGCACAATGTTGGTAAAACCCTGTTCCTTATATACGCTTTTCTTCAGTTCCACTTTTATATCTTTCAGGTGTGCATGTTTCATAAAATCTTCTATTACTTCAATTACATCGCGGTCTATAAAATCCGCCCTTGCGGCATCTATCAGCACAAAAGAATCTTCGGGCACCTGTTCAAGTTTGTTTTTGATAATGGGCTTGTTCAAAAAAGAAACATCCTTGCGCAGGCGGAAAAGGTATTTGTTATCATCATTCACCACAAACACGGCAGATTTAAAATTGCTCCGCAAAAGAAAGAATAGCCCCACGCAGCAACCCACTATAATACCAATAAGCAGATCGGTAAATAAAATAGCCGCAATGGTAATTACAAATGGTAAAAATTGGTTCCAGCCCTTGCTGTAAAATTCCCTGAAAATGGAAATCTTTGCCAGCTTATAGCCAGTATAAATAAGTATAGCCGCCAATGAGGCATAGGGAATGCGGTTTAACAGAAAAGGAATAAACGCCACACACAATAAAAGAAAAAAGCCATGCATAATGGCAGACATTTTTGTCCTGGCACCCGCATTAATTCCGGCAGAAGTTCTTACAATAACAGAAGTAAGCGGCAGGCCGCCAATAAGTCCCGAAACAATATTACCCACACCCTGTGCTTTTAGTTCGCGGTTGGTAGGTGTTACACGCTGGTAAGGATCCAAATCGTCGGCTGCTTCAATGTTCAGCAATGTTTCCAGGCTGGCAACAATGGCCAGCGTTAAAGCAGTTGTCCATACCTGGTAGTTGGCAAGATGGCTGAAATCCGGAAAGGTAAAAAAGGTAGTAAACTGGCTGAAGGATTCTGCTACCGGAATGTTTACCAGGTGGTACTTGCCCAATGCCAGTCCTGGATTACTGACTCTCAGCATTTCGTTAATGCCTATACCAGCCAGTACCACTATTAAGGGCGATGGAATGAGTTTAAAAATCTTTGCCTTTTTAACCAGCACCTTATCCCACAGTACTTGTATGAGTATCGAAAAAATGCCAATAGCCAGCGCTACAGGCAGCACATGCCGCAATGAAAAAAACAGTTCCGAAAAAGTATTTTTTCCATCTTTTTGTTCAAATGTCTCATCGCCCGGAAAATCTGCTTCGTAACCAACAAAATGCGGTATCTGCTTCAGAATAAGTATAAGGCCAATAGCTGCCAGCATCCCTTTTATTACGCTGGAAGGTATGTAATCGCCCAGTACGCCGGCTCTTATATATCCCAGGATAATCTGAATAATGCCTCCGATTACCACTGCCACCAAAAAGGCATCGAAAACCTGCAATTTGCCAATGGCAACAGCCACGATAGCCGTTAGCCCGGCCGCAGGGCCGCTCACACTCAATTGCGATCCACTCAGCGTACCTATTACAAGGCCGCCGACAATGCCGCCGATAATACCTGAAAACAAAGGCGCATTACTGCCCAGCGCAATGCCCAGGCAAAGTGGTAGTGCCACCAGGAATACCACTACCGATGCCGGAAAGTCTGATGAAAGACTACTAATATAATTTTTCGCTTTTTTCACTGTAAAAGATGTTTAATGAATGTTCAATAACGATTAGGAAATAACATAACGGGGTAAAAGGCTATACTACGCATGCTTATTACATTTATGGTTCGCAGTTAGGTTATGGGAACAGGCATTGAAATGCCGGTACCAGTAGCCTGATGGAAGCAACGTTAATAAACTATACCGTAGTATAAGAAATAAATGAAACAGGGAATGACTGTAAAATAATTAACCAACCAGTTTGGGAGGTGGTGTAAGTAATTCGGGATGATGAATGGGAAGATTGATAATATCGTGCCGGTTACCGAATAATACAATGCTTACGGGATGCGTTATACATGGAGCCGCATCGTGAAGGTATTCTGATAAATTTTGCAGCGTATTTGAATTTTTCTCTTCTACAGGGTTGGGAACCGAAGGTGCGCTATCTTCCTCATCGGGAGCATTAGCTTCAGTGGCCGAAGCCTGCTTATGTTGCTGAAAACCATACACCCAAAAATTGGCAGTTGTCAAAAAACACAAAGCCGCTATCATTATGATGGCGGAAACTGCCCTTACCAATATGGATATTTTTGGTAGCATTGAGTCGCAAAAGTAACTCAAACTGTGAAGGAATCAAACCAATTTATTTTTTTTAACAAACACACACCTTTTATTTTCGCAGAGCGTATCTTCATGCGCTATAACGCGTTGTGAAAAATAATTGGCGCTGGCCTCAAAAACTGCCATTATTTTTTACTAATTAATAAATATTTTTTCTTAACCATTTTTGCCATGGCATATCCATACCAGATTACCTCGTTAGAACAATACAAAGCCGATTATAATAAGAGTGCCGAAGATCCCGAGGGTTTCTGGTCGGCCATAGCAGATAATTTTTACTGGAGAAAAAAATGGGATAAGGTATTAAGCTGGAATTTTAAAGACCCCCGGATAGAATGGTTTGCAGGTGGCAAACTGAATATAACCGAAAATTGTATAGACCGCTACCTGAAAGATTTTGGCGACCGCCCCGCCATTATCTGGGAACCCAATAACCCGGAAGAACGAACAAGGGTGGTCACCTATTCGCGTTTGCACAAGCGGGTTTGCCAGTTTGCACAGGTTTTAAAAAACAATGGTGTAAAAAAAGGGGATCGTGTTTGTATTTATATGGGCATGGTACCCGAGCTGGCCTATGCTGTATTGGGTTGTGCAAGAATTGGCGCCATACACAGTGTTATTTTTGGCGGGTTTAGCGCCCAGAGCATTGCAGACAGGCTGGAAGACGCCAAAGCGGAATATATTGTTACCTGCGACGGCGCTTACCGCGGGGCGAAAGACATTCCCTTAAAGAGTGTAATTGATGATGCATTAATTGGCAATAAAACCGTAAAACGCGTTATTGTTTATACACGAACCAGGACGCCGGTAAGCATGATAAAGGGGCGCGATGTATGGTGGGAAGATGAAATGGAATTTGCAGAAGCGCAGGTGGAAAAGGATGGCGTAGTATCATTTCCCGCAGAAGAGATGGATGCGGAGGATCCTTTATTTATTCTATACACTTCCGGCAGTACGGGCAAACCAAAAGGTGTTGTGCATACCTGCGGTGGCTATATGGTATGGACCAATTATACATTTGTAAATGTATTTCAATACCAGCCCGGCCAGGTACATTTTTGCACGGCAGATATTGGGTGGATTACGGGGCACTCATATATCGTTTACGGCCCGCTGAGTGCGGGCGGCACGTCTTTAATGTTTGAAGGTATACCCACATGGCCCGATGCCGGCAGGTTTTGGGACATTGTAGACAAATACAAAGTGAATATTCTTTATACGGCTCCTACGGCTATCAGAAGCCTGATGGGCTTTGGTACCGATCCGTTGCAGGGAAAGGATATGTCGTCGCTGAAAGTGCTGGGCACGGTTGGTGAGCCCATCAATGAAGAAGCCTGGCACTGGTACGATGAAAACATTGGCAAAAAAACGGCGCCCATTGTAGACACCTGGTGGCAAACGGAGACAGGTGGTATATTAATTTCCAACCTGGCGGGTGTTACTGCAGCCAAACCATCATGGGCTACCCTGCCAATGCCTGGCGTACAGCCATTACTGGTAGACGAAAATGGCAAAGAGGTAACTGAAAAAGGGGAAGATGGATTTTATAAAGGCAATCTTTGTATCAAAGCACCCTGGCCCGGTATTTTAAGAACTACTTACGGAGACCACGAGCGCTGCCGCACCAACTATTTCGCCACCTATGAAAATCTATATTTTACCGGAGACGGTGCATTGAAAGATGAAAATGGCAACTACCGTATTACCGGCCGTGTAGATGACGTTTTAAATGTAAGCGGGCACCGTATAGGCACAGCCGAAGTGGAAAATGCCATTAACATGCATGCCGGTGTGGTAGAAAGCGCAGTAGTGGGCTATCCCCACGATATAAAAGGACAGGGCATCTATGCTTTTGTAATTTTCCAGGGTTCGCACGGAGACGAGAATTCTAACCGGAAAGATATAACTGCAACGGTAAGCCGCATTATTGGCGCCATTGCCAAGCCTGATAAAATACAGTTTGTAACCGGACTGCCCAAAACCAGAAGCGGAAAAATTATGCGCCGCATTTTAAGGAAGGTAGCCGAGGGGCAACTTGAAAATTTAGGAGATACTTCAACCTTGCTTGACCCCGGTGTAGTGGATGAAATCAGGAAGGGGAAGATATAAAACCCGCTGTTTACATACTGTTTCTCATGGCCTTCAGTTCAGCGATATGATTGCCGGAAATTGTTCTCCATTTCCTGTACTGGCTGTATTCTTTTAGCCAGCCTTTGCAGGCATAGGCAAATAAACCGGTAACAACCATCAGTGCCAGTAATATTATAGCATACTGCCAGCCGGCTAATAAGCTTACAGTTAATACAAGCAACAGCCAGAGAAAATACATAACCGAATAGCTGGCCACAAAAATCCAGCTATAAAAATCTTTTCTGTATACTTTCTTGTCTGCAATCCACCGGGCCGCTAAAACAGGCAGTCCGTTTAACAGCAGGCCTGCCAGGTAAACCGGGAAGCCAATCCACAACAATATTATTTTCCAGAAGGGGAAAGGCAAATTTGCGCTAATTGTTTTATCGGTCAGGCCACCGGCAGATAATGCGTTAAAATAGCCACCGGCCCTTAGTTGCCTGTTTTCAAATTCATCTTCTGGCGCATTGTTAATGGTTTTGCAAATACTTTTTTCGCGTTCCAGCTTTTCGTCCGATGCAATCTTCCACCCCGGGGCATTAATGCTGGTATTATTTCTGCTAACAATCAGGTACTGCTCTGCTGTTGACAAGCGCCTGTAATCTGCTATGTGCAGGACAAGTTTATTAATTGCCTGGTGGGCCTGCCTGCAAACATGCAATATTGCAACGGCGGGGTTGTCTTCATATTCTTTTTTAAAGTCCGAAAGCCACAGGGCCCTGCCTGCATGTACCTGCACATCTTTTCTGCATTCGACCGGATGATCGTAGCTGATTCCAATGGGCACAATAGGTATATCAAAAGAAAAATTGCCGGCCATCGCAGTATCGAATGCCAGCCTGAAAACGCCTTTTCGGAAAGGCAGTAACTGGTGCTCCACATGGCTGGTGCTTTCCGGGAAAAAAACAATGATACCACCTTTTGAAAGTATCTGCCGGCCCGCTTCAAAGCTGTTGCTGTTGGCACTTAATGTATTTCTTCCACCCTGGTAGCTGTGCACCGGCATCATATGAAACCACCATAGAATTTTCTTAATAAACTTGTTAACAAACACATCGCCCCTGGCAAAAAAATAAGCCTTGCGCTTTAGCAAGATGCCCAGCAGGGCCGCATCCATTAGTGAAGAATTATGATTGGCGATGACAATAACAGGCCCCTTTGAAGGAATGTTTTCAAGTCCGGTCACGTGTATATGCCTGTAAAAAAACCGTAAACCGGTTGTCATTAAAATTTTGGCGAAAGAATACAGCATAAAAAATGTTCCGGCCCCGGCCGGAACATTTTAAAGATAGTTAACCAAATCTTTATGTTTTATACGCGCATTTAATATTTGCTATAAATTGATTGAAAACAACTTTACCGTTGAATAGTAACCTGGGTGCCTACGGGTATTATATTATACAGCTCTTCAATCTCTTCATTTTTAAGAGAAATACATCCATTGGTCCATTGCTGAAAATAATCTACTGCCATATCATCGTGCTGCCATGTGCCATGTATGCCAATGCCATCTCCAAGCCTGGCATTTTTGGGAAGCAGGCCTTTCGCCTTACGCTCGTTAAATTTTGCAATATCTGCTTTCGTAGGATAATCGATCAGCATCATCCTGTCCCATTTTTCATGTATACGTTTAGAAGCAATTTTATAAACCCCTTCCGGCGTCTTTCTGTCGCCCTGCATCATTTTATCATCAAGACTTTTACTGCCCAGCACAATGGGATAAGTAGCGTACCAGCCATCATTATCATACACCCGCAGCTCATAATCTGATTTATCAATGATAATATATGGTTTACCGTTTAATTCATCGTTAAAAAACCGGTGTTTTACAAGTCTTTTATTTTCGTGGACAGTAAAGGCAAGGAAGGCAAGTGCAAACAAAACAGTGATTGCAACAAACACTCTTTTCATGGCTGATATTTTTTACAAGACTGAAAAATGAAAAAACGGTTTAATCTCCAAAAAAATGATATCGCTACAATGCAAATTCCATGCATTAAACGCCCGGTATTATAAGTATATTTTACCATTAAAAGATTTTAAGAGTTTTTTGGCTAACTGCCTTATTAAGAAAGGGTTAACAAAAAAATATTAACAGCCATTAAAAATTCCGGGTTTTCAGGCTGGTGTATAAAGATTTTCTGTTGATTACTTGTTTTAACGGTGGGCTAAACAGTGGCGGGTTAACAAAAAAACAACCGGCATTGTATAAAAACGCCGGTTGTTAACAACAAAACAAATTTTACTTTTTTACCAGTTGCTGAATCTTAAACCAATATTATAGGGTGTTTGATCAAGCCCTTTTTCAAACATGCTTTGCGTAGCCAGTGAACCAAATAATTTTACAGGCCCCAGTTGCAACTCTGCCACATAACTTATTTTAAAAGGCCGAAGGTAAAAATCATCGTGTGTTTTCTGTTTGCCATCTTCTACGGTAATCATTTTCTGCCGTGAAGAATACAAATATCCTGCACTGATGCCTGCGCTAAAACCAAAAGACTTGTTGTAATAATTATTGGGTGTAAAATTAAAATTCAGCATCAGGGGAACGGTAACATAGTCGGCCGCCAGTTTATTTTTTTTGTAATGCCTGACGAGATCCTCTGTAAAAATATTATTTGTTTTATCATAGTGCAGGGGAGATTCGTACCGGTAATTGTTCAGCTCAATACCCAGCCCGTATTTAAGGTTTACCACATGCTTAATCAGGTTGAGTCTTTGCATAAACAACCAGATATTTACATCTACCGATTTGCCGTTGCGCAGGTTAAATTGCTCTTTGCCTATGCCCGGCGCTACAACACCGGCCGCTCCTGCGTTTGTGTAATTTGTTTTATCAGTATAGTTGGCGAACCCAAGATCCAATATCACCCAATTGGTACTTACATTCTGGTTCCTGTGTCTTTCCCTGCTTATTTTAACTGAGCCATCGCCGTTTTCATAATGGCCATCTCCTTTTTTTACAATGATAAGGCTGCCAATACGGATGGTATCTTCTTTTTTTGACTGGTTAATGGTTGTATCTGTTTGTGCCATTGCGCCTAATCCAATACATAGTCCTGCCAGTAATACATACATGTTACGCATAAAAAAATTTTGCTTTTTTTAATAAGGTTATCGTACAGCAATTTCAAAACCGCCTATAAGAATGCGCTTATGTTTGCCGTCTTCTTCGTCATTGCTGTTCTTTTTGTTAATCAGCCTGGAGGCTTTACGAAAGAAACCCCGGAGTGAATTTTTGGTATCTACAGAAGTGTTCAGAACTTCCAGGTTGTCATTACCGGTAGTTACTGCCTGCCTGGCAATTGTATTGTTGTCTTCTTCGCCGGCAGTGTTGTGATAGACCAGTTGCTGGTTGATTACTGATTTGCTTGCTGCAGCAGCAATGGCAGTATTTATATCAGCGTCTTTGTCTTCTTTGTTTTTTACTGAAGTTATTACGGACGGTTCCAGGGGCTTATCCGGAATTTGTTCAGTTATTTTGTTCACCACGGCCATCGTTTCATTGTTTTTTTCATCCTTACCCGCATTCACCGGCCTTTCGGTTCGGGGCAGCGTAGCTGTAATTTCCGGTTGTCTGGATTCCTCTTTGCTGCCAGTTGTCACCACCGCTTCTTTTTCCGGTTGTTCGCTTACGGTAGTTAAACCATTTTTCTTTTCACCTGCTTTGTTTAACGATGGTTGCTCCGGAATAGTTACAGCTGATTTGCCTTTTACAATCGCCTGTTGTTGGCTGTCCGTGTTTAACCGGTATAACCAGAATATCCCTGCCAATAGTAAAATAATTGCTGCCGCCGCTATTTTCCGCCAACCGAAAGGAATTACCCTGTCGTCTTGTTCTTTGCGGTAAAGGATTTCTTTATTTTCAAATACAATACCGGCATCCGGTTCGATTTTTGTTTTTTGTATAAGATCAAATAAGGGCCGCAGCTGCGGATGCTGTACCAGGAAACTTGTTACCGCTGCTTTTTCACTACTGGTCAGTTCATCATCGGCATATAAAACAAAAAAAGCTTCACAATTACCGATGGTAATGGCCGATGCATCGTTTTCCTGTTTCATCAATGCTTCTTTTCCGGTAAAAACAATCGTTGTATCCGGGTTTAATTTAAAGTCGCGAAACACCTCCAGTTCCTCTTGCAGGTCGGGGTTTGCAGCAATAAACAGCTCCACATTTTTTCGCTCCGCAGCAGACAGCTCGTTGTCTGCATACAGCATAAAAAATTCTTCGTAATTATTTCTGTTGATGTTCATGTTGTTTTTTTAATATTCAGCCCTACATCACATTTCCGGGACTTACCAGGTAGCTTTTTAACTGTGTTCTTGCCCTGAACAGGTACACTTTCACCTGGCTTTCATTTAATCCTGTAATGGCACCTATTTCTTCATAGCTATAACCCTCATAATCTTTTAAAAGAACCAGGCTGCGCTGGGTCTCGCTTAAAGTGTTCAGCGCCTTTTCCAGCACTTTTTTCAGGTTATTGGGCGATTGGCTGGTTACACTTGCTTCTTCGTTAAATGTCTCTTTAAGCTGGATCCTTTTTACCTTGCGTATATGGTCGATCATCTGGTGATAAGCCACCGTAAACAAATAGGCCTTACTTTTTGCCGCATCCACATCTTTCCTGCTGCGCCACAGTTTTTCAAAGGCAGTTTGCACAACATCCCTGGCATCTTCTTCATGCCGCAGGTTTTTCAGAATAAAACGATAAACGTTATCTGCATAGCTCCTTACGCATTCATTATAGTCTTTCTCAGTCATAAAAACAGTTCCGGTCTTGTATGGTGTTAAGTGGTTACCAGCAATTTGCCTGAAAAATCATTTTCTATGCCGCTATGCTACTGCCGTTTCATATTATACGAACAGATTGGCCCAGAAGTTACAAAATAGTTGCAGTTATTTTAAAAATCAAACCCTGCCGCTGGGGCAGGGTTTGATCAATTGATATATAAGGAGTAATTATTGTACTACGTTCAGCAGGTGCCTGGATACGGACTCCCATATCATGCCATCGGCGGTAGTTTTTGCCTGGCTATCGTCGCTGCAGGCGCCGTTTGAAGAACATTCGGTTGTTTGTGCTTCTTTCTGGCCGGGTTTAGCAAACACAAACAAACCGGCAGTAAATACCGTTACAAGAAGCATAAGTCTGATAAACATTCTGGCTGACATATTCCTGCATTTAAAATATAAGACGAAGGTATTGGCAAAATGTTACAGGCGGTAGCCAAATTGTATGAAACGTATCTTTAGACCGACAAAACACCCAAAATTGCCGGTGAAAATATTGTCCGGATGCCAGTTTGCGGTCAACTGGGCCTTTCCATTACTTTTGCAGTTCTAAATGCACATCCATGAACCAGGCTTTTATACAACGCATCAGCACGGAAGTAGAAGAAATCAGAACTGCCGGTCTTTTTAAAACCGAACGGATTATTACCAGTGAGCAGGGACCCGAAATAGTGGTTAACGGGAAAAGGGTATTGAATTTTTGCGCCAACAATTACCTGGGGCTGTCCTCTCATCCAAAAGTAATTGAAGCTGCCCATAAGGCCATTGATACACACGGTTATGGCATGAGCAGTGTGCGCTTTATTTGCGGCACGCAGGATATACACAAAGAACTGGAACAAAAAATTGCCCGTTTTCTGGGCACCGAAGATACGATTCTGTATGCCGCGGCTTTTGATGCCAATGGCGGTGTATTTGAACCGCTTTTTAATGAGCAGGATGCAATAATCAGCGATGCGCTTAACCATGCTTCTATTATTGACGGCGTGCGCCTGTGCAAAGCCCAACGCTTCAGGTATGAACACAATAATATGGCCGACCTTGAGGCAAAGCTAAAAGAGACCGCTGCCTGCAGAAGCAGGATTATTGTTACTGACGGCTCTTTTAGTATGGACGGCACTATTGCGCAACTTGACAAGATCTGTGATTTGGCCGACAAATATGACGCTATCGTAATGGTGGATGAATGCCATTCGAGCGGTTTTCTGGGCAAAACGGGGCGTGGCACACATGAATACCGGGGGGTAATGGGTCGTATTGATATTATTACCGGTACGCTGGGCAAGGCATTGGGCGGCGCCAGCGGCGGGTTTACCAGTGGCAATAAGGCAATTATTGAAATATTACGCCAGCGTTCAAGACCCTATTTATTTTCAAACACGCTGGCCCCTTCTATCGCCGGTGCTTCTATAGCTGTGCTGGATATGCTTAGTGAAACTACTGAATTGAGGGATGCGCTGGAATACAATACCATGTATTTCCGCAAAAAAATGACAGAAGCCGGCTTTGATATAAAACCGGGCGATCATCCCATTGTGCCTATCATGTTGTATGATGCGGTGGTGGCACAAAATTTTGCGGCGGCGCTTTTACATGAGGGAATATATGTAATTGGATTTTTTTTCCCAGTGGTGGCAAAAGGGCAGGCCCGGATACGCGTTCAGTTAAGCGCAGCACACCAGCAGGCGCATCTTGACAAGGCCATTGCCGCGTTTACAAAAGTGGGTAAAAATCTGGGGGTTATTGGTCGTTAGTATGTGGGCATTAGCCGGGCTGCCGGCTATAGAGTTCGGACTAACAACTGCTAACTGATTTATTTCCCGGCGATCATACTAATTTCTACGTTTACATTTTTGGGCAGGCCTTTAACGGCCACGGTTTCCCGTGCAGGGAATTCGCCCGAAAAATATTTCCCATAGACTTCATTTACGGTGGCAAACAAAGCCATGTCGCTTAAAAAGATGGTGGTTTTTAGAATATGACTAAAGTCCATACCCGCTTCGGTTAATATTGCCTTCAGGTTGTGCATTACCTGGTGGGTTTCGCCGATGATATCGCCGGCATCGATATTGCCGGTAGCAGGATTAATAGCTACCTGTCCCGAAATAAAAAGCATATTTCCAAACTGAATTGCCTGGTTATAAGGCCCTATAGGCGCCGGGGCGCTGGCGGTAATGATTACTTTTTTTTCCATGCTTCAAATGTATATAAAATTTAAGGCTTCCGGTTTTTGGCCGAAATGAAGTTCCTTTGTTGAAATTATTATCAATGAAGCTGGCTGTCATTACCGGTGAGGAATTGGAGAAGGAATTTGCCTCGAAACAGATTTCAGGCTGCGCAAACGTTTGCATTGTTAATGAACCCCAGAATGTGCCTGCAGATAGTTATATTGTTTTTGATTTATTGTTTAAGCACACCCCGGAAAGAGTTTCCCTTCTCAGGCAATTCTTGCCGCGGCCGGTAATTATTAACTCGGTGACTGATACCCTGACTGCAGTTGATCAGCCATTTATACGTATCAATGCCTGGCCAACATTTTTGGAAAGAAACATAGTAGAAGTGGCGGCGTTGCCCGGCGGAGAAAAAACAATAGAAAAAGTTTTTAATGAACTGGGTTGGAATTATCTGCTGGTTCCGGATATAACAGGAATGATTAGCGCCCGGATAGCAGGGGCCATCATAAACGAAGCATATCATACGCTGCAGGCTAAAGTGAGCACAAGAAGCGAAATCGATATTGCGATGAAACTGGGCACCCATTATCCGTATGGACCTTTTGAATGGAGCAAAAAAATTGGATTAAAAAAAGTTTATGAAATGCTTTTGCAATTAAGTAAAGAAAATAGCCTGTATGAAGTTTCAACATTATTATCAGATGAAGCCGATGTTTAATGAGTATAAAAAAAATAAGTACTAATAACTAGAAGAACAAAATGAACCTGCAAATAATATTTGCTTGCTAAAAACATTTTTAAATTACTTCTACGTATTTGCTTGTATATTTTTTTCGTCATATGAAGTTGAAACGTTGTTGATACATAATAAAAATTAAATAAAATGTTTACTTATTAAGTGTATTAATCAAACAAAATTAAACTTCAATTTTATTCTGCCTATGTCACTAATTTTAAATATAGATACTGCCACAAGCTATGCAAGTGTTTCCTTATCATTCGAAGGAAAGCTGCTACAGGAGCGGGTTAACGGGCAATCGATGGATCATGCGGCGTGGATACATACGGCCATCAGGGAACTGATGCCTGCTGAAAATCACACTCATCAATTACATGATCTGAATGCTGTAGCAGTAGTAGCCGGTCCTGGATCGTACACAGGTTTGCGGGTTGGTATGGCAACAGCAAAAGGCTTATGCTACGCGTTAAATATTCCATTAATTATTATTAATACACTTAAGATTATGGCACATGCAACCAATAAAGATATTTCGCCATCTCAGCTATTAAGCCCAATGCTGGATGCGCGGCGAATGGAAGTTTTTACCGCCTTGTATGATACAGCATTAAACGAGTTGGTCGCACCTTGCGCCATGATATTAGAGGAAAGTTCTTTTTCAAAATGGCTAAACAAACATGAGATTATTTTTTTCGGAAGTGGTAGCAACAAATGGAAAAATTTTGTGCAGCATAAAAATGCAATTTTTAAAGAATCTTTCTATTCACCACAAGACATTGCGCATATCTCAAACAATGAGTTCAGACAGCACAGTTTTTCTAATCTTGCCTATACAGAACCCATTTATCTTAAAGATTTTTACGCACCCAAAAAATTAACTGGTTAATAACTGTTTTTTATCATAAATATTTATAATATGTTTACTACCTCTGCTGAGAACAACGAGAAGAACATTTTGCCATTGCCAAAATCATCTATCATGAATACATCTGTGAACCATTTAATAGTAAGGCAACAAGAAGGGGAACCTATTAAAATTGATTTCTTACAGGTAAAAAAAGCTGCTGTAACGCTAAGGGCCATCAACCATAAACTGAGGCAGCAGATTATGCGTTTGCTGGAAGATCAGCAACGGATGACTGTAACAGAAATATATGTTCAATTAAGGCTTGAGCAATCGGTTGCTTCTCAGCATCTTGCCATTTTAAGACGGGCAGGTATTGTAGAAACATTCAGAGATGGTAAATACATATCTTATTCTATCAATGCAGACAGACTGGCGCAGTTGAACCAACAGGTGCTGGGCATAATAAGTTAACATACAACAGTATTTAGTTACGCGGCTGCCGGGGGGTTGCCGCTTTTTTGTTTTTAAGTACCTTTGCTTAAATTATCAAGTATGTTTATTAAGCAATTGTATACAGGCTGTTTAAGCGAGGCAGCCTATTATATAGAAAGTGAGGGCGAGGCGGCGGTAATCGATCCATTGCGTGATACAGAGGAATATATTCTCCTGGAAAAAGAAAGAAAGGCCCGCATCAAGTATATTTTTGAAACACATTTCCATGCAGATTTTGTTAGTGGACATATTGACCTGGGTCAAAAAACAGGCGCACCCATTGTCTATGGCCCGCAAACTGAAACCAGCTATCCGGTAAAAGTGGCGAAAGACGGAGAAATTTTTAGTTTGGGAAAGATAACCATTGAAGTGTTGCACACACCCGGACATACATTAGAATCTACCTGTTACCTGTTAAGGGATGAAACCGGAAACCCACACGCAGTTTTCACCGGCGATACCCTTTTTGTAGGCGATGTGGGCCGCCCGGATCTTGCACAGGAAGGCAACCAATTAACCGTAGAAGATTTAGCCGGCATGCTCTATGAAAGCCTCCAAAACAAAATTGTACCCCTTCCGGAAGATGTGCTGGTATACCCCGCGCACGGCCCCGGCAGTAGTTGTGGCAAAAACCTTGGTCCCAACACTTATAGTACCATTGGCGAGGAAAAACAAACCAATTATGCACTGCAGGCACGGTCTAAAGAGGCTTTTATCGCCGCCGTAACCGAAGGACTGCGCGAACCACCGCAATATTTTCCAGTAAACGCAAGAATCAATAAGGAAGGTTATGAGAGCCTGGAAAAATTGCTGGACAAAGCATTGCAGCCCCTGGGTGTTGACGTATTTAAACAAAAAATGCTGGATGATACAGTAATAGTGCTGGATACAAGAGATTCATCTGTTTTTATAAACGGATTTGTACCCGGTGCTATCAGTATTGGTCTCGACGGACGTTTTGCAGAATGGGCGGGTATGCTATTGCCCTTTGATAAAACAATATTACTGGTAACAGACAGTGGCAGGGAAGAGGAAACCGCGGTTCGGCTGGCGAGGGTTGGATTTTCCACGGTGTCTGGTTACCTGCAGGGTGGTTTTGCGGCATGGCTGGCGGCGGGAGAAAAAATTGACATGGTTGTAGAAATTGAAGCAGATGAACTGGCCATGGACCTGCCGCACGATAAAAAAATGGTAGTGATAGATGTACGCCGTGAAACCGAATTTGCAGACGGCCACATTAAAGGCGCATTAAATATTCCCCTGAATGATATGACTGACCCGGCCAGCATGGCCGACCTTGACGAAACAAAAAACCTTTACATACATTGCGCCGGGGGCTACCGCAGCATTATTGCCGCGTCTTTATTGAAGCGCCAGGGTATCCACAACCTGCACAATGTAATGGGTGGATGGGAAAAAATTAAAGAACAAAAAAATATTCAAACGGCTAAGGAAACCAGTGTGCTGAACTAACTTTATCAGATCCCTCATTGTGTTAGCTGTTAGCTGTCAGCTAATGGCTGACTTCGTGGTTCAAAGATTTACTATTCCATTTTTTATAGCATACATTACCAGGCCTACCCTTGTTTTTACATTGAGTTTTTCAAACAGGGCGTCGCGGTACCCGTCTATGGTACGGGGGCTTAAAAACATTTTATCCGCTATTTCTTTATAGGTGAGTTCTGAGCAGGCCAGCTTTAAAAATTCTATTTCCCGGTCGCTTAGTTGTACCAGGTTAGTGGTTCTATTATCGTCATCATCATCGCCCATTTGGTTAATAGTGTGTATCAGCCTCCCAGTCACCATTTCTGAATAATAAAAGCCCTTGCAATCTATAGAGTCCAACGCTGTTCTTAATTCGGCAGGATCAGAATCTTTGAGAATATAGCCTTTTGCCCCCGCCTTAAACATACGAATGATAGCGTTTTCATTGTCATACATGGAAAGCGCCAGCACTTTTACCAGCGGGTAATTTTTTTTTAGCCATAAAGTTGTTTCATACCCGTCCATCTCAGGCATATTGATATCCATTAACACAATGTCAGGCATAGCGTCGGGCTTTATCAGCTCAATAAAATCTTTGCCGTTATTGGCTTCAAACACAACCTTATACCCGCCAAAACTGCTGATGAGATTGGCCAACCCGTTTCTCAGCAGTACATGGTCATCTGCAAGCGCTACTTTAATTTCTTTCATTGGCATATTATCTATTTTACAGGGTTAGTAACCGGTAGTTGTAACTTAACTGTGACACCCTTATTAATGGTACTGTTCAATTTAAAATCAGTATTGATCATTTTAGCACGGTTGTTCATATTGCGTATACCCAAACCAAAACCGCTGTAGTCCGCCGCTTCCAGTTTACTGGCATCAAAGCCAATACCGTTATCTGCTACCGTTAGTGTAAACTGCTGCGGCTCATACTGAACAAACACATCAATCAATGTGGCTTTGGCGTGTTTGATGATATTATGCAATATCTCCTGCACAATACGAAAAAGTATCAGCTCCTGCTGTTGCTCCAAACGGTACACTTTGCCTTCGGTTCTTAACTCAGTTTCCAAAGTACCGGTTCTTTTTATTAATTCCAGTTCATATTCTACAGAGCGCAGCAAACCCATTTCTATTACATAATCTGCATTTAAGCTCCGCGACAGATCCCTTAAATCCTGGATGGCTTTGCTAATCAAATGTTTGCTGTCGTTTATTTTTTCCTGCAATGTTACGGGTTCATTGGAGTTCATGGTGTTGATATTCAGCTTGGCAAGACTCAGTACCTGGCCAATATTGTCATGTATTTCCTGGGATATATTTTTCAGGGTTTGCTCCTGAATTTCCAATTGGGTTTGGAGAAGGGTTTGGGTAAATTGAGACTGAAGCTGCCTTTTCTCTTCAATATGCTGAAACTGTCTTTTTTGATACCTGAATAAAAACAACACAAAAAAAACAACCAATGTCATCAAAAGGATGGTTCCGGATATTACTAGCCCAAATATTTCTGATTTGGTTTCAAATTGCATATAAACCCTATAATGAATAAAAAATATTGAATAGCGGCAAATGAATAGACCAGGGTGGAAATCATATAAGCAGACTTATCAATTCTTGTCTCCAGTATATAATTTATCGCGCCCATGTAAAAAAAACTCCCTGAAAAAAAAAGCATATTACCCAATGTAATCCAAAAAAAGGGAATTTTATGCAAGGGGATTATTTCGCTGGTATCCAATAAGCCTCTTAAATATTGCACAAAGTAAAAAATTACTATCGCGCAGCCAATCATGTAAGTATAGGTATTAAATTTCCAGAAGCCCTGGATAAAAAAAATATTTATCAGTGAAAAGCAGGAAAATAATACCAGTAATTTATTCTGATGAGAAAGAATTTTCTTTTGAATGATGGCTTTGTTGTAAATGAGGCTGAGACATATTATTTCGAAAATGGTTAGCAGGTTATATATCCAATGATTGCTTTTATGCAATTCTTTAGAATATATCCAGGCTGCAACTTCTGTAGAAAACATTACTATTAAATAGACGCCCACCAAATCAAAATCTCTATTTGCCCTGGCCCTTACAATCGCCCAGATTATGATGGCAGCAAAATTTATATAGAGATATAAAGAAATTGTCATAGTCTGCAGGCAATATAAAGATAGCTATATAAAAACAGCAAGCTTTATGAAATCAATTTTCTGGTTCTATATTAAGTTGCACACCCTGGCATGGCTGCGGCGGCGGGCATATAAAGCAGTGAGGGTCGCCGCTCAGCTCCAATAAACTAAAATTTTGTGTTACCATTACCCAATCATCATTCCCGGTCTGGTCGTCATTTCCTATCACCCCTTTTTTGGTGGAAATCAATATTAAGTTATGGACACTTTTATGGTCACCGAAATTTTCGTCGTCTATAACTCCAAAGTATAGCCTAACTCCCGTTGCGGCAGGATTTTTTTCAAATAATTCCATTATTTTGTCCTTGCTAATCCAGACAGCCCTGGAATCTGGCTTAAGGTGCTGAGCAATGAAAACATATCTTTCATGCTTATACCTGTCAACCAGGGCCTGCAGGCCCTCAACAGTAACAAACAAACTGGCAGAGTTCCCATTCAAATCAATTTTTCTTGGCATAAAGTAAAAGTTTAGAGGTTTAGAATAGTTTTACTAAATTATTGCTTCACTTTTTATCTTCAGCCGGGGTTTGAACAAAACCGCTATTTCTTTCCTCTAAACCGTGAAAACACCTGTTTATATTGGGTTATTATACCCTTTTTACTTATTGTTAAATGCTGAATATTTGCTGCAGGTAATTAAACAGGCGGCTATTTTGCTAATCAGGTTTCATTAACCATTAAACCTTATCTATTTTTGAAACACCGATTAGAAGGTATGCCCGCGCGGCAATAAAAAAATGTGTCTGCCTGTATTGCAAATGCATAAAAACCTGCTGGTATGAGGCCAAAACACAAAAAAGGAATATTTTCAGACGATTCCAATTTCTCCCTTTTTTACAAAATACCATCCGACCCAGCCGCAGATTCACCTGAAATACTGTACAATTATTACCAGGACAAAATAGGTTACCTGCAAGTACAATTAAACAAGCTAACCTTATTGGAACACCCCTGCCAAATACGGTCGGTTTGCGCCAGGATCATAAAAATGAGAAAGAAATCTTTGGTGCTGGCCCGTAAATATAAATATTTGCATAACAGACCTTTAAAACTCATAAATCAAAGGCCCTGCATATAAGGCCTGCCAGTATTAATTATTATCTTCCACATAGCCAAATTTGGGGGCCTGCACTACTTTACCATACTCTTTCTTCCATTCATGTTTCCACCTGTTATGGCTCCAGAGATACAAGGCGGGATGTTGCCGGATATTTGCCTCCAGCGCGTGCGCATATAAGCGGGTTAGCTCACCATCGGGCATTTGGCCGGCATTGTCTGTCAGTAAACTTGCTTCCAGGTGGTAGTGACCCCGGCGTGGCTTGCTGAGTGCCACAAAAACAACCGGAAGATTGCCCAGCCGGGCTCCCCTTTCCGGTCCTTTTAAGAAAGCAGTGGGCGTATTGAAAAATTGAATCCAATAACTTTTTGCGGGATGAGGCGGGCTTTGATCTGCCATCAGCGCCAGTGCGTACTGCTTGTGCCGGAAAGGCAGCATGGCCCGGCGCATGTCATTAAATGGTAACAGTACCGACCCAAAACGCCGGCGGAGATGCAGAAATAACCTGTCGAATATTTTATTGCTGAGCGGGGAATAAGCCGCCAATAAACTGTATGGGCCCCTCAACGTAACAAAAGCATTACCCCATTCCCAGTTAAACTGGTGACCAAGTAGTATATGACAGCAACGACCCGATTTATAAATGGCATCTATTGCCTCCAGATTAGCGGTTATACGTGGCCGTATCATTTTGCCTGTAATACCCAGCAACTTTACTGCTTCCATCCAGTTGTCCCAAAAATTTTTGTAGAATTGCTTCGCTATCATCTTTCTTTCTGCCGCGGTTTTTTCCGGAAAGGCAATGGTAAGATTTCTATAAACAATTTCTTTGCGGTAACCGGCAATATAGTAGGTAACAAAATATAAAAAATAAGACAACAGGTATAAAACACGCAGCGGCAACAGCGACAGAAGGTATAATATTCCAAAAATAATATAATACATTGCGTAAACTTGTAATTACCCGGTTCAACAATTTATAAGTCGTCTTGTTTAAAACAATAAAAAAAGACTTATAATTTTCTTATACAAATTTACGCCGGCTGCTTAATGCCCGGTAGATAAAGATAAACCGGTGTTGGAAAATAACACCATTATTTCATTAGCTGCGCGATGGTCTTCCGGTATTGGCCAGAACAAGCCCCGGAATGCCAGGGCGCTTTTTTACCCAGGGAACGCGCGAAAAAAAAGCCACAGATTCGCAGACAAATCTGTGAATTTGCGGCACCAATATCTTATTAATTGTCATTAACTAAATAACAGCCGGCACGGGTACCGGTTGCTCAGAACAAACCCAGTTGGGCGCATATTCATTTTTCCAGGCGTGCTTCCAGCGGCGGTGGCTCCATAAATAATTGGCTGGATTTTTACGTATACAATCTTCAACATACCGCACAAACAACTGAGTAAGTTCGCCCTCGGGCAGACTATTGGGCGCCGTTGTGGCCAGGGTGGAGGTAAAATGATAGTGGCCCCTTTTTGTTTTATAAAAATTAACAAAAACAACGGCAGTATCTTTTAACCGGGCACCCTTTTCCGGACCTGCAACAAAGGCAGTAGGCTTGTTGAAAAAAGACAGCCAGTATACGCTATTCAGGTTGCCCGGGTTCTGATCTGCCGCCAGCATCAGCGCATAAGGCGATACCGCCAGTTCGGCAAAACCAGTTTTAAATTTTGTAGCGGCGATTAATATTGTTCCGTATTTTTTTCTGAGGTTATAAAAGAATGTATTCAATGGCTTATTGCTGATGGGCATATATACACCCAGGAATTTAATATCGACACTTCTTACTACCGTCCACTGTACCAGCTCCCAGTTAAAATTATGCATGGCGTGCAACTGGATATTTTTGCCGCTCCTGAGGGCTTCCTCAATGGCGCCGTAGTCGCCTGTAACTCTTCTCATTGACCCTGCAGCGCTCATCGATAACATCTTTACTACTTCTATAAATGTATCCGTAAAATTGTGGTAAAATGCTTTCGAAATTTTTATTTTTTCCTCTTCTGTTTTTAAAGGGAATGCAATACCGAGGTTGGCCATTACCACATCCCGGCGGTATTTAAGTACATAGTACAGCAAACCATAAATGGCATCACCGATTAAATACAATAGCCTTAATGGCAATAGCGACAACAGGTAAAGAAAACCATAAAGAACATAATACATGGCGGTATAAAAATTAGCAACCGTTATTTTATAAGTTACCGGCAATTCCGGTTTCATCAAATTACTATCTGCTTCCGGACAAATAAAGCTAAGGGTATATTATAGAACAGCCACGCCCTTACAATACAATATTTTGCACCATTTCGCTTTTACCCGGATAATCGGTATTAAAATGCAGTCCCCGGCTCTCATGCCGCAACTGTGCGCATTTTACAACCACATAGGCTACGGTTATCATATTGCGCAACTCACAGAGCTGGGGAGATACCGTAGTGGCCTCATACAATTGTTCCGTTTCCTCCCACAAGAGGTCAAGTCTTTTCATAGCCCGTTGCAAACGTATATTGGTACGCACGATGCCTACATAATCGCTCATCAGCAACTGCAACTCTTTTAAACTCTGGGTAATTAGAATCATTTCTTTTGGATGGGTGGTACCATCTGTCCTCCAATCGGGCAGGTTATTGATAAAACCCAACCCATCAATTTTTTCCGCTGCGTCTACATAAGCGCGGTGCCCAAACACCATGGCTTCCAGCAGCGAATTACTGGCCAGGCGGTTGGCGCCATGCAAACCGGTGCTGGCACATTCTCCGGCAGCATATAAATTAATTATAGAAGTCCTGCCCCATTCATCCGTTTTAATGCCACCGCAACTATAATGCGCCGCGGGTGACACGGGTATCATCTGTTTGGTAACGTCTATGCCCAGACTCAGGCATTTTTCATAAATATTGGGAAAGTGATGAATAAACTTTTCTTTATCCATGTGGCGGCAGTCCAGGTATACATGTTCCGTACCTGTGATCTTCATTTCACTGTCTATAGCCCTGGCCACAATATCACGTGGCGCCAAATCCCTGCGGGCATCGTAGCGTTCCATAAATGCCTCGCCATTTTTATTGCGCAGGATGCCTCCGTCTCCGCGTACAGCTTCTGTAATCAGAAAAGCCTGCCCACCAACACCCGCTTCATACAGCGCAGTTGGATGAAACTGGATAAACTCCATATTCTCTATTCTGCCTTTTGCGCGGTACACCATGGCTACGCCGTCACCAGTAGCAATAGAAGGATTGGTGGTAGTCCGGTATATTTGTCCATTGCCTCCTGTTGCCAGCAGGGTAATCTTTGCCGTTATTTTTTCAATATGGTTGTTTTGCAGGTTAAGTGCATACACACCATAACAGGTAATGTCTGGTGTAGCCTTGGTTACCAAAAAGCCAAGATGGTGCTGTGTAAGTATGTCCAGCACAAAACAATGCTTTATTATCTCAATATTTTTTTGTTTGGCAACGGCATCTACCAATGCACGTTCCATTTCCCTGCCGGTAACATCTTTGTGGTGCAATATCCTGTATTCGCTATGGCCGCCTTCTTTTCCCAGCGAATAGTCACCATCCTGATCTTTATCAAACTGTGCACCCCACGCTATCAGCTCGTGTATTCTGTCAACACCTTCTTTTACTACTATTTCTACGACGTGCCTGTTACACAGACCATCGCCCGCTATCAGCGTATCTTCAATATGTTTGTCAAAACTGTCTTTTTCATTGTCCCATACGCCCGCAATTCCTCCCTGCGCATATTTGGTATTGGTTTCGTCTGTTCTGGTTTTTGTAATCACCGTTACCTTTTTGCCGGGATAACGCTGTGCCATTTTTAATGCATAGGTAAGCCCGGCAATACCTGAACCAACTACTAAAAAATCTGTCTGAATCATATGCGTTCTATATTAACATCCGCCTTAACGGTATTGTTTTCAATTCGTCCATTCAATCCTTATTTTCTGCAGCAAGATACAGCAAAGAACCTTTTGTTATTGCAAACTGGGCAAGGCCATAGGTTAGCATGACGGATATACCTGCCGCCGCAAAAGGATGATAAAATTTGTTTAGTGCCAGTAATGAATCTGAAGCAACAAACAAAGCTGCACCTGTTACACAATAACGGCCCGCCTGTTGCCTGTTTTTACCAAAAGCATGGGCCGCGGTTACCAGCATGGTTGCTATAGTGACAGCATAAACTGCGACCGGAATTTTTAAACTGCCAATATGCGGATAGAGGAATACAAATAATGACGCCGCATACCCTTCCGCTGATATTATTATAAGAAAGTTCAATTTTTTTATTATTTCCCTGCTCCGTACCTGCATAAAAAACAGGATATACAGCACATGTGCCAACAGGAAACTGCCAAGACCGGCCATAAACCAGGTGGGGCTTTCCATCAGCAAAATATCGCCCAAACATGAAAAAAATAAAGCCGCTGCTATACCATAGCGCAGCGGCGAAAATTTAGCAGATGATGCCATAAACCACAAAAACAAAAAACACATCAGCAGTGGCTTGGTTATCCGTTGTACATCAATATTGTGCAGGGCGATAGCTATTAATTGCGTCAGCAAATCTGCAAAAAACAAATAACGCCAGTATTTGATGTTCATCGCACCCATTAATATTCTATGTCAAGCGCAAGCAGTTCCGGGTGCTGAAACGTTTCCATTAATTCGGTTTTAAGCGTGGCTGTTTTTTTATCATCGCTGAGTGTTACTTTGCTGTTGCTCACTTTTTTTATGGGCCTGGGAAGTTTTACCGATAAAGTATAATCCATATCGCCCAGCATACTACCCATTTGTTTTAATTCGTCCAGCTTCATGGCTTGTGCAAATGCATCGTACCTTTCTTTGTTTACCTTGCGGCTGTACAGGCCGTCTTTAACCGAAATATCGTATATGGAAGCTATTTGCGGCATATTCTTATCGTTTCCCTGTTCGGTTTCACCGCCTTTTGGCAAATTTTTTCCCATACCGCCAAACAAATTTTTTAACCCGCCGTCAGAACTATTCAGACTGGCATATAGTTGCTGCAGTTTATCGGTAGAAGTAAAGGGGAAACTCATGTCAAATTTCCCGATGCTTTCTTTAACATTCATAACAACATGCACTTTCCCATTGCGTAATAATTCCTTTTTATCGGCGGGCACGTCTTTGGCGGTATCAATATAATCTTTCATGAACATAGTGGTATCGTATGCCCTGTCCAGTCCATCTTTTGCCAGGTCGGTTTCGCCGCCAAAACTTTTGGCCATTTCCAGCAGTTTGCTCAGGTCGCTTTTCATTACCAGGGTACCACTGCCATTTGATTTAATCTCCAGTTCTTCGCGGGTATCTGTGCAGGAAATAAATGCCACCGGAAGCAGGAGCAATAAAAGCAAGCGCAACTTTTTCATATATCTATTTTAAAGCAAGGTAAAAAAATTATTGGCAAACCGCCTGGTAATGTACTGTGAAAGTCTGTGTATGCCTGGGCTGCAGCATTAGCAATCCTATTTTATTGTTAAAAGCATTTGGCGCAGCACTCAGGTTTTCGATGGCGATGCTTTTGCGGTGATCCGGTATATAAATCTGCAGAAAAGGATAGTTTTCGTCCGGAAATAAATTCAATTGTAATCCGGTTGTTTCATTCAGCAAAGAGCAGGCTGCCCGGCTTTCATCATCGTTCAGTACAAAACAATTGTCGAACTTAGTATTGCCAATGGCTTTGGTTTCGTTGAATTCATTATACGGCAATAGCCGGCCCGTTGGCACCAGTTTTTCATCAAATTCAAGCATTCCATTGGCGCCAAAATAAAGCAGCCAGTCGTCTGCGCGGCCACCCATAGTAAAATAAGGATGCCATCCGTCTGTCATGGGTATGGGTAAATCATCCAGGTTAATAATGGTGGTTTCTACGCGCAGCATGTTTTGCGGCAATAAAGTATACCGTATTTCGCAGGTATAATTAAACGGGTAACCATCATCTTCTTCTTTATAGTGATACTTAAAAGCGGCACTGGCTTTTTGCTCATCAGAAAAAGTTGCTGTTTTCCGGAACGGCTTATTATACAGTAATCCATGAATGGCGCTTCCGTCTGCAAACTTTTTTTCAAACTCAAATTCTTCGCCATCATACATATACTTACCGCCGGCAATGCGGCAGGCAAAGGGTGAAAGTTTGCTGCTTTTGAAACTGGTGGCCAGTGATTTTTCTATCTCTCCGGCATCGTTATAATTGTCAATAATGTTATGGGAGCCATTTCTGGTTTCAACCGTAAACGCATGCAGCATAGCACCATAATGGGGCAAAACAGCTACCTGAGTACGGGTGTTGGGGTCTGTAAGTATTACCTGCTCCAGTCCATTTTCTTTAACCGAAGAAACAATAAATTCCATCATTCGTTTTGTTTACAGTGAAATCCGGCCTTTAGCTTTTAGCTGTTAGTTGAATGCAGGGCACGGATAATTTTTTATCTTTCTTCAATACCGATAGTTTCTTTACCGATCGCAAACGCTAACAGCTATTTCCTAACGGCTTCCCCCGGCTCTATCCAGGCTTCATTTTCTCTCAGCAATCCAATCAATTCACCGACCGCTATATCGCTGTCTACATTTCGTTTTACTATCTCTTTGCCTTTGTATAAAGTAATTTTTCCGGGTCCGCTGCCTACATATCCGAAATCTGCATCGGCCATTTCTCCAGGGCCATTTACAATGCAACCCATAATAGCTATTTTGACACCTTTCAGGTGATTGGTTACTGCACGTATTTTTGCAGTGGTTTCCTGCAGGTCGAACAGGGTTCTGCCGCAACTCGGGCAACTGATGTACTCTGTTTTAGAAATACGGGTTCGCGTTGCCTGCAAAATAGAAAATGAAGTATTATTAATGAACTGGTGGTTGCTTTTGGTCTCCAGGTATGTGCGGCCGCTTACTTTGGTGTTTACCAGTTTTGAAGGATCGTTCATCAGCCAGATGCCATCGCCCATACCATCTAAAAATAAAGCGCCGGCTTCTGCAGAAAAATGAATTAACTGGTCATCAATATTATCATCATGGCTTTCTACTGCCAATATTACCGGGCATTTAATATTCTGGTTCATCAGCTCCATAATAAAACGGCGTACAGAAGGCATGGTATGCCCGTGAGAAGACCAGATGCACAATACCACCGTATCGTCTTTCCGTATCTTCTGTAATATTTCATTGGCATCGGCGCTGCTGACGTCAACAGAAACAAAATTCAAAACGCCCGAACGTTCACTGTGCATAAGGTAAGCAGCCCCCATGTACAATGGAAAATATTTTGTTTTATCGGGCTCGGTAAGCCATGTTTCATAATCACAGATTACTTTTAATGTTCCCGGTAATGCAAAACCCGGTTTTTTTCCGGCTGTATAAATATAATCTGCGGCGCCATCGCTGATATTCCATTTATCCGTTGTTTCATTGTACGTATAGCCCACTGCCTGCAGGTCCCGGCGGCTGATGTCTGTAGCCTGCATAAAATCTGCTATTACTACCGGCACATGCTTTTTTCCTATATTGCTTACTTCAAAGCTTTCCCGTCTCGTATAGGTAAAGGGAGACCAGGGTATCTTTTCAATGGGGGGTATAGCAGTTTGACCGGCTGTTTTTCTTTCTCTTTCATTATAGCGTTTTACCAGGTCTTTGCATACCGGTATTTCAAATTCCGGATCTTCGGTTAATGATACCCGTATGGTGTCGCCGATGCCGTCTTCCAGCAGGGTGCCGATGCCAATGGCAGATTTAATTCTTCCGTCTTCGCCATCACCTGCTTCTGTAACACCCAGGTGCAAGGGGTAGCAGGCTCCAAACTCCCTGTCCATTGTTTGCACCAGCAGCCGGTATGCCTGCACCATTACCTGCGGGTTACTGCTTTTCATGCTGAGAATAATATTGTGATAGCTTTCGCTCCTGGCAATACGCAGAAATTCCATGGCACTTTCCACCATGCCATTGGCCGTATCGCCGTAGCGGCTCATGATGCGGTCGCTCAAAGAACCATGGTTGGTGCCAATGCGCATGGCCGTTCCGTATTCCCTGCAAATTTTCACCAGCGGTGTAAACCTTTCATGAATGCGATCGATTTCTTCGGCATATTCGGCATCGGTATAGTCTATTTGTTCAAATTTTTTCTTGTCTACATAATTGCCGGGGTTTATCCTTACTTTTTCTACAATCCTGGCGGCAATTTCTGCAGCATTGGGGGTAAAATGAATATCTGCTACCAGCGGCGTGGTATAGCCTCTTTTGTGCAACTCATTCTTTATGTTGAGCAGGTTCTCTGCTTCGTTTTTGCTGGGGGCGGTAATACGTACCAGTTCTGCCCCCGCTTTAATACAGCGGATGGACTGCTCCACCGTGGCCAGGGTATCCATGGTATTGGTGGTGGTCATGGTTTGTATACGGATAGGATTGAAATTGCCCAGCAGCAAATCCCCGATTTTTACTTCCAGGGTTTTGAGGCGTTTATAGTGAGTAAGAGAAGGACAGTATAACTGCATGATAAGCTGAAATTTAAGTAAAGCACAACGGTCCGGGCTATTTACCATACCTTAAAAACGGGCCTGTTGCGGCTATGGTAAAACCCTGTGTTGGCTTAACTACAAAAATAACAAACCTTGCCGGCAGATGGTTAATAAATCTGTGTGAAGCTTTTTTCAAACCGGGGGAAGTTGTTTATATTCATTTTATAACTTTTAAAGATTTCCTGCATCGTTCTGCTCAATTAAACAGGATAAAACCCGTGTTATGAAAAAAATAGTCACCACGCTTACGGTACTCGTTATCTGCGTATCCGCTGTTCAATTGTACGCACAGCCATTTACACCGCAGGTGGCTGCATTTATTAAAGTTCCGGCGGGTACCATTGCTTTAACAGATGTAAAAGTGATTGATGGTACCGGCGGACCAGCAAAAGAACACCAGGCAATCCTTATACAAAACGACCGGATTACTGCTACCGGTAATGTAAAAGATATAACGGTGCCTGCAGGTGCAACGGTCATTAATTGTACTGGCAAAACGGTTATCCCCGGCCTGGTTATGCTGCATGAACATCTATACTATACCAGCCCGCTGAAAGATTTTTTTAGTTTAACAGAACTGCCTTTTTCATTTCCACGCATGTACCTGGCGGCCGGTGTTACCACCATGCGTACCGGCGGAAGTATCGAACCCCAAACAGATCTCACGGTAAAACGTATGATTCTGGAAGGAAAACTTACAGGCCCTGATATAGATGCATCCGCCCCTTATATTGAAAGGAAAGGATTTGACATTCCTTCGCTCAATGTAATTAAAGACACAGCAGAAGCCGCGTTGTCGGTTGCTTTCTGGAGTGCAAAAGGCTGTACTTCTTTTAAGATGTACATGCACGCAACCAAAGAAGACCTAGCAGTGGTTGTAAGGGAGGCGCATAAACGCGGACTGAAAGTTACGGGACATATTGGTGCCATGACTTACCGCGAGGCCGCAGCGACCGGGATCGATAACCTTGAACATGGCTTTATGGCAAGCACCGATTTTGTGACAGATAAAAAAGAAAATGAACTGCCGCTGAATGCGCGAAAATCGCTCACCGATCTTGATGTAAACAGTGCGCAAATAAAAGATCTAATTCACTTTCTCATCAGTAAAAAAGTAGCGCTAACTTCTACTTTGCCGGTGTTTGAACCTTATACAGACAGGGAAATTGTTCATGGTGGCGGGCTGGATGCCTTACTACCCGAAATAAAAGAAGGGCTTATTGCGCAATGGACTCAAATGCAGCATAAAGATTCTGTGTCGGTGGGTTTGTTTAAAAAAGAACTGGCCTGGGAGAAGCAATTCTACGATGCAGGAGGGTTATTGGTAGCAGGAACTGATCCAACCGGAGCGGGCAGAACCATTGCCGGCTACAGCAATTACCGTGAAGTTGAATTACTGGCAGAAGCGGGTTTTACCGCATCTCAGGCAATAAAGATTTGCACACTTAACGGGGCTGTTTATCTTGAGAAAGCAAAGGATATTGGCACGGTTGAAAAAGGGAAAAAAGCCGACCTGGTATTGATTGACGGCGATTTGGAAAAAAATATTATGGACATCCGTAAAACTGCCATTGTTTTTAAAAACGGAGTTGGGTTCGATTCAAAACAACTATTTGAATCAGTAAAAGGAAAAGTGGGATTGTATTAGGATATGGCCGCAGATTCACAGATTACCGGGCGGAAGTTTTAAAACTCAATAAAAAACCGTTAATGATAAATCCACTGTCTGTTTTTCGGACCTTATCGTAAAATAAAAAATCTGCGAATCTGCGGCGTCACTACCTCTGTTTCATGAAAATATTCCTGTTGTTTTTTCTTTTTTCTGTTCATCGCTGGCCCAATCATTCATATGGCTGCAGATTCGCAGAATACCGGATGCAAGTTTTCAAAGTTTAATAAAAATCAATTGATGACAGACCAGCTGTTTGTATTCACCCATTATCAGAAAATAAAAAATCTGCGAATCTGCGGCAATCACTACATTTATTTCATGAAAATATTCCTGCTGCTTTTTCTTCTTCCAGTTCATCTGCTGGCGCAACCATTTTCTTCCGCAGAAATTAACCGCTGGGAAACCCAGGCAAAGCAGGTTACTATAATCCGCGACAACTGGGGCATTCCTCATATATATGGTAAAACGGATGCAGACGCCGTATTTGGTTTACTCTATGCCCAATGCGAAGATGATTTTAAAAGGGTAGAAATGAATTATATTGAAAAGTTGGGCCGCATGGCAGAGGTAAAAGGAAGATCGGTGTTGTATGATGACCTGCTGATACGCCTGGTAATTGATTCTGCCGCCGCCGTGGCTGATTACAAAAAAAGTCCGGCCTGGCTGCAAAAACTTATGAATGCATTTGCCGATGGCATTAACTATTACCTCTACAAAAACCCTTCCGTTAAACCCGCATTGCTGCACCGGTTTCAACCCTGGTATCCTTTGCTATGGACCGATGGAAGTATTGGAGCTATCAATACAGCCGGTATCAATGAAACAGAATTAAAGAATTTTTATAGCGGCGGTAATGAGATAGCGGTTGTAAAAAAAGAGGAGGAAGACCCAACAGGCTCCAACGGATTTGCTTTTTCACCCGCCATAACGGCGTCGCACAACGCTATTTTATATATTAACCCGCACGTCACGTTTTATTTCAGACCCGAAGTACAAATGGCAAGCGGCGAGGGCCTGAATGTATATGGTGCCGTAACCTGGGGCCAGTTTTTTGTTTACCAGGGTTTTAATGAGCACTGCGGCTGGATGCATACTTCCAGCGCCGTTGACATAGCAGATTTGTATGAAGAAAAGATAACAAGGAAAAACAATGGTTTGTTTTATGAATACAACCATTTGCAAAGACCGGTCATACAGAAAAAAATTCAGTTGCTTTGCCAGGCGGCGGATTCAATGCAATCCACCACCATTACTGCGTTGTTTACGCAACATGGCCCTGTTATGGCAAAACGAAATGGCCGCTGGCTGAGCGTAAAAGCCAATAACCGTTCGGTAAATGGCCTTATACAAAGCTGGCAGCGTACCAAAACAAAAAGCTTTGCTGAATATAAAAAAGTGATGGGGCTGCTGGCCAATACCTCCAATAACACGGTATATGCAGATGCGGAGGGAAATATTGCTTACTGGCACGGCAATTTTATTCCGGTAAGAGACACCAAATACGACTGGTCCAGACCGGTAGACGGGACCACCAGTGCCACAGAATGGAAAGGCCTGCACACGGTTGACCAAAGTGTTCATATCTACAACCCTGCCAATGGCTGGCTGCAGAATTGTAATTCCACACCCTATACCGTGGCCGGCAGCAATAGTCCGAAAAGACAAAACTATCCGGCCTATATGGCGCCTGATGGTGAAAATTTCAGGGGTATTAATGCCGTAAGGGTTCTGGCAAAGGAAAAAGCATATACTATTGATAAGGTAATTGCGGCAGGTTATGATACTTACCTGGCGGCATTTGAAAAGCTGGTGCCGTTATTGGTAAGTGATTTTGAAAAAAATGTTCCACCCGCGGATTCATTATATACACAACTGGCTGCGCCCATTGCTATTTTAAAAAACTGGGACTTCAGGTGTGGTGAAAATTCTGTGGCCACCGCATTGGCCGTTGAATGGGGACAAAAGCTATTGCCTGCCATCAATAAGGCCGCGGGCGAAGATGAATATAGTGTTGTTGACGCTGTTAAGCGGATGGACAAGTTTATAGCCACTGCGCAGCCTGCCGTTTTATTAAACGCCCTGGCAGATGTAATCAAAGAACTGCAAAATAAATTTGGCGACTGGCAGGTCAGTTGGGGCAGCATCAACCGGTACCAGCGTATTTCGGGGGATATCGATCAAAAATATGATGACGCCCAGCCGAGTATTCCTGTTGGTTTTGCTTCTTCTGTTTGGGGTATGCTGCCTTCCTATACGGCGCGCTATTATGCAGGCACCAAAAAAAGATACGGGGTAAACGGCAACAGTTTTATCTGTGCGGTTGAATTTGGTAAAAAAATAAAAGCCCGGTCTTTACTGGCAGGCGGAGAAAGCGGCGACCCCCATTCAAAACATTTTAATGATCAGTTACCGATGTATGCAAAGGGCGCATTTAAAGATGTTTTGTTTTATAAGGAAGATGTGATGAAACATGCTGAAAAAACATATCATCCCGGTGAATAGATTGCCGCAGCTTCGCAGATTATTGGCCACCAGGCAGGTATTGGTTGTAACATGCTTTCTGCAAAAGAATTTATTCTGTGCATATTATCGTTCGTATATTAGGGCCGCATAAAATAAAATGTATGAAACATATTATTACTACCGCCGCCTTATTTTTTGTTTTGTTGATTGTTAGCGCCCAAACAAATATTGGTCTTCAGTTATATAGTTTCCGAAACGAGTTTAAAACGGATGTACCGGGCACATTAGAAAAAATCAGCGCCATGGGCATAAGACAAATTGAGGGGGGTGGTACCTACGGGCTTCCGGTGGACGGATTTAAAAACTTGCTGGCCAAAAACAAATTAACGACCATTAGCGTAGGCGCAGATTTTAACCAACTGGATTCGAACATACAGGCTGTAATAACCAACGCAAAAACATTTGGCGCCAAATACGTAATGTGTGCATGGGTGCCGCACAACGGTGCATTTACCATTGATGATGCCAACAAGGCCATTGCCGTTTTTAATAAGGCTGGAAAAAAATTAAAAGAGAATGGCATCAGTTTTTGTTACCACGCACACGGCTATGAATTTGGCCCTTATGAAAAGGGAACCATGTTTGATTATATGGCCGGTAAAATGAACCCCGCCTATGCCAATTTTGAGATGGACGTATTTTGGATAAAGCACCCCGGGCAGGAGCCAATTGACTTATTAAAAAAATATCCCGGCCGCTTCCCGCTCATGCATTTAAAAGACCGTAAGCCGGGCACAACCGGCAACCAGGAAGGCCATGCACCAGACGAAACCAATGTTGTACTGGGCGCCGGCGATGTAGGCATTGCAGCCATCATGAAAGTGGCAAAAAAATACGGCGTTAAATATTTTTTTATAGAAGATGAATCGCCACGTTCTATGGAGCAGGTGCCACAGAGTTTAAAATTTTTGAAGGGGTTGAAATAATTGTTGAAAGCCGGATAGTTACGCTATCACAAATCGCTTGCAGGAATCTTTTTAATATTGCCTTTTTTATCCGCAATAACGAGATAGGAGTTCCTGGCCTTGGCTTCGGCAATAACGACCTTAATTGCTTTTTCTAAAGCAATTTGTATTTTGTCGCTGAGATCTTCTACTTTTTTAGGATCAATCATTGCCAGTAATCATTTGGAATAATTCAAAATTAATAATTTCCCGTGTATTATTAATGTTTTTTGCAATCAACTCATACCCAATCCCCGAATTATCATAAATATACCAACTGCTGGCTTCAGCAGCATAGCGGGAAAAATTTCGTAACCCCTTATAATATCTTCTTTCAATTACATCTTTTGGAATAGAATGACCACCCTTGCTTATTCTTATAGCAACCCGCTCAATAGCCAGCGCTGTACTATTGAGGTAAACAAAGAAAAAGGTAATTCTATACGCTTTTTCTCTGGCCTTTTTTATAACACCAAGATATGTTGAACCAGACAACGTAGTTTCAATTGAAAAACTTTGAGATGAATTTATCATTTGATCTATTCGCTGAAGCATGATCCTGCCAGCCTGCAATGCTGCCCCTTCAGGGTTAAATGGCGATAAACCTCTCGCTATCTCATCGGCATTAATAAATTCTACTGCTTTGAAAACATCAGGTAAAAGACTATATGCTGCAGTTGTTTTTCCTGCGCCATTGCATCCTGCTATAATGTACATTTCGGGCATAATTAATAAGCTAATAACCTCTCTACTGTTTCGCCCAGTCTGGCGCTGGCCATAAAATTCTTTTCCAGTTCTGTATTAAATGGAATGGGTGTATCCAGGGAGGCGCAACGCAGTACAGGTGCATCCAAATGTTCAAAACAATGTTCGTTTATCCAGGCACTTATTTCAGCGCCGATACCACCTGTAAGACAGTCTTCATGCAGCAGCAATATTTTACCTGTTTTTTCAACAGTAGCCTTAATGGCATCATAATCTAACGGCAACAGGCTGCGCAAATCTGTAATTTCTATGCTGATGTCCGGATGCTTTGAAGCATATTCAGTTGCCCAATACACAGCGGCCCCATAGGTAATGATAGAAATATCGCTGCCTGCCTGCACCAGCCTGGCCTTACCAATTTCAATTTCATAGTATTCTTCAGATACCTGCCCGCTGACACTCCGGTACAAACCCTTGTGTTCAAAATACATTACCGGGTTGGGATCATTAATGGCTGCAATCAGTAATCCCTTTGCGTCTTCGGCGGTGGAGGGATACACCACTTTTAACCCGGGCGTATGTACAAACCAGGCCTCATTGCTCTGGGAATGAAAAGGTCCGGCGCCCATGCCACCGCCGGCAGGCATCCGGATAACTACATCGGCATTTTGCCCCCAGCGATAATGTATTTTAGCAAGGTTGTTTACAATCTGGTTAAAACCCACCGTTACAAAATCCGCGAACTGCATTTCCATTACGCTTTTGTATCCTTCCAGGCTCAGCCCCAATGCGGCACCAACAATAGCGCTTTCGCAAAGCGGCGTATTTCTTACCCGTTCTTTGCCAAATTCTTCTACAAACCCCTCCGTTATTTTAAATGCACCGCCATACTCCGCAATATCCTGCCCCATCAAAATAAGATGGCTGTGCTGCTTCATAGATTGATGAAGGGCTTGCTTAATGGCATCGATATAACGGAGGTCCGATGTTTGATGTTTGATGTCTGATGTCTGATGTCCTTCGGCGGATAAGACAACCGAAGTTTTCGGGTTAGTTGAGGGTAGAGGCGATGGAAATCTGCCGGCAGGTTTCGTTGCAAAATCAGGAACTGCTACTGCGACCAGATCGTTACTGACGTTTGGCGTCTCATGTCTGACGTCTGACGCCTCACGTCTCCCGGTCTTTGCGTATACATCATTCATTTCTTCAGCCGTATCAACCACCATCGGCGGGGCATCAGATCCAATTTTCAATTCTTCTTCTATATAGTGTTTGATTTCTTCCTTTATTTCATGGGCGGTTTCAACAGTTATTACCTGCTGCAGAATCAGGAACAACTCAAAATTTTTAATTGGATCATCTAATTCCCAGCGTGTAAAGAGTTCTTTGGGTACATATTTGGTACCACTGGCTTCTTCATGCCCCCGCATGCGAAAAGTCATACATTCTATCAGATAAGGCTTCTGGTTTTGAATGCAATAATCCCTTACGCCCCTAACGGTGTCATATACTTCAATAATATTATTGCCGTCTATTTTAACACCTTCCATACCGTAACCCCTGGCTTTGTCGATCAGGCTGGCGCAGCGGTACTGTTCATTTACCGGCGTACTTAACCCGTAGCCATTGTTTTCAATGATAAATATTACGGGCAAATCCCACACCGCTGCAGTATTCAGCGCTTCGTGAAAATCGCCCTCGCTGGTACCCCCATCACCGGTAAAAGCCAGCGATACTTTATCTTCCTTTTTTAATTTATGCGCCAGCGCCACACCGTCTGCAATGGCCAGTTGCGGCCCCAGGTGCGATATCATGCCGCAAATACGGTGTTCTTTTGAACCAAAATGAAAGCTTCTTTCGCGGCCCTTGCTATAACCGTCTTTACTGCCCTGCCATTGCATAAACAATTTATGCAGGGGCATTTGCCGGCTGGTAAACACGCCCAGGTTACGGTGCAGTGGCATAATCCACTCATCCGGCCGCATGGCCAGTGTGGCGCCCACGGAAATGGCTTCCTGGCCAATGCCGCTAAACCATTTGGATATTTTTCCCTGCCGCAGTAACACCAGCATTTTTTCCTCGATCATTCTTGGCAAAAGAATGCTTTTGTACATATGCAGCAGTTGCGGGGCCGGAATGTTTTTTCTTTCAAAATGCATAAGCGGTATTACTTCTTCTTATAATCCGGTTCAATAATAACTTCCAGTATATAGGTAAAAAATGAAAGCAGTAAACTAAACAGCAGGGCCCAGCCCAAAGAATCTACCCTGAAACCAGCCACCAGCTTCCCTGCCAGCAAAATGACAATGGCATTTACAATGAAAAGAAAAAGCCCCAGTGTAATAATAGTAATGGGTAATGTAAGAATAACCAGAATGGGTTTTACAAAATAATTAAGCACAGAGAGCACCAGCGCTACCATTAAGGCTGTGGTAAACCGTTTTACGCCAACACCCGGCAAAAAATAAGAGGCTATTACCACCGCGGCGGCGATAATAAGTGTTTTAATGATAAAGTTTTTCATGACGACCGTATTACCGGCATCAAATTACAACTAATTCATAAAAATCTGACGGAACAAAATATTTATTAGCCAATTCCTGTAGGTCATTTGCCGACACAGATTTTATGGTTGCCACGGAATCGTAAAAATAATTTTCAGGCAACCCATTCAGGATAATGTTTTTCCATTTGGCAATAATGTGAAAGGGCCCGTCCAAATCTCCCAATACAGAGCCCAGCATATAATTTTTTACCAGCAGCAGCTCCTCTTCTTTAACCGGCTTGTTGCGCAGTATCTCCATTTCCCTGTATACTTCTTTTATAGTAGCCTCACAAACATCGCGACCTGCTTCGGTGCTAATCATCCAGCCGCTTTCATGAATATGGTTCAATATATAACTGTGAATGCCGTACGTGTAACCTTTGTCTTCCCTTATATTGCTCATTAAGCGCGAACCAAAAAAACCTCCAAACAAATTATTGAGTACGGTTGCTTTGGTAAAATCGGGGTGATGGCGGTTGGGAAACGATCGCAACATGCGTATGGAACCCTGCACGCCATCTTTATCGTTTACTACGCGGTATTTCTTTTCTGTTGCCGGTCTTACCTGGTGGGTTTTATCTGTCAGGGTGTTGCCGGCAGCTGTTTGTCCGAAATTTTTATTGAGTTGCGCCTCTATGTCTTTTGGCAGTTTGCCGGCAATAAAAATAATGTATTTGCACTGCTGGTAATATTGTGTATAAAACTGTTGCAATTGCTGCCTGCCGATAGCGTCGTAGGCCGCATTGGTGCTGTATTTGCCATAAGGGTGGTCAATTCCAAAAGCATATTCATCAATCAACCGGCCCGCAACAAATTCACTTTTTTTCAAACTCACTGCCAGGCGTTGTTTATTGTTTTGTTTATATAATTGCAGTTCGTCTTCGGGGAAAATTGAATCGGCTATGATTTCACCAACAACGGGCAGTAAATTTTCTGTGTGTTTGTTTAAGCAGTGCAGCGACACCGAAGAAGTTTCATTATAAGAAGCCCTGTTAAGATAAGCGCCGTAATATTCAAAATGTTCATTTATCTCAAAGGCGGTTTTTGCTGAGGTTCCATTTTTCAGCAGGTAATTGGTAGTAGCAGCTATCATATTCTGTTCTTCGTACCAGTTGCCGGCAAAGAATACCCATTCTATCTGCAGCACCTCTTCCGCACCCGCATTTATGGCATACACTTCAATGCCATTATCAAGCGTAAACTTGCTGTATGGCTTTATCTGTAAACTAAAATCGATAGCATCTTTTATAGGGGGCGCAATTGTTCTGTTTACCATATTTTTTATTTATTTGCCGGTGCATAATATATAGCTGCACCTGCCTGTCTTTCTTTCAAAAAAGGAATGTATTTCCCTTTCCCTTACAAACCCGGGTTGGTGTATGACGTGCACACCGCAGCCATTGATCTATGATTGCTGGTCTGCATAGTAATAAATAGTACTGCAATTATTCGCATCAAATATCTGCTGTGCATAATTACATACCTGTTCGCGGGTAATAGACTGGTATTTATTTAACTCTTCATTAATTAGACCGGCATTACCGAGTAATTCATAGGTAGCCAGGCTGCTGGCGCGGTTCATTATACTCATGTCTTCAAAAGCCAGGGCCGCTTCGGTTTTATTTTTTACCTTCTGCAATTCTTTTTCGTCTACCAGTGTATTTTTAATCTTCTCCAATTCTGCTTCAACGGCCTTATCAGCGTCTTCCATTTTTACGCCTCTCACCAGTTTGCCTTCAATGGTTAATAAACCCGCGTCCGTGCTTCCAAAATGATAACATTCAATGTTGCTGAATAACTGCCGTTCTTTTACCAGTGCCTGGTACAGCCTGGAAGAACCGCCACCACTTAAAATATCTGTTATCAGTTCTGCTGCATAATAGCCGTCATCCAGCCGATCCTGCATGTGCCAGCATTTGTACAGCGCATCCAGCGGCACATTGGCCTTTACAATTTCTTTACGCGGTGCAGTTTGTTTGGGCTCTGCAGGCAGGCGGCGCAGGTATTTCTCTCCGGCAGGTATGTCGCCAAACCATTTTTCCGCCAGTGTTTTTACCTGTGCCAGGGTAGTATTGCCTGCTACTACCAAAATGGCATTTGCCGGACAGTAATGCTTAAAGAAAAACTTCTTTACATCAGTCATCGTGGCGTTCTCTATATGACTGAGTTCTTTGCCGATGGTTTGCCAACGGTATGGATGTACCGTATAGGCCAGTTCGCGCATTTTAAACCACACATCGCCATAAGGCTTGTTGATATAATGTTCTTTAAATTCCTCCATTACCACTTTACGTTGCACTTCCAGGCTTTTTTTGCTGAACGCCAGGCTTAGCATCCGGTCGCTTTCCAGCCAGAAAGCAGTCTCAATATTTTCTGAAGGCAACTGGCAGTAGTAATTAGTGAGGTCATTGGTGGTATAAGCGTTGTTCTCTCCGCCGGCCACCTGCAGTGGTTCATCATAAGAAGGTATATGTTTGCTGCCACCAAACATCAGGTGTTCAAACAAATGGGCAAAACCTGTTTTTAAAGGGTCTTCATCGCGCGCGCCCACATCGTACATAACATTTACCACGGCCATAGGGGTAGAATTATCCTCGTGCACCAATACCCTTAACCCATTGGCAAGGGTAAACTTATCATATTGAATCATATTTTCTTTTAAAGAGACGGCAAGTTATACTTTTTTAAACATTCAGGCGAAGAGAAGGAAACCGGGAATGGCTTACCGGGAAACTGGCTGCCGCTGTAGCCTTCATTAAAAAGTAGTCCGGGAACTTGCCGCGCCCCATCTCCCCGTCTTGAATCAGATAATACTCTTCACCTTAAGTGTAAGCATTAGTGGCTGACCGTTGCGGTAAACCAGTATTTTTATTTTATCGCCGGGGTTTTGAAGCGCTGTTTTATACGCCTGTATATTTTTGGTGAAGTTGTTGTTGACGGCCATAATTACATCATCTGGCAAAAAACCGGCTTTTTCTGCCGGAGAACCTTTCATTACGTCTGTTATTACTACTTCATTATTAACTACATAAAAATTTAAACCGGTATAGGAATAATCAAAAAGATCGCGGTAATGTGTATTGGGGGTTATGTAAATATCTCTTTTTTCATAATTAAGAATAACATTAAACCGGCGCAGCAAATCATTGCCAATTAATCCCCCCAGGTAAGGATAAGAAGTAACATTGAATTCATCGTCAAAAATATAGGCAGGCACCCGCTTAAAGCGGTAAGGCCCCAGCCGGAAGCTTTTTACAGTAGTAAGTTCCATTTGCTTTTTACCGCCCAGTCCTTCTACCTGTGTACTCACTCTTTTTCTTTTAGGACTGAACAGGCTGCTGTCTTCCACAAAATCTGTAGATAACAATAAGCAAAGCCCCGCGCCCGTATCAAAATAAAACCTCGCCATCCGGTCTCCTTCATCAGTAATGCGCGCACTTTGAATTAATAAGTTTACCAGCAGTGGTTTTAATAAATAACCCCCCTTGGGATATTTCATTGAACCCTTTGAATACACCTGTATCTGCATGCTGTCGTAATTAATCTTTACGATGTAACGGTTAAAAAAACTATAACCGATAATGCCATCTATATGCTCCCCGTATACGCTGGTTAAAATATCATAATCATTTATGTGAAAATTCAGACTGTCTACCGTTAAGCCCGGCAATTTCAGCGTGTTGTTATACGAGAAATTTACTTTTCGTATACCGGCTATACCACGTATGGTTTTATCTGACAACTGGTTGGGCAATTTTAACTGGCTAACCGTTTGCGAATCGAGCGAGATGCCGCCACTGCCGGTGTCAAGAATAAAATTAAGTGAATCTTTTTCATCGTTTAAAGTGGCTCTTACCAATATAACACCACCACTAAACTGACGGAATGGAAATTTGGTTAATAATTTGGCGGCAGGCTGTACAAATTCTTCCTGGGCTTGCGCAACACAGGGTAAGGAGAGGCATAAAAACAGAATAAGTAGTATAAGGCAATCGTTGCGTCTCAAAGCTTCAGCAGTTTGTTGGTAAATAAGCAAGGATCACATTCAAAGCAATGGGCTGTAAATAAAGACCCCTGCCAAGTTACAACAAGCATCACAATAAACCGTAACCGTTTATGTATTTAAAGTAAAATATCTTTGCGGTTGCAGCTCCGTTTTAAACTGCCGGTTTTACGGGCGTTTAACCGCCAGCAGCTGGTACCCGTTGTTCATTAGCCAATAACCTGCATTGATGTGTTTGAAATGGTAATTGTAAAATCCGCCGTTCTTTTTTGCCCCGGCTTTTACCGGCATTTCACAACAAATAATTTTTAAAAAAAAATTTATGCGCCCTGGTTTTTTCCTGTTCTTTCTGTCAATATCCTTACTAACGGGTATCCACACCGCCGCGCAGGCGGACAGAACACCTCCGGCCCTTGCAGCAATTAAAGGAGCCGACTTACAGAGGGATATTGGGCTTCTGGCCGGCGATCATTTCCGGGGCCGCGAAGCCGGCACCCTGGATGAATTAAAAGTAGCCGTATGGTGGGCAGATATATTAAAGGCAGAAGGCCTTAAGCCAGCTGGTGACGATGGCACCTATTTTCAGTATTTCTCTATGTGGCGAAACAGAATCGCTGCAACAAGCACCATCAGCATTGGCAACCAGCATTTACAATTATGGAAAGATGTACTGGTGGCACAAACTGCACCCGCTCATTTATCGGTGCCGGTAGTGTATGCCGGCAATGGTTCAAAAGAAGAACTCGATAAACTTGATCTGAGAGGCAAAGCAGTAGCATTGAATATTTCTGCAGCTGGCATTGATCTGAATGTTTCTATTCCGGAGCGGCGCTATCCTTCTTATATTCTTCGCAAATACAGCCCGGACTTGCTGGCCAGGGGTGCTGCCGCCATTATATTTATTGCCGATGAAACGGGCGAAAAAAGCTGGGACCAGGTAGTACCTAATCTTAGCCGGGGTTTGTACGATGTGGAAGATGGGCCCAATGCCCTTACAATAGCAAAGCCACCGGTTATCTGGATACATGGCGCCCATGCGGACTGGGTGAAAAATAGCCCGTTACTCAGCATAGAACTGATAGTAGACAGATTTGAATATCCCTCTGTAAACCTGATAGCTAAAGTAGATGGTACAGATGCCGTGTTAAAAAACGAATATGTGCTGTACAGCGGTCACAATGATCATGATGGTATACGGCAGCCATATGGCAATGATTCCATTTATAACGGTGCAGATGATAATGCCTCGGTAAGCGTGGCCCTGCTGGCCATTGCAAGGGCATTTAAACAAGCGCCGGGTAAACGCTCCGCGCTCTTTGTTTTTCATGGAGCGGAAGAAAGGGGTTTGCTGGGTTCAAAGTGGTTTGCCAATCATGCCACTGTTGACAAAAAATCTATTGTAGCGGTACTAAATGGCGATATGATTGGATGCAATAACCCGGACAGCGCCGCTTTGCTGGGTGTGCAGCCACCGCACCGCAATTCTGCCAGCCTGGTGGCCACTGCTCTTGAAGCAAACAAAGAAGGCCCCGCATTTAAACTGGATACCCTGTGGGACAAACCGGGGCATCCGGAAAACTGGTATTTCCGCAGCGATCACCTGCCTTACGCGAGAGCAGGCTACCCGGCAATTTTTTATTCTACCCTGTTGCACCCATTATACCACACACCCATGGATGAACCCGGCATCATCGATATAAAAAAACTGAAAAGAATGACGGAATGGATGTACCGCACCGGGTGGAAGCTGGCCAATGCGGCCACGAGACCAGCCCTGGATGCGGGGTTTAAGCTGGAACGGTAGGCGTGAGACGTGAGACGTCAGGCGTCAGGCGTCAGGCGTCAGGCGTGAGGCGTCAGCGTGAGTGGTGAGTAGTGAGTAGCTGCGGCAAAGACTACCGCCGCAGGTCTCACGTCTCACGCCTGACGTCTCACGATTTCTTGCATGACGCCTCACGATTTCAACTTTACTACAGTATTTTTGTTGTTCGATTAACCAGTTTAGTATGGATATAGCTTCATTGTATCAAAGAGCGCTCAATTTTGAATTTTTAAGTATCGACGAAGGCGTATTTCTGTTTGAAAATGCCCCATTGACAGAATTAATGAATATTGCCAATGAGCTGAGAAAAAAACAGGTGCCCCACCAAAAAGTTACCTGGATAATAGACCGCAATGTAAACACCACCAATGTTTGTATTGCCAATTGCAAGTTTTGCAATTTCTACCGTATTCCCGGACATTCAGAAGCCTATATTACTGATATTGAAACATATAAGCGCAAAATAGATGAAACTTTCCGCTACGGCGGGGAGCAATTGTTGCTACAGGGCGGTCACCACCCCGATTTAGGGCTTCAATACTACGTTGATACCTTCAGGCAACTAAAAAAACTATACCCCTCGCTAAAACTGCATGCGTTGGGGCCACCCGAAGTAGCTCATATTACCAAACTGGAAAAATCTACCCATCGCGAAGTGCTGATGGCGCTAAAAGAAGCGGGGCTTGATTCTTTACCAGGACCGGGCGCTGAGATACTGGTAGATCGGGTTCGCAGGCTTATCAGCAAGGGAAAATGTGGCACAGAAGAATGGCTGACCATTATGCAGGAAGCTCATCAGCTTAACCTTACTACCTCGGCCACCATGATGTTTGGTCATGTAGAAACCATACATGAACGTTTTGAGCACCTGGTAAAAATCAGGGAAGTGCAGGCAAAGAAACCTGCCACAGCCAAAGGTTTTATTGCGTTTATACCATGGACCTTCCAGGATGTAGATACCTTGCTGGCGCGCATACGCGGCGTACACAACCTGGTTACAGCCGAAGAATACATCCGCATGATTGCCATGAGCCGGATTATGCTGCCCAATGTAAAAAACATACAGGCGTCCTGGCTTACGGTAGGCAAGCAAACGGCGCAAATATGCCTGAATGCGGGTGCCAATGATTTTGGCTCCATCATGATCGAAGAAAATGTGGTAAGTGCGGCTGGTGCACCACACCGGTTTACTTACAAAGGCATACAGGAAGCTATTATTGAAGCAGGCTTTGAGCCGCAACTGCGCAACCAACAATATGAGTTCAGGCAGATACCCGCCGCCATTGAAGAACAGGTGATTAATTACTAACGTATCTATAGAAATTTTGGCCCCGTAGCATAAAACTGCGGGGCTTTTTTATTGATTGAATGCCTGCAAAAAAGAAAATCCACGCTTCTCCATCATAATCAGCAGCCTGCCAGCGTTGTATAAACAAAAATCTCATGTTCTTCTAAGGGCAAACCCTTAACCCAACTTGTATAACTACCTAGCAGCCAATATTACATATGGATTTGTTGTTATACAAAGTTATAACCCTGTGTACAATTATGTCCTCAAACCATTTTCGCAAACTAATGCGCATTACTGCTGTAATTGTAGCATTGGCATTGCTGTTTAATTTTCTTGCCTGGTACTTTGGTTACCTGAAATCTAAAGAAAACGAAAAACTTGTTGAAGTAATAAACATTTGCGGAAGGCAGCGCATGCTTAGTCAGCGCATTACCAAAGAAGCGTTAATCATTACCAATGATAATTGCTCAACAGAGGAAAAAACAGCAGCGAGGCAAAATATTACAACAGCCATCAACCTCATCGAAAAACAAAACAGGTTTTTGCGGCAGGAAATTGTTTTACCCGGAACACCGGCTCCACCCAACAATGCCATTGTTAATCACCTGCTTTCTGTTGAATCGCCTTACCTGCAAAACATTATTGATATTGGCCGTCATATAGCCGGTGCCGACACCTCACTGATAAAACAGAACCAGGTATACTATATGAACGATTTGCTGCTAAATGAAAAACAGGCCTTGCCTGTAATGGAAGAAGTCGTTTCGCAGTATGTAACCATCATGATCGAAAAGACAAAAAATGCAAATACAATAAACATTGGTAAGTTTATTTCCGTTATTGCTGCATTGGTATTTTTGGCGGTACTGGTGCTTGAACCATTGTTCCGCGGCAGTAAGAACAATCTTCAGCAATTGCATCTTGCCAAGGTGGAGTTATTACAGGAAAAAACATTCCTGTCTTCTATTCTTAATTCGCAGACAAATTTTGTTATCCGTATTAATAAAGAAGGCAATTTTACGTTTGCCAACCCGGAATTCTTAAAGACATTCCATTACAATATTGAGGACCTGCTGCATACAGGTTATCACACTACTATCTTTCCCAAAGACATACAGCGTTGCCGGCAGTTGGCCGATGAGTGCCTGCAATATCCCGGCAAAATTTTTCGCCTACTCATAAAAATACCTGTTTGTAACAGTAAAGATTATCTCTGGACCGAATGGGAATTTATTGCCCTGCGCAATGACCCGGCTACAATAACAGAAATACAAGGTATTGGTCTTGATGTAACGGATAAAATGCAGGCGCAGCAGAGTAAGGAAGAAGCCATTCAAACCCTTTCTTATGCCATGAGTTATGCAAAGATGGGTTCCTGGAAATACAATGTGGAAACTCAGGAGTTTATTATGGGTGCCGAAATGAAATCATTGCTGGGCCTCACTGAGAAAGATCCGGATACCATTTCAATGCAGGACTTTGTAACCAATTTCATTCTTCCGGAAGATGTAGCGCACGTAGCAGCGGAAACAGAAAAAATTATCAGGAACAGGCACGACAAAAACTACGAGTCTGCCTTTTCTTACCGCATCATTACAAAAACAGGACAACTGCGTTATCTCTTTACCAAGGGAAAACAAATGAATGAGCAATACCGTTTTGGTATTGCCCAGGACATAACCACGCATAAAGAGGCCGAGCAGGCGCTTTTAAAAAGCGAACAACAATACCGTTTACTGGCAGAACATTCAGAAGATATTATTAGTGTTCATTCGTTAAATTCGGAAATTGAATATATTTCTCCTTCTGTACAAACCGTACTGGGCTATACGGCAGAAGAGGTAACTGGCAGAAACATCCTGGATTTTGTGCACCCCGACGATCACAACAGGTTTACAAGCAGCGATGAAACGGCCTCTGTTTATAACTCATCTTTACTGATGCTGCGTTACCGCATGCTGCACAAAAACGGCAGTCATATCTGGCTGGAGAGCATTGTAAAACCGGTAAAGGAAAAAGGCGAAGTCAGCAAACTCATCTGCACGTCGCGCAATATTACCGAAAGAAAAAAGACCGAAGCGCAGAAAAGCATGCTGCTATCGGAAGTAAAACAGTCAGAGGAACTATTGCGATCTGTAATTGACGCCACACCCGATCTTATTTTTATAAAAGATACCAGCTACCGGCATGTAATGGTAAACAAAGCCTATGCAAACCTTTTAAATTTAACGCCCGAAGACATTATTGGCAAAGACGATATAGAACTTGGTTTTAGCGAAGAACAGGTAAAGGGCAATGCTGCAAAAAATATCCGCGGATTCTGGCAAGACGATAATGATGTCATTAACACCGGACGTGTAATAACTATTTCAGAAGAAACGGCTTTCGTAAGCGGCGAGCTGCATTACTTCAGTATTGTAAAAGCGCCGCTGCGTAACAATGAAGGTAAAATATGGGGCGTGCTTGGTTTTGCGCATAATATTACCGGTATAAAACAGGCCGAAGCACAAAAAGAACATCTATTGGCCGAAGTAAAACAATCTGAGCAATTATTAAAAACCGTTATTGATGCCACGCCCGACTGGATCTTTATCAAAGACCGCCATCACAGGTTTTTAATGGCCAATAAAGCCTATGCCAGTTCGCTGCAGCTTACCCCGGAACTAATGATAGGGAAAAATGATCTTGATTTAGGTTTTGCAGAATCGGTGGTAAAGGGCGATGCGGCCAGTGGTATACGCGGTTTCTGGACAGATGATGATGAAGTAATTCAAACCGGGCAGGCAAAATATGTTCCGGAAGAAATAAATATTCACAATGGTGAACAGCATTATTTCAGCACTACCAAAGTGCCGCTATACGATGAGAAAGGGAAGATTTGGGGATTACTGGGTTTTTCCCATAATATTACGGGTCTGAAACAGGTAGAAGGCAATCTCAGGAAAAAAGACCAGTTGCTGCAGGCTGTTTCGGAAGCTACCCACCAGTTAATAGGCAATAAAAACCTGGAAGAAGCCATTGGTGAAGGGCTGTTTTTACTCGGCGTAAAAATGCAGGTAGACATCATCAGTGTGTATAAAAAACTGAACGCCGGCAGCAATGAACATACCATACAGCAAATTGCAAGCTGGAATACATCGGGCGAAAAACAACAGGAAACCAGGTCATTGGTTAGCATCTCCCCTTTCTCGGCAGATTCACCCGTACTTAAGACACTGCAAGAAAATGAAATTTACTCTTCTGCTGTAAATGAACTCAAAGATGAACATTTAAGAAACCTGTATCTGCAGAGGGGCGTACAATCCATAGTACTGATACCCATTTTTGTAAAAAACATTTTGTGGGGGCATATCGCTATCAAGCAGTTCAAGTACGAACGGCAATGGACAGCCACAGAGTTTACCATACTGCATTCTTTTGCGGCCACGCTTGCTGCGGCTATAGAACAGCGTGAGCTACAGCACGAGATTTTACACGCCAAAGAAATTGCAGAAAAAGCAAGCCGCGCCAAGAGCGAATTTATGGCCAATATGAGCCATGAACTGCGGACACCCATGAACGGTATTATTGGGTTTACCGACCTGGTATTGACTACCGATCTGCAAAAAGCGCAGCGGGGTTACCTGCAAAATGTAAAAAAGTCGGCGCACGGATTACTGGGAATTATTAACGACATACTTGATTTTTCAAAAATTGAAGCGGGCAAATTATTTATTGACTATACCGCATTTCAGCTAAACGAACTCATAGAAGAAGCCATCGATTTGCTGAATGTAAAAGCGCATGAAAAAAAGCTGGAAGTACTTTTCCTGTCAGACCCGCGGTTGCCCTCTGTCATTAACGGCGATTCCGTCCGCATCCGCCAGATACTGGTTAATCTTTTAGGTAATGCCATCAAGTTTACCGAAAAAGGAGAGATTTGCATCGAACTAAAGCAAACTGCTGAGATATTCGAAAAAGATGGTAAAAAATATGCCGGCATTGGTATTACTGTGAAAGATTCCGGTATTGGCATAGCGCCTGAAAAAGTAAATAAAATCTTTGAAGGTTTTACACAGGCAGATTCATCTACCACAAGAAAGTATGGCGGAACCGGACTGGGGCTGACTATTTCAAAAAGCCTGGCCGAATTAATGGGTGGCACCCTTACAGTTGCCAGTGAGATTGGCAGGGGGAGTGTTTTTACCCTGCAGCTTACGCTGGAAATAATTGACGGACAGCCTTTGATAAAACCAACAGAAAAACCTTTGCTGAAGCATGTGCTGGTGGTAGATGATAATGAAACCAACCGTAACCTGATGAAAGGTATTTTCGAATACCTGCAGATACAATGCACCCTTGCATCGGGCGGAGCAGAAGCGCTGGCCTTCATAGCAAATGAAGACAACAAATATCCCCTGTTTGACCTTGTAATAACAGACTACCAGATGCCTGAGATGGATGGTCTTATGCTGGCCCGGCAGATAGCCGGTAAATCAACCAGTACTTTTAACCCGGTAGTATTAATGCTTTCTTCCCTGGAAAAAAACATGGAAGGCTACCAGGCAGAAAGAAGGGGGCTTATCAAGCTTTTATCAAAACCGGTAAAGCTGCAGGAACTTGATAAAATGCTGGCCAGCCTGTTCAACAAACAGGTAACTGAAGAGACGGTGCAATTAAACAAGCCTGTCATTGAAAAAATGAAACATGCGGCCACTATTCTTGTAGCAGAAGACGATGCCGTTAATATGTTGCTCATATCCGAAGTATTGGGTAAAATGGGATTGGATGTCTTACAGGCTACCAATGGAAAAGAAGCGATAGCCATGCTGGCCGATCATGCTCCGGATCTTATTTTTATGGATATTAATATGCCCGAAATGGATGGGTTTACGGCTACTACGCAAATACGGCTGCTGCCCAACCCCATTTGTGATATACCCGTTATAGCGCTCACCGCAGACGCTATGAAGGAGGATCGCGACAGGTGTATACAGGCGGGTATGAACGATTATATTTCAAAACCTTTCAGGCTGGAAGAACTGGAAAACGTATTAAAAACCTATCTCGTTTCTGCATAAGCTGTTTACCCGGTGCATAGTGTATGCACCGGGTTTTAATTTAATAAACCTGCGCCTTACGTTATTTCACCGGCGAAATAGTACCCGCTGTTTTACCCTCTGCAAACACTTTCAATAAACTCTGGTTTTACCTGCCGCTTCCCGGCTTGCCAGGATTTTTGCCAACCCGATAACTGCAAAGAAATATTCATTAATTGAGTTATAAAACGCCGTTGCCGGGCCGGCAAATCCGTATAAAATCTTTTTTACCTTTACCCGGGTCAATAACTGACTCCTTGCCTAAAAACTAACGAATGCAAAACTGGAGAATTAAACTATCCCTGTTTATTAACTATTATGTTTTTGCCATTTTATTAAACAGTTCGGGCGTAGCGATATTAAATGTACAAAACAGCTTTGGTGTTACTAAAACCGCAGCTTCCTGGATTGACCCCTGCAAAGATTTAAGTATTGCCCTTGTTTCATTCCTGGTGTCTTCCTACATTACAAGATTTGGATATAAACGTGCCATGATGACGGCATTGGGCATCATTGCCATTGCCTGTATTATTATTCCCAATACCCCGGGATTTCTTGCTGTTAAATTATTGTTTGTTGCTATCGGCTCCTGTTTTGCATTGATAAAAATGTCGGTGTACAGCGTCATTGGCATTATTACAAAAGACGCCAGGGAACATATCAGCCTGATGAATTTTATTGAATCATTTTTTATGATTGGCAACCTGACACTCTATTTTTATTTCAGTTCTTTTGTAGACAGCGCCCATCCGCAATCAACCGCCTGGCTGAATGCATTTTATTTACTGGGTGGTCTTTCTTTACTGGCCCTGTTTTTATTAATGGGCGCAAAACTGGATGAAACGGCTGCCAAATCTGAAAGTAAACCGCTGATGGCCGAATTCGGTGAAATGTTCACCTTAATGTTTAAGCCCATTGTACTGGCCTTTATTGCTTCCGCATTTTTTTATGTACTTATTGAACAAAGCATTCAGAATTTTTTACCCACGTTTAACAACAAAGTATTAATGCTGCCCGCGGCATTGAGCATACAGATGAGCGCTATTTTAGCAGGCTCCACAGCAGTGGGCAGGTTTTTGGCAGGAATTGTTTTAAAACGGTTCAATTGGTTCTATGTGCTCCTGGGCTGTCTTTTATTATCTGCCTTGCTAATCTGTGTGGCGTTACCACTGGCAAAAGACACCGTAGGTAAAACCTATACCGGGTGGGGAGATGCACCACTGGCAGCTTTTATGTTTCCTTTAATTGGAATTTTTCTTGCGCCGGTATATCCTTCCATCAATTCGGCTATTCTAACCTCTTTGCCCAAACCAAAACATGGGCTGATGTCGGGCCTTATAATAATATTCTCTGCTTTGGGTGGCACCACAGGCTCACTTATTATGGGGCGTGTTTTTGATGCAGATAAAACAGGTGGCCAGCATGCATTCTATTTTTCTTTGATTCCAATAACCATACTTATTGTATGCTTATCACTGTTCAGGCGCCTGCAATCCCGAACAACAACGGCAGCCTGATATTTTAAATGCCCTATTATTATTGTATGCCGCAAACGGATCTTTTTTTCATAGATAGCCTTGCATCACTGTACCAGGATGTGCAGATGCAGGAGGTTTTTGCCGATTCAAAATATTTTGTGGATTGTATTCCCAATGGCAGTCCGGCTGCAATTATAAGCAGCTATGAACAGGAAAAACGATATATGGGTTTCAATTTAAAAAACTTTGTAACCGAACATTTCGTTTTCCCGGCAGAAATAGATACCCATTATACTTCTGCCAACAAACCCATTCTTCAGCACCTGAACGATTTGTGGGATACACTGACAAGAAAATCCAACCGTCTTGAAGAAGGTACGCTCATCAACCTTCCCTACACTTACGTGGTGCCGGGCGGCCGCTTCAGGGAAGTGTATTACTGGGACAGTTATTTTACCATGCTTGGCTTACAAGTCAACAGGCGTGTTGATCTTATCCAGAACATGGTTGCCAACTTTGCTTATCTTATTGATGCGTTTGGCCATATCCCCAATGGAAACCGCAGCTATTATCTTAGTCGTTCGCAACCGCCTTTTTTTACGCTGATGGTGGAATTGCTGGCCGAAGAAAAGAACGGCGATATTTTACTTCAGTACCTGCCGCAAATAGAAAGAGAATATGCATTCTGGATGGACGGAGAAGAAACGCTTAACACTGCTGGTGATGCTTACAGGCGTGTGGTTAAGCTACCAGATGGACACATACTAAACCGGTATTGGGATGATAAAGACGAACCAAGACCCGAAGCGTATGCAGAAGACAGGCATATAGCAAAAGAAGCCGGCGGTCCGGCAGCGACAGTTTACCGCCATATCCGCGCCGCCGCGGAATCTGGCTGGGATTTTAGCAGCCGATGGTTTAAAGACCCTCAAAAAATGACTACCATACAAACAACCGATTTGGTTCCGGTAGATCTGAACTGCCTGTTGCTGCACATAGAAGAAACATTGCTAAAAATATATACCCTTCAAAAGCAACCAGCGACTGTTGAATTGTTTACTCAAAAAATACTCAACAGGAAAAAAGCCATACAACAATACTGCTGGAATGAAAATAAGGGCTTCTACTTTGATTATCATTTCAAAGACAACATTACCGCTGACCGGTTTACGCTGGCAGCCTTGTATCCTTTGTTCTTTTCGGTGGCAGACAGTAGGCAGGCGCAGCAGGTGGCCCGTGTTGCCGAAGAAAGTTTCCTGCAAACAGGAGGTTTGCTGACTACCATATATAAAACGGGGCAGCAATGGGACGCACCCAATGGATGGGCGCCTTTGCAATGGATAGCCTTTAAAGGATTAAAACAGTATGGGCACACCCGCCTGGCGGGCGAGATAAAAAACCGCTGGATGGCCACCAACGAGAAAGTATATGCAGAAACCGGCAAAATGATGGAAAAATACAATGTTGCAGACACCAATGTTAGTGCCGGCGGCGGTGAATACCCCAACCAGGACGGTTTTGGCTGGAGCAACGGCGTTTATCTTGCCTTTACACTGGAAGATTAACAGTATCTAAACACAGCATGTGGCCGGATACACGTCATTATTGCAGCTCCAAAATTTGGTGCGTAGTTTGATCACTTTCACGAAAATTATAGTAAAACATGAACAAACAACCTTCTTTGGCATTCTGTATTATTATGGATGTGCTGGGCTATGCCACTTATGCCATTCCGGGTTTGGGCGAGCTGGGGGATATTGTATTTGCGCCTGTTTCTGCCATTATTTTTTACGTAATGTTTGGTAGCTGGAAAGGCGCGTTGTTTAATTTTACAGAAGAGATTCTGCCCGGCACCGATTTCATTCCCAGTTTTACCATTATGTGGTGCTGGAACTATTTCAGCAATAAAAAATCCGGCAACACCACTATAACAAGAACAATATAATTTATGAGCCCGGCGCAAATGCGCCGTTTTTTTATTCAATTACAAAGCGGTAGCCAATTCCCTTGATGGTAAGTATTTCCAGCCCATCGTCTTCTTTCAGGTAACTGCGTATTTTATTGATATATACATCCAGGTTGCGGCTGTTAAAAAAAGAATCATTTCCCCAAAGAAGGGTAAGAATACTTTTCCGGTCTATGATCCCATCCCTGTTTTCATACAGCATCTTCAGCAATTCACTTTCGCGGTACGACAGTTTTTTTTCTTCTTTGTTCAACACTAGCAATTGCCGGTTTGTATAAAACTGGTATTTCCCCAATTGTACGGTATCGGCAGAGACGGCAATGGGCTTGCCTTCTTTTTTACGCAATACATTTTCAATACGCACAATCAGTTCTTCCATACTGAAAGGTTTGCGTATGTAGTCATTTCCGCCAAGCGTAAACCCTTTTACCACATCGCCGGTTTGCGTTTTGGCGGTAAGAAAAAGGATCGGCACCTGTGTATTTACAGCACGTATGTCTTCAGCAATTTCAAATCCGTCCTTATTGGGCAGCATTACATCCAGCACACATACATCGGGTTGAATTTTCTTAAAAAGATCGAATGCTTTGGCCCCGTCTGTTTCCATATGCACGGCAAAGCCGCGGCTTTGCAGGCTTTCCTTTACTATCTTACCCAGAAAAACCTCATCTTCTGCATATAAAATAGTAACGCTCATGATTTGCCGATTTTAAATGCCATTTTAATAACTTTTCTCCCATTACCATAATCTATTACCGCGGCCTCTTTAAACGGAAGGCTTACTGTGAAAGTACTTCCTTCACCCAGCTTGCTCTTTACTTCTATAAAACCCTGATGCCGCCTTACAATATGGTTTACATAGCTTAGTCCCAGTCCATAGCCTTTAATATTGTGCCTGTCGCCTCCCGGCACACGAAAAAATTGTTCAAACACTTTATGCCGGTACTCATTGGCAATACCAATACCATTATCGGTTACCGACAGTTCTATATAGGTTGTGCAATCGGTAATGTGTATATCCATTTTTGGATGCTGCTTACTGTATTTCAGGGCATTATCCAGCAGGTTATAAATCACGCTCGTCATGTGCAGCCTGTCCGCTTCTATCATAAAATTTTCGCCCTTTGTTACCACCGTTGTTATTGCATGCTGTTTATCAAACTGCAGTTTCATAGAGGCAATCACTTCTTCAACCAATGCTGCAAGATTAAACTCTTCTTTTTGCAGGGCAATTTCCCGGTTTTCGTACAGCGACAACTTTAATACCTTGTCTACCAGCAAGCCCAGCCTTTGCATTTCGCTGCCGGATATATCCAGGTATTCTTTTGTCTTTTGCGGATCGTGCAGCGCATTAAAATTTTTAAGCGCTTCAATGGCAACGCTTACAGTGGCAATGGGTGTTTTTAATTCATGCGTAATATTGCTGATAAAATCGTTTTTAAGCTGGGTAAGCCTTTGCTGCCGTATTAAATTGCGGTACAACAAAAGAAAGGAGGCAATGGTAACGCTCACCAGCAAAAGCGACACCAGAACAGGTTGCCACATTTGTTTCAGCACATACCAGTTACTGTTGATAAAATCAAGCTGGTAGGTGCGTGGTTTTATAAAACCCAGTTCTACCCTGTTTCCTTCCATGTCCATTTTTTGCCGCTCACTGGTGGTACCAGTATCAGCAACGCTAACGGTAAATGGCAACCGGATTTTTTGTTTGGCAAGCGCCTGCTGGTAATGGTCTGTCACTTCTTTGGCGGTAATGGAATCATGCAACGAATCCACTCCCCGCAAAAAATCGAAAACCGGGCCACCGGCGGGCATTGACCTTTTGAACTGGAATTGCACATTAGAGTCGGCAGGCAGGGGTAAGTTTCCATGGTTTACGGTAATCACCATGGAGGTATGCAGCTTTTTTCCGGGCAATGAAGAATCCCTTATTTTCTCCTGCAGGATATTTGTCATGCTGATAATACCCTCTTTGTCCTGCACACGGATATTGATGTTGGAATCCAGGTGAAGTTTGGATGCCTGCAGACGCATAATGGTTTCACGAAAAAGAAGGTTGGTGCGTACACTGAAAAGATGCTTCTCTTCCTGGTAATTTTTGCGCAACCAGTATACCTGGAAAGCAACAATTACAAGTATGGCAACCACCATAAAAAAAACAGGTATCCTGAGTTTACTTTTCATGCAACACGGGCTTTTCTCCGGCCGGTTATACAAATGTATCTATTTCTTTCCCCGCCAGACGGCAGCATTAACCTTAATTAACATTAAACCAAGCCCTATTAACCTTGTTTGGAAAGCCTGGTTAATAGTTTTGAGCAAACAATTTAATCATGAAAAAAATACTCATTGCCATTGCCGCCGGTCTTTGCTTTCAACTGGCTGTAGCGCAGGTAAAAGAAGGAAAAATTATTTATGAACGCAAAACCAATATGTATAAAAGGTTACCGCCCGAAAATGAAAACATGAAAGCGATGTTACCTGAATTCAATATTGGCAGGCAGCAATTGGTGTTTTCGGGAGATGAATCAGTGTTTTCATCCATACCGGAAGAAGAAGATATTCGCGACCACGCGGGCGAGGAAGGTGGCCGGATTAATATACGCATGAACAGCGGCAGCAGCGAAACCTATAAAAATTATGCAACCGAAAAAATAATAGAATTGAGGGAACTGGGACCTAAAAAATATATTATTGAAGACACCCTTAAAAAATTGGCCTGGAAACTAAGCGATGATACCATAATGATAAAAGGATATCATTGCAAAAAAGCAATTGCCAAAAACAAACAGGGCGATAATATAATAGCCTGGTATACAGACGAAATTGCCGCCACCAGCGGACCGGAACAGTTTGGCGGCCTGCCCGGCCTTATCTTAAAAATGGATATTGGCGACGGATGGATTGTATTTACTGCAACTGATATCACCGCGGGCAGCGATCACCAACTGGTAAAAGCACCAACAGGCGCCAAAAAGGTGACGCGCCAGGAATTTCAAAAAATGATGGATGAAGCATTTGGGCCTTCTACCGGTGGTGGCCCGCAAATAAGAATTATAACGAGAGATGGCGGTGGAGCGCACAATAATTAATATATAACAACCCAGTCCTTTTGGAAAAAAGCCCTTTGCGGGGCTTTTTTTTTCAGAAAATGTATGATATATATTTTGCCAGATTACAGATAAGTGAAAAAAATATTTTGATATTATAAGTGTACTTATTATATTTACACTTATAAAAACAATTATTATGTGGACAAAATCTCATTCCGTAGTTACCAACAGCGTAACCAAAGAACAAATCTGGAAACTTTTTGCCAATGTAAACAACTGGCCCAGCTGGGACCATGGCGTTGCCTTTGCGCACCTGGAAGGCAAATTTGAAAAAGGCAATCATTTTATATTTCAGCCAAAAGGCGGTCCCAAACTGAAAATTGGCATAGTAGAAGCCATTGAAAACAAAACATTCACCGACTTTACCCAATTTCCGCTGGCAAAAATGTACGGAGAACATGTATTTGAAGAAACACCCAACGGGTTAAAACTTACTACCACCATGAAAGTAAAAGGACCGCTGGGTTTTTTATGGCGCAAAATAGTAGCCAGCAAAATTGCAGATGCCTTGCCCGCCGACATGGAAAACCAAATTAAATCCGCCAGCAAACTTTAAATTGCAGGCATGACAAAACCAGTCAAAGATTTCTCCGTACAAACCGCGGAAGATAGTCCGGGCTTTTTACTCTGGCAGGTTACTACCCTGTGGCAAAGAGGCATCAAAAAATCGCTGGACACTATTGATATTACACATCCGCAATTTGTTTTGCTGGCCAGTTTGCTATGGCTTTCCAAACAAAAGGAAAATGTTACGCAAATTGATTTATCGCAGCACAGTAAGATTGACCCCATGACTACATCTACCGTCATCCGTACGCTGCAGCGAAAGGGGTTGATCGAACGGCAGGAACATCATACAGATACCAGGGCAAAGACCGTTACCCTCACCAATGATGGTAGTAGGATTACCCGGCAGGCAGTAAAGATTATTGAAAAATTTGATGCCGTTTTTTTTCAGTCGCTGGGAAATAAAACAAAGGATTTCAATATGTTTTTATTGCATTTACTGAGTGGTAACAATTGACTAAGAGGACAAGGAGAAAAAGAGTTCTTTTTTGTAGCGCAGAGTTAGCAGAGAAAAAGAGAAATTTTGCTTAGCAGGTATCAGCCATCAAAAAACCAGCCATCAGACATTTCTTACCTTTTTTTGTCGCGCGGAGTTAACAGAGAAAAAGAGAAATCTTGATTGGCAGACGGATATCAGCGATCAGAAAATCAGCCATCAGCCATTACTGCCATTACTGCCGTATTACCTGTATATTACTTTTCCTGCTCCCCGGCGCGGCAATATTTTTCCCGGCAAAGCGGCTGATATTGTAGGTAAAACTTAATTGCCAGAAACGTTTCAGCACATTATAAGAAAGGTCTTCAATATAATTTTGATTGCTGCTCCGGCTGATGCCAATATTCTGGCTTAGTATATCGTATACCTGCAAGCGAAATTCTCCCTTCTTATTTTTAAATACCTGTTTGGCAATGCCGGCGTTCCATAAAACCGCGCTTTGATTGTATCCCTGTGTAAGACCACTGCGGGTAGTATAATCCACATCACTGGCAAAGCTAAACCCACGGGGCATGTACAGGTTCATCTCAAATGTATAATGCTGGCTCCAGTATTGTACGTTTTGCTGGCTTTGAAGCGAATAGGCGGCATTGTTGTATACCACTTCAGCGCCTGCACTGAGGTCAACCAGTTCTTTATAGCCATAGTTCCATACCAGTTCCTGCGATGCCATCCATGTGCTGATATTATTTTTTTGTGCATTCAGAAACCCAATATTCCTGCTTTGCGAAAGAGCGCTGTTGAGATTTATTTTACTCTTTATCTTTCTTACAGGAAAACCCCATGAAGTATTCAGGCCAAGATTATAGGCCCCATTTACATTAACTGGCTGGCTGGTACGCTGGCCTTGTGTATTGAGTTGATCTGCATTGACAATTTTATTACTGGTAATACCCGCGTTTAACGCCGCAAAAAAACTGGTGTGCCGGTAAGGATCAAATGAAATATAATCAGCCTGCAGGCGGTGATAATATTCCTGTTTTAGATCAGGGTTGCCAATTTTTATATTCAATGGATCGGTATTATCTGTTAATGGCTGCAGCTGGGTAACAGAAGGCTGCCGGGTAAAAGTGTTGTAAAAAACCTGTATATTTTTATACTGGTTCATTTTATATTGCAAATTGGCATTGGGCAGAAAGTTAACAAAAGAGCGTTCGATGGCGCTATCCTTTGCCATTATATGAAAACTGCTGTTAAGCGATGCCTGCTGCATGGCAGCCCCGATAGCAAAATTGTATTTTTTCTGCTGGTAGCGCCAGTTTACGGTGGGCCTGTGATAGCTGTAACTGGTTGAAAAAATATTGGACAATGCATCGTTCAGCGCGGTATATTTTCCGCCTGCTTTATCAAAGTCATACGTGGTTTTGTCTGAGGTGCTATGCGTGGTATTAAAATTATAATTGAACTCAAGCAGTGATTTTTTCGAAAGGGGCTCAGTATAGGAAAGAACCAGGCCGTAACTTTTGCTGTCATTGTGCTGGTTATTTACCTGGTTAATCGTATCGCTTTGCTGCAAACTGCCATTGGGCTGATAATAATTATTTTGCGACTGCAATCCGCCATTGCTGCTACTGTTGTTCAGGTTAACAGACAGGTTGGTTGAAAACGTTCTTCCTTTTTTCGGAAACCTATGCCTGAACAAAGCGTTGTTGTTCCAGCTATATCCTTTTCCGGTTACAAACGAATTGGCATACCCGTCATTTAATAAATTACCCGCTGCAGCCACGGAGTTATAATTGCTGCTGATGCCGTATCGCGATTGCTGCAGGTTAACCGATGAGCTAAGCTTAATGGAGTTGGCAGTATCAATTTTATAGTCTCCGCTTATATTGACACGATGGCTTTCGTTTGTATTATTGGAATTGTTATTCTTTGTTGTGTTAAAATTATTTCCGGGCAGCAGCCACTGCTGGTATACTTTTTCGGTTTTATCTGTTTGCATCCGGTTATAAAAATAACTGCTCATCAGGTCCAGGTTCTTTTGCCAGGTATTGTTGTAATTCAATCCGCCTGCCTTTGTTGTAGTAATGCCCTGGTTATTGCCGGCGCCCTGTATGGGCAAACCCATGCTATTCATATCTACCTGTACGCCACCCCGCCCACCAGCGCCGGGCAGGCCACCGGTAAAGTTTAAAATATCCATAAAAGAAAAACCCTGCTTATTGGTGTTATTCAGCATGCCAATGGCCGATGCCTGTCTTTCACCGCTGAAACTATTTACATTAAAATTGCCCTGGTAAAGGCCTTTATCGCCGGCGCCTGCTGTAGCTTTTCCAAAAACACCATTTTTTTTGTCGGATTTTATGGTAAGGTTAATGGTCTTTTCGGTGTTGCCATCGTCGAAACCGGTAAACCTTGACTGATCAGATTTTCTGTCAAATACCTGTACCTTATCAATGGCATCTGCGGGCAAATTTTTGGTAGCCATTTTGGGATCATTACCAAAAAACTCTTTTCCATCTACCAGTACTTTTTTTATTTCCTCCCCATTCGACTTCACCTTTCCGTCTTTATCTACCTGTATGCCCGGCAGTTTTTTAAGCAAATCTTCCACCACTGCATTGGATTTGGTTTTAAATGAGCCGGCATTAAACTCAAGCGTATCGTTTCGTATAACAACGGGAGGCTTTTCCTGTGTAACCGTTACTTCCTGCAACCGGGTGCTTTTGTTGCCAATGGTTAGTGTACCAAAATTGATATCATTCAATGCGGTAGTAATAACAAAATCCTTACTGAGATTAATGTATCCCACATGTGTAATCAGCAGCCTGTATGCGCCATTTTCCAGATTGCGAATATTAAAAAAGCCGGTACTGCCGGTTCTTGAAAAACTGACCAGTGAGGAATCTTTGGCAAGCAACACCGTTACCGTGGCATTATCTACAGGCAGGCCCGAAACAGTATCTTTTATAATTCCTTTAATACTGCCTTCTTTCTGGGCGTTTACGAATACTACAGGAACAAAAAGAAGAAGTATAAAAAGCAGGTATATTTTCATAGCCAGTTTTTTCAGCTACGAAACTATTCTGCCGGTCTAAAAAAACAGGTTAAGCAGGGTTGGTTTAATGTTAAACAAGGTTAATACATTGTCTAAATCCTGTGCAGGAACGATGTTGATCTTTTGGAGATGATTTTTATTGTAAAACAATTGCAGCAAACTTAATAGCAGAAACCGCTTCGGGTGATGGGGAGAAAAAGAACAGCAGCCCATTATTCTGGCTCTTATTTAGCAATTGCCACGCTGGTATCTTTCCTGTCTTTGTCGTACACACTTAATACAATTTTCCACTGGCTACCGGTGTTTTTCATCACCAAATCAATATTTAATTGCTGGGTGATACCGCTGGCAGGCAGTAAATCGAATTGTATAGTTGTAAACGTTTTATCTTCTGAAGGATCTGTATACATACCGTTTACAATCACGGCTTTTTGTCCTTCGGGCTTTATGATGCTGTTTTTAATCTGGTTGAATAACTCCTCGAAACGGGTCCTGGCTTTAGTGAATTCATTGCCTGTAAAGACAACAGACTGCCAGCTCAGCACCTGTTTGTGTGCGGCGGTTGACTGTGTAATAGTGGTGGAGATGGCGCCCGGTATGGTAATGTTCGATTTGTATTCTGCTGAAACCTGGTTGGAAGACAGCAGTTCGCCCCTGATATTTTTAAACTCGCTGGGAAAATCCTGTATTACTTTTTCCAGCGTATTATTGGTTTGGTTACGGAAGACGCCCTGCGCAACAGTTGAAGCACCAAAAAATAGTATGAGTAACAACGCGGCGATGTTTTTCATATGGCGAATTTTTGGGTACTACAAGATACTTACTAAAGACATGTTAAGAAATAGAAAAAATACGGAGTAGATATACAATAGTGCAATAATATTTGCCGTTCTACGTTATTTTCACGATCTTCAGTTAACTAAACCAAGCCAATATCAAATGGAAAGAAGCAATATGTACTACGATGTACACAAAACAATGATACACAAAAATGTGTACCGTCCTTCCTCTAACCTCAGTCGTTTCGCTAAATTCCTTTTTAGTATTATCCTGGTAGGGCAATCACCCATTCAACACAACAGGGATTATGCGCGCCGGCCTAAATAAAGTCATAACCAGTCTTTTATCATACTAGCACTTACCTCTGAAACCAAAAAATGTATGTGCTATGGCCCCACTATGTGGGGTCTTTGTTTTACTGCCCTTCCATAAGGATAAACACTTAGTACTTGCTTGGATAATTTTTCTTTACCTGCAACCAGCTTGTAAAAATTGTAAGACACCAGTGCCGTGGATGCCAGATAAAGCGGCTTATTTTAACAGCAAGGGCGTGAGTACTTTTTGCCAGATGGCATAACCCTTTGCATTCATATGCAGGCTGTCTGCAAGAAAGATGTCTTTCATTGGCTCACCGTTTTTATCCAGCATCCTGGAGTACACATCCGCAAAAGCTGCATGTTTATCCTTCAACAGAAAAGCTTTTACCTGTTCATTTACCTCTTTCATTTTTGGAAATAGCCGGCTGCGGCTGGGACTGGGTTTTAGTGAAACAAACAATACCGGCACATCGCCCAGCTTTTTCCTGATCATGCCAAATAAGATTTTTACCCGCTCTACTACAGTTGCCGCACTTACCGTATCCGACGAAGCCAGATCATTCTCTCCGCAATAAATTACCACCTGCCTGGGCTGATAGGGGAAAATAATATCATCTGCATACCGGATAACATCGGATAGTGTTGAGCCCCCGAAACCACGGTTTATAATCGGGTAACCGGGAAAATAATCCTGTACATCCGTCCATTTTGTAAACGAAGAACTGCCTGTAAACAGAATGGCATGTTTGGCCGGTGGCTGTTCGGCATCTTTCTTCTTAAAAGCCTGTATGTCGTTGTAGAATGCAGCCTCCTGGGCGTTGACAATTGTACATGCCATGACAAGAACAACGAGTGCAGACAAAATTCTGGAAATACTTTTCATATCAATATGTATTATTTGCTTACGGTAAATTATTCTTTTTCCTTTTGGTGAAAACACCAAAAGGGGCGCAAGGGCAATAACGTCACAGTCGGTGCTACCAATAGTTCCTGCTAAACATTTCCGGATGCTAGTCTGCCTTTACCAATTTGGTCTTTTCGGACACCCCATTTTCATTAACGGCTTCAATGGTAAAATAATAAGTCTTTTGATTGTCCATTGCCTTGAACCAATAATCATTGGCGCTGTGTACCATTACACAATTGTATAATTTATCGGTTGCAATGCCATAATAAATATTGTAGGCAAACGCATTGTCTACCGGGCCCCATTTAATATAGGCACTGCGTTTGTCCTTCTCTGTTCTTAACACAATGAATTGCTTTACCATATCCGGTTTGGCGCCATTGCCATTGCCAAATACCCGCAAACCACTGATGGCAAATTTGCCCGTTGGCATATGAATATTTTCGAGCCGTATATAACGGGTCTGTACGGGTGTGGTTAGTTCCAGGTATTCATGCGGGATGTCCGTTTTATTATTGCTCTTATCGGCCAGCAGGTTCCATTTTTTTCCATCGGCGGAGGCATATAATTTATACTGATGATACTGGCCTGGCCACTTGCCCAGCCGGTTACTGTCTACATCCTGGTCGGCATAGTTGATTTGAATAGCATTAACCAGCGACGTATTACCAAGATCCGTTTGTATCCATTCTCCTTTATTGCCACTAGCAGCACTCCAGTATGTTTTTATATTTTCGTCCACCGCGTAATTGGCATAGTAACTGGCCAGTGTGGAAGACACCTGCACAGGTTTGTTATAGTTGAGCAACATCCAGCCGGTAAAGGAACCTGGGCTACCAACGGCCCCCTCCAAACCTCCCCCAGCAGGGGCGGCTTTGCTGGCAGCCCCCTCCAACTCCCCCAACGGGGGAGAGCCCACCGCACCTGGCCCGCTTTTCGAAGTTGCATTATTTTCTTTTTGGCTTTTCTCAAACTCTTGTTTTGCTTTTTTTTCACTCAGGTTGCTTATCCGCTTATCAGCATCGGGCACCCAATGCGGATAATCGCCAAATGCCGTATTGCAATACATAATATCATCTTTGTCAAAACCTGCCGGCCATATACCTATCCTTCTTTCAAAAGTATTTTTTACCGTTACATTCATGGTGCTGATATGCCAGTAATTATTTTGATTATCCTGAAATGTAGCACCGTGCCCCGCACCCCTTGCAAAACCGCCGGGTTTAAAACTTACCGGGTCTGACTGGGGAGTAAAAGGTCCCAGCGGACCGGTTCCCACAACCACCCCATCTGAATACCCACTGAACTCTGTGCCGGGTGCACCATATTGCAAATAATATTTGCCATTGTGTTTGGTCATCCAGGCGCCTTCGATAAACGGGTCTAAGAAAGTGTTGTCCATATATTCGCCAAAACGCTGCCAGCCATAACGATCCGGCTCCAGCAAATACATTTCTTTTCTTGTGCCAATGGGCTTAAACGTTTTGCGGTTCAGTTCTATGCCATACAAAGGATAGCGGTTGCTGCTGCCGTTGTACATGTACAGCCTGCCATCATCGTCTGTAAAGAATGCAGGATCCCAGCCGCCTATTTCAAAAGAGTCTACCAGCGGTTTCCATTCATTTGCTTTGGGATTGGTGCTCATCCACAGGGTAAACTTGCTGGTATAGGTGGAACCAAATACAAGCATGGTATCGCCCACGATCCCAATAGCAGGTGCGCAAAGTTCGTCATACACGCCTGCATTCCAGGGGCGAAGAAATTTTTTTGAAATGAAGTTCCAGTTTAGCATATCGTTGCTCCACCAGTAGCCCCATTGGTTGGTAGAAAACAGGTAATAATCGCCTTTATAATTTACAATAACCGGATCTGCCGTAGCGCGATGGCGCCCCCATTCACTGAAATTTGGAATGGGCGTGTAGCCATAATCGATATTAATAGGGTTGCAATAGGTTTTCTGCTGGGCATGACCCATTGAGGAGAGCAGGACTGATAAAAATAATAAGGCTTTGTTCATAATAATGATATTTCTTTTCGGTTTTTTTACCACAGAGGTATTTGAGGTATTCACAGTGGAAAAGAGGAAGCCTGTATTTTAGCGCGACTTCAAAAAAACCAAACGCTGAATACCAAAAAACTCCTCTACCTCTGTGAATACCTCAAATACCTCTGTGGTTATTCTGCGAATCTGCGGCGAATCATATATTTCCTCTTTTCAATTCCTCCACCGCATGTTTTACCGCCCTTGCAGTAAACGCCATGTACAAAATAGACGGGCTCTGGCTGCCAGTGCTGGTCATGCAGGCACCATCGGTTACAAACACGTTTTTACAATGGTGCAACTGGTTCCATTCATTGAGCATGGATGTTTTGGGACTGCTGCCCATACGTACGCCGCCCATTTCATGAATGTCGAGCCCCGGCGCCTGTTTGCTGTCGTTGGTGGTAATATTTTTTACACCTGCTGCTTCCATCATAGCCTGCCCCTGTTCCAGAAAATCCTTTACCATTTTATCATCATTGTCGTCGTAACCCACCGATGTTACCAGCAGCGGTATACCCCATTGGTCTTTGCGATCTTTGCTTAGCCGTACATGGTTTGTTGCTTTGGCAATGGTTTCGCCCTGCATATACATGTAAACGCCCCAGCCGCCAGGCTCGCCCAGCGCATCTTTAAATGCAGTGCCAACTACCGGTTGCACCGAAGCTTCATCTAATGTTCTTCTTCCTGCGCCGGAATAAATTACATAGCCGCCATAAAAATCCGTATCCCGTTCAGGAACGTTTCTGAAATTGGCAATAATGCATTCTGCCGGTTTTGCCACCTTATAATATTTATCCGTATAGCCATCTATGGTACCGTACATGCTTCCACGATAATTATGAAAACAGACATATTTGCCCAGCACACCACTGTCGTTACCAAGTCCGTTGGGAAAACGGCGCGAAGTGGAGTTTAATAAAATAAGATTACTGTTTAACGCCGAGGCATTTACAAAAATAATTTTCGCAAAAAAATCAGTGCTTTGTTTTGTTTGCGCATCCATTACCCGTACACCGATGGCTTTGCCTTTTTGCTCATCATAAATAACAGAATGCACCACTGAATGTGGCCTGATGGTGAGCCGGCCTGTTTTCTTTGCCCAGGGCAGCGTACTGCTTACAGAGCTAAAATAGCCACCCAGCGGGCATCCGCGCATACAAAGATTCCTGTTAAGACATTGGGTGCGGCCCTGGTCGATATGGATTTGTTTTGGCTCGGTAATATGCGCCCATCTGCCCGATACATAGTGCCTGCCAAATTTTTCTTTGATGACCTGCTGCATATGTTGTTCTACGCAATTCAACTCGTAAGCGGGTAAAAATTCACCATCAGGCATAGAGGGTATGCCATCTTTGCTGCCGCAAACACCGATAAATTTTTCTACATAGCTGTACCAGTCTTTTATGTCTGCGTATCCGATTGGAAAAGATGCGCCATAACCAAATCGTTCTGGTGCGGTAAAATCAAATTCGCTCCAGCGTGCACAGGCCCTGCCCCATGTTAATGATTTTCCGCCCACCTGGTAACCGCGTATCCAGTCGAAAGGTTTTTCCTGTACGTATGGATGATCGGCATCTTTTACAAAAAAATGCTGGGTATCTTCTCCGTAGCCGGCGGCCCTGCTAATCAATGGATTTTGTTTTTGTGTTTCGCTGGTAATTTGCCCGCGGTGGGGCAGCTCCCATCTCGACAAATTTGCCGTTGGATAGTCTTTAATATGCTCCACATTACGACCTCTTTCCAGTACCAGTGTCTGTAACCCGTGTTCGCATAATTCCTTGGCAGCCCAGCCACCACTAATGCCACTTCCAATTACAATGGCATCGTAAGTGTTGCCGTCTTTGCCCTTTGTATTCAGGTTTACGTGCAGGCTATCGCTCATGAGCGGTTGATTTATATTTACCGAATAATATACCATCCACACTCCATTTTCCGGGACCGGTAAAAAAGAAAACAAAGCCCAGCAATACAAACAAAAACGGATGCTGATCGTCGTACCAGAACTTACCATGCCCAACAAAAAAAGTGATGTACAGCATCGTTAAAATAAGCACCAGTGATGCAAGCCTGGTAAACCAGCCAATGGTAAACAATAGTCCTGCTATTAGTTCTGCTGCCTTGCCTGTATAAACAATAAAAGCCGGAGAGGGCATTTCTTTAAACTGCGCCCAGGTAGTATAGCCCATCATGGTTTCCCTGTCAAATATTTCAAACCCATGATACATCATAAATATGCTACTACCATTCTTATAATGGCGAGACCTTGCTGGGGCATGATGGGCGAAGCAGAAAAAAAATTATTCATAATTATTGATTTTTGCCGCAGATACGCAGATTATTTGTTTTAGTTCTCACAGGATTCCATGGTAAGTATACCTGGGTTACTTAAAATATTATTAGTGTCAAAAAAGCCCGATTTTTCATTTTTGTGTCACGGGTCCGGGGGTTGTAAATTTGTCACTTACTTAACTGCGCGTCTGCGGCCAACATATTATTTCAATGCCTCGTCTTTCTCTTTTTCCAAAAAATTAGCGCTGTCTCCAAGACCTTTTGTTTCCCATTGCAGCAATGCTTCATCGGGCACTGCTTCCAGCGGAATGGTGCTGGACGCTGAAGGCTCATTGTATGGTATATTGGCGCTGCGGTTATAGCACGATATCAACGACCATCTTGAATTATCAGAGAGATTGGCGGCAGAACGGTGCAGTAAATTACTGTGAAAAAACAAGGCATCGCCGGGCATCAATTCTACATATACCAATTCCATCGTTTTTAATGCCAGGTCTACATAGTGCTGTGAAGCGCCTACCTGTTCGCCGGCAAACCCATGTTCAATACGGCCCATTTTATGCGTGCCCTTTATTACCTGCAGACAACCGTTTTGTTTATTGGCAGCTGTTATTGCTATCATTACGGACATCATCTGGTTGGGCAATAAAAATTCGTTCTTGTACCAGTAACCATAATCCTGGTGCCATTCCCAGGCGCCGCCTACTTTTGGTTCCTTCTGCATCAGTTTACTGTGAAAATGACACACTGCACTATCACCTTCCATTAGTTTATCAACAGCATCAATCATACGCCTGCTTTTGGTAAGCAACCCGTACGCGTCATTGCCCGGTGTATACCACAAAGCCAGCTTTGTTTTCTTACCCGTTTGATCGTTCAAATCAAAAGAATGTTTTTGCATGGTATCGTCTTCTATCGCAATGTGGTACAACTTATCAACTTCTTCCTTTTGCAAAAAATTCCTGATTATAATATATCCATCACTGTTATAATCGCTCACCTGTTGCGATGTAAGATTAAAGTTTGCCATACCGGGTAATTTTAAAATAAATGAATGTTTTACTTTTCTTTGTTTGGATAAATTTCTTAAATCACTGGCCATTTTTCCATTTGCATTGCTATTGATTATTTGTCAGCACCCGTTTCAAACCCAAGTTTGTTCAGGCCTGATTTTATTTCCGGGCAACTCATAAACAATCTCCACATTAAGCCACTCCTGTAGTTTTCTATCATAACAATTATGGGTCCCTGGTCAATGGCCAGGTGCGATGTGGCATACCAATTTTTTGTTTCATTGAATGCATCGGTAAATCCGTATTCACTCCATATTTTATCGCCCAGATCATTGTAAAAATGTTTCAGGGCCTTCATAGAAAATTCGGGCGTATACGGAAATGCAGATAAGGCCGCAGTGGGTGTAATGGTGCCAAAATCATTGGTAGGGGAAAATGCATTATAGCCATCGTAAGTATCGCTGGCTGTTAAACCCCAGCAGTTTTCTCCATAGCCGATAAATTTTTTGGGATTATCGAGGCAATAAGCATGATTGATAAGCGTATGGTTTTTATTTTGCTCCCAGTAATCAGCATACCTGTCTTTCAGACCGCGAGGGTCAAGCCCCAGGAAGGAATACTGTGAAAAGAAAAGCGGGCCACCATAATCGAACCCTAAAGGCAAGGTATACCCGTAAAATGTTTTGCCGTTCTTAAAAAAATTGCTTTGCGCCCAGCCACGGTGATAAACCGATGCACTGACGGGATAGCGGTCTGCAGCAGCAGCCAGCACATACATAATAAGGCATTCATTAAAACCACGTACCGGAAAATTCATGGCCCATCCGTTGTTGGGGCTCCAGTGCCAGTACAGCACATCCTGTCCTTCTTTTGTAAACCAGTTCCATTCAACGTCATTCCACAACCAGTTAATGCGGTTACGCAATTCGCGCTCGGTTCTGTTGTCTGCCGTAAAATACTGTCTTGCACAAAGCATTCCCTGCATAAGGTAAGAAGTCTCTACCAAATCAGCGCCATCGTCTTTACGGCTAAAGGGAATGGTAACGCCGGTTGCGCCATTCAGCCAATGCGGGAATACGCCGTGATAGGCATTTGCTTTGGCTAAAAAATTAACCATTTTTAACAGGAATTTTGCCGCAGTATCTCTTCCTATCCATTTTCTTTCTGCGGCAACAATTACGGCCATTACACCGAATCCTGTGCCACCGGTGGTAACAACTTCGTCTCCGTAATTATAGGCTGTATTACTCCGCTCTCTTGACATGCCACTTACCGGATGCGCAAAATCCCAAAAATAACGGAAGGTTTGTTTTTGCACTGCATCCAGCAAAGCCGAATCGGAAAGATTGGCCGGCCTGGAAATTTTTTCTTTTGATACCGCAATGGCTTTCTTTTGTGCCAATGAAACTGTGCAGGCCATCATACACAGCAAGGCAATAAAAATATTTTTCATAATGGCAAATTCAAAATATACAATCTGAAAATTACAATAATCAAAGGTACGGTGCAGCAAAACCCAGCGTCTTCATGCCGGTTTTAACTTCCGGGCAACTGGTAAATAAACTCCATAACAAACCACTGCGGTAATTCTCTATCATAATAATCTGCGGACCCTGATCGATGGCCAGAAAGGAATTGGCAAACCAGGGATCTTTCAGAGAAAAAGCATCCACAAAGCCATAGTCCTTCCAGAGTTTATCGCCCAGTACATAATAAAAAAACTTTAGCGCCTTCATGGATTCTGCCGGCGTATATGGTAATGAAGAGATGGCTGCTGTGGGCGCTATTACACCCACATCGTTGGTGGGAGAACTGGCCGTATACCCGTTTTGTATATCACTGGCTGTTAGTCCCCAGCATGAATCGCTGTAACCGTAGAAATTATTGGGGTTTGTTTTGCAATAGCTGTGATTAATAAGAGAATGATTTTTGGTCTGTGCCGCATAGTCGCCGTAGGGATCTGTTAAACCACCGGGGTTGATGCCTAAAAAAGAATAATGAGAAAAAAACAATGGGCCTCCCGATGGCGCACCTAAAGGTAAAGTATAGCCGTAAAAAGAGCCGTTGTTCTTAATAGCGCCGTTGGAAGCCCATCCATTGTCGTACACGGTTTTGGGTATGCTATGGGTGGTAGACGATGCAGCCAGCACATAGGTAATCAAACATTCGTTCCAACCCTTTATTGGCATGTTCATCTGCCAGCCATTACCAGCATCCGGGCTCCAGTGCCAGTACAATACATCCTGGTTGTTTTGCCTGAACCAATCCCATTCCACGGCGTTCCACAGGGTATTGATATCACTACGCAAAGTTGTTTCGGCTGCATCTGCTCCATTAAAATATTGACGGGCACAGAGCAATCCCTGCATAAGGTAGGAGGTTTCCACCAGGTCGGCGCCGTTGTCTTTTGTACTGAAAGGAATAACCACACCGGAAGTTCCGTTTAACCAGTGGGGAAAAGCGCCATGAAATTTTTGCGCGGTATTTTTTAAAAACGAAGTCATGGTTTGCAGCCTGGTTAAGCCCTGTGCCCGCGTAATATAATTTCTGCTGACAGCAGTAACAATGGCCATGATGCCAAACCCGGAGCCGCCCGATGTAACCGTTTCCGGCGAAGTGTTCCTTTCCCGCGCCAAACCGCTTACGGGGTGACCAAAATCCCAGAAATATTTGAATGTTCTTTTTTGTATGGTGTCCAGCAAATCATTTTCACTGAGTAAGGGAAATTTTCTGGAAGAATCTATTTGTGTAATCAATGCTTTACTAACAGCGGTAGCAAAGTGCAGCTTGTCAACGGAAGCCAAATCCGTTGTTACATTCAAACTATATTTTGATAATGCCGTCAACGGTGAGGAAGGTTGAACCAACAATACCGAATCGCCATTTTGAAATGTAGTGGTAACTGGAATCGCGGTGCCTGCGTTTGCATCTGTTATGGCTACTGCGGCTGCAACACTTGTTTTTAACAATGGAACAGAAAATTGCAGCGTAATTACCGGCGCATAATTTACACCATAAACTGTAGTTACATTATCAATAGCAGCGTTGTTTAGCAATACCGCTTTCAATACCAGCGGTTGCGGAATAATCTGGACAGGATCAGGTACGGGGTCTGATTTCTTACAAGAAAAAAAACACAAACAAATAAGACTTGTGCCAAAGACTTTCAAAACCTTCATACTTATTGGTTTGCTGGTTTAAGAAAAACAAGGCTGTTATTATTTCTGGCCAGTACTAATAATTTTTTATTGCCCGCGCAATTGATCCATTTCGCGTCTCTGAACTCACCACTTATTTCCGGCAATGTCAACTGTTTACTAAATCCATTGGATTTTGTATTGTAAGTAAACAATGCCGGGTACAGCGCATCATACCTGCCTTCATACGGCAGTACACCATAAAAATTTCCTGCTGCCATATAACCAGGCGCATTATTTACCTGCGATTGTGCAAAAGCAAAAACGGGAGCAATTTGTATGGCAGCAGGCAGTTCCTGCATTTTAAAATTTCCTTTTCCATCATTAATGAAAGAGCTGGAACCAAGGGTTTCTGCTTTCAATTCAAGGTAATCTTTAAAAAGGTCATAAAAAGTGTACTGTACTGTTTTCCCCGCCACCTCGCTGTAGTTTAAGTAGGCTTTTTTCAATACAGGCAATTCTTTTTCCAATTCGTCTTTTGCTAAAAAAGTATATTCCTGGCCATCGGCAGCGGTGTAGCAAAGTATTTGTTCAACCGTTCCATTTTTGTCGAAATCTTTTACATACAATTTCAACGGACCTTTTTTCCCGGCCCACAATTTAGAATTGTGTCCCCAATTGCCCGCCAGCAAATCAGGATAACCATCGCCGTTAACATCGGTTGCAAAAATTGTTTGCCAAAGGCCGGTCGAATTCGGCACATCGCTTTCTGTAAATCTTCCATGATTATTTATAAATATTTTCATGGGCATCCACTCACCTGTTACCACCAAATCGGCCCAGCCATCTTTATTTATATCAGCAAAAACGGCGGCAGTAACTGTTCCTATGTTAGTTAGCTGAATAGTTTGAAAAGTGGCAAGGGTAAATTTTCCACTACCATCGTTGAGATAAAGGTACGATGTCATTGGCTTTCCAAATTCTGAACTATAGGTATTCGATAAAGCGCCGATAAAAAAATCCATATCGCCATCGTGGTCTATGTCTGCCACCGTAACACAAGATTTATTATAAAATTTCTGGACGGCAAAATCGTGTTTATCAATAAAATGCCCTTTGCCATTATTGATGAATAGCCGGTCTGTGAATAAAAAGGGTGAATTGAGATTCGGCTCGTTGCCGCCGCTGATCACTAGTAAATCCTGCCATCCATCACCATTGGCATCAAAAAAAACGGCATCCACATCTTCGCAGGGAGCATATTTGGCAAATAGCGCAGTATCGATGGCTGTAAATGAACCATCTTTTTGTTGTTTCATCAGAGCCCCCGGCTGTCCTTTTGCGCCGCAGGCATAAAAGTCGTCCAGCCCATCTTTATCAATATCGCCTACGGCAATTTTTGGCCCCCTGGTACTTTCTTCGTGCGGAATCAGATATTGCACATTAAAATCTACAAAATCATTTTCTTTGTGTTTCCAATCGCATTTTACCAGGTTGCTTACATCGGTAAAAACAGGTTTTGCCGGATGAAAAAAAGCTTCGTAATCAAAATGCTCATTTGCTTCAGATTGTTTCAGGATGATGGGTGTATTGGCAGCTATATTTTTTATGACCTGGAATTGCTGGTTGGGCCAGACTACCAGGAGGCTGTCAACGGTACGGATTGAATCAAGCCCAAAATGCAATTGTGCGTCGCTGCCCGATTGAAAACCCCTGGTCAGCATCAGTTGCTGATATTGCAGTTTACCCTGGCAAAACGTGTAAACTTTTGCGCCAATTCCCAGGCGGTTCATGCCATTGCCTGCTAATTTTACTGAAAGACTGTTTTTTTTGGATGCATTGTTTTTCAATATCAATGACGGGGCATTCAGGCAATTTACCACCATATCTATATTGCCATCGTTGTTAAGATCGGCATAGGCAGCACCATTGAAATAACCTTTCATTTCTCCGGTGCCCCAATCATTGCTTACATCCGTAAAAGGGCCGCCGCCGCTGCCTTTAAAAAAGTAAGGGTGCGAAGCGCCATCCGGCATTTTTTCAACGGTCATATCATCGTACTGGTCAGAATTGTTGCGGTTTACTTTCCTTGCCAGATCAGAAACAAAACGAACATAATCCAAATCTACCGGACGTTTTACAATACCGCTGGAAACAAAAAGATCTTTGTTCCCATCGTTGTCAAAATCGGCCAACAAAGGGCACCAGCTCCAGTCAGTAGACGAGACCCCATTTATCAATGCCATATCGCTAAAACTTACACCGCTGCCGTTGTTGTGCTGCAGACAGTTTCTTGAAACCTGGTCCTGGAAACCATTGCGTTTTATCTTGAAGTTATACGTATCAAAGTTTTCATCGCTGCCGTAAGTTTTTAAAGTCTTTTCATCGGGTGGCAGCATGTCTACTGTTACCACATCTGGTTGGCCATCGTTGTCGTAATCGGCAATATCGTTGCCCATACTAAAGCGGGAATAGTGACCAAAATGTTTTGAACCGCTTTCGGTAAAGGTGCCGTTTCCATTGTTGAGGTAGTAATAATCGTTTTCATGAAAATCGTTGCCAATATAAATATCATCCCAGCCATCGTTATTCATATCTGCTACAGCAATGCCCAGGCCATAACCCAGGCTGCTTTGAAAGATGCCTGCCTGCGCTGAGATATCAGTAAATTTTCCGCTGCTGGCAATGTCGTTGCGGTACAACCTGTCGGCTGAATTGGAATCAAAATGGCGGCGGAAGCTGGTATCTTTAATGTTTTCGTTGGGGTGATGCGATTGGTTTAATACAAAGCAATCCAAATCGCCGTCATGGTCAAAATCAAAAAAAACGGCCTGTGTTGAAAATGCGGCTAATGCCAGTCCATATTTTTCAGCGCTTTCGGTAAACGTGTTATTGCCATTGTTGATGAACAATTCGTTCCGGCCCTGCAATCCATGTTCTCCCTGTACGGCACAAACGTAAATATCCGGCAAGCCATCGCCATTTATGTCGGCCATTGTGGCGCCGGTGCACCAGTCGGCATTGCCGGCTACCCCTGCCTTTTCTGTAATATCTTCAAACTCAAAATTGCCTTTGTTCAAATACAATTTATTGTTGCCTTTACTGTTGGCCGTAAAATAAATATCGGGTAATCCATCGTTGTTAATGTCGGCAACAGATACGCCGCCGCCGTTGTAGTAATACAGGTAATACAAAATGCCAAAAGCCTTGCGCTTTTGTAAATCATTTCTAAAATTGATATGCGTTTTTGCCGATGACAGGCTGGAAAACATGCCTTCGTTGGTATGAGTTTGGCAACCGGTTAATAAAAGCGATACAATTATCGCCGTGCATATCGTGGTGTTTATTTTATTTAACATCTCGTCGAAACTTTATCAGGCGTTTTATCTAATCTATTGATTACTTGTAATTGGTTTTTATTAATTGCAGCAAATATTGTTGCTTTCTTCCGGGTAATTTTTTTGAAGTAGAAACGCATTAATGCCCGAGCCAGCATAGTATTGACCAGCAACAATATGGAGATGGACCGGGATGGTTGTTCAGGCATATAGCAATCAATGCAATTGTTTTTGATGGATGTAGTTAAGATGGTCAATAAGCAATGCTTGCATTTCTTAACAACCGTATGGTACAATTCTATTATTGCAATGCTCATTTTTAAACAAGAGAAGGGTTGCAATAAACTGCAACCCTTCTCAGTTATTGAGTGGTTGACTGTTATTGTTTGTTATTGTACAAATTGGCCACATCGCCGGCTGATAGTGCAACGTTATACATTCTCAATTGATCTATCGAACCAGTAAAATATCCCATCCATGTGTTGTGGGCATAGGTATCAACAATACTGGCTGCCTCCTGGAAACCGCCCAAAACAAACTGGCCGGCTTTACCATCAAAAACAATGGTTTCATTTGTTTTGGTGTCGAATACAACGCCGTCCCTGTACATAGTACCTGTTTTTGCATTGGCATCGTAGGTAAATGCTACATGATGCCAGTTGCCATCATACATTTTGGGCCAGCGTTTGGTGCCGGTATAACCTGCAAAATCCCAGTTATCGCCGGAACCGTTGGCAAAATGAAATTTCAAATCCATTGAGTCGGAACTTCCCTTTGTGGTGTTATCGGCATATAGCACCATCTCGCTCCAGAAACTGGATGTGCTGGCAAGCGCCATTATTCCTACTGCGTGACTATTGTCTTTTTTTGCCAGCGGCACATTCATCCAGAACGCCAGGGTAAAGCTTTTTGCCGATCCCATATCGTTGGCATTATAGTAATGGATATAAGATGATCCGGCGCTTTGAAAAGCTGTTCCTTTTACACCCGCTCCCGCTTTAACAGACGCATCAGGAAAAAAGGATGGATAAGAAGAAATACTATCGGCAAACCGTACATTTAATTGTTTAGCCGCCGCACTGGTAGAATCAAAAGGCAGAAAAAACCGCAAACTTGATGTTGGTGTTACGGGTGTATCCTGCGGATAGTCGGCGGGGAGCGCTGGCTGGTTCAATTTTTTGCAACTGGCCAAACCTAAAATGACTGTTGCTGCAAGCAGCAAAGTCTTTGATAGAGCTTGTATATTGTTCATAATATTTTTTTAAAGTTTTAATAATTACCAATTCGGGTTTTGAATAAGCACCCCGCTGGATGAATTGATGGCAGGCTGCGGAATGGGGTATAAAGCGCAGCGTGGCGTATAGCCAAGCGTGCCAAGTACGCTCGTTGCATCTCCCCAGCGAACCAGGTCATAAAACCTGTATCCTTCCATAGCAAATTCCCAACGTCTTTCGTTCTTAATAGCCGTGCGCATTTGCGCCTGGTCGGTGAAAGCGATGTACGGTAATACGGTGCGCCCGCTTCCTAAATTGCCGCTGGCCCGGTTCCTTACCAGTTCAAGGTTTGCGGCAGCAGTAGCGCCATCGCCCAATTCATTGCTGGCTTCAGCCAACATCAGCAGCACATCGGCATAGCGCAGAATACGGTGGTTGATCCAGGTACCCGATCCCCCACTGGTAGCAGTATTGGTAAGCGCCCGCATGGCCGGATCGTTTCCAATATAAACTTTCTTGTTCCAGTATTTTTGGTCAAGCCCGGTTCCCGGCGCATAAGCCGGCAGCGTTGCTCCAAAACCGCCGGTTGCCGGACCTCCGTCAAACTGACCAGAGTAAAGAACGGTTGCGGCTTTGCGTGGATCCGTATTATCCCAGGCAGTTACCAAATTATCAGTTGGTGTGTTCCAACCCCAGCCAAGGTTCCAGGCAGAAGGTGCACCACCTTGTCTTACCTGCTGGCATTGACCCCATGGAGATCCATTATTTGTGGAAGCGCCCGCACTGACATAATTCTGTGTTTCCCAAATAGATTCAACGCCATTTTTACCAGCACCTGGCACACCCGCTGCTCCGTCCTGGAAAACATTTATAAAAGAGGGATTTAATGAATACTGACCCAGGCTTATAACTTGTTTGCACAAGGCAGAAACCTGTGCCCAGTTGGAACGGAAAAGAAATGTTTGTGCTGAAAGCGTCAACGCAGCACCTTTGGTTAAGCGACCAGGATACGCATTTGTTCCGGTAGCATCCTTCCATGAAACAGGCAGGAATTGAACAGCCTTTGTAAGGTCGGCATCAATTTGAGCATAAATAGCTGTGGCAGGCGATTTTGGTTTGATGCCATCAGATGCCTTTGTATAATAGAAATTGATCAACGGCACATCACCATAAGCCTTAACCAGTTCGAAAAAACCAAAGGCACGCATAAAATATGCCTCACCCAGGTGTCTGTTTACCAAATCTCCGGTTAATTTAAGGGAATCCGCTGTGGCCAGCAATTGATTGGCCTGACCTATCAGATAGTAATGATCGTTCCAGTAAGTATCGGTTGCCCAATCGTCTTTGGTATATTTAAATGTTTCAAACTCTGCATCTATTTCTGCACCATCAGTGGAGCTACTGCCTTTTTGAGCATCATCATCGCGAATGCTGTTAAAATCAACCCATGGCAAAGTGGTAAGGCCCGCATAGGTTTGAGCCGTATTGTACATGGCATAACTTAAACCATCCAATTGTTGGGCTCCGTTCAAATCCGAGAAGGATTCCTGCAGCGGCTTTCTGTCGAGGTATTTTTTGCAGCCACCTGCAGCTATCACGACAGACAAGGTCAACAGCCAGATACTTTTTCTTAAAATATTATTTTTCATTTTCTTCAAATTGTTAGGTTTTAAAATGTCACATTCAGGCCCGCAGTAGCAACCATTGGAATGGCACCATCGCCATAATCGTATCCGAAATAAGTGGCAGTACCACCATGTTCGGGCGAATAACCTTTGTTATGTTTCCATGTTTTGGGGTTTTGCATGTTTACAAAAACCCTCGCGCTTTTAATTTTGGCTTTGCCAATTACCGATTGGGGAAACATGTATGATAATTGTACGTTTCTTATCCGAACATAGGAACCGTCTTCCAGGTTATACGTGCTTCCGTTGTAGTTAAACCTGTCGGCTTGACTGATAATTGGTTCCCAGTTTGAAGTACCTGCACCATGCCAGCGGTTTAATTTGAATGCTGCATAGTTCACGCGTTGAAACGGTGATTCCAGCGATCCCCATGTTCTGAAAATCTGGTTGCCATAGACACCACCTACATCTATCGATAATCCAAAGCTTTTATAATTCAGGTTTACATAACCGCCATAAGTAAATTTGGGTGTGGGGTTACCAATAAATGTTCTGTCAGCTGCCGTGATTGCGCCGTCGCCGTTGGTATCGTGAAATTTGAAATCGCCCGGACGATATGAACCCAAAGAGGAAGCGCTTGGAGATTTCAATATATCAAGATTGCTTTGATACAGGCCATCAACAATATAACCGTAATACGAACCAATGGGATGGCCTACTGCAGAGCGGCTTTCAGCGCTACCATTGTTTTGGCTTGACTTGCTGATATATGGGTTGCCGCCCTGGTAGTCGGGTAATAGCGGGAACTCAGTAGCAAGGCTTAAAATTTTATTCTGCAGGAAAGTAATATTACCACCAAAATTAATTGAGAAATCCTTGTTCAGATTTTCGGTCCAGCCGGCAGTAAATTCTTCACCCCAGTTACGGATGCTACCACTGTTCTCCAGTACAGGTCTTAAAGGAGAAGGCCTGTTGATATAAACGATAAGATCCTTAGTGGTTTTGTTGAAGTAATTAGCTTCAAAATGCAATCTGCTTTTAAAAGCACTCAACTCAAAACCTACTTCCTGTGAGCTTACGGTTTCCCACTTAAGGTTGGGGTTTGCTGCATAAGATAATTGCGGGGCAGCATATACATTGGTTCCAAAGTTGGTTGATATACCGGTAGATACCAATGGATAAGCCGGATAGGCGATATCGTTACCATCAGCATTTACAGCAGACTGATTACCCAAAACGCCGACAGATCCTTTTAGTTTCAGGTAGTTGATTTCCTTTACACTTTCCATGAAGTTCTCGCGGCTAAGATCCCATGCACCGCCCACTGCCCAGAAAAGCTGGTTTTGATTTCCAGTCAATAGTTTTGATGAGGCATCATTACGCACAGAAGCATTCAGGAAATATTTGCTTTTGTAGTTGTACATTACCCTACCCAGTTCGGAAACAGTAGTAGCAATGGTTTGACCAGAAGTTGCCAATGTAGCGCTGGGGTCTTCATAACCAGTGGTTACATACCAAAACTTTTTATCGTCTGGTATGGGCAATGCTCCTGGCGTGGTTCTTTGTTTTGCTGTACCTGTACGGCCAAAATAACCATAGTAATAAGAAGTGAAACCGGCCAGAACAGTCAAATTATGATCACCAAAGCTTTTCTTAAAAGTCAGCAATTGGTCTTGCTGGTATTTTTTATAGCTATTATTGGTTTGTGTAACACCAGTAGTAGTGCTGTATAAATAAGGCGTGTTGTTAATAGGGTTGTATGCATAATAAAGAGGCGAGTAAATTCTTTCATCTGTGGTTGATACATCCGCATAAAAAGAGCTGCGGAAAGTAAAATTTTTCAGGAAATTGATTTCTGCATAAACGCTTCCCACGCCTCTGTCTTCAACATGCGGATCTTTGTTCCAGGTGTTTTCCAATTGTAACACCGGATTTACCACACCAGCAGATTGAAGGGCAACGGCCAGCCCGGAATAAAGAGGCATATTTACGCTGTCTCCGGAATACGGATTTGCTACATTAAACGTTTTTGTGCCATTTGAAATCTGGGGCATTACTTGCCTGGCCTGATTTAAAATACTATTGTTGGCACCGTTGTAGGTATAGGGATCGTTTTGATGGGTCACATTTATATTGATGCCCACTTTAATGTGTTTGTCTATCTTAAGTTCATCGCTAAATGAAAGTAACATCCTGTCCAGCTTTTCATGTTTAATCAAGCCCTCATCGTAGGTGTAGCCAAGGCCCATATTAAACTTGTTCTTTTCAGTACTGCTGGATATACTAAGATTTGAAGCTGAGTATTTGCCGGTCCTTGTAACAGCATTTATCCAATCGGTATTGCCACTCAATGCAGAATAATCGGGCGTAGGAACATTGTTGTTGGCATTTTCTTCCGCGAAAAGCGTATTAAATTGTGATGCATTGGCCATCTTAATTTTATCAACCAGCTTTTTAAAACCATAGGTTGTATTGAAATTGACTGTTAACTGGCCCGCCTTAGCTTTTTTGGTAGTAATAACGATAGCGCCTGTTGCACCACGTACACCAAAGATGGCCAATGATGAAGGGTCTTTCAGTACTTCCATTGATTCAATATCATTTGGATTGATATAATCAATATTATCCTGCAGAATTCCATCAACAACGTAAAGCGGATGAACCTGGCCAATACTTACCGTACCGCGTATGCGGATATCCGGAGCATAACCCGGTGTACCATTGTTTACTATACTTAAACCTGCTACTTTTCCCTGCAAACTGGATACCGGGTTGGTATTGGGTTTATCGGCCACTTCTTTCCCTTCAATCTTTACAATTGAGCCTGTTAAATCTCTTTTAGTGGCAGTTCCATATCCAATAACCACCACTTCGTCCAATTTAGCAGTAGATGCTACCAGGGTAATATTAACACTGGTACGTCCGCTCACGGAAATTTCCTGCTGCACATAGCCAACATATGAAATAACCAATACCGCGTTGTCGGGTACTGTTAAGGAGAAATTTCCATTGGCATCCGTTTGTGTACCCAGGCTGCTGCCTTTTACTTTCACAGATACACCCTGTAAAACCTCGCCCAGCGAAGAAGTGATTTTACCCGAGACCTTTGTCTCCGTCACTTCTACATCTTTCCCGGTAATAACCACCAGGTTATTTTCCAGTATTTTATAAGACAATAGCCTGTTTGCAAACAGGTTATCCAATATTTCCGTTACCGGAGTATTATTGGCTTCTATGTCTACTTTTGTTCCTGTTTTCACGGTCTCATCATTGTACAAAAAGCGGTAACTGCTTTTTCTTTCAATGATAGACAGCGCTTTCTTCAGCTCGGTAGACTGCAGCTTAAGTGTAATCCTTGTCTGGGAGTACACGGCTTTGGCCGAAACCTGGAAACAGGTGAATAATAATAAAGCCGTCGTTAATTTCATAATCAGGAGCGTCTTTAAAAAATTGTGCCTCCGGAATAATAAAGGCACCAAATAATTTTTTTTCATACTTTTAATTGAAAGGTGATAGATGAAAAGCCCTTGCAAAAAGGGCAGTTATGCACAATTGTCTGTCTTACCTTACAGGGTTCCGCGGCAACGGGCCCTGTTTGTTTTTACGTTGGTTTAGTTTGTTTCATACAGCAGTTTTTAGTTTACGCAATTGGGTATATCTTAAGCTATTCCTGAGTTATCCTATTTGGAGGATATGACTACTTCGTTGTTGTCTATTTTATAGGTAAAAGGTGTTATCAACTGCAGGGCTTTTAAAGCCTGCTGGATGGTTTCATTCTCAAAAATGCCGTTCAGCCTTTTTGGCCTGATGGCTTCATCTGCAAAACGAATGGTTACGCCATACCATCTTTCCATTTTTACAGCCAGGTCCTCAAAGGTTTCACTGCGGAAAATCAGTTTGTTTTCCATCCAGGAGGTTTCGATAACAGTGTTGTCGTGTGGTTCATAGGTGAGATGGCTTACCAGTGCCTGGGGTTCTTTTTTGGTAATGCCGGTAGTATTTTTTGTAGTTGCTGTGGGCGAGGGTTCTTGTATCACCCCGCTGGTGGTATCCTGTTTTACCGGTTCATCATTGGCGGTAATCAGTTTTTCATTGGGTTTTAGAATGATTTTTTTGGAAGGCTGGTTTTTAAAAGTCACTTCAATGCTGCCGCGTATAAGGCTGGTTTCTGAGTTTTTTTCGCCGGGGAAGGATTTTACATTAAAGGCAGTGCCCAATACCTTAATATTGATATTGCTGGTGTGGATGACAAATGGATGAGCGGGATTTTTTATGACGTCAAAATATGCTTCGCCGGACAGGACCACTTCCCTGAGGTTAATGCCATAGGCTTTATCATAAGAGATTCTGCTGCCCGAGTTTAACCAAACCTGGGTGCCATCGGGCAGGCGCAGGTAGGTGCGCGAGCCATATTTTGTAGACACTTCACTTTTATCGGGCAGTGCTTTTGCGAGTGTTTTGGCAGGCTTTGGAGAGAATAAAGAGAAAGAATAATAACCAGCAATTGCCAGTACAATAAAAGCGAGTGATAAAAGAAGGTATTTTTTTTGGTTGTTGCCCGGCGGATCGGCAATGGGATAAATGGGTTCAGGTTCAATATCCATACCCAAACCTTTCATGCGTGCTGCATGTGTGGCAAATGCCTGGTGGGCATCTTCCGTCTCGGGCGTAGCATGGTGCCAGAGGTCGGCCACCGTCTGAATGGGGTAATGCATTTCAGGATTGCCCCTTAGCAAATGCTCCAGTTCGCTCAACTCTTCTTCGGTGGCTTCCCCGGATAATTTTTTGGCAATAAGTTCCCAGATCTTATTTTTTGACATGCAATCAGTTAATGAAAAATGCGCGTATAAAACCTAAGGACAAGTAAATCAGTAAAAACCCCTAAAAGAAAGTTAAAAATTTTTTATTTCGATACGCCTGCGGGGGCAGCAATGGCCTTGCTCATGTCGAAATCGATGGCGGTGCCAATCTTTTTAAGTGCGATGGTTATCTGGCTTTCAACCGTTTTTATGGAGATGCCCAGTATATCGGCCACGTCGCGGTATTTGAGTTCCTCTTCTTTAATGAGTTTAAAAATCAGCTTGCATTTGGGGGGCAATTCTTCAATGGCGGCTTTAATGCGGGCCACCATTTCGGCGGTTACCATCAGTTGTTCGGGATCGAAATAGATGCTTTTAAATTCGATGCCGGCCTGGTCAACATCATCGGTGAGGGTTTTGTTCTGGCGGCTGAGGTAATTGAGCGAGGTATTTTTTACAGCAATAAACAGGTAGACTTTTAAATTGCTGATGCTGTTAATGCGTTTTCGTTTTTCCCAGATGTTAATGAATACATCGGAAACCACTTCTTCAGCCTGTTCTTTCGACTTTACCATAGTAATTGCAAACCGCAGCAGGGGACCATAAAACGATACAAACAGCTCTTTGTAGGCAAATGTATCGTCGTTACGGGCAATCTGCTCCTGCAGGTATTTTACTTTGGCGGCGGCAATCATTACTGGCTACTCTTTAATCAGTCACAATGTAAAGTATACACAATGTAGTAACTATTCTGTATAAACAAAAAAAACAGGCTGATTGCTGCATTGGGCTGAAAAAATCAGCGTAACGATGTAGTTGAAAAATTAAAATCAGAAATCGATGCTTTTTATTGGCCTAACTACTGCAATTTTTTCTATTTTTGCAGCGCTTTACCAAAAGCTGGACCCTTAGCTCAGTTGGTTAGAGCACCTGACTCATAATCAGGGGGTCGTAGGATCGTGCCCTACAGGGTCCACCAGAATTAAGTCCCGGCAACCACCGGGGCTTAGTTTTTTACAACATTTAACAATTTTCAATATTTCCTTACTGACAAGCAAGATACATTTGCTGTTCACAACTGTATTATGAAACAAATTGCGTTACTGTTTTCCGCTGTGTTATTGATTGTAGCTACAAGCTCTGCACAAACTGATTCTACCGGCAAAAAGAAGAAAAAAGACTGGTCAAAAATAAGCCTCAATAACAGGGCCAACGACCATTTTCTGTTACAGTTGGGATATGATGGCTGGGCGCCGCTGCCCGATTCCATTCGCACAAAGGGGTTTTCTCACAGTGTGAATGTGTATTTTATGCTGGATATGCCGTTTAAAACCGATCAGCGCTTTAGTGTTGGCATTGGCCTGGGCATTAGCGGCAGCAGTATCAAATTTGATAACCAGCAGCCCAATATTATTGCGCTCAGTAACACGCTTCCATTTACTGATTATTCCAGCAATACTTCAGCCAACCACTTTAAAAAATACAAACTGGTATCTACCTACCTGGAAGCGCCTATTGAATTGCGTTTTGTGGGCGATCCCGAAAACAGCGACCACAGCTGGAAAGCTTCGGTGGGTGTAAAGGCCGGCCTGCTGTTAAATGTGCATACCCGTGGCAAAACACTGGTAAATGGTGCCGGTACTACTATTAATAATTATACAGAGAAAGAAAGTTCCAAAAACTTTTTCAATGGTACACGCCTGGCGGGTACCGCCCGTGTGGGTTATGGGCATGTGAGCCTTTTTGGCCAATATGCCATTACCGCTTTTATCAAAGATGGCCGCGGACCAGTCATTCATCCGTACAGTATAGGTATTACGTTTAGTGGGTTGTAAGTCTCAACCCCCGGCCCCTCTCCAAAAGAGAGGGGAGCCACGCACAGCCCATCTGGCCTCCCCAAAAGGGAAAGAGCAGCAACACCAAACCAGTTTCTCAAAATCGCTATTATATTTTTATACGGGCTTCGGTCCGTATTTTTTTGCATTGCCAACTCTTTGTTTTCTTTGCTTCTTTGCCTCTTTGCGTGAAACCTTGGCGGCCCTTTGTTTTCTTTGCTTCTTTGCGTGAAAGGCGTGGCAGTAATCGTTTCATTGAGTCGAATAATTCCAATGCAAGAAATATCCCCACTGGTCGTGGATAAATAGCCCAATTCTTTGCCTCTTTGGGTGAAACCTTGGCAACCCTTTGTTTTCTTTGCTTCTTTGCGTGAAAGCTTACCTTTGCCCCTAAAATTTATACTGAATAGTGCTCGACAAAAAGAATGTAATTGAAACCGATGTAAGAACCGTGCTGGTGGGATTGGTAAACAAAAACCAGACAGAACAGCAAACCCAGGAATACCTTGACGAACTGGCTTTTTTGGCGGAGACCGCCGGGGCGATAGCCGTAAAACGGTTTACCCAAAAGCTGGCGCAGCCAGACAGCCGCAGTTTTGTAGGGAAAGGCAAGCTGGAAGAAATCAAAAAATACATAGAAAACCGCGATATCCAGTTGGTGATCTTCGATGATGAACTGAGCGGCTCTCAAATTCTAAACATTGAGAAAGAGCTGAACACCGTTACCATCGACCGTTCCGATCTCATCCTGGACATATTCGCCCGCAGGGCAAAAACGGCGCAGGCCAAAACCCAGGTGGAGCTGGCCCAGTACCAGTATTTGCTGCCACGTTTAAAAGGCATGTGGAAACACCTTGAAAGACAGGGAGGCGGTATCGGCAGCAGGGGACCGGGTGAAACGGAAATTGAAACCGACCGCCGTATTGTAAAAGATAAAATTTCTTTACTGCGCAAACGCCTGGCCGAAATAGACAAACAGGCTTTTACCCAGCGTAAGGACAGGGGCGAATTTATTCGTGTGGCGCTGGTGGGTTATACCAATGTGGGCAAGAGCACCATTATGAATGTGCTGAGCAAGAGCGATGTATTTGCAGAGAATAAACTGTTTGCCACGCTGGATACCACTACGCGCAAGGTAGTTTTTGAAAACACGCCCTTCCTGCTCAGCGATACGGTTGGGTTTATCCGCAAGCTGCCCCATCACCTGGTAGAGAGTTTTAAAAGTACGCTGGATGAGGTAAGGGAAGCCGATATTTTGCTGCATGTGGTAGACATGAGTCATGCCCAGCATGAAGATCATATTGCGGTAGTAAATAAAACCCTGCAGGATTTGAATGCACAGGACAAACCCGTGATTACGATTTTCAATAAAATGGATTTGTTTGAGAAAAATCATTTTGACCCCTGGCTGGAGGATGAGGTAAAACAACAGATACTGGCAGAGCTGAAACAACGCTGGGAGAATGAACTGCTGGGCAATGCCATATTTGTATCGGCCACAGAAAAAAGAAATTTCCACGAGCTGCGTGCTGCCATACTGCATAAGGTAAGGGTACAATACCAGGTACGTTACCCCTATAAATCAGAATTTTTATATTGATGCCTGCGCCTGAACTCTTTCACTGGCAAAAAATCGCAGCCTCCCCTGCTGAACTGGATTTTGCTGTCAATGGTATTGCCGTGGTGGAAACCGGCGGTAAAAAACTTTGTATTGGCCGGTATAACGATGCCCTGTATGCGTTTGCCTATACCTGTCCGCATGCAAGCGGTATTATGGCCGATGGCTATATAGATGCCCTGGGAAATATTGTATGCCCCGTACACCGCTATAAATTCAATTTACAAAACGGCCGCAATACAAGCGGGGAAGGTTATTATTTAAAGCGCTGGCCGGTGGAGGTGAGGGAAGATGGGGTATACCTGCAAATTTGAATTTAAGTGGAGAATGTGGAGATAAATGTGGAAATGTGATGAACGTGAAAATTATGAATGGCCTATTCGTATTACCTGACCGGGCAAAGGAAATCAGCCATCACCACATCAGACATCAGACATTAAGCATTATTCCAAAAACGCCATATCTTCTTCTGACAACGACAGTTCCGTAGCTTTTAGATTCTCTTCAAAATGTTTTAGCTGAGACGTGCCCGGTATAGGCAGTATCCAGGGCGATTTGTGCAACAACCAGGCAATATTGATCTGTGCTTCGGTGGCATGGTATTTTTTTGCGATGCTGGCAATGCGATCGCCTTTTTTGTTCAACGATTGGATCAACGAAAAATAGGGAATCAGCGGAATAGCATGTTCCTCGCAGATATCCAGTACTTCTTCGCCCCCGCGGTTTTCGCCGTAGGCCATTTTCAGGGTGGTGCGCTGGCCATGGCCGTACATGTTTTCTACGGTAGCAATCCGGCCCATGTTCATGGCTATTTCAAGTTCGGAGCGGCTTACATTGCTGACCCCGATATGCAAAATTTTTTCTTCTTTCTGCAGGGCAAACATGGCGTCCATGGATTCGGCAAAGGGCACCCCGCCATGTGGCATTACCCTAAAATGTACCAGGCTCAGCTGTTCCAGTCGCAGGGTGCGCAGGTTATTTTCGATGCTGGTGCGCAGGTTTTCGGGGCTGTTAAAGGTGACCCAGCTTTTATCTGGCCGGCGTGTGGCGCCCACTTTGGAGCAAATGACCAGTCCGGGCGGATAAGGGTAAAGCGCTTCTGCAATCAGGCGGTTGGTCACATCCTCGCCATAATAGTCGGCGGTATCCAGGAAATTGATGCCGTGTGGTTTTGTTTGTTGTAATATTTCCAGTGCTCCGGGACGGTTGGGAGGTTCGCCATAGATGCCTTCGCCGGTAAGTCGCATGGTACCGTAGCCAAAGCGTTTTACAGTTAGTGGGCGATTGCTATAGCCCGCTATGGTGATGGTTGCCGGTACATGCATAAAAATGAGGTGTTAAAGGTAATCCCCGTCATCAAAAATAACCTTCTGCGGCCTGATTACAGGTATTTTGCGATGGTGCAAGAATAAAACCAAAAATGACTTTGTTGGAAACCAAAAATGCTTATTTTTGCCCCCCGTTTGGGGGATTGCTGATTTTGGAATGGTGAGATTTTGAGATTTTTGCGTTGCGGGGTTCGCATAGCAAAGGCAAATCAGACATGAAAAAATCAGCCGTCAGCCATACTACACTCCTCCTTAGCTCAGTTGGTTAGAGCATCTGACTGTTAATCAGAGGGTCTCTGGTTCAAGTCCAGAAGGGGGAGCTAAACGGGGATTTTTAGAAATCTCCAAGATCGTAAAAATCGTTCAAACCCACGCTAGCACTCGCTTTCGTGGGTTTTTCGTTTCTGTCAGATACCGTTAATTCTCTCCATTTCCCGTTAATTTTTTTACAGTTTTTATTACAGTTTTCGCATTGAAAACGGGTAGATTTACCCTGAAAATGTGAGAATGAAAACGAGGAAATATGATACAGATACCAAAAATTGCCGTCAAGCACAATTGGCGGAATGCCCGCACAAAGAGTGGCCTTTACCCGATTCATATATCGGTTTATTTATCCGGGGAGCATCCTCGTTATTACCCCATAAAACTGCCGTTAAATGTCTCTAAGCAGGATTGGCAGGGTGATTACAATCACTGGGTCAAAGAAACCCACGTTTTTTATTTTGAAATCAATTGTAAGATCGCTGAAGTAGTTGCCAAATTTAATGAACTAATAAAACGGCACTACAATCAAAACAAGCCGGTTACTTTTTATGCAATTGAGCGCGAACTAATGTACCGCGGTGAACGAAATGTCTTTAATGATTATTTTAAAAATTTCATCCGTTTCCCTCCGGAAACCGTCAAATTGGATGAAGTTACCTGGGAAAAATATACCGCTTGCCTTCAGCATCTGAATGCATTTCAGCCGCGAATTACTTTTGCTGAAATTGATGAAACATTGATTGCCAGGTTTAAAAATTACCTTGCCAACTTGAAAGGACGCAAAGGAAAGATGGACCCTGCTACCATCAAATCCTATTTTGATAAACTAAAGGTGGTGCTTACCCATGCTGCGAAAAAAGAACACTTTCTCGACCCGATTGAACTTGAACGCCATTTTGAAGAAATCAAGATAAGTGTGCCACAGAAAAAGGAAGGCCAGCATTTGGAAATTGAAGAGATACAGCGATTGCGCAAGTTGCAGTTCGATAAAAAAGACGTTAGCCTTGAACGGGACAGGGATCTTTTTTTATTCCAGGTTTATACTGGTTTTTATTACAATGACCTCCAAATCCTGCGTAAGGACCAATTGTTCAATGATGTTGAGCATGGACAGTACATCATTAGCGAAAGGGATAAAAATGATAACCCGACAATTGTTCCGCTTTTCAAATTTCCATATGCAAAGGAGATTATTGCCCGTTACATGGATACTGATGCCAACAACCCGCTACTGTTCAAAAAGAAAATCTTCATTGAAGTACAGGTATACAACCGCAACTTAAAATTACTGGCCAAAAGGGCAAATCTGGTTCGTCCGTTAAGTAATAAAACCGGTAGGCATACCAATGCGCAAATGTGGATTCGGTTTGGAGCTGACAGGCCAATCCTTTCCAAAATGATGGGGCATGAAAAAGAGCAGACGACGCAGAATTATTATAAGGTGGGGCTGAGAGAAGTGATTGAAGGGACAAAGTCCATTAACTTCGATAAGTTTTCAATATAAGTTGTAGACAAATTGTTACAAAAAAGACTAAAAGTTATGAGTAAAGATCTTACTACTTCGGCACCAGACCGGAAAAACATATTGAATAACAATGAAGCTGTAAAGACTGTATATGACAATCTTGGTTTTAATGGTGTAATGTTTGAAGGCCGGTATCGGTTTACCAGGCAACAGGCGGCACATTTTTATGGAGTCGACGGACGGACTATTCAACGCCTTTTGGAAAATTATGGCAATGAACTCGAGGAAAACGGGTACTAGCTCTTAGGGGACACGTATGAAAAATCTGCGGGTGGCTTTTCTTGACCATTTTGGTTCTCCTGATGTCTACGACACGGATGTCGTAGACGTACTTCAGGGAACTGAAAATGAGTACTTTAGCATTAAAGCGCCAATTGTACGATGTCTTAATAAATCGTGAAAGTAATGACGTAATAAATAATTAATTTGAATGGAACCATGAAAAGATAAGAAATGAGAATACCTTTTTTCAAATTCTTAGTGCTTCTTTCGTCCGTTTGTTTTGGCCAAACCAAGGGCAATGAAAGTCAATTGATTGGATTTGTAAGAGAACAAAACACAGGAATTAAATTAGCTGATGTCATAGTAAGGTCAAGTGGCACCAGCAATCCTGTTCAAAGCACTGCTTCTGGTGATTTTATTCTCACATTTCAGGATCAGGAACCCGGTACAAGTATTGTTGTACGTGCGGTGAAGAATGGTTGGGAACTGGTGAACGAAAAAGAAATGAGCACATCAATTCTTAAAAACCCATACGAAAAACCTTTCAAAATTATTCTATGTAAAGCCGGCACATTGGCAAAGGCTAAAAGTATTTATTACGAAACGTTTGAGCTGAACCTGCAAAAAGAATTGGCAAAACAAAAAGCTGCGAATAAAGGGAATGACAAAAAAATAGCCAGCCTGGAGCAAGATTTTGCCAAGGTCCAAAAGCAGCTGAATGATCTGGCAGATGAATACAGTCGTATCGATTTGAGTGACGCCTTTGCAAAAGATCTGGAGGCGATAGAACTGTTTAAGGAAGGAAAATACGACGAGTTTATAGCTCTTAAAAACAGTATTGTAACAGAAACACAGGTGGCTAAAGCTATCAAAAGTAAAGCTGAAGCCAAAAAGGTTATTGCTAACGACGACTCAACTATAAACCTCTACTTCAAATCGCAAAAAGATATCGCAAATACACTTGTATTGCAATTTAAGTTTGATGAAGCAGAAAAAGCGTTTGAAAATTTAGTTGCGAAGGACACTTCGAATTTTGACAATACATATTCTTTTGCGTTATTTCTCCAAAAGCAAAACCAGCAGTTTAAAGCACTACGATACTACCTCAGTGCTTTAAAATTAGCACAACGGGAAGTTGAAACAGCGATGACTCAAAACAATATGGGGATTTTGTATAACGACATAAATGATTATCCGGCGGCTATGAATGCCTATGGGAAAGCCCTCGAAATCTATACCCGTTTAGCGATTACAAATCCTGCTACCTATGTACCCAATGTTGCGGGGGTACAAAACAATTTGGGGATTTTATATAATGCTAATATGGATTATTCGGCGGCTTTAAATGCTTATGGCAAAGCTTTCGAAATCTATCTGCATTTGGCAAAAACTAATCCTTCTGAATATGAACCCGATGAGGCGAAAAGCCAAAATAATTTGGGTGGTTTGTATCTAGCTAATATGGATTATCCAGCGGCTTTAAATGCCTTTAACAATGCTCTCGAAATAAATCAGCGTTTGGCAAAAACGAATCCTTTTGAATATGAACCCTACGTGGCGATGACTCAACTTAATTTGGGAGCTTTGCATCATGACTTAAACGACTATTCGGCATCTTTGAATGCCTATGTGAAAGCCCTCGAAATCTATAACCGTTTAGCGATTACAAATCCTGCTACTTTCGAACCCAATGTCGCGCTGGCACAAAACAATTTGGGACTTTTATATAAAGCTAATATAGATTATTCGGCGGCTTTAAATGCTTATGGCAAAGCTTTCGAAATCTATCAGCATTTGGCAAAAACGAATCCTGCAACTTACGAACCGAATATAGGTCAAATTCAAAACGATTTAGGGCTTTTGTATCTAGCTAAAATGGATTATTCAGCGGCTTTAAATGCCTTTAGCAATGCTCTCGAAATAAATGAACGTTTGGCAAATGTCAACCCCAATAAATATGATGTAGAATTTTGTCGTGGCTTAGTATCGCTGGGTTTACTGCAAGAAGACCATTACCAGGAAAACAGACAAAAGATCATAGAACAGTATTTAAGTAAAGCCAAACAAATTTTACTCAAATACACACAAAGGCCGTTTGCTAAAGAACTTTTAGAAAAGGTCAATGGCTTGGAAAAATACTTCAAAGTTCAAAAATAAGAGTACAAAAAATGGATGTTTTTATTTCACGGAGAACGGCTGATGCCAAACTTGGGAAGGAAATTTATGATTACTTGATTGGCCAGGGTTTAGTTGTTTTTGTTTCAGACCAAACTCTGAAAGAAATAGGCAATGCAGACTATACAAAAACAATCGATGAGTCTTTGGCTTGTACAACACATATGATAGTTGTTGGGAGTTCAGCAGATAATATTAAATCTTCTTGGGTAGAGGCGGAGTGGTTGTTCTTCTTAAATCGTAAACGTTCCGGCAAAACTTCGGGTAATCTACTTACTGTCATTTCAAAGAATTTGCAACTTGAAGACCTTCCGCCAAGTTTAGCAAATTATGAAGTAATACCCTTTAATGAAAAAAACTTTCCAATAATTTATAATTATGTGCGGCAAGAGAATAAACTGGCCAAACCAGCTCCTAAAAAGCCTTTCCCGGCCGAAAAACAAAATAAATACCTGTGGACTTTTATTGTTATTTTATTATTTGGTATTTTTTCTGCCGTTATATATTTTAAATCGCAACCTTATGATGCGACGGTTTTTCTGCAATCTGACCCTTCGCTTAAACTACAACCTGAATATCCAATTTTCAAAGGAGGGGAGCTATCAATTTATATAAAAAACAAAATAGAGAAAGAGCAAGTTTTGGAAAATGGAAGGGTAATTTTTAATCAATTGGCAGCGTCCTCAAAAGGGGAAAAGGTGGCCATCAAACTTTATGCTAATTATTGGAAGCTTTCCTCAGATTCGACTATTTTAGAAAAAACATTAAACTTACATATTATACCAGACGGCAGTTTGGGAAACATTACCGGCAATGTTAAAACCTTTTCAGGATCAGCAATTGAAGCAGTGAACATCATCATCGATAACGAGACAAAAATAACTACTGATAAAAACGGGGTTTTCAATGTTATACTTCCTTATAAATTTCAAAAACCGATTTATACACTCCATTTTGAAAAAGAAGGCTATAAGCCTATGCAGGAATACTACTATCCAAAATCGGGGAATATCGATATCAGAATGAATAGTCATACCGCTAAAGGGTACAGATAAGTTGAAAAATAAAAATGGTTTTAATAGTAGCAGAGTATATTACAGGGTAGGTGGAAGTTTGCGTTCCACGTTTTTGGTAGGATGCCTAAGTGATAAAGTCATTTTATTTTAAAGACACCGCCAATTATCTGCACGCATTATTTAAAGGTATAAGCAACATTGAATTGAATTTGCACCTTTAATTAAAATCGCAGAAGCATTGGAAATTGAAACAAAAACTTTATTCTACTATTGGGCTTTCTAAAGCTTGGTCCAGAACTAGGCCACAGGGTCGAATTCTGTGTTCCTTGGCGCAGCCTATGTTGGCGATATAGCTTTTCAGAATGCGCCCCAGTTTGCGGTATAGTTTACCAAAGGCAATTTCATCGCCTTCCGCAATGCGTTTGAATAAGAGTCCCTCCGGTGAAGGGGAACTTCTACACCAATTTGGCCCCAGCCTGCCCTCCTCCCGAATGGTCGGGAGAGGGTTTAATCTAAAAAACATATTGGCTTCGCCGCTTATCGGTAACTCAGGTAATTCACCAACAAGTTGCTGTACTGCACAATTTATGCTTCTGTTAATTCCCCTAGGTGTATTGAAGACATGCACAACTCTGTATATAGTGTTTCATTGCAGCTTGGTTAAAAATGATTGGAGTTTGCAGGGCTTCGCCATCTAGGTCCCATGTTCAAAGAGCTGGTTGCTAATTTTGATTTTTACTTACCACTGGCGACTACGGTGCCATTTGCTCAGATAACTGTTCAGGAGCGCCAGACCTTGCGATATATATTTCCGTTCTCATAGCTAAATGGCGAAAGCTTCAGGGTTACCACGCAAATGGCCCGGCCTGCCCGGACGAAATTGCCATCCTTACTTTAACCATGGTTCGGATTTCTTAAAAAGCATTGCAGTCCCGGGAACGGCAGGAAGTTTCCAAAAGGCACGGGTGGGTTACGCAGAAGGGATGCTGCGGCCGGTGTCCGGGCTGCAATGCAGTATTTTTCCTTTAGTTTTTACTGTGTATTTGCGTACTGGGTGTGGCTGGGTATTTTAGTGGCTGTCTACGTATTGTGGGGTGAGGGTAAATCTGCGATCAAGTGAAAGATGTTTGCAAAGTGGAATAAAATGTTTGTGGGATGAAGAATTTGTGGGAGAATTTATTTTAATTATTAAAACGCAAACACCTAATTTATTCAAGTTAAAGCCATAAAAAATTGGTATCTTTAAGATACTAAACCGTTTTTATGCCTAACAAACTTCCCTTCGATAATACCGAGGAACCAAGTACGTCAAATCCGGGTGACAAAGAGCTTATTAAGCAATTAAGTTCTGCATTAGAAAAGCAAAAAAAAGAATCTGAAACTCTAAGAAAAGAACTTACGAGTGTAAAAAATTTTAATGAGGAGAGGATTAAGTACAGGCCGGATAAGACTTTTGGTTTAAATGTTTGTGGGGATGTAATGTTAAATAAGATGGAGGTGGAAATAGTTAACACGCCGGCATTCCAACGCCTGGCGTTTGTAAACCAATTAGGATCCACAAACACGGTATACCGCTCGGCCAACCACACACGGTTCGAACATTCGTTAGGTGTCCTGAAAATGGCGGATATAATGGTCCAAAAAATCCGAAATAATAAACATAGCGAAGCCGATGAACGAATGATTACCTTGGAACAGGAACAAATTATCCGCTTGCTGGCTTTATTGCATGACATCGGGCATATGCCGTTCGGGCATACAATCGAAGACGAATTCAATATTTTTCCAAGCCACGACAAACATGAATCACGGTGGGATTTTTTCCTTGGAGAATCTTCCGTTATCGGTTCAATCATTATAAAACATGCCGGCACAGATGAAAATGGCGCGATTGACCTTGACCGGGGCAAAATTTTCTATCAAAAATTTTTCAGGCTTATTAAATGCGAAAAGGATTTTAGTGGATTTGAAGATGACGCATTTATGTATGATATCGTAAGCAATACAGTATGCGCCGATCTGCTTGATTATTTAGCAAGGGACTGTCAATACACCAATTTAAAGATAAACTTCCACCCCAGATTTTTAGACTACCTTATAATCAAAAACGTAAAAAACGATAAATCTAATAAAAATGAAAAACGCATCGTGATCAGACTTTGCAAGACAGGCAGCAAACAACCGAGGAAAGACATTCAGAGTGAACTGGTTCAACTTCTCAGAAACAGGTATTATCTTGGTGAAAGAGTGTATTACCATCATACAAAAATAAAAACAGGTACGTTGATCGCCGGGGCTGTTTTACGGGCAGAAAAAGCCGGTTTTTTCAAATATTTGCCTGGCCATAGTAAAGATAGGATGTATACGCATGGTGACAGTGCATTATTTGATATTCATAACTGGGGCGACGTAAAACTTTTAGTAAAGCTCGAAGAAATCATAATCAACAAAACAGGGCAACAGGCCAAATATCTTGAAGGTGCGCTCAGCCTTGTTAACTCATATCTTAATCGCGACGTATATTACCAATTACATTTTGAGGACAGGGATACTTTAGGTCTTAAGCAAAATAGGATAGATGAAGTCCTTTCTAAAAAAATTGGATTGACAGAAAACCATATTCTTGAGAGGAAACTGCTTAACCGTTTCTCAATTGCTGACGAACGATTGAAACAGGAAGAATTTATTACTGATTTGCTTCCAGATATGATATCCGGAGATTTTTTGATCTATTTCCCAAGCTACAAAATGCAAATGAAATTAGCGGATGTAAAAGTAGAAGATCAGGATGGGATAGTAAGGCCTCTCAGAAAATGCAACCAGGAAATCATCAATGCAGAATGCAAAGAAATCATTGTAAAGCATCAGAATTTATGGATGTTGAGGGTTTTAATACACCCTAAATTTTCAAATAGCCAACACCCAGCATATAAAACAGAGTATCGTAGCTATTTAAAAATTCTTGAAAAATATTGTAAATGGATTTTCGCCCGGAATGACCAGGAAGAACTTGAATTTGGGCAGGAATTCTGGAAGGATATTATTGATTTGAAAATTGATACAGAACTTGATGGAACTTCAGAAGAGGGTACGCTTCTATATAACCCCATTAAAAATGGGGCTGGCCGTAAAAATAGGACTGTTCTTGTTACAGAGCTTGCGGATGAGTTGGCAAGCGGGCACACCAGGTCTGGCCGCGGAAATAAGGAGATAAAAGAAATAATTTCAAGTAGATTTAAGGCAAATAGTAAGTTACAGTGAATATAGATCAGCTTAATATCAGGTTTGCTGACGAAACCGACTTCAATAACTTTTGGAGAAGTTTAGCCGAAAAAATTGATCCTATTACAAAGGGGATTCCCCTGAAAGACTGGGTTGAAAAAATCGGCAACAATTTATATACTAAAAGTGGGCAAACCCATCAATGTATTGAATTAGAGCGTTATTATTCCACAACACGCGTAAGCAAATGCATTTACAATAAAGAGTTAATGGTAAATGCACGTCTTATTGCAAACACTAAAGATTTCATCATAGAATTAAAAGACTATGGGGTGCATAATGACAAAAGACTCCAACGATATTTTATTGCCCATGAAATTGCACATACTTTTTTTTACAACACCGAACATGAAAGTATCCGGGACTATAAGCTTTTTATGTTTGGAAGTAAAGAGATTGAATTTTTATGCAACAGGATTGCCAGGGCTATTTTAATGCCAATGATCGTACTAGTTAACAAATTAAGTAAATTCCCCAATGTAAATGATCATCTGTTTTCTCTTGAGTCAATAGTTCAACTCTGTGACGCATTTAAAGTGCCTCACACCGTGTTCTTAAATAGAGTAATCTCAGACACGGGACTATGGAACTGCCTTCTTGTGCGATTTATGCTTTATGAAAATGAGCAAAACAGGTGGAAATTGAGAGAGCGCTATGTTCCCAGCTATCACTGGAGAAATACAAAAGCATTTATTCCACAGGAAGACGTACATAAAGATAATGATAATCCAAATCGATTTCCCAGCGCCAAAGGTTCTTTGGCGAAAAGTTTTGACGAGGTATATACTCAGTTACTTATCACCCCAAGAATAAGTAAAGAATTTGATACAGCCGCCATTTCCGAGTCCCCTTTAAAACATTTTATTCAATTCTACTTTCCAAATAGCCAGAAGATCGTAATTCATTTTTCCTTGGGAAAACATAAACATACTAAATACCATTATCTAAATGTTTGTGTGCCATTGCCAGTTCAATAAACTTTATCGAAAATACTTTTTGAGTGTCATAATAATAAGCCTTTCCAAAATCCGATATTAATTGTAACTTTAAGATTCAAACAATTTAAGTACGCAGATGAAATATATTAAACAATGGCAAAGTCCAAAATGGATTGGCCCAAGTGGTTAGCTGCAATAGCAGCACTGCTTCAGGCAATCGCTGCTTTTATCAAACATTGAGCAGTCACAAAACATTAAAAGCCGCCTTACTGGCGGTTTTTTCGTTATATCTTCTGTGTTACATTATGAAGTACCATTAAATCAACATGTCTTTTCACACTCAACCTACCCTTAGAAGTGCTTAGCGACCAGCCAGGCAGTCCTCGCTCGAAACGCCAAAAGGAAACGGAATAAAAGTTGGGGTTGTGCGCTGATTTGTGTTTATGCCGTAGTCTTTTTGCTTTCGCTGGCGGGACTGCGTATTTTTGCGAAATGCATTTCGTGGGTTTGAATGAATTTTGCAATTTACTTTACAATTTTTTCGGCGCAATTGCAGGGAAATTATTTCAAAGCAAGGTCGTATTTGCACAGTAAAAAAAAATAAACATGTCCAGAAATCTTGAAATAAGGGCTGGCGATTATGTCCTTTATACCGGCAGCGATTTTTTGCCTGAAGGAATACTCAGGGAAGCTGCTGTAGGCAAAGTGGATCACTTTGAATCAACACATGATGATATACAACGTATTTACCTGTTAATTTTGAACAAGGCCAGGTATATCTGGTGTGATTTTGACAAAGTAAGGATCATTGAAACGGAAGCAAAACACCTGAAGGCTTGCGGATATACACTTGAGTCAACAGGCAAACCGCTGTTCCGGCGTGGCTTGTCGGTTGTTTCACAGACGGCTTTTGAAATTCCGGCATTAAAGTTTACCATGTTTACAGGGTTTCGGGCAGCGGATTTTTCAAAACCGATAGATATGAAACGCTACCTAAAGGAAGCACCGAAATTCGATTACCAACTGTTTGACCTCGATTATCCTTCTGTCAATAACCTAAATGATCTTTTTGAATATATCATTAAAGCCCATACTGGCATTGCATTAAATATGGATGAAATAGCCAGATTGTAATAATTGCCAATTCAGGCCATTAAACCAAATGTATGAAAACAGCATTTTTATTCACCACAACAAGCATAGATGACAATTACGCCCACCTGGCATATGAAATAATTTTCCCTGCAATTCTGAATATAAAAGCTTCCAGGCTGAACACTTTGATATTAGTCGGCGATATACTCCCGCGATGGAAACAACTTTTTCTCCTGTTTATCGAAAAACATAGTAGAAAATATGATAACGATTTGTGGAGCAGACTATCTCCTGAGAGGGATGCGGAATTGATTGCGAGCTTGCCGTTTGCCATGTGTTTTGAATCTATTAGTAAAGAATTATGCATTAAACTTAACAATAAGCTGGAAAAAAATACCAATTACATCGGAGCAATCGAGGTCGACGACCGAAATGATTTATTGTACGGATGTTTCTCCGGTTCGCTGGTAAGTGAGTTTAAATTATCCAATAACCAACTACAAATACTATCTCCCGATGAGGAGGGGATAAATGAAGCGTTACTTCAGTTTTTGTCAGGCCTGGGTTTTAATAAAGTTACCTATGAATTCACAGGACTTCAGTACACCGGACTGGACAGTAACCACACACGTACTGCCGCACAAAACAATGCGTCCTGGAGATTTGATGCAAACAATATGCTGCTGGAATTGACAGATTCTATTGTAGCCAGACTACTGGATGCCGCGCCTGATTTGGGAAATAAGTTGTTAGCCGCATTCGATACATTTCAGAAAGCCGAAACGCCGGAGCACCTGGCGCAAGTCATGTCAACCTGCCGGCGGATATTTGAACATGTTACTGATTCAGTGTTACCAGCTTCGGACCAAAAGGATACGGGTCATAAACTGGGAAAACAACAATATAAAAATAGGCTGTTTCAATTTGCAGAAGATGCAAGAAAAAGTGATACCAATATTAATTTGATTGGTGCCAACACATCATTTCTTTTTGAACAATGGGATAAACTTTACGCTCTTGCCAACAAGGGTGTACACGCAGAAGTGTATATGGAGGAAACAAAAAGGTGTATGATAAGAACAATACTGTTGCTGGACGATATCATCAGCCTGCGGGTGGGACCATTTGAAACAAAAATTAAATTAAATGCTTATTTCCACGACATGATAAAGGAAATTATTGCTAAGCATAAGAAGTCTTAAAACTTTTCGCAATCCAATCCTACAGATGGTTCCATTCACAGTATCGTTGCCCGTTTTTTTTTCCGCATGTCATCGTATTGCGCCCAGGTCAAGTCAATATGAATAATCAGTGACTTAATTAAAACAAAAACATATCCCTGCAATTCGCGGAACAATGCCTTTCTTTTATCAATTGCAGGAAACAAGTCTTCCACCCTTTTGCCGTTGTGAACAATTTCGGTTCTGATATTCTTTGAAAGATCTTTGAATCTCACAGAAAGGTCGTAGTACATAGTTTTATCATTGGTCAACATTGTTACCAGCTTTCCCTTCAGCTTGGTAAAATTTTCATACTCGTAGGGATTGCCCAGATAATCAAAAAGAATCATAATCTGAACGAACTTCACGGTATTGTTATCCGATTCCAGTATTTGTGTATTCATCCGCAGCGCGTGCCGCGTAATATTACCGACTTCCGATAATGTTTCCTGCATTAAAGGATGTCCATTTACCAGATCGGTAGTAAAGAAGTCCATTCCAATTCCCTTGCTGAAGATTTTTAACTCAACCTCATGCGCCTGTATAAAGCCTGCGCTGTGTTGAGGGAAATATACCAGCGCGGCAGAATACCTGTCTGCCCATACACCAGGTTTGGACGGCAACTGCTCAGGAATATTGTAATCGCACCGGTAAAATCTCATCAAATCTAAAAGACGATCAGCTTTTTCCGAATATTCCTTATTACATCATTATCGTCCTAGTGACTTAAGTGAAAATATTTTTCGAGACTAATTTTATCTTTTATGACAAGCAACGGATAATTTTTAAAAACTTCCGGGTTAACGCCGGTAACATCATTTATCAGATCCCTTTGTCTGTTGGTATCTTTGCTTTCAAGCGGTTTGCCAGCGGCATTTTTAAAATTAATTTTGTTAGTGGCAAAGTGTCCAGCGGGAAACAGGCAAACCGTATCCGTAACGATTGACTCATTAATTTCAAGCCTTCCAACGGGTAACAATACAATTTGTTCGTCAGCAATATTCTTTCGGACATCAAACGGCTCACCTGTTTTCTGTAAACTGATTTTCATCCAGGGAAAAGGATAAGAAAGGTCGTTCAAAACCTTCCCGGGAGTAAAATCCTGATAAATGTAAGTTAGCCTGTCGCCTTCCGGAAATTTACCCACCCAATACCCTGCCTGTCTGAGCTTTTCCATACCATTATCTAAATCTTCAAAAGGATACAGATATGGTGGCATCCATAAAAGATTGCCGTAAACATTATCGTATGGAAGGGTTAAGAGCACATTCATACATTACCTGGGTTGGTGATGCTACACGAAAACTGCAGACCCAGCTCGGCGACCATTTCAAAATCATTGATCCACCGCACACCCATGTTGTCACACACATTGGGAATTTTGACTTTGTTTCCTGTTGTAATTTTTTCTTCTTTTGTTACGACGCAGGCTTTCTCCTTCATTGCATGTGCAATCACCCATGGGTCGGCCATCGAACGGTAGCGGGTATTGTCAGCCAGCAACTGGTGTGAAGCATCAGCCGCAAATAAATCCGATAAACATTTTGTGACGCCTTCATCGACAGGATAGACCGGTATCTGAGATTTTTTCAGCCAATCCGCCAAATCATCTTCGGTGCGAACAATTTCTTCAAAAACATGCTGTGGAACAAATACCCGCCCTTTTTTGCCAAATTCATTTAAGGCAGTCCAGTAGCCTGGGCAAAGTTTAGGTGAATAATATTTGTTCCATGCTTGTATCAATACATTCGCGTCGAGACAATATTTGGTGGAGGAGATACTCACTTGTGTATAAAAGCTTCCAGTTTTGGAAAGTTGTTAATCTGTGTATTCAGTAAGCCAGAGGCCTGCGCAGGTTCAATAAATCCACCCCGGTATGCATCCATGACCACGCGGGTAAACATGGGACTGTTTTTGTTAACCAGCAACAAGAAATAATCCGGACCACCCGGCTTTTTACTTTCCTTCTGTCTTTCTTTTTTCGCGGCCTCTCTGGCCAGGAAGGCATGGTAATCAAGGTCAGCATCCTTTTTCAGCTTGCGGTATGTGTCCAGTGAGATGAGTTCCATTGAAAGTGCCCGGTACAGAAATGCAAAGGAACTTACACCAAGCTTTTTCGCCCACCGGAAAACTGCCGTGGATGAATGAAAGGTTTGCGCTTCTACCGCCTGCATTAATTTGGCAGGCAGTAATGCAGCCGCGGCCACCTGGTTGCAGAAAAGTTCAACCGGGTGCAACTTGTCTTTATGTTTCTGGTCCGGTTCTATCTCATTGGAGATACCGGACTCGGCTATCCAGATATGCGCCAGCTCATGCACCAACGTAAATAGTTGGGGCGCGTTCCAGTCATCGGAATTGACAAATACGAATGGTGCTAGTGGATCGGCAATTGTAAATCCCTGCAGCTCTTCACTGTCCAGTTTGAGGCGCGAATGAATAAAGCTTGTCCTCGAAATAAACACACCCTTCGCTTCTGCTTTGTCAATCCATTCTTTAATATGATTGTCCGTTTTATAAGTGCCCGGAGTTATATCCAATGTTTTCAGAATATCTGCAGCAACCGTATCAGGACTCGTTTTGACAGTAAACCGGCCCACAAAAGGAAGTGTCTTTTCATCATTTTCGGCGTACAGGTCTTTTATCCATGCCTGTTTTTGCCTGATTTCGCGAAGGATGAACATGGACGCTGTACCCAGTTCCCGGGCATTTTTCCTTCTGAAATCCTGCAGCGGCATAAAATCACGGGGCACTTGCGGCAAAAAGAAAAGTGCAAAGGGTCTGCGGTATGCTTTGGCCAGGGTTTCTGCCTGTTTTATAGTTGGCTGCGAAGCACCATCCTCCCATTCAGTCAATCTCTCAGGGCTTACACGCACCTTTGACGCCGCTGTTTCAAGGGACATCCTGGCGGACTCTCGTGCCCATTTCAGTACTTTGGGTGTTATGAATGCCTTATCTGCCAATGCGCTTTTTTAATTTAAATTCAAGGTAGTGAAAAAGACAAATATACCCTGTCAAACTACTTCATTCGCGGATATTAATTGGATATTCAGCTCCTAAATTGACGAATTTCCCGTCAGCCCATGTTTGCGAAGTGGAATAACATGTTTGAGAAATGAAGAATAATGAGTCCATAATTATTTCAGGCCCGAAGCTTAGATGTCTTACTCCAGTAAAGACCAATAACTTTACATGCAATAACTTAAACAGCGTCGATTTTCTTATGGAGAACTATCTGCAACAATTAATAGATGGACAAAATAAAGATTTATGGGAATATTTGAATTCAAAATTTGAAATCATTTTAGAAGAAAGCCCGGAAGATAATTATATGACAAATGTAGTCGGCCAAAAAGCAATAATTCGCATTGACAAACTGCAGGTCTTACCAGCTCCATTCACTCACGAGCTACTGCACATCCAATTAAAAGACAAAAAATTAAAAATCGCAAATGATTTATTCAAAAAGATAGCTGAAAGTCCAAATTTAACTAAGCTTTTCTCAGTTGCACTGCAGGAGCATATTGGTAATTGCTTAGAGCATATTATTATGTTACCCGTTTTTCTGGAACTCGGTTATGATAATAAAGACTTTATAAAAGATTATGGAGAAAGGAAAATGAATAACCGGTTGCTAACAAAACTCCAATCCGCCTTTAAACACAAACATATTTATAGTCGCGATGCGATTGACTTTTATATCGGGAAATTCTTTGCAATGAAATCCTGTAATAACAAAAATTTCAAGTATGACAAATATTATGAGCAACTTAAAAAACTTGATTCACAGTTATTTGCTTTGCTTGATAATTTTTGGGAGGATTTGCTTACGTTTGATATTAATGACGCTGGCGACAGTTATGATGAAATATTGAACTTTTTTATTAATGATATAACAAATTGGATGAGAAATAAGACTATACAATAATTTGAAACAAAAAAAATAATTTTTTCACAGCTGACCAGAAATGAAAAAATGAACAATAGAATTTACTTACACATTCTCAATTTCGATTAGATTCGTCAGGCTTTTATTTGTGCAATTATACTCAAAATGAGATTGCATGTTGCTACAAAATAAACAAAACAATCTTGAAAAAAGATAAGTTCGAATTAACAGAGTATAATGCAGCACGAAACATAATCGATCTGCTTGCAAAACTTGAGTTTATAGCCACAGACGACGTACAAAAGGAAAATAATCGTATAGATATTGTAGCAACCAAAGGCAGCAATTCCGACCGATACTCAATAGCATTTGAAGTTGTCAGGCATCATTCACTTTCCCAGTCTTTGGCTTATGGCTCGAAAACCTTAAGCAACGTTGCGCGTACAATGGAATTTGACAAACTGGTGCTTGTGCTGTTAAAAAACATGAAACCGAATGTATCGGAGGAAAAACTCATCAAATCGTTTGAACAGAATAATCCTACCGGCTTCGAAATAATCGACTATAAAGATATTGAAAACTGGGCCACACAACTGAACAGAGAATTGACCAGGGACAACGAGGCAGCAGTGATGCTGAAATTTAAAAACCTATCAAAGGAATTGATTACCATGGTTGCAAAAAATGAGCACACTTTAAAACACCTGGAATGGCGGGATGTAGAAAGGCTGGCAGCGGAGGTTTTTGAAGGACTTGGCTTTGATGTGCAACTTACTCCTTCGAGTAAAGACGGCGGTAAAGACGTTATTCTCACATTAAATACAGGAAACGCGGCCAGGTCGTTTATCATTGAGATTAAGCATTGGCGGAGTAACCAACTCGTCGGCTCAAACCACGTAAAAAAATTCACAAAAGTAATTGTCAAGGAAAAGCGTGACAGGGGTTTACTGCTATCTACATATGGCTTCAACAAGAATTATTACGAATGCCTGACCGAATCGGAGGAAAAAATCATCTCGTTTGGAGGAAAAGAAAAACTAGTGGAACTGTGCAGAACTTACGAGAGAATACAAGCTGGATTGATGCTGCCCGTAAGCTCCTTAGAAACTGAATTATTTAGAGATACGATTAAGTATGCTTAATATAATTACCACGGCAGAAATACCAAGAAATAATACCGGACTATCAGGTGAATATTTTGTAGCTGCAGAATTGTACCGCCGTGGCTGGTCGGTGGGTATGACCATTGGCAACGCAAAAGCGGTGGACCTGTTTGCTGAAAAGAAAAATGTGCTGGTGCAGATACAGGTAAAGTCAATCTATAAAAGAGCACACAGCGGCTGGCCCATGATGAAAACAAATATTAAGAAAGACTGCCTCTACATTTTTGTCAATCTCAATGGTGATACTATGGGTCTGCCAGACTTTTATATTTGCACGAGTAAAGAGGCTTATAGATATACTGACCAATATTCCACCAGGGGGATTGTAACCATTGGGAAAATGAAAAAAACGGATTGTCTTGACAGGTGGGATAAATTGTCGGTACAGTCAAAAAAAAATCAGAAAGGTTAAATGAATAAAATAAAACCGGCTAACGATGAAAATCAGTCTTCAAAATCTTGAGTTAATTAATAAGACCATAGAGGCGTTTTTTAATGCGAATAAAACTATCTCCATAATTCCTGCCAAAGATCTAATGCCTTACTTTATTTCCGCCGGCATCTTTCCGAAGGACGAAAAAAAGGGTTTGCCCATCCGCATTGTTTTACGGAATCTAGACATGTCCCACCAGCTGCACCTTGTCCCTTTTGTACTTGCAGAGCGAAAAGCGAAAAACACCAACTGGTTTTTTATAAGAGATGTAAACAGCAAAGCTGTTGCCGGTTTAACAGCAGCAAAATTCCATAAGACCCCTAAACACGGTAAAACAAACAACGATGGTACATTGAAAATCAAAGATGAAACGTATGTCATTGACCTCTGCGATGAAGTGTTGAGTATAAAAGCTGAAAGGCAGAAAAGATTTGATTTTTTGCTGGGTGATAAGGGCAAACGCGGCAATCACGTTAGGTTGCCGGTGGATGCCTACTACCCTATTTTGAATCTGGTTATCGAATACAGGGAAGAGCAGCATACTAAACCAAACAAACATTTTGACAAACCGGCCATTAAAACTATTAGCGGTGTGCACCGGGGTGAGCAAAGAAGGTTGTATGATGAGCGAAGGCGGATTATGCTACCGGAAAACGGTATTCAATTAATTGAGATAACTTATGAGGTCTTTAACTGTGACAAGCGTAACCGCATTATCCGTAACATTGTGAATGACAAAAAAGTAATCAAAGTTATTCTTGCAAACTTTATACAATAAAACAAAATTAAATTTACCCATTTAAATTCGCCCATTTTTAAGGAAAACTACATAAACGAATTAGAAATACTTCTGGAGCACTATCCTGAATATGCGTCAAATTCCGACATACACAGGTTACTGAAAATTACAAACAAATATCGTGGCACCTTGGAAACAGTGCAGAAAAGTTCAGCTGATATTGAAAGAAATACTGACTACTTCAATGGAGAACTAACAGACGACATTGAAAAATTATACGAAGCGCGGCGAACAACCAGCAAAAAGAAAAAAGAAAGCCTGTTTTATGAAGCCAGGGAGCATATAAAAGATGACATAGCAGCCCTGATTGGTGTAATAAAAAATTACAAATAAGAACATAGTCAGGATTTTGGCAGCAATAATTGTTTAGATTTTTACCATTATTGACTGATGTCACCAGAGCAAATTTTTGAAAACCAAATTTATTCACGGTATCCGGCCGGTATTTTTTATCCTGAAGAATACAGTCCCAATTATATATTGTGCAATTGGATCAACGAAGTTGTAAATTCTTATTTTGAAAAAATGCTTTATCGGAATTACCAAGGGTTTAATTGATTATACCTCTTTTATTTTCAGGAACTTCCTGCGGGACAATGATTTTCTGACTGAAGAATTGGGGTCTAATACCGATCAAAAGCCCGTTATCATTTCTCACCAGGACTTTTCAGACTGGGTCTTATTTTGTCAGTCCAACGGCATTGCGGATGAACCATTGGATTATACGCCAAATAACTACGAAAGGAAAATAGTAGCATAAGGATTAAACCAATACTTCATCTTTTTTACCATTCTGCATGAGGTTGGACACCTGAGACAGCGGGAACCTCATTACATGTTTGAATTTGCTAATGAACCCGCAGATAATGCAGCCAACCTGTTAAAGCAGGTTTTTGAAATGGATGCTGATAAATTCGCAGTGAATGCGATTGCAGAACAACTCATCGGCCATTTTAATGAAAGGGAGGAGCCGGCTAATGATCCATTCGGGCCATTTTTAAAAAATGAGCAAATGGTTGTCAGGTATTGCTTGTTTATGCTACATTGTATGTTTTACTTTTTCAGCCATAAAAAGAAATTTGAAAGATATTTTTTGGATCACCCGCATCCGCACCCGGCGCTCAGATGGCGGCATTCCTCAGAATTGCTGCTGGTGTGTTTTAAAGACAACGATTTCATCAGCGAAGAGCAGTCTGCTATTTGTTACAGACAATCCTTTCTTGATTTTATCAATGCGATGAAAAGACTATTTCATGATTCCCCCGTGCTCGCTTATTTTAGGTTGGCTACCGATGCGGATTTAATGAGCCATCACGAAAGCATAATTGCAGCCACTAAAGATGTTCCAAACCTGAATGGGACGTATATTATCGCGGAAAAATAAAAATATCGTATAAGCTTGTAAACGATCGCCTACCCAGTTAAATTCCTGAGGCCCCTCCCTCTTTTTGCTGACAGGCGGCCCCAGGGGAAGTATAAGACGCCGCGAATAGTACCAGCGCCTTTCACAATTGACTTGGGTACAATATGATTCGGCTACCCACTATCACGGTCAGACACAACCGCAACAAGTCAAAAAACTGCAAATTTTCCAACAGTGACCGTAAAATTTATTTTGAATAAAATAGACTAGTGAGAGAGAAAAATCAGATTCATTTTCCTTAGTTTTGAGGAGGAAATTGGGGATGAACTTCCAGGTATTTTTACGTGAATGTTAAAAACAACTGTTTCGCATTAGCGAACTGATTTTCAATAGCATTTTCTCCTCATACCGATCTGGAACATGGTCAATACATTATTTCCGAAAGAGATAAAAATGATAACCCGACCATCGTGCCGCTGTTTAAATTCCCTTACGCGAAGGAAATAATTGGACGTTACAAGGATAATGACCCCAATAACCCCATGCTCTTTAAGAAAAGTGTTTTTATAGAAGTCCAGGTGTATAATCGCAACTTAAAGCTGTTGGCCAAGAGAGCGAATATCGTAAGACCGCTGAGCAACAAAACAGGTAGACATACCAATGCGCAGATGTGGATTCGGTTTGGCGCTGACAGGCCTATACTTTCTAAGATGATGGGGCATGAAAAAGAACAGACGACGCAGAATTATTATAAGGTTGGGTTGAGGGAGGTTATTGAAGGGACCAAGGGGATTGAATTTGCTAAATTAGATATTTAGACAGATTAAATTTGTACGAGATGATCAGAAATCTCCTTTTTATTTCAAGATTAGAAATATACTTCATATCTCGAAATAGTACTCCAGCACATCGAAGACACACAATCGAAGACATTTTATAAGGTTCATAATGCGCATAGGTCAATCTTTTGCCCACAGATCAAATTCTGCATTACCAGTGCAACCCATAGATTTTGCGAAATTCTCAAAGTTAAACCCTTCATATTTTGAAACGATGTCATACACTTCGTCAAATCCTTTTGCACCGTGTGGAATAACACAAATCACTTTTTTCCCGATTAAGGTGAGCCAGATATCAGGCATCCACGGACCGCGATCAGTATTTCTAAGTTTTATTTGTTGGATATCACTCCAATGAATTTTGCAAGTTTCTAACTCGGGGTGTTCAACCTGTATAAAGGATGTCGTAATAGTTACTACAAATGCTTTTTCAGGCTCTTGACGTTTTGGTCTGTTAAAAAGTCGGTCCCAAATACCCATAGCTAATTGTTTACTTGGTGCTCAAATGAGCACAATCCTTCTTCAAATATGAATAGAAAACAAATTCTTCCCTGAAACGCCTTCCGCAAAATTACCCAGCCCGGCCTTGGAAAGCCAAAAGGCTCGATGGCACTAGGTTCAACAATCCAGATTTCAATAAGATGTATGATCGAAATAAATAAATTGGACGGGATTGCGACTGCCAGGATCAAATTAATTTCTCTTTTCAACCCGCGATGAGTATTATTGCAAATAGTTACCTAAACCCACCCATACATGTGGCGACAGCAACCGGAGGTCGGAAGATTCGGACCCATTTTCTTCTTTTTAAAAAGCGCGTTCAAGCGGCTGCTCTCTATCTTCGTGCTCGCGCCGGTCTGTCACTATGCAGCCGCCCAGCAGGAATGGAATCTCAATAAGATAAAAGACGCGGATTACCAGTTCGAAGTGCCCGGGTTTTACCTCGCCAATAAAGCCAAATACTCAAGCCAGCAATATCCATCAACCCTGTTTACCCATATAGCCTACCACGACAATGCCGACCTGTCAATACATCAATTGTCGACAAACGACTACCTGAAACCGCCGTTCAATAATTATATCATGATTCGTAGGGATACCAGTGGCCCGAGGGGCGCTGTTAACGCAGACATATTGCTGAGGGGATCCACTTCCAACTACGGAAAAGATTTTGCGCCAATCGACAACGAAGAATTTGTAGTACTCGCTGATAACAAAGGGGACGGCTGGGATGAAGCAAAGCTTTTCAATAGCCTGTTGAAAGACAGTACCCAGTTATTGTTGTGCAGGATTACCAGCAAAAATAAACTGGTATGGCACCAGGTATATGGCGGAAGCAGCGCAGAATATGGCGTTGCCATTGCGCAAACACCCGACGGTAACCTGCTCGTGCTGGCGCAAACCCAATCGGGCGACGGCCTGGTACAGGGATACCATGGCGGTAAGGATATCTGGTTGCTGAAGATCAGGATTACCGACGGCACCATCATCTGGCAAAATACCATTGGAACCAACGTAGACGAAATTCCAAAGGATATGGAAATCCTTGCCGACGGTTCCATCCTGTTGGCCGGTACTGCCCAACCAAGCGCTCTTTTTCCCAGCAGTTACGCCGGCTTCAATGCTTTTTTGATGAAGATGGATGCAACCGGAAAGGTTCAATGGACAAAAACATTCGGGGGAGATCAATACGATGATATTACCGCCATTGTTCCTGACATGGACGGCGGATTCCTGAGCATCGGCAATTCCGCCTCCGGAAATGGCGACTACCCTGGCAACAAAGGTGGAATGGATGTGTACATCATGCATCATAATTCCATGGGCGATATAACCTGGCAAAAGCAGTATGGAGGCAAAAATGATGAACAGGCCGGGGATATTGCACAGGGTACTTGCGATTCGACGATCTATGCATCGATGACCACCGAGTTCGCCTCCACCATTCCTTCATTCAGTTCATATCCCGCCTACTGCCAGAATCAGGGCATCAAAATTTGTATGACCAACGCCGGCATTCAAACATATTATTTCCAGGACGATGCACGCTACTATTATGGAGGCGACGAATATTTTAATAACAATATCATCACCTCCATCGTTGCCAACAGGCAGGGAGGAATTCTGGCGCTGGGGAACCGACATGCAAGATGGGGCGGTGGCCACTCTGTCCAAGCGGAGGGTAAAGTTTCCCGCTCATACCACACTATAGAATTCGGCGTACCCTTAAGAAGGGTGTCCGTTGATACCTCGCTGTGCCCGGAACAGACTTATCTTGGCAAATCATTCAGTGCGGATACCCTGTACAGTGATACGCTCCGGATACCGTACTGTAACATTGATACATTGATTACCTTTCATCGCATACGGGTGAATGCTGACCGGTTTACGCAAAAGGATACTACTGTTTGCTATGGCGATAAACTAAACGGTCAAGCTGTGTTCAGTGATTTCGTACAAACGGATACGGTCACGGTTAGGTCGGTATGTGGTACATTGTATCGTATTACCGCGTTGAAAGTAGCCGTCGTACCCCCGCTGGATCCTGCACTCGGCGCTGATACCACTATTTGTAAAGATGCGACCCTACTATTGATAGCAAACTCTGCCGGGACAACATATAAGTGGCAGGATGGTAAGACCGGTTCCTCTTATACGGTTACCGGGAAAGGAATGTATACGGTCAGCATTACAGATGCATCCGGATGTCTCAGTCATGATAGCATTATAGTGACACAGTCGGACCTGTTTCTCGAACCGGTAAAAGATACCATCATCAACTATCCCGCTTCCTGGACGATTCATCCCAATACAAACGGTACGCTGAACTGGAAACCTGATCCATCATTAAGTTGTACCAGCTGCGCGTCCAGTATCCTTTCACCAGCCAGCACGACAACGTATCAACTAAGCGCAATCAAAGACGGCTGCAGCATCAGTGAATCTTTTTCGGTTACTGTCAACAAAGGTTTTTACCTGTATATTCCCAATGCATTTTCTCCCAATGGTGACAATACAAATGATCTGTTCCGGGTAAAAACTAATGCGACCGGGAGCTTTAGCCTGGCAATTTATAACAGGTACGGACAGTTGATTTTCAATAGCCACGAACCGGGCGTCGGCTGGGATGGAACCTTTCACGGCCTTCCGCAACCCGCCGGTGCATACACATACGTCCTTCAATACAAGGATATGAACGGCCGGAACGAAATCAAAAAAAAGAGCTTGTTACTGGTAAGATAGTATTGAAGTGCAGGTGAATTGTGACGTTGTTTTATTGACTGCCCGAGCGTTTTTTCCAGTTACTGGTGACTCGAAAGAAAAATTCTCCCTGAAACACCATTAGCAAAATTACGCAGCTCCGCCATCGAAAGCCAAAAGACTACGGCATAAAATAATCGGGTGATTTGTGTGAATGAACAAAAATGAATTGATACATTTTTCGCGAGTATTATCAGTATGCGCATTTAGTTCCGTTTCCTGTTCCATTTCAGGCAGAGGCTGCATCGCTGGTATCTAAACCTTGAAGGCGCATGAGACGATAAACTAATAAATTTCATCCTTAGCTAAATGCAAATCAGCCAGGCTAAGCAGGTACTTCAAACAGTTCGTGTATTGCGGATACACATGGCCCTGCCTTTCTACTACCTGGTAATGCGCATCGTCAGATGCTTCCAGGAGCCAAAGTGCGCCATCGGTAGCCTGTTCGTGATAATCCTGCGAGACCATGGACCAGAAATCGATACCAGCCAGCATCCGCTTGAATGTATCCCATTGCCTAGTCTTGAGGTGCTTGGTGGTTTCTTCAAACGAAGTATAGCCACGCAGAGAATCATTGTACCGCGCCACTTTCACGGATAAAATAATTTCATGATGAATATTTTCCATTCGAATCAGGATGGGCACATTAAAAGATCGAATCCACAGGAACCGGTAAACCTTTTCATTCCCTTGTCGCTGGAGTACCCTTTCTTTAAAAGTCACAAGATCCTCCGAAAACCAATCATGATGACGAATCGCCCGGCTTACTTCCTGCATCATGTGCAGCCGGTAATCATTCATGTGGATCACCCGGGCATCTAACAAAATTTCAAATGGAAAATACCAGTTGCGGCTATCGCTGGCAGTTGCCCCATCTCTATCCGCCTTCCGGTAAGTATAAGCTGCATATCGATTGATGACGCCTGAATCCTTTAAATAAGTGGATAGCTGAATGACAGGATATTTAAAAAATGGTCGCTGGGTAATATCGATGTCTGCAGACCTCATTAGATACTTCCTGGCCCAAAACGCATGATAGGCGGTTGGCTTTGCATGGAATAAATCATAAAACGATCGTGCCAGTAGATAATTGACTTCATAATGATTGCTATCGACTTTTACAGCCTGCAGTAGTAGAGGAAGCGCAGAAGAATCTTCCAAACTCACACGGCGATGGCTGTACCGGGCGGCTATCAGATATGCTCGCACACTATCGGGAAATTGCTTGATCAAGTTAGTAAAGTATAATTCACATTTTTCATAATTGCCGTTTCGCCGGCAGTTTTCAATCAAAGCGTTGAGATTATTTTCATTGAACGGATCCTGTTCCAGGTTTTTTTTCAGCTCCTGGTAGAGAGAATCGCTTACACGGTGTATGGAGTCCTCGTTCAGGGGTGGAATCTCTTCCAGTTGCACGTCTTTCACTACCAGGTCCCCGCCTTTGTAAAAATGACCTGTATCCGGTCTCGTGTAAACATTGGCTTGCACCAGGGTACCATATTTTTGGTACCAGAATATTTCGTCGACACTGTTGCCTAGTATCGGTATGGCTTTGTTCTTATCGATGCTGTAATAGGGCGCTGGATAGGTGAGATCGGTTTCTTCTCTTGTCATGCCGGTAATATCATAGAACGCGTTGGTAGAAAATCGAATCTTGTGCGGCGCCAGTATGGGTTCACCGTCATACGTTGTATTGTTACTGGCATCATAAGAGCCCGCCCAGGATCCATCCCGTGTTTTGAACACATCATGCCACAACCCACCCCATAATTCAAACTGCGCACCTTCCACGGTATCCTTGGTAAGTGCCAGCAGCAGGTATTTGTTGCGGGCAAATCCACTGTCGTAGCTAATCTGGATCACATCGAAAATAATGGTGTCGGCGGGAAAACTGCCACAAACTCTTTCGACGATTTTATAAGTGGCAACATACCTCGCTTCATTAGTCCAATCATGCGCATCAACAGTTTTCACAGACAGGCGTTCGCCGACAAAGACAAACAGCTTGTGTGGTGAATCCAGGTTTTCACCGCAATCCGGCGGAGCTTTTTGGGAATAGGCGCAGGACTGGAATGATAAAACAATAAGAATAGCGGATATGATTCGTTGTTGCAACATAATATCTATATCCTAGATGAAATGTTTGAAATATTCCACACCCGACGGTAGCCTGGAGGCGGGGTTTTGTAATACAACTATTGACTAAACATAACCTGGCGGGTAAATAATGGTAGTTATAAATTGCAAGCTGTGATCTCGTTGAGATTGGGTCGACCGTTCACCACTACTTTCTCGGGGTCATGCCGCTGGTTACAAAGGATTGCTTCAAAATGTTTACTACTATTTTTGATGCAACTCCAGCAATCCTGATAAATAGTTCGTCTTCTGTCATGGGCGTTTCTTTTTCTTTCCTACGCTGCGTTTGCGACCCGTTAGATTACCAAAGAATTAGAGCACGTGATTTTACCTTCCTAATCCGCTAGATACGCCGTTACTTTGCAACCATGCTATCCATTCACCCGTCCATGAAATATTTCAGCTTGGTCATCCTCCTGGGTTTGCTTTACACCCGTTGTACAAAACCATCCGATCCGCCACACACTGAAAACCGTCGATACTTTCCATTACACCTGCATCCGGTCCGCCGGGAACAAGGGTCGTTATCAAAGGCGCCCATTTTGCAGCGACGCCATTGAATAATTTGGTCCAGTTCAATCATGATTCCGCCACCGTGGTTTCGGCATCGGTTGATTCGCTGGTCGCCATCGCACCACGACAGGGCAGCACAGGTCCTGTGTCTGTGACCACCACAGCAGGCACTGCTGATGGTCCTGTTTTTACCTACACGGATTCAGTCGATGTCTACGTTGCCGGACCGGCCCTCGGCGTGGTGTACTGGAAAAATGGCAAACAAGTTTTTCTTGAATCTACGCAAGGCAATTTTGGCGGCGCTTACGGCATTGCAGTGGTGGATACGGACGTCTATGTGGGCAGCTTCACGTACTTTACTACTCCCAGCCCCTATTATTATGCGGCCGCTTATTGGAAAAACGGCAAAAAGATCCTGCTGACAACACCTGATCATGCGGCACAGGTACGTGCCCTGGTGGTGGCTGGTAAAGACATTTATCTCGGCGGCAGCGAAAACGATACCCCAATCTACTGGAAAAATGGAGGGGGCTATCCCTTACCGAGGGTTGGCAGCGGCTTTGCTAGGGTGACCGGAATGGCAGTGAGCGGCAACGATGTGTATGCTGCAGGCTTTGAATCGGGAAACAACAACGAGTACATCGCGACCTACTGGAAAAACGGGGTGCGCAACACACTCTCCACCCATGGTCCGATAGACCTGGCTGACACTTCCATCACAGTGAATGGTAACGATATCTATGTATCCGGCATTGATTCCGGGAATGCCGTGTATTGGAAAAATGGCAACAAGGTGATTCTCGACCGCATTGCCCTTGGGGTTGCACCACCGATGGCGAATGCTATTTCGATTAATAACAATAGCATCTATGTCGCTGGGGGTTTCCAAGGCGGGGCCGTGTATTGGAAAGATGGCAACAGGGTGATACTTCCCAGCCGTTCACCGTCCGGGGCGGAGGCGTACGCGCTGGCATTTTACCAGTCCGATATTTATGTGGCCGGCAGGGACGGTTCGGGGGTGGTGTACTGGAAAAATGGGGTGGAGGTGACTCTCTGCTGTAGCTTGCTCGGGGAGGCGCGTGCAATAACAGTGGTTAAGAGTCCATTGTAAAAAGGGAGCAAAACGGGGATTTTAGAAATCTGAATATTGATGCGCGGTGAGCGTAACATCTTCAATGATTACGTCAAGAATTTTATCCGTTTTCCGCCGGAAACGATGATACTCGACCAAGTTACATGGGAAAAATATATTGCATGTTTGAAACACCTCAATGCATTCCAGCCCCGAATTGCCTTTGCCGAAATTGATGAAACCTTCATCGCAAGGTTTAAGAACTATCTGGGAAACCAAAAAGGGCAAAAGGGTAAGATGGATCCATCCACCATCAAATCTTATTTTGATAAATTGAAAGTAGTGCTGACATATGCCGCCAAAAAAGAACACTTTCTGGATCCTATCGAACTCGAGCGGAATTTCGAAGAAATCAAGATCAGTGTACCGCAGAAAAAGGAAGGGCAGCACCTGGAGATTGAAGAATTACAGCGACTGCGTAAGCTGCAATTTGAAAAAAAAGATGAAAGTCTTGAAAGAGATCGAGACCTTTTTCTATTCCAGGTTTACACCGGTTTTTATTACAATGATCTCCAAATACTGCGGAAAGTTCAAGTCCATACCGATGTAGAACATGGTCAGTACATTATTTCGGAAAGAGATAAAAATGACAATCCTACCATCGTACCGCTTTTTAAATTCCCGTATGCCAAGGAAATTATTGAAGGTTACAGGGATAACGATCCCACCAATCCCATGCTTTTTAAGAAAAGCACCTTTATAGAAGTGCAGGTGTATAATCGCAATTTAAAGCTGTTGGCAAAGAGAGCGAATATCGTACGGCCGCTAAGTAATAAAACTGGCAGGCATACGAATGCGCAAATGTGGATTCGATTTGGGGCCGACCGCCCTATCCTTTCGAAAATGATGCGCCATGAAAAAGAACAGACTACGCAAAATTACTATAAGGTGGGATTGAGGGAGGTGATTGAGGGCACGAAAGGGATTGACTTTGGAAGATTGGACATTTAATTGTTTAAAAGACTATAAAAAAATACGTGATTTGCTCAAAACAACAACGATAAAATGATAATTCAATATTGCTCCGATCTGCATCTTGAGTTCCGGGAAAATCTTCGGTACATCACAACCAATCCCATTCCGCCATTAGGGGATGTTCTTATACTCGCAGGTGACGTAACTACCTTTACAAGGATAAAAGTACAGCAGTCATTTTTTGATTACCTGTCAGATAATTTTAAAGTTACTTACTGGATACCTGGCAATCATGAATACTATGACGGAGATATCAGGGAACGGGCCGGCAGCATAAAAGAAAAAATTAGGGATAATGTCCTGCTTGTGAATAACCAGTCTTTCATGCACGGAACAACCCGCATCATTTGCTCAACCCTCTGGTCACATATTAGCGAAGCCACGCGCACTCGTGCAGAAAACAGCATCAATGATTTCAATGCAATTCTTGTAAACGGTAAAAGATTTTCTACCGACGATTTTAATGAACTGCACAAAACAAATCTTGTATTTCTCAAATCCGAACTTGAAGACGAGTGGGTGGGAACCACGATTGTAGCAACCCATCATGTTCCTACATTGATGAACTACCCGAAAAAATACAAGAACGACCCATTGAATGAAGTGTTTGCGTCAGAACAAAGCCAATTAATACTTCGGGCATCTCCTGATTATTGGATATATGGCCATCATCATACGAACATTCCACGATTTAGCATTGGAAAGACCCAGCTTCTAACCAACCAACTTGGTTATGTTCGTCATCACGAGCATAGTTCTTTCAATAAAAGCCAGTGTGTAACGGTCGCTGGTGATGAGGCAATAGCTTGAGCAGATCCTCATTCGTCTTGAAGGCAATAATTATGTTTTGAATACAATTAGTCAGGTTAAAGCTGACCTATAATATATAAAATATAATTTTTTAGCTATTTTGACAAATCGTTAGTATCTTTCATATTTAAAAAGTCAGGTTAATCCTGACCTATGTGATATGAAACATAAATATATCTCAACCCAATCAAACAAATTGCTCTCTTACTTCAATGAGCGGGGAGAACTCTGTTTTAATTTTGCGGGGGCGCTAGGTGCTCTGCCATCGTCGAAGGAGGGAGCAGTAAAGCAATTATTAAGCGATATGACCAGGCGGGGACTTTTGATGCGGCTGAAAGAAGGCGTTTATTATATTATCCCTTATGAAGCAGACGCGGAATCTTTTATGCCTGATTGGCACTTAATAGCAAAATACCTGGTAGCTGATGCAGAACATTATATCGGTTATTATTCAGCATTACAGATACATGATCTGATAACACAACCTTCTTTAAAGGAGCAAATAGTTGTTTCAAAGCAAATGCACCCTTCAGCGTTATTAATAAAAAATATTCCTTTCCAGTTTATCTACCATAATGAAAAACACTTTTTTGGTCATAAAAAAATATGGGTAGATAGTTTCAATAAGGCATTGTGTTCTGACCTGGAAAAAACTTTCGTAGACTGTCTATTTAAACCTGATTATGCCGGTGGAATTGTTGAGGTTGCAAAAGCAATGACCATGTCAATAAATAAAATAAACTATGACCAGTTGTTAATGTATGCCAGGCTATTTAACTCACAGGCTGTAATAAAACGATTGGGATTTTTGCTGGAAATACTCGAAATCAATACCAGCATAATTGACGAGTTACAAAAACTAAAAACCGCATCTTATGTGGCGCTGGATACGGAGTTGCCAAAGACGGGCAAGTATATTAGCCGCTGGAGTATCCAGCAAAATATAGAAACCGAAACAATTACATCTGCTATCTACACATGATTAAACCAGGAGAAATACAGCAAAAAGCAAGAGAGGCAGGTGTACGCGACCAGCAGATTGAGAAGGATTATATTCTTTCGTGGATACTGAAGGGTATTGCGCAACATCAACAGCTTTTGACATTAATTGTGTTCAAAGGTGGAACTGTTTTAAAGAAAATTTATTTTGAAGATTATCGTTTTTCAGAAGACCTGGATTTTACGCTGCTGGATAATAAGCTTACTAATGAACAAATATTTGAATGGTTCCGGGAAGTTTTCAAATATGTAAAAGAAGAATCTAATATTCCGCTTGATATTACGGAGAACAATCAACACGAAGATGGAGGAATAAATTTTTACATCAGTTACTCCGGCCCGCTTGGTGGCCAGGGCAGTAACAAAAAAGTAAAAGTGGATATTTCCAGAAGTGAAAAATTAGAATACGCGCCTGTATTAAAAGATGTTATTGTAAATTACTCTGATCTGGAAGAACACCAGCTTCTTTGCTATTCGCTGGAAGAAGTATTGATAGAGAAGTTGCGAACGGTAATGCAACGCATGCAAGCACGAGATTTTTATGATATATGGTTTCTGCTGGAACAGCATGGAATGGACGCAGCTTTTCACCGAAAAGAATTTGAACAAAAATGTGCTAGCAAGAGTCTCAACGCAAAAGATTTTCATAAGAAACTATCTGAACGACTTCCTCAATATAAAGGGCGTTGGCAAAACTCAATGAACGAACAAATTAAAGATCTGCCCAGCTTTGAAATGGTGGAGCGGGAAGTGCAACGGCATTTAAAGAAATTAAAATTATGAATTAAAGTTTAATACTTATGGCAAAACCGGAGTTCGAAAATGAAACGCTCACAAAGAAGAGATTATTGACCGATCTAAGCATTTCCGGACAGCGAAATCTGGGACGCGTCCACTGATAAAGCTTGCCGATTTTAAATTGCATTTTACCTTATATTTATAAATCAATCTATTTTATAACCCATAACCCTATCCACATGACTTGTCAAAGCTTGCGGGATTTTTATTCAAATTGAATTAGCTTGTTATGCCTGGAACTTTCCGCCATTTTTTGTCATTCTTCCTTATCTGCCAGTTGGTTGACTTGGCGGGGTATGCTCAATCCCAGTTTGTTGTCAATACAGATGCACAGCTTAGAGCCGGGCCGGGTACCAGGTACAAGCAACTTTGTGTTATAAAAGCAGGCGAAAAAATAGTACAAAAAGATTCTGTCAATTCACAATGGCTAGAAGTTAACTATCAACAGCATGTGGGTTTTGTTGCGCGAAAGCTATTGACATTGGTGGTTGATACTGTCGCGTTAGCACCAGCGCCGGTTGCAATCAAAAAAATAGACGAGCAACCGGGGTTTAGTTATCCCCTGGGGATATTAATTATTTTGAGTGTGCTGCTTATCAGCTATTTGCTGATGGCATCCAAAAGGCGATTACAACAAAAAAGTCGTGATAATGCAGAAATTGTACGAGATGCACAAGCATCTATTGTGGTTGTTAGTACCAGCAATACCATCACCCAACCGCCAAAGACCATTTGCCCGGTTCAAAATACACCAGGTAATAATGCACCAGCAATAAAAACACAACCAACAATTTCCTCGACAAATAAGGCAGTGCAAAATCAACCTCCGTATTCCAAACCCAATGTTCCAAATATAAAAAGTAAAGTGCCAGTCCTGCTTGCGAGTGAAGTAACGGCGGACTTTAGCTTAAACAAGTGGACCGAAGAACAAAAACAATTTTTTCAACATTTCAAAGAAACTTTTTTACAGAGGTCCTATCTGGACATTGAGGGCAATCAAAATTATGTGTTGTTTTTATTGGATAGCCTGATAAAAGATTTTACTACTCACCAAAATAAAATTCTTTTAAAGGCGCAATTACGGCAAATAGATCTGTGGTTTCCATTCATGAAAAAATTTACTGCGGCCGCCCTTGAAAAAGCGGTTCCTATCGGTGACACTACATTCGAAATCCCGGGTAGCAAACACAAGGAACCGGAAGTTTCAACTGCAACAACTGCAAATATTGCTCCAGACAGCCTGGAAACAAATAGTCCAGCAAATACGCTGTCAGAAGACCTTAAAGCTAAAATAAGCAGCGTAATCAAAGAGTTGGAAAGACCAGCACAAGTAACACAAGACAGGTCTGTCATTGATGTAAACAACCAGCAGTTCCAAACTTCAATTCCCTCTTCGCCAAAGCCTGCCATCGTTTCAAGTATTGTTCCACACTGGCAGCATAGTTATATATATGCATACAATGAATTGCTTAAAGCAACACCGTCCCAACAAACTTACTACGCTGAATTTAAGGATAAGTTTTTAAAGTCCCAGTTTTGCGACCTCCAGGGTAACAGCAATTATGCATTTATTTTATTATTTGATTTCCTGCAGGAATATGATAAAAACAAGAATTTATTATTACTGAAATCAAACCTTTCTCAACTGGGAGAACATTATCCGGTAACCAGGCGTTACGCAATGAACTTTCTGGCAGAAAAAATCCGAAAAACAGTTTCTCCTGACGAAGTAATAATTGCGGGTACTGTTCCAGTGGGTGTAAATACAGTCAATAATAATGGATATTATTTTGAAGCATCCTATTGGGGTATTGGAACAAGATACAAAACGAAATTAAATTTAAAAGAAGAAGAAGTCATCTTATTGAATAAGATCGGGTCTGTTAATAATAATTTCACAGATATCGAATGGTGCTGCAGGGAAACCATTAAATTATTTCTTGCCGTTGTTGTAGAATTGCAGGAAACTTACAAGTCTTCAGGCAGTTTCGACAAAGAACTTAATTCACTGGCCAGCCTTGTTGCAACAAAGCATTATCGGTACAAAATAAACGGCAATAACTTTAATTATTCCATTGATCCAATAAAAAATGAAATTTTTGTCACCATTTTTAAATTCTCTGAAAATGCTGTCAGAGAAAAATTCAACCATAAAAGAAAACTAAATACAGACTGGATCTATTCACCAAAAGAAGTAAAAGAGACCCTGGAAACAAAAATTAATGTTCCTGTCAGTTCCATTTTGCGGGCCTTAGAGAATAATATTCTATTGCCCGATGAAGAAACAGATACTAAGCTTTATGCACAGAATACTGCCAGGTGGAAAGTAAAATTCGAAGACCTGACGAATTCATATGATGGCAATGGCCAGAAATTCATAGAAAAGGTTATTGCGCTGGGAGACCTCAATAAAAATAATCCATCTGTCGAAAATATTTTTTATGAAGCCTCTAAGTTTATAGCAAAAACAGAAAAAGAGGCTGCAATCAAATTGTATGTTTATTACTTGCATTACGATCTTATATCTGAAAAATTTGATAATAAGCAAATTGCCAAATCTCTCCACAAAAGTCTTTTCAAAACAGAAGATCAACTACATAGTTTTGAAAAACTGATTACTGAACTGATAAAAGATAAGAACCTGGAGAAAGCTTTGAGTGGGGTCAGCGAAATTTACCGGGTTAAAAGAAAGAAAATAAAACTGGATACTTCTATCATTAAAGAGGTTGAAGAACACCACGCAGGCACAGTGGAGTTGTTGAATGAGTACCTGAGTGACGAAGCAGGTAATCCCGAAGTTAGCTTGCAAACAGTGGGTGTAAATGCTGATGAATTAACCGTTACGATCGAAACAACAGACAAAGTGAAGGACTCTCCATATATAAAAGATCTGGTATTTACCGCCGAACAAATGGATTTGCTTGATCTGTTTGCCAGGCATAACTTAATGTTACCAGTAGAAGAAATGGAAAGCTTTGCGCGTTCAAAAAACATATTTGCGAAACCCATGATAGAAAGTATCAATGAAACCTGTTTTGAAAAACTTGATGACATCCTCATCGAAGAAGAGAAGATTGAATTTGTCATTAATCCTGATTACTACCAAATCATCTTACTAAAATGAATGAAAATATAAAACCAAAAGAAGCGACAGCAATAATTAATTCGCTGATTGGCGGAGTAGTTCCAAAAATCGGGGTTCAACATATTACTGTTGGAAGGTCAGAAGAAATTCAGGCTTTTGTTGCAGCATTGAATGATGTAAAGAATGGCCATAGCATTGTCAAATTCTGGATTGGCGATTTTGGCTCCGGTAAATCTTTTATGCTGCACTTATTAAATACCGTAGCGTTAAAACAAAAATTTGTTGTTAGCAACGCGGACTTTACGCCGGATAACAGGCTGTATTCAAATGACGGCAAGGCTACCGCTTTATACAGTGCAATTATGGATAATATTGCTATTCAGACAAAACCGGAAGGAGGAGCCTTGCCAACATTATTAGAAAAATGGGTCGAGCAGGTTATCCTGCGAACTGCTGAGGAACATAAAATACCCGCAAGCGAAATACGCAATCTTGAAAATTTAGACCTGGTACAGAAAAATATCATGAAAACGATTAATGAATTGTCTGATGCCGGCGGGTTTGATTTTGGAACCGTGGTCATGAAGTATTACGAGGGGTATGCAAAAGATGATGAGAACTTAAGACGGAACGCTTTAAAATGGTTAAAAGGTGAATATCATACTAAAACAGAAGCGCGCCAGGATCTCGGCGTACGGGAAGTCATCAACGATCTGAATTACTACGATATGCTGAAGAATTTTTGCAGGCTGTTTGTAAATATTGGGTACAGTGGTTTTATGATAAACCTTGATGAAGCAATTAACCTCTATAAGATTTCTATGGCTGCTATGCGAGAGAAAAATTATGAGAAAATCTTGAGTATCTACAATGATTGTTTTCAGGGCAAGGTCTCCAACCTGTTTATCAATTTTGCAGGGACTAAGGAAGTCCTGGAAAATGAAAGACGTGGCTTATTTAGTTATGATGCTTTAAAAACGCGGTTGCAAACCAATAAGTTTGAAACAAGTAGTGTCCGTGATTTTGCTCAACCGGTTATTCGTCTGATGCCGCTCGATAATAATGAAATATTTGTATTGCTGAAAAAACTGAAATCAATATTTGAAGTCAACTACAAAACTTCTGTGCAGGTAAATGATAACGATATCCAGCAATTCATGGAGGAATTGTTTAATAAACCTGGTGCAAATGAATTTCTTACGCCCCGTGAAGTAATAAGAGATTTTCTTAATATTCTGAATATCCTCAGGCAAAATCCAGGCGTAGACAAGAATTCGTTATTTAAAGATCTTGAAATAGCCGACGAAAGACCTGATGAAACTGGCTACGATAATATTGAGGAGATATGACGCCATACAATCAGTTATCAGAGCCAATCCGGCGGTTTGTAAGGGATAAGGGCTGGCAGGCTTTGCGGCCCATACAGGCTGCTGCTATTGTTAAGATTCTCAGCTCAGATGATAATTATATCCTTGCATCCAGAACGGCTTCGGGTAAAACGGAGGCTGCTTTCTTACCTATATTGTCAAAGGTTGACTTTAAAGAAGCAGGAGTCCGGGTTTTATATATATCGCCGCTTATTGCGTTGATTAATGATCAGTTTGAACGGGTAGAAAATTTATGCAAACATCTTGATATTACCGTAACAAGATGGCACGGAGAATCGAACAAAAGTCTCAAAGAAAGTTTAGTAAAACATCCCAATGGCATTGTCCTTATTACGCCAGAATCCATCGAGGCAATGTTCGTTAACAAGCCATACAATATAAAACATCTTTTTTCAGGTCTCAGGTACGTTATTGTTGACGAGATACATTCATTTCTTGGAAATGATCGGGGAAAACAATTACAGTCACTCTTAGCTAGATTATTGCAGGTCAATGAAAGTAAATTTTCGATTGTCGGACTTTCGGCTACGCTTGGTGATTTTGCGGAAGCAAAGCGTTTCACTGGCAATGAATCCAAAACCACCGTGTTGCTGGATAAGACGCCGAAGACCATCAGTGTAACTTTTAAATATTTTCAGGGCAACGGTGCTACCATACCCGAAGATTTATTTAAAGACCTCTACACAGAAGTTAAGGATAGTAAGGTGTTGATATTTCCGAATAGCCGCGGCAAAACGGAGGAGGTTGCGGTTAATCTGAAAAAAATAGCTGAGCGTCAAAAAGGACATGAAAATTATTTTTCACACCATGCATCAGTTCATAAGGAAGTCAGAGAGTATGTCGAGTTTTTCGCAAAGAATAACACACGTGAGTATTTTTCTATTGCCTGCACTTCTACACTTGAACTTGGTATTGATATCGGCATGGTAGATAAGGTGGTGCAGATAGATGCAACGAACAGTATTTCTTCTCTCATTCAGCGCGTAGGCAGAAGCGGCCGAAAAGAAGGACAGGCCAGCAACCTTATCTTTTATGCAACGAACAGGTGGAGTATGTTGCAATCCATCGCTTGCTGGCTATTATACAATGAAGGATTTATTGAACCACCGGTTGCATCGTCTGCATCTTATGATATTCTCTTACATCAAACATTATCGATCATCAAGAGTCACTCTGGGTTAGCTATTGAATCATTAATGGAACAACTGGGTGACAATTTCGCCTTTGACGAAATTGAATATGCTGAAATCAATGAAATTATTAATCATCTCGTGGAAATTAATATAGTGGAGCGGATAAGGGATGAATTGATAATAGGAGTTGACGGAGAATGGATTGTCAATAATAAAGACTTTTACAGTGTTTTTAAGACTGAAGAAATGTTTAAAGTAATGAACAGGGGAAATGCAATCGGCGAAATCCCCCTATCGGCGCAAATCAAAGAAGACGAGAATATTTACCTGGCTGCGAGAATATGGAAAATAATTGGTATTGAAGAAAAAGCTAAAAAGATTGAGGTTACTCCTGCTAAAGATGGAAAAAAGCCTGCATTCGGTGGCGAAGGCCCGGCCGTTCACAAACGCTTGAGAGAAAAAATGCTGTCAATTTTATACTCCAGTGATCAATATGATTTTTTGGATATTGCGTCCGCCAATGAGCTGGAAATTATTCGCAATGAATTCATCGTTTTTAAAATTGCTGATTTTGATCGGGATCGGCCTTTGCTTGTAAAAGAAAATCATCTGTCTTTATTTACATTTACCAGTACTAAAATCAATCGAACACTTTCGTTCCTGCTGAGTGCGGCCGGTTGTAAGACTGTATGCCTTCACCAGGAGAGTTTACTTGAATTAGATTCTACAAAAGAAGAATTCGTAACAGCGCTGAAACTTGTTCCTGGGCAGATGGAAAACATTGACCGCACCATTGTTGCTCATCTTGAAAGCAATCCATCAATCCTTGGGTTTTCTAAATGGGGTTCATTGTTACCAATAAAGTATCAGGTGAAATTAATTAAGCAAAAGGCGTTTGATTTGAATGGTACAAAGGATTTTCTGAGCAATTTAAATTTAATTGAAAACTTTGGGTAGGCAATAATCTGAAGTAAAATAAATAATTATCGGACTGATGAATCACTAAAATACCTCTCTACTTCCTCCACTGGCACATAAATTTTCCTGCTCTTCTTGATGACTTTTATTTTCCCAAATTTTACCAGTTCATCAAACTTGGTCCTCCGAATGCGTACCGCCGACATAAACTCTATGGCTGTCATAAATTTGACTGCCGTTTGCCGGTTTCCTTTGAGATCCAGTAACTGCTGCCGAATATCATGCAAACTGGACTTTACTAAATTCAATTCTGCTCCCGGAATCATCACCAATACCGCTCCCTGCAAATTCATACACTCATTTTTTAAAATTAAAAAAAACATTACACTCATTAACGTGTAAATATGGTAGATAATCAGATCAATTATTCACAGCCTTTCATAGATGTCAAAATTCAATAATTCTTCTCACGATGACTTTTTTTAACTATCAGTATTTTAACTGGATGAGCCGACAACCTTGACCACCAAAAGCCGGAGCGGATAGACCACCAATAGCATATCTTAATTCCAAATAGATGTATTGTATTTCAATAACTTATGATGATCAAATTAATCCGGCGAAGGTTGGTCTGAGAAAACCGGTGCATGTGGTCAAAGTGACCCGGCGCTTGCATTAGTTACAGCAAATTCTTTTTGCCACACTTCTGAACCATCATATCCACTTACCCATATATAGACAGAACTGTTTATCAAATTTGTTATAATCGGTGCAAATGAAAAAGGAACTGCATTGTCGGTTATTTGAGATGGTTGAATGGCTTTCCAGTCAAGGGTTGATGATACTGGATATACCTGATTGCCTGGAACCTGAATGGAATATTCAACAGCCAGATTTTAAAAGCTGAAATCGCTGATTGAAACAGGATTGCCTTACGTAATAATTTTAAAACTTCCTTTTATTTCCAAGGCTTTTATTTCAGGAATATGAACAGGGAAATCAAGTAGATCCTCTTTGACCAGGCGTAAAACGGCTTTAACTATTTCTGCTTTGTCTTTATTAAAATTTGTTTTCAAAAAAGTTTTGATCTCGCCTGCATTTACTTTGATTTTTGGTTTACCGGATGACAAGTCGATAACATGAGCGATAATATACAGTAAGGCATATTCATTGAATTGTGGCTCTATTAATTTTAATTGTTCTGCTGCATCAAAAAATACATTCTTATTAATTACACAAATATTTTTGCGTACATAATCTGCTAATTCAATTTTAAGATTATTAGCTGCATCTGCATTAAAGGAAACAGCAGAATTTAGTGCTGCCTGCCGTCTTGTAATTTCCTTATACTTTTCTGAAGCTGTGGAAAGGCAATAAAGTGCTTCCATAGATAATTGTCCAGCCAGGTTTCTTGCTTCATCAGTAAGTGTTATACTTATCTCTGTTGACAGTGAATCCAATAACCCTGTTTCGGCATTTGTAAATCCGATATGGGCCAGGTAATTGAAAAAATTTATTATCGAAGTGTCTGAATCCCCAACAAGGCATTCATTCCGGCAACTGATTTTATAGCTGGTCTCCGTTAACTTCTTGTTTAAAAGAATTGATAGTTCTCAAAGCCGATTTCGTTCGGTAAAGGGCTTCCCGTCTATTAAGGTAGTAATGAACTCAAAACTGGGAACTTCAAAATTCAGGTTAATATTAGTGAGGGCTGATGAAGATGCATTGCCATCGTACTTAAACGATTTTTGTACCGTAGCCAAAAATTTTATTTTATTAATGATTAAACAACTTTGCTATACCAAAACGGATGTGCAGTTCTTTAAGGGGAATGTTTCAACAAAAAAGTTATATAATTATAACCAATTTGTATATACCCTAATGTGGTAATTTCTATTGAATAAAAAAATTTGGCTTGATTAGTTTACTCAATAAGGTCGTCACATAATGGATTTAAGGTCTGCAAATTCTGTTGCATTGAACGCGGAAGCAGTTATTGGTGTTAGTTATGAACGCTGTAAATCGGGTGTTTTTATTTCCCCTGGTAGTGTTCGCAGCGTTTGGCTGAGGCATGTCCTGGAGGTTTTTGACAAGCGTTTAAAAGCAGTAGAAGCCTTTGCAAGGCGGTAGAGATGCTGCCTTGTTTATATGGATCATCGTCTGAAATGCAGTTCAGCCAGGAATTGAAAATTCTATACATCTCCAATGATCCAAACTGATATACTTTTGCAACAACATCCAAATTGACAAATTTAAAGAGCCTTCCTGTTATGGAAAGGCTCTTCGTTTTATGTCTGGATACATCCTTCGCCAGTTATTTTTAATTTATCTCACTATTATATCTCCTATCCTATCTCCCATTATTTTAGCCATTCTCAATCCTTCTTTAATAGAAACAAGGTAGTGAATGCCGCCATAATTACGTGAAATGCCGGCTTGTTCTGCAACTCCGAATATAGTGGAATAATGCTGGGTTGGATAGCCGCGAAAGTTATAACAATAATCGGCTACCGGGTTGTCATTTCCTATAACGCGTGCCAAAGCCTGCATGATGGTTCCTGTTAACATAGCATGGGCGGCAGGATATTCCGGGTGTGGGGGCGTTTGAAATAATGGTAACCAGGTAGCCTCAAACTTCTTACGAATATAAGTAACCGGGCGCTCCGTGAAATTAGCGTATTTTGATCGGAACGTAACGATGGTCGCTTCTCTTTCAGCTATACCAGCCTTTGCATACGCTTCTGCTACAGTGGCCAGGTCCGAACCCGATTGTTCAAGCGCCTGGGTTACTATAAAGAGGTCGTGACCTGGCGGCGTATAGCCAATACCATTTCCCTGATCCACCCAATGCAGCGCAATTTGCTTTTGTTCTGCTGTGTTGGCTATTGACTGATCATATACCTGCTTCTCCATGTTGTAGTAATCAGTACCCGGTGATTCGCTGTATGTAAATGGAAAGGGGTTGGAGAGCGCCGTAGCATCTGCCGGAATATAAGCGGTAGCATTTTGCACAAAGGGGTTAACAGGGATAGGTGGATTGCCGGGGGCAGGTACCCACGAACCGGGAAATGGAGCCGGCAGCACATAGCCTGCATTTCCGGGATTCATATTATCCGTCAGGAACCAGTCATGCATTGCTTTGGCAATACTGCGTCCATAAGCCTGCGACCGCTCAAATGACTGGGAGTTTTCTGCCGGATGCAATTTTTCATTATAGGCGGCTTCCAGCGAATCGATACTTGCATTGTTGGCCGGGGTAAGCCCGCTAAAGAACGTCCTCACCATAGCTGCCAATGAGGCATTGGCGCTCACTGGCCATGAATAACCCATATTGTTTTCGGGTTGTGGCATGGCCGGCATGGAATTTATTTTGCCATAAAAACTAGAGGCGCCTTTGATACCAGGCCGGACGGACTCGTAGAGCCCCAGCCCGATATAGCTGAAATAGATACCGTTAAAGGCTGAATTTCTTTCAAGCATAATGCGGAATTGCAGGCGATACCAATCAGTCGCTACAGTTGCATCGTTTTTATCCGCCCGCCTTAAATTATCAGGAGAACCGGCAATTGGATTTGTAGCAACTGCAGGCAAATACTGGGCTGTTTTTTGGCAGGAAGTAATTACTGCAATTAAAATAATTGACATCAGGAACCATTTGTAAGGGAAATTTTTTTTAATCGTCTTCATGGAGAAAAGTTTTAAGATGGTTAAATGGGAAAAAAGTTTTAAGCTTTTTATCGAATAAAGAGTTGTCAATAGTTGCTAAGAATCAAAGGAGGGACGATCGCAGAAAACGAAATGTTGGCCAAGGCCCGCAAAATAGGAGCCGGAACCGACAAACGTACTACATAATTATGTAGTCACCCTCAGGTGGCCAACCTGGAATAATGCCTCTATACCAGCTTTTGGCGAATTGCTTTTGAAACCGCTTCAGTAGCAGAATGAACGTGCAATTTTTCGTAAATTTTCTTCATGTGAAACCGCACGCCATTCACGCTGATGGTTTTATCTTCTGCAATCATCTTAAAGCTATAACCTTCTACCAGCAATTTCAATATTTCAATTTCCCGGTCTGAGAGTCTTATTGGTTTGTTATCGGTGGGTTTTGTAGAAGCAAGCATATCAAGTACTTTGCGGGCAACGCCCCCGGTCATGGGAGCACCTCCATTTAATACAGTATCGATGGATTCTGTTATCTCTGTAGCATGGCGTTTCAAAATATAGCCTGAAGCACCCGCATATATGGAATTAAAAATATTGTCATTGTCCTCAAAAACTGTAAGCATGATAACAGGCAGTAACAGGTGATTAGTACGTATTAGCTTTACAGCTTCGACCCCGTTCAGGCCGGGCATGTCTATGTCCATCAGGATAACATCAGGTTTGCACTCAGCAATATCGATGAGGACGGTTTCTGCGTTATCAAAAACAGCAACAATTTCAAACGCGGGTTCGCATGCAAAAAGCGTTTGCAGGCTTTCCCGCAAATCCACGTTATCGTCGTATATTAAAATTCTGGTAGCCAATAGGTATGATTTTCTAAGTTCGTAATGTTCAGGTCCGGTCTGGCTACATCATTGTGTAGTTTTACAAACCAACCTTATACGGGTACCCTTGCCTTTCTCAGAAAATATCGTTAAAACGCCTTTTATTGCCCTTGCCCGGTGTTCCATATTTTTTAAACCGTTGCAATTCGCCTTTTCACTTTTTACAAAGCCATTGCCATCGTCATCAACGCCAAGCACGATGTGTTCATTCTCCCATCCAAGGCAAACAGTAATCTTCGTTGGTTGTGCATGCCTTATGCAATTATTTACGGCTTCTTTAAAAATAAGAAACAGGTGATGACGCTGTTGCATCGAAACTTTTTCTTTCACCATTTCCGCGCTGACTGAAAAATCAATTGCAATATCTTTTGGCTCCGCTGCCTGTGCCAGGTATTCTCTCATATGTGCCGCCAAATTTTCAGTCTTGTCGTTATCTGGCTTTATAGCCCACACAATATCGCTGATGCTTTGCTGGACGGCCTGCGACTGCATGCTAATTTTTTCTAGCATTGACTCAGATTTGGTTATATCCTGCTTCAGGAAATTTTTAGTTACTTTAGATAGAATCTGGATGCTGGTCAGAGCAGAGCCTATTTCATCGTGCAAATCGCGTGAAATATCCCTCCGCATATCCATTATTTTATGTAATTGCCGTATATGGCGTCTGTAAAAAAAATAAATGATTATAAAGAACCCGGCCAGGCAAACGATAGCAAACCACCAGGTTTGCCAGAATGCCCGTTGAATTTCAAAAGTAAAAATTGCAGGCTGGCTCCATTGCGTATAGGGAAATCTTGTCTTTACTTCAAACTGGTATTGACCGGGAGGAAGTTTCACAAATGATACCAAATCATTTGCGCTTTCGGGACTCCAAATGTCCTGCAGGCCCTTGAGCTTGTAAGAATACAAAAGCGCGCCTGACCCGGAGATGCAAATACCCCTGAAAACAATCTGAAGCGTATTGTTGTAATAATCTAATTTGGGCCGGTATGGCAACCGGAACATACCAGCGACAGAATCAGTGTAGTTAAGCCAATTGGTCTCTTTGAGATCTAAATTAATATGTTCAATTGCGATGGCTGGTGTATGGGACATAAAATTAACCTTTTCCGGTTCAAAGCAAACCAATTTTGATGATGAGGAAAACCATATATTTCCTGAGTCGTCTTTCATTAGTTTCGATTCTGGTTCACCGGTACCCTGAATTTCCCTGCTATCAAAACAACCAACCATTTTATGGAAGGGAGAATGGTTTGTTTCTGCCTGCCTGGCAAATACAAATATATCCGAATTAACGCTTAGCCACAACCGATTTTTGTTGTCAAAGCAAATGGCTGAAACATTATCGCCTGAAAGGCCATGGGCTTTCGTAATCTCTTCCTGAAAAACAAGTTTCCCATTCAACCAGCGATAAAACCGCGCACCTCTGCCCGGATATAGAATCCATACACCGCCACCAGGGTCGCCACAAAACTGCGAGATTCCCCGTTTGTTGCCAAACTCACTTAATTCCAGCTTGCAATAATTTTCTTTATCTATTGAATATATATAACCGAGGTCTGTTGAAAACAAAACCTTGCCTTCGCTGCTCTGAAATAAATGCCTGATCAATCCCCGCACCTGAATGGAATTTACCGGGGCGAGGATTTTATATACGCCATTGTCGTAAATACTGGGAAAATTTTGGGGGTTGATGGCAACCAGTATTTTTCTCCGGTATTCATCAAATAACACGTCGAAAGCTTCTTTGCCCAAGTGTGCAAACTCTTTTTGTTGATTATATAATTTGTTTCCTTCCTGTACAACCAATGAAAACCCTCTCACATAATTCCACTGGCGGCCTTTATCATCAAACGCACATTTATCAATGATGAATTCATTGTTTGGCAGTGGCGTATGTCCGGCATTTCGCAACGGAAGCTTTAGAAAATGACCATTCACAAATTCATAATAATTCAACGTGCCGTTGTTAAGGATTATGGACCCTTCGGGCTTGCAAAGCACGTACCTGAGCATATTTCTTCTATTGACTACGGCAGAAACATTGAATAGTTTCAAGCCAGATTCGGTAATTTTTACCAGGCCGTTCCCCGAACCGATCCAATAATTTTTATTGTCATCCTCGGTAATTGATTGCGGAAGAAAGTCAACTGATGGTCTTATTACGGTTTTTACACTATCCACTTTATCCGGATAGAACAACCTTAGCCCGGCTTTATGCTGGCCAACCCAGATTCTTTTTTTGCAATCATATTTAAAAACGTAAATCCCTTTAAGGCTGCCTAAAAGACCGGGCAGTTTAACAAGTTTCTTACTATTGATTTCGCAAATTCCCTCTATTGTTGACACAAACATTCGCCCATAGGAAAATGTGAGTTGGTTATAGAAATATGCAGCTTGTTTTTTCGATCCTATAATCTTAAAGCTTCCATCCTTTTCCTGAAGAACCAGTAAATCACCGTAGTTGATATAGATGCCATCAACGGTTTCAATAATGTTTCGGCAGAAATGGTTATCATAGCCAGGATATAATGCTATTTTTTCCCATGATTTATTTCGCAACTCATACACTCCTGTATTGGTCGTTGCCAAAAGTGAACCTGATGTAGTTTCTGCAATACCCGTCACCCAGGTAATTATGGCCGAGTCAGAAAATGGAAAAAAGATGAATTTTTCCCCGGCAAACAGCGCGGGCCCCTTTGAAGTAATTGCCCAATGTCTTTTATTGGCATCAACAAACATTCCCAGTCCAAGTATATCCGGCAGCCCTTCAGCCAAACCATAGTTCACAAACCTTTTCCCATCAAACCGGCTCATTCCATTGGGCCCTCCTATCCAAAGATAACCTTCGTCATCCTGAACGGTGCTATAAACAAACGAAGACGGCATGCCGTCTTTTGTAGTGTACACTTTCGTGGTGAACTCCTGTGCATTAAGAATGGAGCAAAAAAAAATATTTGTAACTATAGGGTGTAACAAGAACGACCAAATGCCGCTTGGAGAATTGCGGAGGACTATCATACGGCGGGGGTATTTGACTACTTAAATCTACAACAATTTGATTGCATTGAGTTCTTTCTTTAATGATGTAGAGCAAGACGGAATTAATCTTACTGAAGCACAAGTAATAGCCATGGAGCGCAAGCAAGAAAAACGGGAAACCTTCGGCGAAATCGAAACCTAACACCCCGGCTACCCTGGTTCACAAGACACTTATTATGTGGTTAATATAAAAGGTGTTGGCGGTATTTATCAGCAGACTTTTATTGACAGTTCCCGATTGTAGTAACGCCTGCAGGAACTTGCCTAAAGATGGCATGAAGGAAGTGTCTGGCATGTAGATGGATGAAACTGAGTCGGCCGCTTTTTGGATGACCGTTTTAACGGATTTGAAAGCCTACCGAAGAGTTTTGGCAAAATTTGCCAATTCACGTTTTTCAATACGTTCTCGATCAAGATTTCTACCCAATTGGTCAGGAGGCATAAATAGTTTTATTGGCTCTACAATTGTGTTCAACATAGTAGTAACATCAAAATCATCCCCTTCCGTTACCGGGTTCAGCAGCTTTCACCCGTATCATTAAAAAAATAAAGGAAATGGAACCTGCCCATTTCCTTTATAATAAGAATAACTGAACAAAATCTGCTGGCACTTGCTTATAGGAGAATAATTTACTGTTGTTTTTTTCTATCCATATTTGTAAATGGTTGAAAAGATTGTAAAAAAAACCGGCAGAGATTATTAAAACAGTACTCAATAAAATTATTGATATCCCAAAACTGGGGCAGGAAGATAAAGCATATGTATTTGCCCTGCTTGATGCATTCCGCCAATCTCATAAAACAAAAAAAGTTTTCGCTTTTGTAAAAAAAGTAAAGCCCGACATCATTACCAGGCTTTGCTTTTATCTTTCTTTTATGCATGGCACAAGCATGGGAACCATATTTCTCTTTTACCTGATGCTTGTTACTATAAGGAAGGTTAAACCTGCGCTTGAATTGTATTTTTACCTAAATCGTAATTCAGCAACTAATTCGGCCAACTCTAATATTAATGA
>Ga0068859_100000025_pt1 | contig 191679 bp, 170 predicted proteins | sample KBSSwiS22_FD_66585 | JGI IMG/M metagenome (GOLD analysis project Ga0068859, IMG submission 66585) | Switchgrass rhizosphere microbial communities from Kellogg Biological Station, Michigan, USA - KBS Switchgrass S2-2 | ecosystem: Host-associated > Plants > Roots > Rhizosphere > Soil ...
AAAGAAATTAGTTTTCTCCTGCAGCATAAAAAATCCTTTAACCTGTATGTAATTCATGGCGGAACCAACTTTGGCTTTACTGCCGGCGCCAATGCTTTTTCGCCTGTTCAATACCAGCCCGATTTAACCAGCTACGATTATGATGCACCCATTAATGAACAGGGGAGGCCAACACCAAAATATTTTATGCTGCGCAATCTTATACAGCAATATGCAGATTATCCAATTCCTGATCTGCCCGCACCGGTAAGCACCATCGGCATACCACCCGTTTCCCTGTCTGCTTTTACTACCATCTGGAAAGCGTTGCCCGCGCCGGCGCATTACCCGCAGCCGGTACCCATGGAAATGCTGAATCAAAACCAGGGTTTGGTATTGTACAGAACAAAGCTTATTGGCCATAAAAGCGGTAAGCTGACGATTACCGAACCGCATGATTATGCATTGGTATTCCTGGATGGTAAATTAACAGATACCGTTTACAGGGATGGCGGTAAATGGACGGTTACCCTTCCCGCAACAAACACAAAAGACCCCGTACTGGATATACTGGTGGAAGGTATGGGGCATATCAATTTTGCCCAGTACATGATTGACAGAAAAGGCATAACGGACAGGGTTACCCTAAATGGAATGACGCTGATGGACTGGGAAGTTTTCTCACTGCCGATGACGGATGCGTTTATTGCTTCATTAAAGCCTGTCTACCCGGAAGGTTTTCACAACGGTGTTTTTTTCAGGGGCGATTTTAACCTGGCCACCACCGGCGATACTTATTTTGATATGCACAATTATTCAAAAGGCATGGTATATATAAACGGGCACAATCTTGGCCGCTACTGGAATATGGGTCCGCAGCAAAGATTGTATTGCCCGGCGGCCTGGTTAAAAAAAGGTAAAAATGAAATCATTGTTTTTGATCTGCACCAGCAGCAGGCCGCAACAGTAAGTGGTATGAATTCGCTGGAATAAAATCCGTTGTAGCTGCTCATCACTATTGATGGCAACAAACGCATCTTACAATTACCTGCAAATAAAGTTTATGAAAAAATTTCTGCTAACGAATGCCTTTTGCCTGCTGCTGATGGTAAGTTTTGGGCAAACCTACCAGCCGAACTGGTCATCGCTGGATCGGCGGCCAACACCGCAATGGTTTAAGGACGCCAAGTTTGGCATTTTTATTCACTGGGGCGTGTATTCTGTGCCCGCCTTTAGCAAAAAAGGACAATATGCTGAATGGTACCAGCATGCGTTGAACAGCAATGACACTGCCACCGTTAGTTATAATAAAAAGAAATTTGGCGACCTTACCTATTACCAATTGGCAGATCAGTTCAAAGCCGAATTGTTTAACCCCGGTGAATGGGCAAACGTTTTTGAGCAATCCGGCGCCAAATACATTGTGCTTACTTCCAAACACCACGATGGGTTTACTTTATGGCCCAGCAAGGAATCAAACCGCGACTGGGGCTTCCCATGGAACGCAGCGGAACTGGGGCCTAAAAGGGATCTGATTAAAGATCTTTTTGCTGCTGTAAGAAAAACAACGGTGCATGCCGGTATGTACTATTCTTTGTACGAATGGTACAACCCATTATGGAAAGCTGATAAAAATAAATTTGTGACCGAACATACCTGGCCGCAGATGAAAGATTTGATAAACACTTACCAGCCCGATGTATTCTGGACAGACGGAGATTGGGACCTGCCCGCTGAAACATGGAAAAGCCAGGAGTTTTTGAGCTGGTTGTACAATGAAAGCCCGGTAAAAGAAAGGATAGTAGTGAACGATCGCTGGGGTTCGGGGGTTCGTTTTAACCATGCAGGTATTTATACACCCGAGTACCAGCCCGATCTTGATTTTGAAGATCACTACTGGGAAGAAAGCCGTGGTATGGGTTTTAGTTATGGCTATAACCGGCAGGAAGATGCATGGGATTACAATTCTACCCAATCGCTGGTATTGCAATTGATTGATAAAGTAAGCAGCGGCGGTAATTTTTTACTGGATATTGGCCCCGACGAACATGGAAAAATTCCACCTATTATGCAGGACAGGCTGTTACAAATTGGCGACTGGATAAATATCAACGGCGAAGCCATTTATAATACGGTACGGTGGAAAACACCTTCTCAATGGAGCGGGGGGATGAGGGGATACAAACCCAAAAACAACAGCGGCGATTTATTGCTAAAACTAACCATCGACCCCGATCCGGGTTATGCAGTAAAAGAAATCTTTTACACGTACAATGAAAAAACAAATTCGCTGTATGCTATTTTTCCAAGGTATCCTGATAATAACCAGCTGGTATTAAAATCAATTGTGTTGCCTGCCGGAACCGCTATTAGTTTTTTATCAACCAAAGAAAATGTAAGCTGGAAGCAGGAAGGAGAAAACACAGTGGTTAATTTGCCCGCTTACAATCCCAATAAAATTAAAGCTCCTTATGCATATGCAATAAAAATAAGCGGATATGGAAAATTTGCAAAAAAGCCGGCTATAAAAGTTGATTACAAAAATGAGATGCAGCCAACCGTTTCATTACTGGCGGGCGGAACAGATGCGATTCATTATACTACTGACGGCACATTACCAACCCCTCAGTCTGCTGTTTATGATAAGCCGTTTTTGGTTGATAAAACCAGTGTGGTGCAGGCGGTATGTGTTCCTGCAAACGGTTTGCCCGGCAGTGTAGCCACGGCTAAGGTAATTCGTTATGAGTGGCTGAAAGCTTTATCGCCCGCTAAGCTGGCGCCGGGTTTATTGTATAAATATTATGAACCAGCCGGCAAAGCAACATTGCAATCAATAAAAAACACCGCTGTGTCAAAAACAGGTGTTACAAATGTTATTTCTACTTCATTACAGCAACGCCGCGAAAATTTTGTGCTGGTATTTGACGGCTATATAAAAATTGCCAAAGACGGCTTCTATACGTTTACTACCAGCTCCGACGATGGCAGCAAATTGTTTATAGATGATATGGAGGTGGCCGATAATGACGGAGATCATGGCAATACCGGCAAAAGCGGCAAAGTGGTTGTAAGAAAAGGGTACCACAAAATTACGGTGCAATACTACAATGGGGCGGGCGAAAGCAGTCTGGATGTTTCAATGCAACCGGAAGGAGGCGCCAAAGTGCCGCTGCCGCCTGCCATGCTTTTTCACGAGAATCAATAACATGGGCGCATAGAATACACGCAAAAGCCTGTGATTACTTATGGCCCTATGATACGATGTGTTTAAAAAGCGTGAATGCAGCGGTTAATTGTAATAACGAATTTAATTATGCTTGTCTGTTATGAAGAAAATTATTACTGGTTTATTATTTGTTGTTCACATGCCGGGTGTATTTGGTCAGCAGGGGCTGCCCGTCTATGATGCAGGCAAAGAGAAAAGTATTATTCCCGATTGGCTGGTTAAAGCAATAAAGGAAAAAGCTGCTGTATACAGATCTGCTGACAGCAAAGACATTGTATTATCCAATGGCCTGGTAAAAAGAGTTTTCCGCATTAAGCCAAATATCGCCTGTATTGATTATAAAAACCTGGCCAATGGCCAGCAATTGCTGCGTGCAGTAAAGGCAGAAGCAAGGATAACCATTGATGGTAAAGCATACAATATTGGCGGGCTGTACGGGCAGCAGGAAAATGCTTACCTCTTGCCCGAATGGGTTGATGGATTAAAAGATGAGAACAATGATTTTCATTGTACATCTTTTACAACAGATAGCATTATCGCAAATCCGGCCTGGAAACATACAGCCGGAGCTTTGCAGAAGACTTTCCCGTCTAAAGGCGCAAAGCTTGATTTTACATATGAATCGTCTTTGCCGCAATTAACCGGGCTGCGGGTGATTGTTCATTACGAATTGTATGATGGCATTCCGCTTATTGTAAAATGGCTGTCAGTCGAAAACCAGAGCAACCGGTCTTACAAATTAAACCGTGCAATAAACGAAATACTGGCATTTACTGAAGAAGAGAGTGCCGTAGTGGGTACGCCTGAACAGATGAAAAAGCAGCATGGTATTTATGTGGAAACAAACTACGCATTCAATAATGCCATGCGGTACGATATCAGCGATCAAACCACACACTGGAAGGCAGATAGCAATTATACTTCGCAGGTCAACTATAATTACCAGACACCCTGCCTGCTGGAAGTGTATACGGAGAAGGCGCCGGGTATTGATCTGCAACCCGGGGAGAAATTTGGTTCTGTACGTACACATGAATTGCTGATGGATAGTTACGACAGGGAAAGAAGGGGGCTGGCCATCAGAAGAATGTATGGTACGGTAGCCCCGTGGACAAAGAAGAACCCTGTTTTTATGCATTTAGTAAGCAAAAATGATGAAGAAGTAAAAACGGCCATTGATCAGTGCGTAGCTACCGGTTACGAAGCATTGATTTTAAGTTTTGGTAGCCATTGCAATATGGAAGATACGGCCGCAGCCAATATTCAGAAATGGAAGGATCTTGCCGGGTATGCACACACCAGGAACATTTTAATCGGCAGCTATTCATTATTCAGTTCAAGAAGAATCAGCGATGAAGATGATGTTATTGATCCTGTAACCGACAAACCGGGTGGCGCTTTTTTTGGCAATGCACCCTGTTATGGAAGCAAATGGGGATTGGCATACCTGGAAAAGATTAAATATTTTATCAGTCATACCGGTTTCAACATATTTGAAAATGACGGGCCTTATCCCGGCGATGTATGTGCTTCTGCCACACACCCGGGGCACAAGGGTTTGGACGACAGCCAGTGGCGGCAAATGGAGTTGCAAAAGAGTTTATACCATTGGTGCAATGAAAACGGTGTATATGTAAACGCACCCGATTGGTATTTTTTAGATGGCACCAATAAAATTGCACTGGGCTACCGCGAAGTAAATTTTTCTTTACCGAGAGACCAGCAGAAAATATTAAACCGGCAGAACATTTTTGATGGCACCTGGGAAAAAACGCCTTCTATGAGCTGGGGTTTTGTGCCGCTTACCAGGTACCAGGGTGGCGGCCCCGAAGCGGTACTGGAACCGCTCAATGAACACCTGGCCGATTATAAACAATTGATGATGCAGTATTATGGCGCAGGCGTGCAGGCCTGCTACCGTGGTCCGCGCTTATACGATACCGATAAAACAAGGCAAACGGTAGCCGCGGTCATAGCCTGGTATAAAAAATATTTTGACATTCTTAATGCAGACATTATTCATTTAAGAAGGGCCGATGGCAGGGACTGGGATGGATGGATGCATGTAAACGCAGATCTTGCAAACAAGGCACTGGTAATGATTTTTAATCCGTTGAAACAATCTATTACCCGCACGATAGATGTGCCATTGTATTATGCGGGACTTACCACAAAGGCCAGGCTAATACAGGATGGCAGGGCGATGGAGTATCCGTTGGACAGGAATTACAATGCGCATGTAAAAATTACGGTTCCACCGGAGGGATATATTTGGTTTGTTGTGCAGTAAGCGCGGGGTTGAAAAATAGTCGGCATCCTTCTCCTGGAAAAGAATTGAATACTTGTTTCAAATAAATCTTAAAAATCCCCGAATCCCGCCCCGGACTTGGGCGGGATTTAGTAATTTTAGTACCATTTCAACAGCCTGCCAATGACCCGTTTGTTTCAAAAAAAATCATTACTGATTATTGCTGTCTTAATAGCGGGCGTCTGTGTTTTTATATATACCACGCGCAGACAAACAATTGATTACAACACACAGGTAAAACCCATCTTCAATAAAAATTGTATTACCTGTCATGGCGGGGTTAGACGCAAGGCCGGCTTTAGTTTACTCTTTCGCTCAGAAGCACTGGCCAATACAGAATCTGGCAAACCGGCTATAGTACCCGGCGATCCGGAACATAGTGAAATGATCCGGCGGCTAACTTTAAAGGATCCCGAAGAGCGAATGCCCTATAAACACGAGCCGCTTACCCCCAATGAAATTGATATATTACGCAGGTGGATTAAGCAGGGAGCGCAATGGGGCAATCATTGGGCCTATGTACCGGTTCAACCCACAAACGTACCTGCAGAAAGCAGGCTGCTTGGTTTTTTAGGTTCGGCAAAAGACGACTGGGCCAAAAACGATATTGACTATTTTATCTTACAAAAACTAAAAGAAAAAAAACTGCTTCATTCACAGCAGGCAGACAAAGCCACTTTGCTAAGAAGGATCAGTCTGGATATCATTGGTATGCCCGCACCGGACAGACTGGCGCAGCAATTTTTTGCGGATAAATCTGACAAGGCGTACGAAAATGCGGTAGATAGCCTGCTGGCATCTGTACATTATGGTGAAAGATGGGCTGCCATGTGGCTGGATTTGGCGCGTTATGCAGATACAAAAGGCTATGAAAGAGATGATGCACGCACTATCTGGCGATACCGTGATTGGCTGATCCGTGCCTTTAATGAAAATAAGCCCTACGATCAGTTCCTGACAGAGCAACTGGCGGGCGATTTGTTGCCCAATCCTACCGACGAGCAATTAATAGCAACCGCATTTCACCGCAATACCATGACAAATGATGAGGGAGGCACTGACAATGAAGAGTTCAGAACTTCGGCTGTGCTTGACCGTGTGAATACCACCTGGGAAGCATTAATGGGCACCACATTTGCCTGCGTGCAATGTCACAGCCATCCTTACGATCCGTTCAGCCACGATGAATATTATAAATTTGCCGCTTTTTTTAACAATACCCGCGACGAAGATACCTATGCAGATTACCCCCTGTTGCGCAGCCTTCCCGATTCTGCCAATGAAGAAAAAACCAAACTGGATGACTGGTTGCACCAGCATGCAAGCCCTGCACAGTCAAAAGAAATCGACCAGTTTATCAGGACATGGCAACCGGCCATCAATTCATTGTATTGCGATCAGTTTGTAAACAGTGAGCTGAATGATACCAAATGGGCCGCTTTCCGCAACAATGGCGTATGCCGTCTGCCGAAAACAAATTTTAATAATAAAACTGAAATGATATACCGCTACAAGGCTTTTTTGCCCGGCGGTATATTCCAGGTTCATGCAGATAGACCAGATGGCCCTGTTATTGTATCCATTCCGCTGGCAGTTACCAAAAACGGCTGGACGATAGCGTCGGCTCCCGTGGTTGCCATTGCAGGCGTACACGATTTTTATCTTACCTATACCAATAAAAACCTGAAGAAACCAGACGATAGCGGCGCTACTTTCGATTGGTTCTGCTTTACGGATCCATTTCCGGGTAAAAACCAACCGGGTTATGAAGAGGCAAAAAAACGCTACTGGGGTTTAATAACCATGCCGGCACCTACTACACCGGTAATGATAGAAAATCCCGGTGCCATGCAGCGCATTTCACATGTTTTTGAAAGGGGCAACTGGCTGGTGAAGGGAGAGGTGGTTACTCCCGGTGTGCCACATGCGCTAAACGCCATGCCGGCCAATGCGCCCAAAAACAGGCTGGGGCTGGCAATGTGGTTAACGAGTAAACAAAACCCGCTTACTGCAAGAACTTTGGTTAACCGTTTATGGGAACAATTATTTGGTACGGGCCTGGTAGAAACGCTGGAGGACCTGGGCACACAGGGCATAGCGCCCACACACAGGGAATTACTGGATTATCTTTCCTATAAACTGATGTACACTTATAACTGGGACATAAAAAAATTATTGAAAGAAATAGTTATGTCCGCTACCTATCAGCAGGATTCCAAAGTATCGCAGGAACAAGCCGAAAAAGACCAGGCCAATAAATATTATGCCCGGGGACCAAGAGTGCGTTTATCTGCTGAACAGATACGCGACCAGGCTTTGATGGTAACCGGTATGATGAGCAATAAAATGTTCGGTCCCAGTGTAATGCCCTATCAGCCTGAGGGAATATGGCGTTCCCCGTATGATGGCGCCAAATGGGAAATAAGCAAGGGCGAAAATAAATACCGCCGGGCTGTTTATACCTACTGGAAAAGAACAGCACCCTATCCCGCCATGATGACTTTCGACGGCGTTGCAAGAGAAGTTTGTACCGCCCGCCGTATAAGAACCAATACACCTTTACAAGCGCTGGCCGGATTAAACGACGAAGCCTGCCTGGACATGACAAGGCAATTTGCAGCCAGATTAGTACACGGATTCATTAAAAACCCCGAACAGCAGATTACCGTAGCATATGAAAGGGCAACCGGGCATGCCATAGAAACGCCTGCTTTGGCTACATTAATGAAGTTGTACGGTACCGCATTGCAAAAATTCAATACCAGCAAAGAAGACGCCTGTGAAATGGCAGGGGGTATTATTGATAAGCAAGATACCGCTGCCACTGCGGCATTGGTAGTGGTTATTAATACCGTGCTGAATTTAGACGAGGTGATTACAAAGAATTAGCCGTTTGTAAAACCTGCACGGTAGCAAGTGCCATCTGAAAGGTTGATATTAATATAAAACATGACACAGAAAGAATTAAACAATCAACGGTTGGTAAAGGAAGCGGCTAACGCTTACCTGCAGTTGCATACGCGCCGTCATTTTTTAAAAGAAAGCGCTATGGGGCTGGGCGCACTGGCCATGGGCGCGTTGCTGGGTTGTGGAAGCAACAAAGGATCTACCAATCCCGTTGTGTTTGATGCCGCGCATCCACTGGCGCCGAAAATGCCCATGTTTCCCGGCAGGGCTAAATCTGTTATCTACCTTCACATGGCCGGCGCACCATCGCAGCTTGAATTGTTCGACTATAAACCCGACTTGATGAAACTGGATGGTCAGGACTGTCCGCAGTCTTTGCTGGAAGGAAAAAGATTTGCATTTATACGTGGTGTACCCAAAATGCTGGGCCCGCAGGCCAATTTTAAACAGCGCGGCCAGAGTGGCTTATGGATAAGCGATAATTTACCCCACCTATGCACAGTAGCAGATGAAATTACACTATTGAAAGCGGTTACTACCGACCAGTTTAATCATGCGCCGGCGCAATTACTGATGCATACCGGTTCGCCCAGGCTGGGGCGGCCCAGTATGGGCAGTTGGGTTACCTATGGATTGGGCACAGAGAATCAAAACCTGCCGGGTTATGTAGTGTTAACGTCCGGAGGTAAAAACCCCGATGCAGGAAAAAGTGTCTGGGGCAGTGGATTTTTGCCAAGCGTATACCAGGGCGTGCAGTGCCGCAGCGAGGGCGATCCTGTTTTGTTTATCAATGATCCCGGCGGCATGGACCGTGATCTTAGAAAAGCGTCTATAGATGCCATTAATGAAGTAAACCAGCAGCAATACGAAGATTATAAAGATCCGGAAATTTTATCGCGCATAGCACAATATGAAATGGCGTATAAAATGCAAATTTCTGTTCCGGAAGTAATGAATATCAATGACGAGCCGCAATATATTCATGATATGTACGGCACGAAGCCAGGCAGCGGCAGTTTTGCCAATAATATTTTGCTGGCAAGAAAGCTGGTGGAAAAAGGAGTGCGTTTTGTACAGTTGTTCGATTGGGGATGGGACAGCCATGGAACCGGCGCCGGCGATGCTGTTGATATTGGATTGATTAACAAATGCCGGCAGGTAGATAAGTCAATTACTGCCTTGTTATTGGATCTTAAACAGCGGGGCATGCTGGAAGATACACTGGTAGTTTGGGGTGGAGAATTTGGAAGAACACCCATGCAGGAAAACCGCGGAGGTAAAAAAATGCCTTTTAAGGGAAGGGATCATCATACAGAAGCATTTACCATGTGGATGGCGGGCGGCGGTATTAAAAAAGGGTATAGCTATGGTGAAACGGACGAAATTGGCTATGGCGCAATAAGTGGCAAAACAACGCCATTCGATATACAGGCTACCATACTTAACCAACTGGGTTTTGATCATGAGAAATTTACCTATCAATACCAGGGTCGCCCGTTCAGGCTGACGGATGTAGCCGGTAATGTGATTAATGATATTATTGCGTGATTGGACTGTGTGTGGAAATGCCATTTTATTCTTTTGCCGGCGTATAGGTGCAGCATTTCCTTTACCACATAGGCACAATAGATACAATAGAGCAACATAAGACTGTAATAAAACTATGAGAAACTATGATCCTATGATTCTATATGTTGAAAGAAAATCTGCCAAATCAGGGAGATAGAAAAGGCCAGGGAAAACATTTGTGAATGAATATTACGCCGCTCTTCCAAAAGAATAAATAATAAGGACAAAACCTTTTATGTCAATTAACCGAAGAAAATTTTTAGGACTTACTGGTTCTGCAGGCACGGCTATGTTATTGTCGTCTTTGGACAGTATCGCTGCTGCATACCAGCCAGTCTTCAAAAAAAGCGCAGGGTTTGAATTAAAGGTACTGGGCACCAGCTGGGGTTTCCAGGGCACTACAGACGCGTTTTGTGCAAAAGCAAAAAAGGAAGGGTATGATGGCATAGAAATGTGGTGGCCGCTCAATAAAAAAGACCAGGAAGACTTATTTGCTGCATTAAAAAATCATCAACTGGAAGTGGGTTTTTTATGCGCCGGGTCACAAAGCAATGCTGCCGAACACCTGGAAGCATTCAAAAAAATGATCGATGCCGCTGCCAGCAACAACATACAGAGACCACTGTATATCAATTGTCATTCGGGCCGTGACTATTTTACCTACGAACAGAACAAACTTTTTATTGATCATACTACGGCCCTTTCCAGGCAAACGGGTATTACCATCTGTCATGAAACCCACCGTTCAAGAATGATGTTTGCCGCGCATATTTGCCGTGGATTTGTTGAGAAGATACCGGAATTAAAGCTAACGTTCGACGTGTCGCACTGGTGTAATGTACACGAGACTTTGTTACAGGATCAGAAAGAAACAGTAGACCTGGTTTTATCGAGGGTAGAACATATTCATGCCCGCATCGGCCACCCGGAAGGGCCACAGGTAAATGATCCCAGGGCACCAGAATGGGAAGCCACCGTTAAACAGCATTTCGACTGGTGGGATAAAGTAATGGAACGTAAAAAGAAAAATGGAGAAAGAATGACGATTCTGACAGAATTTGGGCCGCCTGATTATATGCCAACGCTGCCATATACCCGTCAGCCACTGGGCGACCAGTGGGCCATTAATGTGCATATGATGAATTTGCTGAGGAAGCGATACCAATAGCTGTTAGCTATAAGCTTTTAGCTCTTAGTTCCGGCAACACGATAAGCCGTCGTCACAAGTCGTCCAGATAGTGTCTAAAAAAATGAATTTTTTATAAACGAAAACAAATGGCTCTGAGCTGACGGCAGGTTCTTCTGCTGGTAGCTAAAAGCTTATAGCTAACAGCTGATTATGACGGAATTCATCGGCCATCTCCATCCTGTTCTGGTACATCTTCCTATAGGTATCCTGCTGCTTGCCTGTTTTTTTCAACTGCTTTCTGCAAAAGCAAGGTATAGTCAATTGCAACATGCCATCGGTATTACTTTGTTTTTGGGTATGTTAAGTGCCATTGCAGCCTGCTTTACCGGCTATATACTTTCCGGAAGCGGCGACTATGATGAAGATCTGGTGTTCAGGCATCAGTGGCTGGGTGTTAGCGTAGCAGTTGTTGCTGTTATGTATTATTTCCTCTATCGCTATAAAAAAATAACTGCCTACAAGTGGGTGTTACCGGTTGTGTTGATTTTCCTTGTTACCGTTACCGGCCACCTGGGTGGTTCGCTTACACATGGCAGTGATTACCTCAGTGCATCTTTTAAAAATATTGTGGCAGACACGGTCGTTGTAAAAAAACCAATTCCCAATGTACAGGAAGCGGGCGCCTATACAGACATCATTCAGCCTTTGCTGCAAAATAAGTGTTACACCTGCCATGGCGCCAATAAACAAAAAGGTAAATTGAGAATGGATCAAACCGATTTACTGATGAAAGGCGGGAAGGATGGCATTGTTATTGAGCCAGGCAAAGCAGACCAAAGTGAGTTAATAAAAAGAATATTGCTGGAGAAAGCGGATGATCATCATATGCCGCCTAAAGAAAAGCCTCAGTTAACGGAAAAGGAAATTGCACTGCTGCACTGGTGGATTGCCAGCGGTGCTTCTTTTAATAAAAAGACGAAAGAACTGGAACAGCCGGAAAAAATTAAGCCAATCCTTTTATCACTGCAAAATACGGTAGTGGAAAAAAAGGAAATAGCAACTATCCCCGCCACGCCTGTTGAAAAAGCCGATGAAAAAGCAATAAAGAAATTAAAAGACCTGGGGATTGTTGTAATACCGGTTTCAGCAGGCAGTAACTACCTCTCTGTTAACTTTGTCACTGCATCGGGGGTTACCGATAAGGACATGCAGTTATTGCTTCCGTTAAAAAAGCAATTGGTCTGGATGAAACTGGGCAACACAAAAATTACAGACGGGGCAATGGCCGTCATTGCCCAATGCAGCAATCTTACCCGGCTGCAACTGGACAGTACCCGTATTACAGATAAGGGACTGGCCAGCCTGTCGGTACTAAGCCAGTTACAATCCCTAAATGTAGTGGGAACGAAAATTACCGCCACTGGTTTATTGGCATTGAAAGATCTTAAGGCCCTTCACGCCGTGTACGTATATAAAACGGGCATTAAAAATGCAGATTGGTCGGGTATCAAAAAGTATTTTCCAAAAGTGGAGATTGATACGGGCGGCTATACTGTTCCGTTATTTGCCTCCGATACCAGCCTTGTACAACCACCCAAACAGCCTGCTGTAAAATGAAAAAAAATATTTTTTATCTGTGTATGTTGATCCCGGGCCTGGCGATGGCCCAGCCAAAGCCTGTACACAACCTGGTATTTGATTCCATCGCCACCAGTTGGGATGAAGGCATCCCACTGGGCAATGGATGGATGGGCGCACTCATCTGGAAAAAAGAAAATAAAATCCGCTTGTCGCTTGACAGGGTTGATCTCTGGGACGACAGACCCATGCCTGAAATTGAAAAACTAAGGTTTAGCTGGGTCGTTGAGAAGGTAAAACTGCACCAGTATGATTCTGTACAGAAAGTGGGCGACAAACCCTATGAAAAATATGCAGCGCCCACCAAGATCCCGGGAGCGGCATTGGAATTTAATTGTTCTGCCTTTGGGAAAGTAATATCCAATGAACTGGACATTACAACCGCGCTTAGTACAATCAAGTTTGAAAACGGGGTGACTTTTTTTAATTATGTACACGCTGCAAAGCAAGTGGGTTATTTTGGTTTTGAAAACCTGCCGCCTGGCAACCTGGTTCCTGAACTGATGATCCCGGCATATAACGTAAGCGATACGGCAATTATGGCCAATAGTGTGAAGGGACCGGGCTTGGCGAAATTGGGGTATAAAAAAGGCACGGTTACAAAAACAGCTACTGGTATACGTTACCATCAGCCAACCTGGAATGGCAACTATTATGAAGTGCTGTTACAATGGAAGCGGTTTTCTGCCACTCATATAATCGGGCAATGGACTATTTCTGTAAATAAACCCGCAATATTGCCTGCGTTGGATAGCGCTGCAAAAGAACCCACAGGTTGGCCGGCGCATGTTGCCTGGTGGAAAGATTACTGGCAACGTTCTTCTGTTTCATTGCCGGATAACCAGTTGGAAAAGCAATACTATCTTGACATGTACAAGTTTGGTTGTGTGGCCCGCAGCAACACACCACCCATTTCTTTGCAGGCCGTTTGGACGGCCGATAATGGCAAGTTGCCACCCTGGAAGGGCGATTATCACCATGACTTAAACACACAATTAAGCTATTGGCCTGGATATGCCGGCAATCACCTTGATTTAACGGTTTCTTACACCAATTGGCTGTGGAAAATAAAAGAAGTCAACAAAAAATGGACAAAAAAATATTTTGAGGTAGATGGATTGAACGTACCCGGTGTTACAACTATTTCCGGTAAAGAAATGGGCGGATGGATTCAATATTCCATGAGCCCAACAACCGTTGCCTGGTTAACCCAGCATTTTTATTGGCAGTGGAAATACAGCATGGATAAAAAGTTTTTAACTGAGAAAGCGTATCCATATTTTGAAGAAGCAGGCAAGTATTTTTCCGGCGTTATGATAAAAGACAATCAGCGACCGGGTAAAATAAGGTTGCCTTTAAGTTCAAGTCCGGAGTTTAATAATAACGCCATCAATGCCTGGTTTAATGGTTTTACAAATTATGATCTGGCCCTGGTAAAAAACTTTTACAGGGAAGCCGCAGCGGTAAAACAAAGTGTTGCTGGCCAACATAGCAGTGCATTGAATGACAGGCAGTCAGCGCTTCCATCATTTGCTGTTAACGAGACCGGTTTTAAAATTGCAGGCGACCAGGATTTAAATGATTCCCACCGCCATCACGCGCACCTGATGGCGATTTATCCCTTTGGATTAATAAGCCCGGACGATACCGCTCAGCTACAGGTTATTAAGAAATCTTTACGCTGGCTGGAAGAAAAAGGTACCCGCAACTGGTGTGGCTATTCATTTAGCTGGGCTGCTTCTTTATATGCAAGGGCAAAAGAAGCAGACAATGCAGCGAATATGCTGAAAATATTTGCTGCTAATTTTTGCTCGCCCAATAGTTTTCATCTGAACGGAGATCAAAAAGGTGGTCAGTATTCTTCATTCACTTACCGGCCCTTTACACTGGAAGGAAATTTTGCCTTTGCACAGGCCATACATGAAATGCTGCTGCAAAGCTATAACGGCTATGTTGAAATATTCCCTGCTGTTCCGGCGGCGTGGAAGAATGTTTCCTTTCATCATCTAAGAACTGAAGGCGCGTTTCTTATATCAGCGAAAAAAGAAAATGGCGTTACAGATGAAGTAGCTGTTACAGCAGAAATGGGGGGCGAATTGAAGCTGAAGCTTCCTTTCAAAACCTGGCTGGTTAAAGATTTTGACCGGCAACAAATACATAATAATGAAAATAATGTAGTTACTGTAATTTTGAAAAAAGGCCAAACCATTATTTTTAAAAATGGGTATGAATGAATACTATGATTTTTAAGATCATGGCATTCTGCAAAAACTAACTCCATATGAAAAGGCGCGATTTCATTAAATTCACAACACCGGTTATCATCTTACTGGCCAATGGCAAAATAGTAAGGGCAACCGAAACCGATCCGTATGAATGGTACAGCCGTAAAATAAAATTGCGTTTTGCAGTGGCGTCCGACGGGCATTATGGAGAGCCTGGTACTGACTATGAAAATTTCTTTGCAAAACTGGTGGGCCGTGTAAATGAAGAACATGCAGTTAATCCCTTTGCGTTTTGTATGATCAATGGAGATATTGTCCATAACGATAAAACGCTTTATCCCGCTGCCAAAGAAGCGCTTGATAAATTGAAAACACCTTATTATGTAAGCCAGGGCAACCATGATCATGTAACAGCCGGTGAATGGAAAGCCATCTGGAATATGCCGGTCAATCATGATTTCACTATAAAGAAAACATCATTCCTGGTAGCCACTACATCCGATGAAAAAGGATCTTACTTGTGTCCCGATGTACCGTGGATAGCGGCTAAACTGGAAGAATTTAAACAACAGGAGCACGTGTTTATATTCCTGCATATTAATCCGGGCAAACAAACCACCAATGCGGTTGATTGTCCCGCACTATTTGAGGTGCTGGCGAAATATAAAAATGTAAAGGCTGTTTTTAACGGGCATGATCATGATGAGGAGGGCATCAAAATGAAAAACGATATTCCTTTTATTTTTGATGCGCATTTTGGTGGTAGCTGGGGCACTGCCTACCGCGGTTTCAGGGTGGTAGAATTGCTGCGCGACAATTCTGTAGTGACGTATATTATGAACCCACTTGAAAAGATAAATAAGGCAATATTGAAAACGTCTGATGTCTGATGTGATGATGTCTGATGTGATGATGTCTGATTTTCTGATCCAATTAATGAAGCAAATCAGACATGCCAAAATCAGCCATCAGCCATATTATTCTCCTTTAAAATTGGCTTTTCTTTTTTCTAAAAATGCGGACGCACCTTCTTTGGCGTCTTTGGTATCGAACAGTTCTCCAAACGCTTTTACTTCATTTTGTAAACCATCTCCGGCACCATAGGCCGCCATATTGGTGAGCGCAATAACATGTTTAATGGCTATAGGCGCTTTTGTGTTGATGATTTGCAGCAGGCCATATGTTTTATCCAGCAACTCATCTGCTGTTGTTACATAATTTACGAGACCGAGTTGTTTTGCTTCACTGGCATCAATCATATTGCCGGTCATCATCAGTTCCATGGCCTTTCCTTTTCCTACCAGTTGTGTTAACCGCTGCGTGCCGCCATAACCAGGTACAAGCCCCAGGTTAACTTCGGGTTGTCCGAATTTGGCATTTTCACTGCACAGCCTGAAATGACAGGCCATCGCCAGTTCGCAACCTCCGCCCAGGGCAAATCCATTAACCGCTGCCACCACGGGTTTGGGGCAGTTTTCAATTTTGGTAAAAACAAGGTCCTGTCCTTTTTGCGCCAATGCTTTTCCCGCATGGCCATCCAGCGATAAAAATTCGCTGATATCTGCGCCTGCGACAAACGCTTTTGGGCCGCTGCCGGTAATGACGGCGCTCTTAATTTCTTTGTTATTGTACACTTCATCAATAGCAGCGCCCAGTTCTTCAATAACCGTTTTATTCAACGCATTTAATTTATCTGGCCGGTTGATGATGATGGTGAGAATACCACCGGCAACTGAGGTAAGAATGGTTTGGTACATGATGGTGATTTTTTAAACGGGGAACCTGCAAATAAAAAACGCCGGATGACTGTAGTTGTTGATAGGAGCGGCGTTAAAAGTGTCTGTTGTTTTTTACCCATTCACGTATATAGCCGGCTATATCTGAGGTAGCTGCTCCAGGCGCAAATAACCGGCCGACGCCATTTTTGTTCAGCTCTTTCATATCGTCTTCGGGTATAATGCCGCCACCTGTTAGTAATACATCGTCCATTCCTTTTTCTTTCATTAATTGTATTATTTTAGGAAAAATAGTATTGTGTGCGCCGCTGAGGATACTGATGCCGATAGCATCCACATCTTCCTGCAGTGCTGCATTTACTACCATCTCCGGCGTCTGGCGCAGGCCGGTATAAATAACTTCCATGCCTGCATCGCGCAGTGCAGCCGCAATTACTTTGGCACCACGATCGTGTCCATCGAGCCCCACTTTGGCCACCAACACCCGTATGGGACGATCTTTAGCACCTGTAGCAGCAACGTTGTTCATGCAGTGTTCTAATTTGAGATTCAAAAGTAGCGAATAGAAAGTGTTTATTATACAGATATTGGAAGGGCCGGGAAAAAGTAGCAGGCAAATAATGCTGAGGCAGCATGTCTCAGTACTTAAGGCCCGATATTTTTATTTTGTCTTTTTCCAGTTTTTCAATAAAATATTTCTTGAATTCTGCATTGGGTCCCTTTAGTACAATGATAAGGCTGCCTTTTTCCCTGGCATATCTGTTGGTAACACTATCGGTTAAAACGACAGACTTAAAATTCCTTATGAAATCGTGCTGCATTTCATTTTCATCATCCGTTAGTAAAACCAAATTGTCAAAATCAATTTTATTGGGCATCCAGTATAAAAAACTGGCGTTATCACTGTATGCCTGCGGGATGTTATATTTTTGGCCATAATAATTTACCGCACCGGCCTGTCCGTAATTATCGCAAAATAAAATAGCGGTTTTCTTTTCATTTTTATCCAGTGTTTGATAGGCCGCCGCCATTTTCTTTGTCATTTCTTCCCAGCCCAGCATATCGGCAAAGTCCTGTGGTAAGGGATGGTTTTTCAGATCTTCCCATTTTAGGGCGCCGGTTTTTTCCATGTGCTTTTTTTCATAAAAAGCTGCCAGTGCTGCAGGTTCCAAAATGGGTAAGGCAAGTGGTATAAATAAGTAACCCAGGAAAACAGCGATTATCACAAAAGCATACCGCAGTACTGTAAAACGGATGGCTGTAAACTGTTCAAGCTGGTAAGCGCCAAATGCAAACAGTATGGGGTAGACACCAAGGGAATAATAGTTTTTTCCATGCCCAAGCAAGAGTAATACAATAACTGCAATGTATGCCCAACCAATAAAACGGTACTGGTTTGCCTGGCGGTTGAAGCTTGCCCAGCAAAATCCGCCTATCCAGATAAATACGCAGGGCAGGTTCATCAGTAACTGGTCAATTAAAAAACGTATCGGGTCTACATATTGCAATTGCGTTTCCTGCAGTTCTTTCATATGAAACACTACCGGAAAATGATGCTGGTATTGCCAGACCAGGTTAGGTAAAAAGATAACAAGCGCAACCAGGCCGGCCAGGTAAAAATGTTTGTTTAAAAAAATTTTTCTTTGCCTGGTTACAATCAATCCAATTAAAATGCTCAGTACAAAAAACGCCACAGAATATTTGCTCATCATACCAAGGCCAACGCTTATTCCAAAAATGTACAGCCATTTGTTTTGCTGTGTTTGAACAAAGCAAATCATACTCCAGGCAATCAGGGTCCAGAAAAATATCTCCAGGAAATTGGGCTGAAAAAGAAAATGTACGCGCAGATAGACGCCGGTAACAAATGGCAGAAAGCCCAGTAAAATGGCAAAAGATTTTCCGCCCAGCGAAAGAATGGTTTTTGCAACGACAATAAAGGTAAGCGCGCCGAACAGAGACGGCCAGAATTTTATCCAGAAGATTCCATCCCCGGTGGCATTGACCAGCCATGCAAATACGGACAGTAATGGCGGTACTTCCATAAAACCCCATGCCATATGACGTCCCTCTGCCAGGTACAAAAATTCATCACGGTGAGGTTCATACGCTGCCTGCTGCAGAACAAAAGGGAGAATTAATTTAACAATCGCCAGGGCAATTATCAAAAGCGACAGGGAAACAGGCGTTTTCTTCATTATACCCAAAAGATACAACAGCTTTTCAAACGCAGCAAAAATTCTACTGGCATTGTGTGTCCAGGAACTTCAATGTGGCCCGGTTAAAATCGCTGTACATCTGGTGGTCAGATACGGCCAGGTCAATCTGCTCTGTAACAAAAAGCATTTGCGGAATGGTTAAACCTGCCAATTGCGGAAAGGAAGAGGGGCTGGCTTTGAAGGCGGCTACAAATGCATCAGAATAACCAATGAAATAGTTTTTGTTATCCAGGTATCCCCTGTTTTTTAATTCATTGAAAACGGCTGTTGATTTCGCAATGGTAATATCGCCCCTTCTTGCAAAGCGTTCGGGGTACAGGGGCGAACGTTCTTTTATCAAATATTTGCTGCAGATGCCGCGCGTAGTAAGCCTTTGCGCATTGCTTAAAGCATCAGCATTGCCTTGTGGGCCTACATTTTCATTGTTATCGAACCGGGCCATGCAAAATTGAAAAGGGGTGGCAGAATTTTGTGCAACCACAGTGCCTGCCGGTGCACAATAGCTGATGCCGGCTTTGTATTTATAAACAAATGAAAGGGCCGCAGAGAAATTACCACCATTGCTCATGCCTGCGGAATAGCGTAATTTGCCCCGGCTGGTTATACCCCGGTTGTAAAATGTATCTGTAATGATCCTTATGTTGGCATAGTCCACATTATTAATTGTATCTACGGGGGTGGTCGACCATCTTATTTTACCATCGCCATTGGCATCAATGCCGGTGGTTGATTCTTCTGATTCGGTAATAATAACACCGAAATTATCATTTACCAGGTCTTTGTACAGTTGGGTAAATTCATAGCTGCCGGCCACATTTTGCGCATTGCCGCCCGTACCATGCAACAGGTAAACAAATCCTTTATGGCTTGCGGGGAAATAATAGTAAACGGGTTTCATTCTGTCGCGGCCCCGTATTTGTTCAAACTGTAATGAAAACGACTGAATGGTTTTTATGCTGCCGGTAAAACTGGTACTTCTTGCCGGTGCAATAAACCAGGTATGCCATTCCTGCGGCGCATTTAACAGGGATTGATCGGCGCTGTTCCAGGTATCGAATAACTGGTTATCTGCATAAGCGGTGCTGAAGATATGTACGGTATCGCCGGTTTTGTATTTGCCGCTTCCATAGCCATTTACTACGGTTACGGTAAAACTATCGGTAGTAACCGGTGGCGTTGCAGTAGTTGAGCTGTTTTTGCTGCATGCAAAAACACAGCAAACACCGAAAAAAGGTAATAGTTTTTTCATGGATGGATAAGACAAAACAGATGGTCAGGAGTTTAACGCCTGCCCAAACACATTTAGTGCCTTTTTTATTCTTTCAATGGTTTCTTCTTTTCCCAGCAATGCTGCTATTTCAAACACACCGGGGCCAAATTTTCCACCCACCAGCATTACACGAAGCGGCATCAATACATCGCCTGGTTTAATCTTGTTGGCGGCTGCCAATTCTTTAAATTCTTTTTCGAGATCCAAAGCGTTCCATTGCGGCATCAGTTCAAACTGGCGGATGGTTTCTGCAAAAAATAATTTTTTCTGCTCATTCCATTTCGGCTTTACTGCATCCACATCAAGTTGTCCGGGCGCATTAAAAAGAAAAGACGCCTGTTGCGGAAAATCGCTTAACAAAGAACAGCGGTCTTTTACCAGCGCAATGACCTTATCCAGGTACGCATTGTTGGTTATAACAATGCCATTTGCTTCCATGATATCTTTTACCTTCAGGCTTAAGCCTTCCGGCTTGTAAGCTTTTATCCATTCATGGTTGTACCATTTGGCCTTCTCATAATCAAATTTAGCCCCGGCTTTATGCACCCGCTCCATCGAAAATTTCTCTACCAGTTGCTGCAAAGAAAATATTTCCTGTTCGGTGCCGTCGTTCCAGCCCAGCATGGCCAGCATATTGGTAAATGCTTCCGGTAAAAAGCCCAGCTCCCTGAAGCCTTTGGTAAGTTCATTTGTTTTTGGGTCGGTCCAGTTCATCGCGAAAACAGGAAAGCCCAACCTGTCGCCATCGCGCTTGCTCAGTTTGCCGTTGCCATCTGGTTTTAAAATCAATGGCAGGTGCGCCCATTGCGGCATATTCTCCAGGCCAAACAAATATTTCCATAACAATACATGCACCGGTGCGCTGGGTAACCATTCTTCGCCCCTGAAAGCATGGGTTATTTTCATAAGGTAATCATCGGCCACTACGGCCAGGTGATAGGTAGGCATTTCATCTGCTTTTAGCAACACTTTATCGTCTGACTGGGACGAATTGAATACCACCTCTCCGCGAATCATATCTGTAAAGCTTACTTCTTCATTTACGGGCATTTTAATGCGAACCACATGCGGGGTGCCGGCATCCAGTAACTGCTTTACTTCGGCATCTGTAAGGGTGAGCGAATTTTTCAGGGATGACCGGCTGGTATGGTTGTATTGAAAATTGGGTACCGCATTGCGCCGGGCTTCCAGTTCTTCAGGCGTATCAAATGCATAATAGGCATGGCCCTGGTTTACCAATTGGGTTGCATATTGTTTGTAGTGCTGTTTTCTTTCACTTTGCCGGTAGGGTCCATAATCACCGCCGTGCACCGGGCTTTCATCGGGCACCAACCCACACCATTCCAGACAATCAAGGATATATTGCTCGGCGCCCGGTACAAACCGGCTTTGATCAGTGTCTTCTATGCGAAGTATAAAATCGCCGCCCTGCTGGCGGGCAAATAAAAAATTGTATAAAACCGTTCTTACGCCACCCAGGTGGAGCCCTCCTGTTGGACTGGGAGCAAATCTTACTCTTATTTTTTTTGACATGGCGGTAAAGATAATTATTTGCCGGAAGGATTTTTTTTACGAAATAAAAAGAACTTGATTGAGATTAATTTTCAATTTTTAAAATTTTGATTTTCAATGTATAAAGAGGCGGAATTGAAGCAATTGTCGACCGATTCTTTCGATACAGCAAAAATATTTTTTAATTTTTTTTCAATTTCGTGCAGCAAATCATTTCGCAGATCTGTCACATTAAAAGGATATTAAAAAACTTTTTTCACTATCGCCTTTTCCTTTACATTCGTGCCTCCATTTGAATTAAACCCTATCTGCATATATAATTATGGTTAAGGCCTAATGAAATAACCAATACCAACTGCGAATGCATAATCCCGCCACCAGGCGGGATTATCTTTTATTAGAACAAGGGTAACGACGAAGGGGCAGACCAGCACCGGATGAGGTATTATCCAGGAGAATTGGTCTGATAAACATTTCTTTCGAAGGCAGGGAACGGGCAAAGTCCCAAAATCAGGAAATTCCAACATCGAAAATCTATACTGTCACAACCGGTTTAGTTACTACCCCTTTGTGCATTCTTTGTAAGAAAGTCAGCATGGCTTCCATGTTCTTTATATCCGTTACTACCAGCAGAAACAGTTTACCCACCTGCTTTAATTTTGCCTTATTGGTATGTTTTTGTAAAAAATCAAGGGTATTCTTAAAGATATCCGATTCGAAATACGGCGAGTCCGGGCGGTTGATAAAATAACAGCGCAATACTTCATCTTTCAGGCTCATCTTTTCAAAGCCCAGTTCCACGGCCAGTTTACGGCAACGCACCGTGGTAAATAAATCTTCTACCTGTTCCGGCACAGGGCCAAACCTATCCAGCATTTCACTGTGAAAATCCTGCAACTCTTCTTCTGTATCACAATTATCCAGGCGGGTGTACAGCGATAATCTTTCTGTAATGCTTTCCACATAACTATCAGGAATCAATATTTCCAAATCCGTATCGATGGTACAATCCTGTACAAAATCTTCCTGTTGCTGTATCTCTTCTTTAAACACTTCGCGGAAAGAAGTACGTTTCAGTTCACGGATAGCTTCATCCAGTATCTTCTGGTACATTTCAAAACCTATCTCGGCCATAAAACCGCTTTGTTCACCGCCCAGCATATTGCCCGCGCCGCGTATATCCAAATCGCGCATGGCTATCTGAAAACCACTGCCCAGTTCACTGTGCTGTTCCAGCGTTTGCAGTCTTTTCCTGGAATCGGCAGGCAGCACACTTATTGGTGGCGCCACTAAATAACAAAATGCTTTTTTATTACTGCGGCCCACCCTGCCGCGTAACTGGTGCAAATCGCTTAAACCAAACTGGTGTGCATTGTTAATAATAATGGTATTTACGTTGGGTATGTCTACCCCGCTTTCCACAATATTGGTACAAATAAGCACATCGTATTTCTGGTTAATGAAATCCAGGATGCGCTCCTCCAGCTCATGCCCTTCCAATTGCCCGTGGGCAAAGCCAATGCTTAAATCCGGGCAGAGGCCCTGTATCAGCCCTGCCATTTCTGCCAGCCCATGTACACGGTTATGAATAAAGAAAACCTGGCCACCCCTTTCGGTTTCGTAGTAAATGGCATCGCGTATAAAGTCCTCATTAAAAACCTGTACCTCTGTTTGTATAGGCTGGCGGTTGGGTGGTGGTGTATTAATGATGCTGAGATCGCGGGCGCCCATAAGGCTGAACTGTAAAGTTCGTGGAATAGGCGTTGCAGTCAGGGTAAGACAGTCTACGTTGGTACGCAGCGTTTTTATTTTTTCCTTTGCTGCTACTCCAAATTTCTGTTCCTCGTCTATAACCATGAGGCCAAGATTCTTATATTTTACTTCTTTGCCCAGCAAAGCATGTGTACCTATGATAATATCAATTTTGCCTTCCTCCAGCTTTTTAAGCGTTTCCTTTTTTTCCTTGGAAGACTTAAACCGGTTCAGGTAGTCTACCGTTACCGGAAAATCTTTCAGGCGGTCGCTGAAAGTTTTATAATGCTGAAAGGCCAGTATAGTAGTGGGCACCAGGATAACAGCCTGCCTGTTATCGCAACAGGTTTTAAATGCAGCACGAACCGCTATCTCTGTTTTGCCGAAACCCACATCACCGCAGACAAGCCTGTCCATGGGCGAAGCCGATTCCATATCGCGTTTCACATCGGCAGAGGCCTTGCTTTGATCGGGCGTGTCTTCATAAATAAAAGATGCTTCCAGTTCGGTTTGCATGTAATTATCCGGTGCATGCGAAAAACCATGCTGGGCCTTGCGTTGCGCGTATAGCTTTATAAGATCAAAAGCAATTTCCTTTACCCTGGTCTTTGTTTTCTCTTTTAGCCTGTTCCATACATCGCTGCCCAGTTTATTTACTTTGGGCACAGATCCTTCCTTGCCTGTAAACTTGGCTATTTTATGCAGTGAATTGATATTGACATACAGAATATCACTGTCTTTATAAATGATCCTTACAGCTTCCTGCAATTTGCCATTGGCTTCTATTTTCTGCAGTCCGCTATAAACACCTACTCCATGGTCGATATGGGTTACATAGTCGCCGGGCTGCAGTTCACGCAGTGTTCTTAATGTAAGGGCCTTGTTTTTATTATAGGCCTGTTTAACCCGGTATTTATGATAGCGTTGAAAGATCTGGTGATCGGTATAGCAAACTATTTTCAGGTCGTCATCAATAAACCCCTGGTGTATAGAAACCGGTACGGGGGTAAGTTGTATGGCCGCCTTTAAATCTGTAAAGATGGTATGCAGCCGCTCCAGTTGTTTGGGATTTTCAGCAAACAGGTAGATATCGTATTTCTTTGCTTCCCTGCTTTTCAAATCTTTAATCAGCAAATCAAACTGGCGGTTAAAAGCAGGTTGTTCTTTGGTATGAAATTCAATTTCATACAGGGTGGTTAGCGATGGCCGGTGACCAAACTCTATACGGTGCCGAAGGAGAATTTGCTCTTCCAGCTTTTCTGCAGTAATAAAATCATCCGCACTGATAATTTTCTTTTCCAGTTTATCATCGTCATCGTCGGCCGCAGTTTTTTTACCGGCAGGCGCTATATCTTTTTGCAATTCTATAAAAAAATGCAGGTCTTCTTCTTCTACCAGTAACCTTTCTTTAATAACATCCCAGTCCTGCAGCCATATGGCGGTGTTTTCCGGTAAGAATTCCAGCAGCGATACCTTGTCGCCCTCTTCAAACTGCGTTTCTACATTGGGTATAATGGTTACCTGCAATAATTTCCGCTCGCTCAATTGTGTCTCCGGGTCAAAAATGCGTATAGAATCCACATCGTTGCCAAACAATTCAATACGATAAGGCTTTTCGTTGCCAAAAGAATAAATATCCAGGATGCCACCGCGTATGGCAAACTGGCCTGGTTCGTAAACAAAATCAGTTTTTGTAAATCCATAGTCGTCAAACTGCAGCAGGAGTTTACTGATGTCCAGAGCATCGCCATTTTTTATACGGATGATGTTTTCTGACAGGGTTTTTGGCAGCACCACCTTTTCAAATAATGCCTCCGGGTAAGTAACAATGATTTTCTTATTGCCGCCGGCGCTCAGTTTGGTCAGTGCCTCCGTGCGCAGCATTACATGCGAAGAATTGAGCAGCTTGTAGTTCTTTTTGTTTTTAAAGGAGGAGGGGAAATAAAACAGGTCCAGGGCATTGGTAAGGTTTTCAAGCGTATTATGAAAATAAGCTGCTTCTTCTGCATCGTTCAGTACGATAAGATGATTAATCGCTGCACAGGCGGGGTGCTGAAAAATAGCTGCTACCACAAACTGAGAAGCGCTGCCATGCAGGTTTTTGAGAAAGAGTTGCTGGGGTGCAGACATAGTAATCCTGTCCGCAATAGAAAAAACGCGGGAATCTTTGCCAAACGCTTCCTGCAACACATTCAAATTCATGAAGGCTGCAAATATACTACATGCAACGCATAACCGGCATGGCTATATGCACATGCCGCCGCCAAAAAATTTAACAATTTGTTTAAAAATAAAAAAAATACTTACATTAGCTGCGCGATTGCCTGCCAGTATTGGCCAGAACAAGCCCCGGACAGCCGGGGCTTTTCTTGTTTTACGCCAATTTTTTCGAATGGTGACGAATAAACACGAATGTTCTTAAACATACAAACCCCCAAAAAATAGGGGGAGCAATTATTAATAAACAAATGATGGAAGACAGCAGGGAATGGTTGCCATAAAATTGGCGTTCATTCCCGCAAATTCTCAGACAAATCTGCGAATCTGTGGCATTTATATTGGTCATTCTTGAATAGCACTCCCATTTCAAAAGAAGGATAAATAAGGGGCTATTATTAATAAACAAACGATGAAAGGCAGCAGGGAATGGTTGCCGTAAAATTAGCGTTCATTTGTACAAATTCGCCGCCAATTAGCGTCTAATTGTTCTTAAATGGCACCACCATTTCAAAGGAAGGAATGGCAACTTCGAAGATTTTTTTGGTGCTGAGATTTTCCATCTGGTAGGTGCCAATCATACGACCCATTTCCGTACGCAGGTTGCAACCGCTTACATACTGATATTTCTCACCAGGGTTAAGAGTAGGCTGCACACCCACTACACCTTCCCCATCCACTTCGCGGTTCTGACCGTTACTATCAAAAATCTGCCAGTGACGGCGATGCAATTTTACCGGGAAACTGTTTTTATTTTCTATTGATATGCGGTAGGCAAACATAAACTCAGACTGCAATGGATTGGAATAGTCTGGTTGGTAGAAAGTTTCTACACTTATTTCTATGCCTTCAGATACTTTTGAGACCATTGAAATTTTGTTTGCAACCGAAAGATACAAAAAAACCGTGGGAGCAGCTAACTTTTGTTACCGAGGCTGATAAAAATGCGGTGGAGTACACTTATATTTGAAACGTATTATTGCTCCGTCAGGTATATTCAAATTGCCATATGAATTTAATTATTCTTCTACCGGCCGCTTCACTTCATACTGAATGAAAAATGAAGCTGCATACCCGACGGAGTAAATGCGGAACAGCTCATCCACAAAAATAAAAAATAACACATGAAAATTGCAGTAGCAAATGGTGATGGTATAGGCCCGGAAATTATGGCCGCAGTATTAAAAATTTTTGAAGCCAATAAAGTGCCGCTGGAATATGAGTTTGTAGACATGGGCAAGTGGGTGTTCGACAAGGGCTTTTCAAATGGCATGACACCCGAAGCACAGCAATCTATCGAATCTTTAGGCCTGCTTTTTAAAGGACCCATGGAAACACCAAAGGGCAAGGGCGTTAAAAGTATAAATGTTACTGCCAGGAAGACATGGAATACCTATGCCAACAAAAGGGTTTTCCAGACACTGCACGGCGTAGACACCGTATTCAGCAAAGCAGGTATACCTATTGATATTACCATTGTTCGTGAAAATATTGAAGATACTTATGGCGGTATTGAACATATGCTGACCCATGACGTGGCGCTGAGCCGTCGTTTTATTACCAGACCTGGCAGTATGCAGGTAATACGCTATGCGTTTGAGCTGGCCAGGCAAAAAAAAGCAAGACGCATCAGCTGCGGTCACAAAGCCAATATCATGAAACTAACAGACGGATTGTTTTTGGAATGCTTTTATGAAGTAGCCAAAGAATATCCCGAACTGAAAACAGATGATATTATTGTGGATGATCTTTGTATGAAACTGGTAACACGCCCCGATTTATTTGATGTAGTAGTGCTGACCAATCTGCAGGGAGATATTGTTTCTGACTTGTGTGCCGGCCTTGTTGGCGGACTGGGTTTTGCCCCCTCGGCAAATGTGGGCGATCATATTTCTATTTTCGAGGCTGTGCATGGCACTGCCCCCGATATTGCGGGTAAAAATATTGCTAACCCTACGGCTTTATTGCTAAGTGGTATTGCAATGCTGATGCATGTGGGTCTTACAGAAAATTCGGGAACCATTGAAAATGCTTTGCTCTATACACTGGAGAACGGCATACATACCGGCGATTTTGGCGATAAATCGATAAAGGCGGTAAACACCACAGAATTTGCAGATGCCATCATCGGCAACCTTGGTAAGCAACCTGCTACCAATGCCAAACCGGTGCTGCCCAATGTTCCCGGTACACCTACCCCTTACAAACTGGCCCAAAACGCCATGATGTTTAGCAATGATGACGGAAATGAAGACAGCATCGTGGGGGTTGATATGTTTATCGACAGTCATGAACAACCACAGGCTATTGCCATAAAATGCCAGCGGCATGCAGGGGTTAAATTCAAACTGGTAAACATCAGTAACCGCGGCACGCAGGTATGGCCTACCGGTTCTGTATATACGAATTTGGTAAACGTATACAATGTCCGTTTTGAATCGCTGGACGGCGAACCCCTTACCCAGCAGGACATACTTGGTTTGTATATCAGCCTTAGCGGCAATTTCAAAATCTGCTCTTCAGAATTATTAAATAAATGGGGCGATAAAAGATCTTATAGTGTAGCTGCCGGACAATAATACAATGGCTGATGTCTGATTTGCTGATCGCTGATTTCTTTTATGACAGATTCCCAATATAAAATAAATCACGCAATTTTGGAAGATCAGACATCGCCAAATCAGCCATCAGAAATAAATTTTATGCCTTTCAAAACCCATAAATACAGCAATAAGGATATTACCATTATATGGAAGCCCGATGTTTGCATTCATTCCAAAATATGCTGGCATGGGCTGCGGGAAGTATTTGACCCGGCAAGAAGACCGTGGATAATGGCCGATGCCGCTGATTCAGCAACCATCATGGCCCAGATAGACAAATGTCCCAGTGGCGCATTAAGCTATGTTAAAAACACACCAGAAGAAGAACCGCCAACAACAGAACAAAGTGAAAATAGCTGATTGTGTGATGGAGGTATTTAGTGATTTCTTCAGATGCCCCTGCGTCTTACAATCAAAAAATCAGCAATCAGACAGTTCTTGTTAAGTTTCCGTTTCTATCATATAAAACATAAATACCAGCCCAATTAAAAAAAGGATGCCCAGGCAGGTGTAATGCACGGACAGAAATAATTTCTCTTTTTGATGCTGCTTTTTCATTCTGGCCCGTCCATACAATACAAATGTTATTGCGGCCGCAACTGTGCTCAGAATGGCAAGTATGGCCAGTATATTGACAAACAAGTTTATATTTTTTTTGATAAGCTGTAATCATTTTTCAGCAGCCATTGCAGCACTTTATCGCGGTGATCGCCCTGTACAATAATTTCTCCGTCTTTTACCGAACCGCCGCTACCGCAATAGTTCTTTAACTGTTTACCCAGTGTTTCAATATCTTCTTCCGTTCCGGTAAAACCCGTAACCAGGGTAACCGCTTTACCGGCCCGGTTTTTTGTATCCAGCCGGATGCGTAATTTTTGCTGACTGGCTGGCAGGGTTGCTGCCTGTTCATGGGTATTTGACTCAAAAGAAAAATCAGGATCGGTACTAAAAACAAAACCCCTCGTGTCTGGCTTATTTTTCTTTGACATAATAAGTAAATTTCTGATTTTGAGATACTGGAATTTAGCGATTCCCTTTGTTAGGCATCGAACCGGGTTTTATTGCTGATCGGTTGGGGGATTTGGCCATTGCGATTCATTTAAAAATCATAGCATCCCGGAATCGGCAATTCAACCATTCACGGCCTTCAAACTTAAATCTACACTCTTTGCCTGGTGTATTAAGGCGCCCGCACTTATATAATCAACCCCTGTTGCAGCATAATCTTCCAGGTTATCCAGGTTAATGCCACCACTCGCCTCGGTTTCAAACCTGCCGTTAATAAGCGTCAATGCGGCTGAAACCTGTGCTGGTGTAAAATTATCCAGCATGATCCTGTTAACCCTGCCGGTGGCAAGCACCCTTTTTACATCGTCGATGCTTCTTGTTTCTACTTCAATCTTTAAGCCCGGCTTCACGGTTTGCACATAGTGGTAGGCTCTTTCAATGGCTTGTTCCAGCCCCCCGCAATAATCAATATGGTTATCCTTCAGCATAATCATATCATACAAACCCATGCGGTGGTTAATGCCGCCACCAATTTGCACGGCCTCCTTCTCCAGCAGGCGAAAATTGGGGGTTGTTTTGCGCGTGTCCAGTATTTTTGTTTTATACCCCTTTAGTTTATCGGTATATTGCCTGGTAAGTGTGGCAATGCCGCTCATGCGCTGCATACAGTTCAGCACCAGCCGCTCGCATTGCAAAATGGCATGAATGGGTGCCACTGCTTCAAAAGCTATCTCGCCTGGCTCCATCGTATCCCCATCTTGTTTAAAGGCCCTGAATTGGGCAGCGGGCGCGGCGTATTGAAATATTTTCGCCGCTATTGCCAGTCCGGCCAGTATCCCCCCTTGTTTGATTTTTAAAACAGCTTTTCCCTTTGCATCGGCCGGAATACAACAAAGGGTGGAATGATCACCGTCGCCTACATCTTCTTTAAAGGCTGCCTCAATCAATGCAACCAGTTGTTCGTCAAATGTGCCCATAAAACAAAGATAAAGGCAAACGGCTAATCAGGGCCGGGCATAAAAAAGGCCTGCAATCGGTATTGCAAGCCCCAGGTCTTTCAGGGGTAATATGTTTATTCAACCGTTTGAAAGGCTATTTCCTGTAGTACCTGCCTGCTGTCTTTTTGCTTCATAAACAGCTTGGTACGATAGTCGCCGTTCCTGGTTTTTAAAGTGCCAATACAGTATTTGGAGCCGTTATTTTCGCCTTTGTATTTAATTTCAAAACTGCGCACGTTGTTGGTGCTGAAAAAATCTCGGATCACCATTTCTGCCTGGGCACGGCTGTAATTGTCGCTTTTATCGGGAAGTGTTATATCAACACGGATATCAAAATAACGTGACAATTGGGTAGCATTGCCTGTTCTTAAGGCTCCCGCGATATCCTCTATTTCCATTCCTGTTCCGTAACGGGGGGGAGAAAACGAGCTCATTAAAAACGAGCATGACAGCAAAACAAGCCACAGATAGTTTTTCATAAATTAAGTTTAGTTCTTCACGGCTGGATGCGTCTTCAAAAGGGCCTGGATTACAAGGTAATGCATAGCACTAAAAATATGCCAACTTGTATCATGTGTAAAAAAAACGCTTATCATATGCCATTTTGATGTTCCTGATCATAGATTACGCTGAAAATCTGTAGTTTTAAAGCATGGAAAAGAAAAAAGTTATCTTGATTATTATGGACGGTTGGGGCCTTGGCAAAAAGAAATCGGCCGACGCGATTCAAAACGCCAACGTGCCGTTTGTGAGCAGTTTATACAAAAAATATCCCAATACTACCCTGGTTACCTGTGGTGAAGCAGTTGGTTTGCCCGACGGACAAATGGGCAATAGCGAAGTGGGTCACCTTAACCTGGGTGCCGGTCGCATTGTGTACCAGGAATTGCAGCGCATCAATGTAGCCATCAGGGACGGCTCTTTTGCTAAAAACGAGGTTTTGCTGCAAAGCATCCGCCTGGCAAAAACAAATAATAAACCACTTCACCTGCTGGGCCTTGTCAGCGACGGAGGCGTTCATTCGCATATCAATCATTTGAAGGCGTTGACAGATGTCTGTAAAAATGAAGGTTTAACCGAGGTATTTATCCATGCATTTACCGACGGAAGGGATACCGACCCCAAAAGTGGCCTGGGCTTTATTACCGAATTGCAACAACATTTAAATAGCTCGGTAGGAAAAATTGCTACCATAAGCGGCCGTTATTTTGCCATGGACAGGGATAAACGCTGGGAACGCGTAAAACTGGCCTATGATGCGCTCGTAAACGGCGAGGGGGAAAAATCGGCAGATGCATTGGAAGCCATTAAGCAATCTTACGGGAACAATATTACAGATGAGTTTATAAAACCCACCGTAATTACAACTGCCGGCAATAAACCGGTGGCAGTTATTAAAGATGGCGATGTTGCCATCTGTTTCAATTTCCGTACAGACCGTTGCCGCGAAATTACCGAAGTACTTACCCAGCAGGATTTTCCCGATAATGGCATGCATAAACTGAGCCTTGACTACACTACCATGACCCAATACGATCATTCTTTCAAAAATGTGCATGTGGTATTTGAGAATGACGATTTGAAAAACACGCTGGGAGATATTATAGCACAAAACGGACTGCAACAGATACGCATAGCCGAAACAGAAAAATATCCCCATGTTACATTCTTCTTCAGCGGTGGCCGTGAAAAACCGTTTGAGGGTGAAAAAAGAATCATGGCACCTTCGCCCAAAGTGGCTACCTATGATCTTAAACCAGAGATGAGTGCCTGGGAACTGACAACTTCAATAATCCCGGAAATTGAGAGCAAAGCGCCTTCCTTTATATGCCTCAACTACGCAAATACGGATATGGTAGGTCATACCGGTGTCTTCAGCGCCGTGGTAAAAGCCGCTGAGACAGTAGATGCCTGCGTTGAAAAAGTTGTTACCGCGGCATTAAATAACGGGTACACCGTTTTTCTAACCGCCGACCATGGCAACGCTGATTATATGGTAAATGATGACGGATCGCCCAATACTGCGCATTCTTTAAACCTGGTGCCCTTTTTTATCATAGACAAGGAATGGAAGGGAACCATTCAGCCAGGTAAACTGGGCGATTTGGCGCCTACTATTTTAACCATGATGCAGTTGCCGGTACCAAAAGAAATGACGGGAAATATCTTAATAAAATAATATTTTATGGCATTCAAACAGCTTTAACGGCTAATCAAAATGGTAAAAAAAATATTGGTCTTTCTTGTAGCAGTACTGGTTATCATTCAATTTTTCCATCCTAAAAAAAACGAATCGGTTGCTGTGCCTGCCAATTCAGTAGCTGCTGTTTTTGCTGTGCCGGATAGTGTAAAAAAAATACTTGCTGTAAGTTGTAACGATTGTCATTCGGGTCATACCGTGTACCCCTGGTATTCAAAAATACAGCCGGTAGACTGGTGGTTGAACAACCATATTAATGAAGGGAAAAAAGAGCTGGATTTTGATGAATTCGCTTCCTACCGGCCCCGCCGGCAATACAAGAAAATGGAAGAAATTATAAAGCAGGTAAAGGAAGATGAAATGCCCCTGAACAGTTATACCTGGATACATAAAGACGCCATTCTTACAGCAGACCAAAAACAGGCCCTGATTACCTGGGCAGAAATGAACCGAACATTAATGGAACAGAAATATCCCCGGGATAGCCTTATTAGAAAGAAATAATTATCAACCCTGGTTTACCGGCAAATGCCATCTCCCCGGCATAGAAACAGATCTGCGCTGGTCTTAATGCAAATCAATAAAAATGATTTTATATTTTTTTTTGGATAAGCGAATTCCTTGATTTTAAATAAAAAACAGCGACTCTCTTAATTATTTATCCCAAATAGCGCTCATATTTTAAATATTTTCTATAGAAAAAAGGATATTCCCAACATTTTTAAAATAAAATTGGAATCTATTTATATAAGCCAAGCAGCAACCTGTATTAAAAATTGTCTTAAATTACGGGTTACCAAACGTCCAAAATGACAGAGGAATCCATATTAAAAGGTTGTTTAAAAAACGATGCAGTAGCACAAAAGGAATTGTACAGCAGGTACAGTCCTAAAATGCTGGCGGTTTGTTACCGGTTTGCGCACAACAGGGAAGATGCAGAAGACATGCTGCAGGAAGGGTTTATAAAGGTATTTTCCCAGATACATACCTTTCGTAATCAGGGTGCATTTGAGGGTTGGGTGAGACGCATTATAGTACATACCTGTATCAACAATCTGAAGAAAAATAAAAAGTTTAATGAAAGTGTAGACATTATTCATGCCACAGCCATGCAGGTAAGAGAGGAAAGTGTGCCATCGATAGTACAGGCAAAACAGGTGGTAGAGTGTATACGCATATTGCCAATAGGCTATAGAACTGTTTTAAACCTGTACGCTATTGAAGGTTATTCGCACAGGGAAATAGGAAACATGCTGGATATTGAGGAAAGCACCAGCAGATCTCAATACACCCGTGCAAAACAAATGCTGGAAGATATTTTGATTAAGAAAAAAATACTGCAGCAGCAGCCGGCAAAAAAGATGAATTTTTTATCATCTTTTGGAGGGTAGTCGCTTATGCAGGAAGAAGATCTGTTACACTTATAAAGAACCAAACTAACAATCCGTACATAAAATACCCTTGCTTACATGGACCGGAATATTTACGATAATGATTTTGAAGCGTTTCTAAAACAGAAATCGGATCAATATAAAATGTATCCATCTGACAGGGTCTGGAACAATGTTTATAGTTCCTTACACGGCAGAAAAAAATGGTGGGCATTGGGTTTTAGTTTGCTTTTAATTGGTATGGGTTTGGTAGCAGGCAGGGAAATATTAATGTCCGATTATAACAAGATGCTATCGGGACTTACTCCGGAAACACAAACTTTATCGCCCGTACAATCATCGCTGCAAAATAGCCCCGTCCCCTCAAATGCTCATCGCCATGTTCCCCCAACTGTTCCGGGCAGGATGACAACCATACAAACAGCGCAAAAAGATCCAACAGTTCTTAATACAGATAACGCTGATAATACTACTAACACTGCAACAACTCCTGCTACCGCCCAAAACAACACAGGTGGCCCGGAAGTTGCCAGTACCGGCAGCAATGAAAATGTTTTGGTTATTGAAAATAACCCCTTACCCCTGCTATCTCCATCACCTAAAACGGGTACCGGAGTTACAGAGCCCACCCTTTCTGTAACACAAAACCCATTATTGTTACATGAAAACATAAAGGATAAAAACAATGGCACAAAAGAAGAAGCGGTTAAACCTGCCAACCAAATAGAAAATGCAGCGGCAAAGCAACCATTAAAATACTCCAGGTGGTCGTTGCAGTATTATGCAAGCCCTACTATCAGCTACCGGAGATTGTCTAACGTTAATGCCGGTAATAATAACAGCAGCAATATTCCTGTAGCCAGCGGCGATGCGGGTAATATAAATCACTATGTAAATCATAAACCCGCAACCGGTTTCGAACTGGGCAGCAATGTGCAATACAGGCTGTCTGACAACCTGCGCCTATTTGCGGGCGCACAGTTAAACTATTCAAGGTATTATATTGATGCATTTAAATACCACACCGAAAAAGCTTCTATCGCATTAAACAACTCCCAGGTGCATGATACAGTATCCGGGTATACTGATATAAGGAATTTCTCTGGTTATGCCCCGGAACAATTGCAAAACAAATACCTGCAACTATCACTTCCGGTTGGTATAGAAATAAAACTGCTGGGTCGTAAGAAGCTGCAGTTTAGTGTTGCCGGCGGCGTTCAACCCACTTTTTTACTTACCAGCACCAGCTATCTTATTTCGTCTGATTATAAAAATTATATTCAAAGCCCCGACCTGGCGCGTAATTTTAACGTACATACCAATTTTGAAGCCTTTGTGTCATATACAACCGGCGGTCTAAGATGGCAAATCGGCCCGCAATTCCGCTCGCAATTGTTGTCAAGCTACAGCAATCAATACCGCGTACGTGAATACCTTACCGAATATGGTATTAAGTTTGGCGTAACCAAATCATTCTGATAATCACAAAGATTTTATATGCCCCCTGAAATTTTCCGGGGGCTTTTTTTATTTCCTATTTTTATGGCATGAAATATACCCCGTTCATGCTGATTGCAGCCCTGCTGGTTAGCTCCTGTAATAACCATTCACCAATACCTGCCAAAGCAAAAACTGAACTAAAAGACAGCACCGGGACGCCCCATGATTTTTTCCCGGTTCCTGATTATATTGGCGGACAGTTAAAAATTATTGATTCCCTGCAACTACCCATCAGTAAAACTGTTATTATTAACAACAACAGTAAGCTGTCCGTTGCCACAGATAAAGAACTATCCGAACTGGCGCAAAATTTCAGACAACCGGATATTAATGCACCCGATCTGAAAAAATTTTATACAGAAACAAGCATAGCCGATCAGAGCGGACCTTCTGTAACACTTATTTTTACCACGGCAGATACTACACTGCCCATCCAAAAGATTAATGTATACATTAAGCCCGACCCGGTAGAAAATGATAAAGTGACCGGTATCTACATGGAAAAGATATTCAGCAGGAATGATACCAACTTTAGCCAGAAGCTATACTGGAAAACAGGAAAAAACATGCAGGTAATAACAGAGAAAAAGGTAAAGGGAAAATCTTTACCGGTTGAACAGGTAAAGATTACCTGGGATTATACAGATTAAAACGTGAGAGACGTGAGGCGTCAGACGTCAGACGTCAGTGCATGCTGCGTTAAAAGTTACCGGCAAAAGACTCACGTCTGACGCCTCACGTCTCACGTCCCACGATTACTAATTTCATTCATCATTCATGACGGCGCAGGAGTTTCAGCAGATTGCCCACACTATTCCGGTAAACCCGGGAATTTATAAATACTTTAATAAAAGTAAGGAGCTTATCTATGTAGGCAAGGCCAAAAGCCTGCGCAAACGCGTAAGTTCATATTTTAGTAAAACTTTTACCAGCTATAAAACCCACGAGCTGGTAAAGCATATCAACTATATAGAGTTTACCATTGTAGACTCCGAGCAGGATGCACTTTTCCTGGAAAACTCGCTCATAAAAGAATTTCAGCCCAAATACAATATCGACCTTAAAGACGATAAAAGTTTTCCGTTTATCGTCATCAAAAAGGAGCCTTTTCCAAGAGTTTTTCTTACACGCAAAAAAATAAATGATGGTTCAGAATACCTGGGACCGTTTACTTCAGTAGGCAAAGTGCGTGAAATGCTTAATTTCATAAAACAGAATATCCAGCTACGCACCTGCAAACTAAACCTCACTGACCAAAATATTCAAAAAAAGAAATTTAAGGTATGCCTGGAATATCACCTGGGCAATTGCAAAGGCCCCTGCGAAGGATGGCAGACCCAGGAAGATTACCAGGAAGGATTGCAGCGTCTGAGAAGCCTGCTAAAAGGAAACCTTTCGCCGGTTATACAGCATTACAAAAAAGAAATGGCGGGCTTTGCAGAACACATGCAGTTTGAAAAGGCAGAAGTTATCAGGAAGAAACTGGAACACGTGGAAAATTACCAGGCAAAATCTGTGGTCGTAAGCAGGCACCTGGGCAATGTGGATGTATTTACTATTTTGAAAGAAGACGATATTGCCTATGTAAACTACCTGATGATACAGAATGGTACCATTGTTCAAACCCATACCATTCAACTGCAAACCCACCTGGAAGAAGATGATAAGGAAGTGCTGGCTTTTGCTGTGGCTCAATTGCGCCAGACCTTTAATAGTATTGCAGCAGAAATCATTGTGCCTGTTGAAATTGAATACCCGGAACCCAATACCGTTTTAACCATCCCCAAAGCAGGAGAGAAAAAGAAATTGCTGGAACTCTCGGCTAAAAACGTAGACTACTTCAGGGAAGAAATCAGGAAAAAGAAAACACTGCAACTGGAAGGAAAATCAGACATGGATCGCAAACAGGTGCTGTACAAGTTGCAGGAAGATTTACAGTTGGCAGATTTGCCCCTGCACATCGAGTGTTTTGATAATTCCAATTTCCAGGGCAGCTACCCGGTGTCGGCCATGGTATGTTTTAAAGACGGTATACCCAGCAAAAAAGATTACCGCCATTTCAATGTGAAAACAGTAGAGGGCATTAATGATTTTGCCACCATGAAGGAAGTGGTATACAGGCGTTACAGGCGATTAAAAGAAGAAAATCAGCCATTGCCGCAATTGGTTATCATAGATGGCGGCAAAGGCCAGTTAGGCGCCGCTATTGAAAGTATCCAAGCATTGGGGCTCGACGGAAAAATGACGCTTGTAGGACTTGCCAAAAACGAAGAAGAAATATTTTTTCAGGGCGACCAGCAATCTGTAAAACTGCCTTATAACAGTGACAGCCTGAAACTGATAAGGTTTATACGCGATGAGGTACATCGTTTTGGAATAACTTTTCACCGCAGCAAGCGCAGCAGCGGCACATTTAAAAATGAACTGGAAAGCATAAAGGGCATTGGCAAGGCAACTGCCGATTTGCTGTTAAAGGAATTTAAGTCGGTAAAAAAAATAAGAGAAGCGGGAAAAGAAGAAGTTGCGAAGATTGCAGGTGCTTCAAAAGCAGGTATTATAAGCAGCTATTTTGATAAAAAAGAAAAGGGGCCAGGATGAAAATCCAGCCCCGTTTTTAAAATCCAATATCCTATGAAAAACCGTTGTAAAAATAGCAAACATATTTCACAATCCAATACTACATTAAGGGTATTTTTTTACTGATTGTAAGCAATAATATTGATTGTTGTAAATAAAAAAAGCATCGTATTTCTACGATGCTTTTAATTTTAAAAAGTTTATCAAACTTAATAAGACCAGAGGTCCTGTTCGTAATTGAATATCTTTTCTTTGATGTTATCGCCTTCTAAGAGACGTAAGATTGGATCCTTTATATAACCTTCAATGTATAAATCGTTGGGGTTCTCTACCGTTGATTTTATAATACGGCTGGCAAACATCCTGCTTTCAAACATTTCTTCCCAGCTTAAGCGTGCACCAAAGTTTTTACCATTGTATGCTTCATATTTAGCCAGCATGGGACGCAGGTCGGGATAATACACCCAGAACAAAGGAGTAACATACTTTAAAGAACCATCAGGATTTTTCTCCGTTTTCATAGGAGCAATTCCTAAGATACGGGTATGCAGGCGTGATGACTCTTTATCGAAAACTACATCTTCTTTAATCCAGAATTTTTCTACGGCATTCGGATCGAACTCATCTGTGATAGTAGTATCCTTCATTGTGGCGCCGGTTGGATCTTTCGCCCAGTCAGGAACCTGGCTTGTTTTGCTTTCACCGACCAGTTTACGGGCTATAGAACCAAATGGCAGCGGTGTAGTAAACCTGTCGTCCATAGCATCAAAAGCTGTTATTTCGCCGCTTTTAATAGCATTTAAAAGAATGATAACAAAACGCTGGTTGCCATTATCGCCATCTGCCTTATACACAAAAGGAAGATTCATTTTTTCGTGTACATCGATCTCTCTCCACAAACGCTGCCTGTAAACGGCATCATCCTCGCGGATATGTTCGTAGGGAAGCGGCGTTCTTTCCTTTACCAGGTTACGCTCAATCGCATCATCATTACGAAGACTTTTCTTGATAACACCCAGGTTTATTTCAGGGTCTACAGGAACAGGCTTTGTAGTGTCTTTTGCCGGAGCAGCTATTGTAGCAGTGGCATTGCCCGCATTTTTATTAGTGCTTTTTTTGGCCGTTGTTCTTTTCTTGGATGTACGCTTCTTGGCATTGGTCTGTGCATCTGCATTGCCTGCGCATATTGCCAGTACTGCTACCAAAAGACACATTTTAATAATACGGTTTTTCATTGCTTTCAACTTTTTACTGTTAATTTATCTGAGCGTGAAATAAGTTCCGTCGATAGTTCTCTTTTTGCCTCCGGGACCCAGTACCTGAATTTTGTCGAAATACACAACAGAACCTGGTGCCTGTGACTGAATCAATGCGTTAGCAGCACTCCAGCGCGGCCCATCGATGGTTACTTCCTGTACAACTCCACTTTGATTTCTTGCTCCAATCTGATAGCTTATAATCTGAAAAGGGAAATCGAAGTCTGAGTCTTTAAGTTTTGTAATAGCTCCACCCTGTGATTTAAACACGGCTGAACTGATAGCGCCGCTTGCTATACCGCCAACCAGCAGCTGTGGGTTTGGCAAGCTTTTGCAACGTACGTCAAATGAAGTGGTTTTGCCATTTACATTGATGTTTACTTTACCAGCGCCCTGTGTAGTCGGTTTAATGTTAAATAAGTCACCGCCTGCAGGAACGATAGAACCATTGGTAAAGTTAACCTTCATGTTCTCCTTACCACCTGAACCAGAAGAAATCAATACTGGATTGTCAACGTCAATGTACACAACATTCATCTTGGTAAGGAACATAGAAGCACCTGAAGGGGTACCTACGGTATACTTTACGGTTTCGTCTTTTACTTCGTGTTTGCCATCGGGTGTGGTGTATTCAATTTTCACTGCAACTGAGTGTTCACCGGCACCACTGGCAGTTGTTTTAAACAAGGCCTTGCCGTCTGTCAATGGCATGTGCTGACCGTTGATGGTGATATTGGGCTGTGCAGCATCGCTAAACGCACCGATACCTGCGGTAACTTCAATATCATCGCCAGGCATGGCATAAGTTCTGTTGGCCTGAGCAATAGCGGCAAATTTGTTATATACAATTTTAACCTGGCCTACCTGTGAGTGGATATAATCTACCAGTTGCGCTTCTGAATTCTTAACGTCATTCTGGAATTTGCTCAGGATGGTTAAGGAGGCAATGGTTGGCGTCATGTGGAAGTAGTTAAACGTCCAGTCTTTGCCTTCATCGCCTGATTTTTCAGCATTTGCTTTAGCGGGAGGCGTCATATCCAGGGGAAGTGTTCTCAGAAACTCTGCTTTCTTTGCAGCGATGGCTTTTGCCAGATCAGGGTTGTCTTTGAATTCATCCGGATTCAGCACAGCCAGTACATTTTTCTTGTAGGCGGTCAGTGCTTCATACATTTTTTTACCTTCTCCTTTTTCGGTAAATAAACGGGTAGCAGCATCCAGGTCGTCTTCTTTAAATTCTTCCTGGCCTTTCTCATCTTTTTTAAGACCAGATTCCTGTTTCAACTGTTGTTTCATGTTGTCCAGGTAGTTGCTTACATCAGCAGACAGCTTTTTTACCTGCTCTGCTTTGGGCGCCCATATGGCGGCTTTTGCTTTAACCTGCGGGTCTTCTAATTCTTTGGCGAAAGCATCGTAGATAACTTTGTTTTTATTATCGAGCGCTGTATTGGATGTGTTGATGCTTTTATTTACGGTTTTAAAGGCTTCCAAGACCTCATTGGATACATTTAGCGCCAGCAAAGCTGTTAGCACCAAATACATCATATTGATCATCTTCTGCCTGGGCTCTTTTGGTAAAGACATGGGTGAGTGAATTAAATTTAATTAAATCAGGTTTTTCAAGCTTTGATTAGGGTACTGGATATTGATTAAAACAATGGCTGTTCTTTTCTCTATCCTTTTATAAATTACTGTTTACCCGACATGGCGCTTAACATATTACCATATACCTGGTTCAGACTGCTGAGGTTTTTAGCCAGCAAACCAATCTGTTCCTGTGTTTTCTTGGCATCTGCTACGCTACCCTGCATGGCCTGTGAGGCTGTAGCCAGGTTGCTGTAGAAATTGTTCATTGCCTTTAAATGGTTGTTGGTATCCTGTAATTCCAGCTCATAAATGGTATTCAGTGAGCCCAGGTTTTTAGTCAATACCTGCACCTGGCCATGAAATTGTTTGGTAGATTCTGAAGCGTCATTGAAAGACTGCATGGTTGCAGCAGACTTTGTATAAGCTTCCTTCATTAAACCAAGCGCGCCGGTGGCTTCTTTTGTTTTAGCGGTATATTCAGAAGTAGCTGTTACCACTTCAGAAACATCTTTAATCTGGTTAACTGAAGTTCCAAATTTCTGGAAACCTTCACTTAACTTTTTTAAACTGGCAGGAGTGATGTCTGCTTCGTTCATCATTTTTTCAACCGCGTTTACTGAAGGGTGTCCTGAATTGCTCATTTTAGGAAGCGCTTCAGCAAGGGCTGCCATTTCTTGTCCGGGAGGCGGTAAGAAGGCGTATATTAAGAATATCGCAGCTTCTGTTAAAAGACCTACGGTCAGCATTGCATTTGCAAATGAAAGGTGAAGGATTTTAGCCCAGGCACCAAAGATTACTACTGCAGCGCCTACGCATACAAATACATTTACAAATTTGTCTGTTGCTTTACTTACTCCAGCCATAGTTTTCGTGTTTTTTAGAGTTTTTTAAACGGGTTTTAGAGAAAAGAATGTATTGCTGATTTATTAAATCAAGTTAAAAACGAAATAGTCGCTAATAAATTTTGTTCAGTTAGTTAAATATCAGCGTTTGCCCTGTGTTGATGGTAAATCAATCACGGTGCGGAAACCGATATAAGACTTAGCAGTGTCCTGGTATTCGTATGCACGTGTACCGGTTTGCAGGAAGTAACCTACATCTTTCCAGCTTCCACCGCGGATTACTTTCCTTTTCATGCGCGGAGGATCTGAATCCTTGGCATTGTAACGGATATCCGGGTTCATATCATGCTGGAAATTATAGCCACCTTCGTAATAAAGAGAAGAGGTCCATTCTGCTACATTACCTGCCATGCAATACAAACCGAAGTCATTGGGCCAGTAACCGTCTGCACGAACTGTGTAGAAGCCACCATCTTCGGGGTAGTTACCACGGCCGGGTTTGAAATTAGCCAGCAAACAACCTTTTTTGTTTCTCAGGTAATAGTTACCCCAGGGGAACATAGATTGTGAACGGCCACCGCGTGCAGCGTATTCCCATTCTGCTTCAGTAGGTAAGCGGAAATCCGATTCCTGTGATCTTTTCTTTGATTCAAGAAAAGAATTCAGGTAATGTGTTCTCCATTCGCAGAATGCTGTAGCCTGTACCCAGTTTACACCAACAACAGGGTAGTTGCCGGTAGCAGGGTGAGAGAAATATCTTTTGGTCATTGGTTCATTATAAGAGTAAGAGAAATCTCTTATCCAAACCAGTGTATCAGGGTAAATTTTAACGGGTTTCTTGTCAATAAAAGAGGAACGTGGTTTGCCTGCATTCTCTCTTTTGGCAGCTTCTTTCAGGTTGAAAGTTTCTGACTGATAAATCAACTTGCTGGCATCAATTTCCTTTTTACCAAAAATGCGGTTATCGGGAGAAACTATCAGCTGGTCAATTTTTTCAGTTGTAGCTTTATCGCCCCATTTAATGGTAGATGCTTTTTTCCAGTCAATGGCATCTACGCCATCAACGCTTTTTACATACCCCATTAATTTGGCTGCTGTAGAATCGCGCACCCAGTTGGTAAACTGGCGGTATTCGTTATTGGTAATCTCGGTAGCATCCATCCAGAATCCATTGATGGATACCTGTTTGTTGCGAGCGATATATGCATAGTTAACATCCTCATCACTGGGACCCATATGAAAGGTTCCAGGCGGAATATACACCATACCAGGAGGTTTGGGAAGTTGATACTTACTGCCGGGGGCTACGCCGTGCAGTTGGCCGTCGTTGGGCAACCCTTTAGAGGATTTTCCGGATTTGCCGCAGCTAGCCAGCAATACTGTAGCAGCTGCTAAAAACATGGACAGGTTTTTCATTTTCATAATATTAAAGGGTAATCGGCAAATATAATGTTTTGTGAACATCAGCTACAAGTTTAGAAATTTTTTCTTAATTGTCAAATCGTAAAAATCCCGTAAGCCATAAACGACCATTGATATTGATTTATTGTATAAATAAACAACTTCATTTATAATTTTATAAAGCATTATTTATCAAACTGTTTAGTAAAGGAGGATAAGCTAGTTAGAGGAGGCTGGCAAACATAATTTTCACACACATAAACAAGAAACGGTTCATCATATTGCTTACCCTTTAGCAAGGGATAGATTTCATTGGTAGCGGAAGAAGATTGTAAAATCCGGGCCGGGATAAAAATATGCAAAATCCCAAAAAGAATTTCGTTAAATTTTTCCCCGGTAATGATTATTTCTTTGAAGCCTGCAGTCATTGAAATTAGTTGATTGGCCCAACCGCCAAATGAGGTTGGATAACGGACAATCAACCCCAATAGTGTGCCAACCATTGCATCAGCCTTTTTTTTCCATTCACTATTATCGAATACGTGCGATAAATACAGCAGGTTGCCGGCCATTACCGAATTTCCAGATGGAACCGCACTGTCATATATTTCTTTTTTTCTTAATATAACATCCTGCTGCGAACGGTGTGTAAAAAAGAAAAAATCGGACCCGGCATCCGTAAACCCTTCTATTACAAATTCAGTTATTTCCCTGGCCAGTTCAAGATAACCGGCATTACCGGTTATTTCCTGTAAATGGATAAGTGCCTGAATCAGGTATGCATAATCGTCTAAAAAGGCATCGTGCCCGGCCAGCCCGTTTTTAAATGTATGGTAAAAAGCGCCCCTGGTCTTTCCGCTGAAATGGTCTGTTATAAACCGCATGTTCTCTACAGCCAGTTGCCGGTACCGTTCTTCGCCTGTTGCCGCATATGCCTTGCTGCAGGCTGTGTTCATGAGTGCATTCCAGCCCAGCAGCATTTTATCGTCAAGCAAGGGCCGGGCTCTTTTGCCACGCTGTAGCAACAATTTCTTTCTGCAGGCTGCCAGCTTGTTCATTAATGCCTCTCCTTCTTCATTGGATGGGTCGGCGGAAATAGCAGGTACAGGTACATGTAAGATATTTTTCCCCTCCCAGTTTCCCTTGGCGGTCACATCGTAATATGCACAAAACATGGCTGCATCATCTTCCAGCACACTGTCTACTTCGGCTTTTTCCCATACATAGAATTTGCCTTCTTCACCTTCACTATCAGCATCCAGGGCCGAATAAAAACCGCCCTCATGCCACATCATTTCCCTTTCAATAAAATCGATGGTTTGCCCAATGGTTTCAATATATCTTTTATGGTGGGTAATCTGGTAAGCTTCGCTTAAAGTAATGACCAGTAAAGCATTGTCGTACAACATTTTTTCAAAATGCGGTACCAGCCATTCATTGTCTGTGGCATATCTTGCAAAACCGCCACCCACCTGGTCATAAATGCCTCCATACAACATCTTATCAAGGCTCAGACAGGCATGTTGCAGCGCTTCGTCGTTTTTATAAAAATGAAAATACCTGAGCAGGTACTGAATAGAAAATGTTTGGGGAAATTTGGGCGCCCTGCCAAAACCACCTTCTGCTTTGTCGGCGGCTTTCATGAGGTTTTCAAATATAAGCCGGGCGTTTTGAGCGGTATAAACGGCATCGCTGTCGTTTACCGGTTCACCAAAAGTATTCGACTTTAGCAGGTGGGCGGTAAGCCCTTCCGCCTGGGCTGTTACTTCGCTTCCGCGTTCGGCAAAAGCATTGGCTACACCGTATAAAACATCTGTCCAGGAAGCGCGGTTATAAGCTTTTTGAGGAGGAAAATAGGTACCACCATAGAACGGTTTTGCATCGGGCGTTAAAAAAACATTCAGGGGCCAGCCACCGCTTCCCGTCATAACCTGCACGGCATCCATATAAATATGATCAAGGTCTGGTCGCTCTTCGCGGTCAATTTTTATGTTAATGAAATGTTCATTCATAATAGCCGCTACTTCTTCCTTCTCAAAGCTTTCTTTTTCCATTACATGACACCAGTGGCAGGCAGAATAGCCAATACTGATTAGGATGGGCTTGTTTTCATTTTTTGCTTTTTGCAAAGCTTCCCCGCCCCAGGGATACCAGTCTACCGGGTTATGTGCATGCTGAAGCAGGTAGGGGCTTGTTTCATTTATCAACCGGTTAGCTGTATGCATAAACGTTGCTGAAGTTTATTTTAAATTTAAAATGTTGTATTTTAAATGGGGGCAGTGTTTATTGTAAATTTTGAATGCCGCCTTTTAAATAATGGTAACGGGGATGTGTAGTTGCAGATTTACCCCGATAATTCAAAATTTAAAATAATGCCACTTATTTAAAATAGCAGATTCGCCCCCGGCAATTCAAAATCTACAATTTAAAATTCAAAATAAACTATGCCTGTGTTTGGTTTAGACTGGCCAGGTATTTATCCAATGCAGCTACCATGGAGGGAGTTTGGGGCTGGGGTGCTTTTATGTCCAGCATCAGGCCGGCTTCTTCTACGGCGCGTGAAGTATTGCTTCCGAAAGCACCTATTTTGGTGCCATTTTGTTTAAACCTTGGGCAGTTATCAAAAAGGCTTCTGACGCCACTGGGGGTGAAAAAACAGATTACGTCGAACTCCTGGTGGCCAAGTACTTCTTTTACATCTGCACTGATGGTGCGGTACATATAAGGCGTTGCATATTCACAATTATGCTGTTTTAACCAGCCCACAATTTCGTTATCCTGTTGATTTTCAGAGACAGGGTAAAGAAATTTCTCATTTTCCTTGTGCTTATTAATTACGTCAAACATGCTTTTATTGGTGCCATCGGCGCCATAAAAAACCTTGCGTTTGCGGTAAAGAATGAATTTTTGGAGGTAAAGGGCTACCGCCTCAGTTATACAGAAATACTTGGTATCCTGTGAGATATTGACTTTCATTTCTTCGCAGGTGCGGAAGAAGTGATCAATAGCGTTGCGGCTGGTAAAAATGACCGCCGAATAATTGGCAATATCTATTTTTTGCTTGCGGAATTCTTTAGGTGGGATGCCTTCCAGCCGGATAAACGGATGAAAAGATAGTTCTATGCTGTATTTTCTTGCCAGTTCGTAATACGGAGATTTATCCGTTTCCGGTTTGGGCTGGGTAATAAGGACTTTTTTAACTTTTCTTGCAGCCGGAGCTGTATTTCTTTCACCGTTCTTTACCATTTCTTACTGGATATGGTTTCGCAATTTTAGAATATCTGCCTTAAAAACTGTAATAACACTTAGAAAAAACGCAATAAAACCTTATATATTAACAAAAGTGGTATTATCTCGAAGGCGCAAAGGTACATAAAAAAGTGAAACTGGCTAACTTTAACTTCCCTTCTTACCGGTGCAAATGATACAATATAACGGTAGGCAAAAAACACCACTACCATAATGTAGGAAAGGGTAAGCAAGACGCTGCCCCAGGATGCCAGGGAAAAAGTCATCACTATAAGCAGCGGCAGCAGGAAGATGGCCAGTAGCTTGTTTACCAGGAACACTATAAAGATATAAGTATCAGCGGCATCCCTGATATTAAAAATCCACCCGGTAAATTTGAGTACCATGAATTTAACCAGGTATACCAGCCCCACGGCAAGGGTACAATAGAGTAACAGCAGCCAAAAACCGGTGGTCTGTACGGCCTGGTAATGCTGTAACAGAAAGAAAATATAAAGACCGGCCACGATTACAAAAAAGATATTGAGAAACAGGGAGGGAAGGGGTGTCTGCAGCAATTGCTCCCGGATTTGTTTTTGCCGCAAAGAGGCCCTGAATACCAACCCCAGCAGGTTGGTGACATACTTATTGAACAACAATTTAATGAGGGCAAAGAAAAAAAGCAAGCCCATTAAAATATAAAACAATGCTTCTTTACCGGCTGGCTTCCTTTCTTCTGATACAAGGTTTTGTGGCCGCCCGAAAAAATTATAATACCGGTTGAATTGTAAAATAGCCCTGTAAGAAAGCCTTCCCTTTGGTGCATTGAAAGGGTTCATTTCCTTAGCAATGATGGAAGCGTCGGTACCGGGCATTGAATCCAATTTGAATGGCTGTATGCGGGCCGTATCCTTTTTCACTATCCTGGGCTTTGGCCTGGCCTTTGGCACAGGTGGCAATTCCTGGTGAACAACCGGCGTATCTGTTACGGGCGTCTGCGCCGCCAGTCTTACGGTAAACAGGAAAAAAAGCAAATAGATAATATACTTCACAAACACTAATTACAATACAAAAATACTATAAGAGCAACCAGGAATAAAAGCAGCATGTTTTTTTAATCCATCAGAAATAATTTACATAGCCAATATGAATTTTTGATTGCCGTAAATCAAATTTTAAGTCATTTCTTTTGCCATTGGCATAAGAAATATTAAAAATGCCCGCCTTTGTTTCGAATGCCATTCCAAGACCTACTCCTATAAAAGTATTGCTTGTTTGTACACTCACACTTTTATTTTGCGCCCACCCCCCGTCTGCAAAAACAAAAAAATAGGAATTAAGGCCCACAAGATAACGGTATTCGGCGGTGGTAACCGCATACTGAGAAGCAAAAATGCTTTCTTCATCAAAACCACGCATTAATTTATACCCCCCAATCTGAAAAAGTTCGTTGCGGAAAATATTGGGGCTTTGCAGCCAACCGCCGTTAAAAGAAGTTTTTACCGCAGATTGCCTGCCCAGTGGAAAATACTGTGCCAGCGCAGCCTTTACACTGAACTGATAGGTCTTTAGTTGCACGGTATCGTACAGGGAAGCGTAAGAAAAATCGGGGTCTGCGAGTTTTACAATTATGTTATTTTTCCTGATATTTCTTGTGCCGGCGGTAGCCACTAACTGTATGTTATAACCGCGGCGCGGGTTAAGCCGGTAATTGGTTTTGTCGATATTATAGTCAACACCCACATTAAAAGAACTTACGTCAATGGCATTGGGCAGGGTCCTGGTGGCCCGCAACGCTACGGTATCTACATTTAAAAGATTGGTGCCCAGCATTTGGATAAAGACCTTACCGGTTTGACTTGCCGACAGCGCGTATTGAACACCTGCCAGGAATTTGAGGTTTAAATAAGAAGAATCTTTTTTAAACAAATCAAAAGACGTGGCAATGCCGAAAGGAGATCCAAACAGGTAAGGTTGCTGGTACTGTAAATTTAGTTTGGGAGAACTTTGCTGCAACTGCTGCCAGTCCAGTCCAATCAGTTCTCCATTACCCAAAGCATTTTTTAGATTGATGGTTGCCTCGCCGGTAAAAAGCAGCTTGGTGCGCACCTGTTCATAACTGTTATTGGTAACCTGGTTAGCCGGTAAAAATCCAACCAATACATTTATCTGGCTGCTTTTTTTGGGCAGCAGGTACAGGTTAAGAATAGACCCTGTACCCAGCATCGTCATATCCCAGGGCTGTTTTTGCTCTATATAGGGCAGTTCCAGCAGGCGCTTGTTAATGTTCTGCATTTTGCTTTTCTGGTAATAGCTGCCGTCCCTGATATCAAGATAGCGTTGCAAAAAAATATTGTTTATTCTGGCGTTGCCGTATATGCGCAAACTGTCTATTTTATATTGCGGGCCCTTGTCTACTTTTAGTTTGGCAGTAATTTGATCGTTATCGAACTGAAGGCTGTCCAGCTGCACTTTTGCAAACGGATACCCGTTTTCTTCATAATACAGCAACAGCTTTTCCTTCAGCTGTTTTAACCTTTCCAGGTTGAGCGGCTTATTCCCTATACTTTTTTCGTTCCAGCCAGCCTGTTCCAGTGCAGTTTTGCTTACAGAAGTTGTGTTTATGCCGGCAAACCTGTATGTCTGACCAAAATATATTTTTACAATTGCTGAAGCTGAATCAAACGCCATACTGTCTACAGACGCAGTAGGATAACCCTTTTCCAGCAAGGTTGCCGGCAGTTTATTAATGTATTCTATGCAGGCCAGGCGGCTGGGGAATTCCTGTTGTAAACCCAGGGTCTTTGCAATGGGGGAAAGGCTATCCCGGTCGACCGGCAAAATTCTCAACTGGTACTGCGCGGATGCCATAGTGCCAATGGTTAGCATCAATGCGCCCAGTACCCATTTTTGCAGGCTGTATCCGCTTACCTTTGGCATGTAGATTTATTACGCTGTAATTTCCGAAAACAATTTGTATGGCAGGCATTTATATTCATATTCCCTATTGCAAAAAAGCCTGTCATTACTGTAATTTTCATTTTTCTGTTTCGCTCAAAAATAAGAACGATTTTATACCGGCTTTATTGAAAGAAATAGTACTGCAGAAAAATTATCTGCAACAGGATCGCGTCGGCACCATTTATTTTGGTGGCGGCACCCCTTCTTTACTTGAAACGGAAGATTTACTGCAAGTGCTCGACTGCCTGTGCAACTCGTTTGATATCGACCCGCAGGCTGAAATTACGCTGGAGGCCAACCCGGACGATATCACGGCCGAACGCCTGGCGGGGTGGAAGAAGGCCGGCATCAACAGATTAAGCATCGGCATACAATCCTTTTTTGAAGAAGACCTGCTTTGGATGAACCGCGCCCACAACGCCCGCCAGGCCAAAAATTGCATCGTACTGGCCCACGGGGCCGGGTTTTATAACCTGTCCATCGACCTAATCTATGGCACCCCCGGGCTTACAGATAAAAACTGGGAGGAGAACCTGACCACTGCGCTGGGTTTTGATATTCCCCATATGTCCTGTTATGCACTGACAGTTGAACCCGGAACCGCCCTGCAAAAAATGATTACGCAACACAAAAAAGAGCCTGTAGACCCGGAAAAACAAGCCAGGCATTTTATTTTGTTAATGGACCGCCTGCAGCAAGCCGGTTATGAACAATACGAGATTTCCAATTTTGCCAGGCCGGGCTACCGAAGCCAACATAATTCATCTTACTGGGAAGGGAAAAAATACCTGGGACTGGGACCTTCTGCGCATTCATTTGATGGTGTAAGCCGCCAGTGGAACATAGCCAATAATGCCCTGTATATTCAATCTCTTTTTCAAAACACCCTACCGTTTGAAAAAGAACGGCTAACCAGCGTTCAGCGGTTGAATGAATACATCATGACCTCTTTGCGTACACAGCAAGGGCTTGATTTAATGCAGGTGGAAAAGAATTTTGGACTGGCTGTACGTCAGCAATTGCATAAAAACAGCCAGAAATACCTCAGCGGACAAAGGATGCTGGCCAATGATCACTGGCTGCAATTAACAAGGGAAGGAAAACTTTTTGCTGATGGCATTGCCGCTGACTTGTTCTTTTTGGAGCCTGTTGAACCTCGCTGACGCGGGGGCACTGAGGCTGCACTGAGAAAAATAAGGGTTTGTATCAATTCTACGCATTCAGGGCTTGCCTCAGTGGTTCTAAATCAAACTTTCTTCGATAATACTGAAGCCGGCCCGCGGTGCAAGTCCTTCCCACAGTATTTGGTAAACAGTATCCGCTATGGGCATGGTTGCTTTTACTTCTTTATTAATCACATGTATACATTTACTGGCATTGTACCCTTCTGCCACCATATTCATTTCGAGCAAGGCGGTTTTTACCGCATAGCCCTTACCTATCATATTGCCGAATGTACGGTTGCGGCTGTACAATGAATAACAGGTTACCAGCAAATCTCCCAGGTACACAGAAGCGGCGTAGTTGGCTGTTTTTTTATGTAAATGATCGCCCTCGTCTTCGTGTACACCCACTTCAACATTACGGATGCCCGATTTTCTTAAAAAACCGGCCATTTCATCGGCACAATTGGCAATCAGTACGCTCAAAAAATTGTCGCCATATTCAAGTCCATGGGCAATACCCGATCCAAGTGCATAGATATTTTTAAGAATGGCTGCATATTGAACGCCGTATACATCATGGTTAAGCACGGTGTTCAGGTAAACGGTTTTAAAGCATCCTGCCAGTTGCTGCAATTTATGTTCATCCAAACCAGAAAAAGTGAGGTAGGATAATTTTTCTGCTGCCACTTCTTCTGCATGGCAGGGCCCCATTACTGTGAAATAATCATTTAGTGGAAGATCGAATTGCTGCTTCAGGTAGTCGTTCACCAATAGATTTTCTTCGGGTAAGATTCCTTTTACCGCAGAAATAACTTTTTTATTGTGAAATGCACCGGCAGCCAGGTGGCTGCATGCGCCGGCTACATAGGCAGAAGGCATTGCAATAATTACACATTCGCTGTCTGAAATAATTTCATCGATATGGGTGCTTATTTTAAGTAGCGCAGTATCAAAATAAACGGAGCTCAGATAATTGGGATTGTGATGGCGCTGCTGTATGTGCTGCATGACCTGCTCATTTCTTACCCACCAGTTAACGGTCAACTTGTTATCGGTAAGAATTTTTACCAGTGCTGTTGCCCAACTACCCCCGCCTATTACGCCAAAACGAAACATGATAATAAATTTTGTGATTGCGGGATTGTGGGATTTTGAGATTGTGTGAAGGCGTGATTGTGCGATTTTCTTCATCACAACTCACTGAGCAATTGTAAAACTCCGGATTATCCAATCCCGAAATCCCAAAATCACGCAATTCCCTTTTATTTCTTCGTATCAAAAAACTTGTCTTAGTCTGTTAAATTCTCATTGATGCCGGGATTGTGTGATGGCGAAATTTCTTCCAATTCAACTCATCGATCAACTACAAAACTCCGGAATATCCAATCCCGAAATCTCAAAATCTCAAAATCCTAAAATCCCCAAATCAGCAATCCCTTCTATTTTTTCGTATCAAAAAGCTTGTCTTTGTCTACTACATTTACTATCGTACCATCTTTGAGTATTTTACTAACGGTACCATAAGGTCCGGTTATTACCATATCTCCTTCTTTCAGTCCACTGGTTATTTCAATATTATTGATGTCCTGTATATCTGTTTTAACCACTACTTTTTTTACTTTTTTATCCGGCTGCAACACAAACACCACTTCATCCAAATCGGTGGTGCCCGTTTTCTGATCGGGGTTGGTATTGGGATCGGCAGGGGTATTACCGGTAGTGGGTTCTTTGCCAGCCACCACTTTATCTGTTCCTTTTTCCCTGGTTGTAACTGCATTGATGGGCACAGACCACCTGTCTTCGTGGCGCTTGGTTTGTATATCGGCGCTGGCGCTCATACCAGGGCGGAAAGGAAAGCTCTTTGGCTTGGAAGGGTCTATCAAATCTTTGTATGAATCCGGTAAAATCCGGATGCGTACTTCGTAATTGGTAACGTCTGTTGTGGTAGTGGTAACCGATTGCGTGGCAGCTCCCTTGTTGCTGCTGGCAATCTGTGTTACAATGCCCTTGAACTTTCTTTTGTTATAGGCGTCTACTTCAATCAGGGCAGAATCGCCCAGGTGTACCTTGGGTATATCATTTTCGCCCACATCTACCCTAATCTCAATTTTACTCATGTCTGCTACACGCATCATTTCAGTACCCACATTAAAACTATTACCTGCCACACGCTCGCCTTTTTTTACACTCAGCAAAGAAATAACACCGTCCATTGGCGAGGTGATAACCGTACGACCCAAATCTTTATTTGCCTTGGTAAGATTGGCCCTTGCATTCAAAACGCCTGCTTGTCCGCCTTTTATTCCCTGTACGGCGGCATTATAATTTGCCCTGGTAGTCAGATAAGAACTCTCTGCCGATTCAAACTCGGCTTTTGAAATGATTTTGTCCGCAGCCAGTTGTTTCTGCCGGTTATATGTTTTTTCAGCCAGATCCATAGCGGCCTTTAATGCATCCAGCTGGGCGGTGCTGTTGGAAACAACTGCTTCCTGCTGGCTTACGGTAGCAGAGGCCTGGTCCCTTTGGGTAGCATAAATATCGGCATAAATCCTTGCCAGTACCTGACCCCTGCGAACACTGTCTCCTTCTGCCACAGTCAATTCAGTTATCTCGCCGGAAATATCCGGGCTTACTTTTACTTCTATTTCGGGATACACTTTACCGCTGGCGGTAACGGTTTCTATGATAGTACGTTTCTGTACTTTTTCAGCAGTCACTTTTGTGCCTTCATCTTTACCGAAAGCGCCACTTTTTTGCGCTACTACCAATAAGACGATCAGCAATGCAACGCTAACCAGTATCCAGATTAATTTCTTGCTCATGTAAAAAAGTTTCGGTTGTGTTTGTATGGTGGTATTACCTGTGGTTATTAGCAACCAACAGATGGCTTTTATTATTGCAATCTTATTCCCTGTCCTTTATAAAATTCCAGCACTTTCATTTTAAAAACATAATCGTAATGAGATGTCAGCAAATCCAGCTTCGCCTTTGTATAATTGGTTTGCGCTGTAATTAGTTCCAGTGTACTTAATAAGCCCAGGTCATATCTTTTGTTAGCAAATTCGGCGGCCTTTTGAGTAGCCCTTACCGTAGACTGGTTGGCATTGTATTTCTGCAGGGCGGCTATTGCGCTGTTGTATGCCTGGTAGATATTTTGTTTCAGGGTTTGGTCAATCTGTTCGCGGCTTATTTTTGCGTTTTGCAAATTCAGCTTCGACTTCTGGTAATTGATATTTGCCTGGCCGCCATTAAAAATGGGGATGTTAAGCTGAAGGCCAATATTCTGTCCAAAATTATTACTTAGCTGGGTAGAATAGCCATTCCATATTTTGCCAAATGATTTACTGCCCTGTGTTACTTTCACATTGGGGTTTACAATGGGGTAAAAATTTCCGGCCGGGTCTATGGCAACCGGCCCGCCGGGATCAACAGCTGTATAACCCAGGTATTGCACCCCTTTGATTTCTTTTAATGAATTGGAAAAGTTGGAGCCCAGCCCGCCAAATGCAGAAATGGTGGGATACATCAGTGAATGGCTGGCTTTTACACCGGCTTCCAGCGATTTAATCCTGAGTTCGTTTGATTTTTGTGCCGGCTGAAATTTCAATGCCATATTGAAAACAAAATCAGGTTGTAATTCGGCGATGGGATCTACCGGTATTAAGTCTACAGGCGGTGTATCAAGATCGAACGGAGCTGCGGCGTCCAGGTAAAGCAGTGCTTTCAAACTTAAGATATTCTGGGTAGCGTTTGCTTTAGCGGTAATAAGATTTGAACTGTCTGTTGCCAGTTGCGCTTCCAATTGCACTGCATTCAGTTCGGGCAGCGATCCTGCGTCTACCCGTTTGCGTGTATCCAGCAGCTGCCCCTGTGTTTGCAAAACCTGCGCTTCTGCTATATGAATTTGCTCCAGTGCGAGTAATGCCTGCAGGTACGAACTGGCAATATTTAATGCTAAATCATTTTTAGACTTTTCAATATCCATCTTTGAGGCCTCTGCACCATAGCGGGCTGCCAGAATGTTATTCTTAATATTGTTCCAGTTAAATATGGTAATGTTTGTCTGGAAATTGTATTGCTGCGATAGAAATTGCGTGGTAGTGAACTGGTTGGTAGAAGGGTCTATAGAACGACCGAACCGCAATCCGAGACCTGTGCTGGCGCTTGCAAAAGGGTATTGCGACAGCCTGCTTTGTCTTAAAGTTAGTGAATCAATCCCCGCCTGTATACCCGCCTGCTTAATGGTTACGTTATGGCTCCATCCGTATTCTACTGTTTTTTTAAGATCCCATTTATCCTGGGCTAAAACCGGCATGGCAAAAAATATGATAAGGATAGTAATACAGCGCAGCTTTGTAAGTTTCATGCAGTAAAATTAAACAGTGGTTAAGGTTGTACAGTTCTTTTTTGATAAACGGTTGTAATTCTGCTACCGGCAGTAAAAATAAGGTATTCGGGCCTTTCAAAAAAAGCGGGCACTGTCAAATTGAGCCTAATTTATGCGCTGAAATGCCTGCTCAATATCCGCGATCAGGTAGGCCGGCTCCTCCAGTCCGAAATAAAACCGGATCATCTTATGCTCACGGTTGGCTGCATCGAACTGGTGCGACAGCAATGAAGCGCATTTGGGAAGTACCAGGCTTTCGTGGCCGCCCCAGCTAACGGCCATAAGTATATGACGCAGTGATTCGCAAAACATTACTATCTCCTCCATTTTTGTTGCTTTCATTACAATCGTCACCAATCCGCAGGCGCCGTTCATTTGTTGTTTTGCCAGTTGATATTGCGGAAAAGCAGGATCAAAGGGGAAGATAATCTCTTCCACTTTTGGGTGTTGGGCCAGGTATTCCAGCAATTTGCCGGTAGTAACCGTAATCCGGTCAAGCCGTGCCGGCAGGGTGCGCAAACCCCTGATCATCAGCCATGCATTGAATGGTGTAGTACCGATACCCATATTCAGGTATTCACTATCAAATATTTTTTTCATCATGGCACTGGTGCCGCAGAGCACACCACCTACTGTATCGCTGTGCCCATTAATGTATTTGGTAGCAGTTTGCATGGCTATATCAATACCCATGGCAAGCGGCTTTTGAAAAATGGGCGTACAATAACTGTTATCTATAATGGTAATAATGTCTTCTGCCTTTGCCAGTTCAGCCACGGCTTTCAGATCCTGCAGTTCATAGGTAAGGCTGTTGGGCGATTCTAAATAAATAACCCGGGTATTGGGAAGGATAGCCCTTTCAAAGTTTTCAATTTTTGTACCATCAACATAAGTAGTGGTTACGCCAAACCGGGGCAATATATTATCAAACATTTTCCAGGCCCAGGTATAGGGCTTGTTTACCGAAACAATATGATCCCCGCTTTGGATATTGGCGAATACAGCAGCGAATATGGCGGAAGCGCCGCTGTTAAAAACCAGGCAGTCTTCTGCCCCATCCAGGGCCGCCAGTTTTTTGCGCAGTATATCAACCGTTGGATTAAGCCCCCGGCTGTACAAATAACCGCTCATTTCATCTTCAAAAGCCAGGCGAAGGTCTTCCACTTTTTTAAAAGCAAAATTGCTGGTCTGTATGATTGGCGGCGATACAGCATTAAAATAATGTTCCCTTTCTTCGCCCAGCTCATTTAAAATATACGAAATATCCATGTCTATACTTTTGGTTTGCTAAAAGCATGTACGATAAAATAAAGAGAGATAAAAGTGGCCAGCACGGTAATACCTGTTAAGGCAGCATAATTATTGGCTTTATAATCCAGTGCAATGCTAATAGCTACAAACAGGTAAGCAATAATAAAAATAACCGGCAAAACCGGGTACAATTTCATTTGAAAAATACCGGTACCGTCCAGGTGTTTTGTTTTTTTACGCAAAATAAAAATAGTGCCGGCCGATAATACCATACCAAAGCAATCTAAAAAAATAGTGAAACTTAAGATGGTGTCGAATTCTTTTGCCCAAAAAACAATCAATGCACACAGGGCTGCAAATACGCTCAGCGAAACAGTTAGTACATCTGTCTTTTCATTGCGCCGCCTGAATACCGGTGGCAGAATCTTATCCTCGCTCATGGCATACATGACCCTTGGATTGCTCATCAGCAAAACATTTACATAGGCAAGAACGCTTAAAAACAGGAAGCCCGACAATATCCGTTCTGCATTAACCCCAAATATTTTTGAGGCCATAATAGCCGCTATATTTTTTGTTGTTTGCAGGTGAAGCGTATCAAACCCTATTACTTTAATGTATGCGTAGTTGATGGTTAAATACAGCAGTATAATGATAGATATGCCAAAGAAAATACCCCGCGGAATATTTTTGGCGGGCTCTTTTACCTCCGCGCCAAAATTGATGGTCTGCTGGTATCCGCCGTAGGTAAAGCTTACGGCTACCAGTCCAATACCAAATGCTGTAATATATTCTTTTAAGGATGCAGCTGCCACGGTTGCTGGTTGCGGCACAACAGCATGGCCGGCAAAAAACACGGGTGTTATCAGCAACAGTATCAGCGTAATTTTAATGATGGTGAGCACATTCTGCGTTTTGGCGCTCATTCTTAGCCCCATTAAATTAACCCCGTAAAAAATGATGATAGCTGAAAGGGCAATCACGATCTGGATGGTTTGCACGTAACCGGCGTTGGCGGCTACTTTTATCCATTCCGGGTTTTTTGATAATGGAATGAATATACCGGTAATGTATTCGCCGCCCACCAGTGCTACGGCTGCAAGGGAAGCCGCATTTGACACCAGTATTATGCAGTTAATGCCAAATGCAATAGAAGGATGATACGCGTAAGAAAACACTTTGTAATACCCACCGGTAACGGGCAGCCGGCTGCCAATTTCGGCATAGGTAAGTGCGCCGCAATAAGCCACCAGCCCGCCGGCCAGCCAGGCCGCAAAAAAAACAAAGGTGGATGGGACTGCCTTGGCCACATTCAGCGGGGCGCGGAAAATACCCATTCCAATAACAAGACTAACCACAATCATGGTAAAATCAAACAGCGTTAGCCTTGCAGTTTTGCTCATGCAATGAAGATAATGAATATTAGATATTAGGGTTTACATTTGACATTCAAAACTCATTCATCATCCGATGCGAACCGCTATATTTTGTCTGTTCTTTTGCCTTTTTATAACCCTGGTTTCAAAAGCCCAGGATGCTGCGGTTACGGATTCTGCACGCATGCTGGAACCGGTTACCGTAAAGGCTTTTGAGCAAAACAAACAATTAAAGGAAGTATCTGCGGCCATTAATGTTATCAATGCATCGCAACTGGACCGGTACAGCAATACCTCGCTGGTTCCCGCTATCAACAGCACCGCCGGCGTAAGAATGGAAGAACGTTCGCCCGGCAGTTACCGGCTGAATATACGCGGCAGCACATTGCGGTCGCCCTTTGGCGTAAGAAATGTAAAAATATACTGGAACGATATTCCGTTTACCGACCCGGGTGGTAATACCTATCTTAACCAGCTCAGTTTTTCCAATATAGCATCTGTTGAAATTATCAAAGGCCCCGCAGGAAGTATTTATGGAGCCGGCACGGGCGGTGCCGTGTTGCTGAAAAGCCAGCCGGCAAAATGGCAACCTGGAATAATAGCCGGCTACACAGGGGGAAGTTACAATACAAATGCATTTAGTACACAGATAAATGCAGGAACAGACGAAAGGCGCAGTAGTTTTACTTATTCACACCAGGCGAGTGATGGTTACCGTTACCATACCAATATGCGCAGGGATATTGGCACCTGGGAAACACAATTGAAAGTAAGCGACAAGCAACAACTCAATGCCAGTTTTCTTTACGGCGACCTGTATTATCAAACGCCCGGCGCACTTACCCTGAAAGAATATACCGCCAATCCGAGATCCTATCGCCCGCCTGCCGGTGGTTTGCCGGATGCCGAGCAATCGCATGCTGCCATTTACCAGAAAATGGTACTGGCCGGCATTACCAACCACTATCATTTCAGCAATGCATTTCAAAATACGACTACTGTATACGCATCGTTTGTTCAGTTTACCGGCCCCACTTTCCGCACCTATGAAAAAAGAAGCGAACCGCAATTTGGCGGCAGGACTGTTTTTTCATTCAATCACCAGTGGGGAAAAGCCAGTTTTCAATGGGTAGCGGGTGCAGAAGCACAGCGCGGTTTTTTTAATACCAAAGATTTCAGCAACAATGGAGGCATTCCGGATACCTTACAAACAGACGATGATATTGGAAGCTGGATCTATGCCGTTTTTTTACAGTCGAATGTAAGACTGCCCGGCAATTGGGATATTACGGCAGGCGCCAGCTTCAACCAGTTTCATGTAAGCGATCAGCGGCTGTCTGACCCAACACTGAGCACCCAGCAAAGAACATATAGCAATGAGATTGCACCGCGGCTGGCAGTTTCAAAAAAAATAATTCCCAATGCATGGTTATATGCCAGCATGGCAAAAGGTTTTTCTCCGCCAGCCATCGCTGAAGTGCTTCCACCCAGCCGCAGCATTAACACCAGCCTTAATGCAGAAAAGGGTATTAACTATGAACTGGGTATTAAAAGCAACTGGCTGAATAATCGTTTATACATAGAAGTGAATGCCTTTTATTTTCGCCTGCAGGATGCCATTGTACAAAGAGGGGAAGTAAATGCGGCCAATTACTATGTAAATGCCGGCAATACCAAACAAAAAGGTCTTGAATCGCAGGTTGCCTACCAGTTGCTCAGTTATCCCGGTCATTTGTTGCGCCAGGCCAAAATCTGGGTCAACCATACCTGGAACGATTTCCGGTATAACGATTTTAAACAACTGACCGCAGATTATTCCGGCAATCCCATGCCCAGTGTGGCTAAAAATACTGTTGCTGCAGGGCTCGACTTTGTCTTCAAAGCCGGGTTCTATGGAAACATCACTTACTATTACAGCGATCCCATAGCGATGAATGATGCCAACACCGATTTTGCCAGTTCTTATAATTTGCTGGGCGCCAGGATAGGGTATAAAAAGACCTTTTCCCGGGTTGTCATGAACCTGTTTGCGGGTGCCGACAATCTTTTTGATGTTGCCTATAGTCTTGGCAATGATATCAACGCGGCGGCGGGGCGTTATTACAATGCAGCAGCGGGCAGAAATTTTTATGGGGGGGTCTCTTTTCAATGGAAGCATCAATAGTTTACAGTGCGATAGTGCAGTTTATCATTGCCCGCCACGTATCTCAAAGAATTGAAAGCAAGCCCTGCGTGACTTACATTTTTAATTGTACAATTTGCCATGTGCAAACATGAAACAAAAATCTGCCCATGTTGTCACTCAGCCTTTGAATGCAGGGTGGGCGATATAACCAGGTGCCAGTGTTATACGGTAAAACTCGATGATGCAGCGCGCGATCTTCTTGCCCGCAACTACAGCGATTGTTTGTGCGCGGATTGTATCAAAGCTGTTACTGCCGTTACACCGGAACAGGCAGACAACGGCGACGTTTTATAAGCCTTTGTTAACTTACCTATTGCAAAACATATATATCCTTGCATAGAGCCTGTCTTTTATCATTTCCTGCCTGCGCTTACTGCCTGGTTCAATGATTGGGTATTGTCTATCTTTGCGCAAATTACCCGGCATGGATTTTAAATACAGCGAACTGCTGACGGTTACTTTTACTTTATTTGCCATTATAGATATTATTGGTTCCATTCCAATACTAATAACACTGAAGGAAAAGATGGGTGGCATCAATGCCATGAAGGCCACACTTATTTCCGGGGCGTTGATGATATTATTTCTTTATATCGGTGAAAAATTTCTTCATATACTGGGTCTTGAAAAAAAATCATTTGCGGTAGGCGGTTCCATTGTTATTTTTATTCTTGGTCTTGAAATGGTGCTGGGCGTGGAATTTTTCAAAAGCGATAAGAATGCCCAATCAAGTGTGGCGGTGCCCATTGCATTTCCTATTATTGCTGGTTCGGGAACGCTGACCACCATTATGTCATTAAAAGCCAATTACCTGGACAGTAGCATCTTAATCGCCATCCTGATAAACCTGGTAGTGGTATTTGTGGTGTTGAAATCGCTTAATTTTTTGGAAAAATTACTGGGTCCGGCCGGTTTGATTGCCATCCGAAAATTTTTTGGCGTAATATTGCTGGCCATTGCCGTAAAAATCTTTGCCAGCAATGCACCGGGATTGATTAAATAATGTGAATTCTAATGTGATAAGTGTGGAAATGTGATGAATGTGTAAATACATTAGCCCGGCAAGTTCTTTAATGTAGAAATTAAGCAATACAGGCATTTTCACATTTGCCCTATTAGCATATTTCCACATTCTTCCTGGTCTCGTAGTACAATGGATAGTATAAGGGTCTCCGAAGCCCTGGATTCAGGTTCGATTCCTGACGAGACCACTTCTAAAAATCACAAACATATCATTATCAGCGTTTACCATCCGAATATAACTTGCTAGGGGACGATACAGGGGATGCCAGGCTAAAGATTTTTGCCTACATAGACGCAATTATTTTCAAGTTGCAGCTATAATCATAAAATTTCACTCAGATTTTCAACTCCCACATTTCTAATTTTCTAATTCCCTTAAAGTCACCCGCATTTGCGCATAATGAACGGAATCATATTAACAAGATTTTTATTTTGCAATAAAACAGTCCTACATTTAATTAGATTATTATTTCCCAGTAACGATTCACCCCCAACCTAAGCATGAAAAAACATATACTAAAAAAGTTTTTACATGAATCTGAATTAAGTCAAGCCGTTATTGAAAAACTCAACACATCGAACTTAAGCATACCCCTCAATGGAAATTTAAAAATCAAAAGGATCGCAAAGGGGTTCACCACCTTTTTGCCAACAGAAGACAACAAATTCTTTAAACCTCTTCCTTATTCACATAATAGACAAATAAAACTCATTCCTGAACCCGACCCAATCCTTGTGTACTTTCATGCTGCGTACCTAAACTTCATTCAAATAAATATCAAAAAAGGAGAAATTTTCGAAAAGTTAAATGAAGAAAAAAAGAATGAGGTAAAAAATGATTTCAACAAACTCAATAATCGAAATACATCTGCATAATTTATATGAAAATCAGGAAAATACAACTTGAAAACCATCCAATTTTAAACAATTTGGATTTAGATTTCACAGACAAAAATGGAAATACAGTAAACACAATCATCATTGCTGGTGAAAATGGTGTTGGAAAGTCTTTATTACTAAATACGATCCACGAATTTTCTCTACATACTTTATCTACCATCGCCAGAAACGAAAAATGGCTTTTCGAAATTCAATTATCCGATGAGGAAATTTCTTTTTTAAAAGAAATACCAGGACACAAACAATATCTTTCTCAAGCAATTACCAAAAATATTATTCAGATAGAGCTAAACTTCAATTTAGTAAATACTTGGGATCAAGTAAAAATTAGAGGGCTCAATCATGATAAGTTCTCAATAATATTACATGGTTCATTGTTTAATGATAAAGCTACTACACCAACATTGAATACAATATTTTCGGACGCGGAAATTAGTTTTACATCGAATGAAATATCCACGGTAACCTCAACAAATGTTGACATACAAGGCAAGAGAAGTGAAAAATCTACTCCAAACTTGGCCACACAAATCACTCAACTTTTGATTGATGTGCAAAGTATTGACGCTTTAGAACTTTCTCAATGGGCTAGGCAAAATCCTGGCAACCCTGTCCCTAACGAAATATTAGACAAGAGAACAAAAAGATTTGCTTCGGCATTCCAATTTATGTTTCCTACAAAAAAATTTATAAGCATTGAGACTATTGCGGGGAAAAAAAAGGTAATGTTTGAAGAATTCGGAAAGCAAATGTCAATAAATCAACTTAGTTCAGGTGAAAAGCAAGTCGTGTTTCGTGGCAGTTTTGTTTTGAAAGACAAAGAAAGCGCTAAAGGCACACTTATCCTGATTGATGAGCCAGAAATAAGTATGCACCCAAAATGGCAGTTAAACATTTTAGGCTTTTTTAAAAAATTATTCACAAATGATGACGGAGTTCAGACGTCACAAATAATTGTATCGACACATTCTCCCTTCATACTTCATAATGCAAAAAGATCCAATGATAAAGTAATTATTCTTAAGAAAAATGAGAAGGGTGAAATTTCTGTCTCAAAAGAACCGCAATTTTATTCTTGGTCGCCGGAAACAATTGTTCAAGAAGCCTTTGATATCTCAAATTTTTTCCACGACGAAAATGTAAATATTTTTTTAGAGGGGGAAACCGATGAGCGATATTTCGCCAAGTCATTAGAAATTTTTGACAAGTCAAATATTCCGTTAGTATTTAAATGGATTGGTCGAATAAACGATAAAGGAAATGTCGAAAATACAGGTGACACCGCCTTGAACCACGCCAAATCTTTTTTTACAGCTAACATGGAACAGACCAAAGCTAAAATAATATTATTATATGACAGCGATACGAATAAGCCGGAAGAAGACATTCAAAATATTTTAGTTAGAAAAATGTCTCAAAATCCTGAAAACGCAATTTTCAAAATAGGAGTAGAAAATCTTCTTACACTCATTCCAGAAATAGATCTACAGTCTTTTTACAGTGAAACAACAAAAATAGATGGTTATGGTGCACAAAGTATACTAAGAACACTAAACAAAACAAAGCTATGTTCCTTTATATGCGAGTCATTAAACAAAGAAAAACAAAAAATAGTCTTAGCTAAACTTAACCTCGAAATTGAACGAATATCTAAGATTTAAGTCTTTTTAAAAAGCCGCTTAAGCAATATACTTAACAATCAATTAAAATGGGATACAATATTTATATGTCATATTTATCTGGCAACTACAATATGACTCGTTTGAACTTAAATAATTTCTTGAAAAATATAGCTGATAGTTATTTGCATCGACAAATTCAAGAAATAGAAACTATTCCAAATAAAACTATGGTTGCTTTTAATCAATATTTTGATGTTCTTTTAGGAGAAATAATAAGAATAATTAAGTAAGTCACTGATCAATAATAACGCAATCCTAATTGCTAGCACATTTCACTTAAAGCTTCGATAATAATCATTACATGACCAATTACGACTTTTTAATTTTATCGCCATACGAATTTGAAATTTTTTGTAGAGATATTTTACAAAAACATCTCGCCCTCTTCATCGAGAGTTTCACAACTGGCAGAGATGGAGGCATAGATTTACGCTATTGCACCGATAAAAATAAAACTGTTATAATTCAAGCAAAAAGGTTTCAGGATTATAAATCACTTTATCCAAAACTTAAAGAAGAGGTTGCAAAAGTCACTTCACTTAAGCCCTCAAAATATATAATTGCAACAAGCGTAGGTTTGACTCCGCTTAATAAGACAGAAATATTAAATCTATTTCAACCCTTCCTTAAAAGTACAGTTGATATTTTTGGAAAAGACGATTTAAACAACCTGCTTGCACAACATAAGGATATTGAATTAAAATACTATAAACTTTGGCTATCCAGCACAGTTGTGCTCGAAAGAGTTCTACACAGTAAAATATATAATCAATCTGCGTTTGAACTTGAAGAAATAAAGTCGCAAATCGGGTTATACGTACAGAACAATAGCTATACCGAAGCTGTGCGCATATTGAATCAACACCACTATGTTATAATCTCAGGAATACCCGGAATAGGGAAAACAACACTATCAAGAATAATGATTTTTGCCTTGCTATCGAAAGATTTTGAAGAATTCATTTACTTGTCAGATAATATTGATGACGCCTACACTTTTTTCAAGGAAAATAAAAAACAAGTATTTTTCTTCGATGATTTTTTGGGAAGAAATTTCTTTGAGTCAAAAGGCATCTTAAATAATGAAAGTAAAATTATCAATTTCATCGAGAAAATCAAGAAATCGCATGACAAGTTCTTAATCCTAGCAACCAGAGAATACATATTAAACCAAGCTAAAAACGTCTATGAACAATTTCAAATTAAACAAATTAAAATTGCCAAATGCACCTTAGACCTGTCAACTTATACAAACATTATAAAAGCACAAATATTCTATAACCATCTATTTTTTTCGAACATTCCGCCTGAATATTTACGAGAACTCATATTAGGAAACAAATATTTAATTCTTGTCAAACATCCAAATTATAACCCAAGAATCATTGAAACTATTATAAATAGGAAAGTATGGGAACATTGCAAACCTGAAGATTTTGCCACATTACTTAAAACGTATTTTGACAATCCTGAAAGTGTTTGGACGTATGCATTTGAAAATTCGCTGAATAAATTCGCACAATATACCCTTATAACATTGTTAACACTGGAAACGCCTGTGTTAATAGAAGATCTTGAAATAGCTCTAAATACATTTCTCCAAATAAATAATTCTAAGTTCTTAATCCCTTTTGATTCAATTATATTTAAAAACGCCATTCGCGAATTAGAAAACACATTCGTAAAATCAAAAAAAGATTCGTACACATCTGTCGCCATTGAATACCAAAACCCATCGATCCAAGATTTCTTAGTTAACTATCTTCAAGACAAGAAAGATCTTGTCAACAGTCTACTTGGTTCAATTGTATTTTTTGAACAAATATTTACCATTTTTATGCTTGATAATAAGACCAAAAAAGGCACTAAGATAATAATAGATAAGTATCAAGCCGAGCTATTGGCAGATAGAGTTGTTAAATATTTTTATCATTTTAAATCTTCTAAAATTCACTCTGCAACACAAAGTCACTTTGATTCTTCAATACAAAGTCACAATCAAACAATTGAATGGAGAAAATCTCACCATTACTATTATGATTTATTAAAGAAGCTTCGTGAAGAATTTCCTGCTAACAAACCCATCGAAAATCTTGTTTATGAAGCATTCAAATCCAGGTTATACATTAATATTATTTTACCATTTGAACAAGACTCTTACATCGATCTAATTTCAAAACTTAACACTGAAAGACTAGAAATTGATAAAGAAGTGGCTCTTAAATCTCTAGTTGAAAACTTTGCCTTTGTAGATAGTATTATTTCATTCTCTAAATTGAAAACAGTCTTTCCGGATGAATATAAAAGAATAGTCGAAAGTGACCATTTCCATACAAAAATTAGCGATGTACTACGAGAAGGAATACTATCAACCGAAGACTCAGACTATGGCTACCTAAAAAAAGAAGTAAAAAATATCGAAATGGAATACCATTTTAATTTTGATGCTGAAATTAAAGAAATAGAGGCAAAAGAACGCGATTATGAAGAATATTTAGAAAATCAAATAGATAGCTACATGGACGACCCAACCGACGCTGATACTGAAAATAACCGAAAAGAAGAAACTATTATTGGTGAAATATTCAATAGCCTATTAAGCTAATGCCTTGATAGTACAAATAATTAATTTTGTATGGATATTCTGCCTGGACTACAAGTCACTTGTATGTTCCTTCCTTTTTAGTACGACAGTTCTTAAATGGCTTTCAAACAGACTTTATGGGCAATTCACTTAAATTGATTGGTATCGTTCTAAAGGATGCATTGAAGCTCTTTCTTGAAAACGACCCTTTAAAAATGGCCGGCGCCACTGCTTTTTTTACCATGTTTGCCTTACCTCCTATTCTCATTATACTGGTACAGTTTTTTAGTTTATTTATCGATCCGCAAACTATCAGGCATGAATTGTTTGTTAGCCTGTCTGATATTTTTGGAAGGGAAGCAGTGCGGCAAATAGTTTCCGTTATCCGGGCTGTTAAAAAATTATCCTACAACTGGGTGGCCACTGCGTTTGGATTTATTTTTTTGCTTTTTGTCGCCACAACGGTGTTCAAAATTATAAAGAGTTCTATTAACCAAATATGGGGGGTTCACAAACAGCCTCCTTCAAAAAAAGTAATTGCAAGCCTGCAATCAAGATCGCAATCGCTGGTAGTAATATTCGTAACTGGCCTGTTATTTTCAATCGGCGCTTTTATTGAAACCGTGCAGGTGTTTATTGGAAATTATTTCGTTAAGATATTCCCTTCTTTGTCCGGTACTTTCAACCAGGTATTATCTTTCATCATTTCTACACTCATCACCGCAATTTGGTTCCTGATTATCTTCAGGTATCTCAACGACAGCCGGCCAAAATGGAGCATTGCCTGGACAGGCGCTTTATTTACCAGCGTGCTGTTTGCCCTTGGAAAAATTATTTTACACCTGTTACTCAACTACAATAACATCAATAATATTTATGGAGCTTCCGCTTCAATAGTGTTGCTGCTACTGTTTATGTTTTATTCTGCCATGATATTGTATTATGGTACCGCTTTTACAAAAGTCTGGGAACAACATAAAAGCGACAAAGCGGGCTGATTGCTTGTCTGACACTTTTAGCGTCTCCCTACTTCTTTCTTTTAAAGTAATCGACAAGGCGGCAACGTTGACCAGCAAGAGCGGACTATAACCACCAATAGCATTTCTCAATTTTAGAAAACATGCATCAAGATGGTCAAACTAATGCTACGAAGAATGGTTTGAACCAACCAGCGGTTGTATGCAGGGTTACCAGGCCGGCATTGTTGCCCCCTTTGCAGAATCGGCAGGATCGGATTGAAATTTGCGATAACGATTAGTCATTCTAACTTGATTACATCCTGAAAGATCAGTTTACCCCAGCTATTTCCGTGCGCCTGCACAAGCAGTCCGCCTTCCGAAAGGCCGCCAAGTTTGATTGGTGAAAAACCAAGATTTTTCGCAAGCTCACCAATTTCCGTTGCTGCACCGTCATCGTCGCCCGCCAAAAACACTACTCTTCTGCCACCATGTTTGGCCGGATCCTGCGCAAGAATGGCAGCGCCTAAATGGTTAAAGCCCTTAACCAGTTTCCCGCCGGTAAAAGCTTGTGCGACTAGCTTTGCGGAGGGCTGCCCACCCAGTTGCTCAAGCGGCACGCCGTAGGCATTGGTCACATCTACGATGGTCTTCCCCTGCCAGTTGGGCAGGGCCTTCGCTACATCCGCGTGCGATTGAAAACGTACAGCCAAAAAGATAACGTCCGCTTTGACGGCTTCCGCAAGTGTTGCAGGAATGATCCCGGGTCCGATCGCGGCCGCATCGGGTGCAAAACTTTCCGGAGGACGCGTGGTTGCAACGGATACTTCTATGCCGCTGCGGGCAAACGCTTTCGCCAGCGCCTGGCCAATTTTACCGAAGCCAATAATTGCGTAGCTCCCTGATTTGTTTTGGGATTTACTCATTTTGATTTTTTTTTAATTATTTGATGGCCTGAATTATAAGCCTGCGCAATGTGGTAACGACTATTTTAGTGAGTAGTTGGTGAACCCACCGTTTAAAAACCATACATACCCCCCGAAACTGAAATTTGCTCACCCGTAATCCACGCCGCATCACCGGAAGCAAGAAATACTACAGCTTTCGCAATATCTTCCGGCCGGCCCCGGCGACCAAGCGGTGTATTTGCAATAAACATTTTTTCCGTCTCACTGCCAGTAATGACGCCCGCATTATGTGCACCTTCTGTTTCCGTAGCGCCCGGCAAAACAGAATTGACACGAATGTTTTTTGCACCCAGTTCTTTCGACAAAGAAATCGTTATGGCATCCAATGCCGCTTTAGTTGAAGAATATAACGAGACCCCCGCCATCGGCATTTTGCTTGCTCCTGAACTGATATTGATGATACTGCCGCCCTTATCACTAAACAGTTTCAAAGCTGCCTGGATGGTAAGTACCGGGCCCAAAACATTCACGTCGAAATGCTGGTGAAAAGTTGCTGCCGATACCTGTTCAATAGGTAAGTATTGCTGAAAAACTGCGTTGTTTACCAGAATATCCAACGTACCGAAAACCTTTTTTGCTTCTGCAAACAACCTGTTTACATCAGCTTCTTTAGATACATCGGCCTGTACCGGAATGGCAATGCCTCCATTGTCGGTTATCTCTTTAACCACGCTGTCCGCTCCTTCTTTGCTTGAGGCATAATTCACCACAACTTTTGCGCCTTCCAGGGCAAAGTGTTTTGCAATAGATGCTCCTATTCCTTTTGATGCGCCTGTTACTATCGCAACTTTGTTTTCTAGTTTACTCATTTTGAATTTTTTTTTGATTATTTAATGGCATGGGTTTAACCCCCTGCCGGCGTGGGTTCGATTACTTAGCCAAATAGGTCATGCCACCATCAACAAGAAGTTCTGCACCAAGCATAAACGAGGAATCATCAGAAGCCAGGAAAACTGCTGTTTGACCAATGTCAGATGGTTGCCCAATCCTTCCTGTCGGCATTGCACTTGCGAATTGTGTTTTTACAGCTTCAATTTGTTCTGCGGGAATAAACTTGTCAAATGCTGGCGTATCTGTTGTGCCTGGTGTTATTACATTTACCCTGATTTTTCTATCTAAAAGATCGCTTGAAAATCCTTTGGCAAAATAAATAACAGCTGCTTTTGAAGCGCCATAAAGCGTAAAATTCGCATATGCCCGATGTGCAGCGTTTGACCCTATCAGAATAATAGATCCGCCATCATTTATATAGGGCAGTGCTTTCTGAACAGTGAAATAAACACTTTTCAGGTTTACATCCATTGTCTTGTCATAACCTGCTTCATCAATGGTTGCTACCGTTCCTGCAGCACCCGCACCCGCATTGGCTACAACCACGTCTATTCTACCATATTTTTCAGATGTTTCTTTAAACACCCTTTCCAGGTCAGCAAGAATGGTTACATCGGCATTTATGGCTATAAAATTATCTCCCAGTTGAGCCACAGCACTATCTAAAGTTTCCTGGTTTCTGCCGACAATAACTCCTTTAGCACCTTCATTATTAAATGCCTGGGCTATGCCAAACCCGATGCCACTATTACCACCTGTAATCACTGTTACTTTGTTTTTCAGTTTACTCATTTGAGATTCATTTTATATTTGTTTCACAAAGTTACCTTCGATAGTTTATATTTGTAACTATTACAGTATCTACTGGTTACTATTGGGTAACTACAAATTTTTAAGCGTATGAGAGACGACAACTTTTGCAATTCGAATTGCCCGTTTACGAGGGCTATTGGCACGATTGGTAATAAATGGAAACCAATAATTATAAATGTCATTGGCACCCGCACTATTCGTTTTGGCCAGCTGGATGCCATTATCCCACACATTTCAAGGAAAGTACTGACCGAACAGTTAAAAGAATTGGAAGAAGATGGGTTATTGGAAAGATGGGCTTATAAGGAACTACCACCAAGGGTAGAATATAAGTTGTCTGAAAAAGGCCTGGCTTTTTTGCCAATTTTAGAAAACATAAAAGAATGGAACGCTAAATATGAAATAGCTCCATTACTTAAAGGGGCTGATTACAAGTAGCGTTAATTATGCCAGATGGTAAAAATCGAAATTTGGCAATGAGCAGGATATAAAAATCCCGATTATCTTATCAATAGGGTTGATAAATGATGAAGGGTTCCACTGTGGCGACAATCCCGGCAAATCGCGAAAGGTTGTTTGCTCCGCGGAAACAACAGGGATTTTTTTTTTATCCAGGCAGCAAAACGCAGCTTAAATCGCTACTGTTAAGTGTGGTTCAGGTTAATTGAAAATCAAAAACAAATTTATTCCTAACCAGACACACTAAGCGCTGATTTCAAGCTTATATCCTTTGCCGCGTATAACAGCAATTTTGATAGTAGGATCCAATTCCAGTTTTTTTCTGAGTTTTGATATAAACATATCCAGGCTGCGGCCTACTATAACGCCTTCATCCTCCCATATCTCTTTTTGTAACCGGCTTCGCTCTATAGTCTCGTTAGGAGATAACGCGAAAATACGTAGTACGCGGGTTTCAGTTCTGGTCAGGTCTATGGTCGTTCCATTTATCATGAGTTTACGGGTTGCTGCGTCGAACGACATTGCCCCCAGCGTAAACATATCAGCAGGCTGACTTTCAGGTAAGGCACTGTCAGCTATAGTCCTCCGCGGCTTAACAGATCTCAAAAAAATAAATCCAGCAAATGCTGCAAATAACAGGGCGCCCAAAAAATATCCATTCTTTGCTGTAGTTATACCCGTTGGTTTAAATTTAATGTTGACCATATAACATCCTTTGGGTTGCACTCTTCCTCTGCAAGCTACAATATCATCTTTTTTATTGTTGGATATAGCGTATCCATAGGCTACACTGGAGTTGCCACAGTTCAGAACGTTAACTACATAATCACGTGCGAGAGGGTCTTTGGCCAACAAACGCCGGGTAGTATTCACCAGCGAGTCCGGTTGAAAAGTAAGTGTATTCTCAAAGCTGATCTGGTATTCATTTTCGGCGATCTTTTTTACCGGAAGAACCCTTGATTTACTGTCGCCCGACTGTGTGAGTAGTTCATCTCCTATCCTCCGAAGCAAAACTTCCCTCCTGGCGATATCAAAGTTGTCACCGCCGGCCATACTGAATGCTGCGCAGATCACAGAGATAAACGAGAGTAATATCACTCCCCACAGGTACTTGCGTCTCCCGGAAAATAAATTTCGGCTGTCAAGCATACCATTTACAATTTATTTACAAAGGTTACATTTTTATTTACAATCCAGATTTCTCAGGCTGAAATACATCAAAGTATTTTTGTTGCACCAACTTTAAAAGGATATGAAAAATAAAAAAAATGCATTAAACGGATCCGATTAATAAGGAGATAAATCTATGTTAATTAAACCTGTAAAAAATATGAAAAAAGTTATTTATGCGCTGATCTTACCGCTGGTTGTGGTAAGCGGACTAGTATTTGCTAATCGCGAAATCAAAAATGAAACTTCTAAAAAATCAACCCCAAAGCCACTCTCTGCTGCTGAAAGGGAAGCCGAACTGAAAAAATGGGAGGCTACCCCTGAAGGTGTAAGGTTCAAAAAATGGGAAGCGTCTCCCGCAGGTAAAAAAGTGTATGCCGGTGCTGCTAACATAAGGAACCATATAAGTGCTTTTACCGATATGGAGGCTGTTATAACCTCTCTTTCTCTTCCGCCAGGGTCAAGATTGGGGTTCGGTGTAATGGCCAGGATTGATGGTGTCGATTACATTGTAACATTTGAGCCGGAAAAGTCTCAACTTGAGCAATTGCATAGCCTGAAAGTGAACGACAAAATAATTATAAGAAGCCATTACGTATCGTACGCGCCCAAGTATGCATACCCAATAGTATCGGCCGAATATGCAGAACGGGATAGTAAAATAATTTATAAACATGCGCCACGCAAAGGGGGTTGCTGAGTAAATAAATTATGAAATACGCACACGTATCTGTTTTGTTCCTGGTGCTTGTTTGTCGCACCTTCATATGTACTGCCCTGCCTGCGGCTTTCCGCTAATTATTAATCAATATGCTTTACGCTAAATTTAAAAAAATGAAAAGATTATTTGTGTTTGTCCCGGCTATCCTCCTGGTATTATTTCTATTAAATTCTTTTGTGCTAAAAGAAAAGGATGCGGCCAAAATAATTAGAAATAAATCAGGGCTTGTAAACATCGTTTTTAAGTCTACAGATGGCGGACAAACCTGGCAGGACATCAGCAAAGGGCTGCCCGAAAATTTGCGGAAAGATAGTATCCGGGGAAATAGCTTCTTTGCAAATGATAAAGGGCTGTTTTTAAGGGTTGGAAACGGACTTTATCACAGTACACCGGATGCCACAGCTCCATTTTGGAAAAAAGAGATTTTCCCCGGCGAACATAGCAGCATTGCCCCCGGTAAGCTCGGGGTATCTGCCAACAATTACTGGGGTGTAAATTTGAAAAAAACAAACGGAACGAGTGTATGGTCGCCGATATTCGATGATTCTCATGAGCTGCCACGAATACGCAGCGTTTTTGAAACTGCCGGCGGTACAATTTTCATCGGCACCGACAGAGGCCTTTTTAAAACTGATAACAGTGGAAAAACCTGGAAGCTTGTCTATACCGGAGCCTTTGTAGGGCATTTGGCAGAGTTGGATGGCATACTGCTGGCGACCGGTGTGAAAAGGATAATAAGATCGACCGATAATGGCGAAAACTGGGCGCTGGTGACAAGTGATAGCAGTGTGGTTTTCGATGTAAAACAGATCAAAGGTGGATTCGCTGCTATGATTTCTACTTCAGCGTCGAATCCCAGGGGGATAGAGACATCCTACGACGGCGGTAAAACCTGGCAGCCCAATAATGCCGGCAACAAAGTTGTTATTGATTCAATATGGCGGACCTGGAATGATCGCCCTCTTGTGAAAGCCTACATGACTTCAATTATCCAGGTTGGTGAAAACTTCGTTTGTGTTCATAATGACGGCATTTTTCGATCATCAGACAAGGGCAAAACATGGAAATTTTTACTTCCTTCTATAGACGGTAAGGTCTTCAATTTATTTGTTTCAGGCAACGTGATCTATGCCATACCCAGCAAGGGTGGATGTTGAAAAATGCAGGTTAATATTCATGCATTGTCTGTCTGCCCGGGGTCTGCCCGTGAAGACTCAAATTTTCAAGAGCTATATGGGCAAGGCGCCGGGAGACACAAAAAAATAAAAAATCAGAGCCGCAGCGCTTCCTATCCCTTATGCCAAAATCCTCACTGCTCAGTTTCGTTTGTTATTATTTTTCCATTGGGCAAATACGGATGGCCGCAGGCGATAGCGCGCGATATTACCTTCATGAAGCGATAACAATTCCGATTCAACTGCTTTGGCAAAAAGGGATTGATCGGTTTGCGGCAATTCACCTGCCTTTGTTTTTATAGCACTTATGGCTTTATCAAATGTGATTCCATCAGTAACTATAGTTGACACCAGGTTTTTGATCTGATCGCGGTACCGGAGCCGGAAAGGATCAGGTTCACCCAGCGATTGCTGCACGACTTTATACCGGCTGGCAGAACGTTCATATGCCCAGAGAAAGACATCCCGCAAGAGATCTATCTTGTTGAGTTCATATACCCCGAGCATTCCTTTGATATAAAGTTCTCCTGGCACATCAATAAAAGACAACGGCACCAGGTTTTCCCGGTTGAATGGGATATTGACTGCTAACCGCGATACCCGTTTATTGACATCATCGAATGGTTGCAGGTAAGGAAGGTGGACCATAACAAAAAAGGCCTGTTCAAAAGGATTTTGTATCAGGTTTGTTTTTGCCAGCAGCAGTTCAAACCATTCCTCTATCTGCTGCGGGATGCCGGGTGGAGTATAAACAGATTTACCAATGGCCACCGGTATATGCCTAAGCCGTCCCGAAGCGGCGGGATCCTCCAGGAGGTTATCGGACAAGAGTGCATGCAGGTTAAGCAAGGTATACCGGTTGAAACCAATTGCCTCAGCGTCCTCTACGATAAATTCAATGGCTGCCTTGTGGTTCAGTATCATCTGTGCTTCAGTAGCGCTTTTCCCCCCCGCCTCCTGGCCATAGGCAATCAGCCGTTCTGTATCCAGCAAACTATAGGTATTCCCTTCCAGCCTGCTTGAATTAAAGGAAAGGTCAATGAGAAGGCGGTGTAAAATAGCCTTTGCATAGGTACCTGCAGGCTGCCCCGGCATAGCGGCTTTTCCCAGTTCTTCCAGTTTTGTTATATGTTCCGCTGACAGATAACTATCGGTGTTGGGGCGATAAGATTGTAAAAAAATTGCATTATACCCTACTGGTATCCGTTGTTGAATAGGCCGGCTGACCTGTTCCAGGATCTTTCCGCTCTCCCGTGATAAGGGGATTGTTACTTCATTGGCAGGTTGGACAGGGACATGATTAGCCAGTTGGTATAGCTTTGACCGTGTGTGCCCGAAAGCAATGACTAGTTGCTGATCCACTAACTCCTGTAATCTGCGTTGAAGAGTGCGAATGGGCAAATCCAGGCCGGCAGCTGCCTGGATTTGCCGGATCGAAAGCTTTTTAGCTGCCTGGGCCAACACGTTCTTAATGATTTCCAATTGTTGGTTGATGTTTAACCTTTCCGCCATTTGCGACACTTTACGACAAAATTAGCATTATTTTGTCGCAAAAGAACGTTTGCGACAAAATTTGCCGTATTACGACATATTGCGTCAAGGTTTGACAGAGATCTACCGACCCAAATCCGATTGTTTCAACTACACAAACTTTAGACCTTTTGATGTGCCAATGATCAGGGAATCAATCACGATAAATCATTCTTTATTTTTTGAATACATTTGCAGCCGATGAAATGGATCGCTTTCATACTGGCTTTTTATGTCTTGCTCTGTGCAACCATTCCCTGTTGTGCAGGCGATGATTGCGGAGGCGCAGTAAAAACAGAAAAAAGAACTGGCGAATGCAAAGGCGATTGCTCTCCTTTTTTTAGCTGTGGCAATTGTTGCGGGTTTTCGATCAATGTGCAGCAAATCAATATAACGCCCATCACTGTTTTGAAAAAAACTGACTGGCCGGCTTTCTATATCTCATCCCATTCCGGCTATTTCCATTCTTTTTGGCAACCGCCCCGGCTCAGCTAGTCTTACTACCGATTTTTAGCAACTTATTGTTTACTTAATTTTTCATTGTAATGAAGAAGGTTTTCTTTCTATTCATAGTAACATGCATTTTCCGCATTTCATACGGCCAAAATATATTCAGGGCAGTTATTAAAGACAGTCAAACAAAAGAAATACTGCCAGGCGTATCAGTTCTTTCTGCACTCAATCATTCCGGTGCCAAATCCAATGCAGCCGGTTTAATAGAAGTTAACAATATACCGGATGGCAAACAGGTGTATATTTTTTCCCATACGGGATATGAAAGCAGGAGAGACAGTTTCAATTTTCCATTGCCCTTACACGACACCTTAATAATCCTGCTGGAACCCGAACACAGGGAGCTGGAAGAAGTGATTGTTCAATCGACCAGGACCAGCAGAACAATCGCGAATACACCCACCAGGGTGGAAACCATTGACAAGGAAGAACTGGACGAGAAAAATAATATGCGCCCGGCAAATGTATCCATGCTGCTTCATGAAAGTACCGGTTTGCAGGTTCAGCAAACTTCTGCAACTTCCGGCAATGCTTCTATCCGTTCCCAGGGTCTGGATGGACGATATACCCAACTACTAAAAGACGGGTATCCAAACTTTGGCAATTTTGCCAGTGGATTGAGTGTGCTGGAGATTCCCCCGCTCGATTTAAAACAGGTAGAAGTAATAAAGGGCCCCGCCTCAACACTATATGGTGGTGGTGCTATAGCAGGCGTAATCAATTTCATTTCTAAAACCCCCACGGAGAAAGGTGCGTATGATTTTATCATCAATCATTCAAATGTTGGGCAAACAAATATTGGCAGCTATGCTTCAAAAAAGAAAGGCAAATTTGGCTACAGCATTTTAGCATTGGCGAATTTTCAAAAAGCATATGATGTTGACAAGGATGAATTCTCTGAACTGCCCAGGAGCAATAATTTCACCATCCATCCACGCATTTATTATTATCCCAACAACATCACTACGCTGATGATAGGAAACAGTTTTACCAAAGGCAATAATAAAGGGGGCGATATGCAGGTGATTAATGGTAAAACAGACGCTAACCATACTTATTTTGAAGAGAATAATACCATTCGCAATACCAGCACTTTTGAACTGGAAAGAAAAAATCAACATAAGGGTAGCTTCAAAATAAAGCAGGGTGTTAGTTTTTTTGACAGAAAAATAAACATACCGAATTATAATTTTTCGGGCCTTGGCACCAACAGCTTTACGGATATTTCCTATGTTTTTAATAAGCAGCAACACACAGTAATTGGAGGAATCAATGCACTGTATGATAAATTCAAACAGACCCATGCAACGATTACCAATCAAAATACCCAATCCTTTACTGCAGGCTTTTATGTCCAGGACACCTGGGATATCAGCAGCATCGTAAAAATTGAAAGTGGAATAAGGTTAGACAATACCAGTTACAGCAATATCAATTACGAAAGAAATCAAACCTTTGTCCTGCCCAGGGTGTCTATTTTGTTTAAAATAAACGACCATCTCTCCTCCCGTATTGGCGGCGGTCTGGGTTATAAGATTCCTACCATTTTTACCGAGCAAACCGAAGCCATGCAATACCAGCATGTATTGCCATTAAATAATGTAACCGCCGAAAAAAGTGCAGGCTTCACAGTTGATATCAATTATAAAACCAGGATCAACGATGATTTATATTTTAGTATTAACCAGCTATTTTTTTATACGCAAATAAATAAACCCCTGGTTTTGCAACAGGACGTGAACGGGAACTATCATTTCAGCAATGCGTCCAGCCCTGTAAAGTCCGGAGGATTCGAAACCAACATAAAATTGATTTTTGATAACAATATTAAATTGTTTGCCGGTTACACTTTTATTGATGCCAGGGCAGGGTACCTTACAGGCAATCAATTCCTGTCTTTATTACCAAAGGATAAATTGAACCTTTCCCTTATTTATGAAAAAGAAGACAATTTTAAAATTGGACTGGAAGGGTATCTTACCGGCAACCAGTATTTATACAATGGAAAACAAACACCCTCATTTTGGGAGTTTGGCGCAATGGCTCAAAAAACAATAAAAAAGATTGCCATTTTTATCAATTTTGAAAATTTTACCGACCAGCGTCAGAGTAAGTACAAAACAGTGGTAAATCCACCCCATAACAATCCGGTCTTTGACGATATTTGGAATCATACAGAAGGATTTGTTATTAATGGGGGAATAAAAATAAAATTATGATGCAACAGGAGGTTATTCCACAAAATGCCAGCAAACCCCTGCAATGTCAATGATGTTAACTTCTTTTCCGTAGGGCTTTTCGGTTACTGCGCTGATATGGATACTAAATTTTTCCGGCAATTTCCTGCTGATAACATCATTTCTGAATGATTCGGCGTTGGTTATCCGGACTATCAGCATGTAGCTGCTGGCAAAATCGGGTTTATCAAAACGTTGTAACGTAAACTTACAGCCATCCCATTCAAAATCTGCATAATTGTTATCAGCCCAGGTTAATGTAAATCCCAGGGCCTGGAAGAATTGTTTGGACTGCTCAAAATCTTTCCCCGATGGAACGATGGGCTCAATAGATAAAAGTTTCATGGCTTTATATTTTACATGCGCAAAAACATTTCTGTTCGTGGCAGTTAAAATTACTTCATCCCGGCTTACACTTTACCCCGTTACAATTTCATTCTTATTTGATAAAAAACCTGTCGTGATAAACTGCTGCAGGAAAGGCAATCTGTCAATTTGCTAATTTTGGATATGAGTAATCCCGGCAAGAAAGCGCCTTCTCCACTCGCATACCTGCGTGATATCATCGCATTTCCTGTTATGGTGACCGTTGTTATTCCCTATTTCTTTCTGTACGATAAAAAACAGGCGTTTATTCCGGATAATACCTTTATTAAAATTACAGGGATCGCTTTTTTTGTCGCAGGCCTGTTTTTATTTCTTTCTACCAACTACTTATTTGTAACCATCGCCAAAGGAACACTTGCACCCTGGAGTCCCAAACAACAACTGGTGGTAAAAGGCCCCTACAGGTATTGCCGTAATCCTATGATAACGGGCGTGCTTTTCATACTATGCGCGGAATCGCTTTATTTTCATTCCACCAATATCCTGCTCTGGGCCGGCTTCTTTTTTTTAATGAACACCTTTTATTTTATTACAGTGGAAGAACCGCATTTGCAGCAAACCTTTGGTGAGCCATATAAAACCTATAAGGCAAATGTGCCGAGGTGGCTGCCCAGGTTAACGCCATATACCATCAACATGTAAGCAATGACAAACCTCCGCTACATAGCACCTTTTTTTATAGTTGAAAAACTGCAGTCCTCCATTTCGTTCTACACCGGTAAACTTGGATTTAAAGTACTGTACATGGCGCCTGAGCCTGAGCCTTTTTTTGCGATTGTTGGCCGCGACCAGGTTTCTATTATGCTGAAGGAAATTGCGGCTGATATAAAGCCCGTTCCCAATTGTACACGCCACGAATGGGCACGATGGGATGCATACATTTCTACTGCAGATCCCGACCTGTTGTTTGATGAATATCGTTCGGCCGGCCTGGCGTTTCACCAACCTCTTATGGACGACAATGACCGTTTGCGCGGATTTGCCCTCAGGGATGCAGATGGATATGTGCTGTTTTTCGGTCGGCCGATTAACAATTAAGGCCATTAACTCCGACCACGAGAGCCGCAAATTCGCAGACAAGAAAGCCGCAGATTCACAGATTTTTCCGCGCATCTGCGTCAAATTTCTCTGTCTTAAAAAAAATTTGCGTAAGTAAATCCTTACATATATATTTGTGTAAGCAAACGCTTACATATTATGCCCATGCAAACAAGAAGAGATGTTTTTCAGGCCATTGCCGACCCTACCCGGCGTGAGATTATCCAGCTGATAGCTGCCCAATCATTAAACCTGAACGCCATTGCAGAAAAATTTGAGGTGAGCCGGCCGGCCATTTCGCAACATATTAAGATCCTTACCGAATGCGGTTTGATTGTTATAAAAAAACAAGGCCGCGAAAGATACTGTGAAGCCAAACTACAGCAGCTTGACCAGGTTGCTGCCTGGGCTGAACGCTACCGGCAACTATGGGCAGATAAATTTGATGTACTTGACAGGATGCTCATTGATATGCAGGCGAAAACCAGGCGGAAACAACGAAAAAAATGATTTTGTTGTTGGTGAAAAAAAACAACAACGGCGAAAGCACCAACAACGGCAAAAGACCCGAAGGAAATAATGCCAGGCAACGTTCATTCATTTCATCATACTATTAAACTTTACACAAATGACAACTACAAAAAACATTACCAGCATTAAGGCAGAACCCGGCAAACAGGAGATATTTATTACCAGGGAATTTGATGCACCACGTGAACTGGTGTTCAAAGCATTTACCGATGCAAAATTGGTAGCGCAATGGCTGGGCCCGCGTGACCTTACCATGAAAATTGAAAAATTTGAACCCAAAACCGGCGGCTCTTACCGTTATATCCATTCCATGGGTGAACTTTCATTCGGCTTCCACGGCGTAGTACATGAAGTAACATTTCCTGAAAGAATCATCCAGACATTTGAGTTTGAAGGCTTACCCGAAAAGGGACATGTAACACTTGAAACCGCCAGGTTTGAGGCATTGCCCGGTGGCAGAACAAGATTCACCAACCAGTCTGTTTTTCAATCAGTAGCAGACCGCGATGGCATGCTGCAAGCCGGTATGGAACGCGGCGTGAACGACTCATATGAACGGCTTGATGAACTCTTTGAAAAAGGAGCCGTAAAATAAACAACTGCTTCAGCATTCCAGCCCTTTCTTCAATACAACGAGGAAAGGGCTTTTAATTGCAACCGTTGTTGGTGCAAAATCTCTTTTTAACAAGCCGGTTTTTTAATACCTTGAGACCTGCGGCTATAAAGCCCCTTCATACACCATCAACTGGAAAACAAAATGAAATTCAGGCATGTAACACCCATCCTTTATGCAACGAATGTTGTGGAAAGTATCCGGCATTACACTACTGTGCTTGGATTCGAAAACAGCTGGGACTGGGGCCATCCGCCAACTTTTGGCGGCGTAAGCAAAAATGGCATAGAAATTTTCTTTTGTGAAAAAGGACAGGGAAACCCCGGCACATGGCTTTCTATATTTGTTGACGATGTAGATGCCTATTACGAAGAAATAAAATCAAAAGGCGCCATCATTGTAGCTGCACCGGAAAACATGGAATGGGGCATAAGGGAAATGCTGGTAGAGGACCCGGATGGGCACAAAATAAGATTTGGCCATGGCATTCATGTTACAGATAAAAAACAGGAAGCAACCCTGCCTTCTACCATAAATATTATTCACAGAACCCCCACAGCAAAGGAACATCTTGATCTTTTAGCAGCTGTTGGGTGGTCGTCTTCAATGAGCGATGCACAGGAAGCCCTGGTGCTGGCTGCACCGGTATTTGCGGTGGTAGCAGAAGATACAGTAAGCGGCAAAACTATCGGTTGCGCTTTGCTACTGGGCGATAACGTTAGTTTCTATTATGTAAAAGATGTAATGGTGCACCCCTCCTTCCAGCACCAACGCGTTGGCACCGCCATGATGGAGCATATAACCAACTGGCTGGATACACAAGGTTCGGAAGACGCCCTTATTGGATTGTATACGGGAGACAACCTTTCTTCCTTCTATGAAAAATTTGGCTTTAAACCGGCTTTCGGCATGAACCGGAAAGTACAGCGCAATGAAAAGAAATAAACCCTTTCTTTTAGAAAACCGCAATGATTGCCTGCTTATTCGTAACTATTATTGCATAGTCAATTTATTGTAGTTTTAAACAATGAGCATCTCAAAAATTTTTAAAGACTTTTCCGAAAGCGAAAAATCCAGTGGCTTTGTATTAATAGGCTGCACCATTGTTTCACTGGCTATTGCCAACAGCTCTTTGGGCGAAGCCTATACACATTTCTTTCACCAAAAACTCAATCTTTCTTTTCTTACGCCTGAACTGAATTATAGCATTGAGCATTGGGTCAATGATGGCCTGATGGCCATCTTCTTTTTACTGGTGGGCCTGGAAATAGAGCGTGAATTATACATCGGCGAGTTATCCAGCTTTAAAAATGCTTTGTTGCCCATACTGGCTGCTGCAGGCGGCATGCTTTTCCCAGCCCTGATCCATTTTATTTTCAATAGCGGCAGCCCAACACAGGCTGGCTTTGGTATACCCATGGCAACAGATATTGCTTTTGCACTGGGCATTCTTTCGCTGGCCGGAAACAGTATTCCACCGGCGCTGAAAATTTTTCTTACTGCACTTGCCATCATTGATGATTTGGGAGCCATTAGTGTTATTGCTGTATTTTATACAAAAGGGTTTTCTATTCACTATTTTGTTACAGCACTGATAATCTTTGTTATCCTGTTTATAGCAGGCAGGAAAAAAATGTTTTACCTGCCCATATACCTGCTGGGCGGCGTTGTAATGTGGTACTGTATGCTTAAATCGGGCGTACATGCAACCATTGCCGGGGTATTACTGGCTTTTGCTATCCCGTTTCAAAAAGATAATGACGGGGGCATGTCCCATAAACTACAGCTCTTCCTGCATAAACCAGTTGCATTTATTATCCTGCCCATATTTGCGCTGGCCAATACAGCCATTATTTTTCCCGACCATTTGCTGAATAGTTTTACTACCCATAACGCTATTGGTATTATTGCCGGACTTGTGCTGGGAAAATTTATCGGTATATTTTTTACGTCGTGGCTGGCAGTAAAAATGAAACTTGCCAGCCTGGCTACAGACTTAAACTGGGGTCACCTGCTCGGCGTTTCTTTGCTGGGTGGTATTGGCTTTACCATGAGTATCTTTATTACCAACCTGGCCTTTAATGATGCAGCTATTGTTACCGCTTCTAAAATGAGCATATTGCTGGCTTCCGTTACAGCAGCCATAGTGGGGCTATTTATTTTAAAAAGTAACCAGGCGCGGATGGTAAAACATTCACAAAAATCTTAATCATGCCGTGTCCCTTCTTTTACCTGGAACACATGCAGCACTTGTGGAAACAATGCGTCCATGGTTTCCGCAGCACCTTTTGAAGAACCCGGCAACGTAATCACCAGGCTATTTTTTATAAACCCCGCCACGCCCCTCGACAGCATTGCATAAGGCATTCTATCCTGGCCGTAGCTGCGGGCCTTTTCCATAATGCCTTCAATTTCCTTATCGAGCAACGGCCTTATTACATCCGGCGTTATATCACGCGGCGAAACACCTGTACCGCCTGTAAACAATACCAGATCGTAACCGTCATTACTTAATGAAATTGCTTTTGCTTTGATTATGGCTGCATCATCTGGAACAATATCATACACCGATGTTTCAAGTCCTATTGATTGCAGCCTGCCGATAATCGCTCTTCCTGCCGTGTCTGTTTTTTCACCCCTGGATACTGAATCGGAACAAACGATTACTGCGCATTTTAATGATGACGAAGCCGTTACAAAGCCCGATTTACCACCTTCTTTACTGACCAGCTTTATGGAGCTTATCTCTATGCCCTTATCAATTGGTTTCAGCATATCGTACATGGTAAGTGCCGTAACTGATGCGCCGTGCATGGCTTCTACTTCCACACCTGTTTTATAAATAGTATGCACTTCGACAGTTATAATGATGTTTAATCCATCTATTGCATGGGAAATAGCGGCAAATTCTACCGGCAGGGGATGACAGTCGGGTATTACATCACTTGTTTTTTTTACCGCCAGCAGACCTGCGGCCCTTGAAAATTCGAACACATCGCCTTTTGGCACCCTGCGCTGTTCAATGGCTTCTATGGTTTGCGGGGCAGAACATTTTACAATAGCCGTTGCAACAGCCTTGCGGAGGCTGTTGTTCTTGTGCGTTATATTCACCATCTTCTATAAATTAATTTTCCACTGATAAGACTCATCCTCCATTATTTCCCTGCCCCATACCGGCAGTTCCGCTTTTAACCGTTCTACCGTTTCCTCACAGGCATCTATAGCTGCTTTTCGGTGGGGTGCGGATGTAAAGACAAAAAGACATATTTCACCCACGGCTATTTTACCCAGGCTATGATACACATGCATACAGGTGAGTGCATATTTTTCAAATATGGCCTGCCGGATGACATGCATTTTTTCGTTTGCCATTTCTTCATAGGCGGTATATTCAATGGCAGCCACCTTTTTCCCTTCAATGGTGTCTGCCCTTACCTGGCCCAGGAAAATACTGTGCCCGCCAATAGCCGTTTTGGCCGCATGCTGCTGAATGCTGTCGCCTATAAAGGAAGCTGCAATGGGCCCGTTGATAAATATATTTCTTGGTGTATGCACGGCTATTTTTTAGTTTGACTGTTCTTTTTTCCATTGCAGGATTCCACCCGCAAGGCTGAATATTTTTTTTGTGTTTCCAAATTTACCGGTTAATAATCTTACGGCCTGCAGGCTTCTTGTACCCGACTGACAAAAGACCACAATGGTGTCGCTGTCCGTATCCGGAAAATCATTTTCAATATCGTTCAGCGGAATATGAATATGCTGAAATTCAGTAACTGCCGGCAGCTCGTCATATCCACGGACATCTGCAATCAACACCTTACCTGTATCCCTCAGCTTATTAAATGCCTGCGAATCTATTTCATACCTTCCCGGTGCTGCGCCGCATAGCCAGTCATAGTTCGTTTGCATAAATGTTGCTGCATCTGCCGGAACCAGGCTTCGGGTTGCCTCACGCGCCGTCAGCTCCAGTTCAAATACCTGGTTACTGAGCGAATTGTAGGTAAAAAGTTTGTTGATTAAGGGATGACCTATTCCTGTAACCAGTTTAATGGCTTCATTTGCCTGCATAGTGCCAATGATGCCCGGCAGTACACCCAGCACCCCGGTCTCTGCACAATTGGCTACTTCACCCGCTGCAGGTGGTTCCGGAAAAAGATCCCTGTAATTAACTGCAGCTTCATCGTTTTGCAAAACCGCATTGAATACGGCTACCTGTCCTTCAAACTTTGATACCGCTCCGTACACCAATGGCTTATTAAGCAGTACGCAGGCATCATTAATCATATAGCGTGAAGCAAAATTATCGGTGCCATCAATAACAATATCGTATTTGCCAATCAGCGGCAAAGCATTGGTAACGGTTAGCCATTCATCAAAGCCTTCAATAATGATTTCGGGATTTAGCAGGCGTAAAATTGAAGCAGCCCGTGTTGCCTTTAACAGGCCAATATCATTTACCGAATACAATACCTGCCGGTGAAGATTATGCAGCGCAACCGCATCGCCATCAACAATACCGATGGTACCAACACCTGCTGCCACCAAATATTGGAGGCTGGCACAACCCAGACCGCCTGCACCAATTACCAATATTTTTGACTGCAAAAGTTTTTCCTGCCCGGCTTCACCAAATTCTTTCAGTGTTGTCTGGCGAATATATCTTTCATATGATTTATGACCGTTGTTCATGTTTATCCACCAGAAAAAGGAGGCAATAAAGCCACACTGCTTGATTCGTTAATAAGGGTAGTATTGCTGATAATTTTTTTATTTACCGCAATGATATATTTTGCGTCCTTCATTAAAGGATACGATTTATTTATTTCCGCCACCAATTCATCGGTATCCTGCACATCAGAAACCGTAAAGCTGTCACTGCCCGTGATATCGGTAAGCTGACCAAATAAAATAATTTTTACCTGCATAACAATTCGCTCCAAACGCCTTCTAAAACAGAAGGGCTTACATTTTATTTAACGCGTTCAACAATAATTTTTGCAAGACTTTTCAAAAATCTGCGCCCCGTGGCCTGGTCGGAAGCAGACAAAACAGCAATCCTGTCTTCTCCCGCCTTTGCAGGCTTACCATCCGATTCCGTAATAACCATTACATGATTGCCAATATCTGTATTGTACAATTCATTCCATGAAAACACTACTTTGTAATTATCGGTAGCAACGCAGGTAATGTATATTTCACTCAGCAATTTGGGTGCAGGCATATCGATTACTGCTTTATCAATGATATCCTTCAGCAAAATACCTTTTATATTTTTTATGACCCGCTTTCTTTGCATCAGGTGATTATAAATAACGATGCTGTCAACACCGGTAGCTTTATACTGGCCCGCCTGGTCCAGCGAGAAACCAAAGCTGTTTTTCACTTTGCCTTCGATGGTAAATTTATCTGTGGGCGGCACATTTTCCTGGCTATTGGCAATGCCGGCCAACAATAAAAGTACCAGGGAGAGTTGAAATATTTTTTTATGCATGGGTAAATAATAATTTGTAGGCTGCCAGTGCCAATACCAATCCCAATGTGTTTTTCAAAATGGTTTGTTTGAATTTCAGAGAGCCGAAATACGCTCCGCATAAGCCGGCAACAAACGCAATGGCCACGTACGCGTACATGTCGGCGCTAAAATATATCCCTTTTTTTAGCTGGCCGAAAAGGCCCGACAGGGAATTGACAAATATGAATGCTGCGCTGATGGCGGCTGTTTGTTTTTGATCTGTCCACTTAAGCAATAACAATACCGGCGACAGTATGATTCCCCCGCCAATTCCAATCAACCCCGATAGAAAACCAATTAGAGCACCTATTAAAACAGACAAGGCAATGTTTGGTTCCTTTTTCTCTTCTACTTTAATATTGGAAAAGAACAGAAACCGGATGATGGGAATAATCAAAAGCAAACCCAATATTTTTTTGTAAATGGTACCGTCTATAGTAATTAATCCGCCAACGAATGCCATGGGCACCGATGCAATGGCAAAGGGAAGAAATATCTTCCATTTAAAATGCCCGCCCCGGTAAAACTGAATAAACGATACCGTAGAAACAAACAGGTTTAGCAGCAAAGCAGTCGGCTTCATTACCTGTGGTGAAAAACTAAATATGGCCATCAATGCCAGGTAGCCGCTGGCGCCGCCATGGCCCACCGATGCATATAAAAATGCTATCACAAACAGCAGCCCGTAAAATAAATACATGTTCTCCTGCATTAACCCTTTTTTAAAAACACAATAAATGAATTTCGGCCAATTCTCCTTCTCTGCAAAGGGTTGTTTCTTCCGGCACCTTAATTAAGCAATTGGCTGTGGCAAAAGAACTCATGCGGTAAGATTCCTGTGCATCCAGCGGCGTGGCTGTTCTTCCATCATACCACCCTTTTAAAAAATGCGTCAGACCTGCCGGCTTTTGAAAATCTTTTGCCCAGGGCACATACAGCGACACTAAATCAGCCCTCAATGCCGGTAATACATATTCATAAAAACAGGTAAGGACGGATGAAGGGTTACCCGGCAAACCGAAAACCAGTGTATTTTCTGTCTTTCCGAAATACAATGGCTTACCCGGTCTTTGTTTTATTTTATGAAACAATTGCGTAACGCCACAGGCTTCTGCCGCCTGCACTACAAAATCATAATCGCCTACGCTAACACCACCTGTAAGCAAAACAAGATCAGTCTTTGAAAGCGCTTTCCTCAATACCTGTTTTACGATTTCCGGTTCATCGGCTGCCGTGTATACAGTTACATCAAACACCTGCAATTGTTTTAAAACGGCGTTTAAAGCAAATGAATTGGATTCATATACTTCTCCATACGCCAGTGGCAGACCCGGCTGCTGCAATTCATTTCCGGTTACAATTATACTGACCGAAGGCCGCGAAAATACATTTACGCGGGTGATGCCCATACCTGCCAAAAAACCAATTGCAGCAGGAGACAAAATACTATCTTTTTCCAGTGCCAGTTCACCGGCCCTGATGGCCGAACCTTTTGCCCTTACGCTATTACCTTTTTGCAGGTCTTCTTCATTAATAAATAATTCATTACCGGTTACAGAAGTTTTTTCCTGCATAATCACTGTATCTGTTCCGGAAGGCAGGGGTGCACCGGTAAAAATCCGTACTGCCTGCCCTGCATTTACCATAAAGTCTGTTTTGCTGCCTGCCTGCATTTCGCCCTGCAACTGTAATTTCTTTTTCGGTTGCCAGCCGTCGTAACCAAAAGCATAGCCGTCCATGGCCGATTGCGGAAATGCCGGTGTATCTACAGGACTATAAACAGGAGCAGCCAGCCGCAATTGCACGGCATCCTGCAAAGGCAATTGTATGGAGGGCAGTATAAGCTTATGGTCTGCTATAATTTTTTTTGCTGCTGCTACTGAAATCATAATAACTACAACTAACCTTGTTTACCCGCCAATGGTTATCATGGGCCGGTTATGAATATTTGATGCTTCAATGGTTTGCAATGCCGTTGTAAACTGGCCGCCCAGTTCCTTTTCTTTTGCTTTTATATTTGTCTGGATCAGGGGCAGAATATCCTCGCCATTCCTGAGTGGTGTAAGTAAATCGGTTTCATAACTGGAAAAAAGGCAGTTCTTTAATTTGCCGTCGGCGGTTAACCGCATCCGGTTACAGGTGCCGCAAAATGGTTCCGTCATGGTGCTGATGACTGCAAAGGTGCCGGCATGACCCAGCACTGAAAATGCTTTGGCGGTATCATGGGGTTTTCCTTCAAGCGGGGAAAACGCATATTTTTTTTCTATGGTTTCCAGTATTTCATGGTATGAAAACACTTTGTTGCTTGTCCAGCGGTTGCCGGTAAACGGCATGAATTCTATGAACCGCACATGTACCGGCGTGGCTTTTGTCCATTCAATAAAATCATTGATTTCATCTTCATTCAAACCTTTCATTACCACCATGTTTACCTTAACGTGCAAACCCTGCTGCAGCATCAGGTCAATATTATCTTTTACCTGTTGAAATATATTGCGCCTTGTAATAAGGGTGAACTTATCGGGCCGGAGTGTATCGAGGCTAATGTTAATAGAACGGATGCCCGATGTATTAAATACACCTGCAAATTCGTGCAGTCTTGCGCCATTGGTTGTCATGGTAAGCTCAACGGGCAATGCAGCCAGCGCCTGTATTATTTCGGCGGCATCCTTTCTTACCAGTGGTTCTCCACCGGTAAGCCTGATTTTTTTTACACCTTCTTTTACAAAAATTGCCGCCAGTGTTTCAATTTCTCTGGCCTGCATCAGTTTTGAAGGTGGTGCAAAATCATAGGTTTCTTCCGGCATGCAATAAAAGCAACGGAGGTTACAATTGTCTGTCAGTGAGATCCTCAGGTAATCATGTACGCGGTTGTATGAATCAATAATCATTTCTACTTGCTTTTTTTTGCAGGCTTTCGTAATCTGCCATTGTATCAATATCTATAGTTCCCAACGGAAACGCAACGGTAGCTACTGCCTCTTTTTGTTGCTCAATCAGTTTCCTGGCGCCCTTATCGCCGGTTAATTGCAGCAGTTCCGGGAACAGATCCCTTGAAAAGATGGCAGGAATACCGGCTGTCTTTGCATATTTACTGGCTACTATTGAATGACCCGTTTGCCTTTGCAAAGTTATCAGTTTGTTGAGCAATACGGTATTTATATATGGCTGATCGCATACCATAAATAGCACATTTTGCGGCGCCGGTTTTTGGCTTAGCAGGTATTGCAGTCCGCAGCGTATTGAGGAGGCCAAACCTTCCTGCCATTGATCATTGGTAATACAGGTCAGCCGGTCATCTTTTTTGGTAATACCGGTTCCTATAATTCCCGCATTCGCCCCCAATACCACAATTACCCGGTTTGCCAGGGAGGCCAGTGCTATTTCTATACTATGCTGCAGTAAAGTATGTTCTTTATACATCAATAATTGTTTGGGACCACCCAAACGCGAGGATGAACCGGCTGCCAGCAATACAATATCACATGGGTGTTCCATAAAACAATCAATGAATTAATCTTATTTTCAACCTAAAAGTTTGAACACCGGTGATACGGTAAACACAACCGTGTTTCGCATGGCAATCAACGACCGGTAAGATTCATTTGTTCAATAGTAAGGGCCGATCGGCTGTGAATGGGTTGCATATATTCTTTCAGGTGAATGGCCTTTGAACCTGCAAACACTGTTTTTATTTCTGCCAGTATGGATAAAGCAATTTCTTCAGCGGTTTCAGCGCCAATATCCAAACCCACCGGACTATGAATGCGCGACCATTGCAAAGGCGAAAAATGAATACCTTCTTCACTCAGCTCCAGTTTCATTCTTTCCAGTTTTTTCTTTGGCCCCAGCATGCCTGTATACCTAATCTCTTTTGTGGCAAGCGCCGCCAGCATTGCCTTATCGTAATTGTAATTATGCGTCATTAGTACAATGGCTGTTCTGTCATTAACCGGCAACTGTTCAATCACCTGCCCGGGTTTTGCCAGTATGACGCTGCAACTTGCAGGAAACCGTTCTTTTTTTGCATAGGCAGGACGTCCGTCTATGATAGTTGTTTTCCAGCCCAGCACATCTGCCATGGTTACCAATGGCAGGACATCATTGCCTGCACCCAGTATGACCAATGAAATGGCAGGCGGGATAAACGCTGTAAATGCGGTAAGCTGAAAGTTTTCCGTTGTATAATTATGAAAGGTAGACTGCTGGTTGCGCAATGCGTCCTTTGCGCCGGCTGTTAAAACATCCTTCATAAATGTGCAATCGCCGTTAACCATTCCGTCTTCGCCCAACAGTAAACAGGTTCCCGGCTGGGCATTTTTTTTATTCTGTAAACTGAACAACGTAACCAATGCTGCCTTTTGCTTTTTTTCGGCCACCCTTTTTAAAAGGCTTATCGGATTGTCTGTTTTAGCTGCATCAACCGGTTCTATCAGCACCTGGATAATGCCATTGCAGCCAAGCCCCAGTCCAATCACCGCATCATCTTCATCGCTGGTATCATAAGTAACCAGCATGGATTGCTGCTGCATAATTACCAGCAATGCTTTGCGCAGTGCATCCCCTTCCAGGCAACCGCCGCTGATGGCGCCGGTAAGTGTACCATCTTCTGTAATAAGCATGCGCGCACCCGGTCTGCGGTAAGAAGAACCGTCTACATGTACTACGGTGGCCAATGCCGTTTTTTTTCCTGCCCTTACAGCTTCATCGTACGAACTAATAATGTCTTCAATTTCTTTCATCACACTTTTATTTTGAAGGCAGGTAGGCGCCTTTGTCTATCCAGGTTTTAAAGTTCTTTGCAAACTCATCGTGGCTTAAAGGCGGCAGCGCGCGGCCTTCACCCGGATCCCATCCACCCAATACCAATTTGTCGTTGGTAACATGATCAATCAGTTGCGCCATTGTTTTATTGCCATTGCGCTTTGGATCTTTTAACTGTGCTGCCAATTCCCTGGGTGATTTGCCTTCAAAAACCATTTTCATATTTGAGGGAGGCAGGTGCCACTGGGGATTGCCCGGCGGCATGTGTATGCCCAGCGAATTTTGCGGCTGATGACAGTTGGTGCATTTTAATGCGTACACACCTTTTCCGTCTATGCCCCTTTTAACGCCCTGCGTATGCAAATGACTATCGTCTCCCTGCAATGGTATATCTCCCTTGGGATGACAGTTCATACAGCGTGGGCTCATGAGCACTTTGTAGGCAGCCAGGAAAGCTTTTTGCGAACCAATACTGTCTTTTACCGGCAAAAAATAATGAGCCGCAGCCCCTTTTGCAGGCGGCGGCTCATTGTCAAAATTATACGATACAGCGAAAGAAGAAAATGCCACAAAGGCTGTTACAAGGCCAATGACCATACCGGGTTTTAATATTTTTTTCATTTTATGCCTGTTTCAGGTTAACAGAACCAAAGGGAAGGTTTCTCAAACGTTTACCAGTAGCCGCAAAAATGGCATTGGCAATGGCAGGCGCTGTTGGCGGAACACAGGGTTCGCCGGCACCACCCATTTTTTCAGTGCTGGGTACAATAAACACTTCTATAGAAGGTGCTTCATTTATGCGTGCAATGCGGTAATCATGAAAATTGCTCTGCTGCACCATTCCTTTATCAATAGTAATTTCTCCGTACAGGGCCATGGTAAGGCCAAAAACAATTCCGCTTTCCATCTGGGCTTTTACCCCATCTGGATTTACAGCCAGCCCGCAATCAATAGCACAGGTTACCTTGTGCACTTTTACATGACCCAGCTCATTGATTGAGACTTCTGCCACCTGTGCCACAAAACTGAGAAAAGATTCATGAACGGCCACTCCATGAAAATGGCCTTTGGGCAAGGGTTTGCCCCAGCCCGCTTTTTCTGCTGCCAGGTTTAATGCCGCCAAATGTCTTTTATGATTTTTTAGCAGCTGGCGCCGGTATGCCACCGGATCTTTTCCTGCCTGTTTTGCCAGTTCATCAATCATTACTTCCATGGCATACGCAGTGTGCGTGTTACCAACAGAACGATACCATAAAACTGTTGGCGGCGCTTTAGGACTGTGCAGGCCCACATACGCATCTGCCAGTTCTGTTGTATAGGGAGAATCATTGACGCCTTCTACTGAAGCCCCGTCTATGCCATCTTTCATCATGCCTTCAAACATAGTACCTGCCATAATGGATTGCCCCACAATGGTTTGTTTCCAGGCAACCGGGTATCCTTCTTTATTTACGCCAATACGCATACGGTGTAAAAAAGCAGGCCTGTAATAAGCAGCACGCATGTCATCTTCCCTGGTCCATACCATTTTTATTGGTTTGCCGCTTGCTTTGGCAATATGTACGGCTTCGGAAACAAAATCGGAAGTTGGTGTAGCACGTCTTCCAAAGCCACCACCCAGGTAGGGCGTTATAATATCTACCTGTTCATTTTTAAAACCAAGAATTTTGGCTGCGGCCGCCTGGTCGATGCCGGGTAACTGGGTACCTGTCCATATTTCACATTTATTATCGCCGATTTTTACCGTACAGTTGATGGGTTCCATGGCTGCGTGGGCTAGGTAGGGGAAGGTATATTCTGCTTCTATAATTTTGGCAGCCTTTGATAAACCTGCTTCCACATCTCCTTTTTGCAAAGCCGGCAATCCTTTTTCACCAGCCAGTTTTTTATATTCTTCCAATTGGGTGGTGCTGTTAAATGCTGCATTCGGTCCCGGGTCCCAAACTATTTTCAATGCCGACCTTCCTTTTTTGGCCGCCCAAAAATGATCTGCCAGAACAGCAATACCTGTGGGCACTTCTACTACATCACGTACACCTGCAACCGCTTTTGCCGCATCTGCGTCGAAAGAAATTACTTTACCACCTATTACCGGCGGGTGCGCTACCAGCGCTGTCAGCAGTCCCGGGAAGTGTACATCCATACCGTATTTTGCCGTACCGTTTACTTTATCCGGTGCATCCAGCCTTTTTATTCCCTTGCCAATATATTTCCATTGTTCCGGTTTTCTCAGCACTACGTTGCCCGGAGCGGGCAGGGCAGCAGCTGCGGTAGCCAGTTCTCCGTAACTTATTTTTTGATTGCCGGCGATGACCATGCCATTTTCGGTACGACAGTCTTCTGGTTTTACACCCCATTTTTGGGCCGCGGCCTGTACCAGTAAAACCCTTGCGGTAGCCCCTGCCTGGCGGTAGCGGTCAAATTCAGACCAGGTAGTACTGGAGCCGCCGGTAATTTGCAAACCAAAAGCAGGGTGCAGATAAGATTTTCCGGCCGGGCTATGTTCTATCGTAATGTTTTTCCAGTCGGCATCCAGTTCCTCCGCAATCAGCATACTCAGCGTGGTCCAGATTCCCTGGCCCATTTCAACATGCGCCAGTGTAATATTGATACTATCGTCTACGCCTACGCGTAAAAATGCATTCGGGGAAAAATAAAGTGCGGGGGCAGCGGCGCCAGCCTTACCCAGTTGTTTGGCACTGGCTGGCAGCATAAATGAAATAACAAGTCCGCCGCCAAGGGCAGCGCCGGTTTTCAGAAACTGCCTGCGATCTACCTGAAGTGTATCACTCATTTTATACCTCCTTCTTTTTGAAGTTTTGCCGCCAGGTGAATAGCCTTGCGGATGCGCGGATAGGTTCCGCAACGGCAAATATTGCCGCTCATAGCGTCATCAATATCGCTGTCTGTGGGATTTTTGTTTTCACGCAACAGTACTGCGGCAGCCATCAGCTGGCCCGACTGGCAATAACCGCATTGCGGCACATCTTCTTCCAGCCAGGCGCGTTGCAGCACGTGATTCGAAGCATCCGACAGTCCTTCAATGGTTGTTATTTGCTGTCCTGCCGCCCTCGATACCAGTGTAACGCAAGATCTTACCGCTTCACCATTTAAATGCACCGTACAGGCACCACATTGGGCCATACCGCAGCCGAACTTTGTTCCCGTAAGGCCAATTACATCGCGTATTACCCAAAGCAGCGGCATATCATCCGGCACATCTGCTTCGTATTCCTTGTTGTTTACTATGAACTTTGCCATAAGTAATAAGTTTTATAAAAATTGAAGAAGCCTGTTTCCGGTTTGACCGGTGTGCACACCGTCGGAGAAAAGCCGGAAATGAAAAAAGCGTACCTGAAAGTTACGCTTTTTGAATAAAAAATAATTTATTTAGACATTATGCTTTATGAAACAATCCCGGCAAAAATTTGTTGGGTCTGCAAATCATCGTTGCGCACAAGAAATCATAAACCGGAAAACCAGCCACCAGCATTTTATCCTTCCAATTTTTTAAAAATAGAGCTGGCCACATGCCCGCCAAAACCGAATGTATTATTCAATACAACATTAACCGGCTGACGTACGGACTTGCCCAATATAATATTGGGTCCCGCGGGTATTTTTTCATCCAGTATTTCTGTGTTGATGGTGGCGGGAATGATATTGTCTTTTATGGCCAATACACTAATTACACTTTCTATAGCACCTGCTGCACCCAGCAAGTGACCGGTCATTGATTTGGTAGCACTGATAGCCACTGGTCTGTCGCCAAAAGCCCTTTTAATACCATGCAATTCACTAATATCGCCGAGTGGCGTTGAAGTAGCATGTACATTTATATAATCCACTTTGTCGGCCGTTAACCCCGCATCGTTCAGGGCTTTGGTGATACCGAGGTAGGCGCCCAATCCATCGGGTGGTGTGCCTGTGAGGTGATAAGCATCTCCTGCCATGCCGCCGCCAGCCATCTCTGCATAAATTTTTGCGCCTCTTTTTTTAGCATGTTCATATTCTTCCAGGATAAGCGCACCGGCACCTTCGCCCATTACAAAACCATCACGGTTTTTGTCGAAAGGCCGTGATGCCTGTTCGTAATGCGCATTGTTTTTAGAAAGGGCCTGTGCCGAATTAAAACCGCCCACGGAAGATGGGGTAATGGCGGCTTCAGAACCCCCGGCCACCATAATGGTTGCCTTGCCCAGCCGTATGGTATCAAATGCATTAATGATGGCTGTGTTGGAAGAAGCACAGGCAGATACCGTACAATAATTGGGTCCATATAATTTATTCCTGATAGACACCACACCGGCTGCAATATCCACAATCATTTTTGGAATGAAATACGGGTTGAACCTGGGCGTACCATCGCCCGTATGAAATTCTTTTAATTGTTCTTCAAAAGTGCCGATACCTCCATTGCCAGAGGCCCAGATAACACCCACGTCATAGCGTTCCTGTTCGGGCATGGTTGTAAAATCAAGCCCGGCGTCTTTGATGGCTTCATCAGTAGCCGCGATGGCATACTGTGTAAACAAATCATATTTTTTGACCTCTTTTTTATCAATATAGGCCTCCGGCTCAAACCCTCTTACCTCGCATGCAAAATGGGTCTTAAATTTTGTGGTATCAAATTTTGTAATAGGTCCTGCTCCACTTTTTCCGTCCACTATATTTTGCCAGAATTCACCTACTGAATTGCCTAAGGGTGTAAGGGCACCAAGCCCGGTTATAACTACTCTTTTCATATTGTTTGCGCTACAGTTACCGTCTTCTATACTTAATTGTACAAATTTAAGGGTGCAATTTATGTAATGGCAGGTATATAATGTTCAATTAGTTGTGGTTCAGCACATTTTTAGGTAAAGTGCAAACAAATACAGATGTTGTTTGTTGCAAAAATGCAATGGGCTTTTAGGAGATGCCGGGGCCGGGCTGCAAGACTGTCCTTGAATGATAGTTAGTTACATAATCAGTTACATTTTCATATTCATTAAGCCAGGGTATATTCTAATAAAAACTTCTGCTGCCAGTGGGTTTTTTCCGTACAGGCTGTTAAGGCTGGCCGGCGCATGATACAGGCTGATTTGACTGCCCACTGCAAAACGGGTTTGCCCCAGGTTCAGCAAATCATAGTTGAAACCAATGGTAAATGCATTTACCGGAAATACCGCACCCGCACCATACACCGTTTCATCCAGGTTTAGTTCTTCTACTGATTTTTGCACCCATTCATACCTTGTATGCAGGGCCAGCTTTTTTTTCTTCCAGGAAACTTCTGCCAGAACAGCGTGTTCAGCACCATGACCTGGTGTTTTATTCATTCCCCACAAAAGGGTTGCATTAAAACTGCTATTGCCTGGCAATGATTTACTGTAAACAGCAGATGCAGTAGTACGGTGCACATCTTCTGAGGGGTGCAGCGATTCAGGGCTTTTAATAAAACCATGCGATACCTGCATCGCCCAGTTGGCAGAAGGATTATAAGACAGCCTTCCGCTCCAGGAATCAAAACGCGGCTTGTCGAAACCAAAGCGCTTGTCGTCGGGCTCCCTTCCGGTAAAAGATGAAGCTTCCAGCTTAAACGCGGAATAACGTATACCCAGCGTAGCAACGCCAAAGGTAATATGGGTGGCATCGGCCCAGTGGTGCGATAAAGGAGCATCCGGGTTATCAAGCGCAGAAGGCCGGTGCATAAAGGCAACAGGTCCCAATGCGGGCTCGCCGGGGTATCCGGCATAGATAAATACATCTGTTTTTTTGGATAGTGCCTGTGCGTATCCTACAGACAATTCGGCAAACAAATCGTGCGGGTGCTGCCGGTCAACGATTGGGTTGCCTTTGTATGCTTCACCACTCTGAAACAAAAGCGGGTAGCCATTGCCGCCAGTTACAGCATCCAGCGACAACATGGTGCTGAAATGAAACAACCCGTTTTTGCCCACCTGCCTTTGGCCCATCAGCATCAGCCAGTCCGGCGCATCAAATTTTTCATTGCCCCTTGAACCTTTATTGGCAAGATCCTGTTTATTGTAACGCAGGTACACATTGCCATGCAGCATGTACATCCATTTGTTTGCATGAAACATATAGCCATACATGGGCGATGCATCGGGCAGCCATCCCGAGCCCGAGCCATTGCGGTTCATGGGCAGGTTTTTGGAAAATGAATGGCTCATTTCATTATCACCCATCTCCATTCCATCGTGCATATCCATCATTGGCATAGACATGGTATCGCTTAGAGGCGGTGCATTCCTGCTGCTGTCGTGCCGCATATCATGTTTATGCTGTGCCATTGCCGGCAAATAGTAAACGGCCAATGTAACAATCAGCAGATAAAATTTTTTCATTGTGCTGGTTCTTCGATTATTAATAGTCTGACTGATCAGATCATTGAGATCAGCATCCCACTACTCCTACCAATCATCAGGCCATCTTCTGCAATGGTATTGCTGCGCATGGGCGGGTTAAATACAGCGTCCGGGCAGGAAATTGTACAGGGATGTGTCATTTTGCAATAAATTTATCTTACAAAACTAGCCCTGTCACCTGCCCCGCTGTTACATTATACCGTATTTGTTTTACAGGATTTTGTATTTACACCGCGTCGAGCGGCTTACGTGCTGGATTGCGGTTTTTTTTGAAATAAGAAGGCGTAAGGCCGGTAATTTTTTTAAACTGTGCAGAAAGGTGCGCCACGCTGCTGTAACCCATTTGAAATGCAATTTCCTTCAGGTTTATTTCATCGTATACCAGTAACTCTTTTATTTTTTCAATTTTCTGGTTAATGCTGTATTTCTCAATGGTAATGCCCTCTACTTCTGAAAACAGGCGGCTGAGAAAAGAATAATCACGGTGCAATTGCGCGGAGAGCACAGCAGACAGATTGTACCTGTTGTCATCATCCTTGTAATGCACCATATCTATAATAATACCTTTTATTTTAGCGATTATTTTTGCCTTATCATCATCCAGCAGCTGGAAACCCGTTTCAGTAAGCTTTGTCCTTAACAGGTCCATCTGTTTATCTGAAGGCGTTTCAGCAAGCAACACTTCTCCCAATAATACAGACTGGTAGCCAATATTTGTTTCATTAAGTATTTGCTTTACTGCAGTAATACAACGGTTACACACCATGTTTTTTATGTAGAGGCTGTTGCTTTCTTTTTCTGTTTTCATTGCCGGTAAAGATACAACAGATACGGAAGCTGCCTGCACGCGGGTGTTAGTTGCAGCAGCAATCAGCCTGTGGTTTATTCATGCACCTGTCAGTTTGCAAATTTTATTTATTAAATTGTTGGCATGTATAAAAACCTGTTAAAACAATTCGTCACCGGCCTGGTTATATTGTTACCTGGTTTAACCATCGCACAACCTGTTAAAATACTTATTAACCATATTGGCTATGAGAATAATCAGCTTAAGAAAGCCATTGTTGAGGCAGGTACCCGGCTGGTTATCCAGGATTTTCAGTTAATAGATGTTGCCACCGGCAAAGCAGTTTATAAAGGCAAAACCACCTACAGCGGCCCTGTAGATAAATGGAAAAAATACCAGTTCTGGACAATAGATTTCAGCGGTTTTATTACGAAGGGAACCTACCGGTTAAGCATTTCGCTACCCGGTGAGACCATTACTTCTTATCCCTTTGTTATTACTAAAAATATACTTGAACAATATACATTGTCTGATATCGTATATTATTTTAAAGGGCAACGCTGTTCGGGTTTGTTCGACCGGGCCGACCATCACTTATTATTAAGCGGCAAAACAACCGATACCATTGATGCGCATGGCGGCTGGTACGATGCAACGGGCGATTATGGCAAACATTTATCGCACCTGAGTTTTTCTTCCTATTTCAACCCACAGCAAATACCGCTTACCGCCTGGAGCCTGCTAAAAACATATGAATTGCTGAACAAAAAACCAGGCACTGATTTCAGACAATATAAAAGACATGTGCTGGATGAAGCTATGTATGGGGCAGACTACCTGGTACGTATGCAGGCCAAAGAGGGATCATTTTACCGGTCTGTTGGCGCGCCGGGTCCGGGTAAACTGGCAAAGGACAGGTTAATTCAACCCGAACAAAGGAGTTATCGCATTAAACAAACAAAAGAACAATCTTTTAATGCCAATGAGCATGCTACGGATAAATGGCAAAGCTACCAGTGCAGTTTCCGTAGTGGTGGCGGCTTAGCAATAGCTGCGCTGGCACTGGCGGCCAGCTTCGATACCTGCGGCGATTTCAGCAATACCATGTACCTGCAGGCGGCAGAAAAAGCTTTTGTTTTTCTTGAACAGCACAATACAGAGATGACCAACGACGGTAAAGAAAATATAGTAGATGACTATTGTGCATTGAGTGCCGCCACTGAATTGTGCAAAACAACGCATAAGGAAATATACCGGCAGGCAGCTGAAAAAAGAGCACTGCAATTACTGGCAAGGCTGGGTTCATGGAAAAACTATAAAGACTACTGGCGTGCAGATGATAAAGACCGGCCATTCTTTCATCCTTCAGATGCCGGGTTGCCGCTGGTGAGCCTTTTATATTACTACCCTTATGCTTCCTTAGCTGTTCAAACAAAAATAAAGGAGGCAACAGACCGTTCACTTGCCTTTGAGTTCTCTGTTACAAACGAGGTAAACAACCCTTTCGGTTATAGCAGGCAGTTAGCAGAAGATACACTGGGCAACCGGCGAAGCAGTTTCTTTTTTCCGCATGGCAGCGATGCATCTCCCTGGTGGCAGGGAGAAAATGCCAGGCTGGGTTCCATGGCAGCGGCCGCAAGGCTTGCCGCAGTAACACTTTATAAAAATGATGCCGCCATGTACAGCAAATTGCAGGGTTTTGCGCTTGACCAGCTTAACTGGGTACTGGGATTGAATCCTTTTGATGCCTGCATGCTGCAGGGCAGCGGCCACAACAACCCGGCATATGGATTTTTTGGAACCTTTGAATACACCAATGCCCCGGGCGGCATCGTAAATGGAATTACTTCGGGCCTGGAAGATGAAAACGATATTGACTTTAATTTACCCTACAGCCAAACAGGTAAAGACTACGACTGGAGGTGGGCAGAGCAATGGTTGCCGCACGCCTCCTGGTTTATGCTGGCGGTGGCATTGCATGAATAAAGAAAAAGAGAAAGTATTAGAATAATTGCCTTAGTGCAGCTTTTAGAAAAGGCAGGGTGGGAAGCGACTGTATAATACCGATGTCCTGCTTTAGAGAACTTGTATTATCCAGGAAAGAAAAAATAGAGGAGGGCTTGTTATTTTTAAACAGGCTGCAAAATACATCGCTGCCACTGGCATATTTATTTGCCAGTACGCGCAGCAATACTGCATCATAAAAATTAAACCGTTTTGGAGAAACGGCGGGTATTAAGCGCGGACCAAAACTGCCCAACTGCAGTTGTTCTACAATGGCAGCGCTTTGCTTTTGAATAAACGGGAAGGTATAGCCCGAAGAAGCTTTTGTTTGGCCACCTGCGGTGCCAATATGATACATACCGTTGGCATACCAGGGAAATTTTGCATCCGTCATGGGTATTACCCCGGACTCCTCTGCCGTGATGGTATAGTCTCCTGTTTGCAGTTGATCCTGCAGGTAGGTTTTCAACCCGTTGTTATAAACATGTTCGGGCAATATTTCTTCTGAGAACAAGGTATACTCTATTAATGCACTGGTGGCAGAGCGCGGCAATACATAAACAAATGTAGTTCCGTTTGCCTGGCTCACCCTAAAGTCCATTAGTACGGCCTCATCCGGGTTAAAGACAGCATGGGCGGTTTCTATTTCCCATCCCCTGAAATGCTGCAAAAGATAGGCGGTATTTTGTTGCCTTGCTGCAGCTTCATCATACAATGAATTAAAAACAATAGCGCCGCGAAATTCATATGCCCGGTCGTCTATTGTTATACGCAGGCTGTTACCCGAAAAAGAGCGCTCCGTAACTGTACCGTTTATTATTTCAATGGCTGCATCGCTCTTTATCTTTTCAAAACAATCGTCATAAAAATCAATGCCCCTGATCATTTTATATTGGTAGGGGGCAATATTGTACAGGTTGGAAAAGGAGGTTGCATGAAACCATAGCTGCGACCATTTCTTATATACCAGCGGCTCAAAGAAACCCGGTGTATCTTCCCAAAAACACCAGGTGCGGTCGTTTGTTTTTTTGGATGATTTATCAATCAGCAAAACGCGCTTACCATGAGTTAGTCCGGCTGCCATCATACGTGTAAGCAAACTCAGGCCTGCGCAGCCAGCCCCAATAAAGATGTAATCGTATTGTTTCAAACTAATGGTAAAAGGTTGGAGGCATTAAGGATGAAACTTTACCAAAGCTGGCACTTGAATTGAATTTTATCAGCTGTTTAAGCTTTGGGAAAGTTTGAATCGTCTTTATACTAAATTTTAAAATCATTTTCAGACAGGTTTTAAGGCCTCAGACTTTACGTTTTGCGCTTTCGGTTTTTTGCATATCCCGCTTTACTTTTTCCCAGTATTTTTTGGCCACATACAGCATTCCAAAAGATTCTCCATCTTCTTTTTCAAGGTGTTTGTGGTGCATTTTATGCGCCCAGCGTACCGTGTTTATATACCTGTTTTTTGAGCGGGTAAACCATTTGATTCGCTGGTGTATGATAACATCGTGCACAAAAAAATAAGCCACCCCATAGGCCATTACACCAAAACCCACTGCCTGCAGCCAATAGATGGCGTAGATAGTTCCCAATAAAATGCTGAAAAAGCTGGGTATGGCAAAGATGATAAAGAAGGTATCGTTGCGTTCAAAAAAACCCAGTCCTTTTTTATGATGGTCTTCGTGCAGGTACCACAGAAAACCATGCATAATGTACTTATGTGTAGCCCATGAAACCCATTCCATGAAAAGAAATACGCCTGCCACAATACCTGTATATTCCAGCCAGCTCATATAAAAATTTTATGCTACTTTTTCAACAATGGCCTGTTCCGCCACCCATTTTTCTATTAATGGAAACGCAATGGCAAACCATGTTGTATATTTTGCGGGATGTGTTTGCAGCGAATCTTTTATTGCGCTCATGCTTTTGTAGCAATAATCAGCCACCTCATCGTTGTTGGGAACTATTACCCCATCATGAACGCCGGCAAATACATGGTCAAATTCATATTCGGTAAGCCCGTTATCAAATGCTGAACGGTAAGTAAATTCAAAAATTTTTTTTAGCCCCGTTGAAAAGCCCATTTCAAACCATAATCTTGCTTCCGCAGCAGATAGTGTGTCTTCGCCTGGTTTGGGGTGACTACAGCAGGCATTGGTCCATAATCCGGCACTGTGGTATTTCCTCAATGCACGCTGCTGCAACAACATCTCACCCCTGCTGTTAAAAATAAATACACTAAAAGCGCGGTGAAGCAGGGCCTTGCGGTGTACTTCCATTTTTTCCATGGTGCCCACCGGTTCATCCTGTTCGTTTACCAATATAATATCGTGTATGGTCAAAACTATTAATTTAGTCAAAGGTACAAAACAAGTTTTTCCTGATGGGCTTTAACAGGGGCCGCCCTGAAATTTAAACAAACAATTATGCTATACAAATCTTTCCCCGTTTAATTCAGATAAGCTTCAGCCTGTTTTTTACGCCGGCTCTTATAATAATCATTGCTTTGCTGTAATTGGGTATACGGATGCGCTGATCCATTATGCCGGAAGGTTGCAGCTTTCTAATTTTTTTAAACAAAGACAGGTAATATTTGTACGCCACATACACACCAAACCTGGCTTTTACCGGTAAGCGCAAAATTCCGTTATAAGCTTCATTAAAATTGGACTGTATATCTTCTTCAATTCTTTTTTTTTCGGTGCGGGAAAAATTTTTAAAATCGCAGCCCGGGAAATAGGTCCTGTTCAGGCCGTCATAGTCTGCTTTTACATCGCGCAGAAAATTGACTTTCTGAAATGCGGCACCCAGCAGGCGGGCGGGTGCTTTTAGTTTTTCATATTTCTCTGCATTGCCCTCACAAAAAACACGTAAACACATAAGGCCAACTGCCTCTGCGGAGCCATAAATATAGTCGCGGTATTCTTCAAAATTGTAAACGGTACTGTTCAAATCCATTTCCATGCTTTTAAAAAATGCCTCTACCAGGTTCAATTCAATACCATACGCATTAACAGTGCGCTGAAAACTGTTTAAAATTGGGTTAAGGCTGATACCGCGCCGGATAGCTTCATTGGTTTCCTGCCTGAACTGGGCAAGCAGTGTGGCTTTATCAAAATCATGAAAGCTGTCTACAATTTCGTCGGCAAACCTTACAAATCCATAGATATTATAGATTGGCTGCCGCAAATCTTTGTGCAGCAATTTTATAGCAGAAAAAAATGATGTGCTGTATTGCCCGGTGGTATCCCTGCTGCAGCGCTCACTAACTTTATGAAATAAATGTATCATGAACTGGAATCCTGGTTTATCTTAAGTATGAAAATGCTTTATTACTTCGCCTGCCACTACTTCACCACTAATCAGTGAAGGCGGTACACCAGGCCCGGGCACGGTTAATTGCCCGGTATAAAAAAGATTTTTTACCTTCTTACTTCTGCAGGACGGTTTTAGCAGGGCCGTCTGCAGCAGGGTATTGGCCAAACCGTAAGCATTTCCTTTAAAAGAATTGTATTCGCTCACAAAATCACTTACGGAAAATGTTCTTTTACAGATTACATGGGCCTTTACCGGTTCGCCCAGGTGTTTTTCCATCCTGCCCATTATCATATCAAAATACCCGTTGCGCAATGAATCTGTATCGCCTTCCAAACCTGCCGCTACCGGAATCAGTAAAAACAGGTTCTCGCAGCCCGGAGGAGCCACACTATTATCTGTAACCGAAACCGTACTCGCATAAAACATGGGTGCTGTTGGCCATTTTTTATCGGTATAAATTTCTGCGGCGTGGGTATCGAAAGTTGTATCAAAGAACAAACTGTGGTGCCGTATATTTTTAAGCTTTTTATTAAGGCCCACATAAAACAGCAGGCAGGATGGCGCCATCACCCGTTTATTCCAGTACGTTTTATCATAGGATTGGTATTCGGGCAGCAGCCATTTGGTTTCGGCATGATGATAATCGGCTGCTACAATTACAGCGTCTGTCTGCCATTCATTTTTATCGGTTATTACCCGGTTTACCCGCTTGTTCTCTATGGCGAGGTGCTGCACATTTTCTTCAAAATGAAATTGCACACCCAGTGAAAGGGCGGTATCGTACATGGCTTTTACAATACTGTACATACCTCCCTGCGGATACCAGGTACCGCCGGCAATATCTGCATAGTTCATAAGGCTGTACAACGCCGGTATATCTTTTGGCAAAGCACCTAAAAACAGCGCGGGAAACTCAAGCAACTGCCGCAGCTTTGCGTTTTTGAAATACTTGTGCACGTGTTTTTGCATGGATGTAAATACATCCAGTTGCAAAAACCCTTTAATAAAATCGATGTTTAGAAATTCGGTAAGGGACTGGCCCGGTTTAAAAACCAGTTCATCCATGCCCGTTTTATATTTACAGGAAGCTTCTGATAAAAATTTCTCCAATTGAAGCGCGGCGCCCGGTTCAAAACTTTCGAATAATTCTTTCATTGCTTCGGTGCCGGCCGGGATATCGGTACAACCATCTTTCCAATAAACCCTGTACGAAGGGTTTAACCTTGATAACTGGTAAAAATTTTCTCTTTTTTTACCCAGTTCTGCAAAATACCTGTCGAACACTTCGGGCATCCAGTACCAGCTGGGTCCCATGTCGAATGTAAAACCGTTGTCGACCAGTTGCCTGGCCCTGCCGCCGGGCGACGCGTGCTTTTCCAGCACTATTACCTGCCAGCCTGCCTTAGCCATAAATGACGCTGCCGAAAGGCCTGAAAAGCCACTGCCGGTAACGATTATTTTTTTTGCCAATCTTTCTTTTCAGAAGATGATTAAAACCGCTGCACCTGGGCTTTCAGCAACTTGCGGGCGAAGTGAATACGGCTTTTTATTGTACCCAGGGGTTCGTCAAGCATGTCTGCAATCTCATGGTATTTGTATCCGTCAAAATATAAAAGAAACGGATTACGGAAGATCTCGGGCAGGTGATGAATAGCCTGCTGAATGTCTTTCAGTTTTAGGACACTTTCCGCGGCATTGACCGTTGATACCTGCGCCTGGTTTAATAAAAAATCGTTGGGCGTGCTGTCGAATATGGTATTTTGCTTGGCTTTTCTGCGGTAGTTATTAATGAAAATATTACGCATGATGGTGTACAACCACGCTTTAATATTGGTGCCCACATTGTACTTGTCTTTATTGGCAAGTGCCCTGTAAAGTGTTTCCTGGTACAAATCCTGTGCTGCTTCAGAATCTCTGGTGAGTGTTACTGCGAAAGGCTTTAAAAATTCCGAATTGTTAACCAGCATTTGATTAAATTCTAAAGATGCCATAACAATTGTTGTTTAAGTATTGATTACACAAAATTAAACACTATTTTAGGAAATTACCAAATCTGGAGAGTAAAAATGTGTTAATACAGAACGGTCTGGCGATTCCTTATTCCTGTTTAATGCTTACGCAAAAATGGGTACAAATAATATACCGCAGTATAAACCGGAATAAATGTCATTTGTATATGCAACTGTTGGCTAAAAAAAACATTAACCGGCTTAAATGACCGAAATGTAGTCGATAACCTCCTGCAGGGAGGTCTTAAAACTGACTTTTTGGGGCAATTGTTTTTTATAGCTGGCAGTTAACTGGCCAGAGATGACCAGGGGAAAATGTTCCAGCCTTAGTTGTACCTGGTGGAGAAACTTATCCAGGTTAAAATTGCCGGTGGCGGAGGTTAGATGGGTATACAGGTAATCGGGCTTTTTAAATTTGCAGACAAATTCAAGATCACTAACCGGCACGTCAGCACCCAGGTAAAGCGTCTTTATACCCCTTGATTTAAGCAGGTAGCAAATGTATAGCAACCCAAGTTCGTGGTGTTCGCCTTCGGGTAAAAAGAGCAATACCAGCTTGTTGGTAGTAATATGCGTAAACACGGTTTCTATTCCGGTTATCAGTTTTTGGCGAATGATATTGGTTACCAGGTGCTCCTGTGCCGGGTTAATATGGTTGGTTAACCAAAGAATGCCGATGCGTTCAAGAAACGGAAAAATGATTTGTGTGATGGCCTTATCGAAGCCGCGAACGGTAATATAATTATCCAGTATATCTTCAAAACTGTCTATGTTCATATCTACCATACACTGAATCATTTCATTCACAACGCGTTCCTGCTGCGCCTGTAAATTGGAAAGGGAAATGATTTTTTCCTGGATTTCGTTTTCGCTCATTTTGTTAATATGAGAGATCTTATAGCCGTACTTATTGAGCAGCGATATATTAAGGATTTTCTTCAGCTCATCATTGGTATAGTAGCGGATATTTGTTTGGGTACGCTGCGGTTTAATAAATGCATAACGTTGCTCCCATATACGTATGGTATGAGCTTTAATGCCAGACAGGTTCTCCAGGTCTTTTATGGTGAAGGCATTCATATTGTAAGAAACAAATCTGGTCTGTAAATGTTTACAACCACTTCAGTTTTCATAACCCCGTGCCTGCAGGCCGGGGATAAGACTACTACCCTATGCAAGGCTTTAGCCAAACTAAGTTCGGCTAAAGCCAGTTGAAAACGCAGCTCCGATACCCCGGCCTGAATGCACGGGGTCACAGCGTTGCAACGCCTGATAGTTATTTTAAACTGAGCGCTCGGTAGTTTTGGCGTGGTGTTAAAGAGGAATATACTGCGCGGGAAAAGGGCAGATGGGCAATGATGCAGCGTGGGTATACGGCTAAGGAAACGTGGCCGGTGCAGCGGGTTATTTACCGGTAGCAGTTATAAACTCCAGTATTGCCTGGAGTGGATATGGTTTTTGTAGATCCCCTTCAGGTCAAATACCATGGCTGCGGGTTTTGAGATGGCGGCAAAATAGGCGTCGTTTAGCGTGCAATAAGGGGTGTGTGGTACGGTTATTATTATCGCGTCGTAATTGGTGCCGGGTGTTTTGGCCAGGTGTAATCCGTATTCTTCCAGCACATCTTCGGGCAAGGCATACGGATCTTCCACATCTACCTGGATATTAAAAGCCAGTAATTCTTTAACGGTATCGACTATTTTCGAATTCCGGATATCGCTTACATTTTCTTTAAAGGTGACGCCTTTTACCAGCACTTTTGGTTCCTGCGAATTGCGCAGCACATGGGTGATCACTTTCCTGGCCACGTATTTTGCCATATCGTCATTAATAAACCTGCTGGCGGCTATTACTTTAGAATCGTACCCAAGCGAGGCGGCTTTATAGGTAAGATAATAGGGATCTACCCCTATGCAATGTCCGCCTACCAGGCCAGGCTGAAATTTCAGAAAATTCCATTTGGTACCCGATGCTTCCAGTACATCAAAAGTGTTGATGCCGATATGATCAAATATCAGCGATAATTCATTCATCAGGGCAATATTCAGATCGCGCTGTACATTCTCTACTATTTTGCTGGCTTCCGCCACTTTTATAGAAGGAGCGCGGTGTACACCTGCATCTACCACCAGTTCGTAAGTTTTTGCAATTTCTTCCAGTGATTCGGCATCATTGCCCGATACCACTTTTACAACCGTTTTCAATGTGTGTTTTTTATCGCCCGGGTTTATTCGCTCGGGCGAGTAACCCAATTTGAAATCAACACCCATTTTTAGGTTGGAATACTGCTCCAGTACCGGCAGGCAATCATCTTCTGTGCAACCGGGATAGGTGGTAGATTCGTATACTACATAATCGCCTTTTTTCAAAGCGCCGGCTACTGTTTTCGACGCACCTATCAATGGTTTCAGATCCGGTACATTGTATTTATCAACGGGAGTAGGTACGGCTACAATAAAAAAATCAGCCTGTTTCAGCAGGGCGGCATCGCTGGTAAAAACAATGTCTTTTCCTTCAAACATGGCCGCCTCTACTTCTTTGCTGGGGTCGATGCCGTTGCGCATCATTTCAACCCGCTTCTCATTAATATCAAAACCAATCACCGCAATCTTTTTGGCAAATTCCAGCGCTATTGGTAAGCCTACATAGCCAAGCCCGATAACCGCCAATTTGCCTTTCTTATTTATTAACTCCTGGTACATATTTGTAACTTAATATTATTGTGCTGCCCGCGATATCAATTAACATTATTGTAAAAAATCACACAAACATAAAGCATCCGATAATTGCTATAATGCCAATAAATCAGAGCGAAAGGTTTGGATTCTGTAACCGGCCGGCACTAAGCAATTGCAGAACAACCGGCATAATTTTCCTGCTTTTCCGAAGCGCTTCCAGGTGCCGGTCGTGGTGCAAGTCTGTACCTGCAAAATCAACATAATCTTTTGCTACCAGCCATCCCGCCATATCCTGAGCAATTTTGCCATAATAGCCAGTAACAGACAGCAGGTTTAGCTGAAATAAGCAACCCATGCTTTTAAATTCATCCAGCGAAGATTTGGATGCGGCAAAATAATTATACCGTTCCGGGTGTGCCAGTATGGGTTCGTATCCTTTTATCTGCATTTTAAATAACTGCTCTTTCAAATCAAACGGTGGTGCAATAAATGAGAATTCCACCAGTACTTTTTTCCCGGTAATAGTAAGAAGGGGTTTGTCTTCATCCAGCAGCGCGTTAAAATAATCATCCATAAAATATTCTGCCGCGGGTCTTATGTTATTGTGCTGACCGGTATTTTGCAGGTTTTTCAATGCATCAGCGATGGTAGCCGGTGTATTTTTATACATATCCCACATAATGTGTGGTGTAGCAATAAACTGGCTGTAGCCAAGATCCTCCAACCCTTTTTTTAAGTCTGACGACGTGGCTGTATCGGGCGAGCCGTCATCGATACCCGGCAAAAGATGAGAGTGCATGTCTGTTTTAAGACCGCTGAAGTCTACCGCTGAAGAAGGATACTTCCTTTTAAATATTGAAAACATAGAAATAAAAAATCCTGGAATGGGCAACTGTTATAAAAGAATAACCAACAACAGCAAAGTTCCCGGTTATTTGATGAGATACTGCGGAATCTTTCTGAGTGGTTTTAAATACAGGGTAAAAAAATGCGGCCGCCTGTTTATTAATTTCCAGGCTTTGGCATCTTCGCGGTTGGCCCTGAAACGATTTCTTAAAGACGCATTGCTGATACCCCCCGAGCGCATTTTTACAAGTACAGAGGGAATATAAGCCGCCGCATAAGCATACTTGTATAAAATACGAAGCATCATTTCATAGTCTGCCGCACTTTTCAAATCTGTATTGAAATTACCTACTTTATCATACACTTCTCTTCGTGCAAAAAAAGTGGGATGCGGCGGCATCCAGCCATATAAAAAATTCTCGCGGATAAACTTGCCTGCCTTCCAGGTACGCACTATTTTATTGATGTTGTCGGTATGCACATACTGCAGATCTCCATAAACACAGGGCGCATTTACTTTATCAAAAACACCGGCTATCTTACTTAAAACGGCGCTATCCGCATATATATCATCGCTGTTTAATATGCCGATAATATCGCCGGTAGCCATTTTTAAACCCTTATTCATGGCATCATACAAACCGCTGTCGGGCTCAGAAATAAATTTATCGACGTGTTTAAATTCAGCCACTATAGCCGCTGTATTATCTGTTGATTTACCATCTACAATAATATGTTCAATATTATTGTATTCCTGGCTGGTAATACATTGCAGTGTATCCCTGATGGTGGCTGCACTGTTATGCGATACGGTGATGATTGAAATCTTCATAATTTATTGTCTATTCTATCACTCTTTCTTTGATGACAATAGCAGGGTTGCCTTTATAAATAGTGTATGCTTCCAGGTTGTGCGCAGCCACTGATTTGGCGGACAGTACTGCATGCGAATAACAGGTAACACCCGGACATACCAGGGACTGTGCACCAATCCATACCCCATTTTCAAGTACAATTTCCTGCAATATTAAATCAAAGCTTATCTTCCTGTAATTATGGTTGCCTGTAAGCAACATTGCCCCCTGGGAAATACATACATTATCATGAAGCGTTATGCCAGCCAGGTTATCAATCCACACCTCTTCTCCAATCCAGCAATGATTACCAATAATCAGCTTCCACGGATATTTAATATTTACAGATGGTTTTATTACAACACCTTTGCCAACTTTTGCACCAAACAATTTCAACAATGCCACTTTAAGCCAGGACGATGGGTTTAAAGGGTTTTTAAAAAAAATAATATTGACGATGTACCAGCTTATTCGTTTTAAATAAGACGCTCCTATCCGGATGGTTGTTTTGTATATGGAAAGGTTGACTTCGTTTTTCATACCAGTTTGTCCCTAATTAAAGATCCGGAGATATTCCCCAACCAGTTCCGGTATATTTTGTCTTACCCGGGCAAATTCAAGCGCTCCCCTGCACCAGTTGTTAAATTCAGCCTGATTCCAGTTTACTGCCTCCTGCAATGATGCCTGAAAACATTCAGGCGAAGATAAACTACAAACCCATCCCGCATTTGTTTCGGTAAGATTTTGCCAGGGCGTTTTGTCGCTGATCAAAACCGGTCTTCCATTTCCCAATGCCTCCGCAATGGCATGACCAAAATTTTCGCCCTTGGTGGGCAATACAAAAAGATGATGCGCTGCCAGTATACTGTTCAATTTGTGGTGGGGCAGTTCACCAATCAGCTCAACGGTTTTTCCGGCTGGCAGTGATTTAATAATTGTTTCACATTGCTGCCAGTACGATTCGTCTTCGCGTATACCTGCAATACTAAGGTGAATGTTTCCTTTTACCGCAGGCAACCGCTGCAGCAGGTAATCAATGTTTTTAATAGGATGTATACGGCCTACCAGAATTAACTTAATAGTGCCGGCCGTTTTTTCAATAATGTCCGGGCTGAGCACTATTGCCGGCGGAAAATTGTCTGCGACGCCAACACGCACATTTCCGAAAACCGTCCTAATCTCGTCTGCCTCACTTGTATTGGTAGCATGAAAATGAATTTGCCGGTGATAGCCCAGCCATTTTGCCAGCACAAAAAATATTTTTTTCTTAATTGGTTTAATGTCAAGCGCAGTCGACTTAAGCATACCGCGCACAGAGAGTACAATGCCTGCACGGCTTTTTAACGCACGATGCGCCATCAATACGTCAATGGTAAAATCTTTTGAATAAAGACTGTTAAGGTATACAAAGTCGGGCTGAACGGATTGAAGGATTGCTTTGATATGATTTTTACCCCGCTTACCAGGTGTGGCATAGAAAACATGGGCGCCTGTGGGCAACTGCACCCACTGGTTAACGGTTATACCCTCCAGTGGCTTTTCGTCCCCAAGGTCGCTGTGGCCTGTAAATACATATATATCTGCCCGGGAAGAAAGATGGGCAACAAAATTTACACAGGAACGGATGGGGCCACCTGCTTTATAGGCGGGTTCGTACCATTCTGAAAAAAGCAGTATTTTCTTTCTCGCAGTCATATCTATTTGGTAAACCTGATACCATTGTTTACATCGCCCATGGATACCCGTGTTATTAAAATATTGGAGGCCGCTGTATTTTTTATTTCATATTTCCCGGGCACTGCATCTCTGTCGTCTGCAAGCATTGCCGGAATAAAGCTGGCTGGGATTGGTACCAGGTTGGCGATATAATACATCAGGTTAATATTGCATCTTTTATCGTTGTTATTAAAACACTGGGTGGTTAGTTCCATAAAATATCCCTTAAAAGAGGGTTTTGCCGCAATAAATTTGAGTGGATCCAGTGTATAGTAGAAGTGTATGTTTAGCACCAGCAATTTTAAATCAGGATTGTCGGGCGTAACATCCAAACCTCCCTGAACATATGAGTTTAGTAAATTAACGCTGCCTTTAAATTTTTTTATTGACACCGTGGTTGTGCTATCAGCCTTGGATGGGGCCATCATAACGCCATCAATAGTAAGCCGGCCGCTTCCTGATAAATTTACCGGGTTTCTCATACTGCCTTCCCACCAACAATCTTTCATTACTGCTTTAGCATTATTTTGCAATTCAATTCCTGCAAACTGCCCGCCAAATCCGTATATCGCGGCTGTACCCCTGCCTGCCTGTACCTGCGGCCCTCCGGAAATAAAATCATTGTCTGCAAAAAAAGAATTGTCTTTTTGAATATACAGGTAGTCCAGCCCTTCAGCCCTGATTGCATTGTTGCCAACGGTATATATTTGATCAATAAAAGCTCTTGAGTTCTGCTGATCAGTATTTATAAACTGGATGGCATCTATACCTGTTTTTCTATTGGTAAATTTTCCCAATTGAAGCTCCCTGATAATAATACCAGTGGGCCCTGCAATTTTGATCAATGCGTTACCGGCCGGAAAATTTGCAGCAGGTAACAATACAGATGCTTCCAGGCAACCATCTCCTATCAATTGCAAGTTGGCGCCGGCCTCAATTTGCAGAGATTTGTTGAGCAGGTATGTACCTGCAGCAAAATGCACCACAGGCTTTTTACCCTTGAGTTTTACAGCCGAATTAATGATTTGCTGGATGGCATTTGCGTCTGCACCGGCTGGCACGTCAAATATCTCACGTTTGATACTGACTGGCGTTTTATCCTGGTTTGCCAGGAATACTATTCCTGCGGCGGGTGATTTTTCCGGGTATAGATCATTATACTGATAGAATGCAGCCCCATTGTAAAGGCTTGCCGGTGATTTGTTCCGGTATTGATTACCTGATGATATAATATTGCTTCCCGCTTTTACAAAAAAATGAACAGCTGTATCAACGGATTTGTCGAAAAAATTATCCATGAAAAAAAGCCTGCCCCAGTGATAATATTGTATGGGAAGCCATTTAGGGCGAATAACGATATTGCCCTGGTAATTTCTTTTAAAAGGATTTTGACTGGCCCCGCTGTCAACAACAAAGGTTCTGCTGTCTTCACTATAGCAACCACGCACAGATTTTATATACCCATTTGTATTGGCGATATCGGTCTGTCCGGAATTTTTAAAATAACACCGGTAGGCAAAAAAGTTACCGTACTTGCTGTTAATACCAATATTGCAGTTGATAAACCGGCAATCCCATAACCAATAATCAAGTGCGTTATAGCCGGTGGTCATTAAACCCGCTCCGGTACAATTTTGAAAAAGACATCTTTTAATGGCAATTTCTGAATCGTTACTGGCTGTGCCCTCGCCAGGATTGGTTCCGCCGCCAATGCCGTATTTGCAATTGACAAAAGTATTGTCTGAGATCTCTATATTCAGCGATGCATAACTCTGGCTTTTCCCGTCGTTCCATTTATCCCTCCAGTGTACCCCGATTGCTTCCACTCCTTTGCGGCCATTAGCATCCCATGACAGCCTGGAAATTTTATAAAACGCCGAGCCATTCCCCAATAACATAGTCGCCACATCGGCGCCCGTCCATTTTATAACCGTAGTTGACGGATTTTCGCCCGTAATGGTTATGCCTATCTTTCCCTTCAGGAGGAGCGTTGCTGATATACAATACGTTCCTGCAGGTAAATACACCACTGTATAAAGACCGCCCTTACTGCCCGAAACCCCCAAACCATCAATAGCCTGCTGGATAGCTTTTGTATCATCGTCTTTTCCATTTCCTTTTGCGCCAAACCGCAGTTTCACATTTGCCCAACTTGGAAAAGGCCCGTTGAATTCTTCCATCGATTGCGAAAACAGGGGCACAGTTTGCAGCATTGAAAAAACAAGTAACGCAGCAAAATAACAGTGTTGTAAGATTTTCATAGCGTTGATTTAAATGTTACAAATACCAGACGGTGTGTTCTCTTCTAAGGATACAGTCCTTGCTTTTTGTTTTGCAAAGCTTCTTTATAAAGATCCAAATACATGCCGGCTACCTTATTTACCCGGTACAGCCGGGCATTGGTTAATCCGTGTTCAACGATTGAGGTACGGTAGTCATCATCTTCTATCAGCTTCTCAATACCCTGCCTGATGGAACCAACATCATAGGGATCAACCAAACAGGCCGCTTTTCCCGCAATTTCTTTCATCGGCGACATATCACTTGTAATAACCGGCCGGCCAGCTGCATTGGCCTCAATAATCAACATGCCAAAACCCTCATACAGTGAAGGGAAAAGCACCATGTCGGCAGCTTTGTATTTTTCCACCAGTTCTTCCAGGCTTAGTTCAAAAGAAATGGTGGCTGCTATTTTGTTGCTTTCAATAAACAGTTGCTGCTGTTCTGAAATTTTGCCTACTATCTGCAAATGACAGTTTAATCCAGCCACAGCCTGTAAAATCCTGTCAAGATTTTTATTGGCAGTAGAGCCTATAAACAGCAATTCCGGTTTTTCCCGGTTAAACACTTTGGGTACATATACAAACTTGTCGCTCACAAAATTGCTGACCACTTTAATTTTTTTTTCATCATACCCAATCTTGTTTAAGAGATCGGTTTTTGTTTTCTCGGAAATGACTGTCACCAGGTCTGCTCTTCGCATAGGAAGACTGTACCAAAGCGTTTTAAACAGCCAGTACCGCGGATCGTATTTCCCGTATTTTTCAAGCAGTACGCAATCATGAATGGTTAAAACATTACAATTTTTACGGCTGCACCCCAGTATGGCATAATGGATATCGCCTGTAATATGGTTAATAGCCTGCTGTCTTTTTCTTACATAGAGAATATTCCTGAAAAAATTAACCGGGCCAAAGAAATAAGGCATTTCCTCTATGTTGCAACTGCTGCCGGCAGGCAGTTGCGCCTTTATGGTTGCGCAAACAGCACTAAACAACTGTTCAATACTAAAATAACCGGGATATTTCTTTCTTACAAAAAACCTGATATTCATACCTTTTCCGCTGCGCGTTATTCCGGATTGTTAAAATCAAAGCCTTTATTTACTACCTGTACTGCACACAATTGACCATCCTTTTTAATATAAAAAGTTGCATGATTGACATGGGAAGCATCGGTTCTGCCCAGCAATAAATAACCGTTTTCAGCAAGATTTTCGGTAAGGTTATGTACGCCTTGCCTTATGCGATCTGCTGAGAAATAAGCAGGCATCAATACATTTAAGCACCTTAAAAAAGTAAACGGGTAGATGATCCTGGTTTCAAAAACATCAAATTCAATCAATTCAATTTTCTTTTCCGCAATTTTTCTGTACACGGCCGGTGCAAGCAGTATAATTTCCTTATCGCTTTCTTTTTTAAGTACGGTCCTTTTATTATATAAATGAAACAGCCAGCGCGAAAGAAAAAATACTTTCCCGATACGAGGCGACAGGTGAATAAAGAAAAAATTGACGCTTATAAGGTTGCCATCCGCATCATAAAATTTTTTAATGGCCTTGCCCCGGTAGTAAATCCTGGCATATTTGTCTGACAGGCAAAAATGGATTGGCATTTGCCTGCCGGCAATTTTATCGTATAACTCAAGTGATGTAATGCCATTTGAAACGCCAATATCGTGAAAGCTGGCATTCCCGGTTTGCTGCAGCAGGTCAATGGTTATTTTATCAAGATCTGTAAAGCGGTTGCTCCGGGTCGTTTTGGTAAGTCCGTTGCTTACTATGATATGAGAAAATACCAGGTTATAAAAATTTTCGTCGCTTATACCGTTCAACGCTGAAAAATCGTATACAAAGCATTTTTTTATTACCGGCACTTTATGAAGCGCCAGCAGTAACTTTTTACTGCTTACAATAAATTTGATCATGATCGTAAGGAGAAATAATTTATGTCCGCTGCGCGGGATGGGTTGTTAAAAAATCAGGAGGCTTCACCCGCCATTCGATTTGGTGTAGCCTTACGATAGGTTTTTGTTGCCGAGCCAAACCACTGTGGTATAACTTTATACAAAAGCCACACAAAAAAGGCCGCTTTGATGAGTGAATTGAATATTTGCAGGCTATCTGTTTCAGCGGAACTGATTATCTGGAAAAAAAATACTGGTAGCCAGCAAATCAGCAGCGGTATATTTCTGGCAACCTTAAATATTCTTGCATAGATCCACCGGATAAATAAACCCAGGAAAAACATATAAATGATACCGCCGGATACACCAAAACTTCCGTAGGCCTCACCCAGCGGCCCTACATTGGTAGACCAACCCTGTATTACCCGCCCTGCATAATAAGCCATATTGAATTTGCCTCCTGCTTCAGGCTTATCCGGCCACAGAAACCTGGGCACAAAAGCCGAGGCAAAAACCGTTGCCAAACGGTCACCCCCATCAAACGGTTTAATGGCGGGTATCCTTTTCATTACCAAAGACACATTGTAGCCCTGGTTGGCGCGAACATATAAAGGGAAAAACGCATTTTTTTCAATTAAGGCATCTCCCTTTTGAATATTATCGGCCATGATATTGGCAAATAACAAGGCCTTATTGCCACCATAGCCTGACTGCCAGATATATTTTCTGTATCCACCTTTTACGTTCTGTAATAAAATTAAAAAGGCTACCCCCGCAATAAATATCGCCAGTTTTTTGAAGAAAGATGTTTTACTGCCCAGGTAGAAATAAGAAAACACAGTAATACCCATGTACACTACAATGGTGAACATGCCTATTGAAAGAGAGTTGGCAAATATTGAAATTGAAAAAAGCCACAACAGAATTTTTTTGTATTTGAAGTCGGGCGAAAAATAGATATATAACAGCCCCGCAAAACTTGAAAAGTAAAAAAGAGCGGAAAAGAATTGCAAACCCGCAGGCAAATAGGGCGATGTTAGTGAAAAGACAAAGCCTGTACAAAGCATGATTATACCATACCGGTAGTCTTTTGACATTACGGCTTTGATATGTTGAACTGATTGCTGGAGCCGGTTACTAGTGTCATCTCCTCCGGCCAGAGGTAACATAATGGCAAATGAAAATAATGAAACGGCTGGCAGTGTATAATCAAAATAAACCTCTTGGGGTACGCGCATATACCCCACCCAAATTTTTGAAAGCGTATTGCCGTAACTATAATACCTATAACCTACCATTGGCATTACCAGGCAGGTAAGTATGTATATAAAAGCTATTGACTCTTTTAACAAAATCCCTTTACCCAGTTTATGAATCATGGATAGTATTACCACCACTACAATAGCAGTTATAAGAACTCCATACCAGTCTGTTGTTAAAGATAGTATACTGATAATAAACAGTAATATGGAAGAACCATATCGCTTCAGAGAAATCATGGTAAAATCTTCTGTTTAAAAGCCCTGTAAACCTGTTCCATAATCAATCGTCGCCTGATTGCGTTACGCCATCAAAGGTAAGCCTGAATTATTTACGGGCAAGCCGCAATCAGCCTCAGGCATTTACCAAACAAACTCGTAGTGATATTACAATCGGCAGTTTTACAATTAAACATTGCCTATAGCGGGGAAATTGCATTTCATCTGCCCATAAATGAAGTTGAGAAAATATTTTTGGCCACCCGTCTGCCGGCGAACAGCCCTTAGACGACTTTGCTGTTTCAATTTTTTTTTATTGTTCTGCGGAGAAACATTTAACAAATAGTCGAGACTCTTTACCGGATTGAGTTGTAAATGTTCTCAAAAAGTAGGCGCACACTGATTTTTGAAAGAAGGAAAAAATATTTAAAATACTGAGTCTACGAGGCTTTTATTTAAAATTTAATTGACAAAGCCAATTTTTTTTATTTTTTCCCTAACCCAAAACTTGGCTAAAGAAGTTTGCTTTTCCGAAATCAGATAAATCGAATATGCAGTTACCAAACTAATCAAAACAGCCAATACATAATAAAAAGCCGAGGCCAAATTGATTTGACCACTTTTGGGAAAACCCAGGTAAGATAATAAGTTCATTAATGGAAAATGGGTAAGATACAATGTATATGAAAAATTTGACAATTTAGAACTGACCGCCTCTATCTTGATTCCTACTTTTGTTTTTGGTATTACCGTAATTAAATGATGAATTAACAGGGCTGCAACAAAGGCTAAGAATATACTTGCCATGTCACGGTTAATAAACCCCGAATTTGAAATTGTAAATGACCTTGAACTAGATGTTATTTGCAGCAAAACAACAGCAAAACTTAGCAAACCAATTAAAATTAAAATCTTGGTTTTTACAAAAGAAATATGCTTACGTGGCAATAAAAAAGCGAAAGTTCCCATCAATAAAACAAGCAAGTACATAGTTTTGAGTCTCATAAAAACATATAGACAAATTGTAAAAGCAAAAAAAGGAAACAAGGAACTTCTTTTATCATTTCTACATATCACCATTAAACAACCAATTAAAATATAAAACCACACTTCATAGGCAAGTGACCACAAAGGTGGATTATAATTACATTCAGTAATTATCCCCTGAAGAGAAAAAAAACTACCGATAATATCTCTGGCAGGTATTGTTGAATTAGTAATTAAGCTAATAATAATTACCAGCAAAGATGAGGCGAGCAAAGGCAAAAATATTCTTATAAACCTATCAATTAAATACGATTTAATGTCCACCTCATTGTTTAATATTCTTTGAATGGCTTTTCCTCCAACAAGAAAGCCACTGAGTACAAAGAAAACTAAAACAGGTTCGTCTCCCAATCGAGTCAGGAAAAACAAAAATTGTGTATAGATATTTTTTTGAGATCCTGGAAGCAGCCCGTACTCAACAAAAAACATTCCTCTATAATGCGCTAATACCACTAATAATGCAGAAGTAAATCTTAATAAGTCTATCCAATAAAAATGTTTTTTAGTCTCCAATGTCTGATTTGTTTTTTAAATTATTGAATCCCATTAACCATTCTAATTGCGCCACCATTTCCTCCTCCTGTATGTTCAGGATGCACTGAACAAAGCATCTGCAATGGCCGGGTACACTTCTTCGTAATACCATGGCGACGATCGATATTGCAAACCTGTTTTATCAATGGCCGCCTTCCAGTCAAAGCCTTCCATTTGCTGAAAATCAACGGGTAATACCTTTGGCCAGGTATTGTCTGTATAATAGTCACTGCAGCCGGTTATTTCCTTTGCCACCCATACATCAAGTTCGCAGGCAAGATATTCAAACAATTTATTGGGTGCATTAATAACATAATTGGGAATATGTCCCTTGTATAGTATCACTCCCGTATCAAATTGCGCAAGTGTAACAGGTAATGAATAGTAGTCGACAGCAGTGTGTAATTTAATATACCTTTTATCGCATTGCTGAATCCATCTTTTATCTTCCTCGTTTATATGGGAGCTGAAAATATCAAACGTAAACCGTCCATGCTGCTGAAGTACCCAGTTTATAAAATTTTCAAAATACATGGTTTCGCGGCTTACCGCCCCCACATAAACAATGCGCCCCTGCCCTGTTTTAACTGCTTTGTTTTGCAACCAGGCTTTACCAGGGTAGTTGGGCATGATATGGCCTGTTGCACCGTCTGCCAGCTTTTCGTCTGACTGAAAACGTTGCAGCCGCTCTTCGTTGGTATGAGAAATCCACGTCATATGCGGGTACAGCCATTGTTCTTTTTTATGAAAATACCTGGCCAGTTTCATACCCCCGGCATACTCTTCCGGTGATGTATATTCGTGATAATGGGCCAGTATCGACGCTTTTTTGCTGATATACCGTCTGTACAAATACGCAGGAAAAGATGAGAGCGTTTCAAAATACAGGATCTTAAGAGGCTTTAACACCATCAGTTGAATACAGCAAAGCGTATAAAATTGCAGGTAATATAAATACCGTTTTAACGATGACAAACCCTTTCCTGAAAAACCGATACGCCTGATTGATATCCTGCTGTCATTGACCTGAAAAAGCGCCTGCGGTTGTTGCGTACTGGTAGTAAACACAATAATCCGGCCCTGGTTAACAGCGGAAAGAAATTTTAATAAATTCATTACAGGGGGATACAATTCCAGCGGCTGGAAATGAATTATAACTACTGGCTTATCCATGCAGGTCCTGAATGGTTTTTAGTGCCAATCCCGCGCGATCTTTATAACTGTACCCTGAAGAAACCGACCGGATTCTTGCGGCGCTGCGAATTTCATCTGCAGCTGCCACCGGGTAATTCAGCAAATCATTTATCTGCCTGGCGCAATGCTGCACATCTTTAAAAAGAAACGCTTCTTTCCCATCCTCAAAAAAAAGGCGGTGTTCGGTAGTATCCGGCGCCACCATAATACCGCCGATACCGGGTACTTCAAAACTGCGCATATTATGAGAATCTTCGTTGTGTATGCGCATCAGGTTTAGCTGAACCCTATACCTGCGCAACACTTTCCATAAATTATCACCGTATACCGGGTTAAAGATTTGGATACCACTATGATGCACAAATTGTTTCCAGTCGTTACCATATACATCCATTTTCACGCCTTCTTCTGCCAATGCCTGGATAAACGCCGCTCTTTGTTTATCGGGGTTGCCCAAAAAACAGGCTTTTATTATTTCCTTTTGTCCGGCACATGCCACATACAAAGCATCACTGATTTCAAATCCAAAGGGCAAAAAAGCTGTACGGGCTTTATATTGTTGCTGCAAGATTTTCTCAATTGCCAGGTTATATGTAAAATGCAGATCATAGATACCGATAGAATCGGTGATAAACTGGTTGCCGCTCCCTTTGCCCGTAAAAATAAAAGGGTTATCGGGGTTATAATTGACCAGTTTAGCCCCGCTCTTTTTTGCTTTTTCCAGTGAAGCCGGCATTAACTCCATGCCTTTAAATATCCATATTGTATCAGGCTTCAGTTCTTTTACCTTATCAATAAACTGGTTGTTGAGCCCGCGGGTAATGCCCGATAAGCCTGTTTTAAAAAGAAGTTTATTGAAAAGGCTCTTCTGGTAATAATCCAGGAAAATGGCCTGCGCAGCAAAATGATCCACTACGACGCCTGCCTCCCTGAGGTGACGGACATAAAAATTTTCGATAGCATACACTTTATCGGAGCCAACTATCATTATACGGGGCAATTTTGTCATGCCGTTACAATATTTCCGGAAGGAATATTACATCGCACCAGGCAATGCTTCCTTTACCATAAATGGGATTATAAATATCCTGCAACCGGTACCCGTATTTACCCAGTAGCTGTGCTATGTCATAAAACAGGGGCTGGTCAACGTACTGGGCCCTGAAATAAGTTTCGCTGTATATCAGTTTTATTTTCCTTTTGCTCAGCATACCGGCCGCGCCTTTTAAGGCAGCCAGTTCGCCCCCCTGTATGTCCAGCTTAAGGATGTCAATCCCGGTTATACCTTGTTCAAGGCAAAAGGCATCGATGGTAGTAAGTGCTACGTCAATGGCGCCCTGTTGCTCTACCTCCCTGTCTGAACTCAATCCCATTTTTTGGGATGGCAGCAGAGAATTGGTGTCAACATTTTTATTTATATAAAAAACGGATTTGCCGGTACAATCAGATAAGGCCAACTGGTAAGGTTTCAGCCTGCTGATGTTTTTTGTTTTTTCAATCATTCCGTTATAAGTAGAAGGAAATGGCTCAAATGCATAAATGGTCGCCCGCGGGTAAAGCTGGTGGTAATGCAACACCGTGTCGCCAAAATTAGCCCCGGCATCAAAAATAGTAACCGCATCGCCTGCAAGCAGTTCAACCTGTTTCTGAAATGCGTCTTCTTTGAAACTGCTTTTTTGCACAGATTGTATATAGCCCGTGCCATGTACTTCAAATCCAAATTTCCGGAGTATCTTATTGATTGAATTTTTATTCATTAATACTGGTTATATTTTTTATAAGTAAGGCATTGGCCGGATCAAAAGGGCCTTCGTAACAGGTGTTCATCATACTGGCGGGACGGATGGATGCATGTATATGGCTGGGGTGCATAATCAATGCCGCTTCAGATAAAAAACCCGCCCAATAACTATAGGTGCTGGTAGCAGAAGTAACAATTACCCTGCTTTTGCTCATCAGTATCATATCAACAATATCGGTATTATTCTCTGCCATGCTTACAGCGGGTAAATTAAACAGTTCAGCAAAATCGCTGCGGTAACCATCGGTGAAAACGGTTACGGGCAATATTTTACCGGCTATCTGTCTGGTCTTTTGTATAATATCTATGAAATAAGATTCGGGTGTCCTTATTGTTCCCATAGTAGAAATGTCAAGCCCCGGTCCGGGCTTTCTGAAATCGCCCATGCGGATGTGCACACCTATACAAGGCGCCGCCTTGTGCTGCAACTGCTTAAGAATACGTGGAGAGAGCATTTCATAAAAAGCATTCACCACCATATCCCGGTGGTCCTTCAGTTCAGCAAAATGATCTTCCCAATGCGGCAGTGTGGTATAGACATAGATGCATTGGTGGTTCGACGGCACAGCAGCTTCTTCAATCAGCGGATCCTGCACAATTGTATACCCACGGTGTAATTTAAGCTTTACGGTATCCATCCATGCGGCCACTAAATTTTTCTGGAACCTGAAATAGCCTTTATAGCTGCGTTTTGATTTTTCCCCGCGCAGGTAGGGGCCCAGTTTCAACTGGTGATAATGCGTAATTATTAATGGAAGACCGGTCAGTTTTTGCAATACAACCGCCTTCATTAAAGGGAATAGCTGGTTCCCCAGTCCGGCACGTGGCATTTTACAAACTATCAGGCTCATGGGTTTGTTATACGCCTTTTATTTGGTTAACCAATTTATCTATTACCCTAATATGAGCTGATTCCTGGAACCGCTCCCCGGCCCTGTGTGAAAAGATCCCGAACGCTTCAGACCGGGTACGATCATTTACAAGCAGTTTAATACATGAAGCCAGCCGCTCTATATTTCCAAACGGGTATACATAACCGTTTTTCCCTTCCTGCACATCATCGTTCTCTCCATAACTGCCGCACCGGTCGCTGATAATAACGGGGCAGCCCATATATATTGCCTCGCTCACAGCTATCGAGTGGGGTTCAGCCGAAGCCGGGTGCACATAGATATCTGTGGCTGCATAAAAAGCAGGCAGCCGGCCGGCCGGCACAAAGCCCGGAAAATATACTTTGCTGCGGGTTAAAGACAGCGCTTCATTTTGCCAGGCGGATTGCATGTCGCCCGAACCCAGCACAAAAAGATGAAGGTAAATTGCCTCCGCTTCCAACAGTTTCATGGCCCGTATAATATGGTCCTGGTTTTTCCAGGGCACCAGTTTTCCGACAACGGTTAATACAATTTCATCTTCGGTTATGCCATACTGTTGCCGTACCGCAGCCCGCAGGGTATCTTTTTCTTTATAGGCCGGTTGATACTGGCTGATATCGATGGGAAAATGCATGCGGAGTATTTTAGCCGGTGGCACACCATAGTGCCTGTAATAGGCTTCATTGGCATCGCCCACCGATAAAAAATAGTTAACCCCTGAAAAATATCTTTTTACAAATAAAAATTTCAATAGCTCTTTTACATAGCTCCGCCGTTGTCTTCTTTCACTGTCTGAGATATAGGCAACCGGTACTTTATTTTTTGTTGCCCACCGGTAAGCATGGCGCTGCAGTTTTTGAAAATAACCATACACAATCACCAGTTCAGGATTAAAAAGCTGCAAAGCATTGTCAAGATTTGGTGCATCAATGTTTTTAGAGGGCTGCAATACATGCTCTCCATTCAGGAATTCATGATCAAACTTATCCAGTTGCAGGTTGTCCCAGGCTACTTCCTGTTTAAAATTGGGATCAATGTATTTTTTGTAGCCCATTGCAGAGGCAAAAAAAACACGCAGCGTTACCTGGCTGTTTTGGGCAAAGCTTACATACTGCGGGCAAAAATGTTGTATGGGATGCGAAACAACGATGGCAATTTTAATATGCTTGCTCATGTATCTGATGTGTATCCGGCCCTTGCCGCCGATGGTTGTTTTTAGCAGGCTGGTTAAAAATGCTTGTAAAAAGTAAAATCCGGTTCAAAAGAACTTTTCTTGCGTAGAAATAAAATACCATAAGGACTTTTTGTCTGGAAAGTCCAGTGAAATTTTGAAAAAAACAGGCGGGGCGATTTGCGGATGCGCCACAGGAAAAATTTCATTGTTTTCGCAAAGTTCTTGTCGTGAATTTTATACTGCGTCAGCACCTCGTAGTCGCGGTGGGTAAGAATGAAATTCAGCACTTTTTGTTTCGAAAGACCATTCATATCATGAAACGCAAGGATACCACCGTCGTTAAGAATTTTATCAATGAAAAAAAAATCAATAAAAGTATAATCAAAAGTGTGCCAGCCGTCAATAAAAGCCATGTCTACTTTAATCTTATTATCAAGAAAATAATGAAAGACTTCGTGCGTTTTCCCTTCAATCAGCTTAAAGTTATTACTGAGGCCTGAATCTTTGATAATTTGAACACCCGCGCCGCCATAATCTGTAAACTGGTTGGGATCTATAGCGTAATGCATACTACCCGGGTTTATTTTTGAAGCCGCGTCAGCAAAACATATGGCTGAAGCCCCCATGGCCAATCCTATTTCCAGTGTATTCATTGGTTTAAGATCATTAATAGCTTTCACCAGCATATGTGCCTCCAGTTCATTAATACCGCTGTGAAATTCTATCAGTTCGCCTTTGTTATTCGGAATCTTATTTCTTTCAAAAGCTTCTGTTAGTTTAGCAGGTAACATAATCAGCAAATGTTTTATAGTGTCTTAAAAAAAAGAAAATAACCATTTGGTTACTGTCTTTGCTTGTTTGATAATGTGTATTTGAAATACCAGTTTAAAAAGTACGCGGTTTGCAATACGGTTTACCATTAAAACATGTACTATAAAAGAGAAAGAACCTGTTTTACCCTTTCATTCCATGTCCATCGGTTTATATTTCGTTGTGCTGACAGCCTGGCATTGGTAAAAAAAAACTCCCGGTTTGTCCATACGTTTTCAAGGCTTTTATACAGATCCTTCCGGCTGTTATTGGGATTAATCTTTACCACCATGTCTTTATCCAGCCATTTATCAAAAATGGCATTCCCGGGCTCTTCTCCCAGCAATATGGTTCCCGCAGCGCCGGCTTCAAACCACCTGCAGGTAACAGGGTGCAAATGACCAGCGCGCGATGGGCTGGTTAATTCTACCGGCCAGGATAAAGTAAAGACACTGTGGCACAAGTGCCAGGCATATTGTTTGTATAATTCTGTTGCGTCCGCTACAGGATGCCTGGCATCGTGCGTGGTGTAATCGTAATACAGGCCATTGGCATTGCAAAAGTCTATTAATACTTCATGCATCACCGGGTGTCTTCTGCCATAAGATGAAAAATGAATGAGCCTTTCATGCAAAGGCACCGGCTGAAAAAGATCTGCATCGGCCGCCTGTTCTACGCAATGCCATTTTCTGCCCGTCAGCTTTTTCAAATCATCTACTGCGTCATTAAATGATGTAATCAGGTAATCCCAGGTAGTATCATTCCTGAATAACCTTTTAATAAGATCATATTGTACAGGTAAGGTATCATATATATACAAGAGCCTGGTTTTGCATGTCGTATTCCAGGTTTTAAAAAGATCCAGTTTATAATTCTCCGGCGCCATCAGTACAGACCATGCCACATCAGCATTCAGTTTAAGCTCCTGTTTAGGAAAATATTTCCGGTATTTACCACGCTTTAGACCATGCTGAAAATGATGTATGTATTTGGGTACAAATGCATACGATGGCAACTCAAATAAAGCGGCGCCCGTTTCCTGTACGATGGCTTTTTCAAAAGAACGTAGCATACCATATTCCCAGCCATTCAACAACGTATCTCTTATTACAACATGGTTCATAACAATGGTCTGCGTTTTATTGCCTGCTGAATATTTCTACGCTGGTTTTATAAACAGCTTCCTCTTTCAGTAATCCTTTTGAAAAAAGGCAGGCTTCGCGCAAAAGCTTTCTGCAATTATCAATGTTGCATTCTCCGGCATGAAATTCAAATACCGCGTGATTAACTTTTTTTAGCAGGCCGGGATAGGCTGCCAGGAAGATTTCCTCGCTACACTCTATATCACATTTTAGAAGATCAATGTTTTTTGTTGTATCAGTCAGCAACCCTTCAATATCCAGGTAACTGACTTCGGTAATTTTATTTCCGGTACTTGCTGAATGGGTAGCATGACCATAATGCTGGTCCGAGTGAATTACTTTATCGCTGCCTGTTTTATAACCAGCCAGGCCCAGGAACGGTTTTACCTTATTTTTTAACGATGGCTGATCCAACCTGTTGCGGAGAGAAATATAATTGGAAGGCGATGCTTCCAGCGAAACAATTTCATAATTATCAAAGCCAGCCTGTATCAGTTCATCTGCCATCCGCAGGGTAAAATAACCAACATTGGCACCCAGATCAAGAATCAAAGGCTGCTTCGAAAAAGCAGGCAAAAAAAGCTGAATGGCCTTGTCGTATTCTTTGTTTGTAAATATCTCATTAAAAACAAACCAATCGCTGTCGTTTTCTATTTTGATTAAAAGACCCGACTGCAATTTCCATTTAGCCTTTAAAAACATCCAGGTTTTACTCCGCAGATAGCCCTTTAATTTGCCGCTTAACATTGTAATAAATTTGGTGCGGCAAATTATGCCATTGCATACACTTCACCAATGATTTCCTGCATCCTGCCAGTCTTATTGAGATAAGTACGGGCCCCTGCAAATCCATTCTTGTTCCTGCAGACTGGCGCTGTTGTTATACCCTTGAAGCGGAAGCATAGATTCTTTCGATTATCTCCACGGTTTTTAACCCTTCCATTGCGCTCATGTATATTGGCTCGCCATACCGCAGGTATTTCACCAGGTTTTCGTATACTTTATCATGATTGCTCATAGACCCCTGGTAAGTGCCATACTGGTTAGAGCCGTTGCCCGCGGGCAGATTTTGTATGGTATAATCTTCTATATCCTGGTAGTCAATCCGGTTCAGGTATTCCCCTCCAATCTTTACCGTTCCTTTTTCGCCAAACAGGGTAAGCGAGCCTTCCATGTTTTTACGGTGGCTGTTTACGGTGTAATTGAGTGCGCCAATAACACCATTCTCAAATTCCAGCATCGCAATACCGGTATCTTCAAATTCAATCATCCCTTTGTGCCTATAGTTGGCCAGGAGGGCCTGTACATTTTTTACATCGCCCAGCATCCAAAACAGCAGATCTATAAAGTGGCTGAATTGTGTAAACAGCGTACCACCATCAAGTGCCATACTGCCTTTCCAGGAATTTTGATAATAAGCGGGATCGCGGTTCCAAAAACAATTTAGCTGCAGGCTGTATACCTGGCCCAGCCTGCCTTCATCCAGCAGTCGTTTAACCGCCTGCACGGGTGGATTAAAACGATTTTGTTTTACTACGAAAAGGCTTTTGCCCGCATTTTCCGAAGCACGGATCATATTACGGCAGTCTGTAACGGTGATAGCCATAGGCTTTTCACAAAGTACATGTATGCCGGCCTGCAGCGTTTTTATGCTGTGTACTGCATGCAAACCATTTGGCGTGCATATGGCTGCTACATCCAAATCTTTTTCTTTTTGCAACAATTCATCTATATCATAATAGGCCGCCGCTTTATAGGCAAGGGCCAGTACATCTGCTTTTTCTTTTACAATATCGCAAACCGCTATTAATTGTCCGTTCCTGGCTATGTGTTCCGCATGTCTTTGCGCGATGCGCCCGCAACCAATCAAAGCAAATCTCATGTTTTACCTTTTTTTCTTTTTGATAGAAACATTTCCGGCAGTTTTGGTGTGGGTAAGTAAGCGCATGTCCTGGTTGTGCAGGCGGGTGCCTGTCGTCAGCGCTGTGTGTGGTTAGGCTTAGAGCCGTTTCTTCCAGCTTTCAATAATTTCTGTAAAGGTGGTCTCCAGGTCTTTGGTAATATCCCAATGCGGGTAATGGGCTTTCATTTTACGCAGATCGCTGTAATAACAAATATGATCGCCTATACGGTTATCATCCATATAGGTAAATACCTGCGGAATGCCTGTTATTTTTTCGGCAAGCTGAAATGCTTCAATAATTGAAATAGAATTTTCTTTTCCCCCACCAAGATTGTATACTTCAGCCACACGGGGGGCATTGATAAAAGCTTCAATAAACCGCGCTACGTCCAGCGAATGGATATTGTCTCTTACCTGTTTGCCTTTATAACCGTATATTTTATATTCTTTCTTCTCCAGGTTGCATTTAATAAGATAACTTAAAAATCCATGCAGTTCCACACCCGAGTGATTGGGCCCTGTAAGACAGCCACCCCGTAAACAACAGCTGGGGATATTGAAATACCGGCCGTATTCCTGCACCATTATATCTGCAGCCACTTTTGATGCGCCAAACAGGGAATGTTTCGACTGATCGATGGTAAAATTTTCAGCAATGCCTTCTTTATAAAACGGATCAGCATAGTCCCAGCGGGTTGCTTTTTCCTCCAGCGCTATGCTATTCGGTGCATCGCCATATACCTTATTGGTAGACATGTGTACAAAGACCGCTTCGGGACAATACCGCCTTACGGCTTCCAGCAGGTTATGCGTACCCATTGCATTGGTATCAAAATCTTCAAACGGAATGGCCGCCGCGCGGTCGTGACTGGGCTGTGCCGCTGTGTGTACAATAGCACCCGGTTTTTCCTTTTCTATCAACGATAAAACACCCTGCCGGTCGCGTATATCCAGTTCTGTATGTTTATATCCTTTTAAAGAAGATTGCAGGCGCTGCTGGTTCCACCTGGTGTCGCCCTGTGGCCCAAAAAAAACAGCCCGCTGATTATTATCTACTCCGGTAATAGCATGACCTTTTTGCGAAAGATAAACGCAGACTTCTGAACCAATTAAACCCGATGAACCCGTTACCAGTATTTTCATTGAATAACAATTAATATTTCTTTTTTCTAAATAGCATTGCGTTAATGAGATCAGGAAAGCCCAATGAAAGTTTACGAAATAAACCCAACGCCAGTCCTGGTTGTCTTTTTATGAGTGCAATTCTTAGTAATTCCCTGGCAGATATCCTTCGGTAGTAGCCGAGTATATTATCTCTTTGCTGCGCATTGAGGGGGCATTCTTTTTTATTTAATTCTTCGGTAAACATAGGCAGTTGCAGTTCAAGGTAACCGGTTGACTTATTGCCTGCAACAATTTCCTGCCCCTCATGCTGCCGCCAAAAAACAAGTGAGGAGGCAATTTTCACCATTGGCCATCTTGCCGCCAGCCTTAAATTAATTTCGGTATCTCCTACATATCGTTTACCGCTAAAACCGCCAATTTCCCTAAACCGGTCTGTTCTGAAAATTAAAGCCGTTGGGCCGGTATCAAATATGCCGGATGTGTAGAAATGATACTGGTAAGCCTCCTGCGGCTGCAAAAGAAATGGAAAAGGTTGCGTTTCCTGGCTAAATGCACTCATGATGCCTACCGCCGCTTCCGGAAACTTTTCCATGCTTCTCACAAATATTGACAGCGACTCCGGATAAATGATATCGTCTGAGTCTACATATTTAATGTATTTCCCGTTTGCATACCCGGCGGCTTTATTCCTGTTGTTGTAATCGCCGAGGTTTTTTTCGTTGATGTAGATTTTTATACGTTCATCTTTAACTGCATACGATTTTGCAATTGATACTGTGCTGTCTGCAGACCCGTCATCAACAATTATTAATTCAAAATTGGTATAGGTGGACGCCAGTACGCTTGTTATGGCTTCTCCGATAAATTTTTCACGGTTATAGGCCGTCATCAGTATAGTTACCAGCGGCTGCGTCGTATTCATTCAGACAAAATACTTTTTGAGGTTATTGAGCGGCTTCTCTATTAAAAACCAGGAAATACTGGCTACCATGACCGGTACAACAAAATGTACTGCAAATAAAGGCAGTGCGCCATGTAACCAGCCAACACTGACTGATGGTAATGGCAAAGGATATTTAGTCTCCCTGCCGGTCAGGCATCTTACCAGCGGCCGAAACAGCCAGGCCAAACAAAAAACAGATAAATATTCCTGGTATACAAAGTCACCACCTGGCAGGAATATCTATCTGTTTTCATAGTCCAGTTTGCTGACTTATACTGGGTGTATAATATTAAGTGCCAGTTATTAGTTTTTTAATGCATGCAAATAAGCCGACATATTGTCTCCAATAATGTTCCAGTCGTATTTGTTTTCTACAAAAGAAAAAGCCGCTGCCGCAATATGCTGCGCCAGTAAACGATCATTCAGTAATTCAACAACGCTGTTTGCAAATCCAGCCGCTTCATCGGCAATCAAAATGTTTTCGCGGTTGGTATAATCAATTCCTTCTGCTCCAATGGAGGTAGCCACAATAGGCGCTTTATACGCCATGGCTTCCAGCAATTTCAGGCGGGTGCCGCTGCCCGATAATAAGGGAACAATGGCCACTGCCGCTTTCTGGTAATATATGTCTACACTATCCACCATTCCATAATTTACAATAGCAGGATGTTTCAGGAGTGCTGAAAGTTCCTCACCGGCATCGCCCCTTCCTACCACCAGCAGCCTGGCGCCCGGCAGGGCATCAACTATTAACTGAAAAACATTTTGTAAAAACCAGGTCAGTCCCTCGCGGTTGGGCAAATAATCCATAGAGCCGCAAAAAAGAATATCTTTTGAAGAATGGTATACTTCGTTATTTTCAATAGCAGCCAAACGGGGTATTACTACGCCATTGGGTACAACAGCTCCATCTATTTTCCCCCCGTTCATCCTGCGTATTTCTGCTAAGTCATTCCCGCTACAGGTAAATACTTTGTCGGCAAAAACAAATAACTTTTTTTCCGCTTCTTTTACCAGTTCAAAATCCCTGGCACTGATTTCACCTTTTGCAAGCGATGTGGCTGCAAGAATGGTATTTACATTATAAGCATCATAAATAACCGGCACCCGGGGCTGATAATTTTTTACCAGTTTAGCCAGGTTAAGTATTTCCATGTCTTCCAGTATCACAACATCTGTTTTGTTTTTTTGCAGGAAATCTTTCATCAGCGGATAGAGTGCCAGAAAATTGGAACCAGCGGGTCCCAGAAAGGATCGGTTCCAGTAGCGGTACCTGAAGGCATTGGCATATTTAACCGGAAGCATGGAAAAAATGTCCTTTGCCGGGCGGCTGTCTTTTGTGCTTATTATCCTGCATTGTTGCAGGTCGGGAAAATCGGCAACGGCCTTCATAAACGATTCCCTGTCCTGGTGCATAATAGCGGTAACATTAAAATGCCTGCATAACTGGTATAACAGGTTAAAGCAACGCAGCATACCGCCATTCATGGGCGGATATACATTCCTGAATGGAATGACCATTAAAACACTTTTCATTTACCGTTAGTCATTTAACCAGTTCTTCACCTGCATACTATCAGGCCGGTTGCTTTTTATCAATGTTTTTTAATTCCTCTTCCAGTAATTTATCCAGCAAGTCTTTATAGCTAAGGGAATAATCCCAGCCCAGTTGCTCTTTTGCTTTGGAAGCATCTCCAAAAATATCTTCAATGTCTGCGGGCCTGTATAAATCGGCAGAGATGGTATACTTTGCGTTGTCAATGTGCAGTTGGCTGAAAACATATTCTACCATGTCCTTTAGTTTAACTGAAGAACCGGAGCAAAGTATGTAATCGCCCGCTGTTGCGGCCTGCATCATGAGGTACATACCATGAACATAGGCCGGTGCATAGCCAAAATCGCGCCTGATGTCGATATTGCCAAGCTTTAGTTCCTGTGCTTCGCCCCTGCTTATCTTTATACTTTCGCGGATAATCTTTTTTACAAAAAAGCTGCTGCTGCGCAGGTAAGATTCATGGTTGAATAATATACCGCAGCATACAAACATGTTATAACTTTCACGGTAGTGTATGCAGCTCCAGTGCGCAGCCGCTTTTGAAATAGCGTACGGACTAACGGGATGGAGTATACTATCTTCTGTAATAGGCAGCTTGTTTACCTTGCCATACATTTCACTGCTGCTGGCCTGGTAAAATTTGATACTCATATCTGCCAGTTTAATGGCTTCCAGCAGGTTGTAAACAGACATGGTATTGAAACGAAATGTTCCGATAGGCTGTTTGAAAGACATGGAGACAGAACTTTGGGCAGCCAGGTTATAGATCTCTGCGGGTTTGTACTGAAATAATAGTTTTATTACCTGTGAGATGTCAAGCAAATCGCATTCCTCTATGGTTACTTGTTCCCTGATACCCAGGTAGTCCAACCCCTTCAGATCCGTGCTGCCCTGGCTTCTTACCAATCCAATCACACTGTATCCCTTCTTAATCAGCAAACCGGCAAGATAGGAGCCATCCTGCCCGGAAATACCCGTTATAATTGCGTTTTTATTCATTTTTCTCTGAAGGGTTACGCTGTTTATTTGGTTTAACAGCCGTTTATATTTGTTAACCGAAGCTTATAAGTACAATGCTTACCTGAATTGCTTCACGAACCTATACAATCTGCCACCAAAAAGTCTTATTTTCTGCAGGTGGGGCATCATCTTCATTTTCATTATTGGCAGAAGAGGAAGGCTTGAAACAGGTTTTAATCCTTCCTTTACTTTATCATGTCCTATGCGAAGTACTTTACAGGAATGATCATTCCACCCCAGTGCTATATTCCATTGCATGGTTTTTTCATCAAAAAGTGCACTCCCCGGAAAAACCACAGAATGCCCCGACTCAGCGAGTTTGTCTGTATCACTTCCTGAAAAAATAGGATCTCCGGAAATCATTTTAATCCTGAAAGGCGGATGTTTATCGAAAACATAAACGCCGATATGGTATTTACGCTGCTGCCATGCGCATTTTATAAACGGGTTTTCCCATTCCGACCATGAATGAAAAAAGCAATAATAATACCCGTCCGTATGTAATATGGGTGCAGCGCCCCCGCTTATACGGCCATATTTCCAGGATAGTTTACTATAGGTAATATATTTTTCATGTATGGTGCCACCCGGAAAATCAAAACGGAAAATTTCATGTTTTGCCCCTGCCTGGTAAATGCAGTAATATTTATTTTCCTGTATAAAGAACTGCCAGTTTTTTTCAACTTTCCAGTCTTTTTGGGGCAGCACTTTTTCTTTTTTGCTTACGCCAAGTTCTTTGACAGCTTTGAAAATATCCAGGTTTTTCTTGTAATTTAATACCACCTGGTTTTCCAGTATGCCTTTCCGGTCTGTTACGCCAAATACTGTATAGCAAAAATATAAAAAGGCAGGGCTTGATTCCACATGGTATAGATAAATCTTACCATCGTGTGTAAATGTTCTTGGATCTTCCAGCATTACGCGGGCATTATCTTTCATAACCTGTGATAAGGTTATTATTGCCGGCTCGCCCAGTACGTTAAATGCTCTGTCTAATGTACAAAGCCCAAGAAATCCTTCAGAAGGATTGTTTTGAACACGGCAAACCAACAAATAATTGTTGTCCTCGTCGCGTGTAAGTGAAGGATTAAAAATGTATTTATAGTTAAAAACATCCCTGAGTGATACATCAATTAGCTGCATACAATAAATCTTCCCGGTAGTTAAACTGTTTGCCATTCAAAAGCGGCTACTTTAGGAAGAAGATTTTTTTTTGCCCATATTACGAAGGGAATTTCTTCTATGATAGCTGGATTGGCTTCGGGAAATAAACCCGGAGCTATGTCATCCCTTATAAAAAAAGCGTTGAAACCAAATTTCTCAAGCCCCACAAAACGGTATCCCTTTTTCTTCGCCAATTGCACAAAAGCGGGCAGCGAACCGCCGCTGTACACGCCGAACCCATCAATAAACTTTGCCGTAAAATCGGGGATATAGGGAACCACAACCGCTTTATCATTTCCCCAAATACATTGAATTTCCGCTACCACTACCCTCGGATTTACGCAGGAAATAGCCTCCCAAATCCAATAGTCATTCCCGTCCAGGTCAAGTGACAATAAATCAATTTCGCCGCTGAGCCCGTTGTCAGTTATAAGCTGATTAACGTTCTCTCTTGTAATCCATGCATTAATAAAGCGGGGGGGAAATGTAAACGTATCCGGATGTCTGGAATAATATAATTTGCCGGCTTTTTGCCTTTCTGCATCGCCATCGAATAAAAATGCATTCCATCCATGGTTTATAACCAGGTTTGCTGCATTGCATTCTATGCCATCTCCGGCACATATTTCAAGAACAGTTTTATTGGTGACACCGATCAAAGAAAAAATAAATAACAGAATTCCATCTTCAGTATTCTGTGAATACCTCCTGAAGCCAACTTCACCAAAGCTGTATTTAGTGATATTTTCTTCAGATAAATTCTTATACTGGTTTTTTAAAATAAGCTGCGATTCCCTGCCCGTATAGGTATTCGATATTTTTTCTTCGAGCGACGCCAGCTGTACAGTAAGATCTGAGAGTAATTTTCTTCTCAGGTAAAAAAATAACTTTTTCATATCCAATTCTTAAAATTAAAAGCTATTACCGGCATCCTTAAAGGCCTGCAAATAACCATGGCCCCATTTTACGTCCGGTTCCATATAGTTCCCTTCCGCCCATTCATTCCAGGATTTCAACAATACAATTTTTTCTTCTTTTGGCTTATTGCCGGTTTCTTTAAAAGCTTTCAAACACAATTCGCGGAACAATTCAGGTGTGCTGTTTTCAAACAACCATCCATCGGCGCCACTTCTTGGTGTATTGTCCCAACCCGGATAAATCATGGGATATTCGTGTGGTGTCATTGCATGATCGGGATAACGATCCACATAATTTTTAAATGGAACAACTACCGGTAATTTCAGTTTCCTTCGTTTTACTGCCTGTATATCTATATTTAACAGGTCAAAAGCCTTATCTATCATGCTTGCACCATTGCCGAATTTGTGCAGCAGGGGTCCGGCTTCAGAAAAAGCCTGGTATCCATATGCTTTAAAATCCCAATTCCGGGGCATGTGCATACCCACAAAATGAATTCCTTTCAACCCATTTTTTATCGCCAGCTCCTGCCAGGTGTTTGTAAACAACAGGGGAGAAGGCATATCCATCGGCCGGAATATAAAAACAAGTTTGTTCCCATTTACTTCAATATAACGAGGATCAGTAAATGCATTCAGCATAGCATAGAAATGCCGCTCAAAATCTGCTGGTCCCGGGTAGGTTTGCTCAATCAGTATTTTTTTATTAGATAAGCCGTGCCAGGTACCCGACCAGGTTTGATTGGCCCAGGCTATACAAAAAGGGAAATCAGGCTTTTTTGATTGCACCACTTCAGCAAAGGGACGCTCAATAACACGTTTGCCGGCAAACCAATAGTGCCAGTAACAGAAACCATATACACCGTACTGTCTTGCCAGTTCAGCCTGCGCCTCCCTTGCTTCTGCCACGCGCAAATCATAGAATCCCAAATCTGCCGGAAGCCTTGGCTGCCAGTGATTTTTATATAATGGTTTGGCTTTCGTAACATTGGTCCATTCGGTAAAACCTTTTCCCCACCATTGGTCGTTTTCAGCAATCGGATGAAATTGGGGAAGGTATAAAGCTATTGATCGTATATCCATGATCGCTATAATTCTGATTGCCGGATGCCAGCCAGGGCTTTTTTAGTTGCTTCCAGGTATCCCGTTTTCCATCTTAAACAGGGTTCAAGATGATTTCCTTCGGCCCATTCATTCCAGGCATTGATAAAAATAAAATTTTCTTCACCGGAATAAGGTACAAAGTTCAATGCTACCTGGTGCAGCCATTTTTCATACAAATCGGGCGAGGCGTTGTGAAATATCATAGCACCGCCTTTTTGTCTCCTTGAGTAATTGTCCCAGGAAGGTGTAACACATGGATAGCGTTTATATGCTGTTATATGGCTATCATAAAAATCTTCAGAAAATCGTTTATAGTCAATCACCAGGTGCGGATAGCTATATGGTCTTTTCTTTGTAATCTTTTTATATATCCTGCCGGCATACCGGTGATCGTAAAGTTTCATCAAAATTTTTTCTGCAGGATGCTGCGGAAGTAAATATTTGTAAATATTTCTCCAGTCAGGCTGAAACTGCATGGCTGCGTCAAAGCCAATCTCCGCCGGCCGTGTGCTCCAATCCGTTGCTTCTACGCGGATGAGGTATAAATCTGGAAACCCATGCTTTTGCGCAACCTCCCGCCAGATAGATGCCGTTCTTTGGGGATCGGGCATAAATTCCGTCTTATATACTACCAACACCGGCTTTCCATCCACCCGCATATAGCGATCATCTTCAAAAAAGCGGAATAAAAAACGAATGTGTTCCACATCATCGTTGAATGAATAGTTCTGCTGCAGCAGCATTTCCTTGTCCGTGCCATCCCATCGCCTCGACCAGTTTTCATTTGCCCAGCAAAAAAAATAAGGAAAGTTTGTTTTTACTTTATCGCGGTAGTTATCAATCGGTGTTTGCAGGATTCTTTTTCCATTAAACCAGTAATGATAAAACATAAATCCTTCCAGCCCGTACCGTTTGGCTGTAGCGGCCTGGTATTCCATTGTTTCAGGCAGCCTCAAATCGTAATAACCGAAATCAGCCGGAAGCTGCGGTTGATAATGCCCGCTGAAAAGCGGTCTCGCTTTGGTAACATTCGTCCACTCTGTAAATCCCTTTCCCCACCATTCATCGTTCTCAGGAATGGGGTGAAACTGGGGCAGATAAATGGCTATGGGCCTTATTGCACTAGCATGGATCATCGTCGTTTTTTTTTGCACCTGTCTATCCTGTAATCATTAATCATTCCAATAAATCAGGACTGTTTAGCCAATGCACTGTTGAACTGGCTCATTATCAGTGCAAGGTTGAAATGTTTTGCCAGGTATTTTTCGTGGGCCGCCTTACCTTTTTGTATACACCGTTCCCTATCTGTATAATATAACAGTAATTTTTCTGTGAGCAATTCAATATCAAGATATGGTATTACTTCGCCGGCATCAGCGCCTACAAATTCAGGTGCTCCGCCTGCTTTATCAAAACAGATACAGGGTTTATAATTACCGGCCGCTTCTAGAACAACCAGGGGATAAGGATCTTCCTTGGAAAGCAGGAGCAGCAAATCTATTGATTGATAAAACGGCGCAACATTTTTGTCGGGCGGTTCAAACCTAACCTTGTTGCCCAGGCCCATCTTATGCAGCTCATATACGATGCGTTCACAGTCAATACTGTTAGTATCAGCACCTTTCCAAACAAATTGCAAGTCTGCGGCCTGATTTTTTTTGAACAACGAGCTTACTACTACAGTGAGGATCTCCGCTCCTTTTCTCCAGTCAAGCGTACCAACCAGCCCCACAACAAATTTTGTGTTTTTCTTCCCGGTACCGGGTTCGTCGCCGGCAAAAGGGATATAATAGTTTAATATACTAATATTGTCTGGGGGAATTTGCAGGTTGCCGGTTAAATGCCCGGCTACCGCTGCTGAGGGGGCCAGGTAATGGCGGGTAACCGCTTTAACAGCCTCTATATCTTTTTTATTTGTGTACCAGTGAGTAGCCATTTCCAACTCGTGTACATAACTGAATACTTTTTTATTTTTTGAAAAATCAAAGCACGCTAAAAAATCGCCGTTTGTAATCGTATTGGAAATGATACAGTCACTATCATCAATCCATGTTTGTATCATTTTCTCATTGGCGGTTCTTAGCTTTAACAGCCTGCCTGCTTTGTGCATTGCCCGGTCAAAAACACCAGGCCTGAAAGACGGCCTCCAAACCAGTAAATCGGCTTCTTTTTTAAAATCGGGTATAAGGCTACCCTCTTCATTCTTAAGCACGATTTTGATTGAATACCTGGCATCAATTTTAATAATCCGTATTAAATTGAGTAAAAGGATGGGCGCCCCGGTAAGCGTGGCGTCATGAGATATAAAAAGTAATTTCAATTGTTTTGGTGCTTGGTAATTGTCAAACTATCGCCGGAGTAGCTAATTATTTCTGGTAAACCAGCTTCCTGACATATATTTTTTGAAGGGAAAACAATCTTGCTAAAAAGCTCCTTATCGATGGCGCCCTTAAAGCGTGTCTTATATTAATCTGCATGCCTTTAATAATCTCCCCTTCGTTACAATAAAGTGCGGAAATGATCCCCACCTTCTCATAGATGACTTTATTAATTGATTTTCTATACTGCTTCGCCAATAAATGTTTTTCAATAATGTGGTAGAAAGAAAGGTGTAACTTATAAGCGCTAATCAACTTTTCATTGGACGCGTGCAGGTTCCCATGCATCCCCGAACCATGAATACGGTAAACAGTTGTTATATCAGGAAGGCAAAATGCCTTCTTTTTGCAGGTGTTCATTAAATGCAGATACAATGCCCAGTCGCCAAATGGACTTTCACTGAACCATGCAGGAAAGCTAAAATAATCAGGCCTTCTGAAAACACATGTTGCCGTTAACTGATTATTTGCTTCAATAAAATCAGGGATATCCAGTTCAACAATCCGATCAATTGCAGAGCTGATATTTCCAGTTTGCGAAAACTCGTTGTTAATGATCCCCCTGGTGAAGCATATGATACACTCTTCGTTCTTTTGAAGAAAATCAACCTGTTTTTGCAACTTGTATGGGTCAGTCCAGTAATCATCACCTTCGCACAGGGCAATATATTTACCCCTTGCTCTTGCAAAAGTATGTTTTGATACATTATGTATTGAGCGGGAAAACTGGTTTTCCCGCTGATAAATATTGGAAAAAAGCTCCGGATATTTTTCTTCATAAGATTTTATTATGAGCACTGTATTATCGGTGGAAGCATCATCGTGCACAACGATTTCGAATGGAAAGGTTGTTTTTTGCATAACAAACCCTTCCAAAGCCTGCCTGATGTACTTCTCATGATTATAAGCCGGACAGATTATACTTACCAAGGGCAGAATTTCAGACATCTTTTCGCGGATTTCCGATACTTAATACTTTTTCTTTAAACCTGTGAAATATCAGGCTATCATCCGGAACATTTTTATCAACAGTCATCCCAGCCTGTATTGTATTCCGGTTTCCAATGCTTACGTTTGGCAAAACAGTTGCCCGGATACCAAAATAATTTTCATTGCCTACCGCAACATGCCCGCTGAGGCCGGCTGTAGAAAAGAAATTATCATTCCCAACCTTACAATCGTGGCTGATAAAAGAATAACTCGTAAATAAATTATTATCTCCAATAACTGCATTTGGCCCGATAATACAGAATGGATAAACGATATTCTGCCGGCCCAGTATTGCCGATTTTGCGACGATAGCGCCAGGATGAATGAATGAGATGATATCGGCTCCTTTTTCTATCAGAACATCCGTCATCTTTCGTCTGAAAGATATATTGGAGATGCCAACGATGAACGATTCATTTCCGGTAATGGCATATGAATAAACGTCGCTCAGCACTGGTTTATCAAGCTTATATTTCGCCCAGTATTTGCTAATATTTTCTTCCGCATCCAAGTAACCGGTGATTGCCCATTTCTCACTGTCGGCCAGGTATTTATTGCTGTCTTCTATATAGGCAGTCAGCTCAGCTGCAACTGCGCCTGAGCCAACGATAATCAGATTTCTCATCTTGCTTTCAAATTTTGATGTCCTCTAACAAAAAAGGTTCACCATGACCGGGAAACACGGCGGTTGATTCATTGTATAAATTCCGCAGCCTGTTTATGCTTTCGTTCAACTTCACTTTATCGCCTCCCGGCAATTTAATGACTGGCTTATATGCGTTCATTAAAGTGTCGCCGGTAAACAGATTATTTTCTATACTAAAACACATTCCACCGGCAGAATGTCCAGGTGTAAGATGAAACTGGATCATGAATTCATTCCAGTTTAAATCAACTTTTCTCTTTTCGATAAGAATATCGGCAGGTTTACAGGTAAATCCCACCTGGTCGTTAAACAGGGAAAGGTTTTTTTTGGCATTTCCTATGGCGTTTGAGCAAACATCCGAAGCAATCACTTTACAGGTGTAATAATTCCGCAGGTATTCAACGCTGCTGATATGATCAAAATGTTCGTGTGTCAGCATAATGCAGGATGGTGTCAGGCCCTGTCCGGTTAAGTATTCAACCAATGTTTCACCAGTGCCGCAGGCAGGATCAACGAGGAAACATTCGCCAGAGCTTGCATAGTTTACAACGAAGCAATTGGAATTGACAGGAAAGTTGATTATTTGTTTGACGGATAAAACTCGTGACATTAGCCGGATATATTAATGGTTCGGCCGCCGTCAACTGTAAGCTGCTGACCAGTAATCCATTTAGCATTTTCCGAAAGCAGAAACCTGACCATATCCGCTATGTCTTCCGGACTGCCTATTCCTAAAGGATATTCTTTTTCCATGCGGCCGGCTATTTCGTCGTCGGCAAAAATACCATCGGTCATTTCAGTTTTTACTGCGCCGGGCAAAACTGAATTAACACGCACACGTGGGGCAAGTTCAACTGCCAGGCATCGCATCAGGGAATCCAACGCTCCTTTTGTAGCGCCATATATGCTAAATGCTTTCGCACCGAAATTGCTCACATTGCTGGAAATGAAAACAATATTCCGCAATGCCGCACCATTCGTTTTTTTCGACATCAGCACCTTAGTTATGAGGGCGGCCGAAAATACATTAGCAGCAAACATCTTTTCCATTTCTGTCAGTGAAAGCACTTTTACCGGCAACATCTTCATATACCCTGCGGAATGAACAAAGCCATTTATTTCGGCATTATTTGCAAGCAGGAATGTTGTTAATGATTGCTCTATGTCGGATAATGCGTCAAAATCAGCAATGAAAATAAGTTGCGAGCAATTCTTATTACAAAGCATAGCCGTTTGGGCCAACCTGCTTTCATCTCGTCCGTGAAGTACAAGGTTATAGTTCGCGCTCAGATTTACAGCAATAACCCTACCGAGGCCGGACGATGCACCCGTAATAAATATGTATTGTTTTTTTTGATCCACTTCAACTTTTATTGAGCAGTAAAACCTCCGTCAACAGAAATAATGGTGCCGGTAATCCAGCGGGCTGCGTCTGAAAACAAAAAGGCTATCGCGTTTGATACGTCTTCCGGTTCGCCAAGTCCGAGCGGATGAAGCTTATCCAACTGTTTAATGTAATCATTGTCGAAACGTCCTTCCACAATTTCCATCATAGGCGTTTTCACGAATCCGGGCGCAATACAGTTCACCCGGATGTTTCTGGGTGCAAGCTCAATTGATAAGGATTTAGTAATACCATGCAATGCTGCCTTGCTCATAGCGTATCCGACGTTAGCTGCGGAACCAACCAGTCCGTATATTGATGATATAAATACAATAGATCCTTTTTCGCCGGCGTATACCTGCCGTTGCGTAAAAACTTTTGCGAGCTCTATGGCCGCATATGTATTCAGGGTATACACCGAGGAAGCTTTTTCTGCGGAAACAGATTTTAAGGGTGAAATGTAGGCAGTTCCAGCCAGATGTACGAAACCATGCAATTTACCAACTTGAGCTACAGTGTTCAAAATCCCATCTTTAATAGTATCAGGCTTGCAAAGATCAATTGTCAGTGTGCGGGCAGTAGTTGCGCATTCAGATTGAACTTCAAGCAATCCCGATTCATTAATATCTGCCAGTATCAAACCGGCTCCCATTGACGAAAGTATCCGGGCGGTAACTTTCCCTATTCCGGAAGCTGCGCCGGTGATAAGATAATTTCGATTTGAAAGATCAAATGGATTAACTGCCTTCATATGCCCTTAACCTGAATAAGTACAGAATAATACTTGTGTCAGCCATTATTTATTCTTCTGCGCGGCATCAGGCTTTTTGCCGGTTGCCACCAGTGCTTCCAATCCACCCACTGTTTTCGCCAATAACAAGTCTTTCGCCGAAAGGCCCATTGAATATTCTTCGTCTATAAAAGCGATGATAGACAGCGAAGTAAGAGAATCCCAAGCCTCGAACTCTTCTAACACATCGGCATCGTTGACCGAATCAACTTCTAATAATTCCGCCATCCTAGTTTTAAAATTTTCCATATTTCTTATTACGCATTTTGATTTGCTTTTTTAAGTTTATCTCCCATTTCCATTAATTTGATAACTCTGGATGTCTTAAAATATTTCAACTTGTTTTCGTTCGTTATAAAAATATCCGTCTTCCATTCGCCGCGAAGCAACTCCTTCCCACTAGGGTCATTAGCAGGTTGATAAATGATATCAGCAACAATCCTGTCGATTCCCGCTTCGTTAACACCTGACTTATGCCACAATAAACTGTTCATGATGGCAAAGTCGCCAGGCTGCAACTCGGGCGTTACTTCCGGCCATTTTTCATTGAAGCTGTCGGGATTGATTTCCCCGGCATCGCCCAAATATCCGTATTTATGAGTTCCGAGATAATAACTTAATGCACCATTTTTCTTGCCTGCATAACTCAACGGAACAAAAAAAGAGGTCTTGTTAGGCAGACCCAAATGGTAACAGTAGTCGTGGTGCAGGAAAATTTCACCGGGACTGTATTTGTCTTTGATAACAAAGCGGTGATTGTACAATGCTACATTGGGGCCAAATACCTGCTCGGCAATATCCAGTAAATATTTGTTGCGGTAAACGGTAGCCAGTTTGTCAGGCAAAGGTTCTTTCAAATCTACCGGATTACTAAGATTCACATTTCTGCCTGCTGCCAGGTTTTTTTCATAAAATACATCCCATTCGGCTCTCCAATCTTTAATTAGATCCTGCGGAATGGCGTTGCGCATTACAAACAGGCCTGTCGCTTCGAAGACTTCTTTATTGAATTTTTCACCTTCGATTTTATCGATCAGGCTGTTCACCACCTCGGGACTATTGTTTTTCATAATTATATTTTTACTCAGGTTATGAAACGGAATTTTAATTCGCTGTCGGCCGTAGCCTTTGATTTGTTACACTGCGCCAGGGCGTTATAATGAATAGGAAATAAATCGCGCCCAGGTGTTTCAAGACTATCTATCTGCACATTGTCGAAGTCGCGAAGCAGCACTTTGAAACCATGTTCGGTGAATCGCCAACAATCGGGTATAGGACCATGAATGCGCCAGTTGAGCGGTGCGGAAACCATTAAATAACCCCCGTCTTTCAGAATTCTTCTCATTTCCCGAACACCACCGAACGGATCAAGGGTATGTTCAAGCACTTCCAGCCCTACCACCACATCGTAGCTGGAATCGGGTATAAAATGATTATGCTTTGTAATGTCTCCCACGTGGGTAGGGCCATATGTATCCACAATATCAAAAGTATCTATCTCAAGATTGGTAAATGACTCACGCACAAGCGAACGTTCCTGCGGTCCAATTTCAAGTAATTTACCTCTCAGATGGGATAATTGTTTGGCCGTTTGTTTAATAAATTCATTAATATGATTCCTGGCTAAAGGTCCTGTTTCTGCGTCAAATGCTGATATAATGGCCATATTGTGATTTTATGATTTAGCAAGTTAGTTAATACTCGGTTATCTCACAAAATCTGAGATTTGCCAGTTGTATCACCATAGAAGCCCATGTCAGACCAACACCGAACCCTGCCATGCAAATACTGTGATGGCCGGTGGTAAGACGGTTTCCCAGTTTATAGCAGATGGCAGTGGGAATACTTACACCACTACCATTACCAAAATTCTCAACAATATCTGCAGGCAGTTTTTCGCGCGATACACCGATCTTATCCGCAAGTTTCTGCAACATAAATTTATTAGGCTGGTGAAACATAAAATAATCAATATCTTCTTTTGTAACACCTGCCTGCTGAAGCAATGATTCAATCATTGGTGGCACTGCTGTCTGAACAAAATTGAAGACTTCATCCCCCTTCATCACCAGGTTGTCCTGCGATCTGAAATTCCCAGCTCCGTCTTCCTGCATTAATGCGGTTTCACTACTTGATGGTAATTTCATTCCACCAGCCGGAATGTGTAACGCTGTAGCGGATTTTCCATCCATCTTTATGTTAGCCTGCACCGTAACGGATACATCCGATTTTTCCAGGATGGTAATCGATGCAGCATCGCCCACGAGCGGATTGCTATTACGATCTCTGCGTGACACTTTCCTGCTTAAAACATCCGCGTTTAGCAACACTACTTTATGAATAGCGGCTTGTTCAAGCAGCATAAAAGACTGAAAAATTCCGATCAGGTATCCTGAGCAACCCTGGTTGATATCCATGCATATCATGTCTTCCTTCAATCCGAAATGCCCCTGGATAATATTGCTTGTCGGGGGCATGAAGTAATCCGGCGTTTGCGTTACGAGCACCAGAGCATCTATTTCGTCTTTTTGCAACAGATTTTTATCAAACAGGTGTTGCAAGCCATGAATACATAAATCAGAAACGCAGACACCATCCTTAACCACCCGGCGCGTATTATAGCCCATAGTAGTTTTTAGTTTCAACGATTTTGCTTCGCTGAAATTATAGTTACCCATTTCGCTTTCGAATTTTACTTCGTTTGCCGGCAGGATGGTAAGGATGCCCGTTATTTTTTTATTTTGAAATGCCAGGTTCATTCCTGAACTCCTTTTCCTTTTAAGAGTTCTGAAATTTTATCTACGCTGGCGAAATTATCCGGAACAATATCCATCCCGTCGATGGAAATACCGAATTCATTATCCAGCCCCACTACCAGTGATACTATGTCAAAAGAATCGAGCATGCCCTGATCTATAAAATTGACATCGCTGTTAAAGTCAAACTCCGGCCTGATATCGGTCAAAATTTTAATTATCTTTTGTTTCATACTTAAGCGAACGGTTTATATAAACGTGATCAAATAACTGGTCTTTTCCAAAACCAAAATATTCATATCGTTTAATGGCGTTTTCATTTGATTCAATTACCCAGAAAATCTGTCGTTTTACGGTTTTGCAATCCTCAAAAAATTTGCGGATCAATGCCGACCCTATTTTTTTTTCGCGGTGGTCCGGATGAACAAACCAGTATCGAAGATAGCCGGTTTGGCCCTTCTGCTCAAAAATGACAAAACCCTGGATCTGGCCGTCATCATTTCTATGCACCACTATCCCGGATTCATTTGCCCAGACAAGCAGCTCTTCGTATAATGGCACCTGCTCGCAATAAGGATCAAAATATTTTTCAAAAAGATCCATGATTTTCGGAAGTAATGCAATGTCGCCATACGAAATATTTTTATTTTCCTTTAACGGCTCCTCCAGATTTGTCGTTAACCGGCTCATTCGAACCAGGGAAGTATATTGATAAAACCCAGCCTGGGAAAAAACATTTGTTATATCCAGTTCATTCCCCTTTCCTAACAAATCAGCTAAAAAAACAGCCTCCGGTAAAAATGCGACAAGATTTTTCAGGTCATCTAGCAATGATTGTGGCCGGGAGGCAATAAAAAAAAGATTGAAAAATCCCTGATTCCGTTTCAGCACAAAGACAGTATCCCCGGTTCCCTGAAATTCCAGCAACTGTTTTTCCAGCCATAATGTAATCTTTTGAGGGTCCGGGAAAAAATTGGTGTAATAACCATTTCCTTTTGCTTTGATTTTGCTGATTAGTTCCTGTATTTGGTCAAAGGAGACAATGGGACTCATTATGCGTTGATCTGGGTGTTTAGCAAAAGCCTGTCGATCTTACCATTAGTATTTCTCGGCAGCTCCTCCATTCGTATGTATGTGCCTGGCACCATATATTTTGGAAAAATATTACCAATTTCCTTCCGCATGTTCGCAACAGGTACTTCGTCGTCCGATTCATAAAATAACACGATTTCCTTTTTTGTGACATCATAGACGACGCAACCATTCTTAACAAGTTTCAGCGTGTTTATGATAACATGCTCAATTTCGCCAAGCTCAATGCGATAGCCGAGATGTTTCACCAAACTATCTTTTCTTCCCTTGAAAATAATTTCTTTTTTTTCATTGGTAAAAACCAAATCGCCCGTACGATATATCAGCTCGGGATAAGATTTGTTCAAGGGATTTTGTACAAATGCATTGTGTGTTTTTTCCGGATTATTATAGTAACCCATTGCCAGAGAAGTTCCCCGGACACATAACTCACCAATTTCTCCAATCTCTGCAAGCTGGTTGTCTTCGGTTAAAATAAGAATGTCTGTATTTCTGCATGGAAATCCTATTGGTATTGGTTCATCATCCTTTAATTCGCGTTCAGCGATGTAATAGGTGCAATCAAGTGTTATTTCAATTGGACCGTACAGGTTAACAAACTTTGTCCATGATAAATGTTTTCTCCAATAGTTGAACTGCTTTGTTGGAAAAACTTCTCCCGCAAACCAAATTGTCTTTAAATCAGGCAACGGTATCCTTCCGATTAAATCCATGTTAGCTATATTCACCATTATTGTGGGAACCCAGAAGATAAATGTTACAGCTGTTTCCTGCATCAATTTTAGAATGTTTACAGGAAAAGCCGATTGATTTTCAGGAATCAAAACTATTGTACTGCCTTTAACCATGAGCATACAAAGCTCAAAACTATAGATATCAAATACCAATGGTGACAGAGAACCGATAACTTCATTGTCCCCTATCTTAAGTGTTTCAATTGCCCATTCCGTAAAATCTATAAAACTTCGGTGATTTAAGACCACGCCCTTGGGAGTGCCGGTCGATCCTGAAGTATTAATGATACAAAGCGGATCGGTATCAATCAGTCTGTCCAGATTTCTAAAGAGTTGCTTATCCTGTTCTTCGCTGTTAAACAATACTCCTCCCGTTATCAGCGTGATACCCCCATAGCCCGTTTCTTTTATTTTCCCCGCATTTTCAGCATTTGTAACAACCACAGCAGGTTTTATCAAATCCAGAATATTAGCAATACGCTTTACCGGCGATTTTGTATCCAGGTTCATGTAAAAATTACCGCTGTATATAATACCAATGTCCCACTGGATGCTTTCTGTTGATTTAGGCAAATAAACAGCTATGGCCTGGTTAATTTGCCCGTTTATGGTCTCCGATATGCACCGGGCAATTCCACAACAGCTCCTGTACAAACTTTCAAAACTTGTAGTTTTTGGCCCTTCTATTATTGCCGTGCGATCAGCATACTTTTTGCTGACTGTATTAAAATATTCAGTTAAGTTAATCCTCATCTTAACTATTCATGATTTTGCATATACACATTAGTTCATCAGTTGTTAAGCCCACGTAAAGGGGTAAACATAAAATACGCGGTGCAATTGATTCGGATACCGGCATACTATCTCCATTCATATAGGCAACTGTATTAAGTGAAGGATAAAAATACCTTCTTGGCAGTATATTTTCTTTAGCCAGCGCCGCCTGCTTTTCCATAAGGAAGGCTTCTGTTTTTAATATAATAGGATAGTAGCTAAAATTCCAATCAGTTCCTGCCCGAATACGTAATTTCTGAAAACGCGCCGAATCCAGATGAGCGTCATAAAAATCTACTACTTTCTTTCTTTCAGCAATAATTTCATCCATATAAGGAAATACCGCCAGACCCATGGCAGCCTGGAGTTCGGAAATTTTGCCGTTAATTCCCAATCCATGAAACGTATAAGGGCTGCTATGTCCAAAATTGTGGCTGTAGAAAAGCTTTTCCGACAAAGCACGGTCTTTACAAAAGAGCGCTCCGCCCTCGCCTGTATGAAACAGCTTAGTTGCATGAAAACTGCAGGTGCTTATGTCTCCATAATTAAAAATGGATTGATTGTTATACTTTACATTAAAACAATGTGCCGCATCATAAATCACTTTAAGTCGGTATTTCTCAGCAATTTTATTTATCGCCTCAATATTGCACGCATTCCCGAAAACATGTGTAGCCAGAATAGCTGTAGTCCTGGGCGTTATTGCCTCTTCTATCTTCGCTTCATCAATTGTCAAGTATTCAGGATGAATATCAACAAAAACAGGTGTGCATCCCTCCCATATAATAGCAGAAGCCGTTGCTACATAAGAAAATGGTGTGGTAATAATTTCTCCGCTATTTCCCAGCAGTTTTAACGCGATTTGTAAAGGAATTGTCCCATTGGTTGTAATTATAATATTGTTGATGTTCAAATACTCCTTTAGTTTTTCCTCCAATTGCCGTACCAGCGGCCCCCGGTTTGTGAGCCAGCATGTATTCCAGATATCCTCCAGGAAGTTTTTGTACTCGTTGATTGGTGGAAGGAAAGTTTTAGTTACGTTGATCATATTATGCCTGGTGAATTAAGCCCACTGATGAGAATCGACAATGCCATTTTTTTTAACAAACGCCAATTCTACCAACCACAATACTTCGGGTTTGAAGGGCCTGTTTATATCTGTGATTTCAAATAGCCGGTAGCCTTTTCCATCCATAAAATTTATTAGTTCCAGAAAACTATTTGCAAATACTTTATTTACTACCCCGGCTTCAATCATGAAAACTTCGGTTTTTCCAAAAAAATTGCTTGCCCCTTCAAGTACTTCCATATCCAGGCCTTCCGCGTCAATTTTTATAATGTCTGGTGCCGGCAGTTTTTGTTCGGCGATAAGCTCGTTCAGCGTAACTACGGGAACCTCAATCTGCTTATAGCCATGTTGTTTAACAAATTCATCAGAATACGTAAAACTGCAACTGTCGTCCCTGTCAACAATGGTAAATTTAAATACGCCAGATTGTTTACCTGCCCCAACAGCGTTGAAAGTTATTTTTGAATTAGCATCTAAAAGATCCCGGATTGATTCTTTCATGTGCGCTTGCGGCTCCAGCAATGTAAACCTGCAATCCGGGAATTCCTTTAATGCCTCCCTTGTCCAATCGCCCTTGTTCGCACCCACATCAACAATATGCACCGGTTTAAACTGAACCGATTTCAATATTGCATAAAAATTATGCAGCAAATTGCTCTTTACATAGCTAGCATGCCCCTGATCCCCGTTTTCATTATTGTTACGCCGGTATCCCAGTTTAAATGCTATCGGATCTGAAATGCGGCGAAAAATTCTTTTTATCATTCTTTTCATATCAGTTAATATTCTGCCAGTCGAAAATGGGTTTAATATATCCGGGCTCTTTTCCCAGCCAGGTTCCCAGCGCCCGACCCCCTTCGTGGATATCAAAGGAAATAATATCCTTTTCTACAAATATAGATTCACGTGCATCTTCTATTAAATAAAAAGTAAGATAATACGTGCCGATATTTAAAAACCCCCTGGGTAAGGAACATATCAAATGATTATACCCGTCGTGCAATACAATACCAGCAGATACATGTGTAAACGCAAAAACCGGATCGCCGTCTTCATTATTCAGCACAAGCGTTATCTGCCTGCGTGGTCCATTTTTTTTAATATCGATTTTGATATTCATTTCTATTTCCTGGAATTCATCCAGTACAATATCCGGGGTTTTGCCTTTTGGATTGAAGCTGATTTCTCTCAATTTAAATTGGTCGTTGTCGTATTGTTTATCAAATAGTTTGCAATTCTGGCTTTCCGCATCTCCTTTCAGGTAAAAGGTAACTGAATCCGTTGCGTTTCCGATAAACTTAACACGGCCGTTTTCCAGCACTATACCACCTTCGCACAAACTCTTTACCGCCGCCATATTGTGACTTACAAACAATACAGTTCTTCCTTCCCCGGTACTGACATCTTTCATTTTGCCCAATGCTTTCTTCTGAAACTCCGCATCGCCCACCGCCAGCACTTCGTCTACTATAAGAATTTCACTTTCGAGGTGTGCAGCAACCGCAAAGGCCAGCCTTACATACATACCACTGCTATAACGTTTAACGGGCGTGTCGATATAACGCTCTACCCCCGAAAAATCTACTATTTCATCAAACTTGCTTTTTATCTCTGACCTGCTCATGCCAAGGATGGCACCGTTTAAAAAAACGTTTTCCCTGCCACTCAGCTCAGGATGAAAACCCGTACCTACTTCCAGCAGACTGGCAACCCTTCCTTTTATTCTTATCTTGCCCGTGGTGGGCGCTGTGGTTCGGCTGAGTATTTTCAGCAACGTACTTTTTCCGGCGCCATTACGGCCTATGATACCCAATACCTGCCCCTGGCGCACATCAAAATTAACGCTTTGAAGCGCCCAGGCATAATCACTACCCCCTTTCTTAGACCGATCATTCTCTTCGCCTATCTTAAGGTAGGGATTTTCTTTGCCCCTTATTGCATGCCACCAGCGGTTCAGGTCGTGCGAGATGGTTCCGGTTCCTACCTGGCCCAGCCTGTATTGTTTGCTTATATCGGAAACTTTTATAACAGCACTCATGATTGTTCTATACGGTATCCATAAACGTTTTTTCCACCCGGTTAAAAATAATGACGCCTAACAACAGGACAATGATCATACTGCAGCCGCTATAAAACAAGGCCGGAATCCGCAAGTCACCGGCGCCCAGGTATACTTTACGGAAAGCTTCTATGAGCGGAGACATCGGGTTGGCAACAATTACCCATTTATATTTTGATGTGATAGACGATAGCGGGTAAATGACGGGGGTAGCATACATACCCAGTTGAATTCCAAAACTGATCAAAAACCCCAGGTCGCGGTATTTGGTTGTCAACGCCGAGAGAATCAAACCCAAACCAAGGCCAAGGCCACCCATAATTATTAAAACAACCGGTGTAATAACCAATATGCCTGATATATCGGGTGTAATGGCAGTACCCTTTATAAAAAAATAAACCCAGGTGATCGCAAATAACAAAAACTGAATAGCAAACTTAATAAGCCCTGAAATTACTTTGGATAATGGTAATACCAGCCGGGGAAAATATACCTTACCAAAAATGCTGGCGTTGGTTACAAACGTATTGCTGGTTGCGCTAAGCGTTTCGGCGAAATAATTCCAGATAGTTATGCCCGCCAGGTAAAACAGCATGGGTGGCAGGCCATCTGTTGAGATTTTAGCAATGCCCCCGAAAACAACCATATAAGTTATCGTGGTAAGTATGGGTTGAATAAAAAACCAGACAGGGCCGAGTATAGTTTGTTTGTACACCGAAACAAGATCCCTTTTCACAAACATCCACAGCAGGTATTTATAGCGCCATACTTCTCTAAGGTGCAGACTAAAAATACTGCTGCGCGGTTCAATAACCAGGTCCCAATGTTCTGGTGTTTGTTCGATTGTTTCATTCATGTGTAAAGGAAAATTACTTTCCGCAAAACATTTGCTTAAATGCTTTACCTTTTGGTTCTATTATCTCTTCTTCTTGAAAGGTCGCCATTTACCGGTACCGGGATTACTGAAATAACCTTCGCCGTCCGATTTAACGGAGCTACCGTAACCATAACCATAGCCATACCCATACCCATACCCATACCCATAACCGCCGCCACGACTGCTGATATCATTGATAACAATAGAAAGATGGGGCAATTTCTTGTCCATGTATAAATCATCAATCAACTGTACCTGCTTTTTCCTGGTATAATTATGTCTTACAATGTACACGCAGGAATTGGCATGTTTACCCAGTGTAATGGCATCGCTTACCAGGCCAACAGGCGCAGAGTCAATAATAATGGCATCAAACTGTTTTTTTAACTCGGTAAACATGGTTCCCAGTTTATCATCCAGCAGTATTTCGGCCGGGTTAGGTGGCACCGGGCCACAGGGTATTACAAACAGGTTTTCTGATTCCGCAACCGGGTAGATGATTTCATTTACACCGATGTTGGCGCTTACCAGGTAATTGGTAACGCCTTTTCTTTCGTTCATGCCCAAACCTTTTAATATTTTTGGTTTGCGTATATCCATTTCCAGTATAACGGTGCGTTTGCCGGAGAGCGCCAATACGGCCCCCAGGTTGGTACTGATAAATGATTTACCCTCGCCACTAAAGGAAGATGTAACCAATATAACCGGCTTTTCATTTTTGGGCAATACATATTGCAGGTTGGAGCGTACAATACGGAACTGTTCGGCTATATAGCTCCGGTTATTCTGCCTTACAATCAGGGTAGTGTTGTCATCGGCATGGCCTACTTCTCCCAGTATAGGCGTATTCGTCATACGGCTGATATCATTCTTGGATTTTACTTTATCGTTCAGGTATTCCAGTAAAAAAATAATGGCTACCGGAATGGCCAGCCCCAGGAATACAGCAATAGTATACATTCCTTTCCGGTTGGGAGAAATAGGCGCCCCTCCGGCCACCGCAGGCTCCAGTATCATAATATCAGAGGGCGTGGAAGCAGAAGATATGGCTGTTTCCAGTTTTTTTTGCAGCAAAAAAGAATATAACTCCTGCAGGATAGCCTGTTGCCGGGTCACTTCCAGCAGTCTTTTTTGTTTGCCGGGTATGGATCGTATGTCTGAATCGGCCTGCCTGTTCCTTGACCCGATATCGTTTGCTGCCAACTGCTGGGCATTGCTAACGTTTTTGAGGTTTTCTATTATGTCCTGGCGCAGTTTTTCTATGGCTGTTTCTGCGTTTTGTACCAACGGGTTGCCGGGTTGGGTAGTTTTTAACAGGGTCTGCTTCTTTAACTGTAATGTATTAAACTCATTTAACTGGCTAAGAAGAGTGGGCTCATCAATACCCAGTATAGAAGGAACCATTTTGTCTGAATTCTTTGGGTCACTCATGTAATTAGACAAATATTCCACTACTTTTTTCTTCACCTCTACCTGGGTAATTTGTTTCCTGCTTTCGCTGAAATCATTGAAGAAAAGCTGCGTTTGCTGTTCGGGTGCAAATACCCGGTTTTGTTCCCTGAAATTCTGCAGATCACGCTCTACACCACCCAGTTCTTTCTTCAGGGTATCCAATTGGCTGTCTATAAACTGCAGGGTGCTAAAGGCAATTACTTTTTTATCTTCCAGGCTGCTCTGTACATATTCTTTCATGTACTGGTTTACAATATTTACACCCAGTTTGGTATTGTCGGTAGCATAGCTGATATTGATAACGCTGGTTCCCTCCTGTTTGGCTACAGCAATTGCGCCACTATAACCCAATGCCAGGTTATCTACAGGCTGCCAGCCCAGCGCGTATTCATTGGGCTCGGCCCGCATCATATCCGGGTAAAGTGCCTGCAACTGAAAATCAATGCCGGCCACACTTACCTGCTGGTTAAAATTGTAGTTTTTTAATTCCCCGTTTAACTGGTACTGGCTGTTGCTGATAACTTTTATCGCCAGAAATACGCCGTTAGCAGAGTCTTTTATGCCATTGATTATCCATTTAAAAGGCATATCTGTGGGGTGAACAAGAGAGGTACGAATTTTTCCCTTTATATAATATTGTTTCTGTAAATCAAGCCCGCGCACCACGCGCGCGGCCATGGAGCTTGATTTGATAATTTCTATTTCATTGTTGATATTGTTGTTATCATCGGGCAGGTTGAAAATATTGCTGAATTTTTCGCCGCTCTTGGCATAGGGATTTTTGTCTTTTACCAGCAGTTTGCCGGTGATATTATAAATAGGTGTGGCATACCGCAGGTTTACCCATGCAATTGTATAGGCAACTGCTACAGATATAATTACCCAGGGCAGAAAACGCAGGTATTTCTGAATGATTTCCCTGGGGCTTAACATTACTTTTGCAGGCAGTAATTTTTCTATTTCTTGCATGTAGTTAATTGTTCTTAAATACTGAATAAAGAATAGCTAAAATGGAAACCAATGTAGCCGCCAATGAAATATTTCTTAGCAATGTCTGGTCGGTGCCGGTAGGTTTTTTACGGATGGGTTCAATGTATACCAAGTCATTCCTGTGCAGGTAAAAATAATCAGACTTATAAACAGCCGGGTCTTTTATATTGAGCCGCCCGGTAGTTCTTTTGCCATTTTCTTCCCTTATCACCAGGATATTGTCTTTGCGGCCGTACACCGTCAAATCGCCCGATAAGGCAATCGCATCCAGTATATTCAGTCTTTCTTCCGGTATGTTAATAATGCCAGGCTTGTTCACTTCTCCCAACAGGGTGACCCGTTTATTCAAAAACCTGATTTCCACATAGGGGTGCTTTAAAAAAGTATCCAGTTTTTGTTCCAGTACATTAATCAGCTGCAATTTGGTAAGCCCTTCTACATGCAGCAAACCTAAACTGTGGAACAATATATTTCCCTGTATGTCTACCAGGTAGCCGCCCATTGCGCCGCCGCCGGTACCATCACTGGATGTGGACTGGGCGGCACCCCCGGTAATCTCCACCTGGTTAAATAAGGCAGTTGCTTCAGGGTTATCGCTGAACACGGTTATAGCTAATTTCTCTCCTTTCTGGATAGCAGGTTCAGGTATATTAATTGCCGATATATTGGAGGAATCAATGCCCTGTAAATACAAACGATCCTGGTGCATTTTTTTAGATGGCTGGCAACTGGTGCAAAAAATTACCAATAATCCGGCTAAAATGGTGTATCTGTAAATGGTTGCCATGGGCATTGAATTATAATTTTTGAACCTGGTTATTTGTTAATCCATATAATTGCTGTTCTTCCATACAAAAAGCCTTCCCGTCTTCAAACAATAGTTTATATCCCTGTTCACTTATCCATCCTGTCTGTGTGGCGGGGTTGCCAGTCATAACTGTAAAAGGAGACACCGTTTTTGTAACTACTGCACCTGCTCCCACCATGGCGTAGCAGCCAATTTCCACCCCGCATACAACGGTGGCATTGGCCCCAATGGTAGCACCTTTACGCACAACGGTAGTTTGTAATTCGTGCTTTCTTTCTATAAAACTACGTGGATTTACCACATTGGTAAATACCATTGAAGGTCCAAGAAAAACATTGTCTTCTATGACAACCCCATTATATACCGAAACATTGTTCTGGATTTTGACACCGTTTCCAATAGCCACACCATTGTCTATAAATACATTCTGTCCAATATTACAATCGTTGCCAATAACCGCACCCGGCATAATATGAGAGAAATGCCAGACCCTGGTACCTTCTCCTATTTGCGCGCCGGCATCTATTACTGCTGTTTCATGGGTAAAAAATTTCATAGCTTTTGTGGAAGTTTATCGTGCTTTTACCTTCGACAAAGTATTTACCGGCGCTACGCTGGACCTGTCTATATAGGCTACCAATTTGTAGCCCATGCTGGTTATCTCCAGTTCAACTCTTTTTTTGCCCGCCTTAATAATCCTTGCTTCCTTATCCATAAAAACCCCGGCAGTAATAATTACCTGCGAATTGGGGGGCAGCTCCATTAAATGGGCCTCCACATCGTGGTATTCTTTCAAAAAACGCTTGATTCTTTCAATATCGGCGGGTTTAATAACCGCGGGCTTACCCAGCCAGTAAACAAAATTCAGCACCCCGTTTATCCATCGTACTATTTTTTCTTCTTCGCTGTTTACATGTACAAACACGTACGACTTAAACAAGGGTTCCTCCACCAGTTTCATCCGGTCGCTCCATTTACGGTGCACTTTATTCAAAGGGCAATAGCTTTCGATACCCCTGTCTTTAATAAGCTGGTCTATCTTTTTTTCCCAGCGGGGTTTGGTATATACAGCCAACCATTTCCTTTTACTCATATTTTGACTTCACAAACGGGCATAGCTCCGCCACCTCAGTCACAGAAATAATCTGTAACCTATTGAAAATAAATGAATTAAATACTAATTCAGCAAATTGTATATAAGCGAAAAGGGCATAAGAGGCAAATTACTTACCACTTATACCCTTTCCAAAAAATATAGTATGCAAAGCAGGAACGTTGTCTTCTTCACAGGTATTTCTACGTTATTTAAAGGGACGTGCAGTTATAACCCATAGTAACTGATTTTATCTCACCAACCCTGGTTTCACAATCGCTGCAAATATAGGTGTTTTTGATTTGCAATTGGATGACGATACCCCCTTCAAAATAAAAGCCAGCAAACGCAAAATAATTGTTCAAACATTTGTAACGCAACAAAATAAATTACTTTAAAAGCCCGGCTGTTTACTATACTGCCCGCGTATAAGAAGCGGTTATCCCGAAGGGTTGTTGCCAACAAAATACTTCATTTGTTTACTATTTGTTATTGTTCGGGGGATGTATTGTTGCCGGCTTGTTAAAATCCCATTAACAGGTTTTACTTTTTACAATTTGTAAAGTCTACAACCTATATTTAGTCTTTCTTAGCATTTTTTTTAATTCGGCAATGCCAGGGGTTGCATTTTATACATGTAACCAGCCTGACTAATAAGTAGTAACCCTTAAAAAGAAACTTTGCACGATAATTCTTTGTCTGCAAACTGCCCCAGTATTATATTTTATAAGGCCGCAATACGTAAAATTTTACCAGGCCGTTATATGTAAAACTTTTTAATTCATGAGGCAAGTATTTCGTACCGCCAGGTCATTTGTTACCAGCTTGTATTTTTTGTTGTTTGTATATGGATTCCTGGTTGCGGCTTTTGTAATATGTCTTTTGCAGGATAGTTATGAAAACAACGTATTTGCCCAAATAGCAAAACATGTTTCGGGATACAATACCACCCCTATCTCTGCAGACGCACAAATAAAAAAAGCACTGAACACCACCTGGTACCTGCTTCACTCCCGGTCGGATATTTTTAATAATGCCAGCAGCCATGATCTGATAGATGAGTTAATCGATCCCCTGTCTTCAGATTTGATAACTGCACAAGGCGCCTGCGGCAGCTATTCCACTATTCTTTGCCGCACATTAAACACCATGGGCATTGAAACACGTTTTGCCCAGATGAAAGTGGGGAAAATATATGGCGGACATATTGTAATTGAAGCAAAAACACCCCATGGCTGGGCGGTACTCGATCCGCTGTACAATCTTCAATTTATAAATCCGCAGGGGCAAACAGCCAGTTTTGATGAAGTAGCCGCCAACTGGCCCAGGTATAAACAACAGGTACCACCCGAGTATGACTTGAAATATTGCTATGAGGGTGTACGTTATACCAACTGGAATAAAATTCCGGTTATCATGCCCGCCCTGAAAAAGACTTTATCGCTGTTCATGAACCCTGTTCAATTGCAGCACCTTTCGCTGAGAACCTATTTTTTGCGTAAGTATAAAATAATGGCCAATGTGTTGCTGGCTGTAATAGTACTTGTTACCTGCATTATCATTAAAAGATCGCTTTCTTACGGATGGAAGGGCCCTGCTAATTGGCGGCTGATAAACAAAGAAACATTCGGCCATGCCGGTCACCATCCTTCCAATGCACAACCCAATCCGGCAGGTTAACCATCATTCATTTCCCGGCTGAAATTAATGCCCTTTTATAAGGGCGGCATGTAAATATATTACTACCTTAATGCGGTGAACCAACGCTTTTATTCGCTTGACATTTTTCGTGGTGCCACCGTAGCATTAATGATACTGGTAAACAACCCGGGCAGCTGGCAACATATTTACACGCCGCTGGAACATGCGCCCTGGCATGGCTGCACGCCCACCGACCTGGTATTTCCCTTTTTTCTTTTCGCAGTAGGCAACGCAATGGCATTTGTAATGCCTAAAATGGAAGCTGCAGGTACTACCACCTTCCTGAAAAAAGTTTTTAAAAGGACATTGCTGATCTTTGCTATCGGTCTTTTCCTGAACTGGTCGCCTTTTTGTAGCTGGAACGGCGATCAACTGGCGTTCCGTTATTGGGTAAACCCGGGCAATCCTGAAACCGGCGTGCGTATACTGGGCGTGTTGCAGCGAATCGCCCTCTGCTATTTATTTGCTTCCCTGCTTATTTATTTTTTGAAACCCCGCGGCGCCTTTGTAGCCGCTGCAGTGCTTTTGCTGGGTTACTGGCTATTGTGTATGCTGGGCAACCCGGCAGATCCATATAGCATCAGCGGCTGGTTTGGAACCAGTATTGATAAAAAGATACTTGGCACCGCACATATGTACAAGGGCGAAGGCATTCCATTTGACCCCGAAGGCCTGGTGAGCACCCTGCCCGCTATTGCCCAGGTCATTTTCGGTTACCTGGCCGGTAGCTATATTATACAAAAAGGAAAGACCTATGAAATGTGTACCGGCCTTTTTGTTACTGCGGGCGTTTTACTGTTTGCTGGTTTTTGCTGGCACATGGTTTTTCCCATCAACAAAAAAATATGGACCAGCTCATTTGTAATATACACCACCGGCCTGGCCTTTTTTGTATTATCTGTATTTATCTATCGTATTGAACTGCGTGGATATAAACCCGTTATCGCCAGGTTTTTTGATGTGTTTGGCAAAAACCCCTTATTTATTTTTTTCCTCAGCGGCTTTTTGCCCAGGGTGCTGGCGTTGTTACGCTGGGTTGATCATACAGCTGCCGATGGTAAACCTGTTTACACCAGCACCCTGCCCTGGCTGTACGAACACGTTTGTAAAAATGTTTCTGTTAACCTGAACAATGGATCGCTGCTGTATGCGCTTTTTACCGTTGGTTTTTACTGGCTGCTGGCCTGGTTGCTGGATAGGAAGAAGATTTATATCAAGGTGTAGGGAGGCGGGTAGCAGCTGTTAGGTATTAGCGGTTAGCTATTAGCCTTTAGCTATTAGCTCTGAGCCGCTAGTTGTTAGTTTTTTTTTGGAAGATCGATGCAGTCTTCTTACATACGGTCATTTATATTTATTTTTTTTGGAAACAAAAACATATAATCATTCTGCGATGCTAATGGCTTATGGCCAAACACTGTTGCTACTAATTGCTAACAGCTAAAGGCTTATAGCTAACAGCTTACAGATGTTGCTTCGCGCTAACAGCTTCCCACATGTTTAAACGATTTTTGCAAAAAATACTCAGAAAACCCATTACACGGCTGGCCAACAGGATTTCTTCGGCCCCGGTAAAAAAAGATGTTTTTGAATCGCTTGATTTTGTGTTGAAAGAAATACGCAAGGGCAATACTACCGAAGGCCTGGTGCTGCCCTATGAAATCAATACAGGACGATTTATTATATTTTCCGATCAGCACAAAGGCGCCAGGGATGCGGCCGATGATTTTGCACTGGCCGAAAAGAACTATACAACGGCCCTTGATTATTATTTTAATAACGGCTATACCTATATTAACCTGGGCGATTGCGAAGAACTCTGGGAGAACACACCCGATGTGGTGATGAAGGTAAACAAACCTGTGCTGCAGCTGGAAACAAAGTTCCTGCTTCAAAACCGTTACTTCCGTGTTTTTGGCAACCACGACCTGGAATGGAAATATCCCTTCCAGCAGGCCCTGTACCTGAAACCGGTATTCGGCGATGCGTTAAAAATATACGAAGGCATTGAACTGCAAACCCAATATAATAATAACACCTTTTCCATATTTCTTACCCATGGCCACCAGGGCGATAAAAGAAGCGATGGCAATCCATTCAGCACCTGGGTGGTGGCCGCCATATGGACACCCATTCAGCGATTCCTGGATATTAATATCAACACCGTGGCCGACTCTTTTGAACTGGTAGATGCCCATAATATTATGATGTACGACTGGAGCGCTTCGCAACATCAACTCATATTTATATCGGGGCATACCCATAAGCCGGTATTTGCATCGCTCGACCATATTGATTTGCTAAATCACCAGCTGCAGGCCGCAAAACTTGCCGGTGACGCCACCACCATCCAAAAACTTGAAACTGATTTAGCCATTTATACCAAACAATACGAGGGAAAAAAATTTGTAAAAAGCATGGCCTATCCTTCTTATTTTAATACAGGTTGCTGTTGTTTCGACGACGGAGATATCACCGGTATTGAAATTGAAAGCGGTAATATCCGCCTTATTAAATGGGAAACAAAAGCCGGGGGCGTCCCGGTGCGTGAAGTATTGCAGGAATCGCCGCTTTACTACCTGTTTGATCAATTGCCATCATGAGACATGTCTGATGGCTGATTGAATGATGGCTGATTTCTTTACCTGCATTTCCCTGATTTAATACTAAACCGCCGTTGTGCCTTTTCAACTTTTCCAAAGTTTCGAACTTTGGAAAAGTTGTCTAGCGGAGGAAATGCCTGATTGCTGTTTAACATTTCCAAAGTTTTGAACTTTGGAAATGTTGTTAAACGGCTTCTGCAACGGTTGCTGGTGAAAACCTGCCTACCGGCAGGCAGGCACCAACAACGGCGTCAACCAATCAACCAATCAACCAAAATTCCCTACCAGTCTTTTTCTGGTTTATTGGGCTGGGGATTGCCTTTTTGCATTTTTTGTTGAATTTCTTTTTCTTTTTGCTCCATTGCTTTGAGCAATTGTTCTACCTGCTGCTTGTTTAATTTGCTTTGTTGCTGCTGCGGTTTTTGTTCAGGTTGCTTTTGTTTCTGATCCTGTTTTTTATCTTTCTTATCTTTGTCTTCATTGTTTTTCTGTTCCTGCTGTTTTTTTAGCTCCTGCAGGGCTTTTTGCAGGTTTTCCCTGGCATCATTGTCATTGGCATCCAGTTTCAGCGATTCTTTCCAGGCATTGATGCTTTCCTGCAGCTTCTGTTGTTTGCTAAGCGCTACCCCTTTATTATAAAAAGCTTTTTCGCGTACCGTTTTATCGGTTGAATTGTCAATGGTATTATCGTAAGACTGAATGGATTCATCCTGTTTATTGGCCCTGAACTGCGCATTGCCATTATTATAGTTGGCTGTAGCATTTTTGGGATCTGTCGCCAGGGCTTTATTATATTCCTGCTGCGAACCTTCATAATTCTTCTGCTTGTATAATTCATTCCCCCTGCGTATGGCTGCATCGTTTTTTTGTGCAGACACACCATGGTAAAAAAGCGCAAATGCTACTATGTATACAATCTGTTTCAGGCCAGTTTCATTTTACGTTCAGGAATAATTGTTTCTACCAGTAAAAATAGTAAAGCCAGTGCCAGGAACCATTGAAAATAGCTCTGGTAGTCGGTAAAAGATTTATCGCCGGTTGCCGTTTGTTCTATGGTAGCCAGCTGCGCCATAATTTTCGCGGCAGCATCGTCTGTATCGTCCAGTCTTATATACACGCCATTGGTACTTTGCGATAGTTGTTGCAGTTCCGCTTCATTTAATTTGGTGATAATGGTATTGCCCTGCGCGTCTTTTCTTGCTTCGTTGTTGGTATAGTCGATAATGGGCGAGCCCTCCGGCGAGCCAATGCCCACCGTATTAATCATAACACCGTTTTGAGCCAGTGATTTTGCCATTTGCAGGGCCTCGGGATCATGATCTTCGCCGTCTGATATCAGTACAATCGATTTATATTTCCTTTCCTTGCTGTTGAACCCGCTGTTGGCAATCTTCAGGGCTTCGCCAATCACCGTACCCTGTGCCGGTACCGCATCGGGTCCGGCGTTTTGAATATACATTTTCGCAGCACCATGATCGGTAGTAAGGGGCATCTGCAAATAAGCCCTGCCTGCAAACAACACCAGCCCTATGCGGTCATTGTCCATTTTATCCATCAGCCTGTTCACCAGTTGCCGGGCCCTTTCCAGGCGACTGGGTTTTATATCTTCGGCCAGCATGCTGTTGCTTACATCCAGCGCCACCATTACATCTACCCCTTTTCGGTTAACCTTATCGGTTACACCAGGTTGTTGCAGGTTGGCCGATGCTACCACGATAAGTGCAAACGCAACCAATACCAGCATAAACTTAACGGCAAATTTTACCGCCGAATAATTTTTTACCAATGCCGCCACCAGTACCGGGTCGCCGATTTTCTTCTGCATTTTTTTCTTCCAGCTCACTACCCATATAAATAAAAGCAGCAGCAGGGGAATCGCCCCCAACCCAATTAAAAACCGGATATGTTCAAACCTGAAATTCAAAATAACTTTCTTTTTAATGACACAGGACGCAGGGTTAAAGGTTAAAGCATGGGAACATTCAGCATTCCACTCACACCCTTATAACCCTAAACCCGTGCTGAAATTACAGGGCTATCACTGAAAAAAGCATACCAATAAAATCTTTTTAACGGTATTTTTTCATTTTCATTTATTTAATGCGGTTGGTGAGACACCAACCGTGGAGACCGTGGACACCAGGCGCCGAGATCCGCCGTGGCCGGTGTCTCACCGGCCAGTTTTGCATTACAACGAAATCTTATAAATCGTTTTTAAGCAACCCACAGGTGCATATAACCCCTGTTGCCTGGTCTTAATACTAACATCTAAGTACTAAGTACTACTTCTTGCCCTCGAAAAAGCCCATCTGTGCCAGTATATTTTTCAGTATACCAATACGGGCGGGCTTCATATCATAACCAGGATTGGCAGCAACCAGCTGCAGCACAAAAAAATAAGGGTGCCTGTTTTCTTCTATCCAACCTGTTATCCAGCCAATGGCATTGCCGTTTGGTGCGTGCCCCCAGCCGGTTTTGTAGCTCAGTTTATAATTGGCATTCTCTTCCCGCAACATCACGCTTCGCACGGTCTGCTGCGTACTCTTAAAAAACGGCAATTGCCCGAAATATAATTTTTTAACAAGCCCCATCTCTTCGTCTGCCGTCACTTTTAAAGAATTATCCAGCCAGAAGGTATCTATGTTATTGGTGATTGTAAATTTTCCGTAGCGTTGTCCATAACCAAGCGTATCCAGCCAGTGCTGCATGGTATCTTTCCCTATCCGCCGCGCTACTTCCTGGTAGTACGGCACGGCCGATACCCTGAATGCCTCTTTCATGGTAAGATCTTTGTTCCAGTCAAAAGCGGTATCGCCCGGCGAATGCAACCTGGTGATACCATCCCATTTAATGATCATGTTTTCGTTGCTGATGCGCCCGGTTTCCAGGCCAATCAATGAATTCACAATTTTGAAGGTGGAGGCGGGCAGGTAGGCACTGTCTTTAAAGGCCGGCAGGTTGTAAATGGTAAAATGCCCCTGGGCATTGTCAAACAAACCAAAACAGCCGGTTACGCCGGCACTGTCGAAATATTTTTTCAGGCTATCGTCTGCTGTAACATTATTGGAAGAGCAGCCAGCGAAGTAAAAAGCAAAGGGCAGGAGATAAAAAACAATGCGGCGCATGGGTGAAATTTCGGCAAAGGTAAAGGGCTGGCAGCATTGTTATACCAGCAGTTATTTGTTCTTATAAAATTTAATTAGCATACGGTAATTTGTAGAAAACTACCGTATGCGCATCGCCCCGAAATATTTGCTTAAAATTTAATACCAATTGATAAACCGGATCTTATACCACCCCATGGTCCGCTCAGTTTTAGCGTGGCGCCACTTGCGTTTACTGCATACGTTTTATTGGTAAGCGGTATATCCAGGTCTTCCAGGTTCTGCCGTAGCACGTCCTGTTGTGTGGGTGTTAAAGGCTGGCTGGCCAATCCCACAAAATTACCATTGCCCGATCCGTAATGAGGGCCAAACATCCACCAGTCAAGACAAACATGTTTGCCCAGGGGCCATTGTGCACCAAACATAATACCACCGGTATTGGCCGTTAGTTTTCCTGAAAAATTCAGGCTGTGCGTGTCATCGTAATCAATCGGTAAATTTTCAACGGTATAGCTGGAATAGCGGTAAAAAAAGGCAATATAAAACCCTTTGCCATAGCCTTTACCCAGGTAGATTCTTGCTTCGGGTGTAATGGCATAGTTACCCATCCGCATGTTTTCAATTGTTTTCTTTGTATCGGGGTCGTCATCGCCAATGGCATTTGAAATGGAGCTGGCAAAAGGAAGCGAACCGGTGGGCATAAACCTGTAAGAAGCCGCCACGGAAACCCTTTTCGACAAAATTCTTTCATATTGAAAAGAAAAGTTTTTTACCGCTATTCCCATCAGGTTAATCTTAAAAAAGTTCATCTGGTGCCGGGTCATTTGCCTGCTGGTATCGGTTTTGCCAACAACAGCTGCAGAATCCTGGGCCTGTAATCCGGCTGACATGCAGATCAATAAAAAAGAGGCGATAAAAGCAGTTTTTTGCTTCATGAGACGATTAGGTTTAAGGGTTAAAAAATAGCTAATCAAAGCAACGGCTATCAAACGGGGAAAAGGAAGAAATATTGGGTTTACCATCTCCATAGTGGCTAACTACGGAGGCATTTAAAAAGGCTGCCGAAACGACGCGGAAGCGATTCAATTATTTTTACCGCATCCCGGCAGCATAGAAGGTACATTTATTTTAACTGCCCGGACAAATTATTTTGTACTGGTATTGACTGCGGGTATGCCGTACATAGCCGCCAGCTTCAGGAACACGCCGTTGGTCCAGCCAAACCCATCCTGCGATGGATACTCACCGCCACCGGCAGTGGTTTTACTGTCTACTACATTGTATTTCTCCATTAATTTACCGGTGCGGTAAAACACCTCCGCATTTAATTTTAACCAGCGTTCTGCAATATCCCTGGCCAGTTCTTTTTGTCCGCATTTATCAAGCCCCCAAATGGTCATCCATTGCAGTGGTGCCCAGCCATTCGGCGCATCCCATTGTTGCCCGGTAGTATTTTCTGTTGTTACAATACCACCCTCTTTCAGCAATTTTGTTTTTATTACTTCGCCCACCCTGCGCGCCAGCAAACTCATGTAGTCTGGTTTCTGATCAAAAAAACAAAAAGGGTACATACCGGCCGGTGTAACAACGCCGGATTGTTTTTGCGTCACAAAATCAAAATCGGTATAAAATGTTATGGCCTTGTTCCAGCAATATTTATCAATGGCATTCAGCCGATCGCCGGCTTTTTTTCTGAAACTGGCTACAGCACTGTCATTACCGGCCAGTAATTCGCCCCGGGCAATGGTCAGTTCAAGTTTATACAACAGGCAATTGAGATCTACCGGAATAATATTGGTGGTCTGGATGCTGCCCAGGCTCTTTTTATCTGCCAGCCACCGGCTGCTGAAATCCCAGCCGCTGGCCGCCGCAGCCCGCAGGTCGCGGTTTATTTTTTTTGCTTTCGCTTCAGGGTATTTTGATGACAATGCCTGGTCTTCATAATAAGCTTCCTGCCTGGGTATCTCCAAATCATCCCAGTAACGGTTCAGCAAACTGCCGTCTTTTAATTTCACCACCGTTTTGTTTGATTGCAACGGTTTTAGTTTTTCATTTCCTTCCATCCAGTAATTGTATTCCTTTTCGAGCTGCGGCAGGTAGGTTCGGTATATGGCATCTCCTTTTATTGAAGCCAGCATTTCCACCATCAGGCAAAAAAATGGCGGTTGCGAGCGGCTGAGATAATAAGTACGGTTGCCATTGGGTACATGGCCAAATGTATCTATCAGGTAAGCGAAGTTTCTGACCATGTTTTCCATCATATCATGTTCACCGCTTTCTTTCAGGCCCAGCATGGTGAAATAAGTGTCCCAGTAATATATTTCCCTGAACCTGCCACCCGGAACAATATAGGGGTGTGGGAGTGGCAACAGCGAACTGCCCGCAACAGCCGAAGAGTCGGCATTTCTTTTTAATACGCCCCAAAGATTCTTAATATGCATGACAATATCCTTCTCTTTGGTAATATAGTTGAGCTGCGGTGTTACAGGTAGTTCAAAATTTTCTTCTGTAAATAATTTAAGAGAAAAACGGATGGCCGGGTTGCTGGTAATTTTATTGTAGCTGGCCACAATTTCTGCGGGTGTTTTTTTAGGAATACAATCTGCAAAAGTTTTACTGTCTGGAAAAATCCTGGCCATTTGCACATCATGAAAAAGGCGGCCATATAATTTATCGGGTGTGGCGGGTGGTTGGGCAAAAGACTTTACTGCAAAAATACAGCAGGTAATAAAAAAGACTTTTTTTCTCATGGTATAAAGGTAAATGGGTGATTTTGGAATTTGGCGATTTTGAGATTTTATTCCTGGTGTATTGCTGATTTTGAGATGTTGGAAAGGCGTAATTTATTTTTCGTAACGGGTCAAACAAATCTCAAAATCACTCAATGCCGAAATCCCACAATCCCGCCATGACAAAATATGTATTCTCACTACTTGAGCAGGTTCAAATCCGGTTGTGCATATTTATATACTTTGAAATAGACCGTTGTCTTTGTCTGGTGCACACCTTCCAGCCGGGAAATATCGTTGATAAATTCTACCAGGTGTTCATTGTTGCGGCACATTACATCTACTTCCAAATCATAATCGCCCGAAGTGCCTGCCAAAAAACTTACTTCAGGCATTTTGGCAATCTTTTGCGCTATCCTTTCTTTTAAAGTGGCCGGCCGTATGTACACTGCAATATGGGCATAAGAATTAAACCCCACTTTATCGGGGTTTACCCTTCCTATAATATTAATGGTGCCGTCTTCTATCAGCTTATTAAACCGGGTTCTTACGGTACCAATAGACACTTTTAATTTTTTGGCAATTACCGTAAAGGACATGCGGCCATCCTTTTGCAGAAAGGATAAAATAGCGAAATCAAGATTATCCAGGATGACATTGTTCTTTTCCATACAATCCGGTACACAAATTTGCTCCTAAAAATAATGCTATTATTTGGCCAATAACTAAAAAAATTTTAAATTACTTGTTTATTTCTGCAAAATTTATAGTTTAATCAACCAACATGAAATACCAGCCCATTCAGAATTATATCGCCGGACAGTTTGTACCTGCCAGTTCCGGCAATACCCTGCAGGTGGTTTCGCCCATAGATGGCCAGTTGCTTTCTACCGTGCCCATGTCTGCGGCCAAAGATTTGGATGATGCTGTAAAAGCCGCCCAAAAAGCCTTCCCCGCATGGAGCAAGACACCCATTAAGGAAAGGGTGCAGGTTTTCTTTCGCTATAAAACCCTGCTCGAAAAAAACCTGGAAGAACTGGCTGCCCTGTGCAGTGAAGAAAACGGAAAAACAAACAGTGAAGCCATTGCAGAAATTGAAAAATGCATTGAACTTACTGAATTTGCTACCTCGCTGCCCCAGCTGGTTACCGGCGAATTGCTGGAAGTAAGCAAGGGCATTGAATGCCGCACCGAAAATGTTCCGGTGGGTATAGTAGCCTCTATTGTACCGTTCAATTTTCCCAGCATGGTGCCCAACTGGACCATACCCAATGCCATTGCCCTGGGCAACTGCATGATTATGAAACCTTCCGAAAAAGTGCCCCTGAGCTGTGGACGGCTGGCGCAACTATTAAAGGAAGCCGGCCTGCCCGATGGCGTATTTAATGTGGTGCATGGCGATAAGGAGGTGGTCAACGCCATTTGTGATCATCCGGGTATTGAAGCCGTATCATTTGTGGGCAGTACTAAAGTAGCCAGGATGGTATACCAGCGTGCAACGGGCAACTATAAACGCTGTCTTGCACTGGGAGGCGCCAAAAACCATTTAATGGTATTGCCTGATGCCATTCCGGGTATGACGGCGCAGAATGTGGTGGCCAGCATGAGCGGTTGCGCCGGCCAGCGTTGCATGGCTGCAGGCGCCATGGTAGGCGTGGGAGAAGTAGACCATATCATTTCCAAAATATGTGACGAAGCAAGAAAAATTATTCCCGGTGAAAACCTGGGCGCCGTCATTAATAAAGCATCCAAAGAAAGAATTGAAAGATTTATTGGAGAAGCCGAAAAGGACGGCGCTAAAATTTTGGTTGATGGCCGCAATGCAAAAGTGGCCGGCAAGGAAAACGGTACTTATGTGGGACCTACGGTGATTGACTTTGTAACACCACAAATGAGTGTGGCGCAGGAAGAACTTTTTGGCCCCGTAATCAGTATTATGCGTACCGATACCGTAGACGAGGCATTGGCCATTGAGAACGCCAACCCCTATGGAAACGCCGCCAGCGTATTTACGCAGAATGGTGGCATGGCCCGTTATATTATAGAACGCGCCAGCGCCGGTATGATTGGTGTTAATGTAGGTGTGCCCGTACCCCGTGAGCCATTTAGTTTTGGTGGATGGAATGAAAGCAAGTTTGGTGTGGGCGATATTACCGGCAAAAGCTCCATTGCTTTCTGGACAAAATTGAAGAAAAGTACCGTGAAGTGGAATGCCGAAGCAGGGGTGAACTGGATGAGCTGATGGCCACCAACGCGACGGCACAGGTTTGCATGTAGATAATGATTATCCCAATAAACCCCGAAGGGGTGGTATTAATAAAAATAATAGCATCCTTCCTGAATAAACGCACAACGGAACATCGAATATAAAACCCCGAAGGGGTGACATTAATATAAGATTATGAGTACAAAAATGATCTCCGAAACGCAGGAAATCTTACAGGACAACTTCGACTATACCCTGTTTTCCTGGAGCAAACAAAAAGGGATTGCACCCATAGCAGTAAAATATGCTGAAGGTGTTTACCTCTACGATTACGACGGCAAACGCTATATCGATTTTTCATCCGGCCTGATGAACGTAAACATTGGCCATGGCAACCAGCGCATAACCAATGCCGTGGTAAAACAAATGCAGGAGGTAGCTTATGTAACACCCAGCTGTGTTACAAAAGTGCGTGGTGAACTGGGCAAAAAACTGGCAGCGATTTGTCCCGGCGATTTGAACAAAGCATTCTTTACCTTATGCGGCGCCAGTTCTATTGAAAACGCCATTAAACTGGCCCGTTTGTATACCGGCCGTCATAAAATCATCAGCCGTTACCAGTCTTACCACGGATCATCCATTGGCGCTATGACCGCCAGCGGCGACCCGCGCAAGCTGCCTGTAGACGCACAACAGGCCCCCAATTTTGTTCATATCGATATCCCTATTTTATACCGCTGGGAATATGGCGAAGAGAATCTGCTGAAAGAAACCGTGGCGCAGCTTGAAAGGGTGATTGCCTACGAAGGTCCCGGAAATATTGCCGCCATTTTGCTGGAAAGCGAATCCGGCACTTCCTGTTGCCTGAAATATCCTGTTGGGTATTTAAAAGCAGTAAGGGAAATATGCAACCGGCATGGCATTCTGCTGATTGCCGATGAGGTAATGAGTGGCTTTGGACGCACCGGCAAATGGTTTGGATTTGAAAACCATGGCATCGTACCAGACATGGTTTGTATGGCCAAGGGGCTTACCTGCGGCTATTTACCCTTTGGCTGCCTGATGGTGAGCGACAAGATAGCTGCCAAATTTGATGACGCAGTGCTGCCACTGGGACTTACCTATTCGGCCCATCCCGTTAGTTGTGCGGCGGCACTTGAAACACTGAAGATTTATGAAGAAGATGATCTTATAGAAAATGCAGCTTCCATGGGCCAATACATGGAAGAACAGGTGTCTTTATTAAAACAACAGCACCCCAGCATCGGCGATTTCAGGAATACAGGATTGCTGGGATGCATTGAACTGGTTAAGAACAGGCAAACCAAGGAGCCCCTGGCGCCTTTTAATGCCAAACCCGAGGAACTAACGGTAATGAATAAGGTAGCTGCAAAAATCAAGGAATTGGGAATGTACACTTTTGTAAGGTGGAATTGCATTTTTACAGCCCCGCCCCTGATTGTTACCCGCGAACAGATAGACGAGGGCCTGGCCATCATATCCCAGGCCATAACGATTGCCGATGAAGCCTGTGCATAACGAGTGCTGCCGCATACATTAAATTTACCGCTATGCATTCATCAAGACGACATTTTATAAAAACGGTTTCATTGGGCACCGCCACTGCCTGGCTGGCTCCTTTGCCAGGTAAAACAGCTGCGGCAACTGAGAAAAAAATAATTTCAAAAAAAGAGGAGGCGGTTAAGCGCGTTATCATTGACAGTGATACCGCTACAGACGATGCGCTGGCCCTGCTGCTGGCGCTCACGTCACCCAACATAAAAGTGGAGGCGGTTACCATTACAGTTGGGAATGTGGGGTTTGAGCAGCAAACAAAAAATGCCCTGTATACCATAGAAATGGCCGGCAAATCGGGCCAGGTACCTGTTTACCAGGGCTCTGCAAGACCCATTGTAAGAGAGGTTCACGGCACTGCTACGTATGTGCATGGCAGTGATGGCATGAGCGATGCTTTTTTTCCCGACCCAAAGCAACTACCCGAAAAAGAATATGCTATTGATGCCATTATAAGACTGGTAGAAAAATATCCCCATGAAATTACGATAGTGGCCATTGGCCCGCTTACCAATATTGCGCTTGCTTTGTTGCGCCAGCCATCTATTGCCGGCAAAATAAAGGAACTGTATTTTATGGGAGGCATGTATAAATTTTATGGAAACATAAGTCCCATGGCCACCTACAATGTATGGGTTGACCCAGAAGCAGCCAGGATTGTTTTTCAGTCTAAAATTCCGATTACCACGGTAGGTTTTGATATCAGCGTGAAAAGTTCGGTGTTTACAGACGAAGACTATGCGCAGGTAGACAAAATAGGAACCGGCTACGCCTCGTTTTTTATGAAGATAAACCGCATCAGGAGAAAGTACTGCAAAGAGCATCAGAAAATGAACGGTTCCAATCACCCCGATGCTATTACGATGGCAATTGTCATTGACCCCAGTATCAGCAAACAAAGCATCAGCCGTTTTGCAGATATAGAGACACAGGGCGAACTAACACGGGGAGCACTGCTGATTGATGAGCTGGGTGTCTGGAACAAACCGCCCAATGCAACTATTTGCACCGAAGCAGATGAAGACAAATTTAAGAAAATGGTATTTGACACACTAAAACTAGCCTGACCGAATGAAGAACAGCACCGCATCAACACAAAACAACTCATTAATCAATGAAGACCTGGCGCCGGTACCGCAACACAAGCGTACCTGGGGTACCTGGAACTATGCGGCACTGTGGATTAGCATGAGCCTTTGCATACCTACTTATATGCTGGCCAGTTCGCTGATACAGGGTGGTATGAACTGGTGGCAATCCATCCTTACCATATTTTTAGGCAATGCCATTGTTTTAATACCCATGATATTGAACGGCCATGCCGGAGCAAAATACGGCATACCATTCCCGGTACTGGCAAGAGCAAGTTTTGGAACAAAGGGCGCCAATATACCGGCCATGCTCAGGGCAATTGTAGCCTGTGGCTGGTTTGGCATTCAAACATGGATTGGCGGTGCCTCTTTATATAATATCATCCGTGCCTGGAACCCATCCATGCCTGAAATTAATACCACTGCTTTGTTTCCGCAGGCCATTCCCTTCCTGTGTTTTTTTCTTTTCTGGTTGCTGAATATGTTCATCGTTTACCTGGGTACCGACAGCATCAGGAAACTACTGGTGTTCAAAGCATTTTTTCTGCCCATTGCAGCACTGGCATTGCTGTTTTGGGCCATTACCGCTGCACATGGCCTGGGGCCGATCTTAAACCAGCCATCAAAATTTACTGATACGCCTTCATTCCTTGTCTATTTCTTTCCTGCATTAACGGGCATGGTTGGATTTTGGGCAACGCTTTCGTTAAATATCCCCGACTTTACCCGTTACGCTAAAAGCCAGCACGCACAGGTAAAAGGACAGATTATCGGGCTGCCCCCCTCTATGACCCTATTTGCATTTATTGGCGTGGTAGTAACATCTGCTACTGCAATTATTTATGGCAGCCCCGAATGGGATATTGTAAAGCTGGCCGGTAAATTTGAAAACAAGATAGTAGTAAGCTTTGCAATGACCGGCATTATCATCTCTACACTGGCCACCAATATTGCCGCCAACATTGTAAGCCCTGCCAATGATTTTTCCAATCTTGCACCTGCTGCCATAAATTTTAAAACCGGCGGCTACCTGACAGGTATTATTGGTGTATTAATATTTCCATGGAAATTAATTGCCGACCCCAATGGTTATATTTTTACCTGGCTAATCGCCTACTCAAGCCTGCTGGGCCCTGTGGGCGGTATTATGATTGCCGACTATTTCTTTATCAGGAGAAAAGTGCTGGTTGCAGACGATCTATACAGGCCCAATGGCCTGTACAGTTACACCAATGGTTTTAATACAAAAGCTATTTCTGCATTGTTACTGGGCATATTACCCAATGTGCCCGGTTTCCTGTTACAGATAAAACTTATATCGGCATCGGTTTTTCCGGAATGGATATCGCATTTATATAATTATGCCTGGTTTGTGGGCTTTTTGGTAAGTGGGACGATTTACTTATTTTTTATGCGGGACTATAAAGTGGCAGCCACTGAAATAACTGAAAAGATGCGTATAAAAAATGCATAAGGATAAAGCGAAAAATTTACTGGTTACACTGCAGGTATGAAGTATATACAATCAATTTCAATTAACAGAATATGTCAGTATTAATCAAAAACGGAAGAATTATAACGGCGTCTGCTGATTTTACCGGCGATATTTTTATTGAAGGCGAAACAATTGCTGCCCTTGGCAAAAATTTACCCGTAACAGCAGATACCACCATTGATGCTGCAGGCAAATTAATTTTTCCCGGTGGTATTGATCCGCATGTGCACCTCGACATGCCTTTTATGGGCACGTTTAGCAGCGATAGTTATGAAACAGGTACACGCGCCGCATTGTATGGCGGCACCACCATGGTCATAGATTTTGTTTTACAAACCCAGGGCAAGTCTTTACAGCATGCATTGAACGACTGGAGAAGCCGGAGCGACAATAACTGCGTGGGCGACTACAGTTTTCATATGGCCGTGACCGATTTTAATGAGGCTACCAAAAAAGAGATCAAACATTTTATTGAAGAGGAAGGCATTGTTTCTTTTAAAACATTTATGGCCTATAAAGGTGCGCTGATGATAGATGACCGGCAAATGATTGGCCTGATGGAAGAAGTAAAAAAATGCGGTGGCCTCATCAATGTACACGCCACCAATGGCGATATGATCGATTACCTGGTGGCCAAACACAGGGCAGAAGGGAAACTATCGCCGCTTTATCATTATTTATCGCAACCAGAAATAACCGAAGCAGAAGCCAGCGAACGCTTTGTGGATATGGCCGGTTATACGGGTTGTCCCGGTTATATAGTACACCTTACCTGCGAAGGCGCTTTAAATGCCGTACGCAACGCTACTAAAAGAAATCAGCACATGTTTGTGGAGACCTGTATTCAATACCTGTTACTGGATGCGTCTTTGTATGAAAAAGATTTTGAAGGTGCTAAATGGGTAATGAGCCCGCCGCTGAGAGAGAAAAAAGACCAGGCCACTTTATGGGCGGGTATTAACCAGGGCCTGGTGCAGGTGGTGGCTACGGATCATTGTCCTTTTAAATGGGATCAAAAATTAATGGGCAAAAATGATTTTTCTAAAATACCCAACGGCCACCCCGCTATAGAAAACAGGATGGAACTGTTGTACAGTGAAGGCGTTGAAAAAGGAAAAATTACGCTTAATAAATATGTAGAAGTAACCAGTACCAATGCCGCAAAAATATTTGGCATGTACCCGCGCAAGGGCACGCTGGCACCCGGCAGTGATGCCGACATAGTGATTTTTGACCCCGGCGAAAAACATGTATTGTCTGCTTCCACCCATCACATGAATGTTGATTACAGTGCCTATGAAGGATGGGAAGTAACCGGCAAGGTGAAAACCGTTTTATTAAGGGGGAAGGTTGTTATTGACAATAATGAATGCAAGGCGGAAAAAGGGTATGGGAAGTTTATCATGCGGGAAAAAGTATCACAAACGATATAAAATTATTTTGAATTTTAAATTTTGTATTTTAAATGTTTCTCCTTTAAAATGATTCAAAATGTGATCCAACCAGCCGCGCAAACGATAATTCAACATATAAAATTTAAAATTTAGAATAACCAATGCCACGCATCATAAAATCCGGTCTTATCCAAATGAGCCTTTCAAAAACAGAAGGAGAAGGCAGTATTGAAGAAATCAAAGAAGCGATGTTGCAAAAGCATATACCATTCATTGAAGAGGCCGGCCAGAAGGGTGTGCAAATCCTCTGCTTCCAGGAAATTTTCAATACCCCCTATTTCTGTCCGGGGCAGGACGCCAAATGGTACCAAAGCGCAGAAACAGTGCCCGGTCCCACCACTGCACTGATGCAGGTGTATGCCCAGAAATACAATATGGTCATTATTGTACCTGTATACGAGAAAGAGCAGGCTGGTGTTTTATACAATACCGCAGCAGTGATTGATGCAGATGGCACCTATTTGGGCAAGTACCGCAAAACACATATCCCGCATACCGGCGGTTTCTGGGAAAAATTCTTTTTTAAACCCGGCAACCTCGGCTATCCTGTATTTCAAACTAAATATGCGAAAATAGGTGTCTATATCTGTTACGACCGGCATTTCCCCGATGGTGCAAGATGCCTGGGATTAAATGGCGCAGAAATAGTGTACAATCCATCTGCTACTACCGTTGGGCAATCGCAATATTTATGGAAGCTGGAACAGCCCGCGCATGCTGTTGCCAACGGGTACTTTATGGGCTGCATTAACCGTGTTGGCACAGAAGCCCCCTGGAACCTGGGTAAGTTTTATGGTAGTTCGTATTTTGTAAATCCACTGGGGCAGATTATTGCCTGCGCTTCTGAAGATAAAGATGAATTGCTGATGGCGGATTTAGACCTCGACCTGATTGAACAGGTAAGAAGCAAATGGCAGTTTTTCAGGGACAGAAGACCCGAGACATATGGCCCCATCACCGCACTGTAAGTTATTTTGAATTTTAAATGTTGAATTTTGAATGATTAAGAACAACAGACTAAGCATTGAGCAATACGAGCAAAACTTCAGCGACATTCACCCGCCGTTTGAAACACACAATGCTGCCCTGGTAGAAGCCAACCGTTGCCTGTTTTGCTATGATGCGCCCTGTACAAAAAGCTGTCCGACCGGAATAAATGTTCCAAAATTTATTAAGCAAATCACCACGGAAGATATAAAGGGATCGGCACGTACTATTTTCACCAGCAATATCATGGGTGCAGGATGCAGCAAGGTTTGCCCGGTAGAAAAATTATGTGAAGGCGCCTGCGTATTCAATCTCATGGATGAAGAAGCTATACCCATTGCCAAACTGCAGCGCTATTCAACAGAAGCTGCTATGAAAAAAGGCTGGCAGTTGTTTGAGCGAAAGGCCGCTACCGGCAAAAAAGTGGCAGTTGTTGGCGCGGGCCCGGCCGGGTTAAGCTGTGCACATATGCTATCACGGCAAGGAATAGACGTAACCATTTTTGAGAAAGAGAGCAAGGGCGGCGGACTAATGACCTATGGCATTGCGGCATACAAGGTAACACCCCAGTTTTGTGCGGATGAAGTAGACTATATAACCAGTATTGGCGGTATAGAAATCAGGTACAACCAGGAACTGGGAAAAGATATTACGCTGGACGATCTAAAGACAGGCTACGATGCAGTATACATTGGTATTGGCGTTGGCCTGGCAAGGCAACTGGACATACCCGGCGAAGATTTGAAGGGTGTGGAAGATGCTATTTCTTTTATTTACCAGTTAAGAAACAATGAATACCACAAAACCCCGGTGGGCGATAAGGTAGCCGTAATTGGCATGGGTATGACAGCTATTGATGCAGCTACCCAGGCAAAAAGACTGGGCGCCGGTGAAGTAACCATGATATACCGAAGAACAGAAGCTGAAAAGCCCTGCACCGATGTGGAACTTGATATTGCCAAACTGGATGGTTGCAAGATTATCTGGCTGGCGGCGCCAAAAGAAATTATTGGCAGTGAAGGAAAAGCAACACGACTGGTTTGCAGCATTATGAAACTGGGCGTACCGGATGCCAGCGGACGTCGCAGCCCGGTAGATACCGGTGAAACATTTACATTGGACGTGGACATGATTATTAAAGCCGCGGGTCAAATGCCGTTTGAACAACTGGCGGCAGACAATCATCTGGATAACCAGCAGGGTAAGTTACTGGTGAAGGACAAGGCGCTTACCAATATTCCGGGTGTATTTGCCGGAGGTGATGCGGTAAACGGCGGAAAGGAAGTAGTAGATGCCGTGCAGGCAGGGAAGGATGGTGCTGCCGCGATAATAGCGTATTTGTTTCACGCAAAGACGCAAAAAAGCTAAGAAGCAAAGATTTTCGTATAATGCAACGATTCATTCGCTCTTTGATGACTATAGTGTAAAGAATTACAATGACCGAAAATGAAATTGCAAGATTAGCCGTAGATATTTGTTTCAAGATTCATTACAAATATGGGCCTGGCTTATTTGAAACGGTATATGAAGAAATTTTTTGCTACGAATGGACAAAAAATAATATTCTTTTCAGTCGACAACAACCAATACCTGTAATTCATGAAGAAATAAAGTTGGAAATTGGATTCAGGGCAGATGTTATAATCGACAACAAGGTTATTATTGAGTTTAAATCGATTGAAGCACTTGCGCCCGTTCATTATAAGCAGGTGCAAACTTATTTAAAATTAACAGGCATTAAACTTGGTTTATTAATAAATTTTAATGTGCCATTGATAAAAGAAGGCATACATAGAATCGTAAATAAAATTTGAGCTTTGCTTCTTTGCTCCTTGGCTTCTTTGCGTGAAAAATAATTTTTATGGCGAATCTTGAGTCCAACTTTCTCGGCATCAAATCTCCCAACCCATTCTGGCTGGCGAGTGCACCGCCGACTGATAAAAAAATAAATGTGCTGAGGGCTTATGAAGCCGGCTGGGGTGGCGTGGTCTGGAAAACCCTGGGCAGCCAGATAAAAAATGTTTCATCCCGTTACTCTGCTGTAGATTTTAACGGCACCAGGGTAATGGGTTTTAATAACATTGAACTAATAAGCGACCGCCCGCTTGCCATTAACCTGAAAGAGATAACAGAAGTCGTTAAATTGTTTCCCGACAGGGCGATGATTGTTTCATTGATGGCAGACAACGATCGCGAAAGCTGGCATGAGCTGATAAAAAAATGCGAAGACGCCGGCGCCATGGGTTTTGAATTGAATTTTGGCTGCCCGCATGGCATGACCGAACGTGGCATGGGTGCTGCAGTAGGACAAGACCCGGAAATTGCCAGGATGGTGGTTGAATGGGTAATGGAAAAAGCCACTATTCCCGTCATTACCAAATTAACGCCCAACGTACATTCTGTGGTACCCACCGGCAAGGCCGTGGTGGAAGCCGGTACGCAGGCGCTTTCGCTTATCAATACCATTCAGTCAGTAACCGGTGTAGACCTTGACACACTGGTGCCCAATCCCAATGTAGGCGGTAAAACAACTTTTGGCGGTTACTGCGGACCGGCCGTGAAACCCATTGCATTAAAAATGTTAACCACCATTGCCCAAAACCCCGTTACGCAAAAAGTGCCCATTTCCGGTATCGGCGGTATCAGCACCTGGAGAGACGCCGCAGAATTTATGTTACTGGGTGCATCTAACGTGCAGGTATGTACGGCGGCCATGAAATATGGGTTCCGCATTGTTGAAGACATGTGCGAAGGCCTTAACAACTGGATGGATGAAAAGGGATTTAAGACACTGGATGAATTTATTGGCAAATCGGTAAGTACGGTTACCAACTGGGAGGAACTGGATATCAATTTTCATATCGTGGCCAATATTAACCAGGATAAATGCATTCATTGCGGGCTGTGTTATATTGCCTGCGAAGATGCTTCTCACCAATCTATCAATTTGTCTTACGGCAAGCCTTACAATACCTACTCTATTAAAGAAGATGAATGCGTGGGCTGCAATCTTTGCAAGGTAATGTGCCCGGTAGATGATTGCATAACAATGGTAGAGCAGCGCAAAGGAGATGAGTACCTTAACTGGAAAGAATACCAGCGGAGGGGACTGCCGTTGAACGATCATTAACGGCCGGATTATTTTGACTTTTAAATTTTGAATTGAATATGCCCATCAATGCATCCCGCCTGCAACAACATTTTGAAGCCATGAGTGCCATTGGCAAAATTGGTGAAACAGGCACCTGCCGCCCGGCGCATACCATACTAGAAAAACAGGGATTTAACATTGCTGCCCAATGGATGAAAGATGCCGGCATGCAAACGCATATCGACAATTTCGGCAACCTTATTGGCCACCTGAAGGGGAAAAGTACATCATTGCCTGTGCTTATGATGGGTTCGCACCTGGACTCTCAACCTTATGGCGGCAGGTTCGATGGCGTGGCCGGTGTGCTGTGTGCCATAGAAGCGGTAATGACATTGAAAGAAAATGGCATTACCCCCGAACGCGGCATCGACGTTATTTCTTTTGCAGACGAAGAAGGCTGGCGATTCAACAAAGGGTTGTTTGGCTCAAGGGGAATTTTGGGCAAACTGGAAGAGGGTGAGCTTCAGCGAAAAGACAAGGATGGCATTACCAGGGAACAGGCATTGATTGATTTTGGCTGCGACCCCACCCAGTTTAAACAAGGCGAATACAAACCCGGCAGCATATTTTGTTTTCTTGAATTGCATATAGAACAGGGCCCCGTACTGGATATTGGCAAAAAGCCCATTGGTATTGTAACCGGTATATCTGGTCCGCTATGGCTAACGGTAAAGCTTAAAGGGATGGCCGGTCATGCCGGCTCCGTGCCCATGGCGCTGCGCAAAGATGCCATGGTGGGTGCAGCGGAAATTATTATTGCGCTGAATGAGATTGCTACGCAAGTTCCAGGCGCTCCAACGGTGGGTACGGTTGGAACATTGCAGGTATTCCCTGCTTCAAGAAATATCATTCCTGAAGAAGTAACATTTACGGTTGATCTGCGCGATATTGACCTGGACAGAAGACATCGCTATGAAAAACAACTGATGGAGAAAATAGCGGCCATTACAAAAAAACACCAACTTACCTGCACTATTTCAGAAGATACCAATAACGAACCACGCTATTGCGCTGAATGGATCAAAGATATTATCCGCAGCGAATGCAAAAAACTGCAACTGGATGCACCCGAATTAATGAGCGGACCTTTCCACGATGCCATGGCATTATCGTATGCATGCGATTACGGGATGATATTTGTACGCTGTAAAGACGGCATCAGTCATAACCCATTGGAGTATTCCAGTTATGAAGATCTTGCCCTGGGTGCCGAAGTATTGTACAGAACCATGTTGCAGGTGCTGAACAAATAAAAAGCAAATGCTGATTTTTCGATGTAGTGATTTTGAGATTTGCACGGAATGCAAAAAAAAGCCCGGTCATGAATAACCGGGCCACTAATTGCGATATAAACCCAACTGCGAATACCTGAATTTTTTAGTCGTTTCCTTTATTTTGTTGTTGTAATTGATTTTAAAACTGTAGTCGTAAAACTGCGCCCCGCCGGGAACAACCGGGCTTGCGTTTACACGATATATAACTATTGCTGATCTAAACTATTTTTCATTTATATTTTGCCACCATTAAAAGGAAGCATATCAATTGCCTGCACCATCCGCCTTTCCGCGGTTCACTGCATAATTACCTACATTGGCGCCCACCGTTAAACCCACTTCACAATCCGCACGGTAATGTATACCTGCATACATTCTTGACAAAGACGCTTCCTGCGCCATAGCAGCGTATTTTGCAGCGTTTTCAGGAATGATATAAGATAACACCGTTGCCGCCGCACCACTAAATGTAGAATGCCCGGATATGTAAGATGGAAAATTGGGTATACCGGTAAGTGTCTTAATAGCCGGGTTGTTCTGTGTTGGACGCGGATTGAAATAAAAATATTTTGTATCCCAGCAAACAATGGCAGCATCCATTTCAGCCATATTAAGCAGGGCCAGGTTTCTTGCCCAGCGTACTTCACTAAAATTCTTCGTGATAAAATCTTCGGCAGCTATTGCATCCCAATGCCCCGGTGGCGTATATGTATTTACACCATCGGCCCAGAAATGTACAATGCGGTAATGCTCCCTGGTATCATGTGTGGTATAATTCAATGCTTCATCGGTTTCTGTTTGCATTTTTGAAGACCCGGTAAGCGGCGGCGGGCCCGGCCTTAACGAAATAGCCGTTAAAGAATCAAACAAAAAAGCTTTTACTTTTCCAAACAGCGGCAGCATGGGAGGGCGTTTTGGAACCTCCAGGCTATACCAGGGTTTTTCTCCCCTGGCTATACAATCCGTTTCCAGTTTGGTCCAGTCGGCCTGCGTGCCAATGGCAGCACCTGCCCTGTCTCCCCTGGCCCTGGTAACAAATTTTTGGGCTACGGCCCTGCCCAGCGCTTCACCTGCTTCCAGGTCGCTTCTAACATTGGCGCCTGCAAGAATGCGTGCACGTTTGTGTTCTTCTGCTTTCTGTTGTATATAATCCTGGTCGCCCGGGAAAAGCAGCTTCATCATTTCTACCGAAACACCTTCCACCACAGCATCTTCAGAAGGATAAGAAGGCAAATCTGATTTTGGTATCATGGTAGTCACCGTGGCGTCCACTGTATAAGGCGCTGCACGGTTGTACAGTTTTTTATAATAATAAGCCGCTACCAATGCATCATAAGTAGCCGCGCTTACATATCCATAAGCCCTGGCTGCATAAGGCGGATTGGCAAAAGGAAACTGCGGGTAGGCCAGCGGGTTATTGGCGCTTGGGAAGGGATAAGTTCCATCTGCATTCTGGTAAGGGGGTAAATTATGTTTTGCCACCAGGTCTCTCAATATTTCATTCCAGCGCAATACCGCCCCGGCACTCCAGTATTTTACCATGTCTTTTTCAGCGCTTGTTATATTGGCCTGCCAGGTTTTTATTTCGTTTACCTGTGCAATATAGTCTGGCGTGGTAGTGGCAATTGGCGCAGCCACTGCAAATTCTGTGGGGCCGGCAAGCAACACTGTTTTCCAGGCACCGGCGTCGGCATCTGTTTTAGCGGGTTGCAGCGGAGCCAGGTTATCTGTTCTGCCATCTACTTTTTTAGAGCAGGCAAATGGCAAGCCAATGGCTATAGCAGCTATGGCAATTGTAAAAAATAGCATCTTCTTCCTCATAGCATTATTTTTTTTCAGGAGTGTTGGTAGTTATTTTCTTATGACTTTTAAAAGCAAGTATATAAAACACACCACCATTGAATGCCGTAGCCTGCCCTGCATTTCTGCCAGCGAGTGTATAACTACCGCCGCCAATAACAGACAAACCATCAACTTGCTTTACATTGTATTTTATACTTACCCCGGCGGCAGTACTGTTCATTTTATTGCTGGGAAAGGGCATATTATTACGCGTAATATCAAATCCGCCCAATGTGGTCCAGTTATTTACCAGCGCTTCTGCAATCATTCTTTCCGTGCGGTAGCCAACCCTGAAGTTAAATTGGGCGGCGTCTGGCATGGATACTTTGTTGGTATAATGCATCTCAGTAGTGTAATAAGCAGTGCGATCGATTGTTACATTGCTTCTTACCACATAGCTGCCCGAAACAGTGGCAAAAAAACTACCCACCTGGTAATCGGCCATGGCACGCAGCGTAAGGTTGGTACTGTGCAGGCCAATCGATAAAGGCAAATAGTCAGCTACATAACTGCTGGCGGGTATAGAAATACCGCCAATGGCATACAACGATAATACACCGGGTCCAACATTCTTTTCGTACGGCATCCATTTTACCCATAGAGAAAGATCCTGTATGCCTTTCTGACCATGAAGCGTACCCGCACTGGCTTTTGTTTGTACATAAGGTATTCCAAAAAGCACATTTAATTTTTTGCTGATGCCATAGTTGCCCATTACGCCAATCATCTGGGTGGAAACAGTCCCCAGGTTCTGGTTGTCTCTTTTCAATGTGCCTTCCCAATAATTTTTCCAGCTGCTGTAGCTGTACATACCGCCCACGCAAAAATTATTTTTTGCCATCATAATCGCATCAGCATCGGTTTGTGCTTTTACCTGCACAACGCATGCAAGTAAACAGCAAATAAACAGGCAGTATTTACCAATGCCTGCCGCCAGTGATTTCATAATCGAAAGTTTTAGGTTTGCATTAAAGGGGTAAGGAAAACATTTCCCTTACCCGGCTCTTCTCCCAAAAAAGGAAAAGATGGTTTAATTATTTAATCATATCCAGCTTATGCGAGTCATCTGTTTTCCTCTTTTTTCCAATGCGATAAGAATATCCCAGGCTGATGGAATAATCAGCAAAAGCGGCATCACCCTGTACATGCACCAACTTTGTCTCATCAGTAATTTTTGAATTTTGTAAATTCTGATCTGCTTTATCGGCAGCGCTCTGTATACGGTTCTTTATAAAGTTGTAGGGAACAAATAAGCTAAATGTGCTCTGACCTTTCTGATATGATACGCCAGACTCTATGGCTACCACATAACCGGGTCTGCGGTAAGCTACCTGTCCGCCCAGCGCATCATAAGCAGGAATACCTTCCATTCTGCCTGCAAGAGACAGTGTAAGACTTTTGCTTTTTAGTACCGATGTCATTAAACCTGCACGTATAAAATACTGGTCGGGGCAGGCGTAGATATTGTAGCCGGCCAATCCTGCTTTAGCAGCAGATTTATAGGTTCCGTTTGATTCTTTTGGATTAAACAAATAATAACCATTGGCAAAACCAGAGATGCCTTTGTATATTCTTGTAAAGCCGGAGAACTCCAGTGAAAATCCAACACCTCCATCGCCCGGCTGTATGGCCTGATCGTTTATAGCGGGAGCACCAATTGTTCCGTCTTTCTGCAGGGGTTTATCAGTAGTGCTATGACTGCCGGTTGCCAGTTTTAAACCAAAGCCAATCATCAGGTTGCCATTCTGTACTTTTTCAGGCGCAACTACCCAATAATTCAGTCCCATGCGCACATCACCAAGACCCTGTGCAAATAAACTGTAACGCGTTAATGCCTTTGTAGCGGTATCTTTATTTAAGGTTAATGTTTGTGAACGTTCATTGTGTACGTAAGGAATCGTTAAATTAAATTGCAGACGGTTGGTTAACCCATAAGATATATTAAAATCTACTGCGTGAGAATATATATTTACTGCATTGCCCAATACCTGGCGTTGCGGTTGTTCTTCTGTTCCCACAAAATGTCTCCATGAATGAAAATAGCGGTAGTTGGCGCCCACCTGTATATCGCCTTTGTTAAGGTTATAAGAATTGGGTCCGCACAGGGCAGTTATTCCACCCATTTGGCGAACAGCCACGCAACCCTGCGCAGCAACATTGTAGTTAGCAACAATGATGAAAACAAAAGATAATAATAAAAGTCTCATAATCAGAAAGTTTTTAAGGTTAAAATGTTTTAAGAAATAAAGCAGTATTTAAAATCTGAAAGCGCCACCGATATTAATTGAATAGTCGGCAAAAGCAGCATCGCCCTGTGCATACACACCTGTAATTTGAGTGCGCATTTTATCAGCATAGCTTTGCGTGCGGTCGCGTTTTAATGCATACGGAACAAAAGCGTACAGCGTTACTTTTTTAATTTTATAAGAAATGCCCGGCTCAGCTGAAATAATATAACCAGGTCTTCTGAAACCGGCACTTCCACCTACCAGATCCTTGGCAGGAAGGCATTCATCCCTTATACCCAGCGATGCGGAAAAATTACCTGCGGAAAAATTAACACCGGCCCTTACCATATACTGGTCGGGCACACTCATGGTGCTGCTGCCATAAAGAATGGAAGAGGCAGATGGTGCAGATAGTCTTGAAGAAGAAACACCATTTTGTTCCCTTGGATTCAGCAGATAGTAAAAATTACCATATACACCAATATGTTTCGAAAAATTGTAGAAAGCATTTACTTCGGTAGTAAAGCCGGTACCACCGTCACCCAATTGAATGGATTGATCAACCGGCCCCAATGCTTTTGTAGTATCAGAAGTATAAAAGAAATCCTGGTATTTGTAATCGCCCGTAGCAAATTTAATACCCAGGCCAACCTGGATATTTCCTTTGGGCATTTTAGCCGGATCCAATAACCACCTGTAGGCAGCAACGCGTATATCGCCCAAGCCAAAAGAATGAGTACTATGCCTTGTCTTCCCCCCGTGCTCATACAAAGAAGAACGGGCATTGGAAACGATTGGCACATCAATCAAAAACGACCAGTATTTATTAACGATGCGCGTTAACGCAAAATCAGCTGTGTATGAATGGTTAATCACCTCCGTACCTTCTTCTATGCGTTGCTTTTGCTCGGCCGTGCCAACAAAATGACGGAATGATTTAAAATACCGGTTATTGATATTTAATAGCCATTTTTCGGTTGCGGAATCTGCATGTCCTGCCTGGTTAGCAGTGCAGAATCCCCCGGTACTGCGAATGGCCACGCAACCCTGTGCGCTGCTTTTAACAGTAGCAAGCGTCATTAGCAGGGCCGTTAACATAATAAATTTCATAATCAGTTTTTTGGGTTGTAAGAAATCGTTTTATTTTTTCATTTTAAGTTTGTTGACTACCAGTTCACCCACTTTCTTACCGTATTCTGTACTTACAATACAGGAATGATGAAAATGAATGCCTCCATAAAACCTGGCCCAGTTATTTTCTATGGCCGCCTCACGGAAAGAATTAAATGACCTGCTTTCAATGCCAAACTCCAGCTCTGTAGTATCGGTATAGGCGAACTTATCGCCGAACACATGCGATAATGCTTCTGCGTTGGCCGAAGAAACGGTAGAATGACCGCAGGTATATTCCGGGAAGGGTGGTGTTTGCAATACAGGCTGCCAGTTGGGATCTATGTATTTATTGATAACAGTTTCTGGTCTAACGGTATTGGACCGGTACTTTTGATCCCAGCATTGAATAAACGCATCAAACTGTGCGATGGCAGTGATAGCAAATGCATATACGGTAGTACCATAATCTGCATTGGCTTTTTTTGCGGCAATACCTGTAATACTCATCCAGTGCCCCGGAGGCGAGAATTTCTTGGTACCAAACATTACATGGCCCGATACATTCAGCTTGAAAGGGTTATCATCCCAGAATTCGGCAATATGCCTTTGTTCGGGCGTAATGCTGTCAATGGCGTTTTTAATAGCCATTACTTCTTTATAATAATCACTGTTTTTATTGGTGATATCAAATTTATAGGGCGCCGGTGGAACAAATTGTGTTGCGCTATCCATTACCACAGTACGAATTTCGTTCCAGTGCGGCTCCATTGCCGATGTGTACGCGGGGGGTGTAGGCACCCAGCGGCCGGGGGTATCCAGCACATTGTATTTGGCGGCACTCCGGGTTTGGGCATAATTGTCTTTTTTACTCCATGCCAGTATTACAGAAGATACTGTATCTGCATAAGCATTGGTATTGGCCAGTACGTCTTCAGGCATACCATTGTCTGCTACCATTTTTTTAAGGCTGTCGGTATATTCATGCATGCTTCCTGCAGGAAATGTTACCGCTTCACCCAATTTGCAATACGCCAGCAATGCGGCAAATTCATAATCAACTTTTTTTGTTGTATCAGCCACGGGCAATTGTTTCAGGCCATGCAACTGACCGGCAAGCGACTGGTACTTGTCCGGGTATCCGCCTGCAATTACTTCATAGGCAGCAACGGATGCATACAGGTAGTTGCGTGACGCCACAATAGGACTGAAATTGTTGCCCATTACAACTGTATTTAGTTCATACACCGTTCTGCTAAACATCAGCGGGTCGTGAGTAATTTTGGTGTAATCGGCTTTTTCTTTACAGGATACAAGTATGCTGCAAAGAATAGCAAATGCTACAATGTTCTTCATTATAAATTTTAATTGAAAATGAATGCACGCATACTGCCGCATTCTTGCGGAAGTACATTGGTGCGGTAAAAAAAAGATTATGCCTCGGGGGGCTGCTCTGGTGTAGCGTGCAGAATATCTGTTACCAGGTGAGGTTGGTAACCGTTATATGATTGCCCGGATAAAATTGCGTATAAAGCGGAAACATTCAGCTGCTGCAGGTTATCATAGTCGCCCAGCACATTCTTTACCAATGAGGAATTGGGCGTGCCTGTTTTTTTTGCTGCGTTGTCCTGTTGCAGGTCATTGGTTGTTTTAAAGATGGCTTCCTTAGCAGATTCCAGGCGCTGTTTGGTTTGGTTGGGAATGCATTTCAGCACCAGCAGGCCATCCTGTATCTTGCGTTTTACATATTTGTAGTGTATGCCATTGACTTCTATTTCACCATCATACCTTTCAAAATCAGCCCAATCTGTCTGGTAGGGCATACTAACCGGCACCTTAATTTCTATGAGTTGGGATTCATCGTATTCGTTCCTGTCAAGCTTTGCTTCCAGTCTTGTATCCGCCTTTTGCTGCATGATGTTAATTACCCAACGGTAACCACACCAGTTGAATAGCAAAAGCCCTAATAATATAACGGAAGCAATCTTTTTCAAAGTCAGTTTTAGTAGAAAGTGTTGCTAAGATAAAATAATTTCTGATATATAGGCATATATCGGCAGATATTTGCTGCTTTTGATTTTTACCATCTTAAAAAAAGGCGGTTTTTAACAGGGCGGCGGAAACCGCCCCCAGCCGCAGTTTTGACGAATATATTGCCGATGCGCTATGGCAAAAACGGCCGGCTATTTAACGGTAAATGTTTTCTTGTCCACTCCTACTCCGGTAATTGTCAGGCTTTTCCATTTTTTAGGTAATGCAGACGGAACCTGTACAATTCCTTTAGAGGTAATCTCCAATCCGCCAAAACCCATCAGCACACTTTGCACTATACCGCCCGCCCCGGTAGAGAAATAAGGATTGGTGCCGCCTTTTGTTTCTGCAATTACCCGCAGCGGCGGATTCAGATTGGGTAGGTAAGCATCCTGGAAAAAATGAAATGCCTTTTCACCATCGCCCAGCCGGGCGTATAAGGTAGTAAACACCGCCTGCGTCATAGCCGGTGTGCCTTCGTTGGGCACCCGTGTTTCGTAGTACTCCAGGTCTTTTTTTATTTGTTTGGGATCGGTGATTTCTTTTAGCGGGTAGGCAAGCAGGTTTACATCGGCCTGTTTAATGCCCCGCCCGTCGTAACCGGCGTATTCGCTGGTAACACCATTTTCAAGTTTTAGTATCGGGATATTATTGGCGACATTCATCCAGTCTGCATTGGGTAATATGCCCAATAACTTTGCTGCCTCTGTGGCATGCTGCAATACCGCTTTGGCCGCGGCATTGGTAAAGGCATTATTGTCAATATTCTCAGCCCACTCATCTGCCGCTACAACATTCTTAATATCGTATTTGCCCGGACCATTTCTTTCTACCCGGCTTGCCCAAAAATCTGCGATGGCTGCCAGCATGGGCCAGCCTTTTTCCTTCAGCCAGGTTTTATCCTGGGTAACGCAATAATAACTCCAGGCTGCCAGGCCAACATCGGCGGTAATATGGTGTTCAAAAGGACCGCTCAGTGCCCATACCGGCGTCTCTTCTACACCGCTGGCGGCGCTTTCCCAGGGGTACATAGCGCCTTTAAATCCTTTTCCAAATGCATTTTTCTTTGCTGCTTCCAGTCGCTCATAACGGTATTCTACCATGCTTTTTGCAATTTCCGGGTGCAATACCAGCAAACCGGGGTACATCCACAATTCCGTATCCCAGAATACATGGCCATTGTAGCCAAGACCGCTCAAACCCATTGGCGAAGGCGATAAAGCAGTTCCCTCCCTTACAAAAGAATACAGGTGGTAAATCATACTGTGTACATCCTGCTGACTTTGCGCATCGCCCTCAATCACAACATCGCTTTTCCATAGTTCATCCCAGGCTTTGTTATGAAATTGCAATAGTCTTTCCCGGCCTTCCAGTTTGGCATAAATGGTTAAACGTTCCGCCTCATTCAATGGGTCATCGTGGTGTGCGGAAGTAATGGAAGAGCCCGCCACCGAAAAACGATAGGTTTCGCCTGCTTTAATGGTTTTACTGAATTTCATAAGGTGCATGTTGTTATCCCACATTTCATGAATCACCCTTGGTTCCTGTCCATGCGGCTCGCTGAATAAAAATGTATTGGATGCGCACATGGTTAGTTTACCGGTAGGGCTTTTGGCAGAAGAAGTAAGCAAACTAATTACCACATGCGGCCTGTCAATTTCATTGTAGTAATTCTGTACATCTTTCAATGCGTCCGGCACTTCCATTACACTGGCACTGTTAATGGCAATGTCTTTTTTAGCGGTGATGCTAACGTCCATCAATACGGTATAAGGCAGTTGCCGAAGGGAATAATACGTGTATGACACGGTAGCCTTGTCTGTATAGTCGAAAGAAGTGGTAAATGCCGCATGATGCATGTCCAGCTCCTGTTTCATGTTGGTGATGTTGCCGCTGCCAATGCGGCTGCCGTCAATTTCCAGGTACATGTTCAGCAAATTAAAACTGCGCAGAAAATTGCTCACCCTTCCCCGGCCATATAAATCATAGGCGCCCGCCAATACCACATCTTTTATTTTAAAAGGCTCGGGAGAACTGACAATGCCAATCATGCCATTGGCCACCGTAATTCCATAATAATGCGATGGATCTATTGCAGCGGTAGTAATCTTCCATGGGTCTTGCGCAAATGATATACATGAGATGAATACAGCAAGCTGTAATACAAACAATCGTTTCAGCATACGGGGCCATTTAGTGTATGCAAAATAACAAGTTTGGCTAAGACTGCCGTAGTTTTTGCAGCCCTTGCTTCGGCAAAAACCCGAAGAGTTGATATTACTATAAAAATACCCGCAAAGAAATTACTTTAAAACCCGGAACCCGGCGCAAGCCTGGTAGCACGGTCTTGTGTGTTGACCATGCTTGTGCCTGCAAAAAAAGAAATTGAAAATATCATTTTTTCTCTCCCCCTGCACCTAATATCAAAGCCATAGTGGCCCAGTTGGATCCTGCTGCAGAAATAAACTGATCATCGCCGTGCGGGAAACCGCTGTCAACAAAAGGCACGCCCGGCAATGAGCGGGTTTTAATTTTCCATGATCCATCCGCATATTGCGTTTGCAAAAGAAAGTTTGTACCTGCAAGGTACGCAGGGGCGCTTACCGGTAAATAACCGCACTGGTTTAAAACATATAAACTCTGGCCTGTGGCATAAGCATCTGTCGCCAATGAATCCAGTTGCGACCATCCGCCATCTTTATGCTGGGTTGCCAGTAATTTTTCTGCCTGTTGTGCAATGAATGCTTTGTCTCCGTTTGTCCATAGCAAACCAAGTAGCTGAAATACTTTTTCTTCATTGGTTTCGGGAACCGTTTTCATTAACCATGCGCGGGCTTTGTCAACACGCATCTTTACTTCATCTCTTAGCACGGCCGGCGTATATATCTGGCTGTTTCTTGCTGCCAGTGCGGTAGCCGTAAATGAATAATATTCAAGCGGCGGCCGTAAATTGGGGCTAACCCAGCTTCCATTTGCATTTTGCCTGCGCATTATACCTTGTGCCAGCAATTCAATTGACTTGGTTGGTTTCTGCCCAATAGCAGACAAAGCCCACAAATCATAACTCCCCGACATTATTATTGCAATCGGATCTGTATTCTCAAGCAATACAGCCATTCTGTATTGCGTTCTGCTGCAAAGCGAATCCGCTATTTCCTTTATTATTTCTTCTCTTATCTCATATCCTTTTTCTTTAGCCAGCGAAAAAGCCACGCCCCCTAAACCCTGACCGTGACAAGAGTGGCATCCCCCTGCGTTTATTAAAAATGTATGGCTGCTGTTCTGCAATAATTGAAGGCTTTTATTAATAGCTGCGGCATTTTCCCTGGCTTTATCATCTCCCGAAGATGGCTTAAATGCTGCTATAAAAGCACTGATACATAAAATGACCAATAACTTTCTCATGCAAAAATGGTTTAATTAATTATTGCAGCGACCCTGCATTTCTTAATATCGCAGCTTTTGAAGTGTTCCCTTTTTTCAACGCCCATGCCAGTGCTGTTTGTCCTTTTTTATCTTGCATATTCACATTGGCCCCTCTATCAACCAGTGCCCGGACAATGTCCGGATTCTCATGTTCATCATAGCAGGCCCACATTAAAGCTGTCAGCCTCTCCGTATCAACACAATTGATATCAGTAGTTTTTTCAAGGACTGCCTTTAGAAGATTTATGTCATTCAATCCAACAGCATAGAACAACGCCGTGGCATCATAGGAATCAGTAATATTTGGGTCTGCCCCGTTGTTAAGCAGCCAGTATACCATCGTCTTATTTTCATTGGAAATGGCATTTTCCAGTATCGTTTCTTTGAGATTGGTTCTGGCATTAATGTCTGCACCCCTGTTAAGTAATAGCCGTGCTGTTGCAGTATCTCCAAACAACCCGGTTCTGAACAGGGCTGTTTCGCCCTTGTTATTTTTTGCAAGCGGATTGGCGCCATTGTCAAGCAAAAGCTTTATCATTTCGTATTGTCCGTAACCAACGCAGGCAATCAGCAGCGGGGTGTTGCCAGACTTTGCTATAGCATTTATATTGGCGCCATGTTGTAAAAGCAATTTGGTTTTTACTATATCATGATTGCACCACATCAGCGGCGTTTCGCCCGTTCTATTGACAGCATTTACATCAGCGCCGTTTTTAATCAGCAAATCCATGCAATCAACAGAGGCATACATGGCCGCAACCATCAGCACATGGTCGCTGTCGTCATCAAATACATTAACATTGATATTTTGTTCCAGCACTGTCTTGAGTTCCTGTAAATTATTATTTTTTAAAGCAGTAAACAGCGGCGCTTCCTGGGCCCTGGCAGCCGGTATGCTAAATGCGTTACCGCATAGTATTAATAAAATGCAGGTAAAAAAATTGGTCGCTATTTTTTTCTGATGAAGGTGCATCGACTTATGAAAATTATACCAGCATAGGTTATGCAAAATCTAATCAATTTTCATAATTCAAACATGCCAATTAGCCGGCGGCGGTAATTGGCTAGCCGTTTACAAAAAAATATTTAAAACTCTCCACTCGCGCCACCACCACCCCCACTACCGCCGCCAAATTGTGTTCCGGTATCTGTGGGCAATGAAGGGCCGCTAAATGTTTGCGCAATGACCAGGCTTTCCACAGCGAGCTTGTCCATAAGAAATTCATCGTTTTGTTCCTTGTAAGTAAACCCGTATTTAGGTTCGTGCAGGTATTTGATCAGCACGTAGGCAACTGCAATAAAAACAATGCCACCTGTCAGCATGGCCAGTTCTGCCGGCATTACATGGTAATAATATCGAACGGTAAAAACAATGGCTGCCACCAGCAGCAGGCCTGTTCTCAGCAAAACGGCGTCTTTCTTTTGAATGCCACGCGCCATATATAACAAGGGAATTGAAATGGTAAACATCCAGAACAGCCAGCCAAGCGGAATGCTTTCACCTTCTTTCAGATCCATATTAAGCAGGGCAATACTGGCCTCTCTTACAACAAAGAAATTGCCGGCTGCATAAAAACAAACCAGTGCCAGTACTGAAATCACGAGCAGGCCGTTTGCATAGTATTTATGTTTGCCGGTCTTTATTTGCTGTTTCACAAAAAAATAAAGCAGTGCTGCAGCTATCATTACTATAAAAGGCGTAACTGCTTTTGCAAGGCTGCCCAATTGTATACTGGTTAAAAAAATAATGGCCAAAAACGCCAGCGCGGCAATACCCGCCATTATTGTATGGGTGAAGCGAAGAAAAAGAAACAATGCTATCACGAAAATAATGGTGGCATTGACCGTTGTGGAAATATTCGCCAGCCCGTTCAATCCGCCAATAATATTACCGGCTCCCATCCATATCAGCGCATCATCCACCCCCGATTTATAATGCCCTTTGTTTACCATAAACTCGAGAACGCCAAAAATAACCAGGCCAAAAAAAATAAAGAGGCCACCCACCTGGTCCAGGTGATCAAGAAACAGCAGGGACATTAATCCCAGCGAGAAAAACACGATTACGCAGGTCAGGATAAACAAACCTATACGCACAAAAAAATTGGGTGTATAAAATTGGCTGGGGTAGGCTGCATACACCTGTTCCTTTTCTGTTTTACTGATGCATTGGTTTTTGGCCGCTTTGTCTGCTTCCATACGCACCAGCAGGTTGCCCAGCCACTCCTTGTTATAGGCTATCATACAGCTTTTATTTTTTTGTTCATCTGAATAAGAAATAAAACAAGCCCTATAGCTGTGCAAATGAAATACATAAAACTAAGGTAAACACCGCCTATATCGGCCCGGATAGTATAGAACAAGAGGCGTATAACAACATAACTCAGCGCAACATAAACATACAACGTAAGCACCAGTAAAATGTAGAACGATTTGCTGCGAAGCGCTTCCCGGTAAAAATAATATGCAACGCCCAGCAATACAACAAACCACAAAAAGTAAAGCGTATCAAACTGAAACATACCGGCCAGCAGGCTGATAAATAGAATATGCATCCCAAAATTGGTATACGTAAATGCAAAATGGGCTTTAACCCCGCGAATACGCGTTGCCATACCCGCGGCTACAAGCCCGGCGCCCAGTACAAGACCGGTAAAAATAATGGTGTTGCTGTTAAAATCATTGTCCTGTAAAATACGCGTTGGTGTTACCGTTATGCCGGCCCATGCGCAAAGACTGGTAATAGCCAGGCCCAGGATACCCAGGTGGTCAAAAAAATACGCGGTAAAAAACAGTACGGCCATTGGTATAAAAGTGGCCAGGCCATACCTGTTGCCAAAAAAATGATACTGGTACTGCAGGTAGCCGATAAAAGTAACAAAGCTGAGGCAGGCCAGTAATAATATATAATCAAAGAAAGAATTGGGCGCACCCACCTTGCCGGTTGAAAAAGGCAACTTGTTTTTTATGCAATATCCAAAGCCCCCCGCACTTACCGCAGCGATGAAAATTAAGATGGCGGTATGACCGATGGTATCTATATTTTTATATACCAGTACGCCCAGTCCGCCGCTTAGCAGCAATACGCCCAGGTAAAGAATGGATCTTAGTTCCCAGTGCAGCGAAAAAAGTTTGCTCTTTTCCGCTGTTTCTACCCGCGCCAGCGAGGCTTCACTGATTAGACCTTCCGCATGCAGTTTCTTAAACAGATTGGTATTCATATG